>OJLC01000007.1_pt1 | contig 193800 bp, 144 predicted proteins | sample 1596841 | NCBI WGS metagenome assembly OJLC01 (sample SAMEA3904705, study PRJEB24821) | metagenome | biome: Builtin; feature: hospital; material: surface | place: USA | collected 2013-09-25 | reverse complement strand
AATTGTTGTCTTGCGTATTTAATGTAATGTATCTGCAATTGATTTTGCTGGAGAGAAATTGGCCATTAAAAATAATAAAATATAAATAATAAATTCATAAATATTTAGATTATTTAAGGCCCCTAGATTATTGTCTGATATAAATACTGTGAGTATGCATATAGTGATTGAATATAGGATTGGAAGAATGCATACTTTTCCCCAGTGCCATAGGTAAAAAAATGCTATTGATAAACGTGATGAATTTGCAAGTAGGTCGGAGGCTATGGAAATGAGATGAGCTGTGGTGGCCGGGGAGCCTTGGGGTGCTGGTGTATTTTTCTGTGGCACAGGGGTCTCCTGTCTGCTCTGGTGGGAACGGTCATCACTAGGATACGGCAGGGGTTCACCCTCAAGCGAAGAGTTAGAATGCTTGGTCTCAGGAGGATGAGTACAAACGGAAAGAACACCCTAGGTCGTGCCCGGTAGGGAATAGGTCAAAGAAGACATGTGGGGTGATCTCCTACCGTCAATGAGGACACTTCCAGGTCTATATAAGGTGCCCTCGGGTCGCCTCCCGGCACCTCTCGCACCCCATTTTTCGATTTTTCACCCCTTTTTTAAAAATTTTTTCGCCCAACCACCCCGGCGCTGTCCGCCGTGCGCTGAATCGCCGCGCCGCGTCCTCATTTCACCCAAGAACCCCGGAATTTCGCGGTAAAACCGCCCACCCGCACCTCGCCGCCTCCCCAAAATCACCCGCAAAACACCGCCTCAGAGCCCCGAAAAACCCGCCCCTCATACACCTCCGCGAAAAAAAGTTGAGTAAAGTTCGCTCAACTCTATTGACACCCCTGCCAGGAGAGTGCATACTTGAGTACATGAGGCTCAAGGAAGCCGCGCGGACCACCCCACACGGGGCGGCACACGCAGCACCGGCCGCCTCCAAAACTTTCAAACTATCCCGCCTCGCATTAGAAGAAGCGGGGCACTAACACCTAAGGAGTGAATAAACATATGGCACGTGCAGTAGGTATTGACCTCGGTACCACCAACTCGGTCGTAGCAGCACTGGAAGGTGGCGACCCGGTCGTCATCGCTAACGCAGAGGGCACCCGCACCACCCCCTCCGTCGTCGCATTCTCCAAGGACGGCGAGGTTCTGGTCGGTAGCGTCGCAAAGCGTCAGGCAGTGACCAACGTCGACCGCACCATCTCCTCCGTCAAGCGCCACATGGGCACCGACTGGACCACCGAGATCGACGGCAAGAAGTACACCCCGCAGGAAATCTCCGCACGAATCCTCATGAAGCTGAAGGGCGACGCAGAGGCATTCCTGAACGACACCGTCACCGATGCTGTCATCACCGTCCCGGCATACTTCAACGACGCTGAGCGTCAGGCAACCAAGGAAGCTGGCGAGATCGCAGGCCTGAACGTCCTGCGTATCGTCAACGAGCCCACCGCCGCAGCACTCGCATACGGCCTGGACAAGGGTAAGGAAGACGAGCTCATCCTGGTCTTCGACCTCGGTGGCGGTACCTTCGACGTCTCCCTGCTGGAAGTCGGCAAGGACGACGACGGCTTCTCCACCATTCAGGTTCGCGCAACCAGCGGTGACAACCGCCTCGGTGGTGACGACTGGGACCACCGCGTCGTCGAGTGGCTGCTCGCACAGGTGAAGGCAAACACCGGCGCTGACCTGTCCAAGGACAAGATTGCTCTGCAGCGTCTGCAGGAGGCAGCTGAGCAGGCTAAGAAGGAGCTGTCCAGCGCTTCTAGCACCAACATCTCCCTGCAGTACCTGTCCGTGACCCCCGAGGGCCCCATCCACCTGGATGAGAAGCTGACCCGCGCAAAGTTCGAGGAGCTGACCCGCGACCTGCTCGAGCGCACCAAGAAGCCCGTGCTCGACGTAATCAAGGAAGCTGGCGTGTCCATCTCCGAGATTTCCGAGGTCATCCTGGTCGGTGGCTCCACCCGTATGCCCGCCGTCTCCGAGCTCGTCAAGGAGCTCACCGGCCGCGAGCCCAACAAGGGCGTGAACCCCGACGAGGTCGTGGCAATGGGTGCAGCCCTGCAGGCAGGTGTGCTGAAGGGCGACCGTAAGGACGTTCTGCTGATCGACGTCACCCCCCTCTCCCTCGGTATCGAGACCAAGGGCGGCGTGATGACCAAGCTGATCGAGCGCAACACCGCAATCCCGACCAAGCGTTCCGAGACCTTCACCACCGCAGAGGACAACCAGCCCTCCGTGACCATTCAGGTCTTCCAGGGTGAGCGTGAGTTCACTCGCGACAACAAGAACCTGGGTACCTTCGAGCTGACCGGCATCGCCCCCGCACCCCGCGGCGTGCCCCAGATTGAGGTCACCTTCGACATCGACGCAAACGGCATCGTGCACGTCTCCGCAAAGGACAAAGGCACCGGCGCTGAGCAGTCCATGACCATCACCGGCGGTACCTCCCTCTCCAAGGACGACATCGACCGCATGGTCAAGGACGCAGAAGCACACGCTGAGCAGGACAAGGCACGCCGCGAGGCTGCTGACACCCGCAACGCAGCTGAGTCCGTCGCATACTCCGTCGAGAAGCTCCTGAAGGAGAACGGCGACAAGCTGCCCGAGGACGTCAAGACCTCCGTTCAGGGCGACGTCGACGAGCTGAAGAAGGCACTCGAGGGCGACGACGACGCAGCAGTGAAGTCCGCATTCGAGAAGCTGCAGGCTTCCCAGTCCAAGCTGGGCGAGGCACTCTACGCAGCAGCTCAGGCTGACGCTTCCGAGTCCAAGCCCGCCGCTGACGAGGACGTTGTCGACGCCGAGGTCATCGACGAAGACGAGAAGAAGTAATCATGGCTGAGCAGGAAAACATCACCCCCGACCCGCTGGAGGAGGCGTTCAACGCCCCCGCAGCGGAAGGCCACCCCGAGGCTGAATCGGCTGAAACCGCCGAGGACGCCGCGGAAGCCGTCGAGGCTGAGCTCCAGGACGCTGTCGAGGCAGAATCTGCTGACGCGGCACTCGCCGCGGAGCGCCTGGACTCCCTGCTTCGCCTGCAGGCAGAGTTCACTAACTATAAGAACCGCACCGCTCGCGAAAAGGAGCAGTTGCGAGGCTTTGTAACCAGTGAACTGGTGACCGCGCTGCTGCCGGTGCTCGATGACATCGACGCCGCACGCAAGCACGGCGACCTGCAGGACGGCCCCTTCGCCTCCATTGCTACCAAGCTCGAAGAGCTGCTCGGCAAGCAGGGCGTGGAGCGTTTCGGTGAAGTAGGCGACGCCTTCGACCCGAACATCCATGAGGCTGTTCTGCAGCAGCCCACCGATGAGGTGGCTGAGGATTATGTCTCCATGGTTCTGCGTTACGGCTACCGCGTGAACGACCGCGTGGTTCGTACCGCTCAGGTGGCTGTGGCTGTCGCACCGTAAGGTGGTCGGCTCAGCATTGGCTGAATAACTAACGACGGGCGGGTGCTCTCCCTAGTGGGGGAGCGCCCGCCCTGTTGTCTGCCTTGTGTTGTTTACTCTGGATGTTTTGCCGGGGGCGTTTTGTTCGGACTGTTTGCCGGGGTGTTTGTTTGGGATGCGGCGAGCTGCGGTCGCGGTGAAAAACCCTTGGAGGGCGCTATTTTTTGGTCTAGCCCCTTCCAAAATTGAGTCAAGTAGACTAAACTTTTATATAGAGCATTAAGACAAGAACGTGGTGCCCTGCTAGCCGTCCCGTAACCGAGGAGGGCGGCGCATCACCGCGAGAGGAGAAACACAACATGGCAAGCGAAAACTGGATAACTGACGACTTCTACAAGGCACTGGGTGTCAGCGAAGACGCGAGCGAAAACGACATCAAGAAGGCGTACCGCAAGCTCTCCCGCAAGTACCACCCGGACCTGAACCCCGGCGACGCCGCAGCAGAGAAGAAGTTCAAGGAAATCTCGGAAGCATACGACGTGCTCTCCGACAAGAAGCAGCGCGAAGAGTACGACCAGATCCGCCGCTACGGCGCATCTGGCATGGGTGGATTCGGCGGAGGCGGTTTCGGCGGTGGTAGCTACACCGGCTACCCCGGCGCGGACGCGTTTGGCGGATTCAGCAACGGCGGCGCAGGCATCAACATTGACGACCTGCTCGGTGGCCTCTTTGGCGGTAGCGCTGGCGGTTCCCGACGCTCCGCAGGCTTCACCAGCGCCGACTTCGGCGGCATGGGTGGCGGCGGCTTCGGCGGTGCACAGCACGCAGCCCCCGAAGAGAGCAACACCAGCACCCGTATCAGCCTCGCTCAGGCATACACCGGCGCGACCGTGACCGTGTTCCTGCCGGACGGCTCTCACACCGAGGCACGCATCCCCGCAGGCATTAAGGACGGCCAGAAGGTCCGCCTGCGCGGCAAGGGCCTGCGCGGCGGCGACCTGAAGGTCACCGTGCGCGTCTCCGATGACTCCGTGTACTCTCGCGAGGGCAACAACCTGATCCTGCGCGCACCCGTCACCCTCGCCGAGGCCGTCGACGGCGCAGTCATCGAGGTGCCCCTGCCCGACGCATCCACCGTGAAGCTGCGCCTGGCACCCGGTCAGGTCGGCCGCCGACTGCGCGCTAAGGGCCGCGGCTTCAAGGCTAAGGGCGGCGACGGCGATCTGCTGGTCATCCCGGAGATTGTACTGCCCACCGAGCTGAGCGCAGAGGCGCAGGAGGCATTCGATAAGTTCGTAAAACTGGCACCGCAGGAGAACCCGCGTAAGGATCTGTTGAAGAAAGCGAAGTAAACCATGGCATCTCGAGAATCATCATCTAAGTCCCGTCGTAGCGAGCCGCTGCACAGCGTGGACCGCCCGGTTTTCGTGATTTCTGTGGCGGCTGAGCTGGCGGGCATGCACCCGCAGACCCTGCGCCAGTACGACCGTATCGGCCTGGTTCAGCCTTCGCGTGCGCCCGGTAAGGCGCGCCGCTATTCGCAGCGTGACGTGAACCGTCTGCAGCAGATTCAGCAGCTCTCGCAGGAGGGCGTCTCCCTGGAGGGCATTCGCCGCATTATTGAGCTGCAGTCCCTCGTGGAGGAGCAGCAGGAGCAGCTTGCGGCGCTGCAGCGTCAGGTTGAGGACGCGAAGGTGAAGCTGGGCTTGGCGGAGCGCGTGTTCGCAGCCGGTACCAGCGGCGACGTGGTGCATATTGCCCGCGGTACCCGCCCGGCGGCGCGTCAGCGTTCCTCGGCGGTGGTGCTCTACCGCAACCCGCGCTAACCGGCTACACTTGGATAAACGGCTCGGCTGATTAGCTCATCTGCGCTGGTCAGCTGCTTATATAGGCTTGTGCGTCTTCGTGTATACGCCGCGTGAGGGAGGGTAGACCCCCGCCCCGCATGCACTTGGACCCACACACAAGGAGGTGAGGCTCCCCGAATGAACGGGGAGCCTCACCTGCTTTAACCTATATGCACTTTGCGCGCTGGCGGGAAACCACCTGGCGGTAACTGGCGCTGCTCCGCTTACTTGCGGCGGTGCTTACTTGCGGCGGTAGGTCAGGTCGTGCGCGCGGCGGCCCGCCTCCTGAGCCTTACGCTCAAAGCTGGTGAGGGTACGACCCTCCCAGCGAGGAGCCCAACCACCTAGCGGATCCTCCTCGGTCGCACCGGCGCCGGGGTTCACGTTCTCAAAGTCGGGGTGCGCCTCCAGAACCTCGCGCATGACCAGGGCGTACTCCTCCCAGTCGGTCGCCAGACGCCAAATGCCGCCGGGCTTGAGCACGCGCGCAACCTTATCAGCGAACGCCGGGGACACCAGGCGGCGCTTGTGGTGGCGGGACTTGTGCCAGGGGTCCGGGAAGAACACCCACAGCTCGTCCACGGAGTTCTCCTCGAGCATGTTGTCGAGCAGTTCGGGTGCGTTCGCCTGAGCCACACGCACGTTCTCCACGCCGGCGTTGCCCATCTTCAGCAGCAGGTCCGCGATGCCGGGGGTGTACACCTCAACGGCGAGGAAGTTCGCCTCGGGCACCTCAGCTGCGCGGTGCACAATCGCCTCGCCCAGACCGGAACCGATCTCGACGACCTGGTACGCCTCACGGCCGTAAATCTTGACCGGGTCGAAGGTCGCCTCGGGTGCGACGGAGGTGTCGGTGCGCAGGCGCGGGATGTCCAGCACGTGGGTGGGGGAGTAGGTGTCCCATGCCTTCTGGCGGCGCGCGGTGAGGCGGTCGCCGCGGCGGACGAAGGAGTAGGGCTGGCGGAAGAATTCCTCGGGAACCGGCTTCTTGGCCTTTTCTTCGGTGGATTCGGGTGCCTGGCTAGGCTGCGTGTTCTCAGTAGACATACCTAAAAGAATAGCGTAGCGCCGCTATACCGTGCGGTTTCGCGGCGTGCGGGGCTGGCGTGACGCTGAACTAGCCGGGCGTGAGACTGAACTAGCCGGGAGTATGCCGGTCTGAGAAACACAGAAATTCAGTGCGCAGACAAAAGTGCGGCGGGAACAGTCTTGGTTCCCGCCGCACTTTCGTGAGGTTGTTTGAGTGAGTTAGCTTGTGGGGCTTACTTCTTGGAGCCCAGCAGTGCCAGACCCGCGCCGGGTGCGGTCTCTGCGCCGGAGATGAGCTTACCGAAGGTTGCTGCGTCCAGCTTGGAGCCTGCTTTAGGCGAAGCCTTATGTGTTTTCAGGGGCGCGCTCCATCTCAAAATTCTGCTCCCGTTGGGTTCTGTGTGCTTGTGTGGGTATGAGGGGGTAAAATTTGAAATTATGCATTCTCTGCATAACCCTTTATCGGCGATGCAAGAAATCGGAAGCCCCGCGAAATCGGAGCCCACAAGCCCAAGTCCACCGCGCAAGCTATGGACGCGGGAATTTCTCCTCCATACACGCCGCTAAGGATTATGCACGAATACCAACCACCCGGACTCGCCCCCGAGTGAAATTTAGGGCGAATCGACGCAGGAAAGAGAAATACGTGACACAGCAGCCAATGCAGCACAACTCCGTCACCGGCCTGGACTCCGAAGCTGAGCACTCTAAGCTTCAGCGCGGACTAAGCTACCGACACATCCAGCTGATCGCTATTGGCGGCGCCATCGGCACCGGCCTTTTCCTCGGCTCGGCAAAGACCATCGCCCTGACCGGCCCCTCTATCGTCTTTGTTTACGCCATTATCGGTAGCGTCATCTACTTTGTTCTGCGCGCCATGGGCGAGATTCTGCTCTCCAACCCCAAGTACAAGTCCTTCACTGACTTCATCACCGACATCCTCGGTCTGCGCGCCGGCTTCTTCGTCGGCTGGTCGTACTGGTTCTTCTGGGTCGTCACAGGTATCGCGGACGTCATTGCCATCACCGGCTATATCAAATACTGGTGGCCGGAAATCCCAGCCTTCATCCCGGCGCTGACCGTTATCGTGGCTCTGCTGCTGCTGAACCTGCCCTCGGTGAAGAACTTCGGTGAAATCGAATTCTGGTTCGCAGTCATTAAAATCGTTGCGATTGTCGCCCTCATTATTGTTGGTGCGCTCATGGTTGCCTTTAGCTTCACCGCGCCCGACGGTACCGTCGCCTCCGTGACAAACCTCTGGGATCGCCCCGGCCCCTCCGGTAGCGGTATCTTTACCCAGGGCCTGACGGGCTTCCTGGGTGCCTTCCAGATTGCGCTCTTTGCCTTCGTGGGCGCTGAGCTGGTCGGTACCGCCGTGGCGGAAACCGAACACCCTGAACGCACCCTGCCCAAGGCAATTAACGCGGTACCCTTCCGCATTGGCCTCTTCTACGCGCTGCCGCTGCTGACCATCCTCGCCGTCACCCCCTGGGACAAGCTGGATAAGTCCATGAGCCCCTTCGTGGGCATGTTCTCCCTGGCTGGCATTGGTGTTGCCGCCTCGCTGGTGAACTTTGTGGTGCTGACCTCGGCGGCGTCCTCGGCGAACTCCGGTATTTTCTCGACCTCCCGCATGGTCTACGGTTTGGCGCACGACGGCGCCGCACCCTCCGCGCTGGGTAAGCTCACCAAGAACGGTGTGCCCGCTAACGCCCTGTACCTGACCACCGTGATGCTGCTGTTTAGTCTGGTCATGTTGTATGCCGGTAGCGGCATCATGGAGGCGTTCACCGTGGTGACCTCCGTGGCGTCGATGATGGGTATCTTCACCTGGAGCATGATCCTGATTGCGTACCTGGTCTACCGTAAGAAGTTCCCCGAACGCCACGAGGCATCCGCGTACAAGATGCCTTGGGGTATTGGCATGAGCTGGTTTGGTCTGGTCTTCTTCGCCGTCATGGTCTACGCCCTGAGCCTGTACCCGGACACCGCAATCGGCCTGGCACTGACCCCCATCTGGTTCATCGCTCTGGCTATTGGCTACGAGATTCTGACCCGCCGTCACGCGGCGAAGCGTGCTCGTGCGCTGGCTGCTGGCAATGTTGTTGACAAGGCTGGTCAGCAGTAGTTTCTGTTCTTTCTGCGGCGTTTATGTAGTGTTTCTGCGGCGCTGTTGGTAAGCCCCGTTTCTGCATTCTTTTAGGATGCGGAGGCGGGGCTTTCGCGTGCCCTCGTGCCTGCCTGTTTACGTTCCGGGCGGCATTTTTTACACCGCTTGATATGACGTAAATAATAGAAACAGGTCACATTTTTGCCGTAAATCCTGTTTTCTTGCACTTAACACCTGTAGAATAACTATCCAAGTAGCTGTGAGGGCTCTCAGAAAAACTCCGCGTCAATCGATAGCGTGACACTTTCGAGCACCGCGCGGTAGCTGGTAGAGCCCCAGCCTCGCCCCGAAATCCGGGGACACCCCGCAAAGCAATGACCGCATATTCATGCACTAGCTATACCTCCTGAATCTTAATGATTCTCATTACACTAGGGGTACATGCGGCACGGGGTACAACCGCTGAAAAGAGGACGTCGTGACTGAACAGAACAACGTCAGCCTGAATCCTAAAGCTCCCGAACAGGGAGAGCGACTGCACCGCGGTCTAAGCAACCGCCACATCCAGCTCATCGCAATCGGCGGTGCCATCGGTACCGGCCTGTTCATGGGCTCCGGCCGCGCTATCTCCATGGCGGGTCCCTCAGTTATTTTCGTGTACATGCTCATCGGCGCCGTCATCTTCCTGGTGCTGCGAGCTATGGGCGAGATTCTGCTCTCCAACCTGAGGTACAAGTCCTTCTCTGACTTCACCACCGACCTTGTCGGCCCCATGGCGGGCTTCTTCCTCGGCTGGTCCTACTGGTTCATGTGGGTGGTTACCGCCGTCGCGGACATCATCGCAATCGTCGGCTACCTGCACATGTGGTGGCCCGACCTGCAGCCATGGATCCCGGCGCTCGCCGTCATCGGCGTTCTGCTGACCCTGAACCTGGTCTCCGTGAAGAACTTCGGAGAAATCGAATTCTGGTTCTCCATGATTAAGATTGTCGCCATCGTCGCCCTGATTATCGTTGGCGGCGGCATGATTGCCGTCGGCTTCACCTCGCCCAGTGGCGCACAGGCCTCCGTTGCAAACCTCTGGAATGACGGCGGCATGTTCCCCAACCACTTCATTGGCTTCCTCGGCGCGTTCCAGATTGCTGTCTTCGCGTTCATGGGCTCAGAGCTCGTCGGTACCACCGCCGCAGAAACCCAGGACCCCGAAAAGACCCTGCCCAAGGCAATTAACGCCGTGCCGGTACGTATTATGGTCTTCTATGTGGGCGCGCTCGCCGTGATTCTGATGGTCACCCCCTGGCGCCTGGTCAGCCCCGATAAGAGCCCCTTCGTCGCCATGTTCACTCTGGCGGGTCTGGGGATCGCCGCGCACATCATCAACTTTGTGGTGATTACCAGCGCGACCTCCTCAGCTAACTCCGGTATCTTCTCCACCTCGCGTATGGCATTCGGCCTGGCACGCGAGCGCAGTGCACCGCAGTTCCTGGGCAAGATCTCCAAGAACGGCGTGCCGCGTAACGCGCTGTTCCTTTCCGCCGTGATGCTGCTGTCCTCGATTGTGCTGCTCTACGCGGGTGACTCGATCTCTCGTGCGTTCAACCTGGTCACCACCGTGGCTGCGGTGCTCGTGATTTTTGCGTGGGCCATGATTATGGTCAGCTACCTGATGTACCGCAAGAAGTTCCCCTCGCGCCACAAGAAGTCGAAGTTCCGTCTGCCCGGCGGCCGTTTCTCCGCGTGGCTGGCGCTGGCGTTCTTCGCTTTCACCATCGGTGTGCTGGCCATGGATGAAGAAACCCTCAGGGGTCTGCTCGCGATGCCCGTCTGGTTCGCGATTCTGGGCATTGGTTGGTTCTTCAAGCGCCGCGCTGATGCCCGCCGCCACGAAGCAATCTCGACCCGCACCGCGCAGATTGCGATTGTGGAGGCTTCCGAGATTTTCTCGGCACGCTAAACACCCACGCTAAGCCATACTGGTTGCCAGTACCGGCTATCAGCGCATGCGTAAAGCCCACGTCACCTGCTCCTCATTGGGGAGCGGGGACGCGGGCTTTCGCTATCTCCAGGGATGAACCCGAGAGGCTCTAGAGATGAACTCGAGAGGCTCGCGGGAGTGCGCGCTTAGACGGAAGCCACCTCAGCCTCTTCGGCAAGCGGGTCGTTATCGTCATCGGTGCGGTAGAAATCCCAGCGTTCACAACCGCAACCCGAACGCATCGCCTCAATGACGGCGGCAGCTGCCTCCAGCGGGTCGAGCGCGTGCAGATTCCACAGAGCATGCACCGGTACCGGGTGCCTCCAGCCGTGCTCCTGCAGGAACTCCGGGTCGAAGGCGGGCAGCGCCTCGACGGTGGGTTCGAGCTCGCAGAGGAAGCCGGTGGGGGAGCGGAAAACCGTCACCACGGGGGTCGGGTCGGCATCTTCCAGGCAGGCTCCGTCGAAGAAGTAATAGGTGCTCAGGCGGCGGTTCCAGGCAAGCTGCGCGAGGCGTTCACCGAAGACTTCCACCGTCTGCTCCCACTGGGTGCGGTGGTACGCCGCCAGGTCGGTGTGGGCGGTCTGCACCACGCCGATGCCCTGCTCGGTGAGTTCGCGGGCGCTCAGACGCGCGGGCTCTGCCGGTTCCGTGGGAGCGTCCGCAGGGGGGCCGTCCGTGGTATCCAACTCTGCTAGTTCTGCTTCGGTGAGCTCAGTATTAGTCAGCTCAGCGTCAGCATTAGTCAGCTCAGCGTTGAGGAGCTCAAGCTCCTCAGCGGCGCTCGCCTCGGTCTCGTTCGACTCAGCGGCAGCTGCGTTTGCTTCGTTCTTCGTCCACAGGCGCAGCTCGCGGGCAATCTGCGTGCGTCCGCGATGCAGAGTCGTCTGCCAGGAGCCGAACTTGGCGCGTACCGCACCCAGCGGCGGCACCTGCTCAATGAGCGTGGGAATGGTAGACCAGTAGCCGTAGTTCAGCGCCGTCGGCTCGCGGTCGTAGCGGGCGCAATAGCTCAAAAACAGGCTCAGAGTCTTCGGCGCAAAATCCTCGGGTACCGCCGCGGCGTCGATATACCACTCGTTCTCGAGCGCCTCCGCCGGGTAGATGCCGGTGCGGAGCATGCCCAAGGACCAGTCGCCGTCACCGAGGTAATCGTTGACGGTCTGAACCGGTGCCGGCCACGCGGATTCGCCCTCCATACTGGCGGCGAGCAGGGTGTACAGGCTACCGCCCTCGGTGCCGATTTCTTTCACGCCGCGCCGCCTGATGTCCTCGAGGGTCTGCGCGTAGGCTTCTTCCTCCAGCTGGGAGTAGGGGTGTGCGGCAAGGTACTTGAGCGTTGCACCAATCTTCGCCAGAACGTGCGCAATGTCTTCATTGTTGAAGTGGCGTGCCTCCAGCGCGGACGGCAGGTCGTGAATAATATCGCAATCAACAATCAGTGCCGCGTACTCGGGCTCCGGAGGCAGATCGTAGGCTTCCGCGAAAACGTACCAGAGGCCGCATGCGAGCACCGTGTAGCTCGGGGCGTCTGCCGTGACCGGGCCAAACTGCCAGATGCCGGAGCTCAGCGCATAGTTCAGGTACTTCTTGTTGATGTGCGGGTACAGAAAGTTGAGGCGGCGGAGAACCTGGGTAGGGGTGAACCCCAGCGCGGCGAGTTCGGCGATGAGTTCCGCGTACTCGTCGTGAAAATCTAAGTAGCCCTCCGGCGCGTTTGATAGCGCGGCTTGTTCGCGCATGGGTCCCTCTTTCATCTGTGGGATGTGGCGGCACCATGTCGTACCGTGCCGCCGAAACCCTGAATGTGTGCACGCAGACAAGGGCGTTTGCGTGGTGTGAGGCCACCCCTTATCTGCATGAATAAGCGATATTTTTTCAAAAAATATGCTCTTTTATCTAAATTTATCGCTGAAACTAAGCACTATTCAAATACGTGAACCCCTAACACGGTTTCTTACGGAAAGATGACAACGTTTAGCGCACCCACAGGGCAAAATGTGCGTAAAGACTCGTAATCTGCATTAGAAGATGCGATAGAAAAATACGCTTACCCGCACCCGCACAGGCGAGCAAAATACGCCCCGCGCTGACTCTTTTCTCAGCATTACCGGCCAACCCATGAGCCGCGGCGAAATATGCGAAACTGGAAGGATGAGCGAACACCCCCTCCCGAGTAGCATCCGCCCGCGCGCGGATCGAGCTGCAGACCCTGCGCCCAGTAGCGCCGCCGGCAACGAACCCAGCAGTGCCGCACACCGCGAAAAACACGAAACCGGTGGCAAGACTGAGCAGCCCGCCGAGTACCTCATCAACGCGCTCGCGGTAGAAACCGGCATCGCCCCGCACCGCATCCGCGCCGCCGTGGCACTGCTCGACGCCGACAACTCCGTACCCTTCATCGCCCGCTACCGCAAAGAAGCGACGGGCGCGCTCACCGACACCCAGCTGCGCACCATCCAGTCGCGCCTGGGTCAGCTCCGCGCCCTCGAAGAGCGCCGCAACCGCGTGCTCGAAGCGCTCACCGAACGCGCCGACGAGGGCCTCATCGACCCGCTCACCCTGCTGCAGCTGCGTTCCTCGCTCATGAACGCCGCTACCGTCGCAGACGTGAATGCCATCTACGCCCCCTACCGCAGCGAGCGCGTGACCCGCGCCCAGATGGCGCGTGCCGCCGGGCTTGATTCCCTCGTCGAAGACCTGCTGGAGGTGCCCCTCGCCGAGGCACACGCCATTGCCGCCGCGTACATTACCGACGGCGCCGAAGAGGACGAGGAAGAGGGCGTTGAAGCTTCGGAGGCGGAGGAAGCCCTGCAGATTCACAGCGCCGAAGAGGCCCTCAATGGTGCCCGCGCGATCCTGGTTGACCGCGCCCTCACCGACCCGGTGCTGAGCGAAAAGCTCCTCAAGCGCCTGCGTGAAGGTGGCGTGATCGAGTCTCGCGTGATTGCAGGTCAGGAAAGCATTGGTGCGAAGTTCTCCGACTATTTCGCCTTCTCGGACCGTATTCGTTCCATTCCGCCGCACCGCGTGCTGGCGCTGCACCGCGCCAAGGACGCCGGCGTGGTGCGCCTCAAGGTGGATGTGGCACCTGCCCCCGTGGCGCTCAGCCGCCTGCGTGGTGCCGCCCGAGCCGAGGCAGAGGCCGCCGCCGAAAACTACGAGAACGTACGTTCTGCATACGAGCGTGAAGTCGCCGCCGCGCTACGCATCCCCGTGCAGGTGCTCAACACCGTCGACGACGAAGACCGCGTACTCGGCTGGCTCGCCGCCACCGTGCGCACCGCATGGCGCAGCCACCTGCGCCCGCGCCATGCCGAACGCATCCGCCACCAGCTACTCGACGCCGCCGCACAGCACGCAACCGAGGTGTTCGCCTCCAACCTGCGCGATATTCTGCTCGCCGCACCCGCCGGGCACAAGACCACCCTCGGTCTGGACCCGGGCCTGCGCCACGGCGTGAAATACGCCGTAGTTGACGGCACCGGTGAGCCGCTGCGCGTGGGCACCGTCTACCCGCACGCCCCGCGCAACCAGTGGGTAGAAGCACTGCGCGAGCTCGCCGCCGCCTGCCGCGAGCACGGCGTGGAACTCATTGCCATTGGCAACGGCACCGCAAGCCGCGAAACCGACAAGCTCGCCAGCGAACTGATCCGCACCCTGCGCGAGGAAGGCGCAGAAGCACCCCAGAAGGTGACCATCTCGGAGGCGGGCGCCTCCGTCTACTCCGCCTCCGCCCTCGCCGCCGCCGAGCTGCCCGACTACGACGTGACCGTACGCGGCGCCGTCTCCATTGCCCGCCGCCTGCAGGATCCGCTCGCCGAGCTCGTCAAAATCGACCCGCAGTCCATCGGCGTGGGCCAGTACCAGCACGACGTGCCACCCGCCGCCCTGCGCCGCGCCCTCAACGACACCGTCGAAGACTGCGTGAACGCCGTGGGTGTGAACCTCAACAGCGCCTCCGTGCAGTTGCTCGCGCACGTGGCGGGCGTGGGCACCGCAACCGCCGAACGCATCGTCGCCTACCGCACTGAACACGGTCCCTTCGCGAACCGTCAGCAGCTGCTGAACGTGCCGCGACTGGGGGCGAAAACCTTCCGCCAGGCGGCAGGATTTATTCGCATCCGCGGCGGCGAGGAGCCGCTGGACGCCTCCGCCGTGCACCCGGAAGCCTACCCGCTCGCGCGCCGCATTATTGCTGACGCGCAGGCACGCAACGGCGCCCACTGGGTTGCCGGCGCCCTGGGTACCTCGGACGGTAGCGACCCGCTCGCCGGGCTGAACCCAGCCGACTATGTGCAGGATAGCGATACTCAGGCGAGCGCGGACGAAGGCACCGCCGGCGTGTACACGGTCGAGGACATCTTCGCCGAGCTGCGCCGCCCCGGCCTGGATCCGCGCGGTAGCTTCCGCACCGCCCGATTCTCCGAGTCCGTCTCGCATTTCGAGGACGTGCGCCCCGGCATGGTGCTCGAGGGCACCGTCTCGAACGTGGCGGCATTCGGCGCGTTCGTGGATATTGGCGTGCACCAGGACGGCCTCGTGCACATCTCGCAGATGAGCCGCGGCTACGTGGCGAACCCGCACGATATTGTGCGTAGCGGCGACATCGTGCAGGTTCGCGTGGTGGAGGTCGACCCGGTGCGCCGCCGCATCTCCCTCTCCCTGCTGGTGGAGGACGAGAACTAGCGGGGGAGAGCTAGATACAGAGTGGTCGCCGACTTATTGGGCAATCCAAGAATGATCGTTCGCTAAAACTCAAGCCCGAGAACACAATAAAGCCCCGACAAGCACTATCCGTGCCTGTCGGGGCTTTATGTAGGTTCGATTCGAGCTATACGCCCGAGCTACACCTTAGAAGTCGATATTCGCCGGGTCAGCGCCAATACGCCCCTCGGGGGTAGAAAGCGCATCCACAGCCGCGATGTCCTCGGCGGTCAGCTTCACGTTCACCGACGCCAGGTTCTCCTCAATGCGGGAGGGGGTCACAGACTTCGGGATAGCCACGGTGCCCTTAGCCAGGTGCCACGCCAGAACAACCTGCGCAGGGGTTGCGCCGTGACGCTCAGCAATCTCAGCCAGCACGGGGTTCTGCAGCAGGTCGCTGCCGTTACCCAGCGGGCTCCACGCCTGAGTCGCGATGCCGTACTCAGCGTGAACGGCGCGCAGCGCCTCCTGCGAGAAGTAGGGGTGCAGCTCAATCTGGTGGATGGCCGGAACCACGCCGGTCTCCTCGATAATCTCGCGCAGCTGCTCCTCGGGGAAGTTCGAAACACCAATCGAACGGACCTTACCCTGCTTCTGCAGCTCAATCAGCGCACGCCAGGAATCCAGGTACAGGCCCTGCTGCGGCTTAGCCCAGTGAATCAGGTACAGGTCAACGTAGTCGGTGCCCAGCTTCTCCAGGGACGCCTCGAACGCCTCAAAAGCGCTCTCGTAGCCCTGGTCGGAGTTCCACAGCTTGGTGGTGAGGAAGATATCCTCACGAGCCACGTTGGAGTTAGCGATAGCGCGGCCTACGCCCGCCTCGTTGCCGTAGATAGCGGCGGTGTCGATGTGACGGTAGCCGATCTCCAGGGCGGTGGCCACGACCTTCTCGGCGACCTCGTCCTCAACCTGCCACACGCCGTAGCCCAGCTGCGGAATGGATCGGCCGTCGTTGAACTTTACGTTGGGTACGTTGTAGCTCATGCTGCTCCTTTGGAATCTATGGGGAGGCGGCGCCTCCGTAAGTAGTCCTTCAAGGCTACGCCCCAGAGCCCCCGTTGAGAAGAGCCGGGCCAGAATCGGGTGTGAATCTAGCCGGAGGCGTAACCAAATGACAAAAAATGACGGGGGGCCAGACACCTCCTCAGACTCGAGGGCTACCGCTCGACAGCCGGCGCAAACAGCTCGCGCACATCCTCAGCCGTCACCGCTGCGGAGGCGAACTCACCCTCACCGACCACCGCATCGAAGAGCGCGGCCTTCGACTCCTTGAGCTGCATGACCTTCTCTTCAATCGTGCCCTCGGCGACCAGGCGGTAGACGTGCACCTCCTTGTCCTGGCCGATGCGGTGAATACGGTCCACCGCCTGCTGCTCGGCGGCGGGGTTCCACCACGGATCCATAATGAACACGTGATCCGCCTCGGTCAGGTTCAGACCGAAACCGCCAGCCTTGAGCGAAATGAGGAACACCGGCTCCTGACCGCTCGTGAACGCCTCAATAACCTCGGCGCGGTTGCGGGTCGAACCGTCCAGGTACAGGTGGCCGATGCCTTCCTCCGCCAGGCGCGCCGAAATGCTCTTGAGGTAGCCGGTGAACTGGCTGAACACCAGCACGCGATGGCCCTTCTCGAGCAGGTCGGGTAGCTGCTGAACCAGGTAGTCGCGCTTGACCGACGACACCCCGGCGTAGGCTTCCGGATCAATCAGCGCGGCATCAAGCGCCAGACGGCGCAGCAGGGTCAGCGATTGGAAGATCGTGAACCGGTTCTTGTCCATATCCTCCAGCAGGCCCAGCACCTTCTGACGTTCACGCTGCAGATGCGTGTCATAGATGCGGCGGTGACCGGGGGCCAGCGGCAAGTTCACGCGCGTATCGTTCTTCGCCGGAAGCTCCGCCGCGACCAGCTCCTTGGTGCGGCGCAGCATGAGCGGGCGGATGCGCCGGCGCAGACGAGCCGCCGTCGCCGCAGCGTGCGCCGGGTCCTCACCGGACTCCGCCGGGCGCGCATACAGGTCACGGAACGCGCGGGCGGAGGGGAACAGGCCGTCCGCCACAATCGCCAGTAGCGCCCACAGCTCCATGAGGTTGTTCTCAATGGGCGTGCCGGTCATCGCGATCTTGGTACGGGCGGGCATCGCGCGGGCGATGGACCAGGCGCGGGTACCGGTGTTTTTGACGAATTGCGCCTCGTCCAGCAGGAGCGCGCCCCAGCCTTCGGGGGCGGATAGTTCGCCCGTGGAATCGTCAACGGCGCGGCCTAGCGTGCGAGCGTAACCGGTGTAAGCGTCCTCATCCATGCGCAGCAGCGTGTAGCTGGTCAGCACCAGATGCGCCCCGGCGATGCGCTCGGCAAGCGGGGTCTTACCGGCGGTGGTTTCGGTGATGGTCACGACCTTCGCCTCGGGCAGGAAGCGTTCGGCCTCCGCCGCCCAGTTCGCAACTACGGAGGTCGGCGCAACCACGAGGAAGGGCGCGAACGGCTCAACGCTCTCACCGCGCTCGGCGGCACGCTCAGCTGCGGCGCGGTGCTCCTCGATGGCGTGGGCGAGCAGGGCGAGAGCCTGCACGGTCTTACCCAGGCCCATGTCATCTGCGAGGATGCCACCCAGACGGTGCTCGTACAGGAACGACAACCACTGGAAACCCTCCACCTGGTAGGGGCGCAGGGTCGCCTGCAGACCGGTGGGCACCGGGCAGCTCGGAATAATCTGGCGGGGGTTCTTCTGGCGGGAGGTCTTCTTGCCGGAAGTTTTCTGGAGCGCGGGGGAATCCTGAGAGCCCTTGTCAGGCACCTTTTCGGTGCTTTCTTCGGCATCCTCCAGACCCTCAACCAGCTCCAACAGCGAACGCACCTGCGCATCCCACCGCGCGGTCGTATGCACGCTCGCCGCCAGCGACTCCAGCTCCGAGAACAGCCCCGCCTGGTGCCGGTTAATGCGCAGCTCACCGCCCGCATCGTCGAGTTCTCGAGCCTCCGCAATGAGGGTGCGCAGGGTCTTAAACTCGGGTCGACGTAGCGAGAAATAGGTGCCGTTACCGAGCAGAATACGGTCCGCCCCGCGGTCCAGCGCCTCAAAAATCTGGGCGAAGGGCACGGTCCAATTGTTGACCTTCACGGCAATGCCCAGACCGAACCAGTCGCGAGAATTACCCTCGCTCACGGTGATTTCGATGAGCGCGTCGGTTGCCTCCACGAACTCCGGCGGGGTGCCGTTAAAACGCACCTGAAAAGCGGAAACGCGGCGAAGCTTCGGCAGAATCGCGCTCAGCAGCTCGCGGGTTTCCCAACCCTCGATGCGGCGCTCCTCCAACCCGGAAAGCGCCGGATGGGCGGCAAGAATTGCGCGCACCGAACGCAGCACGCGCGCCTCAAAACGCTCATCGCGAATCTCGCCGCCCTCTTCGCCGGGGTAGCCAAAAACGGGCAGGGTCTGCACATCGGAAGCACCTGCAGGATTCTGCGCGCTCGCCTCATCAGCGCTGTCTTCCGCGAAGGGGTTCAGCGGGTACTCCCAATGCCAGCTCAGCTGCGCGTCGTGGCGAACCTGCTCGTCAAAGCTGATTTCAAGCACCAGATGCGGCGGCTTCACGCGCGGCAGCGCCAGCGCCGGGTCGGGAGTCAGCGAAGGAATGGAACGGCTGAGCGCGGGCAGGTACTCCTTCTGGAAGGTGGCACGCTCGGCGGCGGGAATACGCACGGTTCCGGCGCTAATCAGCGATTCGGAGGCGGCATCGAGCGGCTCGACCAGGGGGATGAGCGCCAGCTCCACACCCTCGGGTAGTTCGGGCACGGCGGGGGAGTAGCGAACCCGTTCGCCCTGTGCCGGGTTATTTTGCACCGGGGCAATCGTCGGTGCGCTATTCTCGACCTCCTCAGCCGGCGCCTTCTGCACATCCTTCTGCACGAAGGATTCGCGACCCACCTCGTCCAGTGCGCCGGGGCGCGCGGTCTTCCAGTGCACCGCCTTTGCCGCCTGCTCGTACTCCTGCTGAACCAGCCCGCCCAGGGCGAAGAAACCGGTGCGCGGGGTGCCGATGGGGTGGCAGTGCGCGGCGGGCAGCCAGAGCTGGCGCAGCAGTTCGCCTTCGCGTCCTTCCCAGCTGAGTGCGGCTTGAAGCTGCAGGCCGGCACCTTCTCCGGGCGCGTCCTCAGCGGCGGCGTGCAGGCGCACCTGCGCGGGGCTCAGTACGGCGTAGTTCACCTCGCGACCGTTGACGAGCAGGGGCAGGCCAATATCCTCTGCGCGGGCGAGTACGTCCCAGAGCAGAGTGGAGGCAGAAGCGCTGATTGAGATCCAGTCGCGGTGCGAGGAGTACATGTTCTGCCAGGGGCGGGCAATCGAGTAGAGCTCGGCGAAGAATCGTTCGTGTTCGGGGTAGATTTCGTGCCGCCCGACGGGTCCGCCCACGCTGGATGCGAAGGTTTCCCAGCTGAGTCCGCCCTTGATCCAACGCCCGGTTTTGGACGCCATGAGCGGGCGGGCGAGCAGGTTAATGCTGGGGGTTGCGCCGGGCATATTGCGGCCGCGCGCGTAGGAACCGGAGACGCTCAGCGAGAAATCCAGAGCGCCGCTGACGCGCATCGAGTCAATGCCTGCAAGGTCCTGACGTGCGGAAAGAACGGAGGAGAGGTCGCGTCGCCAGGCAGAAATCTTGGAGGTGGCACCGTCCAACACGGTAGGGGAAGAGCCCAACTCGTTGAGTGCAAAGCTTCCCTGGGGGTTTTCGGGCTCGGCAGTCGCTGCATCGGGCGCGGGCAGCTTCGCCGCGGTGGTGAGTGCACCGGAGGCGCGTAGCGCCGCGAGCGGGTCGGCGGCTTTCTTCGCCTCAGCAACATCTGCGCTCTTCGCAGCTACGCCATGAGAGCCAGCATTTGGTACGCCGACCGGTCCGGGGTGTTCGCTGAGTGCCTTTTTCGCTACGGAGGCGCGGTCGAGCGCGGTGAGCATGAGCGCTACGGCGTGCTTGCAGTTGGTGAGCACGGGGCAGGTGCAGCGGGCGGTGAAGGTCGCGGAGCCGCTGACAGCGGGGAAGAAGCGAATGGTCACTTCGTAGGGGATGATGGTGCTTCCGTTGACGAGCCCGGTGAGGGTGCGCTCGTCTTCGTCGTAGCTGTAGCGGATGACTTCGCGGTTGCGCTGGTAGGCGACGCCGCGCTGGTAGGTGCGGTGCCCGACCTGGCGGATGATTTGCGGTACGGTAACCGGAATTTCGGGGAAAGGATTGTTGGCGCTCACCAGCTCATTATCGCGTATCGTGCGGGTATGCGCCTTGTTGCCGGTCATTTGCTGGCGGCTGCCGGGCTGACTGTCGGGCTGGCAGCCGGGCTGGCAGCCGGGCTGGCTGCTGGGGCGACTATTGAGCGGTGGTTTGGGGGTGTATTTCGTATTTGTGGTGGGGGAGTTTTTAACACATAAAAACACCGGTATTCACATAAGATATTCCGCACCGTATCAAAAATTCACACCACTTAAAACGTTTCCACAAGCCAAAACGCTAATAATCTAAATCTCTTTCACAAAACGCTTTACTTAACTTGAGAAAATGCTGTAAGCTAAACCCAGCTTCAAGAGTTTCGACTGATAAGCTCCGACTATGGTCGAACGCCAACCCCATGTTCACGGGTGGCTCGGATGACGAAGCGGTTTGTATTCACCACCGGAATAACCGGTGGTAATTGGTACAGACAAGAGCAACGCGAAAGGATCGCGCCACTCACGGCGCAGGTTGTCACATGTACAACGGCTCTGCAACCGAAGCAGCAATCTCTCTGAACCCCTCCCGCTCCTACCAGGAAAGCCTGCGTGCCGCAGCTGTCCCCGCGCGAGGCGGATACACCGCAGTCAGCATTGACGACTACTCCCGCATTTCTTCTAAGCGCGACGAGTTCCTGAACTTCCTTCTTCTGCCCAACCCCGAGGGCATCCCCGCTATTGAGTATGCCGGTCTGCGCGTAGCGTAGCATTAGGGGTATGAATTTCTCCGGTATGCTCCTGGACTCCGACGTTCTTGCGGAGATCCGTAAGGCGGATCCAGACCCCGCCGTGGTCGCTTTTCTGCGCCGCCGCTCGTTCCGACACATGTACATTTCTGTGCTGAGTATTGGCGAGCTGAAGGGCCTGTACCCCTACCCGGAAACTGATCGCTGGATTACCGAACTTCTTGAGCGCTTTGGCGACCACGTTATTAATGTGGATGCGCGCGTGAGCCTCGAGTGGGCTGGCCGTCAGGCGCCGCGCGGCGTGCATGCCGTGGGTCGTGATGATGCCGGTCCGCTGCCTACCGCCGCCCTGGAGGGTCTGATGGCGGCGAGCGCGAGTGCCTATGATTTGGAGCTGATTTCTTCTAAGGCGCAGGTGTACCGCGCCTGGGGGGTTCAGGCTTCCAACCCGTGGACTGAGAATTAAAACTTCGCCGTATGTGCGCCCTCGCGTGCGTGTCTGTATGAATACCTGTGCGAATAGTTGTGAGAACCCGCTTTCGAGTGTTAATCGGAGGCGGGTTTCGTCGTTAATTCGTGGCATGATTGAAGGACGATGAAAAGCACCTCACCTATCTCGCGTTATTCCATGCCCATGCCTCTGTGGCTTCAGGGTGTTGTTGAGCTAATTGTTACTGCCCTGTTCTCTGCTGTTGCCGTGTTTGCGGCGATGTCTGCCGTGTGGGCGACTAAGGGTTTTGGCGACATGGAGTTCTCCTCCGTGGCCGCCATGTCGGCGCACCTGTGGCTTCTGATTCACGGTGTTCCGCTGGATCTTGCGGCTGCTTTTGGTGCTTCTGCCGGCACGATGACGCTGGTGCCGCTGGGTTTGAGTATTCTGCCGCTGCTGCTCTGTTACCGTTCGGGCCGTCGCTTGGCGCGCGCCTCGTATGAGGGTGAGTTTTTGATTCCGGTGCTGTCCGGCTCGGTGACGTATGCGCTGATTAGTTCGGCGATGTACGGTTGGGCGAGCCCGCATCCTCAGCCTCTTCAGGCGCTGAATGCTGCCCTGGTGCCGTTGGGTATTGTGGTGGCTGGTCTGATGTGGGGTGGCTACCGTGAGGCGCGTTCGCTTTCGCGCATGGTGGGTGTTGATACTGCGGAGCAGATTTCGCAGATGAGCCAGTATTCGCGGTGGGCGGGTTCGTACGCTTGGGCTGTGGTGCGTGCCGCGGTGGTTGCTTTTGTGGCGCTGATTGGTCTGGGTGCGGTGCTTTTGGGTATCGGTATTTTGGCGGGCTGGTCACAGATTGTTGCCACCTACCAGGAGCTGCACGCGGGCGCTGTGGGTGATACCGCGGTGACCCTGCTGCAGCTGGGTTTCTTGCCGAACCTGGTGATTTATGCGATTGCGTGGTCGACCGGTGCCGGTTTCTCCGTTGGCGCGGGCACCTCGGTCGGTTTGACCAGTAGCGATGCCGGTACTTTGCCGATGCTTCCGATTCTGGGCGCCGTGCCCGAGTCGATGGGCACGTTTGGTCTGGTGGGTCTGCTGGTGCCGCTTGGTGCCGGTGCGATTGCTGGCTGGTGGTTCTTGCGTGAGGGCGAGGATCACCTGGATGAGTGGGTTGCCCCGAAGGTTCCGTTCCGCCCGTTGTCTGCACTGATTTCTGCTGTGGCGCTGGGTGTGGTGACCGGTATTCTGACCTCGTTTGGTGCCCTGTGGCTGGGCTGGATTTCGTACGGCTCCCTGGGTATTGGTCGTTTTACGGAGGTTGGTGCTGAGCCGCTGACCTTTGCGGTGCATACCGCGTTGACGGTGGGTGCCGGCGTGACTTTCGGTATGTTGCTGAGCCGCGCCCTGGTGCCGGACAGCAGCCGTGAGTTGCCTCGTTTTGCGGATGAGCGCCCGAACCTGGGTGAGCGTCTGATGAGTTTTACTGCCTCGACCCGTGAGCGTTTTGCGCAGGGCCGTGAGCGTTTTGCGGAGCGTCGTGAGCAGCGTGCCCAGGAGCGTGCAGAGCGTATGGAGCGTGAGGCTGAGGAAGCTGCCGCACGTGAAGCCGCTGAGCGTGAAGCCGCCGAACGTGAGGCCGCTGAGCGTGAAGCTGAGGAAGCGGCACGCGCGCAGGCTTCCGAGAATGTTGCTGAGCCCGAGCTATCTGTGGCATCTGAGCAGTCTGTTGTGTCTGAGGTGGCGACCGGTCACGTGCCGGTCCACCCGCAGGAGCCGGTGGTTGCCGTCCCCGTGGAGGCGACCGAGCAGCTGGCGCAGCGCGCGGCGGCGGACGCTTTCGCCGAGATTGTTGCAGAACACGAAGAGGTAGCTGAAGAGCCCGCCTCTGAAGAGCTTATTGCTGAAGAAAACTCCGCTGAGGAGTACGAGCCGATTGAGGCCGTTCAGCAGGTCGATTACCTGCACTCTGCTCACGCTGACTCTGCACAGGTGGAGGACTACGAGAGCATCGAAGCATCCGCCGAGCCCGCATCCTATGACCCCGCCCTGTACGCGCATGACCCCTCCGAGGAGGAGACTCGCGAGCTGATTCAGGAGCCCGTCTACGAGGCTGCTGAACCTGCGGAATCTCAGCGCGTATCTGTCACTGACGAGTCTGCAGAGCAGGCGCCGCGTTCTAAGGGTCGCGCGAGCCGCATTATGGCGTACTTCGGCTTTGGTATTGAACAGCCCGCCGCGGCGCAGGGTTCCGAGTCCGCAGAGGGTACCCACGCTGAACCCGCCCCGCAGGATTCCGCTCAGGACCGCGCCAACGACCGCGCGCAGAAACGTGAGGCGAAGAAGGCGGCTAAGGCGGCACGCAAGAAGCAGAAGAACGGCCTAGAGCGTGATTTTGTGGACCGCGAGCTGGATGTCCTCTCCGCCGATCAGGCGATGAGCCGCATCTTTGAGGTTCGTAGCCAGACCGGCATCCTTCCGCTGGTGACCGATGAGGCGTCTACCGTGGAGCTGCCCCCGCTGGATGTCAGCTCCTCGAAGCCCCAGGGCTCTAGCGCGCCGAAGAAGAACTAGAGCTGGACGCGCCGGTGAGCTTGTCCATCGTGCCCTGGAACTTCTGATCGCAGGTGTACATGTCGGTCTGAGTCAGCGCGGCGGCGCGGCACTCGCGGTACTCCTGCGCGCCGGGCATGAAGGCAAGACCAATGCCACCGAGCAGGGTCATTGCGCCGTAGATGATGCTGACGCCCGCGGCAATGTAGAAGAACCAGGGGCCGCGGTAGATTGCGGTGCGCACGATCGCGATGATGCTCAGGGTGATGCCGACCAGTGCGAAGAGGAAAAGCGCCAAGAAGAGCGGCATCGTGGAGAGCACGAAGGATGACGCCGCAAAAATCACCAGCGCGGCAACAATCAGCATGAGCGAGGTGCGAATATTCGCCTTCTGCTGCTCGATGGGGTCGATGGGCTTACGCGGCTTCTTGCCCTGAGGTGCCCGATGCTGCGGCATCATGTTCTGAGGTGCCTGCTGCGGCGCTCGCGGCGGAACCTGCTGGTTCTGCGGTGCGCCGTTGTTCGGGGTGGGCTGCTGCGGCCTGTTGTTCGGAGTGTTCTGCGGGGGAGTAGACATACCTATAAGGGTACCGTCCCGCTCGTCTGTGACCTATTGAGTTCGCGACCTGTTGAGTTTGCACCCAGTAAACCCTAGCAAGCCCCAGCAAACCCCGGTGAACTCTAGTGAACCCCGGTGAGGATTCGTCCTCGCCGGGGTTTCTTCGTGTTCGCCTTTGGGGTTTGGGTGCGTTGTGAACCTCTTACCCCTTTGGATAAGGGTGTGAGACGGGTTATACTAGTCGGGTGCGAATTGTGGTTATGGTATCCGGCTCCGGAACGAATCTTCAGTCCATTCTCGACGCCGTAGCGGCGGGCGAGCTTCCCCTCGAAATTGCGGCAGTGGGCGCCGACAAGCCCTGTCTGGGTATTGAACGTGCCCAGGCGGCAGGTGTACCCACCTTCCTGGTACAGCCCGGCGACTACGCCGACCGCCCCTCCTGGAACCGCGCGCTGGAAGAAAAGATCGCCTCCTACGAGCCCGATTACATTGTGTTCGCCGGCTTCATGCGCATTGTTGACGCGCAGCTGGTTGAGCGTTTCAGCAACCGCATCATCAACACCCACCCCGCCCTGCTGCCCTCCTTCCCGGGTGCGCACGGCGTGCGTGACGCCCTGGCGCACGGTGTGAAGATTACCGGCCTGACCGTCCACTTTGTGGATGCTGGCGTTGACACCGGCCCCATTCTCGCCCAGGCGGCAGTGCCCGTCCTGGATGACGACACCGAAGAGACCCTGCACGAACGCATTAAGGTGCAGGAGCGCCGCCTGCTCGTGCAGACCATCGCGTCGCTCGCTGAATCCCACAGCTAGTTCCGCCCACTACATTTTTCGCGGCGGAATGAGCCGAGCTCAAACCCCGCCGCCCATACACGTTCCGTTGTGGCACCCGAGTACCCTCGAGGAGCCGGTGCCCAGCGGCGGGGAATACCCCCACACATGCCCTGTCTATCCTGGCAGGCTACGTCCATCCACCAGCTGTGCCGCCGAGAACCGGCGTGCACGTCTAAAGCATCGGAGTATTTGTGTCTCTCATTGAGCTCGATCGCGTGCCCCTGCGCCGCGCCCTGATTTCCGTCTACGACAAGACCGGTCTGGAGGAGTTCGCCCGCGGCCTGCACGAGGCTGGCGTTGCGCTGGTTTCCACCGGTTCGACCGCAGCAACCATCGCGGCAGCAGGCGTACCCGTCACCGAGGTCACCGAGGTGACCGGCTTCCCCGAGTGCCTCGAAGGCCGCGTGAAGACCCTGCACCCGCGCATCCACGCAGGTATTCTGGCTGACCGCCGCAAGCAGGAGCATATCGACACCCTCGGCGAGCTGGATGTCGAGCCTTTCGACCTGGTCGTCGTGAACCTGTACCCCTTCGTTGAGACCGTCGCTTCCGGCGCAGGTCAGGACGCCATCATCGAGAAGATCGACATTGGTGGCCCCTCCATGGTTCGTGCAGCTGCAAAGAACCACGACGCTGTCGCAATCGTTGTGGACCCCGCAGACTACGCACGCACTGTTGAGGCCGCTAAGAACGGTGGTTTCTCCCTGGACGAGCGCCGCCGCCTTGCCGCTGGCGCATTCGCCCACACCGCCGCATACGATACCGCTGTGGCAACCTGGACCGCATCCCAGTTCCTGCAGGATGAGGACGCTAACTTCTGGCCCCCGTACGCTGGCCTGGGCTTCGAGCGCAGCGAGACCCTGCGTTACGGCGAGAACCCGCACCAGCGTGCCGCCCTGTACGTTGACCCGGCTGCAGCCCCCGGCATTGCTCAGGCTGAGCAGCTGCACGGTAAGGCGATGAGCTACAACAACTACGTTGATGCTGACGCTGCTCTGCGCGCCGCATACGACTTCGACGAGCCGGCTGTTGCCGTCATCAAGCACAACAACCCCTGCGGTATTGCTGTGGCAACCCCCGGTGCCGCCGACCCCATTGCGGACGCTCACGCGAAGGCACACGCCTGCGACCCGCTGTCCGCGTACGGTGGCGTGATTGCCGCTAACCGCCCGGTGACCGCCGCTATGGCTCAGACCGTCAAGGGTATCTTCACCGAGGTGATTGTGGCTCCCGGCTTCGAGCCCGAGGCGCTGGAGATTCTGCGCGAGAAGAAGAACCTGCGCCTGCTGGTTCTGCCCGAGAACTTCGCCCGCGAGGCCATCGAGTACCGCCCCATTTCCGGTGGCGCGCTCTTCCAGGAGGCTGACCGCCTGCAGGCTGAGGGCGACGACCCGAAGAACTGGACCCTGGTTGCCGGTGAGGCAGCTGACGAGGCAACCCTGCGCGACCTCGAGTTCGCGTGGCGTGCACTGCGTTCGCCCAAGTCCAACGCTATTCTGCTTGCCGATAACGGCGCCGCAGTGGGTATCGGCATGGGCCAGGTGAACCGCGTGGACTCCTGCAAGCTCTCGGTTGAGCGTGCGAACACCCTCGGCGGTGAAGGTAACGAGCGTGCCCGCGGTGCGGTTGCAGCATCCGACGCGTTCTTCCCCTTCGCTGACGGCCTGCAGGTCCTGCTGGACGCTGGCGTGCGTGCCGTTGTGCACCCGGGCGGTTCGATTCGTGATGAGGAAGTTATCGAGGCTGCTAAGGCTGCTGGCGTGACCATGTACCTGACCGGTACCCGCCACTTCTTCCACTAAAAACGTGTAGCGGGCTCAGCGCGTGCTGAGCTACCTGCCGTGAGCGGGGCATCCTGGGGTAAACCCGGGGTGCCCCGCTTTTATACCGGGTACCCGTGCATCCGTATTGTGGGCACCCGTATTTATAGAATTTTTGCTCTATTTTGCGCCGAATTTGCGCGTGAGGGCGCGTCAACGGTGACCCGGATGCGCACGGATTGGCTAAAAGTTCGCTAGGATTAGGTTGTGCCTAAAGTCAGCGAAGAATACAAAAAGAACAGGCGTTCTCAGATTGTAGAGACCGCCCGCGAATGCTTCATCAAGCACGGTTATCAGAAGGCTTCGATGAGCGACATTATTGCGGCCACCGGCCTGTCTGCTGGAGCAATCTATAACCACTTCTCTTCCAAGGATGAGATTATCCTGGCGGCAGCCCGCATGGACATGGCGCCCTTCGACCGCATCCGCGCCGAACAGCCCTGGGACTACGTGTTCGGGTGCCTGAAGGTGCTGGACACCCCCAAGATTCGCCGTCACCTGCTCGTCACCTGGGGTGAGGCTGTGGCAATGCCGCAGCTGGCGACCGTGGTTTCTGAGCAGCTGAGCTACCTGCGCGATCAGTCCCTGGAGCGCTACCGCACCTGGGGTGCCGCTGAGCTGGACTTCACCGAAGAGGAGCTCGAGGAGTGGCTGACCGTAATTGGTGCCGCTGTGCTGTCGGTGCTGACCGGTTACGTGGTGCAGACCCAGCTGGTGGCTGGCGGTAAGAAGGAAAGCGCTCGCGAGGCGTACCTGGAGTATGCTTCCGCTATTCTGCGTCAGGCGTAGGGTGCGCAGACCTGCGTAAACTGCTGCTGATAAGCCTTGCCGGGGTGTGTTGCGCGCCCCGTGCCGAACTCGCGCCGACACCGTGAAAACTTCATCGTGATGCTTAGTAAAGCCCGTTTTCCTTCTCGAAGGAAAGCGGGCTTTACGGTATTATGAGGTGTAGCTCATATTTTTTCATTCAGGGTTTTCAGTTGGAGGCGCCCGCCGCCTCCCGAAGACCGCCCGGCACACGCCGCGGCAGCCCCGATGATGAGCCACCGAAGATAACGCAAAAACACTCCCAGGAGCGTAATGTCCGAGCAGAAGATCCTCGAGATGCCCCTCGCCGACCTCGACCCCGAGGTTGCAGAAGCCATTGAGCTGGAGCGCAAGCGCCAGCAGAACACCCTCGAGATGATTGCATCCGAGAACTTCGTCCCCCGTGCCGTCCTCGAAAGCCAGGGCTCGGTACTGACCAACAAGTACGCTGAGGGTTACCCCGGCCGCCGCTACTACGGTGGCTGCGAATTCGTTGACATCGTTGAGGACCTCGCTATTTCCCGCGTGAAGGAACTCTTCGGCGCAGAGCACGCAAACGTTCAGCCCCACTCCGGTGCGCAGGCGAACAACGCCGTCATGCACGCGCTGCTGAACCCCGGCGACACCATCATGGGTCTGTCCCTGGCACACGGCGGCCACCTGACTCACGGCATGAAGCTGAATGTCTCCGGCAAGCTGTACAACGTTGTGGCATACGGCGTGGATGAGAACGGCCGCGTTGATATGGAGCAGGTGCGTGAACTGGCTCTGGTCGAGCGTCCCAAGCTGATTATCGCTGGCTGGTCCGCATACCCCCGTCAGCTGGATTTCGCCGCGTTCCGCGCGATTGCCGACGAAATCGGCGCATACCTGTGGGTGGATATGGCACACTTCGCGGGCCTGGTGGCTGCGGGTCTGCACCCGAACCCCGTCCCGCACGCACACGTGGTCTCCTCCACCGTGCACAAGACCCTGGGCGGCCCCCGTTCCGGCTTCATCCTCTGCACCGAGGAACTGAAGAAGAAGATTGACTCCGCCGTGTTCCCCGGCCAGCAGGGCGGCCCGCTCATGCACGTGATTGCTGCGAAGGCTACCGCATTCAAGGTTGCCGCATCCGAGGGCTTCAAGGACCGCCAGAAGCGCACCATTGAGGGCGCACAGATTCTGGCGAACCGCCTGCTGCAGCAGGACGTGAAGGACGCCGGCGTTTCGATTGCATCCGGCGGTACCGACGTTCACCTGGTGCTCGTCGACCTGCGCAACCACGCGCTCAACGGCAAGGAAGCGGAGGACCTGCTACACGATGCCGGCATCACCGTCAACCGTAACGCTGTGCCGAACGACCCGCGCCCGCCGATGGTGACCTCCGGTCTGCGTATTGGTACCTCCGCGCTGGCTACCCGCGGCTTCGACGCCGAGGGCTTTACCGAGGTTGCAGACATTATCGCCTCCGTACTGCTGCCGAACCCGGACATTGCGGCACTGCGCGCTCGCGTGGACGCGCTCTGCGCCAAGTACCCCCTCTACCAGGGCAGCGAGAACTGGTAGACCCATGAATGACCCCGTTCGCTCAACATCCCTCCGTGGTTGCTGAGCGGGCGGGGTTATTTCGCCCTCTTACTTTTTGCTGCTCTACCCGCCACATCCGTCGAGGGAGGTAGCGGGGGAGTGGTGCCCCTAAGCACACACCCTAGAACCCAACACATAGACCATCCGTTTCGGCGAACCCGCCGCAATCTATGGAAGGAAAAACAATGCCCCAGATTCTAGACGGTAACGCAACCGCCGCAGCCATCAAGGAAGAGCTGAAGGAGCGCGTCGAGGCGCTCAAGGCTAAGGGTATTACCCCCGGCCTGGGTACCGTTCTGGTCGGTGACGACCCGGCATCCCGCTCGTACGTGGGCGCTAAGCACCGCGACTGCGCAGAGATTGGTATTAACTCCATCCGTGTGGACCTGCCCGGTGACATCACTCAGGAAGAGCTCGACGCCGAGATTGACAAGCTGAACAACGACCCGGCGTGCACCAGCTACATTGTGCAGTTGCCCCTGCCCAAGCACCTGGACACCAACCGCGTGCTCGAGCGCATCGCCCCCGAGAAGGACGCTGACGGCCTGCACCCGACCAACCTCGGCAAGCTCGTGCTGAACGTTTCTGAGCCGCTGGATTCCCCGCTTCCCTGCACCCCCAACGGTGTCATTGAGCTGGTCAAGCGCCACGGCATCGACTGGAACGGCAAGAACGTTGTGGTGCTCGGCCGCGGCATTACCGTGGGCCGCCCGCTGGGTCTGCTGCTGACCCGCCGCGAGGTGAACGCGACCGCAACCCTGGCGCACACCGGTACCGAGAACCTGGACGAGGTGCTGCGCGAGGCAGACGTCATTGTCGCCGCTGTGGGTGTTCCGCACGTGCTGAAGGCTCACCAGGTCAAGGACGGCGCAATCCTGCTGGACGTTGGTGTTTCCCGCGCTGAGGACCCGGAGACCGGCAAGAAGAAGCTCTTCGGCGACGTCTCTCCGGAGGCCGCTGAGAAGGCGTCCTGGGTTTCCCCGAACCCCGGTGGTGTGGGCCCGATGACCCGCGCGGAGCTGCTGGTGAACGTGGTGGAGACCGCGGAGCGTCAGGCGGCATAAGGCTCGCAGCATTTCAGAGCTGATAACTCAAAAGGGCGGTGCCCCGGTAGAACAATCTACCGGGGCACCGCCCTTCACACTGTCATCACAAGAAAAGGTAGGTGCTAGAGAATCATCTCGTAGAAGTAGGCATCGGCGAGGTACAGGGTCTCTGCATACTCGACGGGGCTACCTTCCTCGGTGTAGCCGGTTGCGCAGACCTTGAATGCCGCCTCGCCCACAGGAACCTGCTGGTTGAAGGCCTCGGCGTCGGCGTCGGTGAAGAGCGCCGCGCTGGTGCGTACTCGGGCATGCTTGATGGCGTTGGGAGTGTCAGCGAGCTGATCGAGGGAGCTCAAGGAACCGGACATTTCCGCCATCATGGCGTCCAGGATGCTGCTTGCAGCAGCCTTCACAAAGTAGGAACGCTCAAAGCCAATGACTTCGTGGTCGGCGAGGCGCAGACGGCGCACGAACAGCACCTTCTCGCCCACCGGCACGGACAGGTGGGTGGAGATCTCTTCCGTAGCGTCCATCCAGCGGGTCGCAATCATGCGGGTGGAGCCTTCGAATCCGCGGCGGCGCATGTCGTCAACGAAGGTGTCCACGCGCGGAATGTAGGTGGCGTCGCTACGCTCGGCAACGTAGGTGCCGGAGCCCTGCACGTTGTAGAGCAGGCCGCGTTCAATCAGAACCTTCAGGGCGCTACGAACCGTCTGGCGGCTCACCCCAAAGTTCTGCTGAATCATGCGTTCGGTGGGCAGCTTATCGCCGGGCTTGCCGGGAATAATGTAGCGCTGCTCAATGTAGTGGATAACCTGCTCATACTTCGGGCCGGGAATCGGGGGTAGCTCGTAGTGGCTCTCAGCGTTGTGAGCAGTACTTTCGGATGCGGTGGTGCCCGCAGAATGTGAGGGGGCACCGTGATCGGTGGTCTGTGAGGAGTGTGAATTCATCACCCAATAGTTTACCGTTCAGCCAGAGAAAAAACGCGCACGAGTGAAAATTTCTCTTCCTTCAAACTGGCATAATTAAGACTATGCATTTTTCTACTACTCCTGCACCGCGCCCGAGCGGTCTGCTTCGCGTGGCGAGCGTGAATGTGAACGGTATCCGAGCCGCCTACAAGAAGGATATGGCGGCGTGGTTGGCGAACCGTGACATCGACATTCTCTGCCTGCAGGAGGTGCGCGCCCCCGACGCTATCGTGCGTGAGCTGCTGGACGAATCCCAGTGGCATATTCTGCACGCGGAGGCTGCCGCTAAGGGCCGTGCCGGCGTTCTGGTGGCGACCCGCCGCACCCCGAACTCTGCCGGTGAGGTTCTGGAGAACCAGCCGGTCGCAACCCGCTCGAACATCGGTGAAGAGTACTTTGACGACTCGGGCCGCTGGGTTGAGGCGGACTACGTTCTGCCCAACGGTAAGACCCTGACCGTGGTTAGCGCCTACGTTCACTCCGGTGAGGTCGGCACCCAGAAGCAGGACGATAAGTACCGCTTCCTGGAGCGCATGCTGGTGCGCATGCCTGAGTTGGCTAAGCACTCGGACCACGTGCTCATTGTGGGTGACCTGAACGTGGGCCACACCGAGCTGGACATTAAGAACTGGAAGGCTAACCAGAAGCGTGCCGGCTTCCTGCCGGAGGAACGCGCCTACTTTGACCGCTTCTTCGGCGACATCGGCTACCGCGATGTGGCTCGTGAGCTGGCGGGTCAGGTGCCTGGCCCCTACACCTGGTGGTCCTACCGCGGTAAGGCGTTCGATAACGACGCCGGCTGGCGTATCGACTACCACATGGCGACCCCGGCGCTCGCCGAAAGCGCCGTGGAGGCGGTCGTGGACCGCGCGGCAAGCTACGACGAGCGTTTCAGTGACCACGCGCCGCTCGTGGTTGACTACCGCATCGGTGAGTAAGACGCGGACCCACCTACAGATAAGTTTTTGAAGATGTGCTGCACCGTCCGCAGCACCGCACAGGAAGAACTGCACAGGAAGTAACTATGGCAGACGAAAAGAAGCAGGATAAGTCCCTCATCCCGAACGCCTCCCAGCAGAAGGCACGTATCTACTCGGGTGCACAGCCTTCGGCTGATTCGATGCACCTGGGTAACTACATTGGTGCTGTGAACAACTGGGTGGCTCTGCAGGATGACCCGAATAACGAATGCCTGTTCTTTATCCCGGATATGCACGCCATCACCGTTCCTCAGAACCCCGAGGAGCTGCGTGAGCGCACCCGCCTGACCGCGGCGCAGTACATCGCCTCCGGCATTGACCCGACCCGCACCCCGCTGTTCGTGCAGTCGCACGTGCCCGAGCACGCCCAGCTGGCGTGGGTTCTGAACTGCTTCACCGGCTTTGGCGAGGCGTCCCGCATGACCCAGTTCAAGGACAAGTCCCAGAAGCAGGGCGCCGAGAACGCCTCCGTGGGTCTGTTCACCTACCCGATTCTGATGGCAGCCGACATCCTGCTCTACCAGGTGGACGGCGTGCCCGTGGGCGAGGATCAGCGTCAGCACCTGGAGCTGACCCGTAACCTGGCTCAGCGTTTCAACTCCCGCTTCGGTGAGACCTTCGTGGTGCCCGATCCGGTGATTCTGAAGGAAACCGCTAAGATTTACGACCTGCAGGACCCGACCTCGAAGATGTCCAAGTCTGCAGCATCTGATAAGGGCCTGATTAAGCTTCTGGACACCCCCAAGGTCACCCAGAAGAAGATCAAGTCCGCCGTGACCGATGACGGCTCCGTCATCGCCTACGACCGCGAGGCTAAGCCCGGCGTCTCCAACCTGCTCTCCATCTACTCGGCAATGACCGGCGAGAGCATCGATGAGATTGTGGCACGCTACGAGGGCAAGATGTACGGCCACCTGAAGGTCGACCTTGCCGATATCGTGGTGGAGCGCCTCACCCCGGTGCGTGAGCGTACCCTCGAGCTGATGGACGACCCCGCCGAGCTGGACCGCCTGCTGGCTGTGGGCGCATCCGCTGCCCGCGAGATCGCTACCGTCACCATTGAGAACGTGTACAAGAAGGTTGGCTTCCTGCCTGCCGCCGCAATCTAGCGCGCTGTTCAGCCTGCCTGGCTGAGACGCCGCATTACCTGCCCGACTGAGATGACAGCACAAGAGAACTCTTCGAGCCCCACGACGGCTCCTGTATCCCCGACCCTGAAGCCCGGTCACCGCTACCTGAGCGTTATTGCGCATGTGAGCGGTGAGAATGTTCAGCGCCTGGAAGAGTGGAAGCGCACGGTAGTTGGCGGTGCTGCGGCACCGATCAGCACGCACGTGACCGTGTACCTGGCGGAGCTGAACGAGTCTCTATTGGCTGCGGTGCAGTCCCCGCAGTTCCGCGAGGCGCTGGACGCACCGCGTTTTGAGGCACGCTGGGGTTCGGTACACTCCTTCCGCCCGGTGACCGAGGTGGAGTACCTGAACCTGGAGGCGGGCAAGGCCGAGTTCGAGCAGATTCATCAGAAGCTGGTTGAGCTGTTCGGTGCCGGCGCGGCGTCCTTCCCGTACGTGCCGCACGTGACTCTGGGCCACGGGCTCACGGAGGCGCAGGTGGCGAACGCTCACAAGGTGTTTGATGCCCTGCCCGCCGAGCAGCGTACCTTCACCGTGGATCACCTACACTGCTACTCCTACGACGGGCAGAACTGGGAAGAAATTGGGGTTCTGCCGCTGCGTTAGGGGCTGGCGTATAAACCCGGCATACATAAAGAGAGATGCGACCGATAGGTTATCGGTCGCATCTCTCTTTACGTTTTCGCTAGGTTTATCTCAGTGTGAGCGTGCTGGTGGGAGCGTCCTAGTGGGAGTGGCCCTCGTGAGCCTCGCCGGACTCGTGTGCTTCGTGCTCGTGCGCGTCAGCGGAAGCCGAGGAGGAAGCCGCGCCGTGCGAGCCGTGCGCCTCAGCCTCAACCGGTGCAGCGTTCGCGGAGGAAACACCCAGGATCTCGTTCGGGGTCTTCGGAAGCTCCACGCTCATCAGCTCCTTGGGTGCTGCCGGGTTCGACAGGGACACCGCAATGAGCTTCTTGGTTGCCGGGTCGGTCACATAGGCGGTCTTACCGTCCACCCACAGCGCCGGACGCTCGTCCTGCCAGGTCTCAGATTCGGTCCACGCCTCCATGAGCTGTACGGAGCCCAGCTCGGCACCGGTTGCCGGATCAAAGACGCGCAGCTTACCGTCGGTGGTCAGCAGCAGTGCCTCACCCTGGGGGCCGCGAGCCAGCGAACGGAAGGTGTAGCTCACGCCAGAAGGCAGGGAGTAGACGGTGCGGGTTGCCGCAACGGTGTCGATGATTGAGAACTTCTCCGGGCGCTCCAGCTTAGCGTCCTTGTCGGTCTTGTAGTCCGCCAGAACGTACTGGGAGTCAGCCTTGCCCGCCTGGTTACCGGAGCGAGAGTATGGGTCTTCAGGGTTGGTGATCTTGGTGAACTTGCCGTCCTTGTAGACCAGCGCGCCGTCGGTGCAACCGATGGAGAACGCGCCGTCCTTGGCGATAGCTTCACCGTGAACGCCGGGGCATGCGGGGCTCTCGAGAACGGTCTTACCCTGCGCGTCCACAACAGCGGCACCGGTGCGGGTCTTTGAGTCGCCGACTGCTACCAGGTACTGGTCGTTGGGTAGCGGGATTGCGAAGCCGTGGTGCGGCTTCGGCAGGGTGACGGTGGTGGTCTCCAGGGAAGAGGCGGTGCGCTTATCGTGGGTCAGCTTCGCCGGGTCGTACACGGCAAAGGAACCGGTGCCGTCAGCGAATGCCGCAACCTTGCCGTTGTCCTTGATGACGTGACCGGTGTGGTCAGCAGCGAGAGACAGCGAAGACAGGGAGGGCGCGGTGGTGTAGTAGTGCGAGTGGTCGCCGTGCGCTACGGACCATACACCGGTGTCCAGGAAAGTGTAGCTATTGCCGTCTGCAACGACGAGGTGGCGGTTATCGCCAGCGTCAGAGAGGCGCAGGAAGCCTTCCTTGGGGATGTCTGCGAGCAGCTTCATGTCCTTGGCGTCGTAGACGAGTACGCCGCCGTCGTAGGTGATGGCGACGCGGCTTGCCGCGCCCTTGCCCTCGGTGATGGGTGTGGGGGTTGCGCTTGCAGAGGTAGAAGCGCTGGGGCTGGTCTGCGTATTCTGGCCAGTCTGGGCGTTCTGGGTGGTCTGGGAGCCGCATGCGGTCAGGGCGAGGGCGGCTACTGCGCCGAGTGCGCCGGCGCGGGTGAGGAAAAACTTACGGGTCATGTGCATGCACCAAGATTAACATGAGAATGGTTCTCTATAGAAGCTACTCCTTGGCTCATATCAGAGTCTGGAAGTGCAGTCTGCGTCGGGCCTGCAGGGCGTCCTGCGCTCTTCTCATTCGAAGGGGGATTCCTTCCCGGCCCCACTATGCGAAAGCCTTGAACCGACCCGCGAAGTGTCTCATCAGGGCATAAGAAAAACCGGCTCCCTTCTGAAAAGAAGAGAGCCGGTTTCTAGAGGTGTCTTTTGCTCGAATAGGGTTCACGTACCTACTCGGGGCTAAAAACTTAAAGGAGGTTGTTCAGGCCTCGCGCCTTGACCTCACCCACAGCGTCCTTGACAGCCTGAGCCTTGGAGCGCGGAGCGACCAACAGAGCATCGGGGGTATCCACCACAACGATGTCATCGAGACCAATGATAGAGATCTTACGCTCGGTGTTCGCAACAACAATGCCGGAGCAACCGTGGTTAATGACGTTGTCCTTCTCGCCGAGGATGGTCAGCTCTTCGCCGCTCTTCTCGGTGTTCAGGCGTGCCACGGCGTCGAAGTCTCCAACGTCGTCCCAGCTGAAGGAGCCGGGAACCATTGCAACGTCGCCTGCTGCTGCGGCAGGCTCTGCCACCGCGTAGTCAATAGCGGTCTTCGGCAGGGTCTCCCACACGCGCTCCATGACGGCCTCGCGCTCGGGGGTGTCCCATGCGTTAGCAATCTCCATGATGCCCGCGTACAGCTCGGGCTCGTTCGCCTCGAGGTGCTTGAGCATCAGGGCTGCCGGTGCCACGAACATGCCTGCGTTCCAGGTGTACTCACCGGAATCCAGGTACTTCTGTGCGGTAGCGGTGTCCGGCTTCTCCACGAAGGTGTCCACCGCGTGAGCGTTGGGTGCACCCTCGATGCCCAGGGACTCGCTGGCGTGAATGTAGCCAAACGCGCTGGAGGGCTCGGTGGGGGTAATGCCGATGGTGACAATCTTGCCGGTTGCCGCGGTGATGACAGCCTCGGTCACCACGCGCTGGAACTCGTCCACCGGGCTGATGACGTGGTCAGCTGCGAAGGAGCCGATGATAGCGTCCGGTTCGCGGCGGTGGATGATGGCGCAAGCCAAGCCGATAGCTGCAGCCGAATCCTTGGGTGAGGGCTCCAGTACCAGGTCAGCGGCCCGCAGTTCAGGAATCTGCTGGGTAACCGCATTGGCGTGCGAAGTGCCGGTAACCACCATGACGGAACCGTTGCTGAGATCGATGAGACGGTCGTAGGTGTCACGCAGCAGAGAATTGCCCGACGAGGTGAGGTCGAGCAGGAACTTCGGGGCGTGCGCGCGGGACAGGGGCCACAAACGCGAGCCAACACCGCCGGCGGGAATGAGCGGGCGGAATCGAGTGAGTGCAGTATTCATCGCTTCAAGAATAGCGGGTCAATTTGTCATATATCGAATTCTTTTAGGTTTTAACAAAAAAGTGTCAGGCGGCTCTCATTTAGGCGATGTTTGAGGTTAGGTTAAGGTAAGTTCCGCACAAACACAGGGAAGTAGGCGATATGGTAATAAAAACATGCCCTAATTCACTTTTAGAACCTGTAAAAATTCCCTAAACAGGGTGTCAATAAGCTGTGAATTTACCTGATATCTTGGAAGTAACAGACGAACAAAAGCAGTCGGTGAGCACACAGCTGTGCCCGGAAGCTGAGGGTCACAATGACCCCTCAGAACCCGGAAGCTCGCCGTCGCAGCAGGAGGTTATTCAGTGTTGAATGGTTCTAAAGGAACCCTCTACCGCGGCCGCTGGGGCATGTGGTCCTGGGTTGCTCATCGCATTACCGGTATCGCGATTTTCTTCTTCCTTCTTGTACACATCCTGGATACTGCCGTCGTGCGTATCTCCCCGGAGGCCTACAACGGCGTACTGAGCCTGTACAAGAACCCCATCATGGGTCTGGGTGAGACCGCGCTTGTCGCCGCCATCGTCTACCACGCGTTCAACGGTATCCGCATTATCCTCATTGACTTCTGGGGTAAGGCAACCAACTCACACGTGGAGCACATCCAGGCGAAGAACAAGGACGGCAACGTCGAAATCAGCCAGAAGGCAACTTACACGCACATCAAGATTCTCTGGGTTGTGCTTTTCCTCTGGGCAATCACCGTTGCTGGCTTCGCAGCACGTCACCTGCCGATCGTTTTCTCGCACATGGGAGGTCACTAAACTATGGCTACTCCGCTTAAGCCCCGCACCTATGTACCCCGTCTGCGTGACAACCGCATCGACGGTGTGAAGTACAACCGCTCCTCCTCCAAGCGCAACAACTTTGAGATGTTCGCTTGGCTGGGTATGCGCCTGTCCGGCGTCGTACTCGTCGTGCTGATTTTCGGTCACCTGTTCTCCAACCTCATGGTCGGCGACGGCATCCACGCCATCGACTTCGGCTTCGTGGGCGGCAAGTGGGCGAACCCCTTCTGGCAGGTCTGGGACCTGCTGCTGCTCTGGCTGGCTATGCTGCACGGTGCTAACGGTATCCGCGTCATCATCGATGACTACGCAGAGAAGGACCGCCTGCGCGTTTGGCTGAAGGTCATCCTCTTCGCAGCATGCGCATTCGTCCTGCTGGTTGGTACCCTCACCATCTTCGCGTTCGACCCCTGCCCCTCCGGCGCAGCGGCTGAACTGCTCCCCAGCTTCTGCTCGGCACGCTAACGGCGACGTATCCGAGACAAACGAAAACATCTAAAACACAGAAAGAACATCATGCAGGTACATAAGTACGATGTAGTGATCGTCGGTGCCGGCGGCGCAGGTATGCGTGCCGCCATTGAGGCCGGTCAGCGAGTTCGCACCGCGGTACTGACCAAGCTATACCCCACCCGCTCCCACACCGGTGCGGCACAGGGTGGCATGTGCGCCGCTCTGGCTAACGTTGAAGAGGACAACTGGGAGTGGCACACCTTTGACACCGTCAAGGGTGGCGACTACCTGGTTGACCAGGACGCAGCAGAAATCATGGCTAAGGAAGCTATCGACGCTGTGCTCGACCTGGAAAAGATGGGTCTTCCCTTCAACCGAACCCCCGAAGGCCGCATCGACCAGCGCCGCTTCGGTGGCCACACCCGTGACCACGGTAAGGCCGCTGTGCGCCGCGCATGCTACGCAGCTGACCGTACCGGCCACATGATTCTGCAGACCCTCTACCAGAACTGCGTTCGCCACAATGTGGAGTTCTACAACGAGTTCTACGTTCTCGACCTGATCCTGGTCAAGGACGAAGAGGGCAAGCCCCGCCCCGCCGGCGTCGTCTCCTACGACCTGGCAACCGGCGAGGTTCACGTCTTCCAGGCTAAGTCCGTGATCTTCGCATCCGGCGGTTGTGGCAAGATCTTCAAGACCACCTCCAACGCGCACACCCTCACCGGTGACGGCATGGCTATCGCACTGCGCGCAGGCTTGCCCCTGGAGGACATGGAATTCGTTCAGTTCCACCCGACCGGCCTGGCTGGCCTGGGCATTCTCGTCACCGAGGGTGCTCGTGGTGAAGGCGGTATTCTCCGTAACGCTGACGGTGAGCGCTTCATGGAGCGCTACGCACCCACCATTAAGGACCTCGCACCCCGCGATATCGTGGCACGTGCAATGGCAAACGAGGTGCGCGAAGGCCGCGGCTGCGGTCCCCACAAGGACTACGTGCTGCTGGACCTGACTCACCTGGAGCCCTCGCACATCGATGAGAAGCTGCCCGATATTACCGAGTTCGCTCGTACCTACCTGGCAGTGGAACCGCACCACCAGCCCATCCCGGTGTTCCCCACCGCACACTACGCAATGGGCGGTATCCCCACCAACAACGAGACCGAGGTCTACCACAACAGCAAGGAGACCATCCCCGGCCTCTACGCAGCTGGTGAGGTTGCTTGTGTGTCCGTCCACGGTGCAAACCGTCTGGGCACCAACTCCCTGCTGGACATCAACGTGTTCGGTAAGCGTGCAGGCCGCAAGGCTGCAGAGTACGCAGCATCCGCTGAGTTCGTACCCGTTCCGGATGACGCAGCAGATCGCGTTCTGAACATGCTCAACGGCATCCTCGAAGGCAAGGGCACCGAGAAGGTCGGCGCTATCCGCGCAGACCTGCAGAAGGCTATGGAAGCTGACATGCAGGTGTTCCGTACCGACGAGACCATCCGCGCAGCACTGGCAACCATTGCTGAACTGGAAGAGCGTTACAAGAACATCTCCATCCAGGACAAGGGCAAGCGCTTCAACCTCGACCTGCTCGAGGCTGTCGAGCTCGGCTTCCTGATTGAGCTGGCAAAGGTCATGTCCGTTGGCGCGTTGCACCGTAAGGAATCCCGTGGTGGTCACTACCGCGAGGACTTCCCCAAGCGTGACGACGTCAACTTCATGAAGCACTCGATGGTCTACCTCGACCCCGAATCCGAGTTTGAGGGTGTCAAGGGCCTGCGATTCGAAACCAAGCCCGTTGTCTACACCCGCTACGAGCCGAAGGAGCGTAAGTACTAAAATGGCTGAAAACGAACTCCCCGAACCGGAATCCGTCAAGCTGTTTGAGGGTATGACCGGCGGCGACTCCGATTCCATCCCCACGTACGATGTGGTCATCAAGATTCGCCGCTACAACCCGGAAGTTTCCTCCGAGGCCTACTGGGACGAATTCCCGCTGACCATGTACCGCACCGACCGCGTGCTCGATGCCCTGCACAAGATCAAGTGGGAAGTAGACGGCTCCGTCTCCTTCCGCCGCTCCTGTGCACACGGTATTTGTGGCTCGGACGCAATGCGCATTAACGGCCGTAACCGCCTGGCTTGCAAGACCCTGCTGAAGGACCTTGACCTGTCCAAGCCGATTACCGTTGAGCCCATCAAGGGTCTGCCCTGCGAAAAGGACCTCATCGTTGACATGGAGCCCTTCTTCCAGGCATACCGCGAAATCATGCCGTTCTTCATCAACGACTCGAACGAGCCTGAGCGTGAGCGCCTGCAGACCATTGAGGATCGTGCACGTTTCGATGACACCACCAAGTGCATCCTCTGTGCAGCATGTACCTCGTCCTGCCCGGTCTTCTGGACCGACGGTCAGTACTTCGGCCCCTCCGCTATCGTGAACGCACACCGCTTCATCTTCGACTCGCGCGATGATGCAGGCGACCTGCGTCTGGAGATCCTCAACGATAAGGAAGGCGTATGGCGTTGCCGTACCACCTTCAACTGCACCGAGGCTTGCCCCCGTGGCATCCAGATCACCAAGGCTATTGCCGAGGTGAAGCAGGCAATCCTGAGCCGCTCGCTCTAATCTGAGCACGCGGTATCAGCTGATACAGCATTGACGATTCAAGCCGTCACCCACACCGGGTGGCGGCTTGAATTGTTTGACAGAAAAGGCCCGGCTGAAAGGCTGAACAGAGCATCAATCGGGGCTCCGGGGCACACAAAAACTCTTCACAATCTGTCATAAAGTCATAGATATTCTCGAGGGCTGTCAGAAAGGGGGAGTAGGTAGGTAAACCTCGGTGTGCGGCGTTATTCTACTGTGTATGGTTTTCGCTAATTCTCGCTACGATTTGTCCACCCCCGTCTTTGACGACTGGGTGGAGCGCATGATGGGTACCCTCGTGCAGTTCCGCCGCGAAGTGCACGCCAACCCGGAGCTTTCCTTCCGTGAGGTGGCGACTACTGAGCGCCTCATGAATCGACTGCGAGAAGCCGGCATGAACCCCGTTGCTTGCGAAGGCACCGGCTGCTACGTCGATATCGGAAGCGGCCCCTTCGCCCTGGCTTTGCGCGCCGATATTGATGCCCTGCCCATTGTCGAGCAGACCGACCTGCCCTACGCCTCCACCGTGCCCGGTGTGATGCATGCCTGCGGCCACGATATTCACCAGACCGTTATGCTCGGCGTGGCGCTGGCACTGCATGAGCTGAACGAGAAGACCCCGCTGGGCCGTAGCGTCCGTATTCTCTTCCAGCCCGCCGAGGAGCAGCTTCCCGGTGGTGCGGTACAGATGATTTCGCAGGGTCTGCTCAAGGACATTCCGCGTGCTTTCGCCCTGCACTGCGACCCGAAGGTGGACCTGGGCCAGATTGGTACCCGTATCGGTGCGATTACTAGCGCCTCCGATACTGTGAAGATTCACCTGAGCGGCCACGGCGGCCACACCTCCCGCCCGCACCTGACCGAAGACCTCATCTATGCGATGAGCCAGATTGCTGTACAGGTTCCCGCCGTGCTGACCCGCCGCACCGACGTGCGTTCGGGTGTGCTGGTGGCATGGGGCCAGGTCAGTGCCGGTGTTGCCCCCAACGCTATTCCCGCAGAAGGCTACCTGGCGGGCACCATGCGCTGCCTGGATGTTGAGGTGTGGCGCCAGGCGGGCAACCTGCTGGATGAAGTCATCGAGCAGGTCGCTGTGCCCTTCGGCGTGAAGGCGCGAGTTGAGCACATCCGCGGCGTGCCCCCGGTCGTCAACACCGACCTGGAAACCACCATGCTCGAGAATGCAGCCCGCGCCGAACTGGGCGAGGACTCCATCGTGCTGGTCGAGCAGTCCATGGGCGGCGAAGACTTCGCGTGGATGCTGCAGGAAGTTCCCGGCTCCATGTTCCGCCTGGGTACCCGCGCCCCCGGTGATCCCACCTATGATTTGCACCAGGGCGATTATGCCCCGAGCGAGCAGGCGATCGGCATTGGTGTACGCGTCATGGCGGCAACTGCCCTGCGTGCCGTCCGTTTTGAGCTGGCGAAGGCTGCAAAGGCGGCGAACCCCATCCGCGATGAGGCACGCTAAAGAGCTTCTCGAAAGCTTATAAGCCAGGCTTGAAAGTACGACTATATAGCCGCATCAAGCCTTGAAAGCTGTACAAGTTTCACCCCGTTACCTCTCACCGAGTAGCGGGGTGAAACTCTATGCACGCGATAGAATTAAAAGGATTATGAGGACATTTGCGTTATGTTCCCGACCCTGTGCCCACACACCCTCGGGGGATGAAGGAGATAGCGCATCATCACACGGCGCACGCCGGAGGAGGACACCCAATGAGCTTCTTTGGAATCGGCAAGAAGAAGTTGGATGAACAGTCGCGCGAAGAACAGAGCGCCGAAACTGCTGAGGCCCAGAAGGAACAGGCAAGCGAAGACGCTCCCAAGAGCGCGCGACTGAGCCAGAAGATTATGGAACAGCAGCAGTGGGAGGACTCCCTGCGCCGCTTCGTGAAGTCTGAGAGCGCGCGCCACCAGAACCACGACGAAGAACAGAACGAAGAGCACCGCGCTGTTGAGGATCTCAAGCGTGCCCTCCTGCACGGCGATGAGAAGGTTGAAGAATCTTCCGCTGCTGAGGAGCTGACCGAGGAACAGGCGGAGGAGCAGGAGCGCCGTAGCCTGCTGGCGGCGCTTGGCGCTTTCCCCCAGGATTCTGAGGAGCCTGTTGAGGTCGAGCAGATTACTGAGGTCCAGGACGTTAAAGAAGAAGCCGCCCCGGTTGCTGAGGCTGCTAAGCCCGCTACCCCCGCATTCCTGCGTGATGACGAAGAGACTGAAGCCGAGGACGCATCTGTCGAGGCTGAGGAACCTAAGGATGCCGCTGAGGACGCGCGTTCCCAGTTTGAGGAGCACCTGCGTGCTGTGCGTGCCCAGAACACCGAAGATACTGCCGCTGAGGTCGCTGAGGAGACTGTAGGCGAGGCAGAAGACAGCGAAGAACATGAGGTCGTCGAAGCATCTGTAGAACCCACCGACAACAAGTCTGAGAACGCTCATTCTGTATCTGAGCCTGCATCTGAGGATGCTCCCGCTGATGCTGAGGAGTCCCTGACCGTAGAAGACATGAAGGCTGCCCGTACCCGCGCCGCCGTCACCGAGGCACAGAACACCGGTCTGGACGACCTGGCGGCAGCCTATGCGGCACGCCTGGGCATCACCCTCGATAGCGAAGAGGAGACCTTTGGCGAGGTCGCCTCCGATGAGGTAATCGCTGAAGAAGCTCCTGCTGATGAGGTAGCTGCCGAGGAAGCAGAGTCTGCTGAATCTGTCGAAGACGCTGAGGCCTCTGAGGCACCCGCACCTGTTGCTGAGGTTTCTGAAGACTTCGAAGCCGAAGAGACCATTGACCTTACCGCAGGCGTAGAAGAGGCTGCAGAGCCTGTTGCCGCTGGTGAGGAAGAGCCGATTGAGGCCGTCGTTGAGGCACCCGAACTGCTGGCATCTGAACTTACTGAGGAAGAAGACGCGGTCTCTGATGAGACCGAGTTGCTCTCCGCTGTATCCGTTGAGGAGAAGCATGAAGCGCTCGAGGCTGAGGACTTCGACGCTGAAGAAGAGAACACCGCAGAGCTGATCTTTGACGCTTCCGCTGTTGAAGAAAGCACCGTGGAAGAAACCGCTACGGAAGAGCCTGCTACCAAGATTGAGGACTCCGCAGCTGAAGGCTCCGCTTCTGAGGAAGGTGAGCCTGCCAAGAGCGCCTCTGTAGCTCCTGCTCTTGTCGCTGTTGCTGCACCCGTGGCTGCTGCCGCTGCTGTTGCCTCCGCCGCAAAGGCTGAAAAGGCTGAGGAGAAGGCTGAGAAGGGCACCTCTCAGGGTGTCGCCCTGACCGCAGAGGCCATCGACAAGAAGGAAGCGGAGAAGCAGGAGGCTTCCGCTCGTGAAGAGCCCGCTGCAGAGTTGAAGGAAGCTGAGCAGAAGATTAGCGAAGACGAGGCTGAGCTGGTTGCCGAGTCCATCGTCCTGAGCGAGCCCGCCGAGGGCGCGGCAACCCTGCCCGCTCTCCCCAAGCAGCGCGCTCTCTACAGCCTGGCGGAGCTCATGCGTACCCGCGGTTCGGGCACCATGAGCCTGGAACTGCGCCAGGTAGATGAGGACATGCACTACCGTCTGCTGCACCGCGGCCGTGAGGTTGAAGCCGGCATTGTGGTGCCTGGTGTTGACTGGTTCGCGCCCGTGGCGGCACTGTACACCGAGGCTCAGCAGGCTGGCGCAACCTGGAACCGTGCGGCGGTCTCCCTGAACCCGCGTCTGGGTGACGGCCTGGAGGTTCACGCATCGTACCTGGGTATGGCGGACGGCGAGACCACCCGTGAGAGCTTCCTGCTGGAGGGCGCCGCTGTCGAGGCTAAGCCCGTTGCAACCGCTGAGGCTGCTGAGGCTACCTCGCAGGAGGAGACTCAGGAAGCTTCTGTTCAGCGCGTTGACTCGGTTGATGCTGAGCGTGAGGCTATCGAGCGTGAGCTGGAGGCTGAGCTTGCTCAGAAGCAGGCGGCTAACGAGGCTGAGGCCGCTGTTGAAGCCGCTGAAGAGCCCGTTGCTGAAACTGCTGATGAGGCTACTTCTTCGGGTCTGCTGCCTGCCGCCGGTCTTGCTGCGGCCGGTACCGTAGCGGCTGGTGCTGCTGTCGCCTCCGCTCAGGAGAAGAAAGACGTAGAGGAATCTGTCGAAGCTTCTGACGAGCCTGCTCAGGCTGAGTTTGCGCCGGTTGAAGCTGAGTTCGAGCACGATTACGAGAACGACCCGGTCTTCGGTGCCGCTACCGTAGAGCCCGAAACCGAGCATGCTGAAGAATCTGCCGCTGAGGCATCCGAGGTATCTGCCGAGGACTCTGTAGAGACCGGCGAAGATATGGAAGCCGCCCTGGCTGCCATCGTTGCCAACGCTCAGAAGAAGCTGGACGCTGAGGAAGAAGTTCCTGCCGCTGAGGAAACTGCCGCAGTTGCTGAGGAAACTCCGGCTGAGGAAGCGCCCGCTGTGGAGGAGCCGAAGGTTGCCGCCCCCGTGGTTGCAGAGTCCTTCACCCTGGACCGCACCCAGCCCGTTGAAGAAGCAGCAGAGGAGCCGGTCGCAGAGCAGACCGAAGAGCCTACCCTGCCCGCGTTCCTGGATGACTCTGAGTTGCTGCCCGAGCAGGAGACCTCCGCTGCTTCCGCTGAAGCGCACGCTGAGGCACCTGCCCTGGAAGACACTGAGCCCGTCGCTGAGAGCGCATCTGTCGCTCCCGGCCTGGCTGGTGCTCTTGCCGCAGCTGCCGCTGTGGGCACCGCCGGCGCCGCTGCGAAGGTAACCGAAGCAAAGGCATCTGAGGCAAAGGCATCCGAGGCGAAGGCTCCCGCCGCTCAGGAAGAGCCCGCTGAGAAGGCCACTGAGCTTAAGACTGTTGAGTCGACCCCCGCAGCTAAGATCGCTGAGGCTCCCGCAGTGGTTGCGCCTGCATCCGAGACCGCCGCTCAGGCTGCCCCTGCTGCACCCGCCGCTCTGCCGGAGACTGCCCCCGCGGGCCTTTCCTCCAGCATCTCTGCGTCGGCTCTGAGCGAGCTTAACCAGCTGCCCACCATCGTGGCTGAGCCGGACACCCCCTCCGCCGCGGCACAGAGCCCGCTGGCTCCTTCGGAGATTCAACTGGCAACCGGCAACCTGGTTCTGACGGAGGCCCAGGTCGCTCAGCGTCTGGCACCGGTCGTCGAGCACCTCTTCGGCGAGAACGGCACCGCGAAGGACGCCACCACCGTGCTGATTCGTGTGCGTGCGCTTGGCTCCTACTATGACGCCCTGACTCACGTGCGCCGCAACGGCTTCTGGGAGCAGGTCCGCACCTTCGAGCTGATCCCCGAGACCCTGCTGGACATCCCGGCGCTGAAGACCGACTCGTACAGCGAGGGCGAGGGCTCGCCGCTGGCCATGAGCCTGACCTTCACCCCGGGCGTGCCGGTTCAGGCGGCATTCGATTACGCGAATGAGCAGGCGTTTGTCAGCTACCCGCGCCCGCTGGATGTTGAACGTTACGTTGAGGAGCTGCGTATGTTCCCGCGTCTGGGTTCGAAGATTCCGGCTCACATGACGAGCGCTCTGTCGCACTGGAACCTCTAAACCCTTGTAAGGTGCGCCGCGCCGGCTCCCCGTGTGGGGGTCGGCGCGGCGTGCTATGTTTGTCATTTTTTCGATGAGGAAGATTGTTATGACTGATACTCCCAACACCCCTGATGCTTCTGCAGCGCAGAACGTTCAGGACACTGCCGCCCGTGCGGCTGAAGCTTTCGGTGCCCTGGTGGAAACCATGGCGCTGTTGCGTGCACCCGGTGGTTGTCCGTGGGATGCTGAGCAGACTCACGCCTCCCTCATCCGCTACCTGGTGGAGGAAGCCTACGAGGTTGTTGAGGCGGTAGAAACCGGTGGCGAGCCGAATATGCCGCTACTGCGTGAGGAACTGGGCGACGTGCTGTTGCAGGTGGTGTTCCACTCCGATATTGCTGCGGCGAACCCGCAGGGCTTCGATATTGTGCAGGTCGTTGAAGGTCTGGTGCAGAAGCTTCGTTCGCGCCACCCGGATGTGTTCGCGACTGAGTCTGAGGGTTCTTCAGAGGCGCCCCGCACCGCAGCTGAGCAGCAGGCTGCCTGGGATGCGTTGAAGAAGAAGGAGAAGAGCGAGCGCGGCGCGTTGGATGGTGTGCCGCCGCATCTGCCGGCGCTTGCTATGGCAGAGAAGACTGCGTCGAAGGCACGTAAGGCGGGTATTATTTTGCCGCCGGAGCCGACGAGCATGGATGATGACCTACGCTATATGCACACTGAGGAGGAGTTCGGTGAGTTGCTGTTTGCGTTGGTGAGCCGTGCTCAGCGTAACGGCCTGGATGCTGAACGCGCCCTGCGTTCGTACACTCGCCGCTATATTGCTCAGCATACTCATGATGAGCCGAGCTACTAGACACGCTGGTCGAGTTCTTCTGGAGGTGCTTTGAAACCTGTTCTCTGAGGGAATAAGAGGTTTCAAAGCACCTTCTGTTTGTTTTGGGGTCGTGTTGGGTGGCCGCAAGGATGCTCAGGGTGCTTACCCCTGCATTTGGGCTCATGTTGTGCTTTGGACGGGTACCCACACTATCCCAATGTGGGGGAGTGTGGGTCTTGTTCCGCTTTGTAGCGCGCGACTAAGGGTTATTGAGACCTTCATTAAGGCGATAAAAAAGCGGTGGCAACTAGTGTGTTTGTGTGGGAGTTTTGCTAGAATTTAGGGGACGCGACTTGTCCACTACCGGGTGAGCCGTTCACATCCTTGACATCTCATAAGGAGAACAATTCATGGCTGTTATTACCGCAGTTCACGCACGCCAGATCCTGGATTCCCGTGGCAACCCGACCGTTGAGGTTGAGGTTCTGCTCGAAGACGGTGCTTTCGCACGCGCAGCTGTGCCCTCGGGCGCATCCACCGGTGAGTGGGAGGCTGTTGAGCGCCGCGATGGCGACAAGTCCGTATACCTGGGCAAGGGCGTTCTGGGTGCAGTGAAGTCTGTTATCGAAGAAATCGCTGAAGAGGTCATCGGCATTGAGGCTTCCGACCAGCGCGCTGTTGACGCAGCCATGATTGCTCTGGATGCAACCAACAACAAGGGCAAGCTGGGCGCAAACGCAATCCTGGGTGTCTCCCTGGCTGTTGCTAAGGCAGCTGCTGAGTCCGCTGACCTGCCCCTGTACAAGTACCTCGGCGGCCCGAACGCTCACGTTCTGCCCGTCCCCATGATGAACATCCTCAACGGTGGTTCTCACGCAGACTCCAACGTTGACATCCAGGAGTTCATGATTGCTCCCATCGGCTTCGACAACTACTCTGACGCTCTGCGCGCAGGTGTTGAGGTTTACCACTCCCTGAAGTCCGTGCTGCACGACCGCGGCCTGGCAACCGGCCTGGGCGACGAGGGTGGTTTCGCACCCAACCTGGAGTCCAACGCAGCTGCACTGGACCTGATCGTTGAGGCAATCGAGAAGGCTGGCTACAAGCCGGGCGAGCAGGTTGCACTGGCACTGGACGTTGCATCCTCCGAGTTCTACAACGACGGCGCATACGAGTTCGAGGGCCAGAAGAAGTCCGCAGCTGAGATGAGCGCATACTACGCTGACCTCGTTGCAAAGTACCCCCTGGTTTCCATTGAGGATCCCCTGGATGAGAACGACTGGGAGGGCTACAAGACCCTGACCGAGCAGATTGGTGACAAGGTCCAGATTGTCGGTGACGACCTGTTCGTGACCAACCCCGAGCGCCTGGCTCGCGGTATCGAAGAGGGCGCAGCTAACGCTCTGCTCGTGAAGGTGAACCAGATTGGTTCGCTGACCGAGACCCTGGACGCAATGGAGCTGGCTCAGCGCCACGAGTACCGTTGCATGGTTTCTCACCGTTCCGGTGAGACCGAGGACGTCACCATCGCTGACCTGGCTGTTGCAACCAACGCTGGCCAGATCAAGACCGGTGCTCCCGCACGTTCCGAGCGCGTTGCTAAGTACAACCAGCTGCTGCGCATTGAGGAAGAGCTGGGCGATGCAGCTGTTTACGCTGGCAAGTCCGCTTTCCCCCGCTTCAAGGCATAATGACGCTTGAAAGCTTATAAGGGATGTTCTGTTGAACTTCCCTGAACAGGCCGGGTCGATCCGGATACATCGTGAGGTAATTCATCACGTCATGTATTGTGGGTCGACCCGGTTTTTCCTTGTTAGAGGCATATAATCTTGGGTATATACTCACTCACGCTTCATACTTTCAAATGGTTTAAGACGTCAATTGACGACTTAAACCTATGAGCTAACTGGTGCTCTCTGTTCGGCTACTCGGGTCGTACCTGACTATATCGTGATGTGATTCATGACAGATAGTTACGGTGCGACCTTATTTTTATGCCTTGATAGGACACCCAGATCTTTCCACTCAATTTCTTAAAGGACTGTCATGACTGTATGTTTTATGATCCTCGCCCATTCGCGACCTCAGCAATTTCTTGAACTCACCCGAATCATTAAAAACTCGGGTGGAGAAACAGTCGCTTTTATCGATAAAAAAGCTAATTTGCAGGAATTTGAAACTGCTGATGCTCATTTTGTCAGCCGCCGGTTTAACGTTAACTGGGGAGGTTATTCCCTGACCCATGCTATGCAAGTTCTGTTGCGTGAGGCTCTGCAGACCTTCCCCGACGCTCATCACTATATTTTCTTGTCTGGCCAAGATTATCCGGCTCGTCCACTCACTGAATACATTGAGTACCTAAGCCGAGAAGAGAACCGTGACCGATGCTGGATGAACTTCTATGCAATGGCACCGGGTACGCAGTTCTACACTGTTTTGAAGTACCCGCGTTCCTATGACTTGAAAGCACGTTTGGGCAATAAGATGTACTCCCTGGTTCAGAAACTTTGGGACGTATACTACTCTCGTCGGCCTCGTATGAAGTATCCGGTGCAGTTTTACCGTGGCTCTTCTTCTTGGGTTGTTTCTCGTGAAGGAGCGCTGGCAATGGTGAAATTCCTTGATTCCAACCAGGGCAAGGCTATGCAGAAGTTCTTGCGAAAAACCCACGTTTCTGATGAGATTTGGGGTGCTACTGCTCTCCTGAATTCTTCTGCGAAGGAACACGCTACCAACTGGGATACCGATGGTCAGCTGGAACCCGGAGTGATGAAGGGCGAGAACAAGGTTTACCACCATTACATTGATTGGGATCCTGAACGTGAGAACCCTGCTCTTCTAAATAGTGGTGATCTTGAGAAGATTGATGCGTCAGGCAAGTGGTTCATCCGAAAAGTTGATGCTGAAAAATCGCAGGATTTGCTTGATATTCTGCGTCAACGACAGATTCTATAATCCTCAGATTCTGCCTCACCCGTGAAGAAAAGTGGTGCTACAAACCCGGTAGAATATGAAGGAAGCGTTTAGCGGTACAGAAGGAACGAAGGATAGAGCAATGAGCCAGCGAGCAAACCAGCAGACCCGGTCGCACTCTACGAGTTCCACCGAACCCGCTCAGGGCGCTACCACCTCCGAGGAACCGCGTGGAGCCGCGAAGGAAGCCGGCACCTCCCTGATGAAGAAGGCCAGCGCCCTCTTCTTTGGCGTGGGTTTGAACCAGCGTCATCCTGAGCGTGAACGTCAGGCGCAGGCTCGTCGTGAGGAACGTGCCCGCCGCCGCGCCGCGGCGCAGCAGGGCCGTGAAGAGGGCGGATATGACGCCCCCGTGGCGGCTCACATGTTCTCCGGCCGTAGCTTCTTGACCGCTGTTGTGGTGGGCGTGATTGCGCTCGGTACCGCATACCCGGTGGTCACCTACATTGACCAGGACCGGGAAATTAAGCGAATCAACACGCACATTTCTCAGCTGCAGCAGGAGAACGCGCAGCTGAAGGCGGAGCAGACCTGGTGGAACGACGACAACTATGTTCGCCAGCAGGCACGTAGCCGCCTCTACTATGTGAACCCCGGTGACACCCCGTACGTTGTCACTGGCATTACCGAGGACTCTACGAAGGCGGACGGCACTTCTGCGAATGCGAAGAACGCCCCCGAGGAAGCCTGGACCACCAAGGTTTGGAATTCTCTCGAGAAGAACTAGCCCCAGCTGCCGGCAGGAACCCTGCCCGTGCAGACACCCGGCATCAGTGGACGAGGTGACCCCTCGTTCCAGGAACTTAGGATTATGAGCACCGAAAACACCATTGAAGAGCTGAAGGCACGCACCCCCGGCGGCTTCGGCGTAACTGTTGAAACCCTGACCCCCACCGAGCAGGACATCCGCGTCCTTTCCGCGCAGCTGGGCCGTAAGGTCCGCGACGTGGTTGAGATTCCGGCACGCTGCGTGTGCGGCAACCCGCTCGTGGCTGCTACCGCGCCGCGCCTGAGCAACGGTACCCCCTTCCCGACTGTGTTCTACCTGGCGCATCCGGTGATTACCGCTGCGGCTTCTCGTCTGGAGGCGGGCGGCCTGATGTACGAGATGACCGATTCGCTCGCTGAGGATGCCGACCTGGCGGCACAGTACGCTGCGGCGCACGAGAACTACCTGGCTGAGCGTGAGCGCATCCGCCTGATCAGCGGTACCGAAGAGGTTCCGGAGATTGACGGCATCTCTGCCGGCGGCATGCCCACCCGCGTAAAGTGCCTGCACGCTGTTATCGGCCACACTCTGTCGGTGGGTCGCGGCGTGAACCCGATGGGTGACCGCGGTCTGGACGCTATCGCCGAGTGGTGGACCCCCGAGGTATGCTCCTGCGACCCGGCGTGGCGTGAAGAAGCCTAAATAATTGATTCTGGTGCGCCCGCATCGTCGTCAGCGACGGTGCGGGCGCATAATAGATAGAAGAAAGAGCGCCGAAAAGCGAAAATTTTTCGCCTGCGGCGCTCGCGTTGCCTTTTGGCACTGATTGGTATTGAAGACCTGAAAGGAACCCACCGTGCGCGTTGGAGCGATTGACTGCGGTACGAACTCTATTCGCCTGCTGATTGCTGATTCCACTACTGAGGTGGTGGACGGGGTCGAGAAGACCGTCCTGAAGGACGTGGTGCGTGAGATGCGCATTGTGCGTCTGGGACAGGGCGTTGACGCGACCGGCTGGTTGGCGCAGGAGGCGCTGGACCGCACCTTCGCGGCGGCTCGTGAGTATGCGCAGCTGCTGAAGGAGCACGGCGCTGATTCGGTGCGTTTCGTGGCGACCAGTGCGACTCGCGATGCGGGTAACCGTCAGGTGTTCGTGGACGGCATCCGTGAGATTCTGGGTATTGAGCCCGAGGTCATCAGCGGTGATGAGGAAGCTGCGCTGTCCTTCGCTGGCGCGGTGCGTGCTGTCGGTTACGGCGATGGCGACACCCTGGTGTTCGACCTGGGCGGCGGTTCGACTGAGTTCGTGCTCGGTGACGAGTCGGGCGTAAAGGCTTCGCGCAGCGTCAATATTGGTTGTGTGCGTCTGACTGAGCGTCACATGATGAGCGCTCCGTCGACTGAGTCGCAGATTGCCCGCGTTGAGGCTGATACTGATGAGGCTCTCGAGGTGGCTCGTAAGACTGTGCCCCTGCAGGATGCACGCCGTGTGGTGGCTGTGGCTGGTACCGCAACCACTGTGGCTGCTGCCGCCCTGGGTCTGGACCGCTACGATTCTGAGGCGATTAACGCTCAGAGCTTCTCCGTGGAGACCGTTCAGAAGACTGCCCGCTGGTTGGCTTCACTGAACCGCGCCGAGCGCGAGGAGCTCGGCTACATGCACCCGGGCCGGGTGGATGTGATTGGTGCCGGCGCGACGATTTACGCCCGCATCCTGACCCGTCTGAATGAGATGACTGACGGTGCCGTGGATTCGGTGACCGTCAGCGAGCACGACATTCTGGACGGTATCGCTCTGTCCCAGCTGTAGGCTTGAGCGCTCGCGCCGTGAACCGATGGTGGTTCACGGCGCGGCTCAGCTTGAGGAGTTTTAATGGTTCGTTCTGAGCATCGGCGAGGTACGCCCCTGACTGGCTGGTTTGTTGCGCCGTCTTTTGCTTCTGCGTCTCGTGTATGTGGTGCGCGCGCCTCGGTTGTTTCTGATCGAGGTGCTTCTCGCCGTGCCCGCAAGGTTGCTGCTTTGGGCGCTAGTGCCGCGTTGACTCTTCTGCCGTTGTGGACCCCGCTGGCGCCTGCCGCTTGGGCGACGGACCCGACGCCTTCAGCTTCTGCGTCCCCGAGCCCGAAGAGGGAGGTGACGGCTACTCCTTCGCCGTCGGGTACTGCGGTGCCAAAGACTTCGGCAACTCCAAGTCAGGGCGCGGATACTGCCAGCGGCGATGATGTACGTCACCGCGAGTATTGGCTACGCGAGTACGGTATTACGTCGCTGTGGTCGCAGGCTACGGGTAAGGGCGTGACGGTTGCCGTAATTGATACGGGCGTGGACGGTACCCACCCGGATCTTGAGGGCAATGTTCTGCGCGGTACCGATGTCTCGGGCGTGGGTAGCGAGGACGGCTGGAAAGGCCTGGGCGCTGAGCCGATGCACGGCACGGAGGTCGCTTCTCTGATTGCCGGTCACGGTCACGATACGCAGGGTTACTCTGCGATTGCGGGTCAGCCGGGTAAACCGACCGGCATGATTGGTGTGGCTCCCGAAGCGAAGATTCTGCCGATTTCGCTGAATATGGGTACGACCGGTGGTAAGAGCATTGATGAGCAGATTCCTGCGGCGGTGCGTTATGCGGTCGACCACGGGGCTCAGATTATCAACATGTCGATTGGTTCGAATAAGACGAGCTGGCCGCAGAGCTGGGATGAGGCTTTTGCGTATGCGGAGCAGAAGGGCGTGCTGATTGTTGCGGCTGCGGGTAACCGCGGTAGCGGTTTGACTCAGGTTGGTGCTCCGGCGACGATTCCTGGCGTGTTGACTGTGGGTGGTATTGACCGGAATAAGCAGATTTCTGAGGGCTCGTCGACTCAGGGCATTTCGATTGCTGTGGTTGCTCCGAGTACGGACATGATTGCGGCGGCTCCCGGTAATGGGTACATGCTGTGGTCGGGTTCTTCGGCGGCAGCCCCTCTGGTGACGGGTGTTGCGGCGTTGTTGAAGCAGAAGTATCCGCAGGAGTCGGCGGCTCAGCTGGCTCAGCGTTTGATTGCTTCGGCTGATGATGCTGGTGCGACGGGCCGTGACCCTTTGTACGGTTACGGCGTGTTTAACCCGCAGGATGCGATGGCTTTGCCTGCGCCTAAGGTGACGGCGAATCCGCTGGGTTCGATTTCTGAGTGGATTGCGGTGCATCGTAAGCAGCAGGTGAGTGAGCCGACTCCGAGTGATGCTGCTCCGGTGCATGAGGAGGGTGAGAGCATTGTGAAGGCGGCTGCGCCGGATGCGCGTCGCCCTCCGGAGGATCGTGGCTGGTTGCCGCCGGTGATTTTGGCGGCTTTGACGCTGTGGCTGACGATTATTACGGCCGGTTCGGTGCATCGTTTGCACAGGATGCATGTGAGTGCGGGGCAGGCTGCGCGTATGGCTCGTGATGCGGCGCATCATCCGGGTGCTCATCATGGAAAGCGTCGCGTGTCTAAGAGGTCTGAGCAGGGTACCCGAAAGGGGACTCGTTAGGGCTCTCGCGAGTCTGGGTTTGCCTGTATTTTTCTCGTGTACGGGAGCTTCTTCTGTTCGCCCGGGGCTGACTTTTGAGTTGGTCCCGGGCTTTGCTGTTGGAGGTCGTGTTTTGGGTGGCGGATTGTATGGATAAACGAAAATATCGAACATGCCGCGTAAAAAACGGAAAGGGTAATTTTGACCGTAACCCGCATCACGAGATGAACCCCGTTCATATCTTCAAAACTTTTAACTTAGGGTCAGCTCAAAGGGACCATAAGTGCGAAATTACCTAAACAAAGGCGTAAAATAGAAGGCAACAGGTATGTGATAGACAGGCTCGTGCTGCTAGCCACTTCGCGTTACGCAAGGACTTCCAGAGCGGGCCGTTTGTACGTCAGGGGAGCTTTCGGAACGAGCCGGAAGTTGCACATACCACCCTACCGGGGCTACCGAACCTCGGTACCTGAAGACTAGGAAGTAAGAAAATGGCATTCACTAAGGTGGCACAGGACCGTCCTCGCGTCCTGATTGTCGGTGGCGGCTACGTCGGCTTCACCGTTGCTAAGAAGATCCAGAAGGCTATCAAGGAGACCGGTGGCGTCGTCACCATCGTTGAGCCGAACCCCTACATGACTTACCAGCCCTTCCTCCCCGAGGTTGCAGCAGGTTCCATGGAAGGCCGTAACGCAACTGTGCCGCTGCGCCAGCACCTGCGCGACACCGAGCTGATCCCCGGCCGCGTTGTCTCCATCGACCACGCAAACCGCACCGCTGTTGTTGAGCCCACCGACAACGGTGAGCCCTTCGAGCTGAAGTACGACGAAATCGTTCTCGGCGCAGGCGCTGTGACCCGTGCGTTCCCGATTCCGGGCCTGGCAGAGGTTGCTATCGGTCTGAAGACCATTGAAGAGGCAGTCTCCGTTCGTAACTGGGTTCTGGACCGCATTGAGGTTGCATCCATGCTGTCCGACGCTGAGGCACGCCGCCGCGCCCTGACCTTCGTCATCGTGGGTGGTGGCTTCGCTGGTGTTGAGACCATCTCCGAGCTCGAGGACATGGCACGCGTTGCTGTCGAGCGCAACGAGCGTCTCTCCGTTTCCGACCTGCACTTCGTCATGGTTGAGGCTGCACCGCGCATCATGCCTGAGGTCCCCGCAGACCGTGCAGAGAAGGTTGTTGCAGAGCTGCGTGCACGCGGCATCGAGATCCTGCTGAACACCTCCCTCTCCGACGCAACCGACGGCAACCTGCAGCTGATCAACATGGCTGACAAGTCCCCCGCAGGCGAGATTAAGACCGACACTCTGATCTGGACCGCAGGTGTGGCAGCATCCCCGATGCTGAAGAACACCGACTTCCCGATTGACGAGCGTGGCCGCGTTCGCGTGGGCGCAGACCTGCGCGTCACCGGCGACGACGGCGTGGTTGAGGGTGCTTGGGCTGCAGGCGACAATGCGGCTGTTCCGGATCTCTCCGGTGGCGGCGTGGGCGGCTTCTGCGTTCCCAACGCTCAGCACGCTTCCCGCCAGGCTGTTGTTCTGGCTAAGAACCTGCTGGCTGCTCGCCGCGGCGAGCCCCTGACCGACTACTACCACGAGACCATCGGTGTTGTGGCAGGTCTGGGCCTGTGGAAGGGCGTTGCAAACTTCAAGGGCAAGACCATTGGCGGCCCGCTGGCATGGATCATGCACCGCGGCTACCACGGCTCTGCAATTCCCACCACCGAGCGTACCGTTCGCGTTATGACCACCTGGGCTCTGAACCAGATCTTCGGTCGCGATACCTCCTCGATTCGCCACCAGCGCTCCCCGCGCCTGGCATTCCAGGAAGCAACCGGTACTGCACCGGCACGCCAGAAGGCAAAGCTCTAAAATAGCCTGACTTAGGGGTCTATCTCCCTGAGATAGCGCACTTGAGATAAAGCAATGGGCGGTGTGGAAGACTTTAGTCTTTCGCACCGCCCATTGTGTGCCTGAGTGCTTGCGAGCTGTCTAGCTTAGCCGCCCACCAGTGCTTTTGCATGATGCTTGCTACGGCGGGGTGCGGGGAACTGTTTGAAATGTGTTTCTGCTTAGGTTCGGGTGCGTTTTCGTGGAATAATAAATATTTGTGTCCCGGACTGTTCGGGATACGCCCTCATAGTCCAATTGGCAGAGACAGAGGACTTAAAATCCTTGTGTTCTGGGTTCGAGTCCCAGTGGGGGCACGGTATAGACATGCGTAGGCGTGCGGTATAGATAGGCGGCGGCTCTTCCCGTGGGGGAGGGGTCGCCGTTTGCGTATCTGGGATTTTGTGGTGTGTTTCTTAGAGTTAAAAGGCGATGCCCCCGACCCATACTATCGGGGGCATCGTGGAGTGGTGGTGCGGTTTACCGCATTCCGCGCACTCTCTTCACCGCGGGTAGATGCGGTCGTCCTTTGCCGGAATTAGGACGGCCGGCGGTGAAGTCTGGTGAACCTATCGGTGATTGCCTGCCTTCAAGCTTGACAGGTAAAGTTTTAGACTTCAAGTAAATTCAGTTCGTAGAGGAAAAAGGGTGCAAAAAGCAGTGGAAGTAGGGCGAAAAAGTGACCTGCACCCTAAAAATGGGGGTTTTAGATGACGTTTTGTGACGGCGCTCTCTACTCAAAAAACACCCGCATACTGTCTTCCGGAGCTCAAAAACGTGAGACCCTAGAAGAGACACAGCCACAGACGTACCCCAGCCTGCATGGGGAAGCAGAGTCAGAAAGGCACAGCATGCAGACTAAACCCTCCATCATTGCCGTCGATATGGATGGCACCTTCCTCACCGACTCCAAGACTTTCGACACCGAACGTTTCTCGCGCATCCTATCCCGCCTGCAGGCGCAGGGCATCCACTTTGTTGTGGCGAGCGGAAACACCTACGCCAAGCTGCAGGACTATATGCGCGGCTTCGAGAACCAGGGTCTCATCTATATCGCTGAAAACGGTGCGTATCTTGCCGATGAGAGTGGCAAGCTTGCCGTGCATCCCTTTCTGGACGAAGATGTGCCGCGCATTATTGAGGTAGTGCAGGGATTGGACCGGATCGGTCTGCTGGTTTGCACCACCGAAGGCATCTACCTGCCCAAGGACCGTTGCGACCAGATTGTGCACATGATTCGCGGCTATTTTGAAGACACCGGTCAGGAGCTTCCCGAAACCCTCACCCTGGAGGACTTTGCGGCGTTCTTCTTCCCCGGCTCGGTCATGGTTGACTCTATTGAAGATTTTGAGGGTGCACCCATTAAATTCCCGCTGCTGACCCCGCCAAAGCAGACGCAGCAGCTGAGCGTCTACCTGCGCGAGGCTCTTCCGCAGACCGTCACCCCGATGGTGAGTGGCTTCGGTGCCATTGACCTGGTGCGTACCGGTGTCAACAAGGCGACCGGTCTGAAGGACCTATGCGAGCGTCTGAACGCCGACCCGGCGGGCATTCTTGCCTTCGGTGACGGTGAGAACGACATGGAGATGCTCCGCTACGCGGGCTGGGGCGTTGCTATGTCTAACGCCCCGGAGGTTGTGCGAAATGCTGCTGACGAGGTGATTGGCTCGAACGAGGAACAGGCAGTTCTGGAGTATCTGGAGCAACTCCTGGATCGTTTGGAAGCTTCGCACTAGACGCTTCACAAAGAGGTGCGCCGGAGGGTCTGCATGCGGGGCGGTGTGGACTTGGGTGAACCTCAGGTAAACACCGCCCTGAAATATTCTGGCAAGGTCGCCAGATGCGCTTGCTGGTAACGAACAGCGCCCGTGAGCGCAGAATCTATCCGATAGAATTAACAAGAATTAGTTTTGTCCCCGTATGAAGGAGAGAATGATGGCGGGAAATCCGCTTCTGAATTCAATGACGAAGAATGCCACTCAGGGTGACTCTCGTTTCGGTCGCTTTGGTGCACAGCCTCAGCAGACCAGCCAGCAGGCGCAGTACGGTCAGCAGTCGTACGGCCAGTACGGTCAGCAGCAGTATGACCAGCAGGGCTACGGCCAGAACGCCTACGGCCAGCCCCAGTACGGTCAGCAGCCCTATGGTCAGCAGTATGGCCAGCCCCAGTACGGTCAGCAGGCACAGTACGGTCAGCCGTACGGTGAGGCTGACTACGGCGTAGCAGCCCCCACCTACTCGGAGCCCATTCCCGCCGGTGAGCGCCTGACCATGAACGATGTCATGGTTAAGACCGGCATCAACCTGGGCCTGGTCGCTGTCGGTGCCGCTGTTGCATGGGTCATGCCGGTGTTGCTACTCCTGGGCATGATTGGCGGTCTGGTCCTGGGTCTGGTGAACTCCTTCAAGAAGAAGGTTTCCCCGGTCCTGGTCATGACCTACGCCTTCATGGAAGGCCTGCTGCTCGGCGGCCTGTCCGCTGTTGTGGATATGCGCTATCCCGGCGTGGCAGTTCAGGCTGTTCTGGCAACCCTCGTGGTCGCAGGTACCACCCTGGCTCTGTTCGCGAACGGCAAGCTACGCGCAACTCCTAAGCTCAACAAGATCTTCATGATTGGCGCTATCGGTTACATGGCGTACGGCCTCATCTCGATCCTGGGCGCGGGTATCTTCGGTTCCTCGCTGAACAGCTTCTCTATCGGTGGTATTCCGCTGGGCCTGGTTGTTGGCCTGTTCGCTGTTGCGCTGGCAACCTACTCGCTGCTGCTGGACTTCACCACCACCTCCGAGGCTGTGGAGGCTGGCCTGCCCGAGCGTGAGTCCTGGCGTCTTGCATTCGGCCTGACCGCTTCTCTGGTCTGGCTGTACGTTGAGATCCTGCGTGTTCTCATGTACCTGGCAAGCATCTTTAGCAACGACTAAAGCTCGTTATGAGGCGGCGGTACCGTGATGGTGCCGCCGCCTTTGCCGCTTTACTTCCCCGATGTATCGAGGCGCAGGGGAGGGGCGCAACAACATCACCACATACCGCCTCCGCTGGGGCAGCCGAAGCTGCCCCGCACGAGTGCGACACCGATAACGATTTGGAGACACCGTGAAAATTACACCTGTTGCAGAAGAGCATGTAGCCGAGGAGGAGCGCGGCTACCGGGTTCCTTTTGCCATGGAAGTTGCCGGTGCTTGGGCGTGGCGCATCATTATGATTGCCGGTGCCGGCTGGATTCTTTGGAAGGGTCTGGGGCACGTCTCCCTGCTGGTTATTTCTCTTCTGGTGGCTCTGCTTCTGGCGGCTCTGTTGAGCCCCGCCGTGATGCTTCTGCGTAAGAAAGGTGTTCGTGCCGGTGGCGCGGCGGCTATTGCCGAAATCGGTATGATTCTGGTGCTCGCCGGTATTATTTCGCTGACCGGTCAGCAGATTCTGCGTGGTTTTGTGTCCATGGCGGATAAGGCGGTGCAGGGCTACCAGCAGCTGATTGGTTGGCTGAAGAACCTCGGCTACGAGTTCGGTGCCGACCAGATGAACCAGCTGTTGGATCAGATGGAGAGCGCTGTAACCAATAACCCCAGCTCCGTGCTGCACGGTGTGTCTCAGGTGGGTTCGACTGCGGCTGAGGTTGCGACCGGTACCCTGCTGACCCTGTTTACCCTGGTTTTCTTCCTGATGGAGGGTGAGCGTATCTGGCTGTTCGTCACTCGCCTCTTCCCGAAGGACGCGCGTGCCGCAGTCAACGGTGCGGGTCGCGCGGGTTGGAAGTCCCTGGGTGCGTACGTGCGCGTTCAGATTCTGGTGGCGGCTATTGACGCTATCGGCATCGGTATTGGTGCCGCAATTCTGGGTGTTCCGCTGGCTATCCCGCTGGGTGTGTTGGTCTTCCTCGGTTCTTTCGTTCCGGTGATTGGTGCCCTCATTTCCGGTGCTGTGGCTGTGCTGCTGGCGCTGGTTGCTCTGGGTCCGGTGCAGGCGCTGATTATGCTCGGTATTGTTCTGCTGGTTCAGCAGCTTGAATCCCACATTCTGCAGCCGCTCATTATGGGTAAGGCTGTCTCCCTGCACCCGCTGGCTGTTATTTTCTCGGTAGCTGGTGGCTCTATGATTTTTGGTGCGGTGGGTGCTCTGTTCGCCGTGCCGACTCTGGCTGTGGTCAACGCGGTGGTGCGTTACCTGGCGAATCGTGACTGGGAGAAGGAGGCGCCTCGTGAGGAGGAGTTCCTCTTCCCGCATGAGTTGGAGCGCCGTAAGAAGGCTGAAGAGTCTGAAAAGGCGAAGGAAGCTAAGACTTACGAAAGCTCTGAAGAATCTAAGGAATCTAAGGAATCTGAGAAGGCTTAGAACTCAAGTCAATGTGACTAACCGCGGGCTAGACGCTCGCACATCACCTAGAGTAGGGGCTGTTTCTGCACTATCTGTTGAGAGTGTAGGGGCAGCCCCTGCTTTATGCCTGTGCATCCTCTAGAATGGAGTGTGCACTGTGCCACCGCGCGTCTTTCAGCGTGCGTGGCTAGGTGCCGCCAGAATACGTACCATCAGAATGGAAACCTCGTGAGCGTAGATCTCGACTCCCTGCCCGTGACCCTCACCGACATTGAACGTGCCGCAGAGCTGCTCGAAGGCGTTATTGAACGCACCCCCGTCGCTCATTCGCGTGCGCTGAGCCAGCGCCTCGGTTCTGAGGTTTTCTTCAAGTGCGAGAACCTGCAGCGTGCCGGTTCCTTCAAGGTGCGCGGTGCGTACGTGCGTATGGCGAAGCTTTCCGAGGAGGAGAAGAAGCGCGGCGTCGTGGCGGCGAGCGCGGGTAACCACGCTCAGGGTGTGGCTCTGGCGGCTGACCGTCTGGGCATTAAGGCTCGTATTTACATGCCGCTGGGTGCGGCGCTGCCGAAGATTACCGCGACCCGTGATCACGGTGCTGAGGTTGAGTTGCACGGCGTGACCGTGGATGAGGCTCTGGCGGAGGCGAAGCGCTACGCCGAAGAGACCGGCGCGGTGTTCGTGCACCCCTTCGACAATGAAGATATTATTGCCGGTCAGGGCACGATCGGTCTGGAAATCCTGGAGCAGGTTCCGGATGTTGACACCGTGATTGTGGGTGTTGGCGGCGGCGGTCTGCTGGCTGGTCTGTCCGCTGCTATCCGCGCGAAGGAGCAGAAGCTCGGCAAGAAGATCAAGATTATTGGTGTTCAGGCGGAGCACGCGGCGGCGTACCCCCTGTCGCTGGCTGCGGATGCTCTGGTGCCGCTGAAGAAGGTTTCCACCATCGCTGACGGTATTGCGGTGGGCCGCCCCGGCCAGATGCCTTTCTCCATCATCAAGGAGCTGGTGGACGATGTGGCGACCGTGAGCGAAGACGATATTGCTCGCGCCCTGATCTTCCTGATGGAACGTAACAAGCTTGTGGTGGAGCCTGCCGGTTCGGTGCCCGTGGCGGCGCTGATGAACGGCAAGCTGAAGGAAGAGTACGGCGACCTGGGTACGGTCGTGTGTGTGCTCTCCGGCGGTAATATTGACCCGATGCTGATGCTGAAGGTGATTCAGCGCGGTCTGTCTGCGGCTGGCCGCTACATGACCGTGAAGATGATGCTTTCTGACCGCCCGGGTGAGCTGGCGACCATCTCCCGCATTATCTCTGAGAACGACGCGAACGTGACCGGTGTGGACCACACCCGCGTGGGTGGCTCGCTCTCCATGGGTGACGTGTCGATTACGATCGACATGGAGACCAAGGGTGTGGAGCACTGCCGCCAGGTTATTTCTGCCCTGGAGGATGAGGGTTTCAAACCCATCATCGTCTACTAAGCCGATATATTTATTAGCCGACGAGCTGTAATAGGTGCGCCTGCGACGTATAGGCAGAACGCGAGAATAGACAAAAACAGTGCGGGGTGCTGACCGTTGATGGTCAGCACCCCGCACTGTTTGTTTTATATCTAGCGCTGTCTCTTAGCTCTAATCTCTTAGCCCTGGTAGGGGGTTGCGGAGATAATCTTGGCGCTCAATTCCTTACCGTTCGGAGCGGTGTAGGTGACCTCGTCGCCCTGCTTAGCGCCCATGATTGCGGCACCCAGCGGCGACTTCTCGGAGAAGACCTTCAGGTCGCTACCTGCCGGCAGAGTGTCCTCAATTTCGCGGGAGCCGAGCAGGAACTTCAGGGTGCGGCCGGCAACCTCAGCTTCGATAACCATGCCGTGTTCTACCACGCCGTCGTCAGCAGGAGTGTCGCCGATGTGCGCGGTTTCCAGCAGGTGCTTGAGCTGCTTGATGCGAGCTTCGTTCTTAGCCTGCTCGTCGCGGGCGGCGTGGTAGCCGCCGTTCTCGCGGAGGTCACCCTCATCGCGTGCCTGCGCGATGCGGTCAACGATTTCCTGGCGGTACGGGCCGGAGAGGTACTCCAGCTCCTGGGTGAGGCGGTCGAAGGCATCCTGAGTGAGCCATGCACCGGTGTTTTCAGCCATGCGTGTCCTTTGCTTATGCGCCGGCTCTGCCGGTGCGAAACGAATAAACCCGCTACCGCGTGCCGCGTTCAATGCGCGGAGGTGCCGGTAACGGAATGAATCAACAGACCTATTCTAGAGCACCGGAGGATTTTCGGCTGTTATGCCGGTCGTATCTTCCCCTCTGAGCGCATCTTCGTCGGTACGCACGCCTGTAGCTGAACGCTCCGCCAGCATCAGCCTGTTTCATGCCCAAGAATCTGCTGATATGACGGCATGTTTCACGATGTCACACGGCGTCATCTGCGCTAGTGTACCGGCGCTATCCTTGGGTATCATACGAGAAGCTACAACCGTAAAATTTCTGCCGTGTAGCGCTCGTATTCGCGAGTCACAGACACATCATCGACCCCCTGGCGCATCACCTAAAGGAGACCACCGTGAGCGAAGCCATTGAACAGCTGAAGGCAAACCTGCCGACTCACCCTCCCGTGGACTCCCTCAAACCGCTGGAGGAGGACTACACCGGTCTGCGTATCCTCGCGGTGCACGCCCACCCGGACGACGAGTCCTCCAAGGGCGCCGGTACCGCCTCGGCGTATATTGCCCGTGGTGCCCGCTTCATGGTGGCGACGATGACCGGCGGGGAGCGCGGTGACATCCTGAATGGGGAGGTCGATAAGAGCCCGCGTGCGCACCGTGACCTGCCGGGTCTGCGTCGTGCTGAGATGGCGGCTGCCCGCGAGATTATGGGTATTGAGCACCGCTGGATTGGCTTCTTCGACTCTGGTCTGCCCGAAGGCGACCCCATGCCGCCGCTTCCCTTCGGTAGCTTTGGCACCATGCCCCTGGATCGTGCCGCCGCGCCGCTCGTGCGTCTGGTGCGTGAGTACCGCCCGCACATCATCATCACCTATGACGAGATTGGCGGCTACCCGCACCCTGACCACATCATGACCCACAAGGTTGCCGTGGAAGCATTCGAGAAGGCAGGCGACCCCGAGGCGTACGTGGGTGAGGGTGAGCCCTGGACCCCGCTGAAGCTCTACTACGACCGCGCATTCAACCCCGAACGCACCCTCGCCCTGCACGAGCATCTGCTCGATACGCACGGTGAGAGCCTGCTGAGCGGCTGGATTGAGAACATCGCGCACCGCGCTTCCTCGGGGGAGGCGCCTCGCCACGAGACTACGACCCGCATCCTGGTGACCGATCACTTTGAGCAGCGCGATCAGGCTTTGCGTGCGCACGCCTCGCAGGTGGACCCGAACGGAGTGTTCTTCGCCGTTCCCAGTGAGCAGCTGAAGGATATTTGGCCCTGGGAGGACTACACGCTGGCTGCCTCGCACGCTGAGGTTCAGCTGCCCGAATCTAGCCTGGATGAGGGCCTGAGCGACTACTACGTTATCTAGGGTGGGGTGTATCGCCCCACGTTAGCGAATGATGCCCTTTACCGGCGATATGAATCGTGGGTGAAGGGCATCAGCTTTTCTTATGCGCGCGAGGTGTGCCGCCCCTTCGCGCGCCCCATACGCCCTTACCTGCCGCCACAAATTTTGAGCCGATTCTCAGCCCAACCGTGATGCCGATTGCCGCGAAGGTACGGTGCGGCGGCGTAGAATAAGAGCTTGGGCTCTTTCGTTAGGAGCCCGCTGAATCATCTGCCACGACAGCCGAATGAGGTATGAGCTATGAGCGCCAACGCCCTGCCCGTGATTACTGTGCACGGCCACGCCAGCAACCCCGGTACTGTCACTGAGCCTACCGTCTATGAGCAGGCTCTGGCGCGCTCGCTGAGCCCCGAAGCCCTGCCGGCACATATTGGAGTGCTGGTGGACGGTAACCGTCGCTGGGCGGCTCAGCGCGGCTTGAGCACCCGTGAGGGCCACGCCGCCGGTGCGGAGCGAATTATTGATTTTCTGGCCTGGTGCACTGAGCTGTCGATTCCGCAGGTGAGCCTGTACATGCTCTCCACCGAGAACCTGAAGCGCCCCGAAAAGGAACTGATTGGTCTGGTCGCTGTGATTGATGCGTTCCTGGTGCGCTTGGTGGAGTCCGCTTGCGGCCCGGTGCGAGCCATCGGCAATATTGACCTGATTCCCCGCCAGCTGCACGAGCGCCTGGACTGGGCAATTGAACAGACTGCGCACCTGCCCGGTGTTCGCGTGAACATTGCGGTCGGTTACGGTGGCCGCCAGGAGATTGTGGACGCGGTCCGTTCGGTTCTGCGTGAGGCCGCCGCTGAGGGCGCATCCTTGGAGTCGCTTGCCGAACAGCTGAGCGTGGAGGATATTTCTTCCCACCTGTACACCGCCGACATGCCCGACCCGGACCTGCTGATTCGCACCTCGGGCGAGCAGCGCCTGTCCGGTTTCATGACCTGGCAGAGCGCGTATTCTGAGTTTTATTTCTGCCGTGCCCTGTGGCCGGATTTCACGCGCGTTGATTTTCTGCGTGCCCTGCGGGATTACGCTAACCGTTCCCGCCGTTTCGGTTCCTAGGACTTGGATGCCCTAGCGCCATCGGTGCATGTTTCTCGGCCGGCTGGCTGGTTCCTGACTAGTTGGTTCCTGGCTAGCAGTCTCCGGTAGTACAGCCTCCAGCAATACAGAATGGACGTTCTATGCTCGCTGAGCTTTCCCGCCTCTACAACGCTGGAGGCGCCTCCGTTATTGCCGCTCTGGTGCTCGGCAGCTACCTGCTGTATTTCCTGTGGTGCGCCCTGCGGCTGTGGCGTATTGACGTGCGGGAGCACCGCCTGCCGCACCGCATCCTGATTCCTTTGGCTATTGCCACCTACACGGCACTGCCGGTGTCTTTGCTTTTTGCCGGTCGCCCCGCCGATATTTGGCGTGTGATTGGTGCCGGTCTGGTGCTGTGGTTCTGCTACGGGCTTCTGCGTATTCTGTCTTTTGGCGCGCTGGGCCGCGGGGATGTGAAGCTTGCCGGCATCCTGGGCGGCGTGCTCGGGTACCTGTCCTGGGCGAACCTGGGCTGGGCGTCGCTGGTGACGTTCCTTGCCGGTGGGCTGATGTCTTTGGCTCTGGTGCTGTTCACGAAGGCGCGCGGTAGCACTCGCATTGCCTTCGGTCCGTTTATGCTTCTGGGTGCGCTGGTGGCGTTGGCTGCTCCGGCGTATTCTCTGTGGTAGATTCCGAAGTAGGGTGACCGTCCGGCTAAGTGGCGGGCTTGTTCTGTGTGCGGCTCGCGGCTGTTCGCTCTGCTCTCTAGCACCTATTCCCGGTAGACTTGCCGGGGCTTTTGAAAGGTTGATGTTATGCCTACTCCTCCCTATATCCGTAAGCTGCGTGAGCAAATTGGATCGGATTACCTGTGGCTGTCCGGTGCGACGGCTGTGGTGTACCGTGAGCAGGATTCTAAGGTGCTGCTGGTGCGCCGTAGCGATAACGGGGCGTGGACCCCGATTACGGGCATTGTGGACCCGGGGGAGAGCCCTGCACTGACCTGCCTGCGTGAGGCGCAGGAGGAGGCGAACGTGCAGATTGAGGTGCTGGAGTTGGCGCAGGTGAAGGCTGACCCGCCGATGCAGTTCGGTAATGGTGACCGCTGCCAGTTCTTGGATCATACGTTTTTGTGCCGCTGGGTTTCTGGTGAGGCGAAGGTGAATGATGAGGAGTCTTCGCAGGTGCGTTGGGTGGATGTGTCTGACCCGGCGGAGCGTGCGTTGCTTTCTGAGCGGATGCTGGACCGTATTGATGCGGCGCTGAACTATGACGGTCACTGCCGTTTTGGTTTGGAGTCGGTGCCGCCGGAAGAGTACTAGACCGGCTACTGGGACTAAATAAAAGCCGCTGATTGAGGCGTGTATATGCAGGAGGGGCGACCCGCCGTCATGGCGAGTCGCCCCTCCCAGTATTTTTATGACAGTTTGTTACATGGTATTGGGTGGTTCTTCCTGTTTTTCTGTGGGAGTGGGGGAATGGAGGCCTAAATGTTGCCGTGGTTCTATTTTGTTTTTGTCTTTTTTACTTTAAGTTGTGCCTGTGCATCGAGTTATGAGTGGTGTACATGAGATGCTTTATGTATGACGCGGGTTACATTGGGAGTGACGGCCCCGTATTAGTCAGTAACCCGAGAAAGATTCGTTCACGTGATGTTCTGGTGAGCGTAGTCGCTTTCCTTTTACCCTGCCTATAAATCTTTAAGGCATGCCATTTTTCTGTGAACTAGGCTCATTGTGTTCATCGCAATTCTTGGTCGCTATTTCGAAGCGTCCTGGAAGGAGCAAAGCATGACAACACACAAAATACCCTGGAGAATCTACATAGCCCTTATCGGCTCTCTGGTGGGTACAGGAATATATTCCTTCGCCCTACCCATTGCGATTCTCGCTAGTACAGGCGAAATTGGGTTGGCTGGCGTGATGGCGGTAGCCATGCAAATCCCCAATATCGCCTTGGCATATCCGCTAGCAACCCTATCGGATAGTCTGCCTCGAAAACCTATGATTGTGATTGCCGGGGCAGTAAACATCCTCAGCATCCTTACCTTGGCGTTGATGATTGAGCAGCATATGCTGTCATGGTTCGCCATCGCTGCACTAGGATTTGTGAGCGGTGTCTTCTCCGAGCTGGCTGCTGCCTCAGAAGCAGGATATATTCCGCAGCTTCTCGGACGAGAAAACCTTCTTTCGTATAACGCACGTCGTGAAATTTGCGAGGGAATATCTGCAATCATTGCGCCCCCTACAGCAGGATTTATTGTTCTTGTCGCGGGTGCAACGGTCGGTCTTATCGTCCCGGTGCTCCTTTTTGGAGCGGCAACTATTTCATACGCAACGTTGCCATCCGTAGAGATGGAAACTAAAACTGAGCAACGCGAAACCGCACAACATGGGTTTATTCACCGCATGTTTGACGGTATCCAATACATGTTCTCCGGCGCCCCGCAGAGACTTATCCTTGTCTACACGTTCTTCTTGGCGGCAGCTACGGCATCGTATTCACTCATCATTATTTACCGCCTGTATGAGGAGCTCACTTTTGAAGCCTCAGTGGTAGGCATGATTATGGCCTGCAGTGGTATCGGCGGTATTGTCGCGGCACTCATCATCGATCGTTTCCTCTCTTTCGAGAACACACGAGGAATGCTGCTGGTCGCCAATGTCGTATCCCTGCTCGGAATACCGCTCGTCACTGTCAGCAATAACCCCGTAGTGCTCGGCGCCCTGCTCTTCATCCTGGACGTAGGATGGGCATCAGCTTTCATCTTCTCCAACAATCTGCGTGACTGCATTACACCGAATGAGCTACTGGGGCGTGCCAGCTCCCTTGACGGTGCCGTGTTTGGACTAGGAACGCTGTACTCCATGGGCGCGGTAGCACTGATGCTTGACCATCTCGGCTCCTTCAACGCTGCGCTTGTCGTCAGTATTCCGGCTGTACTCTGCCTCATCTACACGCTGGTCCACTATAAACAGTTCAAAGTGTTTAATATCGTTGAACAATAGTGAGAACCCGCTACCACCTTAATGACGGGGGCAGAGAACATACACAGAAGGAGGGGCGACCCGCCGTCATGGCGAGTCGCCCCTCCCTCTATGGTTAAGCCGCGAACCTCAGGCGAGGTTCAGACGGGGTGAGATTAGAAGTTGCCCAGCATCTTGGTGACGTCCAGAGCCGCATCCAGCTGCTCCTCAGTCACTTCGCCGCGCTCCACGTAGCCCAGTGCCACAACTGCCTCACGGACAGTCACCTTGTGAGCCACCGAGTACTTAGCGATCTTCGCAGCAGCCTCGTAACCAATCAGCTTGTTCAGCGGGGTCACGGTCGACGGCGAAGCCTCAGCCAGGAAGCGGCAACGGTCAACGTTAGCGGTCAGACCGTCAATCATCTTCTCAGCCGAAACACGGGAGACGTTAGCGAGCAGGCGGATCGACTGCAGCAGGTTAGCAGCCATCACCGGGATACCCACGTTCAGCTCAAACGCGCCGTTAGTGGAGGACAGAGCAATGGTTGCGTCGTTACCGATAACCTGAGCGGCAACCATGATGGTAGCCTCACAAATCACGGGGTTGACCTTACCGGGCATAATCGAGGAGCCGGGCTGCAGGTCGGGGATGTGCAGCTCGCCCAGGCCGGTGTTCGGGCCCGAACCCATCCAGCGGATGTCGTTGCTGATCTTCATCAGGCCGTACGCCAGGGTGCGCAGCTGACCGGAAACCTCAATCAGGCCGTCACGGTTAGCCTGAGCCTCGAAGTGGTTACGAGCTTCGGTCAGGGGCAGGCCGGTCTCCTCAGCGAGCAGCTCAATCACGCGAGCGGAGAAGCCGTCGGGGGTGTTGATGCCGGTACCCACAGCGGTACCGCCCAGGGGAACCTCAGCCACGCGGGGCAGGGAAGCGTTCACACGCTCAATTCCGTAACGTACGGTTGCAGCGTAGCCGGAGAACTCCTGGCCCAGGGTGATGGGGGTTGCGTCCATCAGGTGGGTACGACCGGACTTCACAACGTCCTTGAACTCTGCGGACTTGCGCTCCAGGGACTCAGCGAGCACCTCGAGAGCGGGAATCAGGTCCTTCACCAGAGCCTCGGTCACAGCAACGTGCACGGAGGTGGGGAAGACGTCGTTGGAGGACTGGGATGCGTTCACGTGGTCATTGGGGTGAACCTCAATGCCCTTGGACTCCAGGGAACGGGTTGCCAGGGTTGCCAGAACCTCGTTCGCGTTCATGTTCGAGGAGGTACCGGAACCGGTCTGGAAGACGTCAATGGGGAAGTGTGCGTCGTACTTACCGGTTGCTACCAGATCCGCTGCGTCGCGGATAGCCTGGGCGCGCTCAGCGTCGAGCACCTTGAGTTCCTCATTGGCGGTCGCGGCTGCCTTCTTCACGAGGGCAAGCGCACGAATATGGGCGGATTCGAGGGTCTGACCCGAAATCGGGAAGTTCTCGACTGCGCGCTGGGTCTGTGCACGGTAGAGTGCATCAGCCGGAACGCGAACTTCGCCCATGGTGTCATGTTCAATGCGGTATTCAATGTTTTCAGCCATATCTCTAGGATAGGCGTTCAAAGTGGCTTACGTCGCCTCGAAAAGGTGTCAAAAGAGGAAAAACGCTCATAAATTTTGCGGCGCGAGAAGGCGCAGAAAAACCCCGCCCCCGGCAGATGTGCGAACACGCTACCGTGGCGGGGGTATCCCATAGAAAAATCTGTTGTTAAGTGCGAGCGTGTGGGTTCTCGCACTAAGGATCGTAACGAGCAGAGAAGAAGAAGTTTAGTCCAGGTTCTCGGCAACCACAACGCGCGGGGGAGTCTTCACGACCACCGGAAGTGTCTGGGTCGGCGGGTTCTGTGCGTTGTTCTTCTCCTCCGGCAGGGTGAGGTCCTGCGAACTGAACACCAGCTCAGCCTTACCCTCCTTCAGGTGGTAGAAGACACCAATCACGGCGACCTTACCCTCAACCACCGCATCCGAAATGATGTGGGACTGCTCAATAATGCGGATAGCAGTCTGGCGGGTGTGCTCACGCACCATGTCGTTGACGACCGGGTTCTCCGGCAGCTTCGGGGACATCACCGAAGGCAGGATGTGCTGCACCAGGTTACGGATGAAGCCGTGCGGCATCTCGCCGGACTCCAGGGATTTGCTGGCTGCGGTGACAGCACCGCAGGAGTCGTGACCGAGAACCATCACGATAGGGGTCTCGAACTCCTCAACCGCGTACTCCAACGAGCCGAGCGCCGCGTTCTCCAGCACATGACCGGCGGTACGCACCACGAACGCATCACCCAGACCCAGGTCAAAAATAATCTCCGCCGCCAGACGCGAGTCACCGCAACCGAAAATCGAGGCGAACGGGAACTGACCTGATGCAAGGTCGGTACGGCGGATCGTGTCCTGGTTGGGGTGCTCATTGCTACCCTCAACGAAACGGCGGTTACCGTCCTTCAGACGCTTCCATGCTTCTGCGGGGGTCGGTTGAATACCAGCCATGTGATGCTCCTTAGCGGACAAGTACAGAAAACGCCTGCGCCAGAGCAAACGAATCTGCGAATCGGGTATGTGGGGCTTCAGGCGCTCGCGCTGAAGCTCAGCTCCTTGCCGGAACCCGGCGAAGAACCTACCTCAAATATGCCTTAAAAATGCGAAAAATAGCTAGTTTGGCACGCCTTCTCAGCTTCGTTCTCGGCACCCAGCAGCACAAAATAACGCGAAGAGAGACGCAGCCCTCACCAATATGCCGCATCTGCTCACCTTACAGTCAACACGCACGCAAACTCGTTCAGAACAAGAAAAACGAAGCCTGAGCGCGCTATCCTGAAAGGAGCACTACTGCGTCGGCGACTTCGTGCTGGAAAGAACCAGCCAGCCGACAGTGTATTCAGAAATCTCGAAGGTGAGTCTATGACTACGAACAACAACCACGGCGACCGCAACCTCGCAATGGAACTGGTGCGTGCCACCGAAGCCGCAGCTATCGCCGCAGGCCCCTGGGTTGGCGCAGGCGAAAAGAACCTCGCAGACGGCGCAGCTGTCGACGCCATGCGTTACCGCCTCTCCACCGTCAACTTCAACGGCACCGTCGTCATCGGCGAAGGCGAGAAGGACAAGGCTCCCATGCTGTACAACGGCGAGAACGTCGGCGACGGCTCCGGCCCCTCCCTCGACGTGGCCGTTGACCCCATCGACGGTACCCGCCTGACCGCACTCGGCATGGACAACGCCCTCTCCGTGATTGCTGTGGCAGACGGCGGCACCATGTTCGACCCCTCCGCAGTGTTCTACATGGAGAAGCTGGTCACCGGCCCCGACGCCGCAGAGTTCGTCGACCTGCGCCTGCCCGTCAAGCAGAACCTGCACCTGGTCGCTAAGGCTAAGGGCAAGAAGGTCAGCGAGCTGACCGTATGCGTGCTGGACCGCCCCCGCCACGCCAAGCTGATCCAGGAGATTCGCGAGGCAGGCGCCCGTACCCGCATCATCCTCGACGGTGACGTCGCCGGCGCTATCGCAGCCTGCCGCGAAAACACCGGCGTGGACCTCATGCTCGGCACCGGCGGCACCCCCGAAGGCGTTGTCGCAGCGTGCGCTATCAAGGCAACCGGTGGCGTTATCCAGGGCCGCCTGGCACCGACCGACGAGGCAGAGCGTGAAAAGGCACTGGAAGCCGGCCACGACCTCGACCGTGTGCTGACCACCAACGACCTGGTCACCAGCGACAACTGCTTCTTCGCCGCAACCGGTATCACCGACGGCAAGCTGCTGCGCGGCGTGCGCTACAGCAAGAACGTTGTGACCACCCAGTCGCTGGTCATGCGTTCCTCCTCGGGCACCGTGCGCACCGTTGAGGCTGAGCACCGCCTCTCCCGCCTGCGCGAGATCCTCTCGCACACCAAGAGCCCCGGCGAAGCATAAGCCCTTGAGGTAGCCCCCAAGCATAAAGGAGCCGCCCCCGACCGAGTGATTCGGTCGGAGGCGGCTCCTTTGTATATTTAGCCCGTATATTGAGCTCGTATATTTAGCTTTTAGCTCTCAGAACCTACCCAGATTGGGGCGCCTGAAGTCGTTAGCGAGAGCGGAAGGACTGAACCTTTGCCTTCGCCTTTGCCACTGCATCGCAAACCGCAGGACGAGCCTTGTACGCCAGGGTGTAGGCGCGGTAACCCAGCGAGGTGACCGGCACATCCCAGGTACCCGGGTACTCCACGGACTCGCCGCCGAAGGACTTCTTGAACTTCGTGAAACCGGCCCACTCGTGATCCGGCTGATCCTCCGGCGCGATGCCGAAGAGGTCAACGTACTTCAGGCCCTTACGCTTAGCGTCCAGGATTAAGTTCGTCATCACCACAACACCGGCACTAAGGGTGCGGTGCTCGAAGGATGCCGCCGCGTGCGCGTAGGTGCGGGTATCGTCCGAATCGTACACGAACGCCGCCGCAATCGGGGTGCTCTCACCGTTCTCGCCCGCCAGCTTCGCAATGTAGAGCGACGCCGCACCGGCGGGCATCAGCACGCGAGCCGCCTGCATCAGGTAGTCGTCGTGCTGACGGTTGAAGCCGTTACGCTCCGCGGTCTCCTCGAGGAAGCCGAAGAGAATCGACATATCCGAGGGATTGGTCGACGCCTCAACGGTCACGCCCTTCTTGTGGATATTACGATGACGAGTACGATAACCGGAAATCATTCCCTTGATGATCTCATCCTCGGTGCCCGAGAGGTCAATAATCTGCGTGTGCGAAGGCTGCACCTGGCGAGGAGCCAGAACCGCACCGCGACGAGCCAGGAACGCCGCAGCATCCTGATCGCCCCAGATGGCGGACTCAGTAGGCTCAATACGCACAAACAGACAACGAAGCTTCGCGGCCTCTTCCTTCAACGAGGCAAGAGCCTCGTCGAAGGCCACAGCGCTCGAAGCAACCGGTCCGTACGGGCTGTACAAGTAGCGGCCGGTAGCACCGCCCTCAACGGTCGCAAGGTACGACCAGCCGTTACCGCTCTTACGAATTACGGTGTGACCATTAGATTCCTGAAAACGTGCCCAAATATCGGACTGAAGAATATTGCTCATACTTCTAGTGTATCCGAGCTTAGGGAACGTAAGCCTGCGGCTCCGAGGAAGCCTCGGGGGCAGGTGCCGGGCGAGTCGAGGAGGTGCTCTCCTCAGCCTCATGCTCGGCAGCAGCCTTCGCCTTCGCCTCGGCTACGCGGGCGCGCAGGGCGGCGCCCTTGTCCATAGCGCTCTGACGCAGATCCTGAGAGAACTGACGCAGGTCGTCATGCACCTGGCGGGCGAAAGAATCAGTACCCGAACCCAGGATGCGCAGGGCCAGCAGACCCGCATTGCGAGCACCGTTAATGGACACGGTAGCCACCGGAACACCGGCGGGCATCTGGACAATCGACAGCAGCGAGTCCATGCCTTCGAGGTTCTTCAGGCGCACCGGAACACCAATCACCGGCAGAGCGGTGACGGAGGCGAGCATGCCCGGCAGGTGAGCGGCACCGCCGGCACCGGCAATAATCACGCGAATACCGCGGCTGTGAGCCTTCTTGCCATACTCAATCATGTCCTCGGGCATGCGGTGTGCAGAAACAACATCAGCCTCGTAAGGGATGCCGAACTCGTCCAGAACCTCGGCTGCGGCCTCCATGACCGACCAATCCGAATCCGAACCCATCACAATGCCAACAATGGGCTGGGAAGAATTATAGGGAGACTGAGACATAATCCTCATATCCTTTCAGGATGCGGTGGCGAACCACCATCAATAGGGTGCGTCGGATACGCAGGATGCTCTCACCCCACGCACCGGCTAAAAATAGGGCTACAGGGGGCGGCCGTCACGCAAAATGGAGGCGGCATTCGCGGCGCTATGACGCAACGCCTCAAGCTCAGCCACCGTGCCAGAAATATTCACGTGACCAATCTTGCGGCCCGGACGGGTTTCCTTGCCGTAGAAGTGGATCTTTGCGCGCGGCTCAGCCGAAAGCGCCAGCGGGTAGACACCGAAAATATCTTCGTTCTCACCGCCCAGGTAGTTCTTCATCACGGCAACACCCTCCAGCACGGAGGTATCACCCAGCGGCAGATCCAGTACCGCACGCAGGTGCTGCTCGAACTGGCTGGTCACCGAGCCGTCCTGAGTCCAGTGGCCGGTATTGTGCGGGCGCATCGCCAGCTCGTTGATGTAGAAGCCGGCGGGGGAGCCGGGAACCTCGAAAAGCTCAGCCGCCATTACACCGGTCACGCCCAGCTCGGAGGCAATGGTCACCGCAGCGGCTGCGGCAGCCTCAGCGATCTCGGGGTCCAGGTCCTGCGCGGGTGCAATAACCTCATCACAGATGGAGTTCACCTGGATGGTCTCAACAACCGGCCAGGGGCGCACTTCGCCGCTTTCACGGCGAGCCACTAGAGCCGAGAGCTCACGGGTGAAGGGCACTTTCTCCTCGGCAAGTAGAGCGGAGAAATCAGTGCGGGAAGGCAGCTGCTCGAACCATTCGGCGCTGCGCTCGCGAGCCTCCTCGGGGGAATCCAGAACGAGTACGCCCTTGCCGTCGTAGCCGCCGCGCGGGGTCTTCAACACCACGGGCCAGCCGATTTCATCGCCGAAGGCGAGCAGCTCGTCCAGGGCAGAAACCTGAGCCCAGCGGGGGTTCGGCAGGCCCAGACGCTCAATAGCGGCGCGCATCAGGAGCTTGTCCTGAGCGTACTGGAGAGCTTCGGGACGGGGCTGAACATTCACACCCTCCGCCATGAGGGTGCGCAGAAATTCAGTGGGCACGTGCTCGTGGTCGAAAGTGATGACATCCTTGCCGCGAGCAAATTCGCGGAGGGTGTCCAGATCTTTGTAGTCCCCGACGGGGGCGGTACGTACCGCTGCCACGGCGCCGACGGTGGGCGCCTCCGCGAGAATCTGCAGGTCGAGGCCAAGGTTAGTTGCTGCGGGTGCCATCATGCGGGCCAGCTGGCCTCCGCCGATGACGCCAATTACGGGTCCAGTCACAGGGTAAGTCACAGCACCTAAGTGTACCGGTTTCAGAGTGCTTATGGGAGCAAGACCACATTAAGGTCACAGAATGGGTGCCAGGGAGGTGAAACAATCCAGCGCATAGATTCTTGCGCGATCGATGTAACGCGGCGGATACACGGATAAAGCCCACAAAATTGCCTCTTTGGCATTACCAGAGGTGAGGCGAACGGAAGTATTCCGATAACTGGGAGGTCCGTGGAAAAACTCTCAGAGGTACGAACAAACCGCCGGGACTGTAATAACATATAAGAGCTTGTAAAAGAGGCTGACGCACTCCATAGTGGCGGCATGAATGACACCCACCGTAACAGTGCTAGCTCTTTCCCCTGAACTCCTCTAGATAGGTCCCGCATGAGCGCACAGACGAAACCGACCCTCACCGAACGCTTGAAATCCCTCTGGGACAGCTACGGTATTGAGGTTCTCAAATTCGGTACCGTGGGCGGCGCCGCCTTCATCGTGAACTCTGTGACGGTGTGGGTGCTGATGATAACCGTCATGTCGGAGGCCCACACCAAGGCGAAGATTATTGCAAGTATCGTTGCAACCATCTTCTCGTGGCTCATGAACCGTCTGTGGACCTTCCGCGACTCCCGCTCCGAGAACTGGAAGCGCGAAGCTATCGAATTCGGCTTGGTCAATCTGCTCGGCATCCTCGTTGAGGCCGGCTGTGTGGCATTCAGTACCTACGTGCTGAACCTGCGCACCCCCGAGGCGTCCTTCATCTCCGGTACGATCATCGGTACCATCCTGGGCACCATCCTTCGCTACTTCCTCTACCGCTTCTGGGTGTACGGTTCGCACCGCCAGAAAGTCGAAGAGGGCGAAGGTACCGACCACGAGGAGCTCGGCCGCATGTTTGACGAAGCTGCCGCCATTCTCGACGGCGAAGAGCCCGCAGCACGTAAGGCAACCTCTGAAGCGGCTGCATCCGAGGCGCAGTCGAAGCCCGGTTCGCAGAACTCCTAGACCCGCCTAAGGCCGACCATCAGCTAAGACTTGTTCCAAAAACTTATCCCCCGATACACGCTGTATCGGGGGATAAGTTTTTTAAAAATCTAGAAACTTTGGAAGACTCACTAGGCGCGGGAAACTAGCTGCGGGGAATCTCCACTGCACGCTCGGAATCCATCAGAGACGCCAGCTGCTCATCCTGCCAGTCCACGCTCGGGTCAGCCACAAACACCGCATGACCGGAGAGCAAAATCGCCAGAACCTCCAACAGGGCGCTCATGGTCGCCTCCGACGCATCAAAAGCGTAATCGGGGCTCAGCTCCAGCGCGAGCGCACGCTGACCCGAAGGCAGCACATAACCCGCCGTGCGATAAATCTGCGCCTGTGCAAGCGCCTGCTCGTACGCCTCTGCGTATGTGAAGCCCTCAAGCACCTCTGCCGAGTCATCCGGAAGCATACCGGAGTACTGGTCGCCAAAGCTACGCACCAGCGCGCAATAATCGAGCACCTCATCGGCATAGGAGGACAGCGCCTGCAGATTACCGGTGTAGGAAAGCGCCAGCGGGGCACGATCAACCGCGACAAGGTACGCGGGGTCGTTCGTGTAGCCAGCCTCCTGCTCGGTGCAGACTGCGGCAACCAGCGGCTCATCCTGGTTCAGCAGAGCGCCCACACGCAGCGCCGCCAAGCCCAGAACAATAGTGCGCCAGTGCAGGGGAGCCTGAAGGTCAAAGTCCTCACCAGGCTCCAGTTCGCATTCTTCAACCAGCAGGTTTGCGCTCTTATCAACCCAGTTCATGAGGACCCTGCCGGAGAGCTCGATGCGCTCGCCGCCCGCCGAATACCAGATGAGGGCGGGGGTCTGCTGGCTGCTGAGCTTCTCGAAGAAGCGGTTCAGAGTTGTGGGCACGGAGGCGCCAGTGGGGGAGAGAGTAACCATGGGTTTCACTCTACCGCACCGTGTGGTGGGGCGCGTGGAGAAGCCGACGCGGGAGTAAAAGATACAGGGGTAAAGTAAAAATGCCTAAGGATGCCTTAAAAATCTAATGGCTCAAAATGTTTGGCAGCCCTAATGTCTCATTTTGGAATGCGGCATAAATATAAATTGGAAATGTAAATGCTTCGCAATGCCTCGAAAAAATATTCAGAAACCGCATGGTGAAAAAGATAAGTTTTTCTTATCTAATTATTAGAATCTTTCCTCGCGCTCGAGATGGGGTGGGTGGGGTGGTCGTCGTGAACCCTTATATTTGCGGTCAGCATGCGGAATTTGCGGGCGATGGAAACCGGCCCTGGAGAAGGGAAAACCTGGGTGCCCCTTAGATGTGAGCGAGGGTAAGTGGTGCGTGCGAAAATATATAAAGGTCAAATTTACATTAAATATGACGCCCCTAACACATACATCTAAATATTGTTTAAGTCTAGTTTGACGAAACGGCGTGTCGCACGTCTAATAGATATATAAGCGTGTTTGCCTTGGAGGGACCGTAGAGGCCAAAGCGAACCATGCCACACCATACACACTAAGATTCCGTCGACGACGGATCCGCAGACTCATTAAGCTCACAATGAGAACACGGAAGGAAAACCCATGGGCTCCTACATTGCATCGGACCGCTCCATCGCGGCCGCGCGCGCATCAGGCGCTCAGCACCGTAGCATGAATCCCACTCAATCTCTCGAAAAAGCCACCGACGCCTTTCTCGCAGACGCAGAACGAAACATGCCTGCCTGCACCGACGTATGGACCGCAGCCGCAGGACTCTACGGAACCGAAGGCGAAGACGGAGAACTCGCCTGGCAAGCTGAAGCACTCTGCGCCCAAACCGACCCCGAAGCCTTCTTTCCCGAAAAAGGCGGATCCACCCGAGACGCCAAAAGGGTATGCAGTGTATGCCCCGTGCGTGAAGAATGTCTACAATATGCAATGGACAATGACGAGCGCTTCGGAATCTGGGGCGGGCTGTCAGAACGTGAACGCCGCCGACTGCGCAAGCAGGCGAGCTAAGCCAGGAAGGTACCATCTACATGCAGACCGCACGACTGTGCTCCCGCCAAACCTGCCAGCGAGAGGCGACTGTTACTCTCCACTACTCCTACGCAGATTCCACGGCACTCATTGACGCGCTCTCTGAATTTCGCGAACCCCACGCCTACGACCTCTGCGACGATCACGCCGCACGACTGACGGCACCGCAGGGTTGGCGAGTGGTCTACAAGGTACCCGTCCAGGGTGCGGACACCACCGAATCCTAGAATTCGAACCCAAGATTTAAACACCCGAATGCAAAGAACCTTCCGTGAATTCACACGGAAGGTTCTTTGCGTATGAGAAACTGGCAGATAGTACAGACACCCGCAACTCACTCAAACACCATTCACTCGAAGAAGAACGCGAGATCAATGAGCAAAGAAACACACCGAGGAATGTGGGGCGCACTGCGCCCGGCCATCCGCCGCAATAGTGCCGAAGAACTTCTCAAGGCCCGCCGCGCAGAGACCGTCACCAGTGAACCGGCGCCGCACACCGGCGCATTCGGCCGCATCGTAGCAGACGTACCCACCGTCGCTGAAGAACCCGACCTGCCCACCGGTTCCGTACCCGTCGTCCCGGCACGCAGCAAACTTCGTGAGCAGGGCGTCGGCACCCGCGTGCGCACCCGCACCAACGTCTCCACCGGCTTCGTGCCCCTCGTTCGCGACTCGCAGAGCACCCCCAAAAACCCGACCCTCAGCGACCTCAACCGCGAAACCATGCAGAGGGCAGCAGAAGCAGAAGCAGCGGCAGCAGCAGAAGCCGAAAAAGCCGCTGAAGCAGAAACCGTCGCCACCGCGGAGGCGGCAAGCGCCTCCACCGCCGGACGCAAGTACCGCACCGAAACCACCCGCACCGGCCACACCCAAGCGGTCGCAGACCCCAACGCGCCCCTGTCTTCCCTGGCAGCCTCACCCGAGGCCGCCGAACGCGCCGCGGCACGCGAAGACGCCGTGGAAGACACCCCGCGCCTCCTCAAGCTTCGCGCAACCCTCATCGCGCTCACCGTACCGCTGACCGTACTCATGATCGCGATTCGTGCGGTCGCTTCCGCGCCGTTCCTCTGGCTCGAATACCACCGCCCTGGCTTCCCCGAAGACAGCTACGGCTACTACCTCATCGAGAGGATGCGCCTGGGCTCCTACGGCGTGGACTACATCAACAACTTCGCGCCGCGAGAATACCTCGCCCGCGTCACCACCGGCGCTGACAATACCCTCGCCTTCACCGAAGCAGAAGTAAACCACATGCACGACGTGAAGTGGGTGCTGCTCATCGCCACTGTTGCCGTAGCCGCGCTCTTCCTGGTGACGCTCTTCAGCAGCATCTCTCTGCGTGAGCGCGCCCCCGGAACCATTCGCCGTAGCCTCTTCGCCGGCACCTGGATTACCCTGGGCCTCATCGTGGTGCTCGGCGTTGTGGGCGCATTCGGTTGGGAATGGCTGTTCACCACCTTCCACCAGGTGTTCTTCCCGCAGGGCAACTGGGAGTTTTCCGTACGAAGCTCCCTGATTCGCCTCTACCCGCCGCAGTTCTGGATTGATGCGGCAATCGCCGTAGCAGCCCTCGTAGCAGTGCAGGTTACCCTCCTGCTCATCACCACCTGGCCCACCAAATACCGCAAGCTCAAGGCAGAACGCCGCCGCCAGGAACGACAGGAGCTACGCATCAAGCTCGCCTCCGCACGAGTCGGCGACAACTAAAAACCTCCACCCTCTTCACCGCGCGAACCAGCGCGGAAAGGGCACGGTAAAGGGGGCTGGGCTCTACCCATACGGTAGAACCCAGCCCCCTTCGCTATACCCAAGCTCGCATCGCTCGCGCCTAGATCCGAGCCTAAAACTTGGCTCTAAAACCCGAGGCTAAAACCTGACCCTAAATCCAGGACTTAAACCACATATGCGAGTACCACTGCTCATACGGAATCACCTGAGCAGTCCACAGCGGCATAAAGTACGCGCTCAACACGAGCACGCCCACCAGGTAAATCGCCACCAGCGTCACGCCCAAACGAGCACGCAACACCGAACCGCGAGCACCCGACAGCACCAGACCCAAAACACCCGCCAACAGCAGAATCAGGAACGGCTCAAAGGACAGCGCGTAGAAGTAGAACATCGTGCGAGTCGGGTACATAAACCACGGGAAATAGCCCGCACCGAACACAACCAGCAGCGCACCAAAACGCCAATCCCGCTTCAGCAACAGAACCAGAAGCGCCACAATAATCGCAGGAATAAACGCCCACCAAATCGCCGGGTTACCGATATTCAAAATAGCCTCGGAACAGGACTTCACGGTACAACCCGAAGAACCCAGCTTCGGCGACTCATAGTAGTACGAGGTCGGGCGGCCCAAAACCATCCACTGCCACGCCTGCGAAGAATACGTGTGCGGGCTGCTCAAACCAGAATGGAACTTAAACGCCGACACATGGTACTCCCACAGAGAACGCAGGTCCTCAGGAAGCCACATGACGCCCTTACCCGGGTTCTCAACAGCCCAACGGCGGAAATACGCATTCGACGACTGGAACCAGCCCGCCCAAGTGCTCAGATACACCAGTAGACCCACACCAATCATCTGGAAGAACGCGGGGATGCCGTCACGCACCAGCGCCGTCAACCCCCACTTATCCAGGCCCACAATACGGCGAGCATTAATATCCCAGAACACCGTCAGCAGACCCATCGCCGCAATAAAGAACAGCGAATTCCACTTCACACCCACCGCGGCACCGGCACACACACCGGCAGCAAAACGCCACAGGCGCAGACCCATACTCGGGCCCCACGGCATCGGCGGAAGCACGCCGCTATTCTGGCGTGCCGCCTCCGCAATATTGCGCGCCAACCCGCGCCGCGCCTGAATACGGTCAAGCACCAGGCACACAAAAGTCGCGAGGATCCAGAACATCTGGAAAATGTCCAGCAGAGCCAGGCGAGACTCCACCAGCATCAGGCCATCCACCGCAGCCAGCAGAGCCGCAATAGTCGCCACCGTCATCGAACGGAACAGCAACCAGCCAGCATACGCAATCAACGCCACCGACAGGGTGCCAATCACCGCAGCAGAAACACGCCAACCAAAGGGATTATTATCACCAAAAATCGCCATGCCCGCGGCAATCATCCACTTACCCAACGGCGGATGCACCACATACTCCGGCGAATCCGTCAACAGACCCGACGGGTGACCCGCCGCAAAGGAAGCATTAGCGTCCTTCGACCAGCTCAACTCATAGCCATAATGCACATACGAGTAGGCATCCTTGGCGTAGTACGTCTCATCAAAAACAATGGCATTCGGATGCGCCAAATTATAAAAACGCAGAATGCCGGCAACCAGCACAATCAATGCGGGCGCCAACCAACCCCATCGCGGGGCACGAATATAGGCAACAGCGAGCGCATCCAGCAGAGAATCGAGGCTGTAACGACCGCGCTCAGACGAAGAACGGGCAGAACCAGCCGAACCAGCCGGAGCGGCAGATGCGGGAGAAAGTAGCTTAGGTATCTTCACCCCATCAATCCTAAAGGGTCAGAACGCACGATGCACCATTTCAGCCCGTGAACGGCTTATATGAAGCACCCTGAACCTGCTCCTGACGCAGCGCCCCGCCCGGTGCCTCACCCGGCAAGATTACCCGGCGCCGGATTGAGCGCGGGCGTTACACTTAGTGGGTACACGAAGACCAGACACAGACACGAGGCCTGCCATGACCGCACCCGCAGAATACACCGAAGAGATTGTCGACCCCTCAGAAACGGTCGAGGCACCCGAGACTGACACCGCTGACGCTACTGTCACCTCTGAAGAAGGCGGCGTGCTCATCCTCGGCGGCACCCCCATCGGCAACCTTGCCGACGCCTCCGACCGTCTGCGTACTGAACTCGCCACGGCAGACCTCATCGCCGTCGAGGACACCCGCAAGCTACGCACCCTCGCCTCCGGGCTTGGCGTGCGCACCCGCGGCCGCGTCATCGTCAACCACGACCACAACGAAGAAGAACGTAGCGAAACCATCGTGCAAGCGGTACAGGATGGCCAGCGCGTACTACTGCTCTCGGACGCGGGCATGCCCACCATCTCCGACCCCGGCTACGTTGCCGCCGCAGCCGTCGCGGAAGCCGACCTGCCCGTCACCGTGGTGCCCGGCCCCTCCGCCGCACTGACCGCGCTCGCGCTCTCGGGCCTACCCACCGGACGATTCACCTTCGAAGGCTTCCTCGCTCGCAAGGGCTCCGAACGTACCCGCCGCCTTGCGTCGCTGGCGGGGGAGGAGCGCACCATGATCTTCTACGAATCCCCGCACCGTACCGCCGCGACCCTCGCGGACTTTGTGCAGACCTTTGGCGCCGACCGCCGCGGAACGGTCAGCCGTGAGCTAACTAAGCTCCACGAAGAGGTTCGACGCGGTACCTTGGCTGAGCTAGCCGAATGGGCTGCGTCAGAACGCATCCGCGGTGAAATTGTCATTATCGTCGAGGGCGCGCAGACCCCCGAAACCCCCGAAGCGCAGGACATCGTGCAGCTGGTCCTCGACCGAGTGACTGGCGGCGAGCGCCTCAAGAGCGCCTGCGCCGCGGTCGCCGCCGAAACCGGCACCTCCAAGCGTGACCTGTACGAGGCGGCACTGGCTGCCCGCTCTGAATAGCCTACGCCGCTTCGAATAGCCCAGACTTACCCCACAGTATTACCCCCAAGTTTTTATCCCGAGGATTTATCAATGTGTCAGAGCCACCCCGGTCCTGAAATCACCCAGGAGTACCTGAACTCCCTCGCTGCGCTGGTGGACTACACTCTGCCCACTCCCGCGGCGCTCCAGGCGACTGCCCTGCCTAACGGCTGGGAGCCCGTGCCCGGTGAAGTGCCCGCCCCCTATCAGGCGGAACTCTACACCGGCATCAGCGACGCCGAAGGCGGAGAAGGAACCCGCCGCCGCTCCACCACCGGCGAGAACGGCCGCAGCCGCAACCTGGTCTTCCCGCCCGCCCCCGAGCCGCTGCCGTACCCCATCGTGGATAACCACACCCACATGGACCTGCTCGACGGCGAGGTAGAAATCAGCGCCCGCGATGCACTGGACGCCGGTGAGAAGCTCGGCATCGGCGCCATCGTGCAGGTCGGATGCGATATTCCCTCATCCCTGTACGCGGTCGCCGCCGCCCAGGCTGATGAACGCGTCCTCGCCGCCATTGCGATTCACCCGAACACCGCCCCCGAACTGGCTGCAACCGGTCAGCTGGAGGCGGCGCTCGCCACCCTCGATGAGCTTGCCACCGCTGACCGTGTGCGCGCTATCGGTGAGACCGGCCTGGACTATTTCCGCACCGGCGAGGAAGGCAAGGAGGCGCAGCACTACAGCTTCCGTGAGCATATTCGCATTGCGAAGAAGCACAACCTGGTGTTGCAGATTCACGACCGCGACGCTCACGAGGACGTCGTGCGCATACTGGATGAAGAGGGTGCGCCGGAGCGGACCGTGTTCCACTGCTACTCGGGCGGCCCGGAGCTTGCCGCAATCTGCAATGAGCGTGGCTGGTACATGAGCTTCGCCGGTACCGTGACTTTCAAGAACTCAAAGGGTATTCAGGAGTCGTTGGCGATGGCTCGCCCCGAGCTGATTCTGGCTGAGACGGATGCACCGTTCTTGACCCCTCATCCTTTCCGCGGCCGCCCGAATGCCTCCTACATGACGAACTACACGGTGCGTTTTATAGCGGCTCACCGCGGTGAGGAGCTGGAGGCGCTCTGCCGCCGTATTCGTGAGAATTCTGAGCGGGTTTACGGTCAGTGGTAGGCGTGCACAGCATGTAGCTGATAGCTACTCCGGATCGCCTGCGTATTGCCTTGGCTCCAAAGATGCGTTTGGCGAATGCAAAGAACGCCCTGGACGCCACCATTGATGAGGTGAAGCAGCGGCTGGGCAAGGCGAAATAAGTAGGCCTCTTTGAGAAAGCCTTTCTTTGCCATATATGTATGGCGGGGAGAGGCTTTTTTGTAGCTATTTTCAGCTCTAGTGCGTGAGGTAGCGCGTAACGTGCGAGATATAACAGGGGGCTGTACGCCAATTGTTGGGTGCTATCTTCACTTGAGTGATAGTGTATTTCATACATACGATTCATCACTCACTGACTAGGCGACGTGTTATCGTGCGTGCATATTTTCTGCGCGCTTTGTGTTTGTCGTTGCCAAGTCAATACGCGGCACTCATGCGTGGCTTCTGTCGTTTTAGATAAGGACTGTGTGGGTGTGCCACAGCAAAGGGAAAATTATGGCAAAAATCCTGAAATACGTTCTGGGGCTGGATGACGCTAACCGGTTTGATTCTTTCTTCTCGGTGGGGGCACCTGCTCAAGGTTTTCAGCGTTATTCTGCGGTGGATAACCGTGATAATCACGTCACTGATGCACAATTCGACAGCAAGCTGTTCCTGACTCGTTACGGTAAAGAGCCGAGGCCTGCCGAAAAGGGTTGCGCTTTGAGCCACTACCACATGTGGAAGGACTTCCTCGCTTCAGATGCCGACTGGGCTTTGCTGGCAGAAGACGATGTCCTCATTTCCCCTGACCTGCAGCCTGTAGTGGAGAGGATTATTGAAAAGTATCCTCACGTGCAGATGGTTAACCTGGGCGATATCTACGCTTCTGAAGCTGGCAAGCTCAACCCGCAGGTTGATTACCCCCGTCTTTCGTTGCTCTCTCCTTTTGTGTACGGCAAGTACCGTATGGGTAGTGCCTATGGTTCAAAGCCTCTGTACGGTGCTGCCTTGTATCTTCTTTCGCGTTCTGGAGCTGAACGACTCGTAGAATGTTATGGCGAGACGGTTCCCGGCGTTGTTGCTGATGATTATTCTCTCTACCGAGAATGGGGAGTGGACATATATTTGGTGCAGCCCGGCCTGTGCGGTTGGGAAGGCACCAGCCTCATTCAAACTTCTGGCGTTCGTCACCTGGAAAGTCTCAAGAGCACGCAGCATGGCACCGGTTTTATCGACCGGGTGCGCATCGCCCTGGCGCCGAAGAAGCGTATTGCGAACGCGAAGAATATTCTGGATGCCACTCTCGAAGATGTGAAGCAGCGTCTAGGACGATAATCCAGAGACGGTAACCCAGAGATGGATTGGGCTACTACTATCGCATAAAAATGTGAATACGTGAGTCTTCTGACTGTCTTATATCCCCTCCCTATCGTGTGTATGCGGTAGGGAGGGGCTTGTTTTTGCTGTGCACCGGTACACGCGTGTCGTACCGCGTTTTAACCTGCGGACACCTGAGATTGGTGCATGGTGAATGATAGAATTTTTTCTACGTTGCACAGTAGTGTGCGTATTTATCACACGCTCAATATTCAGACTCCCGGCCACTTACGCACTGATTTTTAAGATTGACGAACTTTTCTCTCGTGCAGGTGGTCTGATGCTCTGAAAACTCATCGTTAACCATTGCAATCTTCTATCGCTTAGGTTTTCTGGATGAGCTATTGAAAGGAAAAAATATGGCAAAGATTCTGAAGTATGTTCTGGGCCTGGACGGCGCGAACCGTTTCGATTCGTTCTATTCGGTGGGCGCGCCGGCGAAGGATTTCGTGCCTTATTCTGCGGTGGATAATCGCGATAATCACGTCGCTGATGAAGAATTTGACGTTGAGTTTTTCCGTAGCCGTTGGCATCGTGACCCTAGCCCCGCGGAGAAGGGTTGCATGCTCAGCCATGTGAACATGTGGCGTGACTTTGTTGCAAGTGACGCCGATTGGGCGCTGATCGCCGAAGACGACATCCTTATTTCTCCGGATGCTGAGGCGGTCGTGAACGCAATCATCACGAAGTACCCGCAGGTTCAGCTGGTGAACCTTAGCGATTCTTTTGCAAATGATGCCGGCAAGCTGAACCCGCATGTGGAATACATCCGCCTGTCCCTGCTGTCTCCTTTTGTGCACGGTAAGTACCGTATGGGTAAGCCGTACGGTACCTGGCCCCTGATTTGCACCGGCTTGTATTTGATTTCCCGTTCGGGCGCTGAGCTGCTGCTCAAGCAGCTTGAGGACAAGGTGCCGGGTACTGTGGCTGATGATTACAAGCTGTACCAGCAGTGGGGTGTGGATGTGCGTTTTGTGCAGCCGGGCCTGTGCGGCTGGGAGGGCAGTAGCGTCATCTTGGAATCCGGTAAGCGTCATCTGGATAAGGTGAATAGCCTCCAGCACGGTACTGGTCCTCTGGATCGACTGCGTATTGCTTTGGCTCCGAAGAAGCGTATTACAAACGCTAAGAACGCCCTGGAAGCCACTCTTGATGAGGTAAAGCAGCGTTTCTCGCGGTAATCTAAACTGTAACCTCCCCACCATCCACCTATGTGAAGGAACGCTGTGAACGATCTGCCCCTGCTCGGCCCTGCTGAGATTCGCGAGCTTGCCGAGATGCTCGGTATTCGTCCGACGAAGACTCTTGGGCAGAACTTTGTGATTGACCCCAATACGATTCGTCGTATTGTCAACGCGGCAGAGATTTCACCGGAGGAGACGGTGTTGGAGGTTGGCCCGGGTTTGGGTTCGTTGACCCTCGGCATCCTGGATGCTGCGAAGGATATGGTTGCGGTTGAGATTGACCCGCCGCTGGCGCAGCAGCTTCCGCACACGATTGAGAAGTTCCGCCCCGAGAAGGCGGGCGATATTGACGTGGTGCTTATGGATGCACTGAAGGTCACCGAGCTGCCTCGCACTCCGGATGCTCTGGTGGCGAACCTGCCCTATAACGTGGCGGTTCCGGTGCTTCTGCACCTGTTTGCGCAGTTCCCGAGTATCAGTCACGCCCTGGTGATGGTCCAGGACGAGGTCGCCGACCGTCTTTCGGCGACCCCGGGCTCGAAGATCTACGGTGTGCCCTCGGTGAAGGCTAATTGGTATGCCGAGGTGTATAAGGCGGGCGTGATTGGCAAGAACGTGTTCTGGCCTGCACCGAAGATTAACTCTGGTCTGGTGGGTTTCCGTATGCGCGAGGAGCCTCTCTCGACCGTTGACCGCGACCTGGTATTCACGATTGTGGACGCCGCTTTCGCTCAGCGCCGTAAGACTCTGCGTGCTGCGTTGAGCTCCTGGGCGGGCTCGGGTGCGCGTGCAGAGCAGATTTTGGTGGCTGCCGGTATCGCTCCGACGGAACGCGGTGAGAAGCTGGATATTCACGGCTTTATCCGCATTGCGGAGGCTTCGCTGACTATTCCGGCTGAGCCTGTAGTGGAGTAGCTTCTTCCCGCTCTAAATTTTTCACTGACGTTCTCACGCGAGTTCCCGCGCGAAAGGTGTATGCGCTGATGAGTACCGCCTCCCAGGTCACTATTTCGGTTGATGCTCCCGGTAAGGTCAATCTGTACCTTGCCGTGGGGGATGTCCGTCAGGACGGCTACCACCCGTTGACTACGCTTTTTGCGGCGGTCTCTTTGACAGAGACCATCACGGTCTCTGAGGGGCAGACGCCGGGGCTGAGCCTGAGCATGGACATTGTGCCCGGCTCCCTGGTGGATCAGCAGATGCAGGCGGGGCAGTTCGACCCAGCCGATGTGCCGATGGATGAGCGGAACCTCGTGTACCGTGCCGCGGAGCTAATCCTTGCGGAGCACGGTATCGAATCTGTCCCGGCGCTGCACCTGCATATTGCGAAGGCTGTGCCCGTGGCTGGCGGTATGGCGGGCGGCTCAGCAGACGCCGCAGCGGCACTGATTGCCACGGACCGCTACCTGCACGCAACCGGCCGCACCGGCGCGCTACTGACCCAGACGGAATATGAACGTCTTGCCGCACAGCTGGGCGCAGATATTCCCTTCAGCGTGCGTGCCGCGCTGGGTCAGGCCCTCGCCCTGGGACAGGGGACAGGCACCGAGCTTCAGAACGTTGCTGCGCCTCGGGAGCCCCTGCACCTGGTGATTGTTGCCGCGCAGTTTGGCCTCTCAACCCCCAGCGTATTCAAGCAGCTGGACGCGGGCCGTGCCGCCGGTGAGTATCCCGCCTCCGGTGAGTTGGTGGAACCCGTAGAGCTTCTGAGCGCCCTGAATTCTTATGACGGTTCGGAGGCGGCGCTCGCCTCCATAGCACCCCTGCTGCGTAACGACCTGCAGGCTCCCGCGCTTTCGTGCGCGCCGCAGCTGGAGCAGACCCTGAACCTGCGTGACAGCGAGGGTGTGTATGCTTCGCTGGTCTCTGGCTCCGGCCCGACGGTGCTTCTGCTGGCTTCTTCGCAGGCTCGGGCGGATGCTCTTGCGTCCGCTCTGCGCGATGCGGGCAACCATGCTGTGAGCGCGGTCAGTGCGGTTCTGCATCATTAGTAAAGGACACTGTTGTTTTGACGTCCACGGCGAAGACGGCAGATTACATGGCGAAGTACGCTCAAGCCGATAGCTACCGCTGTAGTGGAGAGCTGAATATATACACAAATGCCGGTTCTAGATTGAATCTAGAACCGGCATTCTTCTATGCCAATAGACCTTATCCCAGCAGTTCGGAGAGTTCGAGCCAGCGCATTTCTAGCTCGTCAATCTCATCCTGAAGTGCCTGCTGCTGTTCGCCGAGCGCCGCCAAACCTGCGTAATCCGAGGCGTCGTGGGCGCTCATCTGTTCGGAGAGCTTTTCCTGCTCCGTGGCAAGCTTTGCCAGGCGGCGCTCAATCGCGCCGGACTCCTTCTGCGCCGCACGCTGTTCGGCACCGGAAACCTTCGGCTTGGCGGATACCTCTGCCTCCTGCGCCGAAGTCTTCTGCGTCGGGGAGGTGGAACGAGCCTGCGCGCTACCTGCAGCAGAACCGCCAGCACCGGCTGCAGAGAGCGCCAGGTACTCATCCACACCGCCGGGCAGGTGACGGAACGAACCGTCAATCACGGCGTACTGCTGGTCGGTCACGCGCTCCATGAGGTAACGGTCGTGGCTGACCACCAGCAGGGTGCCCGGCCAGGTGTCCAGCAGATCCTCCATCGCCGCGAGCATATCGGTATCCAAGTCGTTGGACGGCTCGTCGAGAATCAGTACGTTCGGTTCATCCAGCAGAATCAGCATGAGCTGCAGGCGACGCTTCTGACCACCCGAAAGGTCCTTGACCGGGGTAGAAAGCTGTGCACTGGTAAAGCCCAGACGCTCCAGCATCTGCGAGGGGGACAGCTCCTTGCCGTCAGCAATGTAGCTGCGTTTCTTGCGGCCAATCACATCCGAGACGCGGTCGTTAGCGACCTCGTTGAGCTCATCAAGCTGCTGGGTCAGGGTCGCAATCTTCACCGTCTTACCGTGCTTGACGCGGCCTTCGGTCGGCTTCAAATCGCCGGTCACCAGCGACAGCAGAGTCGACTTACCCGCACCGTTCACGCCCAGGATGCCGGTGCGCTCGCCGGGAGCGATACGCCAGGTGACCTTCTTCAGCACGGGGCGCTTGCCGTTGGGCATCGAGGGGTCGTCGTAGACGACGGAGACGTTTTCGAGGTCCACCACGTCCTTGCCGAGGCGGGAGACTGCCATCTTCTTCAGCTCCACGGTGTCACGCACCGGCGGGACGTCCGCAATGAGGGCGTTGGCGGCATCAATGCGGAACTTCGGCTTGGAGGTACGCGCGGGCGCACCGCGGCGCAGCCAAGCGAGCTCCTTACGCATCAGGTTCTGACGCTTCGCCTCCGCAGCGGCCGCCTGACGGTCACGTTCCACGCGCTGCAGGATGTACGCCGCGTAGCCGCCCTCGAAGGGCTCGACGATGCGGTCGTGTACTTCCCAGGTGTCGGTGCAGATTTCGTCGAGGAACCAGCGGTCGTGGGTGACGACCATGAGGCCTCCGGCGTTCTTCGACCAGCGGGACTTGAGGTGGCCGGCGAGCCAGGTGATGGCTTCGACGTCCAGGTGGTTGGTGGGCTCGTCGAGCATGAGCACGTCCCACTCCTGCGCGAGCAGGGAGGCGAGAGCCACGCGGCGGCGCTGGCCGCCGGAGAGGGACGAGACCGGCGCATCCCAGGGCAGGTCGGAGACCAGACCTGAGATGACGTCGCGGATGCGCGCCTGCGACGCCCACTCGTATTCGGGGGTGTCGCCCACAATCGCGTAGCCGACCGTGTGGTCGTCGTCGAGAACATCGGACTGATCCAGGTAGCCGATGCGGGTGCCGCCGCGTACGGTGACGCGGCCGGAGTCCGGTTCGAGCCGGCCAGCCAGAATCTTCATGAGGGTGGATTTGCCGTCGCCGTTACGACCGACAATGCCGATGCGGTCGCCCTCGTTCAGGCCGACCGTGATGCCTTCAAAGATGGTTCGGGTAGGGAATTCGAGGTGCAGCGATTCGCCGCCAAGTAGATGTGCCACGCCTTCTAGGGTACAGGGTGAGTCTTCGGTTCAAGTAGCGCCCGAAGCTTTGATGAGGGGCTACTGCAGTGTTGAGAAATGCTGTGCTGCTTGCGGGGTGCACGGCTAGGCGGAGGGTAGATATTTGATAAAATGGGGAAAGCATTTCCTGCATTGCGCTGTTCTGTGCCCAAAATGGCGGCTAACGACGGTGAGGACTTTCGGGGGACTCATCGGCGATGTAAGGATAATCCGCCATGGTGTAATGGCAGCACAGCGGCCTTTGGAGCCGTTTGTCTAGGTTCGAGTCCTAGTGGCGGAGCGTAAGCACTCAACGGCACCGTTGATAGAGAGTTGGCGGTCCGCGCTCACTCCTCACTCTTACAACCTCGTCTAAGGAGTCTTCCCAGTGAATACTGAACTGGCACCCTCTGCAGTGATTGTTCTGGCTGCAGGCGCTGGTACGCGTATGAAGTCCGCTACCCCCAAGGTTATGCACGGTATTGGTGGTCGTTCCATGGTGGAGCACGCTGTCGCCGCTGCCCGCGATTTGAATCCCGAGCGTCTTGCTGTTGTGGTGCGCCACCAGCGCGATAAGGTTGCTGAGCACGTTTTGGCTTTCGATTCTGAAGTAACCATCGTTGACCAGGATGAGATTCCCGGTACCGGCCGCGCTGTTGAGGTCGGTCTGAACGCTCTGGATGCTCAGGAAACCGTTTCCGGTACCGTTCTGGTGACCTACGGCGACGTCCCCCTGCTGCGCCCCGAGACCCTGCGCGAGCTGATTGCTTTCCACGAGGAAGATAAGAACGCTGTCACCGTGCTGACCACCCACGTGGATGAGCCGGGCGCTTACGGCCGTATTGTCCGTAACCAGGCTGGCGAAGTCACCGCCATTGTCGAGGCGAAGGACGCTTCCCCCGAAGAGCTCGAAATCACCGAGATTAACTCCGGTATTTACGCTTTTGATGCTGCTGTCCTGCGTGAGGCGCTGCTTGAGGTGACCACCAACAACGCACAGGGCGAGAAGTACATTACTGACGTTCTGTCCATTGCTCGTTCGAAGGGTCACCGCACCTCCGCTCTGGCTATTGAGGACCGCTGGGAAGTTGAGGGCGCTAACGACCGCGTGCAGCTGGCTCAGCTGGGTCGTATGCTCAACAACCGCATCCTTGAGGCGCACATGCGTAACGGCGTGACTATTGTTGATCCGCAGAACACCTGGATTGACGTTACCGTCACCATTGAGAACGACGTGACCCTGCTGCCCGGCGTGCAGCTGCACGGCTCCACCACCGTTGCTACCGGCGCAACCATTGGCCCGGACACCACCCTGACCGACATGACCGTTGAGGCTGACGCTACCGTCATCCGCGCTCACGGTCACGGCGCGGTCATTGGTGAGGGCGCAACTGTTGGTCCCTTTGCGTACCTGCGCCCCGGTACCACCCTGGGCAAAGACGCTAAGCTTGGCACCTTCTGCGAGGCTAAGAACTCGCAGATTGGCGATGGCGCAAAGATTCCGCACCTGTCCTACGTTGGTGACGCCACCATCGGTGAGGGCGCAAATATTGGTGCAGGTTCTATCTTCGCGAACTACAACGGTCTGGTGAAGAGCCGCTCCGTTATTGGCGCGCACGCCCGTATGGGTGCTGCGGGTATTTACGTTGCACCTGTTACCGTCGGTGACGGTGCCTACTCCGGCGCGGGCGCGCTGATCCGTAAGGATGTTCCTGCGGGCGCCCTCGCCTACTCTGAGACTTCCCAGCGCACCATCGATGGCTGGGTCCTGAAGAACCGTGCTGGTACCGAACCCGCCGAGGCTGCTAAGGCTGCTGGCGCGCAGGAACCGGCAGAATCCTAATTCGAGGAAAGAACAACACCATGAGTAGCGAGATTACCAACCCCGGTGAGCGCAAGCTTGTAGTGGTCTCCGGTCGAGCACACCCCAAGCTTGCCGAGGAGATTGCACAGGCACTTGATCACGACCTGCTGCCCACCTCTGCATACACCTTCGCCAACGGCGAGACCTACGTCCGCTTTGAGGAGTCTGTGCGCGGTGCGGACGCTTTCGTGATTCAGTCGCACCCGGCACCCATCAACGAGTGGCTCATGGAGCAGATCATTATGATCGATGCGCTCAAGCGTGCATCCGCTCGTTCCATTACCGTGGTGTCTCCTTTCTACCCCTACGCTCGTCAGGACAAGAAGCACAAGGGTCGTGAGCCTATCTCGGCACGTCTGATTTCGGACCTGTACAAGACTGCTGGTGCTGACCGCCTGATGTGCGTGGATCTGCACACTTCGCAGATTCAGGGCTTCTTCGACGGCCCGCTGGATCACCTGTTCGCGATTCCGGTTCTGGCTAAGCACATCCGCGAGCGCGTGGACGACCTGTCCAACGTGACCGTTGTGTCCCCGGATACCGGTCGTGTGCGTGTGGCTGAGCACTGGGCCGATCTGCTGGACGGTGCGCCCCTGGCGTTCGTGCACAAGACCCGCGACATCAACGTCCCCAACCAGGCTGTTTCTAAGACCGTTGTCGGCGACATTGAGGGTCGTACCTGCGTGCTGATTGACGACATGATTGACACTGGCGGCACCATTGCTGGCGCTGTGAAGGTCCTCATGGACAAGGGCGCGAAGGAAGTTATCATCGCGGCAACCCACCCGGTTCTGTCTGACCCGGCTGCTGAGCGTCTGTCCCAGTGCGGTGCTGTGGAGGTCGTCGTGACCAACACCCTGCCCGTGCCGGAAGAGAAGCAGTTCGATAACCTGACTATTCTCTCCATCGCTCCGTTGATTGCTCGCGCTATCCGCGAGGTCTTCGACGAGGGTTCTGTGACCGAGATTTTCGATCACTAAGCTTCTAAAGCCTAACGAAAGTCCCCCGCTGACTGTTGGTCGGCGGGGGACTTTCTGCTCTTGAGGCTAAGTTGTAGAGGCTAAAGCTAACCCGGCTGGAACAGATACTCTGTTCCAGCCGGGTTAGCGCTGTATTTAGCCTCGTATGTTTAGCGGTGTGCGCTTAGCGATGCGCCTGTGCGAGCCAGGGCAGAATGACGCGCAGGGACTGCTCCACCTCGTCCACTGCGACCTTAGCGGCTGCGGGGCCGCGGCGGTAGGGGTCTTCCAGCCTGTCGGTATCAAGCGGGCGGGCGCCGTAGGAATAGAGGTAGGACAGCGGTTCGGCGCGGCGAGCATCCTCGCGGATACGTGCAACCTGCTTGAGTAGCTTAATCTTGGCGTGGTGCTGGGGCCACTCGCGCACAATCCAGTCGGCATGCACCTTCTCAGCCACCAGGATGATGGTGGCGTTCTCAATAATCTGCTCGTTGAGCTGGCGGGATGCGAAGCCCTCCGGGTTGTAGCCTCGCTTGATGAGCTCATTAGCTACGTGTTCGTAGACGCCGTGACCGACGAGGGCGCCGGTGCCTGCGCTGGAGAAGATCCACTTGTCTTCCAGACCGTACTCGGCGGCAAGGTGCTTGGAGATGACCTCGCCGGATGCGCTGCGGGCAATATTGCCGGTGCAGACGAAGACAGCTTCGAAGGGGCCGTCCTTACGTGTGCTGTCAGCCTGGTTGAGGGTGCTGGGGGAGAACTTGAAGAGGGAGGGGCGTTCGCTGCGGGGTTTCGTTGTCTGGCGGGAAGCCTGCGTATTCTGGCTGTTGGCTTCTTCGGGGTTGGCAAGCTCTTCGGCATCAACGGTGGGCGCGTTGCGCTGACCCACGCGGATAATGTTGGGTCCTGCGGGCTTTTCGTCTACGTCGAGAATGTCACCGGGGGTAGCCTCGATATCGGTGTGGGTGAGGGGCTGCGCGGAGACGGTTGCGGTGCCGTCGGCGCTGAGCTCTTCTTCCGGGGTGACTTCCTGAGCGGCTACCTCGGCGGGGGAGTGGACTTCGTAGTCTTCAATGGCTTCGCGGAGCGAACCGTCGGGGGTGATGGTACGACCGGCTACCCCGCGGCGGTTCTTGCCTGCCAGTTCGGGGTTGCTCTTAATGAGGGAACGGACTCCATCGGCAATATTCGCGGAGGAAGAAGCGGGGGGTGCCGGGTGCTCCTCGGCGGTTTCTGCGGAGTTGGTTTTGTCCTCGGAGGACCCCCACGCGTACTTGTCCTTGAGGGACTTAATGTTGAAGATGCCCATCAAAAAGCCTTTTCTAATTGACGTACCCAACAGTGAACAGGGAAGCCGGAAGTGTCGGGTTGGTTGAATGAATAGTATCTATCATACCGAGTTACTTGCACCTTCAACGGTTCCTTTTCCTGCGTGTGGCGAATACCCTACAGATGTACATAATGTTGACGTAACTATTGAGTATTCTCGAACGAAAAATGACCTAAAGTACAGAAAACTTTCTGAGGGCGAGGAAAGCCTGCGTGTTAGAATTATGGCTAGCATCTACTCATCACTCCTCAAACTCATGGGCTCGTCTATATCTTGTGACGGGTCGAGAAAGGCATCATGAACCTTCTCTCAAAAATCCGCTCAGAATTGGGTCAGCTTAGTTATTCCTTTAAACGGCGAAACACCCCTAAACTCTGGCGAGATCAGGTTGAAGCCATTCGTTTTCTCAAAGTCCATAACCTTCCTGCACCGCGTCTTAAAGGTCCTCGTCAGGAAGTGTGGGCTGTTTCTGTCGTTAAGAACGAGCTAGATATTTTGCCCTCTGTGCTCGACCATCTTTTTGCCCAGGGAATTGATCGGATTATTGTCGCTGACAACCTCTCGACTGATGGTACTCGTGAGTACTTGCGTCAGCGAGCAAACGAGGATTCGCGACTTATCTTTGCTGAAGATAACTGCGACCGGCATATTCAGTCTGAGAAGATAACCTATCTTTCGCACTTGGCTTGGCGTAGTGGCGCTCGCTGGATTATTCCTTTTGATGGTGACGAATTCTGGTATGCGGAGGATGAGAAGCTTGGTGATTTCCTGCGCAACGCACCCGATAACATGGGCATCTACTATGCAGGATTCCACCACACTGTACCTACCGTTGATTCGCCTGAGAACATCGTGGACACCGAATTGGTGATGGACGCTTCCTACCCCTTCCCGGGTAAGTGTGCTTTCCGCTCTCACCCCTTCGCTGTGGTCATCCCAGGTAATCACGATGTGTGCCGTCTTGGCGATATTGAGCAGCGACTTGAGATTGTTCACCTGCAGTACCGAGGCATTGCTCAGATTGCCCGTAAGGTACGCGTGGGAACCGAGACCTCCCGTCGTACTGGTGAGGATTTGAGCTACTTCGCGCCTCACTGGGAAGCGGGTAGCAAGCTCAGCGATGCTGAAATTGCTGAGGTATGGGAGAACATTTCGCATGGCCGTCCCGATGAGCGTATTAAATTCGTAGCTAAGGGGCCGATGGTGTGGGGCAAATTCCTACAGTGGCGTTACTGGAATGAAGACGGTTCGATTGCTAAGGGAGATGCTTAATGACAGCGCCCGTACGCCCAGCATCCAGGATTATGTTGGATTCTCTGACTGCTGTGCGCGGTCCGGCGGCACTTCTTGTGTTCGGGTACCACGTTATCCACGGGACTCAATGGGCTAACTGGCTTCCGGGTGCGCGCCTCGGTTATGTGGGTGTTTCGCTCTTCTTTATTCTTTCTGGATTCGTGTTGGCATGGTCGTATAACAAGAACGCTGGGGCGAAGAACTTCTATCTTCGCCGCTTTGCGAGGGTATACCCTCTGCATCTCTTCTTCTATTGCGTGGCGTTGCTGGGTCTTCTACTGTTCGGAGTGTCTAACTCTGCTGGAGACCTCAACCCGCTGAGTGCATTGCTGAATCTGGTTCTGTTGCAGGCATGGGTACCGTCCTGGGAAGTTATTTTCTCAAATAATGCGGTGAGCTGGTCACTCTCCTGCGAGGCATTCTTCTACCTCATGACCCCGTTCGTACTGAACCGCCTGGATGGTATGCGCTACCGTGTGAAGGCTGCTCTACTGGGTGGCTGGTTCCTACTGATGGCAACGGTCTCCTATATTCTGGCCGCCCAGTCGAACTTTATGGACGTGGTGGTGTACGCTAACCCACTTCTGCGCTCGGGCGAGTTCGCACTCGGCCTGGCTCTGGGCCTCTTTGCTCTCAAGGTGCGTGATGGTTACCGCGTTCCCGTGATTCACGGTTACCACTGCTTGGCCATGATTGCTATAGCTCTCGGCGCCATGTACGTCAGCTCGAAGTTCTACCTGCTACAGACGGCTCATGGCCTGCTACTGGCACCGGTCTGGGCGGTATTGATTCTTGTATTGGGGCTCTGGGATATCCAACGTTCCGCTCAGCCTCGCGAAAAGAACGTGTTCTGGAAGATTGGGGTCGTTGCTGGTGAAGCAAGTTTCGCATTCTACCTGGTGCATGAGCTGGTGCTGGCTTACGTGCGATCGGTACCTTCGGCTGCATCCGCTCACGGCGGTATAACGGGTCTGGTGTACGTCGTAGTTTCTCTTATCATCGCGAGTATTCTCGCGCTGCTGGCTCATTATTATATTGAGCGTCCAGCTCATCGTTTCATTGTGAAAAAATATTCACAGAAGGTATAGGTTTTATTGTGAAGAGTGTTTACTCTAAAATTCGGGTTTTTTTCCCGGGTAAAAAGTTTAGGCTCTTGGTACTAAACATTTTGGGTCTCTTTGCGGTATCGCTTTTTGAGATGCTTGGTGTGGCTCTCGTGCTTCCTCTGGTGAACCTCGCTATGGGAACCCCACGTGAAGGCTTCATCCTGAAAGTTTCTAACTTCTTCGGCGATCCGGATACCCCCACCCTAATTGTTATCTTCGGCGTGGCTCTCGTCGCAGCATTTGTTTTCAAGGGTGTCTTCTCCCTAATTATTCGTCGCTGGAGCCTCGGCTTCATCGCCACCCAGCAGAGCGCTGTTTCAGTGACTCTGCTAAACCGCTACATGCGCGAGCCCTACCTGGACCACCGTAAGCGTGGTACCGCCCCGGTGCTGAACTCCGTAAATGATGTGGTGGGTCAGGCCTACGGTACCTTTGTCAACGGTGTGCTTGGCTTTATCGGTGACTTACTGTCAATTATTGTGTTGATGGTAATGCTACTAGTCATTATGCCGGTGCCTGCTCTTCTAGCCTTTATCTACTTCGGTCTGGCTTCGTTCGTGCTACAGGCTGTGCTCAAGCGCAAGAACCGCGAACAGGGCGTCATCGTACTGAATGCGACTAAGGGCGCGCTGGACGCGGCTATCGAAGCTGTAGTGGGCTTCCGTGAAATCCGCATGTACGGTGTGACTGAACGCTACACCTACCGCTACCAGGAAAAGCGAATTGACTCTGTTAATGCGTCAATGCGTAGTGCTTTCCTCTCCGATTTCCCGAAGTACACCTTGGAAATCATCTTCATTGTTGGTATTGCTGCTCTCTTGGCCTTTATGAGCGCTACGCAAGGTGCTGATAGCACTGGCTATTTGCTTCTCTTTGCTGGTGCCTGCATTCGTATTTTGCCTAACTACACCCGTATGGTTGCCTCTCTTGGTAGCATCCGTGCAGGTGAACATGCGAGTGATACACTGCTGGAAGAGCTTGAACACCTTACCCCTGAAGAGCGTATGTTCAAGATGCCCTCCGCACCGGTCGTCCCGAAGGATCACGACTACATCAACAAGAGCATTGAGCCTGTTAATATTCAGATTGATAATCTGACCTTCCAGTACCCTGACGGTGATAAGCCTGTGCTGAAGGACATCACTCTTGATATCCCGATGGGCTCCTCAATTGCTTTTGTGGGTGGTTCTGGTTCGGGTAAGACTACTCTGATTGACCTTATTCTGGGTCTCTTTGCACCGACCCGTGGTCAGGTGCTGCAGAATGGTGAGTCGATTCTGAAGGACCTGCGTTCCTGGCACCAACATATCGGCTACGTTCCCCAGGATGTCTTTATCGCAGATTCCACTGTGCTGGAGGCTGTAGCATTCGGACTAAAGCCTGAGGAAATTGACGTGGAACGTGTCAAGTACTGCCTCGAAGTGGCTGCTCTGACCGAGGTTATCGACTCTCTGGAGAATGGCCTGGAAACTAAGATTGGCTACAACGCCACCCGTTTGTCGGGTGGTCAGAAGCAGCGCCTGGGTATCGCCCGTGCACTGTACCGTAACCCGAGTGTGTTGATTCTGGATGAAGCAACCAGCGCATTGGACAACGAGACCGAGCACAAGATCACGAAGACCATCGAGCGTATTTCTAAGGACATTACGGTTATTATCGTGGCTCACCGATTGTCGACGGTTCGTAATGTTGACCAGCTGGTTTATCTCTCCAAGGGACAGATTGCTAATCAAGGTACCTTTGTGGAGGTGCAGCAGGCCAACGCTGAATTCGCTAACCTGGTGAAGCTGGGCCAGTTGCCGGATTAGTCTCATAGGTTGCATATCTAAAGCAGAAGGGGCTCTCGTCATGAACGAGAGCCCCTTCTTTTGTTTATGTTGTATTTTTTACCGTCTGGAAATATCCGTGTTAAATACCTGTAGCCGTCTTTTCTTTGAGCAAATGAACGATTTCTTTAAACTCTTGAGGTAAAGAGCCAATAGATGTAAGAGGGCCAGTTGGATGCCAAGTGACGGTTTCATGGTTAACTTCGCCGCGCAAAAGTGCTTCCCATAGGGGGGTAGCACTTTCAACGGTTATATCACCATTACGTCTCCAATGGTATCCCATCTCTTCAGGCAGATTGGTGGCTTCCAACGCCTTAGCCCCTTGACGTAGCTTGCGCGTAAATTGTTCTTTTGAACGCCAGGGGTAGTGGATGATAGCAACTTCATTAAGCTTCTGCTTACCCGGTGCAATGACCTCATGGTTGCCCATTTTGATAACTGCATTCTCCCAGCGTGAGAAACACACTTTCAGATCCCAGTGGGGAGTTGGATCAATCCTGAGAGTAGGTCCTTCAATACTGGGAAAAACGTTGTACAGCTTCGTCAGCTCGACAGTATGACCCTTTTGCGAGCGTAGGACTTCCGATAGCGGAGCAGAAACACCATACCAAAATTCATCAGCGTCGAAAGGGATAATCCATTCAGCGCCCGCTTCCATCACCCGGTCAGCAAGCCAAGTCATTTTCTCTGACTGGTAGTAGGCTAGCTCACGGTCCTGAATAACGTGCACCGGTAGATTCTTGCTGAGTTCGAGCAGCAGCTCATAGGTCCCATCAGAAGAGCCATTATCGGCTGCTAAGATATGGTCCACACCTTGATTGAGTAGATGTCGGATCGTCTGCTCGACGATATCTGCTTCGTTTTTCACCATGGTTATGCCCCAGATGAAGGGACCAGAGGGGAGATCCGCGTGGGTAAATGTTTTGTTGAGTGAAGCGTAACGCTCTTTAAACTCAGCACTCTCACGGAGCTCAATCGCTTCGCGTTTTTTATCACGATTAATTTTTAGCAGGAAAAGCTGATGCTTGAGGGATTTAAGAGCGTTAATCACAGCAGTTCACCCGTAATCCAGTTTTTACCTTCGGGATGATGCACAGCAACCCAATGAGTGCGGTGCATCTTTGGGCGGCTCTGATAGGCACGATCGTCTACAGGAATAACTTGATGAATATCAGGGGAAAGGACAACCTTCTGAGCTAACAACTCACCGATGTAAGCCCCCCAATAGCCGAAGGTCGTATTGGTTAGAATCAGGTAAGGCGCGCTAGCCACAAGGGCCAGGTCATCGAACATGCCAGATCCCTGCTTTTCGAAAATGCAGGGCGCAACTGAGCTCAGATGTGAGAGATTTTCCTCGCACCACTGAAGATCATCTGATACAAAAATAATTTTTGAAGGAGTAACGGTATCCTGAAGCTTCTTCAGTGCTTCCTCCACATAGGTCACCGTATCAATTCCGAAAACCTCACTAATTTGAGGCACGGAATAGTAATCGCCTCGGCGAACATTAATGACGAGAGAATTTTCATCCACTACATTCTGCATTCTTGCAAGGCGCTCACTAAAGGCCTCTGAAGAAAGAAGATATTCGCGAATAAAAAAGTGCAAATCTTCTTCGCTGATATCTTTCTCAATATCCGTCGGGAAGTAGCCGCTACGGCGGGTGAAGAACGTGTACTCTGACAAAGGAGCCGTAATAGAGGCAAGTTTCGGGAATTCCTCGGTCCATGCCTCCATACCGGGACCGTAGAGCAAAGATGCTTTATCGGTACCGTGATGGCGCAGAGTCGCAGCGCGGGCCCATAGATACAGCCAATTGCCTCCCCGGGAGATAGGGTAGGAAAGGAGAATAAATTTTTCACCGCGACGTAGAAGGTTAATATATTTCCCCAAATACTTATGGCGAATAGAGCTGTAAGCTGCAGTGACAGCACGTTTGAAAGCGGGTTGCTGAACAGTGTATACGGCGACCCTTTCTGATTCATTGATGGGTTGGATATCAGAATCCACGAGAAAGTCCCCTTTCGAATGTGTAAGATGGCGAGTTGATAGTGGGTGAGTATTTGTTACCTGTATAGGTAATCGAAAAGTGCAGCTGAAAAAGTAGTGAAGTTGTATAATCCTAGAGACGATAGCACCCACCGCTACGGTGGTTTCTATTATCCCTCTCACTCAAGAAAGATTGTAATACATGACCTTCCTTCCCCGCGTTTCTGCGGTTATTCCTTTCTACGGCGAGCCGGAACCGGTTCTTGCCATTATTGACACTCTGCGTACTCAGCAGGGCATTGACCCCGCCGATATCGAGATTATTGTCTCTGATGATGTTTCTCCCACCCCCTTCCCCGAGGTTGAGGGTGTGACCGTGGTTCGCCGCCCCGTCAACGGTGGTTTCGGTAAGGCTGTGAACTCCGGTGTTGCTGCCGCGACCGGTGAATGGGTTTTCATCCTCAACAGCGACCTGGAGCTGGATAACAGCTTCGTCTCGCGTATGCTTGCAGCCGTGGAACGCCACGGCGAGATCCTGGCTAGCCCGCAGATTATTGGCCACGACGGCAAGCAGCAGTGGGTGGCTCGCAAGTTCCCCACCGCGGCACATGTGGCGTGGGAATGGTTCACTCCGCTGGCTCGTTTCAAGCCGACCAACTGGTGGCACCGCGGTGTTGGCCACGATGTTGAGGCCTGCACCGGCACCTCGGACGCGAAGGTCGACTGGGTTATGGGTGCGTGCATGGTTGTTCCTCGTGCGACCTTCAACCGCATTGGTGGCATGGATGAGCGTTTCTACATGAACAGTGAAGAGGTGGACTTCCAGTATCGCCTCTCGAACGCTAGTGTGGATCGTTACCTGATTCCTTCGGTGACTGTAACCCACGAGGGTGGCGGATCTTCGCCTTCTGAGCGTCGTGTACAGTGGCTGACCACTGCTCGTTTCATTTATGCGGATAAGTGGGGCTGGGAGAAGAAGCTTGCTGTTGCTCTGCGTGCTACCAGCTACGCGAACTTCCTGGTGAACTCGGTACGCGGCCTGCGCAATAAGGACGTGGATGCTCGTGGCTTCCTTGCCACCGAGCTGGAGCGTATCGCCAAGGCAGAGCGCCGCGAGAACTAGACGCGAAACGTGCGGAATCTACAGCGGTAGTTCCGCAAGATTTTGAACGCGACATCACAGAAGGCACATATAGAACGTAGGAGGCGACACAGTGCACTCGAGTGTGTCGTCTCCTGCTTTCGTTGTAAAATTTCAATAGGTATGTTTTACCTCAAATTAGAGGTGAAACTTTCCGATCCTCTTCACTCCAACACATAGCACCGCACGGTTCTGCCCTGCGGGTTCTTATAGCAAACGCCGACAGGATTCAATCCTCATATGACTCAGCCCAAACTTCTACTGCTCTCACCCGCATTCCACGGGTACTGGAAGGCAATTCAAGCATCCCTGGAAGTGCACGGATACGAAGTGCGCACCCACATCTACGATGCCCCGGGTACTCTGCCCGAGCGCATCCTCAACAAGCTTGCCCACGAGCTGCCCGAGAAGTACCGCCCCGAAAGCTTCGCAGCGCAGGCAACCCGTAAGGCTATTGACGCTTTCAACGAGTTCCGCCCCGATATTGTGCTGGTCATTAAGGGCGATATGCTCTCCCGCGAATGGTGGGACCTGCTGGAGACTTCCGGTGTTCGCTACGGCACCTGGCTCTACGACGAAATGCGCCGCATGAGCTACACCGAAGAGGACCTGCACCACCTGGGCGCGCTGGCAAGCTACAGCCCGCTGGATGCGCAGCACCTGCGTGAGCAGGGTTTCGAGGTACTCGACATGCCTAACGCCTACGACACCCACTGCCCGGTTATCCCCATGCGCGAGGACTCCATCAACTTCGTGGGCGCTAAGTACCCCAACCGTGAGGAGACCCTGCAGGCGCTGGTTGCAGCCGGTCTACCGGTGCGTGCTTACGGTCGTGCCTGGTCACGTCATTTTTACGATATTCTGCGCACTAAGCAGTTCAAGGATTCCGGTGTTCCTGCAGGTCGCGATATTGACCGCTCTGAGGCGTACGGCATTATGGCATCCTCCCCGGCAACGCTGAACATCCACAATAATCAGGATGGTTTCACCATGCGTACCTTTGAGGCTCCCGGCGTGGGTGCTCTGCAGGTGATTGACCGTGCCGATGTGGATCGCTACTACATTCCCGGTGAAGAGGTCCTGGTCTACCAGAGCATTGATGAGCTCATCGAGATTTGTACCCGTATTTTCCGTGAGCCGAAGTGGGCTCGTCAGATTCGTGAAGCCGGTCAGAAGCGTACTCTGGCTGAGCACACCTTTGATCAGCGTGTAAAGATTTTGGAGCAGCTATGGGCCTAACCTATCCCATCGATATTGATGCATGGGCTGCCTGGCAGAAGCGTCAGAACACCCTGCGCTGGGCTAAGACGGAGGCACGTCAGCTCGTGAACCGTCTGCGCGGGGGCGCGGCTGAACAGGAAGCACCTGTTGGCGGTGTTCTCTACACCCGCGGCGCTGTACCCCGCGTGCTCATCGTGCTCGATTCTTTCTCCCCGACGAGCCGTAACTCCCTGCTGGAGCCGCTCAAGTACCTCGAGAACGTGGGCGTGGCCCTGTGGGTCCCCGAGGACGCCTCGGAGTACCTCAACGGCCAGTACGCCACCGAGCGTTACGGCCGTGATGCCTGGACCGAGCAGGAAGCGACAGGAGACCAGTTGCAGGAGCTCCTGCCCGGTGTGCGCGTGGTTCTTTCCCTTGGTCATTACCTGGCACGCGGTGCGGCAGCCTATGAGTACTCTCGCGCGATCGGCGCTGAGTACTGGGTTGTTCAGCACGGCCTGCTGGTGCCTCAGGCACCGCCGCTACCGGTTGGATGCACCCTGCTGGCTTTCAGCGAAGCGGACGCCCAGTTCTGGGCATCGGGTCGCCGCGATGTGACCACCCACGCGGTGGGTTCGCAGCTACTCTACCTGGCGGCACAGAAAGCTGCCGGTGCTGAAGCGCAGAAGCAGAACGACCTGGAACCGATTTTCCTGGGACAGATGCACGGTGCGGAACTGCCGCGCGCATCCTTCGCGTACGCTTCCCACTCTTTCTTGAAGAAGTTTGGTGGAACCTACCGCCCGCATCCGAGCGAGAAGGACAAGCTGTCGGTGCTGACCCACAAGCTGTGGGAGAAGGAAGGTATCCGCATTGACCGCTCCGGTACCCCGCTGAACGAGGTACCGAACCCGGTGGTGTCCATCTTCTCTACCGGTGTTCTGGAGGCAGCGATCCGCGGAATCCCGGCGTGGGTATACCACCCTGCACCGCCGGCATGGCTGGTGGAGTTCTGGGACCGCTACGGCATGAACCAGTGGGGCCAGGAACCGACCCCGGCACCGGTTCAGCCGAAGAAGGAACCGGCACAGCGTATCGCTGAACTAATGATTGAAACTTTGGAGGCATAATGCGTATTCTCTGCGTCATTCCCGTGCGCGGTGGCTCGAAGGGCATTCCGCGTAAGAACCTGCGTCCCATCGCGGGAAAGCCGCTGGTTGCATGGACCATCGAGCAGGCACTGGCCGCGAAGGAAGAAGTAGCCGGCGAGCACGAGCTGCGCGTTGTCGTCTCCACCGACGATACTGAGCTGGCTGATATCGCCCGCGAGTACGGTGCCGAGGTGCCGTTCATGCGTCCGGCACACCTGGCTGAGGACACCACCGCCACCGAACCGGTCATTGAGCACGCCATCGAGTTCTACGCCGAGAACGGTTGGGAGCCTGAGGCTGTCATGCTGCTGCAGGCAACCAGCCCCGTGCGTCTGCCCGGTACCCTGGCTCGTGCGGTCCGCCAGTTCGCTGAGAACGGTAAGGACTCCATGGTCGGTGTGATTCCGATTGGTCCGTTCATCTGGACCTGGCACGCAGACGGTGAGCCGACCGCGGCATTCGAGATTATGCATCGCCCGCGCCGCCAGGAACTGACCAAGGAAACCTTCCGCTACCGCGAGAACGGCTCGATGTACATCACCAAGACTCACGTGTACATGGACCACCACAACCGCCTTGCGGGTTACCCCGGCGGTACCATTGACTTGTTCATGCTGGACGAGGTCGAGGGCGTCGACATTGACGCACCGATTGACTTCTCCGTGGCAGAGCACCAGCTCACTCAGATCCTGGCCGAAGGCAAGTAACCTTCACCAGCGGCAGTACCTCGTCTGCCGCGCCCGGCTTGACCGGCACTCAGGCATTCAACTGAACACTCAAACGAAAAGGTCAAAATCGTGATTATTGAACGCAATATTGCCCCCTATGTGGTCTTCGCTGAAGACCCGATTCTCAACGCCCTGCAGAAGATTTCTGCTAACGGCCAGCGCATCATCTTCCTGGTGAACGAGTCCGGTATTCTGCGTGGTTCGCTCTCTGACGGCGACTTCCGTCGTTGGCTGATCGCTAACCCGACCGCATCCCTGGAGACTAGCGCCCTGGACGCTGCGAACACCAACCCGCAGACCGCACCGGCTGACGCTGACCCCGAGACCCTGCGCGGATACTTCGCGAAGGGCATCAACCACGTTCCGCTGACCGACGAGCGCGGTCACCTCGTGGCGCTGGCAATGGACGAGCAGGACGTTCTGCGCATTGGTAAGCACACCATCAGCGAGGATTCCCCCTCCTTCATCATTGCTGAGATTGGTAACAACCACCAGGGTAGCGTTGACTTCGCTAAGGAACTGGTGGACCTGGCTGTTGAGTCCGGCGCGGACGCTGTGAAGTTCCAGCTGCGCGACATGGACGCTCTGTACCGCCAGCGCGGCGCAGCAACCGCAGGTGAGGACCTGGGCGTTCAGTACACCCTGGACCTGCTGTCCCGCTTCTCCCTGACCGTTGACCAGATGTACGAGGTCTTCGACCACGTCAAGCAGCACGACATGGACATCATGTGCACCCCCTGGGACGCACCCTCCGTTCAGGCACTGGTTGACTACGGTATCCAGGGCATGAAGATTGCTTCTGCCGACCTGACCAACCACGAGCTGCTGCGCGACGTGGCTTCCCGCGGCCTGCCCATGCTGGTCTCCACCGGTATGAGCCGCGAAGAGGAAATCCGCGAGTCGGTTGCCCTGCTGCGTAACGCTGGCGCATCCTACGCTCTGCTGCAGTGCCAGTCCGCATACCCGGCACCCTTCAAGGACGTCAACCTTGCGTACATGGACCGCCTGGCTGAAATCGGTCAGTGCCTGGTCGGCTACTCCGGCCACGAGCGTGGCTACCACGTGCCGATTGCTGCTGTTGCTCGCGGCGCGAAGATTATCGAGAAGCACTTCACCACCGACAAGACCCTCGAGGGTAACGACCACACCGTCTCCCTGCTGCCCGAGGAATTCAAGGCAATGGTTCAGCAGATCCGTGAGGTTGAGACCGCTATTGGTTCTGCTGCTCCTCGCGAGGTGTCCACCGGTGAGCTGATGAACCGCGTGAACCTGGCAAAGTCCCTGGTTGCTACCCGCCACATCGCTAAGGGCGAGGTCGTGACCGAGGCTGATGTTGCTGTGAAGTCCCCCGGCCGCGGTCTGCAGCCGAACTACCTGCCGCAGCTGCTGGGCCGCACCATGCAGCGCGACGTTGAAGAAGGCTCGTTCTTCTTCGAGGGTGACCTGAAGGACGACCTGGTGACCCGCCGCGACTTCAAGTTCGACCGCCCCTGGGGTCTGCCGGTTCGTTACCACGACTACAAGCCGCTGATTGAAGAGGCTAAGCCGGACTTCCTGGAGTTCCACTTCTCCTACAAGGACCTCGAGATTAACATCGACGACGTCTTTGACTCCAAGCTGGACATGGGCTTCACCACCCACCTGCCCGACCTGTTCGCAGGTGACTTCCTGGTGGACCTCGCGTCCAAGGATCCTGAGGTGTGGGAGCGCTCCATCGCTGAGGTCCAGCGCACTATCGACATCACCCGTGACCTGACCCGCTACTTCACCGTAGACGAGGACCCGGTCATGGTTGTGACCATGGGTGGCTTCACCAAGGACAAGCACATCCCCGCTGCTGCACGTGCTGAGAAGTACGAGCGTATCGGTGAGGCTCTGAAGCGTCTGGACGCATCCGGCGTTCGCCTGGCTGCTCAGACTCTGCCCCCGTACCCCTGGCTGATGGGTGGTCAGCAGTACCACAACCTGTTCCTGGATCCGAAGGACACCGCAGAGTTCTCGCGTGCATTCGATACCGCACTCTGCCTGGATATCTCCCACACCATGCTTGCATGCAACTTCCTGAACATTCCGCTGTCGGAGGCTGTTGAGCAGCTGGCACCGCTGTCCATTCACCTGCACCTGGTGGACGGCACCGGCGTTGACGGTGAGGGCGTTCAGGTTGGCGAAGGCGATGTCGACTGGGCATCCCTGGGTAAGCAGCTGCGTGAGCTGGCGCCGAAGGCATCCTTCATTCCCGAAATCTGGCAGGGCCACATCAACAACGGTGAAGGCTTCTTCACCGCACTGGACCGCCTCGAAAAGTGGCTGTAGGATTAGCGTCTATGGCCAAGTCTCAGACCGTAAAAGCTCGGGAGGGTGAAATTCTGGATCAGAATTTCATTACTCCCGGGCGTTTCCGGGAGCTAGACGGGTTCCGTGGCCTGGCTGCTATTACCGTGGTGATTTATCACCTGGGTGTTCCGGCTACTCAAAATTACCCGCGAACCGCCCCCTCGCCTTACGATATTCCTCTGGGCGAGCTGGGTGTTCAGCTCTTCTTCATTATTTCTGGCTTTGTAATCCTGCTCAGCGCTATCAAGAGCGGGTCGGCACTGAAGTTCGCGGTTTCGCGTTTTTCTCGTATTTACCCGACATACTGGTTTGCGCTGGCTGTATCAGCGCTGGTGTATTTCATCTATGGAAACCCCGGACGCCATATTACGATTCCGCAGACCCTAATCAACACAACGATGTTGCAACGCTTCCTGCGTGTGGATAACGTGGATCAGGTGTACTGGACGCTGGCAGTTGAACTGCAGTTCTACGTGATGGTCGCCCTGTACCTGATTATCAGGAAGGGAAAGATTTACCGTGGGGAGCTGACTACGATTCTGCTTACCTGGTCGGTTATCGGTACGGCTCTGTGTCTGCTTTTCCACCCTGAGGCTTCTCTCGGTGGAGCACCGAAGATGATTGTGTGGGCTGCGGTTGCGGAACATTCTTCGCTCTTTAGTCTGGGCATGATGTTCTTCATGTACAGTCATGATCGAAAGTTCACCTGGCACATTCCGTACTTTGCAATTCTGGCTTCCCTCAACGCAGCGCTGATGCATGATCTTGCTCATGGAATCGGTGTGGCGCTGATTAGCCTGGTGTTCTTCATCGTTGTATACCTGAAGAACGTTCCGGTACTTGCAAAGGGTCCGCTGAATTTCTTGGGACGTATTTCCTACCCCCTGTACTTGGGCCACGCTATGGTCGGCTATATGCTGGTGGATCTGTTCTACCCGGTGGCTGGTCCCTGGGGGGCACGTATTATTGCATTGGTTTTGGTGGTTTGCTTCGCCTACCTGGTGCATATTTCCATTGAAACTAAGGTTTCTGCATCCTTCCGTTCTTTCCTCACTCGAAAGTTGACTAAGGCATGACCTCTACACCAACGGCTCTATGGGTCGTTCCGGTTCCCGATTTTGGCGGGGTAGCTCGGCACGTTGTCGATATGGCACGTGCCGGGCTCCCCGGCTTTAACCTGGTGGTTCTCGCACCCGAGGGTAAGCTCACGAACCGCCTTGAGGAACTGGGCGTCACCGTCATCAAAGCTGACTTCGGCCCCGACTACGGTTTTAAGACTTCCTTTGCTTCTCTACAGAAGGCTATTGAGCAGGTCCGCCCGGATATCGTGCACAGCCACCTGGCGTATGCGGACGTTGTAGCGACCGCTGTAGTCAACGCGCTACGCATCCGTAGCGTCATCAAGCGCGGCACCTGTGTGCCGAAGCTCCTGACCACTGAGCACGGTATCGCCGGTAATGACTCCGTGTATCACGGTAGCTCTTGGCGTTCTAAGCTCATGGAGACCGTACACCGTGTGCGTCTGTGGGGTACCAATCAGGCGATTGCTGTTTCTCGTTCTACCGCTGATCAGATGCGTGCCAAGTGGGGCGCTCGTGGCGTGGAGCTGGTGTACAACGGCGTGGATATTCCCGAGGTGCACGCGGCTGTTGAGCAGCAGTGTGTGCCTGCTGATGGCGGTCCGCGTATTCTTTCGCTGTCTCGCCTGTCCCCTGAGAAGGGTATTGACGTGCTGCTGGACGCTTTTGCGCAGCTTCGTGCTGATTACCCGCAGGCTCATCTTGAGATTGCGGGCTCTGGCGATTTGGCTTCCGAGTTGCAGGCTCAGGCTCAGCGCCTGAAGCTGGGTGATTCGGTGACCTTTAGCGGTTTCGTTAACCCGATTGAGGCGATGGGCCGCAGCGACATGATTGTTCAGCTGTCGGTGTGGGAGAACTGCTCCTACACTCTGCTGGATGCTAAGGCAGCCGGCTTGAAGACGGTCGCTACCGCTGTGGGCGGCAACCCGGAGATTCTGGGCGCCGATGAGCTGGTGGACCGCCAGAGTGCAACTCTGACTCAGGATGTTCTGCAGGCTATGCGCGCGCAACTGCAGAAGGGGGAATCGGTGCCTTTTACCTGGATCTCAAACGCGCAGATGGCTGCTCAGACCGCCGAGATATACGCTCGTATTTTGGAGAAGAAATGACTGTAGCTCACTCTCAACCTGCATCTGGAACCCAGTATCCAGGTGCCGCATCGAGCAATGCCACTCGCTTTGGGCAGGCTGCGAAGGCTGAAGCAAAGTACCTTGCTGGTAGTGTGTCCAAGCTATCGATGCTCGATTTCTGGGCGGGGTTCGGCCTGATTTTTATTGGTATTACAACAGCGTTCTTCGCCATGCCAGTTGGAACTGTTGTGGTGATGGTGCTTGTACTCTACAACTTGACTAAGCCTGCCAAAATCGAGAACACCTACAACGGCTTGTTCTTTACGATTCTTCTGTTGGCCATTGGCTGGGCACTATTTGAGACTTTGACGTTCAACAGCTTCCCTGTTGAATATGCGATTCGTCGTGCTGTGCGTATGGCGGTTGTGGTACTGCTTGCTCTGCAGATTGCGCAGAAGAAGATTGATATCCGTTCTCTACTGTTTGGTGTGGCCTTTGGCCTCTTGATCAACGTCATTGGCTTCTACGCGGGTATCGCACCTGATAACTATGGTGGTACGTTGACCGGTTGGCTCAATGATAAGAACCAATCGGGTCTGTACTATGCGCTTTTCGGTTTCCTCTTTGTCGCTATGGTCAGAAAGACAAGCCACCGTATTGCTGCTATTGCTGTTAGCGCGGGCATGTTGTGGCTGACTGGTTCTCGCACTTCATTGGCGGCGTACGCATTCGCCGTCCTGTGGTTGTACTTCTCCTACCGTCTGAATCTCTTCGGCAAAGCTGTTCTGGCGTATCTGTTCTATCTAGGCGTGAACTACCTGGAAGATAACTTTGCTCGTGCTGGTGCTTTCTCGGATCGCCTCGGTAGTGACCTATTGCGTCAGCGAATTGACGAAGGAATGTACCGCATGATTGATGTGGTTCCGTGGTACGGCGGCGGTTTGGGTACTGCACAGGTTCCGCTACAAGACCGATACTTTTACTTCCACAACTCATATATGACGCTGGTCCAGGAGGCCGGATGGGTCTATATGATTGTGGTTGTATCCTTGATGATTTCTGCCGCATTCATCTGGAAGCAGCAGCGTACTCAGCGCATTGTTATTGCCGAAGCCGCAATGGTGATTATCATTATTACCTCTCAGCGTCTTGGAGAGGTGATTCTGACTGTGCCGTGGGCTATCGTGGTGGGTCTTGCATTGCTGTACCTGAACCCGGATAAGGATCTGGATGCTTCAGATAGCGGACAGCAGGAACCAGGTGCTATGCAGAAGGTGCAGAGTAGCGATGAAAAACCTGCGCTGCAGAACGGCGAGCTCATCGAGAATGAAGCTCCTGCCTCTGTAACCCATCAAGAAACGCCTAAGAAGTTGACTACTTCTAAATCGTTTGACGTCAGTTCTATCCGTCAGCAGGCGAGGAAAGTATAACGATGAAAGAACTCTACATCGCCACCAATAACGGTGACATGGGCGGCGGCGAGGTCATGCTCCTGAACATTGCCCGCGCAGCCCGTAGCCTTGGCTACAAGGTCACTATTGTGGGTCCTTCCGAGCCGAAGCAGCTTGTAGAAGCTGCTGCGGATGAGGGGTTCCCCCGCATTGTCTTGCCGGCTAAGAACCGCGCACAGTACATGGTGGCTCTGCGTAGCTGGCACGCTCGCCATAAGGACGTTCTGTTGTGGTGCAATGGTCTGGTTCCCGCAGCGGCAACGGGCGGCCGTAAGAACCGCATCGTGCACCTGCACCAGCTGCCTACCGGTGTGAACGCGAAGCTCGTACCCTTTGCCCGCCATAAGGCGTCTGTCACCCTGGTGCCTAGCCGCTATGTGGCTCGTGCCTGCCCCGGTAGCGAGCTGTTTGCGAACTGGGTCAGTGGCGTATCCACCGAGCTGGATCACCGTGTGGGGGAGCGCCGACTTCGCGTCGGTTACCTGGGGCGTTTGACTCCGTCCAAGGGTATTGCAACCCTGTGCCAGGCGATGAGTTCCTTGAACTCTAACGGTATTGAATACGACCTGGTGATTGGTGGCGAGCCTGTCTTTGCATCTGATGAAGAACGTGCTGAGGTTGAGGACGCTCTAGCCCGTGTTGCTACGTTCAGCACGCGTTTGGGCTGGACTACCCCGGACCGTCTTTTCGGTGACATTGACATGCTTGTTGTACCTTCGATTGCCCCTGAGTCCTTTGGCTTGGTGGTCGCTGAAGCGATGAGCGCGCGCGTCCCTGTGGTTGTCAGTGATGCTGGTGCTCTGTCGGAGGTGCTGGGCGGCGCGTCGTACCCGTACGTTGTGCCTGCTGATCAGCCGGTAGCTCTTGCACAGGCCATTAAGAGCCTGGGTACTGAGCTTCGAGAAGATACGGATGCCCTGGCGGAGCGAACCTCCGAGCTGTTCTGGCGTTGGCAGGAGAATTACTCGCCTGAAGCAGGTAAGGTCCGTGTTGGTGAGATTCTGGAGCGTTTTATCCGCTAAGGTGCTTCTAAACGTATAAGCCATTCCCAACGGATATCCTCTCACTCAAACCCTGAAGGAAAATTATGACGACTACCCACCGTTACAAGGCTGCGGTTATCATTCCGTCTCGCGGTGGTGCAGATATTCTGCACTACCCGCTGGATGTGCTTGCCGCCCAGACCGAGAAGGACTTCCAAGTTATCGTGGTCCTCGACGGCGATATCGATAACAGTGAAGCTGTGCTTGACCGCTACATTGCCGAAGGCAAGCTGAACCTGACCAAGATCGTTTTCGAGGAGAACCGTGGCCGCGTGGCTGCGCTGAACGCTGGCCACCGTGCGGCTGATGCGGATGTCCTCATCCGTTGCGATGACGATCTTGAGCCGGCATCCGACTACGTCGAGGCGCAGATCCGCCTGCACCGTGATTATGACGGTGTGATTGGTACCTTGAAGAACGTGTACCCGGACACTCCCTACTCTCGTGTGTACGGTAACTTCCGCGATGCTCGATTCAAAGAGGGCGCCCTCAGTGTAGCTGAAGAAGGCCGTTGGCTGTACTGGAACGGTAACTCTTCTATCTCTGCGGAGTACTTTGAGCGTACTGGCGGCTACGACCCCGCGTACCGTCTCTACGGCTGGGAAGACGTAGACATGGGCAAAATGGTTCATGACGCTGGTGGCCGCATCATCATCTCTGATGAGGTTGAGGTCAAGCACTACGCCGAGGCTACCACCACTGCTGTGCGTGCCCTGCGTGCCCTGCACTCGGGTTCTGCCCGCACTATCTTCGTGCGTAAGCATGGTGAAGAAGCACACCCCGCCCCGAATCCGACGGGTCCGTGGGGTTTGCTGGTCAAGACCCTCGCTCGTTTCACCACGGAGAAGACCATTAAGGCTCTGGGCGATGCGAGCGATAAGATTCTGCTGAAGCTGCCCGCTAAGGCCGCTGAGAAGCTTGTGGCACTGCAGGTTGAGGCTGCATCTTACGCCGGTATTCACTACCCTGAGCGTGCTCAGAAAGTCTTTTAGGAGGAAAAGAAAATGTCACTCACTCAGCTCTTGACCTCCGCTCCGTTTACCGGGCCGAAGAACCCTGACGCGGTGCTCGCGGATATCCCGAAGAGCCTCAAGAAGCTTGCCCATCTGGCGCGCCGTTACGTGCCGCTGGTCAAGCCTGAGGCTACTGAAGAGATAGCAATTGCCCACGACTACCTGACTCAGCGTGGCGGTGCGGAGCGTGTTGTGCTGGCAATGCATCGTGCATTCCCTGACGCACCGATTTACACGACTTTGTACGACCCGGAGGGCACCTTCCCGGAGTTCAAAGATGCGAAAATCATCACCAGCCCGCTGAACAAGATTGGTTACCTACGTCGTAACCACCGCATGGCTCTGCCAATTCTGCCGATTGCTTCTTCTTTCCTGAAGGTACCGGCTGAGCGCGCTGTGGTATCGACGACCGGTTGGGCGCACGGCTTCAACTTCGCCGGCCGCAAGTTCATTTACTGCCATTCGCCGGCGCGATGGCTGTACTTGAGCGATCAGTACCTGGGCGAGAAGAGCACCGGTCCCGTGCCGCTGTTGCTGAAGACCTTGCGTCCTGCACTGATGCTGTGGGATCACTGGGCTGCTCACCGCTCGGCTGTGTATGTGGCGAATGCGAGCGTCATTAAGAAGCGTATTGAGAATGTCTACGGTAAGAAGGACGTTCCGATTTTCTTCCCGCCGCACTCGGTAGACACCACCGCACCGGTTGAGCCTATCCCGGGCCTGGAAGAGTTCACCGAATCGGACGATTATTTCCTGATCGTTTCTCGCCTGCTGCCCTACAAGAATGTTGATAAGGCTGTTGAAGCCTGCAATGAGTTGGGTAAGAAGCTGCTGGTGGTTGGTCGCGGCCCGGAAAAGGAACGCCTTGAAGCGCTTGCAGGCCCCACTGTTCGTATCGTTTCTGGCATTTCGGACGCCCAGCTGCGTTACGCGTACCGGCACTGTCTGGCTCTGCTGGCTATCTCCTATGAAGACTTCGGTATTACTCCGTTGGAGGCTGGCGCCAGCGGTAAGGCTGTGATTGCGTACCGTGCGGGCGGCTTCCTGGACACCATCCAGGAGGGCAAGACCGGCATGTTCATCAACCAGCCGACCGTGGAGCAGCTGGTGGAAGCTCTCAAGGCTTTCAACCCGACTGACTGGGACGCTGACTATATCCGCGAGCACGTTGACGGTTTCTCGGAGGCTCGTTTCATTAGCCGTCTAAAGACGTACGTGCAGGCTCTGCCCGAAGACTAAAAAGAGCTAGGCTGCTCATAGAAGAAGGCGGGGCGGTAGAAACTATAAAGTTTCTACCGCCCCGCCTTCTTTGTGTCTTCTGGGAGGCCTAGCGGGCTTCTAGGAGCCCCTTGGCTAGCAGCTCGGGGATAAACCCCTCGATCTGCGGTCCCATGGTCTCTACGGGCTGTTCATACATTTCGCAGAGCAAATCGATAGCTTCCTGTAGAGACATTGGGTCCTCAAAGATACTCCAAATAATGGAGGCAGAATCCTGAAGAACAGACAGCTCACCATTGGCAAGATTTGCAAGATACGTTGCTGTGGGGGAGTACTTAGCGAACTCTTCAGAATGAACGTACGCGATGTTCTCGGGGATACCGTAGACGGTCTGGCGGGAATCTACCGGGTTGCTCATTTTTTCACCTTGATTCCGAAACGTTCAAAGAACTTGGCACGAATTTCAGCCTTGGTGGGGGTACGTCCCAGCTGCATCGCCAAGTGGTCCTTATTCACGAAGAAAATATTTTTGAGGGTGCGTAGCTTATCGTGCAGGGTGGTCGCCGCCTGCAGGCGCCCAACCCACTGAATATAGTGGGGGACGTCCTGAGAGACAGACAGCCACAGCAGGTAGTCGCGGTCGTCACGGTACTGCTCCAAGCCGCCCATAGCCGCGCTATACGCCAGGGATGAGTCAAGCTCCTCCGCGCGGGCTCGCAGGCGCTGCCAATCGCTGTACGAGAGCAGAGAGACCAGATAGTTAATATCTGCGCTGTAGCGTGATGCTGCGCGGGCGCGGTGAAGCACCACGAGAAGACGCGCGTCCAAATCACTGGGGACAACGCAGGGACGGTGAGCAATCATACGGGTCTTGCGTGCCGCCCAGACGCGTTCAAAAGCCTTCTCATAATCGCCGTGGCGTCCAAGACCGGGGAAGAAACGATGAATATCGGTCAGACCCCATGAAGCGTGGTAGAGCGTCATCGCGTGTTCGAACACGGAGCCTGTCTCGAAATGGGCTTGGATACGCCATCCATCTGCCAAAAGGATCTCTACAAAGCGGTCCACGTGAGAGGGACGGACCAGCAGGTCGGCATCGGAACTGTACCTGCCTTTGCGGTAAATTTCCTGGGAGAAAGCGTAGCCTTTGACATGCATAATATCGATGGAGTGCATGTCGGCAATTCGCTGGAAGTAGGCGTGCGCAAGCCGAATCCGTGCCGCAAGAGGAGTGGTCTGCGGCTCCGGCGTATTGGGTGAGTGAGTGGTCACAATAGCCTTTCGGTGCACATGTATACCAGATAAGTATAAGGCGGGACGGGCAGAAAAACTGCCCATCCCGCCCTAAGTCGCTCCCTATGTTTTAGGGCGCTTATTACGTTATTACTTCTTGGTCGAGGACTTCTTTGACGACTTCTTGTCGCCTTCCTTGCCGTAACCGTAGTAGGTTGCATAGCCAACGTAGGCACTTGCGTAACCGAAGCCGTAGTAGGAGTTACCCAGGCCCTTACGGGGTGCACGGTTCAGCACCATACCGAGGAGGTTCGCGTTGACCTTCTTCAGGATGTTGGAAGCTTCAGTCATCTGCTCACGGTGGCTTCGTCCGATAGAGCCAACGAGGATCACGCCATCCACGGAGTGGGAGAGCAACGAAGCGTCGGTCACGGGCAGCAGCGGCGGAACGTCGACGACCACGATGAACTCTTCGGAGAGTTCGTTAATCAGCTGGCGCATCTTATCCGAGCCCAGAAGTTCGGAGGGGTTCGGGGGGATACGGCCTGCAGGCAGGACGAAGAGGTTCGACTCACCAAGCTGGTGCACAGCGTTAGCAATCTCAACCTGGCCAGCCAGAACCTGGGTCAGGCCAACCTTAGCGTCCAGCTTCAGCTTCTTAGCCACAGTCGGGCGGCGGAGGTCGGCGTCAATGAGGATGACGGGTGAACCCGCATCAGCCATTGCGCGAGCCAGCGACAGCGACACGGTCGACTTACCTTCACCGGGCACCGCGGAGGTAACGATGAACGAACGCGGGGGAGTGTCAACGTTCACGAAGCGCAGGTTGGTGCGCAACTGACGAATGGATTCCTGAGCGATGTGGTCGTCGGTGTCGCCCTTAACGATGTTGTCTTCGTTCAGGTCGTCACTGACGGGCAGAACACCGAGGACGCTTGCGCCGGTTGCCTTGGTAGCGTCGTCACGGGTACGGATGCGCTGATCCAGTGCACGGCGCAGGAAGATTGCCGCGTAGACCAGAACCAAACCGGTGCCAGCACCGATGAGCACGTTCTGCTGGTAGTTCGGAGCTACCAGCGGCGGGTTCACGCTCGCGTTATTCAGCGGAATCACGCGAACGGTGTTGCCACCGGTCGGGGTTGCGCCGGTGTTTTCGCCGTTCACCAGAGCCTGAGCGTTACCGGGGTTCTGCTCAATTTCCTTGATGTAGTCGGCAGTAGCCTGCAATGCACCGTTAGCAAGCAACTGTGCATTCTTCGGGGAAGAAGCCTTAGCGCTCACGGTAATCAGTGCAGCGTTTTCACCTGCAGTTGCGGTGAGGCTACCGCGAATTTGACCGGTGGTCATCGATAATTCGGGGTTGTTCTGCTTAATCTTCTGTGCCACGGCCTCAGAGGAGACGATAGCTGCATAGGAGCGAGCGCGCTCCTTAGCGGCTGTAGAGCCAGAGAGAACATCCACCGTACCGGATTCGCCCACGGTCACGTAGCCCGAGGAGGACGCGGCGTAGACCTTCGGCTGCAGTGATGCATAGCCGAAGCCCGCTGCGGCACCGACAACGATGCCAATAATCAGCAGCCAGAGGTTAGCCCTCGTGGTGCGGAAAAATTCCAAAATGGTCATGGTAGTGAGAATACTCCAGAAAGTTTGAGTTAGTGTACCTGCAACGTGGAGTGTTGTTGCAGGCGGTGAAGGGATACGAAAATCCCCTGGTGTTTATTAGCGGAGCAATCCGAGCAGGTAGCTACCGTAACCGCTCTTAACAAGCGGGGTAGCGATGTCGCGCAACTGCTCATCGGAGAGCCAACCATGGCGCCACGCAATTTCCTCCGGGCAACCAACTGACAGACCCTGACGGCTCTGAACAGTGCGGATGAAGTTAGTGGCATCAGCGAGTGAATCAAAGGTTCCGGTATCGAGCCACGCGGTACCGCGAGGCAGAACCTCAACCTTCAGTTTACCCTGTTCCAGGTAGACGCGGTTAAGGTCAGTGATTTCCAGCTCACCGCGCGGAGAAGGCTTAATCTGACGTGCATACTCTACAACCTTCGAGTCGTAGAAGTACAGACCCGGAATAGCGTAGTCGCTCTTGGGGTTCTCGGGCTTCTCCTCAATGGACAGTGCGTTGAAGTTCTCGTCGAACTCCACCACGCCGTAGGCGCGAGGATCAGCAACCCGGTAAGCGAAGACGGTTGCGCCGTCCTTCTGCTCGTAGGTGGCAAGCTGAGTACCCAGACCGGGGCCGTAGAAGATATTGTCACCGAGCACGAGTGCTACGGGGTCATTACCAATAAAATCGGCGCCCAGGATAAATGCCTGTGCCAGGCCATCAGGGGAAGGCTGCACCTTGTATTCGAGATTAATACCGAAACGGGAACCGTCACCGAGCAGTCGCTGGAACTGCTCCTGATCGGCAGGAGTGGTAATAATCAAAACATCGCGGATACCCGCCAGCATGAGAGTGGACAGCGGGTAGTAAATCATCGGCTTGTCATAGACCGGAGTGAGCTGCTTGCTAATACCCTGAGTGATAGGGTGCAAACGGCTTCCGGTGCCGCCGGCAAGAATAATTCCCTTCATAACTTCTTATTGTGTCATGTTTATCTCGTTGTTGAGGCATAAAAATCGCTATTTAAGTGGGTAAAATATACCGTATGGCTCACATTCTTGTTACCGGCGGTGCCGGTTTTATTGGTTCGAACTTTGTTCACCACCTCATCGATAACACTGATCACACTATTACTGTGCTGGATAAGATGACCTACGCCGCAAATGCTGCGTCTTTGGAGGGTCTTCCTGAATCCCGCTTCAAGCTTGTCGTAGGCGACATTGCCGACCGCGAGTTGGCTGACGAACTGGTCGGCAAGGCAGACGCTGTTGTCCACTACGCTGCGGAATCGCACAACGACAACTCTCTGTCCAACCCCGAACCGTTCATCCACACTAACCTCATCGGTACTTTCAGCCTCCTGGAAGCAGTCCGTAAGCACGGCACTCGCTACCACCACATCTCCACTGACGAGGTCTTCGGCGACCTCGAGCTGGACGATCCGGCAAAGTTCACCGAAACCACCCCCTACAACCCCTCTTCCCCTTACTCCTCCACCAAGGCAGGTTCCGACCTGCTCGTGCGCGCATGGGTCCGCTCCTTCGGTATTGAGGCCACTATCTCTAACTGTTCCAACAACTACGGCCCCTACCAGCACATTGAGAAGTTCATCCCCCGCCAGATTACTAACATTCTCTCGGGTCTGACCCCGAAGCTCTACGGCGAGGGCCTGAACGTTCGTGACTGGATTCACGCATCCGATCACTCTTCTGCTGTGCTGCGCATCCTGGAGCAGGGCAAGATTGGTGAAACCTACCTCATCGGTGCTGACGGTGAAGAGAACAACATCACCGTTCTGCGCACCATCCTGCGTCTGATGGGCAAGGACGAGAACGACTTCGAGCACGTGGTTGATCGCCCCGGCCACGACCTGCGCTACGCAATCGACGGTAGCCGCCTGCGTGCAGAGCTCGGCTGGGAGCCGAAGTTCACCGACTTCGAGTCCGGTCTTGCCGACACCATTAAGTGGTACACCGACAACCGCGGCTGGTGGGAGCCCCTGAAGGCTGAGGTTGAGGCGAAGTACGCAAAGGCTGGCCAGTAATGACCAAGGAATTGAAGGTTACTGAAACCGAGATTCCCGGCCTGCTCATCATTGACCTGCCGGTTCACGGCGATAACCGCGGCTGGTTCAAGGAAAATTGGCAGCGCGAGAAGATGGTTGCAGCCGGTCTGCCCGACTTCAACCCCGTGCAGAACAACATTTCGTTCAATGCTTCGGTAGGTACCACCCGCGGTATCCACGCTGAGCCGTGGGATAAGTACGTCTCTGTCGCAACCGGTCGTATCTTCGGCGCATGGGTTGACCTGCGTGCCGGCGAGTCTTTCGGCAAGGTCGTTACCGTGGAGCTGGGCCCGGACACCGCAATCTTCGTGCCCCGCGGCGTGGGTAACTCCTTCCAGACCCTGGAAGAGAACACCGCCTACACCTACCTGGTGAACGACCACTGGTCGGCGGATGCAGTATCCGGCTACAGCTTCCTGAACCTTGCCGATGAGACCGTCGCAATCGACTGGCCTATCGACCTGGCGAAGGCAGAACTCTCCGAGAAGGACCGTAACCACCCGCGTCTGAACGAGATCAAGCCCCTGGAAGCCGACCCGATCCTGATTATTGGCGCGGGCGGTCAGCTCGGCACCGAGCTGGTTCGCCAGCTCACCGAGCAGAACGTACCCTTCCTGGCTGTGGATCGCGACCGCCTCGACCTGGGCAAGCCCGAGCAGTGGCGTGACGCATTCCGCTGGCGCTCCTTCCGTGCGGTCATCAACGCTGCAGCGTACACCGCAGTGGATCAGGCAGAAACCCCCGAGGGTCGCCGTGATGCCTGGGCAGCTAACGCTCTGGGTGTGAGCGCTCTTGCCTCCATCTGTGAAGAAGCTAACCTGCCGCTGGTTCACGTATCCACCGACTACGTCTTTGACGGTTCCCTGCCCCTGGGCGAGGAATACCCGGAGGATTACCCCCTGGCACCGCTGAGCGTCTACGGCGCATCCAAGGCTGCCGGTGAGGTTGCCGCCGCCGCATGGCGTAAGCACTACACCCTGCGCACCAGCTGGGTTGTTGGCGCCGGCAAGAACTTCGTTGGCACCATGGCATCCCTGGCTGAGCGCGGTATCGACCCGTCCGTGGTCGCCGACCAGTGGGGCCGCCCGACCTTCACCCAGGACCTGGCAGCAGCTGCCCTGCACCTGCTCTTTTCCGGCGCTGAATACGGCACCTACAACGTGTCGAACACCGGTGAAGTCATCAACTGGGCACAGTTCGCTCGTGCAGTGTACGAGGGTACCGGCCACGACCCGGCACGAGTCAGCGACACCACCACCGAGGAATACTTCGCCAACGCTGAGCTCTTCGCTCACCGTCCGACGAACTCGGCAATGGACCTGTCCAAGCTGATTGCTGCAGGCTTCACCCCGCGCAATCACCGCGAGGCGCTCGCCGCCTACCTTGCAGAAATGGGTTCCTAATCCTCTAGGATTTGGTCCTATATCTGCTGATAACAGCATAAAAGGCGTGAAAAGCGCCATATCACAGGTTCCCGGCCCTTGAAGAAGAGCCGGGAACCTGTACAATATTGTCTTGGCCAAGGCGGTGGAATACACGAAACGTGTAGGTCCGTAACTGACGGTGGCTGGTTGGAAAGAGATTTCTGGCGCCAGTCCCTATTCCACTTGGCGCATCACTTCTAACCAAGAAAGGATGGACGACTCATGTCAGATACCATCAAAATTTCAGCTACCGTACGTAGCGACTTCGGCAAGGGCTACGCGCGCCGCATCCGCATGGCAGGCGACATCCCCGCCGTCATCTACGGCCACGGCGAAGAGCCCAAGCACGTAGTACTCCCCGGCCACGCAACCACCCTGGCTGCCCGCGTCCCCAACGCTATCCTCGACCTCGACATCGAAGGTGAATCACACCTCGCAATGATCAAGGACATCCAGCGTCACGCAATCCGCCCCGAACTGCAGCACATCGACCTGCTGACCGTTAAGCGCGGCGAGCGCGTTGAGATCGAGGTTCCTGTACACGTTGAAGGCGAGCCCGCTGTTGGCGCCGTTGCTAACCAGGAAGAAACCGTTCTTCTGGTTGAAGCTGACGCACTGAAGGCACCCGAAGCTTTGACCGTGAGCATCGAAGGCCGCGAAGCTGGCGCTCACGTTCTGGCATCAGATGTTGAACTGCCCTCAGGCGTAACCCTGGTTGCAGACGCTGAACTGCTGATCGTTAACGTTTCTGAGCCCGAGGAACTCGACGTTCCCGAGCCCGGTGAAGAAGGCGAAAACGCACCCGAGGGTGACATCGTTGAAGCTTCCGAGGAATCAGATTAGGCTGGCGAAGCTCACGACTCAGATAACTCAAAGCACTAAGACCGCGCCCTGCGCCTAGCGCAACAGTGATCTGTGGATGGCCCGCCGCTACCTCTCTTCTGAGGTGGTAGCGGGCCATACTCATAGAATGGTGTAGTCCATGAATTTTCTAAAAAACCTTTTACAGCGCCGTGGAAAGGGCGAAGATATGTCTGATGCGTGGCTCATTGTTGGTCTGGGGAACCCGGGCCCGGAGTACGAGAAAACCCGCCACAATATTGGTCAGATGGTTCTGGACGAGCTCGCCAAGGAAGTTGGCGGCAGCTTCAAGAAGCATTCCAAGGCCTCCGCGGTTGTGGTGGAGGGGCGCCTCGGTTTTGGTGGCCCCAAGGTCATCCTCATGAAGTCTCTCGGCTACATGAACACCTCCGGCGGCCCGGTCAGCGCCGTCGCCAAGTTCTACGGTATCGACCCCGACCATATCATTGTTGTGCACGATGAACTCGATATCCCCTTCGACACCATTAAGCTCAAGATTGGTGGGGGAGAGGGCGGTCATAACGGTCTGCGCGATATCACCAAGGCACTGGGCACCAAGGACTACTACCGTGTGCGCACCGGCATCGGTCGACCTCCCGGACGCATGGACACCGCAGACTTCGTGCTCAAGCCCTTCAGCAGCACCGAAGCGAAAGACCTGCCCTTCCTCATCTCGAACGCCGCTGATGCCACCATGATGCTCGTGAAGGAAGGCCTGCTGGCAACCCAGCAGCGCTACCACGGCGCAGGCTCCTAGCACATGACCCGTGCCGGGCAAGCACTGAACCGGGGCAACGCATGATTCGGGTCGAGGTGTGAACTAGGCTCTACCTAACTATGCAAGAGCCCGGTGAGGGAATAAGCTAGAAAAGAATGACGTTATACGCTCCACGACGGGAAAATACCCGACCCGTGGAGCGTATGAGCGAGAGAAGAAGGTACCCGTGGCTGAATACTCCACCCCCGCCAACACCCCGCTGAGCGACGACATCGTACGCCAGCTTCGCCAGGACTTCCCGATCCTCAACACCGAGGTCAACGGGCATCCCTTGGTTTACCTGGATTCGGGGGCGACCAGCCAGAAACCCCTTCAGGTGCTCGACGCAGAACGCGACTTCTACCTGCACGCTAACTCCGCCGTGCACCGCGGCGCCCACACCCTCGCGGTCGAAGCAACTGATCTGTTTGAGGATGCGCGCATCACCGTAGCGAACTTCGTGGGCGCCACTGACGAAGAGCTCGTGTGGACCTCCAACGCTACCGAGGCGCTGAACCTGGTCGCCTACTCCATTGGTAACGCCTCCCAAGGTATCGGTGGTCCCGCCGCTGCGCGTTTCGCGCTGGGCCCCGGCGACGAAATCGTCACCACCGAGATTGAGCACCACGCGAACCTCATCCCCTGGCAGATTCTTGCCCAGCGCACCGGCGCGACCCTGCGCCACATCCCCTCCACCGAGGACGGTCAGCTCGACTACGAAGCTGCCGAGGGCATCATCAACGAGAAGACCCGCATCGTCGCGTTCACCCACGTCTCGAACGTGACCGGCGCGATTACCGACGTGCCCCGCATGGTTACCCTGGCCCGCAAACACGGCGCGCTCGTTGTGCTAGACGCCTGCCAGTCCGTACCGCACATGCCCGTAGACTTCCACGCCCTGGACGTCGACTTTGCGGCGTTCTCCGGTCACAAGATGCTGGCACCCACCGGTATCGGTGCCCTCTACGGCCGTGCGGAACTGCTTGAGGCTCTGCCACCCTTCCTGACCGGTGGCTCCATGATTACCCGCGTGGGTCTGCAGGACGCCGAGTACATGCCCGCCCCCATTAAGTTTGAGGCGGGTACCCAGCGCGTCTCCCAGGCGGTAGCTTTCGCCGCCGCTGTGCGCTACCTGCAGCACCTGGGTATGGAGAATGTTGAGGCCTGGGAGCACGAACTGGGCGCTCGCCTGGTTGAGGGTGTTCAGAAGATTGAAGGCGTGCGTCTGCTCGGCCCCGCCGACCCCTCCAAGCGTGCTGGCTTGGTAGCCCTCGCAATCGACGGCGTGCACCCGCACGATGTGGGGCAGCTGCTCGATACTCGGGGCATCGCCGTGCGCGTGGGCCACCACTGCGCCCAGCCGTTGCACCGCTGCGCCGGCGTGACTGCCTCGACCCGTGCATCCACCTACATCTACAACACCACCGAAGACGTGGACGCTTTCCTGAAGGCGCTTGCTGAGGTGCGCCCCTACTTCTGCTTCTAAACGTAGATGCGTTAGACGCTAGCGCCCCAAATTTTTCAGACAGACCAACTGACGGAAGAAGAACACCGTGTCTCTTGAATCCCTGTACCAGGAAATTATTCTGGAGCATTCCAAGCAGCGTAGCGGCGAGCACCTCGTAGAGGTACCCGCCGGTCACGCAAGCGCCGATAACCACCAGTACAACCCCACCTGCGGTGACGAAATCAACCTGCGCGTGGTGCTCTCTGACGAGCTGAAGGATGGCGAGAAGACCATCGAGTCAATCTCTTGGGAAGGCGACGGTTGCTCCATTTCGATGGCTGCCGCTTCTGTGCTTTCTGAGATGGCTCCCGGTATGACTATCTCCGAGCTGCAGAGCCACGTGGATGCGTTCCGTGAGATGCTACGCTCGCGTGGCAAGGTGACTCTGGACGAAGAGGAGTACGGCGACATGGCGGCATTCTCTGGCGTTTCGAAGTTCATGGCGCGCGTGAAGTGCGCAATGCTCTCGTGGGTTGCTGTTGAAGAAGCTACCAAGGAAGCAGCAGCCAAGAACTAACTCTTCGCTGAGAATGTAGGCGGAAACGGCGGGGGAGTAGCTAGTATTTGAACGCCAATCGAAAATACCGAATGGCTACTCAACCTAAAATATTGCACGAGAACGTAAGCATGTGCGGTCAAAGCCTGCAGAAAATACTGGCTAAAACTCTTCGCTAAAATCTAGCGGTTAATTGTTTATCTATATAAGCTTTCTTTGATTTCAAGCGACGTATAGAAAATATGAGGCGGATACTACACTGTATCCGCCTCATATTTATATCTTTCCCTTTTTCCTCCAAAAAGGTGACTGGTAAAATAAAAGGACGAAGGGCGCCCAACCAGCACCCTCGAGAAACTCTTTTCGGACCCGCATACTCTGGGACGACAGAGAGAAGAAATAGGGCAATAATAAGAAAATATTTTCTCAATATTGCACATTCTTCACTTATTCTTAGGCTCTCACCCCAGACTGCGGATATGTTTCTCACCCTCCGGTACCTCAACCACACCGGAATACCCATCGCCGCTACCAACCACAAGGAAGCCCCATGATTATTGGCTACGCCGCAGGCGCCTACGACCTTTTCCACTACGGCCACCTCGAGATTCTCCGCAAGGCCAAGGAAAACTGCGACTACCTCATTGCAGGCGTTGTGCACGATGACGTCCTGGAAGTGACCAAGGGCCGCCGTCCCGTCATCCCCATCGAAGAGCGTGCCGCTATCGTCAGCCACATCGACTACGTGGACGAAGTGCACGTCGAAACCACCCCCGACAAACTCGAAACCTGGAAGCAGAAGCCCTTCAACGTCTTCTTCAAGGGCGATGACTGGAAGGGCACCGACAAGGGCAACGCCCTCGAAGCACGCTTCGCAGAGGTCGGCGTGGAAGTACACTACTTCCCCTACACCGAGCACACCTCCAGCACCAAGCTCCGCAAGGTCGTTGACCTGCTCGAAGCAGAGCACGACCTGCGCGTAGAGATGCGCCGCTTCGCCGAGCTGCTCGGTGAGCGCGAGTACTCCGAGGCGATTGTCGCTTCCTAACGTGCATAGGCCCTTATCAGGGCGCTAGAGCTCATAGAGACACATAAAGAACAGAGGATCCCCGCCGTAATTACTTACGACGGGGATCCTCTGTATATTGGCGTATCTAGCCGTATATCAGCTACACCTCAAAGGCGAGCGTCTAATAAGCCTTAGCGCTGTGCCAGCCACTTCTCAGCGGAGGTGCCCAGAACCTTCAGCACACGGCCAACCTGCGGCTCAGCAGCGGCAGCAATCTTCTTGCCCACCAGCGGGATGGAGCAGGAAACCTCACCGTTGACGTCCAGGCGGGTCTTGTCACCCTCGGGAATCAGGTGCTGGGTAGCCTGAGCGGACACGGGTACGCCGTTGACCTTCACCTCGGTGGAGACGGTGCGTGCACCATCAGCTGCCGGTGCGCTCACGGTGTCCACCTGGGTCATGGAGACGCCGCTACCGACGAACTTACGAGCGATGTCCGGTACGCGATCAGCGGGCACGGTGCGCTCGGTGGTTGCGGTGAACTCAGCGGAGGTGTCACCGGAAACGGAGAAGCTGTTGAACTCAACGCCAACCTCGGAGCAGACGAAGCGTGCGAAGTCCTCGCTGGAGAACGCCTCGATAACCTGCTCAACGCTTGCGTTGATAACGGTCGATTCCTGAACTGCCATAATTGTTCCTTTCGTAGTGCGCGAAAACCCCGCGCATTATCCCTTACTAAGGATACGGTGCGCGGGGTTTCGCAACCAATGTAAAGACGCGAATCCACCTGAGAATATGCCGTGAACAAGGGAAAACGTTCGCAGCCTCTCACAAGGTGGTTGGAGGATTCGCATGCCGGTCTAAAAATGTGGGAAGCATTCGGTAGGGCGCCTCCCACACCGCATCATGGGGATGCTGAGCTTAGAAAGCAAGAAAACCTTAGGCGCTGGGAGCCATCGCGTCGATGCGAGCCATCTCAGCCTTACCCGCACGGTGCGCGCGAGCAGCCTGCTTCAGGCGGCCCCAGAAGGAATCCTTACGGTGGGTCTTGCCGGCGAGCAGGTCCTTCAGTTCCTCGCCCAGCTGAGCTGCGGAAATCTCCGGGGTGGAGATGTACGGCTCAGCGGTGCGGAACAGGGAGGGGTTCGCCAGAGCAAGATCGAGCTTAGCGAAGAGGTCTTCACGGCTCTCAACGACAACAGCGTGGCCGCGCTTCTCCATCAGAGTGGTGAAGGGGACCTGGTGGTTGTCAACAACCTCATCGAACTCTGCGCGGCGCGGAACAGCCAGGGGCAGAGCGCCGGTGCGGCGTGCATCCTGGATGGAACCGGGGCCGCCCTGAACCAGCACTACGCGTGCGGTTGCGTAGTAGTCCAGCAGTTCGGAGGCGGGAAGAAGCTTAAGGTTGTCTGCGTGCTTAATGGGCGCAGTGTGGCCGTGCTGCACGAGGCAGGTGACCTGCGGGTGAGCCTCAAGGTAAGCCTCAACCCAGCGCAGAAGACGATCAAAAGTGTGAACGTCGGTGCCGAGGGACACCACCAAATCGTAAGTCTTGGTAGGAATACGAACGGGCGCGACGGCAGGGGTAAATACGGGCAGGTCGAACTTGGAAGTATCAACACTGACGTGGGGGAAGTTCTGAATAGACATCGCCTATTCCTCTCTATGTATTTATCGGTAGTAACCCCGTATACCTGACGCAAAAATCCGGAGGGCATCATAGGTATACGCGGCGGCGTCGTGCCGGAGAAAATGGTGAGTAATCTCCGCATACGCTTCTCTGGCGAGTGGTTAGTTCGCTTGGATGGTGAGTCCACAGTGGAGCGCACGACTTATGCGTATCTGTATGTTTAATAAATACTATACCCTGAAAATAACGCCCCCAGCACACGCGGGGACGCCATTTCCAGGATAAATTCATCACTCTTAGAAAATGGGATGAATTACACGAGAATCAGGGAAATTCTCCTGCTGCTCCTCACTCTGAACAATAATTCGATCAGCAAAGGTGTACAGCATCTTGCCGGTCATCGTCGGCAGAGTCGGGCGGTCAAAACACTCAATATAAAGAGTCTTTACGCCAAAAAGTTTAGCCGCGACAAAGAAAGGAACAGCAACACCCGCACCCGCAGAAACAACCGCATCAGGTCGTTCCTTCGGGAAAATACGAAATGCCAAGAACAAATTACGAATAGCGTTCTTAATATTTCGGGTAGTCGGGTAATAAGCCCAATAGGTCTTCTCATCAGCAAGAGAAGATTCAACATCGGGCTGCTTAAAGCTAACCCATACGCGGTCATAATCCTGCCACGCAGCAGAAGTAGCCGTCAGATGCTTCAAGTGTCCGCCACTGCTAGAAACCAGCAGAAGCTTCTTCTTCGGTGCCTGAGAGGAAGTTGCCTCAGTCATAGTGTTCTCCTAAAGCCCCAATACAAGAGAAAAATAAGAAGAGAAGATAAGGATGAGCTACCGGGCCCGGTAACGCCTGCATCAACAGACCTGCCGCAACAAATCCGCCTCAACAGGCGTTACCTCACCCCACGCTCAAGGACGAAGGACGAACCCGCACAGAAGCGAGGCATCCATCAACAGAAACCCGATTACTCGCAATTACTCGCGGTCCAGGAACACAGCCAGAGCGTTCACGCCCTCAAGCTGATCCAGCTGAGCGAAGAGCTCACGAACCTGCTGCAGAGAAGTAGCCGCAGTCACCGGAACCAGAGCCACGCCGCCAGCCTGCACGAAACGCAGCTGGGTCGACAGGGGAGTAGCGGTGCTCAGGCTAATCACCAGAGGAGTCTCGCTCTTCTCAACCAGCGACTCGGGAGTGTGGCGGGTCAGAGCGTCACGGACCGAAGCGTAATCGGTGAAACGTGCGTACTCGGTCGGCAGAACACGCTGCAGCATCTGGTACAGATGCTCAACACCTCGGTCAGTACCGGGCAGAATCACAATGCCGGAAGCGCCAGCGCTCTTCACATCGCCGTCAGGAGCACCAATGGTGCGCAGCAGCATGAACGCGTCATTCGCCTCAGAAGTGGAGCCCAGCTCGTGAACCGGGATGCCAGCATCCTCCAGACGATCAGCGTAACCAACGTGACACATGGTGCGGTCACGACCATACGCCAGCACAGCACCAATCAGCAGACCGGCAACAGCACCAACAATACCCATCTTCACCGGGCCAAGAGCCGAGGACGAAGAAGGAACCTGAGCCTCGCTCATCACGCGGCCACCGGTGGTGGAAGTCAGCTGAATCTGAGCGCGACGCTCCTGCAGCTGAGAGAGCAGAGCCGCACGGTTGTTATCACCCTCGAGAGCAGAAATCTGCTCATCAATCTGGTGCAGAGCAGAATCAACGCTGCTCTTCAGCGCCTCAGAACGAACCTGCAGGTACGCGTTCGCCATAGCGTTAGCGTAACGTGCCGCTTCCGTGCCGTTAGAGCGGGTCACCTCAATATCCAGAACAGCAGTCTGGGAGGTGCCAGTCACCTTGACGGAGTTCATCAGGCGGCTGGTCAGCTGAGCCTCAGAGAGGGTATCGCCATTAGCAATCAGAGACTTTGCCGCGTTCTGTGCAACCTCGCGAGAGGATGCAACGCGAGACTCGGTCGCAATATCCACCTTCGCGGAGTTAGCGCTACCGGTACCGGCGGGATCAACCACCAGCGGGTAAACAACCAGCGAAGCCTTAGAAGTGTACTTGCTATTGGTCATGTAGCCGTAGACGGCACCCGCCACAGCGAAAACCACAACCGACAGCAGAATCAGCAGACGGTGTCGGAAAATGCGACGTACCTGGCTGCCAAGGGTAACCGAGGAGGTATGAGAGGTGTTATCCATGAGGACATCCTTGAGGAAGAGAAACGGACACTAAATATCGGAGAAAAACGTAGAAGAAGCGGAAGGCTAAGACTTCGCTCGGCGGGCGGAAAGGAAACGCTCAATACCGAGTGCCTTGCGGAAGCGGAACAACACCGCACCGTACACCGGCACCAGCAGCACCACGTACACGATGACACCCAGTACGCTCTGACCCAAGACGGCCAAAGACGCCAGAGCACACACCGTCGGAACAGCCGCACCCAAGAAGAGTGACGGAGCCATCTCGCGAACCGAAGCGCGAATACCAACGAGGCGGAATACCTGGTAGCTCGCCAGGAAGGTGTCAATCAGCAGAGCCGATGCCCACGCCGTTACCGCACCGTACAGGCCCCAAACCGGAACCAAGGTGAAGTTCAAGGTCACAGCCACCACCAGCGAGGAGAGCTTGTTCAACAGCTGCCAGCGGCTCTTACCGCTCATCAGCAGAACAGACTGCACGCCACCGGCACTCATCGACAGCATCGCCGCCGGGCAAATCACCCAGAGAATACCGGCGCCAGCCTCAAAGCCCTTGCCGAAGAAATGCAACAGCACGGGACCGAAGAACGCCAGAGAGAGGTAGAACGGCCAAGACAGCGCAGTCAACACGCGAGTGGTCGACAGGAAAATCTCTCGAGCACGATCTAGCTGACGGGTCGCCAACGCCGCACTAATCGACGGGCCGGTCACCACGCGTCCGGTGTGCTCAATCATGGTGCCCACACGAACACAACGGTTCACGGCACCATAGATACCACCGGCAGCGGCACCCAAGAACGCCGTCACGACCAGTACGTCAATCCACTCCAGGATTGTCTCCACAACGGTAGCGACACCGCGTGCAGAACTGAAACCCCAGAACGAACGGAACGTCTCGGTCGGAGAATCCTCAGAAGGAAGAACCTCCACATGCTCCTCATTGGGGAACGCACGCTCCAAAAGCCACAGGGCAACCACCGCAGTAATCGCCACCGGAACAGTCCAGGCGTACACCAGATCCATGAGCTGGCCCGAGAACAGAACCACCAAACCCACAGCCGCAAAACGCAGCGTGGGAAGCAGAACATTCTGCAGGAGCGTAAAGGTCACCACACGGTGCAGGCCACGCAGAGCACCGAAGAACACCGTCATCAGCGCTGCCACCAGAACGAAAGCCGAGCTGACGCGCATCGCCGCCTGATACTCCGGAGCCATCGGCACCATAGCGGTGTAGATGTACACGCCCGCCACCAGAAGCACCGAAGTGACCAGCGACGGAACCAGACCGTACCGAATCAGCTGCGGAAGCACACCGTAACGACCCAGCGCATGCTGAGCGCTCATCGTACGAACCAGACCGGTGTCCGCACCGAAGGTCACCAGCGAAATCGCAATCGCGAACAACGCCATCAGACGGAAGAACTCGCCCGAACCCTCAGCACCAATACCGTTCGACACCACCATCGTGGTCACAAACGCGATACCGGCACCGTACATCACGCACAGAGAAGCAAGGGAACCGCTCTTGGCGAGGCTGGGCTGCTTACCCTTCGTAGGAGCCTTCTTTACTGGTGCATTGACTGGCGTATTGACCGGTGCATCCTTAGCGGAGCCGCTATCAGCCTGTGCCTTAGAATCGGCAGACTCAGCAGTAGCCGAGGCAACCCGACGGGAACCGGACAGATGAGCACCCGCCACAGCAGCGCTCGCATCTGCAGAATCTGTAGCTTCAGAATCCGCTACCAAAGAACCGGGAAGCGGTTCCTTAGCGGCAAAGCCCTGAGCCGGAGGCACAATCGACAGCGCCGTAGTCGCCGGAAAACGACCCGAACGGATGTCGTCCACCGTGGGAGCAAACTCATCGGCAGAAGACTCTGCCTGCGGGTCAGCCTGCTCCACTACCGGCTCGACGTACTCGCCGCTCTCACGCAGACGCGCACGGCGGCTAGGATGACCACCCGTCGAATACGCATCCTCGAAAGATGAAACCGCAGAAGTATCTAAACCACGAGGGGACTGATTCTTCGTCATAGCCCCTCACCATCCCGAATGGAACGAATGCACGCCATTGATGCGAGCATCAGAATGGTCAGCTGAGCAATATCGAAGCTGTAGAAGATAAAGACGACGCAACATGCGACCGGCACGCTATGGAGCCAGTACCCGGAGGTGGTCTTCACCCGCGCGCCGCTTGCCACAGTGCACACCATGAAGAGCGCGAACAGGGCCAGGCCCACGAAACCGAAGCAGAACATCAGAGTCCACAGGTAACCCTGGGTACCCATCGACACGCCAATGCTCGGTTCCATACGCGGAGTGCCATAACCAATAATCGGGGACTCCAAAGTCGCCTTCCAGGTAGCACGGTAGAGCGCCGCACGACCACCGGTGGAGTCCGAGTAGTCCTGACGACCCAGAATATTGTCCACGGTGCCTGAAGCAAAGAGTGCAACAACCACAGCTGCAATCGCCGCAATACCCATACCTACAGCACGCCAATTAGCCGCCAGGAACTGACGAAGCAGTACGTACGCCGCGCTAATACCCAGGCCAATGAACATGCCGCGGTTACTGGTAGCAATCGCCGGCACGGTAGAAAGAGCCATACCGACCAGCAGTGCAATACGCAGCCAGATGGAACGCAGACGCAACAGGCAGGCCAGCATCACCGGAGTAAGCAGGGTATACGCCAAACCCCAACTATTCGCGTAAGGGAACGGTGCGGAGGGGCGAATATACGCCTCGGGCGCGCCCCACGGACGCTGAACCTCCGCCAGCGGAGGAAGCATGTAGTCGCGCACCAGGGGGTTCTGCATAAAGCCAGAAGGCATGATGAAGCTCATCGGGGTACGCAGACGGAACTCAGGGAAGAGCACACCGCCGTAACCCAGAACAATGAGGGTCACCCACAGAGTCGCCAGACCACCCAACAACCTGTTGAGGCTAATAGAGGAACGCGCATTGTAGTAGTACAGGGCGTAAATACCCGCACTGAGAATGTTCACAAAACGCAGACCCCAACCGATCATGTCGGTGGAACGGGTCAGAGCAAGCGCCGCAACAACAACCCACACGCAGAATGCACCCCACACCCACAGGGAACCGGGCACACGCACATTACCTCGAATAATGAGGTAAAAAAGCATAATCGCTGCCAGTACCAGCGGCGCAATCTGAAGCAACCCCATAGCCCACAGTGCCGGGAAGCCATAGAGCAACGCCAGCAGGGGCCAGGCGGGGAGCTTCTTCTGCGCTGTCGATATCGGGCGGATGCGCGCGCGGGCACGCAGAATACCGCTGGGCGGCGGACTAGCCGACCCCGCGTAATCCTTCAGTGCCGCAGGCGAAGCGCCCAGATGAGAAAGAACGGAAGAGGAAACCATGTCTGTGCGATACCTGGTTAGAGACCTCGACCGGTCTTCTGGACGAGATCAAGAAGAGTAGCGGGCTTAATAACGCCGGTGGACACAACATACGCCGCCCACGCACGAAGCTGCTTGGGGTCGCGGCGCAGAGCGGCACGAGCGTAAGCACGCGCCTCCTTGTTGTTGCCCAGAGACGCCTGAGCGTAGGCAATCTGACCGGCAATACGTGCCAGGCCCTTGGGATCCTGCTCAAATTCGGGGAACTTACGCAGAATGTAGCTCAGGCCGTCAACCATGGACTGCCACTTGCCGGAGAAGAAGGAGGGGCGGTCCCAGAGCACCAGAATCAGCGGCTCGGGCACGCTCAGCACATCGCCGTGGCGGGTTGCACGCAGCAACAGGTCGTAGTCTTCACCGTAGGCAGCGGGCAGCTCCTCATCGACCAGGCCGATGCGAGCGGGCTGACCGTCAACGCCGAGCAAATCCTCGCGAGAGTACAGCATGGCGGAGGGGTGAATCTCAGTAATGCGCGAACGCAGGAAGTCCGCGAAGGTTGCGCGCTCGGGCGCCAGGCGTACGATGTCCTGACCGCCGGAGCGGACGGTAATACCCGAAGAGATAGCGGCTGCTTCGGGGTTTTCGCGCCAGAGAGCGACCTGCTGGGTGAGCTTGGACGGCATCCAGTAGTCGTCGTCATCGCAGAAGCCAATCATCTCGCCGCTGGAGGCGATAATGCCGCTGTTACGGCCGCCAGCCAGACCGCCGGAGCGGGTATTGGAGACAATCTTCAGAGCACGGTTCTCGCCGACCTCAATATCTTCGAGATGGTCGGGCTCAACGCGGTCAAAGACGACAACAACCTCAACGAAGCCACGGTAGCTCTGCTCAAGGATGGAGCGTACCGCCACGCGCAGCAGTTCGGGGCGCTTGCCGTTGGTTGCAATCACGGCGGAAACGGCAGGGTTGCGAGAGGTGAAGTGCATCATTGGGTTTCTCCTTACTCAGCGGGGGTCGCGAGGCTAACGTACTTGCGACGCATGGACAGCAGAACAGTTGCGGCGTTAGCCAGCAGAAGCAGCGCGTAGACGATGACGAATACGGGGCCGAAACCAACAAAAATGTAGATCCAGCAGAGGGTGCCAGCGTCCATGTGCAGGTTAATGAAGGAACGCAGGGGGCCACCGGTCGGAGGAGCCGCGGTCTTGCGGTTGTTGCGCAGCTGCTCAGCCAGAATCTGGCTCATGAAGTGACCTGCGGTCAGCGCGGTGAAAATCATCGGCATGGCAATAATCCAGCCGTTGAATGCGCTGGAACCGGTGAAGGAGTAATGCGCCGGGTACAGCAGGAAGGAGAGCAGGGTTGCCATGTGCACGGAGGGCACGCGGATGGAGTCGACCACGTGGTCGAGCCACTCACCGGCAGGGGAGGACGCACCGGTCACGCGAGCAACCTGGCCGTCAGCGGAATCCAGACCGTAACCGAGAGCGAAAAGCAATGCAACGCAGATACCCACACCAACGCTAGGCGGGCAGGTAATCAGAACGATGAGACCAGCTGCAGAACATGCAGCGGAAATAGCGGTGACGCCGTTGGGAGTGATGCCCAGTGCGACAGCTGCCGCAGCGAAGTAGCGTGCTACTCGGCGGTTGACCCAGCGGGTGTAGGCGGGAACGCCAATGCCGGGCTTCTGCGCTGCCTCAAGGGAGCGCAGGGTGTGGGAGAACTTCGCAGAAAATCCCGAAGCGGGCGCGGAGTTCGGGGCGTGAGGTGCCTCAGAGGTGGACATGCACATTCCTTTTTAATCGGTGAGAGGAGTGAAGGAGAGTGAATTACTCCCTTTCGGGGTGGTTGCGAGAAAGTCCGGAAGTCCCGCACGCGAAAAAAGAGGTGGTTGGTCCCTTTTTTCACATACACCACTATATAGATATTTTACAACGAGATAAAGTGCGACAGGGTGGGTGTGGTCAGGGTCAATAATTGTGTCGCAAAAAGCCCCTGACAATGCGCTTTAGTGCAGATTTGCGGGATTCATTAGGTGGGTTCGGCGTGCTGTTAGGCGGGGTTATCGGCGCTTTGTTCCTGTGAATTCTGGCTTTAGAAAATATTTCTGAACATTGTGCAGAGACACACATAACAGAATCACAAATAATGGGAATAAATGATGCAAAAAACACAGAAAAGTGGGGAGCATACGCAAATGGGGTTTGATTTCCTGAATCGTTCAGAAAATCAAACCCCATTTAGCTGAGATTGTCTAGAAGGTATTAGTTCCTTCGGGACTGCATCGGAACGCGGGTTCCGACTCCGTTATTGGCGACGCGTCGCTCGCCCTGGTCGGCTGCTGCGTTGTTCGCGTTATCGACCACGGGCTGCTCAGCCTCGTTTGCGGCGGGAGCCTCCGCCTCCTTGTCGGCTTCCTTCTCGGCGGGCTGCTCAGCAACCGGTGCCTTGGAAGTAGCCTGCAGATCGAAGCTCACGTTCGGTAGAATATTGCGTCGAGTGAATGCCGGGTGAACCTCAACAGCAATCAGGTTCTCGCCAGCCTTCAGCTGAGAAGCCGGAACCGTGAAGGTCACCGGAGTCTTCTGGGCCTCAGCGGTATCTACCGAGCTGGAAGCTACCACGCTATTCCACAGCTTGCCCCTGGTGTCGAAGTTGGAACGACCAACCTCTTCACCGTTGACACCCACCGCAATAGCGTCATCCGCGTAGGTGGTCAGCACCAGGTCGCGGCTCGCCTGCTCACGAGTGAGCTGGATGGTGGTGTAGGCGTAGATGTTGTGGCGGGTACGCACGAGCGGAACATTAACGGAGGTGTTGAGGTTACCGGTACCGACACCAATCGGGGTCTTGCCGGTCTGCCATGCTTCCTGCGCGATATCTTCCAGGGTGAAGTGGAAGTTGTACTTCCAACCGTACTTACGGTTGGGAGCATTGGCAGCAACCATGTACTTCCACTCGGATGCGTAGGGCAGAACAATCTGGTCCTTAGCGGCCTCATCCTTCTGATCGTCCTTAGGAGTTTCTTCCTTCGGTGCCTCAGTAGTTGCTTCTGCACTCGGGGTAGCGCTTGCCGAAGCACTGGGGTCAGCGCTCGCGGTCGGGTCAGCACTTGCCGTCGGATCAGCGCTAGGAGTCTCGGTCGCGGTCTCCGTGGGGGTAGGAGTCGGGCGAACCGGAGCTACCTGAACCGGAGTAGAGGCAGAGTAGTTATCCGAGGTGTCCACAGCACGCACAAAGTAACGTGCGTTATCGGTGTGGTCAATCTCGAACTTCGTACCCGAAGTGCTTGCAATGACGCGGTCGTCACGCAGAATCTGGTAGCGGACACTACCGGTATCCTGCACAGCATCCCAGGTCAGAACATCCTTATCATCCTTCAGCTCAACCTGCAGGTTCTGCGGGGTAGCCGGAGGAGTCACATCGCGAGCCTCAAAGCGCGCAAAACCGACGGTATCCTGAGTGCCGTGAACACCCAGTGAACGGTGAATATCGCCGCCAACCCACAGGGTGCCCTTCGAATCCACGAAGGACTCCCAGATGCCGAAGCCATGGTCGCCCTTAATAGCGGGGGAGAACTCCGGCAGCATCTTACCGCTGTCCTTATCAAACGCGGCAACCAGCTTGACCGAGTGAATCACGCTCGAACCGCCCACGGGGGTCCGCTTGTTACGCGAATCCTGGTAGAGGAAATCACCGCAGTGGCAGGCGCCATAGATGGTGTTACCGTGCAGGTGCAGATCCTGGAAGTCGCCACCTTCGCGGGTAATCGCGGTGTAGGTGGGGGTCAGAGAGGCCTTATCGTAACGAGAGATGAGGTGCTCAGTACCGCCCACCCAGACGCCGGTACCGGCATCCTGGACGTCGAACTGGAAACCCCAAATTTTGGTTTCATTACGCAGGTCAGAGACATTAGCGCCGGCAGGAATCTCAGAATGCTGGTACGCCCACGGGCTGCCCTTCTGCATATGCTGAGTAATATCAGCCACGCGGTAGGCAAGGCCGCCGTTGAGCCAGGTGAAGTAACCGGCTACGTAAACATGAGAGTTATCAGCGGAGGCGCTAATACCGTTGACAGTACCGTTGAACACCTGGCGCCAGTTACGGTCTATACTCACAATACCGGGCACACCGTTAGAAGGCTCGCCCAACTTAAAACGGGCAATATTGCGCGAATACGCCTCACCCGCCTTTTCACTTTCATAAATGTGGGTAAAGGTGCCGCCAATATACACGTAGTCACCCTGACGGTGAATGGTCTTCACCGTCATGACCTCGGTACGAATGCGATCTTCGACTTTAACCTGGGCCCATTCAGGGGCAACTTCACCGGTCGTAGCGTCAACAACGACGAAGCTCTCATGCTTCTTACCGTTAACCAGGGTAAAGGTGCCGCCAACCGCCAGACGGTTATTCGGCAGAGCCTCAACAGCCTTCACCTGACCATTAACTGTCAGCTTGAAGTCGCGGCGCAACTCGCCGGTTTCCGGGTCAAAAGCAGCAATATTAGATTGCGCAACATGCTCACCGGTAGAGGACTCAAGGTACTCGAAGTCGCCGCCAATAAACACGCTGGAGGTGCCGTTGCCGTGATCGACCTCGGTGATGGCCTCAACATAGGTGTTCATCTCGCCGGTTTTACCGGAGGCGGTCTTAGCACTGGTGCGCCAGCGCCAATCCGCCGAACGGCTACTGGGCAGGGCACGACGAGCGCTCGCCTGAGTACCGGAATCCGGGATAGCGCCCAGATGCAAATCGTTCTGGGTCAGCTTCGGGCGCAGGAACATCTGGGTGTAACCGAAAGAGGTTTCACCTTTGCTTTCCTTGCCGTAGATGTAGGAGTTCTGCGCGTCGGTCATCGCCGGCTCAGAGCCATCCTGCGAAATGGGAGCGTTCGCACCGTAACGGAAGCCCATACGGTAATCCTGCGAGGCCATTTCCTCAAAGAGCATCGTCCTGAAGCCGTAGTTCTGGCCGCCCAGCATATGGTCCTGCCACTCGCCGTTAAGCCAGTCCCTGCGGCCATTCTCGTCGTAGGAAGAGAACTCGCTAGGGTTCGTGACGACCGCGTTAGACCAGACAGCGTTCGAACGCAGAGCCCAGGTCCACTCGGAGGTCTGACGGCGCTCCACCGTCGCCTCCTGCCACTTAGTGCCAGAAGTGTTTACAGCGCGACGGAAACGGTAACCATCGGACAGCTGATCGGGGCGGGTGCCGTTGAGCAGCTGAGAAATAGTGGTACCCGAAAGCTGAATCGGGGTCTTTGCGGCGGGCAGGGAGCTCAGAGGCTTGCCCTGCTCGAGAGTCAAACCGGACGATGCGGGGGCGGCATCGCTGTAGAGCTGGGAGGTGTCACCCTGGCCCTCATAGTTTTCGGTCCAGCCGTCACGGCCCTCACCAATCTTGACCCAGCCGCCGCCATCAGTCTCCTGATCGCAGTAGAACTGAGTCGGCTGGCTCATCGCGGGAGTGTACAGCCAGTAGGCGCCGCTCTTTGCCTCGGGGTTAGCCTGCTTGGCTTCCCAACAGCTAGCGGCAGCACGCTCGGAGGTCGTGCCATTGTAGAAAGCAGAGTCCCTTTTATCCGCAGTCTGTTCGACAGCGGTACTCGGCGTAATAGCGGGGATAGCTACGGGCAAAGCCAAGGCCGTAGCAATGCTCAAGCAAAGAGTTGAGCGGGTTATAGCAGAACGAGAAAAGCCTGAGCCCGTCATGCCAAGTTGGGCTTTCATAATATCTCCAAATGAATGCCAAGAAATGTTATTGAACGCGCATCAACATTAATGCGCTATGGACGATAATGCGCGGTTTCCAGCGAATCATAGCTGGAAACCGGCATCTTTAGTTAGACCCTAACAATCAGGATTGTTCGGGAAATCATGGGTCGCAATCTTCCACTGACCATCGACCTGAACGAGGGTGTAAATATTGAGTGAACGCTTGGGAGAATTGTCATCCTTAACGGGCTGATTATTCTCGTCATAGATCTTCACAGAGGAAGAATCCATGCATACTTCCAGCATGCGTGCGGGCTGACCCTTGTACTGAGTTGCAGTCATACGGGGAGTGCCCACCACAGTGGAAGAACCTTCATAGTGCCAGCCTGCCAGTGCGTATTCGGAAGCCTGCACGGCAAACTCAGCGGCAGCGGAATCCACGGCTACAGCCTCGATGGAGCGAATCGTCTCGTCATCGAGAACGGCACGAGCCTGCTCAACGTTCTGCTGCTCAGCCTCTTCATCGCTGCTCGGGTCAGCGGTGCGTTCGGGAGAGGGAGCAGCGGAAGGAGCTGCCTTAACCTTAGTCAGAATGTTCTCAAAAGAATTGACCAGCTCGGTAGTCTTCTTCACTTCTTCAGTATCAACGGGCACGGAAGAAGCGTTCTTCATTTCCTCCGAGCCGGTGTAAATCTCTTCAAGCTTCTGACCGTCAGAAGAAGTAGCCTCAGCGTCCGCCTTGGGGGACGCCTCGCCCGAAGCCGCGGCGGATGCAGAAGCGGTGCCCTGCTCAGAGACCTGGGGAGAGGTGCTCGACGACTGCTTTGACGAAGCGTGTGCAGAAGCGGAAACGCTTGCGGAAGCAGAAGCGGAGGAGGAGCTGTCGGTGCTCGGGTTTTCAGTAGCGCAAGCGCTCAGAACCAGAGCAGATACTGCAAGGGTGCCCAGAGTGCCCAGAACGCGGGACCGGGAGGGCTGCTTGAAGAATGCTGACATAGGAAGCCTCTTTAGTGGTTGGAGTGAGAATGACTATATTCCGGAAGATAATACCCCGCGCAGTCACGAGGCACCTAAAGGCTAACACGTAAAGCTGGGAGAATACTTGAACCCATAAAAATAACGTTTTTATAAATGATGAGAATAGAACCTAGATAATGACCTAATATGCCCTATTTAGAAGGTAAATGTATATCTCTGGCTGAAAAAACCTTCATGTAAATGAATGAAATAGATTCACTATGTGCAAAAAAGTCCCGGGCTGGTTATAAAACCAGCCCGGGACTATAGGACGAACGTCACTAAAATTCTTTGTCATAAAAGTGCATATCGTCCTGATGAGGGGTTATGCCGCCTGAACTGCCTCGGTACTTGCCGAATAGTTATCCGCAGTATCTACCGCACGCACATAGTATCGGGCGCCGTCGCGGTGGTCCACCGAATAGCTCGTACCAGTCACCGTTGCAATCGGACGATCATCGCGCAGAACCTGGTACTTCACATTACGTTCGGAAATACCCGACCAAGTCAGCTGATCCTTCGAGCCGTTCTTCGTCACCTTCAGGTTGCTCGGGGTAACCGGAGGAGCCACATCGCGAGGTGCGTAACGAGCGAAGCCAATAGTCGGCTGCACACCATTAGCACCCAGTGACTTACGGATATCGCCGCCAACCCACAGAGTGCCAGTAGAATCCACGAAGGACTCCCACACACCGTAGCCATACGCGCCGCTCATAATCGGTGCGAACTCCGGCAGCATCTTGCCGCTGTCCTTATCGAAGGCAGCTACCAGGCGAATAGTCTGAGCATCCTGTGCACTCTCCCACGCTTTCTCCCAAGTAGTTGAGTTCTGGTAGATGTAATCACCACAGTGGCACGCACCGTAAATAGTGTTGCCGTTCAGGTGCAGATCCTGGAAATCGCCACCCTCACGAGTAATCGCGCTATACGTGCGGCGCATGGTTGCCTTATCGTAACGGCTAATCATGTGCTCAGTACCGCCAAGCCACACCGAAGAACCAGCATCCTGAACGTCGAACTGGAAGCCCCACATCAGACGCTCATTCTTCAGATCATTCAGACGGGCACCTTCAGGAATATACGAAGGCTGGTGGTTCCAATTGCTGCCCTTCTGAGAGCCCGACTTCATGTGTGCAATACGGAAAGCCTCAGCACCATTGAGCTGAGTGAAGTAACCAGCGACGTACACATCGGTGTTGCCCTCAGAAGCGCTCACGCCGTTGACCGTACCGTTAAAGACCGGACGCCAGTTCCAGTCCACCTCGCCATTGCTCAACTTAATGCGAGCCAGGTTCCTAGCGTACGCATAAGTGGGGGAGGTCTGACCCTTCAGGTGAGTGAAGGAGCCACCAATATACAGGTAACCATCACGCACATGCAGAGTCTTAATCTGCACCGGGACAGAAGCAATGCGGCTCACCGGGCGGATATCCCAGTCCTTAGCGATCTGACCGGTCTGCGGATCCAGAATCACGAAGCCATTGTAGTACTCACCGTTCACCTGGGTGAAGGAACCGCCCACAGCAAGCAGACCGTTCGGCAGGGCCTCAACGGACTTCACCTGACCGTTAATCTTCGGGCGGAAGGAACGGCGCAGCTCGCCGGTACCCACCTCGTAACCCGCCAGGAACGCCTGCTCAACCTTCTCGCCGCTTGCCGACTCAACGTACGCGAAATCGCCACCGGTAAAGACAGCGCCACCAACCTCGGTGATAGCCTCAACCTGGGTGTTCATCTCACCCTTCTTGCCGGTGCCGGTGTCAGCGCTGGTGCGCCACTTCCACTTCTCAGAGTAGCTATTGGGTAGTGCGCGGCGATTACTTGCCGGAGCACCCTGCTGACCGTAAGCGTGCAGACCCTTAGCCGCCAAATCGTTCTGAGTCACCTTCGGGCGCAAGAACATCTGAGTGAATACCAGGGGAGGGTTTGTATCATTCGCCGGGCGGTAAATGTACGAGGACTGGTTGTTCATCTTGTACGCAGTCAGCCAGTTACCAATCTGGGCATGCACACCATACGAGAAACCCTGCTTATATCCCTGAGAGGCTTGCTCCACAAAGTACAAGCCGCGGAAGTCGTACGCATCATGGGAGAAAATACGACCCATCTGCGACTCGCGGGAAGAATAGTTATAACGAGTGTAGGGGTAAGGGTTCTTGATCGTAATATCAGACCAGTACATCCTCGCACGCAAAGACCAAGACCACTGGGGGCTTGCCACACGCTTAGCGGTGAAATCCTGCCACTTAGTTCCTTCAACATTCAACGAACGGTGGAAACGCACGCCATCCGCCAAATCCTGCGGGCGACTACCGTTCAATAGAGCATCCACCTTATTCGAGGGAAGCTGCACCGCATCAAAACCGGTAGGGTTCTTATACAGCTGGTCAGCGTTACCACGACCGTAGTAGTTCTCGGTCCAGCTCTCACGACCGCGGCCAATCATGACCCAGCCGCCACCTTCAGTTTCCTGATCGCAATAGAACTGCTCAGGAGCACTCATCGCAGGAGTGTACAGCCAATAAGCGCCGCTCTTAGCCTGCGGGTTATTCTGCTTGGCTTCCCAGCAGCTCGCCGCAGCGCGCTCGCTCGAAGAACCATCGTAGTAGCGCGCATCAGCAGCCTGAGCGCCCGAAGCAATTGGGCCCAAAGAAGCCGCAACCATCGCAAAAGAAGCCGCCGCCGCACCCAAAGCGCGGGAACCAGAACGAGAAGCTACGCGAGAGCCCTCAAAAGCGGAGGAAGCAACGCCCTGCGAACGCCCTCCACGCGTGAACGGAAGAAAATTCATTTGTCTCTCCTAGAGACCTCAACCGGCACATAGCAGAAAAATGCAATTCACACAGCAACACCCACCCAACACAAGGCACAGCATAGTGACCACGCATCGGGGAAAGAAGAAGCGGTATGAACTGCACTAACAGCGAGTCTGCTGCCGGAATCAGTGAGTGTAGTTATCGGAAATTGAATGAATACGCCCCGCCCCTCAAGAACGAAGCCAACAATGGCAACGCACCCGTACGAAGCGGAACGCTAAAAATCTGTGAAGCCTCCCCTGCCGTACCAACAGCGAAGAATCACCACAGACAAAGATTCAGCCCATCATCGAAAAGGACGGAAGCAACCTATCCGACGCAATGAATCCCAACCCATCATAGCCGCCACAGGGGCGAAGAGATAGCAAATTGGGAAATCCGGACCAAACCAAAACTATAGGGGGGCGTACACCCCGGGTGCACCACCGCCTGATCCGGACCCCGCAAACCCTGCAGAGCCCGAACCAGGCGGCGGCTCAAAGAAACTAGACCAGCAACCTGACCTAAGCCTGAGCAGCTCCCGTAGAAGCCGAGAAATTCTCAGATGCATCGATGGAACGCACGTAGTAGTGAGCGCCATCGGTGTGCTCAACCTCGTAGCTGGTACCCGAGACCGTAGCAATCACACGGTCATCACGCAGCACCTGGTAACGGGTGCCCGCCTCGCGAACGCCAGACCAGGACAGCTTATCGGTCGAGCCATCACGCTGAACCGACAGGTTCGACGGGGTCGACGGGGGAGTGACATCGCGAGGTGCAAAGCGAGCAAAACCGACAGTGCGCTGCTCACCATTAGCACCCAGTGAACGGTTGATGTCGCCACCAACCCACAGGTTGCCGCGAGAATCCACGAAGGACTCCCAGACACCGTAGCCGCTAGCACCCTTCAGAACCGGGCTGAACTCGCCAACAACCTCGCCGCTGTCCTTATCGAACGCTGCGACCAGGCGCATACGGTGAACCGCCTTCGACTCCTTCCAGTAGGTGTGGTAGCCGGTGGAACCCTCAAAGAGAACGTCACCGCAGTGGCACGCACCGTAAATGGTGTTACCGCTCAGGTGCAGATCCTGCCAGTCGCCACCGTACTTAGAAATCGCGGTGGAGATACGGCCGTAACCGTTCTTCGAGTAGTTCGCAATCAGGTGGTCAGCACCAGCAGTCCATACGGTCGAGCCGGCATCCTGAACATCGAACTGGAACGCGTACACAATACGGTCAGTAATGTTCAGCTTCAGCGACGGTTCCCACTCCCACTTAATGTTCGAAGCGTTAGAACCATTCAGTGCAGCCAGACGGAACGCACGCTGGTTATTCAGCTCAGTGAAGTAACCCGCAGCGTGAACAGTCGAGTTATCGGACGCAGCGGTAATGCCGTTGACCGTACCGTTGAAGTTCGGGCGCCAGTTCCAATCCACCGCACCGTTCGAAAGATTAATACGAGCGGCACCACGAGAGTAAGCGTATGCCTTAGAAGTGTTGCCCTTCACGTGGGTGAAGTTACCGCCAATGTAGAGGTAACCATCCTGAACCAGCAGGGTCTTCACCTGAGCCGCAGCACCGTTACGGCGCTGAACCTGAACATCCCAGGTGCGGTCAATCTGACCGGTGGTCGCATCCAGAATGACGAAGTGATCAACCTTCTCGCCGTTGACCTCGGTGAACTCGCCACCGACCGCCAGGCGGTTATTCGGCAGCGCCTCAAGAGCCTTAATCTGACCGTTGAAGGTCGGGCGGAAGGAGCGAACCAGTTCGCCCGAATCTACGTTGTAGCCAGCCAGGTACGACTGGTCCACGCGCTCGCCGCCAGCAGACTCAACGTACTTGAAGTCGCCACCGGTGAAGACGGTGTCACCCACCTGAGTAATAGCCTGAACGTAGGTGTTCATCTCGTTCTTCTTGCCGGTGCCAGTCTGCTCACTGGTGCGCCAGCGAACGGGCATCGTGTAGCTATTCGGCAGGGCGCGGCGGTTACTAGCGGCAGAGCCAGAACCAATCTGCGAGAAGTGCAGATCATTCTGAGTCAGCTTCGGACGCAGGAACACCTGAGTGAAGGGGATAGAGTAACCGGCAGAACCACGTTTGTGGTAAATGTACGAATCCGAGTTCTCGTTACCAAAGTTCACCAGCGCACCGTACGCAAAACCGATCTGGTAGCCCTGGTTCGGGTTAGCGAAGAAACGCACCGAGCTGGTGGTAATACCCGGAGCCATCTCCGAAGCGGAACGGCCCATGTGAGCGGTGCGGTTAATGCCGGCACCGGTGAACTTCACGGTGCCCCAACGCTGACCGTAGCTCATCGCCCAGGTCCACTGCTCAGTCTGAGGACGCTGAACATAAACGTTCTGCCACTGGGTGCCCCTCGCATTGTGGGCACGGTGCAGGCGCATACCGTCGGGAAGATCCTGAGGCTTAATGCCGTTCAGCAGAGCATCGACAGTGTTTGCGGGAAGCTGGACCGGAGTAAAAGCGGAAGGGCCGGTGGGGTTCTGGTGCAACTGGTTCGGGTCGCCGGTGCCATTGTAGGACTCAGTCCAACCTTCGCGACCACGGCCAATCATGACCCAGCCGCCGCCATCAGTTTCCTGATCGCAATAGAACTGCGCCGGGCCGCTCATCTGCGGGGTGTACAGCCAGTAAGTGCCAGAAGAGGCAGAAGGATTAACCTGCTTGACCTCATAGCAGGAAGCAGCCGCCTTATCACTGCTGGAGCCGTCATGGGTTCCGGTCGCAGCCGAGGCGGGGGTAGTAGGAGTAAGCGGTGCCGCAGTAAAAGCAGTACCAAAAGCGAGTGCGAAAGCGGCCCACTTCTTAGCGGACCATGAACGGGCATGGTGCTTTTCAGCGGGTTTGTTCGTGTATGTGGTTGTCATATGCGTCTTTCTGATGCGACGTTCCGGAAGAAACATCGAAAGATACGGTGAATTATTGCACTAGAAAAACCGCAGTAAATACTGAAAACCTGAGGTTGGTTGGAAGAGGTAAACAGAATCCGGAAGAGGATATACCGTCTGGTTTTTCTATAAGTGCTAATGATTAGGGTACAGGATTAAGCTGTGAAAATAATGGTGCACAAAGTGCAAAGATGCCTGTGAGTGTGTGATTTACGCCCCATGTAATGGGTGTTGTGACACAGGAAAAGACACAGAAGAAAACCATATTCAAATATCACCCATGAAAGTGACAGCCGAGTGCAAAAAGACATATATTCCACCGCGGAAGAACGCAGGAGAAAAATGCCAGAAAATGCAGACAAGTCCTACAATGGAAAAGTCGCATAAAACACCCCAAAACACACAAAAGCACCGTGAAATAAAGGCAAAACCACTCGGGTACCCAACCTCACGCAGGTACGTACCCAACACGGCACACATTACTGGCATACTCGCCAAAACCGGCAAACCCGCCAACCCCGAGGACCGCAGATTCAGGAGAACCCGTGAGCACCACCCGAAAAGCTACCGCACAGCCTCTCGAGGCACCCCTGCAGCCCCTCCTGAACACCCTCAACCAGCTCAACAGCTGGGCGGCAATCCGCACCGCCGCCTCCGCACAGCCCCGCGAACGCAGTGCACGCACCCTCATCGGCGCAGTTGCTGGAACCCACGCCGCACTCATCGCAGACATCTCCACCGCAGTACGCGGTGCCACCGGTGAAGCGCTCAGCCTCATCATCGCCCCCACCGACCGCCAGGCAGAAGACCTCGCCGCAGCGCTGCGCTCCTACCTGCCCGCCGCCGACATCGCGCTTTTCCCCGCATGGGAAACCCTGCCGCACGAACGCCTCTCACCGCGCTCCGACACCGTAGGCCGCCGCCTGCAGGTACTACGCGCCATCACCGGGAACACCACCCGCCCCCAGGTCGTCATCGCACCCGTGCGCGCCGTCATCCAGCCCATCGTCACCGGCATCGAAAAGCTCGAACCCGTGCACCTGGTCCGCGGTGAAGAATACCCCTTTAAAGACGTAGTACGAGGCCTCAACGATGCCGCCTACTCCCGCGTAGACCTCGTCGCTAAGCGCGGCGAGTACGCGGTGCGCGGCGGCATTATCGATGTTTTCCCTCCCACCGCAACCACCCCCGTACGCCTCGAATTCTTCGGCGACGAACTCGACGAAATGCGTCACTTCTCCGTCGCCGACCAGCGCACCCTCAATGGGGGAGAGGAACTCACCGAACTCACCCTGCTGCCCTGCCGTGAACTGCTCATCACCCCCGAGGTGATGAGCCGCGCCGCACGCCTGAAGGCAGACTACCCTGCCGCTGCATCCATGCTCGAAAAGATTGCGGGCGGAATCTACGTTGAGGGCATGGAATCGCTCACCCCGCTACTCATCGAATCCATGACCACCCTCACCGAGCTGTTGCCGGCAGGGTCCATGATTATCAATGTCGAACCCGAACGCGTGCGTGCCCGCGCCGAAGACCTCGTCGCCACTAACGAAGAATTCCTCGCCGCCGCCTGGGACACCTCCGCAGAAGCCGACGCCGTAGCACCCATCGACCTGGGTCAGCTGCGCATGAGCGACAGCGGCTTCCGCACCATCGACCAAACCACCGCGCAGGCGCTCGAAGCCAAGCTCAGCTGGTGGGAAATCACCGAACTCGTCACCGACGCAGACCTGCTCGAAGACGCCGCCGCAGGTGCGCTCGAAAACCAGAGCATCGCCGACGCCATCGACACCTACACCGTCAACGCCGCCCCCGCAACCGCATTCAACGGCTCCGTCGAACGCATGCTCAGCCAGGTCGGCGAACTCATCCAGAAGCAGTGGACCGTCCTCGCCCTCACCAACGGCCGCGGCTCCACCGACCGCCTCATCGATCTCTTCCACTCCGGGGAAGGGGCGCCCGCCGTACCTGCAGCCCGCCGCACCAGCCTCGAAGCCGACCCCGCAGGCGAGCTCGACCACGGCATCGTCGAGGTGTGCGAGGCGCCCGCCTCCGCAGGCTTCCTGATTGAGGAGGCGAAGCTCGCCGTCTTCACCGAGGCCGAGCTACTCGGCCGCCGCGGCACCTACGCCCCCCGAGGCGCCGCCGGACAGAAATTCAAGACGCGCCGTCGCCATAACGCAGTCGATCCGCTCGCCCTGAACCCCGGCGACTACGTGGTACACGAACGCCACGGCATCGGTAAGTTCGTCGAGATGACCTCCCGCCCGGTGGCGGGTGCCTCCCCGGTCAACGGCGTGCAGCCCATGAAGGAATACCTGGTCATCGAGTACGCCCCCGCCAAGCGCGGCGGCGCGCCCGACCGCCTCTTCGTGCCCTCCGACCAGCTGGACCTCATCTCTAACTATGTGGGTGGCGAGAACCCGAGCCTGTCCAAGATGGGTGGCAGCGACTGGGCGAAGACCAAGTCCCGCGCCCGTAAGGCCGTCAAGGAAATCGCCGCCGACCTGGTGAAACTCTACTCGGCACGCCAGGCATCGCGCGGTCACGCTTTCGCCCCCGACACCCCCTGGCAGCGTGAGCTGGAAGAGTCCTTCCCCTACAACGAGACCCCCGACCAGCTCACCGCCATTCACGAGGTGAAGGAGGACATGGAGAAGGAAATTCCCATGGACCGCCTCATCTCGGGCGACGTGGGCTTCGGTAAAACCGAGGTCGCCGTGCGTGCTGCGTTCAAGGCGGTGCAGGACGGCAAGCAGGTCGCCGTGCTCGTGCCTACGACCCTGCTCGCCCAGCAGCACTACGAGACGTTCAGCGAGCGTTTCTCTGGCTTCCCCGTGAAGATTCGCGTGCTCTCCCGCTTCCAGAAGGCGAAGGAAACCCGCCAGATTACCGAAGAAATCGCCTCCGGCGCGGTGGACGTGGTGATCGGTACGCACCGCATCCTCTCGGACAGCGTGGTATTCAAGGACCTGGGCCTGGTCATCATTGACGAGGAACAGCGCTTTGGCGTGGAGCACAAGGAAAAGCTCAAGCAGATGCGCACCAACGTGGACGTGCTCGCCATGAGTGCAACCCCGATTCCGCGCACCCTGGAAATGTCACTAACCGGTATTCGCGAGACCTCCACCCTTGCCACCGCACCGGAAGAACGCCACCCCGTGCTGACCTTCGTCGGTCCGCGCACCGACAGCCAGATTACCGCCGCAATCCGCCGCGAGCTCATGCGTGAAGGACAGGTGTTTTTCGTGCACAACCGCGTGGCTGACATCGACGATGTTGCCGCGGAAATCGGCAAGCTCGTGCCGGAGGCGCGCATCGCCACCGCCCATGGCCGTATGAGCGAGTCGCGCCTGGAACAGATTATTGTGGACTTCTGGGAGCGCCGCTTTGACGTGCTGGTGTGCACCACCATTGTGGAGACGGGCCTGGATATTTCGAACGCGAACACGCTCATCGTGGACCACGCCCAGAACTACGGTCTGAGCCAGCTGCACCAGCTGCGCGGTCGTGTGGGTCGTGGTCGCGAGCGCGCCTACGCGTACTTCCTGTACCCGGTGGACAAGACCCTCGGCGAGATTGCCCACGAACGTCTGAAGGCCGTGGCGACCCACAACGAGCTCGGCGCGGGTCTGCAGCTGGCCATGAAGGACCTGGAGATTCGCGGCGCGGGTAACCTGCTCGGTGGCGAACAGTCCGGTCACATTGCGGGCGTGGGTTTTGACCTGTACCTGCGCCTGGTGGGTGAGGCCGTGGCGAACTATCGCGGTGAGAAGGAAGAACGCGAGGTCGAAACGAAGATTGACCTGCCCGTCAACGCGCATATTCCGCACGCCTACATTGATTCGGAGCGTCTGCGTTTGCAGGCGTACCGTCAGATTGCTGCCGCCGATACCGAAGAGAAGATTGCGGAGGCTCGCGAGGAACTGGTCGACCGTTACGGCGAGCTGCCGGAGGCGGTAGAGAACCTGCTTGCCGTGGCGACGGTGCGTATGCACGCCCGTGCCGCCGGTATTCATGAGCTGGTGGTTCTGGGGCCGAAGGTTCGCGTGGTGACCGCTGCGCCGCTGCCGGAGTCTCGCCAGATGCGTCTGAAGCGCGTGTACCCGGGCTCCACGCACGCTCAGCCGAAGGGCATGGATACCTGGCTGACGCTGGTTCCGCGCCCGAAGACCATGCCGGTCGGCGGTAAGGACCTGGTGGACGGCGCGATGCTGCAGTGGGCTGAGAAGTTCATTAACTCGATTTATGCGGAGAAGCCCCAGGCTCTCGAGGACTAGGGGAAACAGGAATATGGGAGCGCCCGGTCATACCGGGCTACCGCGTCAGAAAATGCTCGCCGTGCAGATTGCCACAATATGGCACATCTGCACGGCGAGTGCGTTTGCCCCACGCAGGCGGCATAGCTCACAATTAAGGCATGACTTCAACGGTGAACTATGCATCTCAGCGAATTGTAATTATTGGTGGCGGCCCCGGCGGCTACGAGGCAGCGATGGTGGCTGCCGCATCCAACGCGGACGTGACTCTGATCGAGCGTAATGCCATTGGTGGCTCCGCCGTTCTGACTGACGTTGTGCCCTCTAAGACCCTGATTGCTACGGCGGATATGATGACCCGCTTCTCCGAGGCGGGTAGCCTGGGCATCGAAAATACGAAGGGTAAGGCACCGCAGCTTCGTGTTGATATGGACCGCGTGAACCGCCGTGTCCGCGACCTGGCTCAGCAGCAGTCTGCCGATATTAAGCGTGCTCTGGCTTCTGCGGGTGTGAAGATTATTCACGGTACCGGTAAGCTCCTGGACCGCCACACCGTGCAGGTGACTGACGAGGCGGGTCTGGTTTACCCCCTGCAGGCGGACTTTGTGTTGCTGTCGGTGGGTACGCATCCGCGTGAAATGGCGACCGGCATGCCTGACGGTGAGCGCATCCTGACCTGGACCCAGCTGTACAACCTCTGCGAGGTTCCCGAGGAGCTGATTGTGATTGGTTCGGGTGTGACCGGTGCGGAGTTCGCGTCGGCGTATAACGGTCTGGGTTCGAAGGTGACCCTGGTGTCTTCGCGTGACCGTGTGCTTCCCGGTGAGGACGAGGACGCCGCCCGCGTGCTGGAGGACGTCTTTGAGCGTCGCGGCGTGCGAGTGATGCCGCGCTCGCGTGCTTCGGCTGTTGAGCGCACCGAGGACGGTTCCGGCGTCATCGTGACCCTGTCGGATGGTCGTAAGGTGTCCGGCACTCACTGCCTGGTGGCTATTGGTTCGATTCCGAACACTGAAGATTTGGGTCTGGAAGCAGCCGGCGTGGAGCAGACCCCGAGCGGTCATATTAAGGTGGACGGCGTGTCCCGCACGAGCGTGAACAGCATTTACGCTGCCGGCGACTGCACGGGTGTTTACCCGCTGGCTTCCGTGGCTGCGATGCAGGGTCGTATCGCTATGGCGCACATCCTGGGTGATGCGGTGCGTCCGCTGCGTACCGACAAGGTCGCGGCGAACATCTTCACCTCCCCGGAGATTGCGACCGTGGGTGTGAGCGAGAAGGACCTTGCCGAGGGCGCCTACCGTGGTGACGCGGTGACCCTGCAGCTGAGCACTAACCCGCGTGCGAAGATGATGGCGATGCGTGATGGCTTCGTGAAGATTTTTGCTCGCCGCCACTCCGGCACTGTCATTGGCGGTGTGGTGGTTGGTCAGCGTGCTTCCGAGCTGATTTACCCCATTGCTCTGGCGGTGGAGAAGAAGCTCGCGGTGGACGACCTGGCGGATACCTTCACGGTCTACCCCTCGCTCTCCGGCTCTATTGCTGAGGCGGCACGCAAGCTACACACTCGCGGCCTGTAACCCGCGCATAGGTACCCTGGGCTTGTAGAGAGCCGGTATCTCTGAAATGCACAAAAGCGGCGGGGGTCGCCTCCTGAATTCCTAAGAATCAGGAGGCGACCCCCACCGCTTTGCCGTAGAGACGCGTTAGCTTGCGCGAAGCTTTACTTCGTGGTGCTGACAGCGTTCATGTCCACGTCACGGGTTTCGTGAGTGAGCAGGATGAAGACAACACTCAGAATCGAGGCGAATGCCAGGTAGCCGCCCACTGCAGCCACACCGTAGGAGGTGTTCAGCCACACTGCCACGAACGGGGTCAGTGCCGCACCGAGGATGGACGCCACGTTGTAGGCGATACCGCTGGCGGTGTAACGCACGTTGGTGGGGTACAGCTCCGGCAGGTATGCGGACATGGAACCGAAGGACAGACCCATCAGGCACATACCGATGAAGATGAAGAGGGTGACCACTGCTGCGTTTGCGTTCGCGCCGGTACCAACAACGGAGGGGGAGATGAACAGGCCGAAGGACAGACCGAAGACAGCCATCGCGATGGTGGTCCACAGCTGCTGGGTGCGGCGGCCGTACTTGTCAGCCAGCCAACCCGAAATCGGGATGAAGATTGCGAAGCCGATGATGGAGATCAGCTGAATGATCAGGAACTCGCGGTAGGGGATCGCCAGGCCGCCCTTATCAGCCTTGCCGATACCGTAGGAGAGAACCCACGCGGTCATCAGGTAGAACAGCACATAGCAGGCAACCATGATGAAGGTACCCTGAATCATGGGCCACCAAGCGACCTTGAACGCCTCAACGAGCGGGGTCTTAACCTTCTCGTTGTTAGCTGCTGCCTTGGCGAAGACGGGGGTCTCCTCCAGCTTGAAACGAACGTACAGGCCAACAGCGACCATCACGATGGACAGCAGGAACGGAATACGCCAACCCCAAATGAGGAAGGGGTGCTCGAGGTTCTTCGCATCGGTTGCGGAGTTGAAGGTAATCCAGCTGGTCAGCAACAGCATGAAGCCGTTCGCAAGCACGAAGCCGATGGGCGCGCCAAGCTGAGGCCACATGGCGGCGCGTGCGCGCTTGCCGTCCTCAGCGTATTCGCTCGCGAGCAGTGCCGCACCGGACCATTCACCGCCCAGGCCCAGACCCTGGCAGAAACGCATAATGGTCAGCATAGCCGGTGCCCACAGGCCAATCTGGTGGTAGGTGGGCAGCAGGCCGATGATGAAGGTTGCCAGACCCATGGTGAGCAGTGCACCGACGAGGGTAGCCTTACGACCAATCTTGTCGCCGAAGTGGCCGAAGATCACGGAACCGAGGGGGCGCGCGATGAATGCGACGCCGAAGGTGGCGAAGGAAGCCAGAAGCTCGGTGGTTGCGTCCTTCGAGGGGAAGAACAGTACGGGGAACACAGCCACTGCTGCCGTGGCGTAAATGTAGAAATCGTAGAACTCGATGGTGGTACCAACGAGCGAGGCGAGAATAACTCGACTGCGAGGAGTCGTATTCTTCACCGGTGCAGCAGACGCTTTCGTGTCGGATGCAGAAGCGCTCATGAGGAAAACTCCCGAGATGGTGAATTTGTGTGTACACATGGAGCCTGAGGTAGGTGTTCCGTTGTCGGTCAGCGCGGGAGGCGGGTGTGCTGTAGGCGCGTACTGGGTGCCGTGACCGCACCGGGTGGGTGCGGCGGGCGCCGGAATCTGAAAGGCTCCTCTAAAGTGCAACATTATAACTCTGTTCAGAAAAACCCAAACAAATACAGCCACTATCTGGACGTAATCGCAATAGGCGGTCGTTCAAACCCCACAGAAACAGACAAGAGCGGACATGGAAAATCCCCCGGAAAGATACGAGACATTACCTCATACCCTTCCGGGGGATTCGTATAGCCTATAGCGCTTCCAGTCGCGAGACCTCAGTATCGAGATAGAGCGTTACTTGATGGTCGCCAGCACCGCGCCGGAGGTGACGGTATCGCCGGCCTTAGCGGACAGACCCGAAACCTTACCCGCCTTGTGTGCGGTAATGGGCTGCTCCATCTTCATAGCCTCCAGCACCAGAATCAGGTCGCCCTCGGCGACGGTGTCGCCGTCAGATGCGGCAACCTTCACGATGGTGCCCTGCATGGGGCTGGTCAGCTCGTCGCCGCCACCCTTTGCCGCGCTACGTGCCGAACGGGACTTGCGGGTCTTGGCGGCGGGCTTAGCGGCAGGCTTAGCGCCACCGCCCAGATCGGGCAGGGACACCTCCATGCGCTTGCCGTTGACCTCAACGACCACGGTGGTGCGCTCGTCCTCATCGGAATCCACGCTGCCGGGTGCACCGGAGTACATGGGGATGGTGTTGTTGAACTCAGTCTCAATCCAGCGGGTGTGCACCTTGAACTCGCCGCCCTCAGCCGGCGCGAAGGCGGGATCATCCAGCACGACGCGGTGGAACGGAATGACGGTGGGCATACCCTCAATGGTCAGCTCAGCCAGGGCACGGCGGGCACGCTGCAGAGCCTGCTCACGATCCGCGCCGGTAACAATGAGCTTAGCCAGCATGGAGTCGAAGTTACCGCCGATAACGTCGCCAGCCACGAAGCCGGAATCCCAGCGCACGCCGGGGCCGGTGGGCACGGTCATCTTCTCAATCGTACCGGGAGCGGGCATGAAGGAACGACCCGCATCCTCGCCGTTAATACGGAACTCGAAGGAGTGACCGCGCAGAACCGGGTCCTTCTCCTCAATCTTCTCGCCGCGGGCAATACGGAACTGCTCACGAACCAGATCCAGACCGGAAATCTCCTCGGAGACCGGGTGCTCCACCTGCAGACGGGTGTTCACCTCAAGGAAGGAGATGGTGCCGTCGGTGCCGACCAGGAACTCACAGGTGCCGGCACCCTGGTAGCCAGCCTCGCGCAGAATCGCGCGGGACGCCTCGTACAGGCGTTCGTTCTGCTCATCGCTCAGGTAGGGGGCGGGTGCCTCCTCAATGAGCTTCTGGTTACGACGCTGCAGGGAGCAGTCGCGGGTAGAAACCACCACGACGTTGCCGTGCGCATCCGCCAGGCACTGGGTCTCAACGTGACGGGGCGAATCCAAGAAACGCTCAATGAAGCACTCGCCGCGACCGAACGCCGCGGTTGCCTCACGAACAGCGGACTCGTACATCTCAACAATGCTTTCACGGTCGCGGGCGACCTTAATACCGCGGCCACCACCACCGAAAGCAGCCTTCACCGCGATGGGCAGACCGTGCTCATCAGCGAACGCGACAACCTCATCGGCGGACTTAACGGGATCCTTGGTGCCGGGCACCAGGGGAGCACCCACCTTCTGCGCGATGTGGCGTGCCGCCACCTTATCGCCCAGCTGGGTAATGGACTCGGGGGAGGGGCCAATCCAGGTCAGACCAGCGTCGATGCACTTCTGAGCGAACTGCGCGTTCTCAGACAGGAAACCGTAGCCGGGGTGCACAGCATCGGCACCGGAGCGGATAGCAATCTCAATGAGCTTGTCCATCACCAGGTAGGACTGAGCCGCGGTGGCGCCGCCGAGAGCATAGGCTTCATCGGCAAGCTTCACGTGCTGGGCGTCGCGGTCCGGGTCAGCGTAGACGGCGACGGTCTGCAGACCCTCATCGCGGGCTGCACGAATCACGCGGACAGCAATTTCACCGCGGTTAGCGATCAGAATCTTGCTGACCGGGCCGGTGTGGCGGCCGGGGACTGCAGTAAATTTTTTGGCGGCTTCTGCCTGGTGCTGAGTCACTTAAAGCTCTCCTTTAATCTCCTGCTCCAAGGATACATCGGCAGGATTGGCGAATATAACGCGCATCATACTGTTCTATCTTATCGATTGGTGTTCAACAATGTATATTTCAGGGCGCGCTTTGAGACAGATTTATGCTGTGGGTTGGTTCTAATTCTCTTCCTCAGGCGGTAGCCACAAATCGGTCACCGCTACTTCGCGGCGGCGCAGCATATCGCGTAGCGCGTGGATGGATAGACCCACCACCGTGTGGAACTCGCCCTCAATACCGCGAATGAACGCGGAACCGTAACCGTCCAGGGTGAAGGAACCCGCCACCCAGAGCGGCTCGCCGGTGGCAATGTACGCCTGGATTTCCTCGGGGGTGAGTTCGTCAAAGTGGACGGTGGCGCTGCGCAACTCAGAAACGGTGGGCAGCTCTGAGACAGTAGGAAGCTCAGAGCCGGTGAGCACCTCGGCACCGGGCTTAAGACCGCGCAAATCCACGAGCGCGTGACCGGTGTGCAACACGCCGTAGTTGCCGCTCATTGCGCTGATGCGCTCGCGTGCCGCCTCGGCAGTGTGCGGCTTGCCGTAGGCGACGCCCTCAAACTCGAAGACCGAATCGCAACCCAGAACCAGCGCATCGTGCACACCCTCGGCGGCAAGTTCCGCGGCAACCGCTTGCGCCTTCAACTGCGCCAGCAGGGAGGCGGTTTCAGCCGGGGTGAGTCCCGCACGTCCCTGCCCTCGCGCCTGCTCGTTGGCGGCGGCGAGCGCAGCGTCCTCATCTACGGAGGAGACGCGCACCGTGAAGGCGATGCGGGAGTCTTCCAGGAGCTTGCGGCGTGCCGGGGAGGCTGAGGCAAGAATCAATCGGGTCGGTGAAGCGCTGGTAGTCATGGGTTCTATTTTAGAGCGTTTCCGCCGGGTTTTACCCTCGGGTGCAGATTGAGGGTACTGAGAAGCCGGTGGGAGGGAGCGGAAAAGCAGGGGGTATAGAGAAAGAGCGTGTCCCATCCCCCTCAACCACGTAGGAGATGGAACACGCCGTTCAAAATCATAACTCTTCTCAAACGTTAAAGAAAAGAAGAATCAGTCGTGACGTTTTTATGACGCTTGACAAATGTATTTCTCCCATGCTGGGGCATCGAGGCGTAAAAGCCGGAAAGCCTCACGGCGCTAGGCTGTACTGCCTAGCGCCGTGAGTCAGAGCTTTCGTTAGATTAGCTTCGTGAGATTAGCGGCGTGCCGTGACGGTGTTGTCCTCCACCTCGTGAAGTCGCTGCGCCTCGCCGGCGATGCGCTCATCGTAGAATTCCTGAGCCACGAAGCCGCCCTCCGAACGGGGAGCGTTGTAGAGCTCCTCATCCAGGATGCCCTCGCGGCGAGCCACAATCGCGGGAACCAGAGCCTGACCGGCAACGTTCAGGGCGGTACGACCCATGTCAACGATCGGGTCAATCGCCAGGAGCAGACCCACACCGTCCAGCGGCAGACCCAGAGTGGAAAGGGTCAGGGTCAGCATCACGATTGCGCCGGTCGTGCCGGCGGTTGCGGCCGAGCCGAGCACGGACACCATCACAATCAGCAGGTACTGGGTGAAGTCCAGCTGAATACCGTAGAACTGCGCCACGAAGATTGCGGCAAGAGCCGGGTAGACCGAGGCGCAGCCGTCCATCTTAGTGGTCGCACCCAGCGGAACCGCGAAGGAGGCGTAGGCGCGGGGAACGCCCAGGTTACGTTCGGCAACGGTCTGGGTCATCGGCATCGAACCCATCGAAGAGCGGGACACGAAGCCCAGCTGGAGCGCCGGCCACACGCCCGAGAAGTACTGGCGGACCGACAGGCCGTTCGCACGCACAATAATCGGGTAGACCACCAGGAAGACCAGCAGCAGACCAATGTAGAGGGCGATAACGAACGCAACCAGCGAACCCATCGACGCCCAACCGTAGGCGAACACTGCCTTAGCGATCAGACCCACGGTGCCCAGCGGTGCCAGGCGGATAATCCACCACAGAATCTTCTGAATAATCGCCAGAGCGCTCTTGACCACGTCGATGAAGGGCTTAGCAGCCTCGCCGACCTTCAGTGCGGCAATGCCGACCGCACCGGAAATAACCAGAATCTGCAGCACGTTAAAGGACGCGGAGGCAGTGATGCCGGAATCACCAGACTTGGCGCTGACACCCAGACCCAGGAAGTTCACCGGAATCAGGCCGGTCAGGAACGCGGTCCACGAACCGGTCGAGCCGGTGTACGCCTTGCCCTGCACCTGCGCGCCCACGCCCGGCTGAACAATCAGGCCCATCGCAATACCGATGAGCACCGCGAAGAACGCGGTAATCGCAAACCAGATGAGCGTGTTGACCGCCAGGCGTGCCGCGTTCGTTACCTGCGACAGGTTCGAGATGGAGGCGACCACGGCGGTGAAAATCAGCGGAACAACAGCCGCCTTCAGCAGGGTGACGTAGGAGGAACCGATGGTATCCAGGGTCACCATGAGCCAGTTGGGGTTGCTCTTCGCGTCCCCGCCCAGTGCGAGGGCGAGCGCGCCAAGAACAATACCCAGAATGAGGGAGGCAATGATTTGGTTGCCGAAAGACGTAGCCCACTTGGGCAGACGTGAACGAGATGATGCATGCGGTGTAGACATGTGGCATACTCTAAAACTTTTGTGCACTCGCGCGCGAGTTTGTGTGAAGAAGTGTTTCAACCAGGCGCAGGGCAGGGCTGATGTGACGAATCGTGACCTTCCGGCTGGCCTGCCTGCAAGCGAGCGTAACGGCAGTTCGTTGAGGTAGATAGAGGCAGATATTTAAGGGGGAATCATCACAAAAGCAAACAGCAGGGAAACAACTGCGCAACAAGCGGCGAAGCTTACTGAGATTTTGCCGTCAGCTAAGAACCCGAAAGCTGGGGCTTGATATGCTGGAATCACACCGATAGTCCGGCGAAAGTCGCCGGATGATGCTGTACCCACTCAGCTTCATGTACGCGTTGAGCGTTACGCCACGCACCACCCCTCAAGGAGAGATGCATGAGTTCTGCTCCCCAATACCCCGGCGGAACCACCACCCCCAACGGCCCGAAGAAGCCTCGCAACCGCATGGAAGCGGTCGCAGATTTCGCTACCCGCGCCGCACAGACCTCTGCCCAGCAGACCCTGAACCTGGGTGCGACCCGCCCCGGCATCGCCAAGATGATTGCCGTAGCTGGCGCTGGCGTGCTGCTGGTTGGCGGTGGCATCTTCGCCTACAATTCCATGCACCAGGAAGAGAACGCGTTCCTGTCGCAGGGCGAAGAGTACGCCCGCGTCTGCCAGGACGCGAAGACCGGCCTGCGCGTGGAAGATAGCGAATGCGAGAAGGCTGGCGTTCAGGAGCCGACCGACTCATCCAGCAGCGGCTCGTCCAGCAGTGATTCCTCGGGCTCGTCGAGCTCCTCGGGTTCCTCCAGCTCTTCCGGTTCGTCTGGTTCCTCAGGCTCATCTGGCTCGACCACCACCCACAATAATTCGAATGCGTTCCTCTGGTACTACCTGGGCCGCCAGAGTGCCGCTAACTCTTCCGGATCCCACTACATTCCTCCTGTAGGGTCCAAGCTTTCCGGAGGCACCACCTCCCGCCCCAGCAACGGCACCGTCTACAGTGGCGTGTCTTCCAAGGGCGGCGGATTCGAAGACTCCTACCGCACCGCGAAGAAGTCCTCCACTGTCTCCTCCGGCAAGGTAACCAGCACCAATAACTCCGGTAAGACCTCCACGGTGCGTAACAAGACCACCGGCTCGGTCTCCAGCGGTAAGCAGGGCACCAGCAATAGCGGTAGTACCGGCTCCTACAGCAAGTCGAATACCTCGAAGTCCGGCTCCAAGTCCGGCTCGTCCTCGAAGTCTGGCTCTTCGTCCAAGTCTGGCTCTTCCTCGAAGTCCGGCAGCAAGGGCGGTTTCGGTGGCGGCTCCAAGTCCGGTGGCGGCCGCTCCGGCGGCTAAGCCATCAGCCATGACACTGAATGCGGGCAGGGACTGAACGGTCCCGCCCGCATTTTCCTCACTAGAACAACCACACCCGCGGTGATGTAACAACACCGCTTTCCATTCACTACTTCGAAGGAGCCTAGCCCCTCATGCGCCGTGAAGAATTTCCCGTCGGCCGACCCGACTGGGAGAACGTCATCATTGAGGAAGGCCTCACCTACAGCGTGGACGGCCCCCACGACACCGACCACTACTGGAACGAATACGCCGCCTACATTTTCAGCCCGCAAGAAATGGATTCTGTGCGAGCCCAGGCGGAAGAAATGCACCGCATGTGCCTGGAAACCGTCGAGTACATTGCCTCCGGCGCGTTCGGCACTCTCGGCCTGCCCCAGGCGGCGTTCAACCTCGCCGTAGAATCCTGGAACCGCCGCGACGCCGACTTCTATGGCCGCTTCGACTTCACCTACTCGGGCGTGCCCGGTGACCCGATGAAGCTGCTCGAATACAACGCCGACACCCCCACCGGCATCGTGGAGGCGGCGGTCAGCCAGAAAACCTGGGCGAAAGACCAGCGCCTCGACACCCGCGGCTACGCCCACTGGGGTGAAATCGGTGAAGCCTTCACCAACCGTTGGCGCCACATCTTCGCCCCCGAAATCACCGCCGGCGTGCAGCCCGTACTGCACCTGGCGCACGTTCCCCCCGAGATTGACGAGACCAACGAGGACTACAACAACCTCTGGCTCATTGCCTACTCGGCTCAGCAGGCGGGCATCAAAACCCACATGATTCCCATCGACGAAGTCATCTTCAACGAAGACACCAAGAGCTGGGAAGACGCACAGGGACGGCGCATCACCAACCTCTTCAAGCTCTACCCCTGGGAAGACCTCGTCACCGACAGCGAAGCAGGCTACGACAAGCTCCTCTTCGCCTACCACGGCGCCATGGACCGCTGGATCGAGCCGGCATGGAAGATGTTCCTCTCCAATAAGCTGCTGCTCGCCGCGCTCTGGGACAAATACCCCGGCCACCCGAACCTCGTACCCACCTACGCGGGCCACCGCGGCGGCATGCGCAACTGGGTTCGCAAGCCCCTTTTCGGACGCGAAGGCGACGGTGTAGAAATCTACGCCCCCGACTACGACGTCTTCATCAAGCCCGAAGACGACGACTTCTTCGCTAACGCCCCCGAAAGCGAATTCATCTACCAGGAATACATTCCGGCACCGCGCTACGAAGGCATTATCAACCCGGTTAGCCACCCCATCCTCGGCGTGTGGGTGGTCGACGGACGCACGGTAGGCGTGGGTATCCGCGAATCGAACGGCGCGCTCACCGACTACTGGTGCCGCTTCGCCCCGCACCTGGTGGATCTGAACGACTCCACCGGCATGGGTTTCGGCACCACGGACCCCGGCACCGCAAACTTCGGATAGCACAGAATCCCGATAGATAAACCTTGCATGAAAAGATGAAGCCCCCGCCTCAGCCAAAGCTGAAGCGGGGGCTTCATCTATAGAGCCTCTCCCGGAGATACTCCAGAAGCGGCGAGGTGCGAGCAGACTAGAGGCTACTCGTCGTCCTCATCGTCGTCATCCTCAGTGTCCAGAGGGAGCATCATCTCATCGGTCAGAGCGCGGCGCAGAGTGTCCAGACCCACCGAACCGAGCAGAAGCGCACGGGTGTGGAATGCACGCATGTCATCGCCGCGGCGTACAGCCTGATCACGTAGCTCCAGCCAGAGGCGCTCGCCAATCTTGTAGCTCGGCGCCTGACCCGGCCAACCCAGGTAACGCAGGAACTCGAAACGCAGGTGGCCCTCGGACTCGTCCAGGTTCAGCTTCAAGAACTCGTAACCCAGCTCAGAGGTCCAGATGGTGCCCGGCTCAACGCCCAGCTGCTCAGCCCACTCATCGGGAATCGGCATCTCGCAGTGAACACCAATATCGAAGACCACGCGGGCGGCGCGCATACGCTGAGCATTCAGCATGCCCATGCGGTCACCCGGATCCTTCAGGTAGCCCAGCTCCTCCATGAGGCGCTCGGCGTACAGCGCCCAGCCCTCACCGTGACCGGACACCCACAGCATGTTCGTACGCCAGGAGTTCATGGTGCCCTGCAGAGCCGTAGCAATCGCAATCTGCAGGTGGTGACCCGGAACGCCCTCGTGGTACACAGTGGAGGTTTCACGCCAGGTCGTGAACGTGTCCTCACCCTCGGGAACCGACCACCACATGCGGCCCGGACGCGAGAAATCAGGGGAGGGGCCGGTGTAGTAAATACCGCCCTCGTTCGTGGGCGCAATGCAACACTCAATACGGCGCATGGGACCGCCAATTTCAAAGTGACTACCCGCCAGGTTCTCCACGGCGGCGTCGGCGAGCTTCTGCATCCACGCCTTCAGCTCATCGGTGCCGTGCAGCTGACGTGCCGGATCCTCATCGAGCAGCTGCTTAGCGCGCTCAATGCTTGCGCCCGGCTCAATCTCCTCGGCAACCTCACGCTGACGAGCAATAATGCTCTCCAGCTCCTTCACACCCCAGGCGTAGGTTTCGTCCAGGTCAATGGTGGTGCCCAGGAACGAACGGGAGTGCAGGCTGTACGCCTTACGGCCCACAGCGTCGCGGGAGGGAGCGACCGGCTGCAGCTTCTCCACCAGGTAGCTGTTGAGGCGGCGGTAGCCTTCCTTCGCGGCCTCGGCACCGGCGGCAGCCTCATCCTTCAGGGAGGGGACAGCTTCGGCGACCTCAGCCGCCAGCTCGTCAAAGAAACCACCCGGAGCGTAGTATGCGGCGGTCTGCTCAATAACAATATCTACCTGGCGGCGCGGGGCGACCTTGCCCTCTTCACGAGCCGCCTCCAGGGTCTGGATGTAGCCTTCCAGCGCCTCGGTGACGCGGTGCATACGACCGACAATGTGCTCCCAATCCTGCTGGGTGTTGCGCTTCATCAGGTCAAAGACCGAACGCACTTCCTGCGGTACGGACGCAATATTGTTCAGCTGCCAGCCGCCAAAACCAGCCTTGTGCTGCTTGCGGTACAGGCTCAGACGCTCCTGCAGAGCATCCAGGGTGACCAGGTCAACGTCATCAATAGGCAGGACGTTATCGACCTTCTTCAAAGTCTTCTTTGCAAGGCGCGCGAAAGCCTTCTCGCCGGCGGGCGAGTAGTCGGGGTACAGGGTCTCTACGCCTTTGCGACCAAGCTCGGTTGCATGGACGGGGTTCAGGTCGAGGACCTTTTCAAAATATTCGTTAGCAATCTGATCGACGTCGGTCAGCGAGCGCTTCAATCGGTAGATGCTGGGAAGTTCCTGGTAAGTGCTCATGTTCATATCCTAACTCAGGGGTGTGCCTTCAACCACGATTTTCGGTGATTTAGCTCGCTTAAACCGGCAATATTACGGGCTGAGCGGCACCGAATGCGAGGAAAAAGGCTCACCTGTGGACAACTCACCGGGGCTCAGGTGCGAAAACGCCCCGGCTTTCTCCCTCCTGAACGTGCAGGAGAGGAAGACCGGGGCGCCACCCAGATGGGTTACAAGCTGCTAGCTGGCGACTTAGCTGGCGAAGTATTCGCCGTTGAGTTCCAGCAGGCCGTTCGTGCCCTCGACCACGCCGAGGCGGTGCGCAATGAGGCGGTCCTGCAGCTCATCGCCGGACACCAAATCCACCAGAATGTTCGGGTATTTGGTCGAGCAGCGGATGAACTCGTCGTACGCCTCATCGCTGAACGGTGCGTTCGTGATGAAGGTGCCGAGCTGACCGCCGCGGGCGTGAATCGCCAGGAAGAACGCGGTAATATCCTGCGGCTGAACGCTCGCGGACAGCACGCCGTTAGCTGCCGGGCGCAGAGTACGCACGTAGAATGCGCGTTCTTTTTCTCCGGTGGCGGGGGTTGCCACGCCGTCCACGCCCTGAGCCTCCAGAGCCTCCACGGTGTAGCCGCGCATCAGGAACAGATCGAAACCAATACGGCGGAAACGTTCCTCGGACACCTGCGCCAGGGCGGGGGCCAGAGCCTCACGGCGGAAGACCTGACGGTAACGCTTCAGAGCCTCACGCACCTGGGCGGCAGCAACCTGCAGAGCGGCCGACGGCTCAGCAGTCGAAACAGCCGGAGCGGAAACAACCGGCTGGGCGGGGGCAGTAGCAATCGGTGCAGCAGCGACCGGTGCAACCGGAACCTCAACCGGCACCTGCGCGGAGGCCGCCACCGGCGAACCAGCCGGACGCGCCAGCAACGCCGGAGAAGCACCCGGCACCGGAGCCAACGGCTCACGCGAAGCACCCTCACGAGCCGCCAGACGAGCCTGACGCTCCGCCGCGCGCGCCTCCTTAGCAGCCTGAAGAGCCTCCTCACGAGCCTGCAGCTCAGCCGCGATATCCTGAGGTAGCTTGTGCTTGAGCGACTGCGGCGGCAGCGGCGCCATGCGGGCAGTCACAGCCTCCGGAGCACCCTCCGGGAAGCGCTTCAGCAGTTCCTTGCCTGCCTCGCTCAGCTCATAACGCTCCGGGTTCTTACGGGAAGTACGACCGGTACCCTCACGCAGAGCGTTCAGGTAGCGCTCGCCCTTCAGCACGTGCATCGCCACCGAATAGCGGTTACGCAGACGCGGGGTCAGCTTGTAACGGTGCGGAGCGACCTCACCCTGCAGATACGGGATATCCAGGGCGAGCTTCAGCTCATCGTAAATGTCATAGTAGGAGATGCGCGGGCTCTCCTCCACAAGCTTCAGAATCGGGTGAAGCAGCTGGTGCGGGTACGGCAGAGCGTCCACAGCGGCAGGATCCAGCAGCGCCGAAGCCACCAGCTTCTGAACACTCGGCTCAGCCATCTGCGCCAGGGCAGGCGCAAGCGCGGAACCCAACGAGTAGACGGTCTCACGCTCGGACAGGTAATGGTGGGCAATCAGCACATCGTAGATGTAATCCTGCGCGTCAATCTGCGCAAAATAGGGGTTTGAGGACGCCTGCTGAATGCGCTCGTCGCGGTCAAAGACCTGCTCCAGGCTCGGAAGGCTCAGCTCCACATCGGCGCCATGGTCGTTGAGGGTGTCGAGCAGAAGAACGCCCATATGAGTCAGCAGAGCATCGGTTGCGGAAATATCCTCGGCGGTAATCGAGGTGCCCTCATCCTTCACCGACGCCAGCACGGAGCTCAGCTCGCTCGCCGGCACGCCGGTCTCCTCGTGGCGGGTCACCAGTTCCTTCGCCGAAGGCGACAGCGAGTACAGAGTCAGCGGAGAATCCGTGTGCTCGTGAATCGTCTTGGTGCGCAGGTAGCCCTCACGGGTCAGTAAGCTCAGCGCCTGAGCAATCACCGGCTCAACAATGCGCTGCTCCAGGTACGACAGGCCGTACCAGCCCTGCACAAAACCGCACTCGCGCAGCACCAGCTCACGAATCTTCACGGGAGCCGCCGCGGGATAGGCCGGGGTAACACTCAGGACGATGGGCAGAAGCTCACGCACCGTAATATGCGAGAGCAGAACCGGGTAGAACTGCTTCAGGTAGTAGAGGTACACGCCGCTGAGGAGGGGCAGGACCGGCAGGAGAGCCTGCGCCTGCTGTTCCTTCGGGGTACCCAAAAGTTCACGGCCAGCCTCGCTGAGGGTGTAGTGCAGGTTGCCCGGATGCAACTGGCTGAGGGACACCTCAAGATAGTCAGCGTTGACCAGCGCCGCAATCAGCTTATTGAGCGCCTCACGGAAGAGAACATTGTCACCGACCGCAATGAAACGCTGAGTCATGTTGAAACCCAGGTCCACACCTACGGGAGTGTACATATCGGGGAAGAAAACCTTCTCACCACGGTCCTGAGCGCGCTCAAAATGGCGGAGCAGAGAGAAAGCCGCCGCAACGCTGAGAGTGCGTGCTTCCTCGGGTAGGGCCTCCCACGAGGTTTCCTGCTGCAGAGAGTGCAATTCGGAATGGTCGATATGGAGCATTGTTTTATTCACAAAAGCCACGCCGGGCTCCTTATCTGGTGTTATTTATCGTGCGGGCATTCTTCATAAAGTGCAGTCATTCGAGCGGGAAAATATTCACACAATACTGGGCGACACCATCTTTATTTTTGGGTCGACACTTTGGTAACCCCTCGTGAAGAGAAGCAGGAAAGGCGGATTTCTCAGCCCGTTCCGCTCACGTACCGTCTTCAACGACGAACACTTCAGAAAAGAACGCTATAAATTAGGGTGAAGTGCTGATACCGTCACGGGTATATACACTTCGTGAAATAATGCGAAGAATATATAACGCATTACCCTCTCATTGTATCGGCTGGTTCAAGAAATAACCTAGATTTCTAAAACCAGCCGATATATGAAAAATATCCTCATGGAAAAGTGAAAATACATTTAGTGAAATAACGTGGGAATGTGCAAAGAGCAGAGACGTTCAGAGTGAAACACTCACCCCAAAATACCCCCCCCGGCTACTCCATGCCGCGGGCAAAATACTCCTCGTCAATGCGATAACCGCACTCGCCCTCACCATCAAGCACGCCCACACGGTGACGAATCATCAGCTCCACTAGCTGATGCTGATCAACCAGAGCAATATTGCGTGCCCCCGGCAAACCCTGCAAATACTCAGGCACAGGCTGCGCAAAAGCACCGCAAGTCACCAAAACACCCTGCAAACCGCCGTGCAGAAGCACCGCACCGGCAAGCTTCTGAATCTCGTTAGGAGTGACCTTCATGGTTCCGCAATAGTGCTTCACCTGAATATAAATCGGCGCGAAATCCAGACCATCAGAGTAGCGGGCAATTACATCCACGCCCTTATCGTCGGCGCCGCCGGTCACCTCGGTACTAAAACCAAGAGCCGTAAAAATATCGGCAACAATCTGCTCAAAATATTCCGGAGTCACCGCGTGAACATGCTGAATTAAATCCTGCGTAAAGCGCTCAGCAAATTCCGCCTGAGCATGAATAACCGGTGAATCGCTGGCGCGCAAAATAATATCCAAAGGAGACTGGCCCACGGGCCAGGTCTTGGCAGTACCCGCAGAATTCAACGCATGTGCAAGGTGCTCCGCACCGGTTGCTTTATGGGTAGCAGTAGCTTCCCCGGCATCGGCAGCAGGGAGGAACGGCTCCATACCGGTGACCGCATCACCATCGGAAGCACCAAAAATAAGGCGATGCTCCGCCTCCGCAGTCTCCAGGAGTGCGTTCGCCTGCTTCTTCAGCTTCTTCACGCTCTTCGCCGTCAAACTCTGAGTACACAGCGCCTGCACCTGCTTTACCACACGCGGCGGCACCGAACCATGCAGATGCGGGGTGCAGGTCAGCTCGGCACCCAGAGGAGTGAGCAGGTACTTCCTCTTCTCCCACGGGGTCAGGCGAGGCATCAACTGGGCATAACGAAGTGCCACCAAGATCTTCAGAGTGGTACGTACAGCCACCGCAAAATCGGTGGATTCAAGAGCCGGTAGGTTCTTCTTCGACCCCAATGCCTTAGTCTGCTGCCGCAACTGCTCACTAACATAGGCGGCGGTGCGAGGCACAGTCTTCGACAAGCGCCGTAGCGTCGGCAACAGAAGCGCGATATAGACATCCGGTGGGGGCCTATGGTTTTTATTCAGCATCTTTGCCATGGTCCCTGCCAATTTATTAACACTAATGTGACGGTATATACATCGTAGCATCAGTACGTATCATCATGACTTTATCGTTTCTAATATGACAAAACCACAAGAATCAGCGCATTAGATGTTGAATAACGCAATATAAATCTTGAATTTGAGGCAAAACAATAAATTCCCGTCACACCAGCTGGTGCAACGGGAATTTATTATTCAGATGAGCCGCCCGCGTTACATGGGACGCGCACGCCTCCACGAACCGGGGCCCGGACGCAACGAAACACCCAGGCGCTGACCGCGGTTCAGGATGCGCGAAGCGGCACCCACCAGTAAGTTCTGCTCCTGCTGCGCGGTATTCGCCTGCATCATCGCAACCACAGCAGTGAGGGCGGCAATCTCCTCCGGGGTGGGGGAGCCCTTAACCACCTTCAGCAGCGGCTCCTGCTCAGCGTCAGTATCTACCGAAGACTGAACGGAATCCTTCGCGGTGCTGGGAGCGGTATCCGCGCGCGCAGAAGAACTGGCGGAAGAGGTAGCACGGGAAGACCCGCGCTCAAGCTGCTCGGCGCTCTCAGCAGCCTCCGAACTGTCCTTCTTCTTGCCGAACGAGAAATAACTCAGCGGGTTGTAGCCTGCCAAAGGCACGCCTCCTTAGAAACCTAAAATCCTGGGAATGCCCGCGCCACAAATGGTGCGGGCACAGCGGAAGCCTACAGCGGGATGTTGCCGTGCTTCTTCGCCGGGGTAGACGCACGCTTATCGTGCAGGGCACGCAGCGAAGAAATGATGCGCACGCGAGTCTCACTCGGGGCAATCACCTCGTCAATGTAACCCAGCTCAGCAGCCTGGTACGGGTTCAGCAGCTCTTCCTCATACTTGGCGATCAGCTCAGCGCGGCGAGCCTCAACATCGCCGCCCTCAGCTGCCAGAGCCGCCAGCTCACGACGGTACAGAATATTCACCGCGCCCTGAGCACCCATCACACCAATCTGAGCGGTGGGCCACGCCAGGTTAATATCGGCGCCCAGCTTCTTCGAACCCATCACAATGTACGCACCGCCGTATGCCTTGCGGGTAATGACGGTGACCAGCGGAACGGTCGCCTCCGCGTAAGCGTAGAGCAGCTTAGCGCCGCGGCGAATAATACCGTTGAACTCCTGATCGGTACCGGGCAAGAAGCCGGGAACATCCACAAAAGTCAGAATCGGAATGTTGAACGCATCGCAATGGCGCACGAAGCGGGCAGCCTTCTCGGATGCAGAAATGTCCAGGCAGCCGGCGAACTGCATCGGCTGGTTCGCCACAATACCGACCGTGCGGCCCTCAACGCGGGCGTAACCAATCATCACGTTCGGGGCGTACAGCGCCTGCATCTCCAGGAAGTGGCCGTCATCCACCACGGATTCAATGACCGCGCGCATGTCATAAGGCTGGTTCGCCGAATCCGGAATCAGGGTGTCCAGATCCAGATCGTCAACGGTCACCACGGGCTCCTGGTCGTGCTCCAGGGGCAGGGGCTCGGCAAGGTTGTTCGACGGCAGGAACTCCAGAAGCTCACGCACAAAGTCGAACGCGTCTTCCTCGTCCTCAGCCAGGTAGGTGCTGGTACCGGTCACGGAGTTGTGCTGACGCGCACCACCGAGGGTCTCCATGTCCACATCCTCACCGGTCACGGTCTTAATGACGTCCGGGCCGGTAATGAACATGTGCGAAGTCTTATCCACCATGATGATGTAGTCAGTCAGAGCGGGGGAGTACGCGGCACCGCCAGCGCAGGGGCCCATAATGACAGAAATCTGCGGAACCACGCCGGACGCACGCACGTTCATGCGGAAAATGTCGGCAAACATCGCCAGGGAAGCCACGCCCTCCTGAATGCGGGCGCCACCACCGTCGTTAATGCCGATGACCGGGCAGCCGTTCTTCAGAGCGAACTTCTGCACCTTCACAATCTTCTCGCCGTTCACCTGCGAGAGGGAACCACCGTACACGGTGAAATCCTGAGAGTACACGGCAACCAGGCGACCATCCACGGTGCCGTAACCGGAGACCAAACCGTCACCCAGGGGCTTCTTCGCCTCCATGCCGAATGCGGTGGTGCGGTGGCGGGCGAGGGCATCAAACTCAACGAAAGAACCCTCGTCCAAAAGCATCTCGATGCGCTCGCGGGCGGTGTTCTTGCCGCGTGCGTGCTGCTTCTCGATAGCTACCTCACCGCTGGGCACGAAGCTGCGCTCTCGACGTGCATAAAAATCAGCGAGCTTACCGGCGGTGGTGCTCAAATCAAATTCCTGCTGGAGGTTCTCGGACATTATTCCTCGTTCCTGCTCCACCCGATTGTCGGGAGCCAGTGGTTGCGGTGATGGTTGTTCAGAAGGCCCCGAAGAGCGCTCTTGAACAATGTGCATATCCCTCAACTATAGTGCGAACTAGGGCACATATGCCAGGTGAGAAGCCAGAATATCAACACTAGATACACTTTTATGCACTCAGCACCCAAGAAGGTGCATATAGTAAACAAAAAGTGCGAAAGAGCGGCTCAAAAGAGCGCAGAAAACCCCCTCTCGCGCCGGCAATCCCTGTCGACGGAAAGGGGGTTTACGTTCAAGCTTTTCCAGCGTGAAATGACGCTTAGATGGTGCCCAGAACCGGGTTCCACTCGGTCACAGTGTGGGACAGAACCGCGCCACCAACGTTCATCGGGTCGTTAGCCACGATCTTCTCCGCAGCCTCAGCGGAGTCAACCTTTGCAATCAGCAGAGCGCCAGCGGGGGTCTCGCCATCCAGCAGGGGACCGGACACGATCAGGTTGCCCTCCTCAATCTGCGAACCAAGGTACTCGCGGTGAGCCGGGCGGTACTTCGCCTGCTCCTCGGGAGCTGCGTAAACGTAAGTAATTGCGTAATAAGCCATAACGGTCTTCTTTCGAGCAGGGCGGAGGAACCTCCGCAGCCGGTCGGTGCTTGATGCACCCTCACTGTCTAATGTACCGTCTCGGGCGCCGGGTAGGCATCACCGGCGACAGGAAATTGATATGGTGAGAAATCAACGTGGCTCAGCGGAAACCGGCAGATTACGGCGGCGGGTTGATGGCGGGTCGGCGTATTGCAGGGTTGATTGAGGTAGGACAGAAAGGCACCGATATGGAGAAGAACATGAACACTCAGAGTGATCATTCGGTTTTGGATGCGCCGCGCATCCGCACCGTGGCGCTGGACGCGGGCTACTCCAGCGTAAACCTCTACGACGAAGTGGACTCCACCACCACCCGCGCCCGCGAGCTACTCATGGGCGGCACCGACTCCGAACGCGAGCAGCTCGGTGAGCTCTCCGTCTACGCTAGCCTCTACCAAAGCGCCGGACGCGGTCGCCTTGCCCGAGCCTGGACCGCGCCTCCCGGAGCCTGCCTCGCCGCGAGCATTGTGGTGCGCCCGCATGCCTCCGCCGATCCGCTCACCCGGGAGCTCCCCGAAGACAGTTACCACTGGCTGACCCTCATCGCCGGGCTCAGCGTGGTTGATATTTGGCGCGGCTACGGTGTGGACGCCGCCCTCAAATGGCCCAACGACGTCATCGCGCAGGGTGCCAAGGGCTGCGGAATCCTCGCCCAGCTCGTTCCCGAAAGCGGTGCTAACGAGGGGCAGCGCAGCATCATCGTGGGTATCGGCCAGAATACGAATATGTCCGCCGAGCAGCTGCCCGTGCCCACCGCCACGAGCCTGAGCCTGTGCACCGGTGCCGCGGTTGACTCCTCCGAGGTGCTCACCCGATTGCTGAGCATCTTCGCCCGCCGCTACCGCGCCTTCGTGCGTGCCGGCGGCGACCCCGAACGCCCCGACCCGCTCAACCCGGACAGCCTCAGCCTGCTCGATCAGGCACGCGCCGCCACCGCCACCCTCGGCGCCAGCGTGCGCATGAGCCTACCCGATGGAAGCACCGTAGAAGGCGTTGCCGAAGACCTCGACGCGCAGGGGCGCATCCTCATTCGCCGCGAGGATGGCACGCTAGAACCCTACGCGGTGGGCGATATTGAGCACCTTCGCCCCGCCAATGGTAGCTACGGAGATTTTCAGCAGGCACACTAGAACCAACCACTAAAAATTCAACCAAAAAATCAGCCCAAAACAATCAGCCCGGCACGGCAACCTCATCAACCCGCACCACCTCAACCGGCGACCCCAGCCGGAACACACCAACCAGCACAGCTAAGGAACACCATGCGTTTGCGCGGAAAACTCAACCCCGGTGAGCATGTCATCATTGCGACCCGACAGCACTACGGTGCCCTGCTGCCCACGCTTGCCTACCTGCTGGTTGCTATTGCCGCCTCAACTTTCGCCTCCACGGCACGGTCCTCACCGATTCTGTGGACTCTCGGCATGATTTGTGCGGTAGGTACCCTGGTCGGTGCCGTGCGCACCGCCTGGCGTTGGGCAACCACCTACTACCTGCTGACCACCCACCGGCTCGTGGTGCGCCGCGGCGTGATGACCCGCAGCGGAGACGAATCCCTCTACCTGGACTCCATGGGGGAGCGCTGGGCAAAACAGCGCGGCCCGGGTGCGTGGTTGGGCTACGGTTCGGTGTATGTGGTCTGCCGCGGGGTGCATCACCGCCTGACCTACGTGCCCGCCCCCAAGCGCTTTGAGAAAGAAATTAAGGCCGCCCGACGCGACTACTACGCCCTGCGCGCTCGCTATATTTAGGGCTTCTTCGCCATCTGTCACCGACTCGGGCGGGAACTGTCGGGTTGGCTCAGAGTCTAAACCCGCCGCTAAATCTGCCGAAAAAATGCGGATTAGAGTATTCTTAAATGTGAATTACTCCACTAAACTATCCTGGGGTGCGGGCGCTTTTGTGACCCAAACACCACCGCGGAGGGGTATATTAACAAGGCGCTACACGGTGAGCATCATCGCAGCGACGCAATGCGAAACCCGCAGAGCACAACGAGGTACCACGTAACCTAGCGCCACCACGGTGTAAACCAGACAGTATTTTCCGGCAGAGATGAAAGGAGCGGTAGCGGCAATGAGCACGGCAGATCGCCACGAACCTGCGCACTCTCCGCAGGACACCGGCGCCACCATGGGCCCCGAAACCCAAATGCTCAACCTCAAAATCCTGCAGAATCTCGCGCAGAACAATATCTACCGCGATGAGGATTCCAAAGCAGGAATTCGCGCCCTCGAAAAGTCGCTCCTGGGGGAGGGGCGCCGCTACACCCCCGTACAGGCTGCCGAATACGCCGGAATCCCCCTGAAAACCGCACAGCGCATCTGGCACAACATGGGCTTCCCGACCATCGCCGAGCACGCGCCCTACTTCACTGAAACCGACGTGCAGATGCTCGCCGACCTGCAGAAGCTGGACGAATCCGGCGATATTCGCATGGAGTACGTGGCGTCCCTGGTGCGTGCCGAAGGGCAACTGACCGACCGCACTGTCGCCTGGCAGATTGAGGCGCTCGTGCACAACATCATGGTCACCGAAAACCTTAGCGATAATGATGCCCGCCGCAAGCTCCTTAAAGACTTCCCACGCTACCTTGAGGTTCTCGAGCGTCTGGCGCTATACGCATACCGCCGTCAGATGTACGCCGGAATCCTGCGCTTGGGATTGCGCGAAAACAACGTGACCACCTCCGGACTTTCCCGCCTGCCCTTGGTGCGTGGTGTAGGATTCGTGGATCTGGTCTCGTACACCTCTCTGGTACGTAACCTAGACGCGGCGGCTCTTTCTCAGCTCATCAACCACTTCGAGCAGAGTTGCCTGGACGTTATTGCACCCCTGGGCGGTCGCATTATTAAGACTCTCGGTGACGAAGTTTTCTTCCTCACCGAAACCCCGGACGCTATCGCAGAAATCAGCCTGCAGCTCTCCGAAAAGATCGGTGCCGACCCGCAACTGCCGGATGCACGTGTCGCCTTCATCTGGGGTGAGGTTCTGGCTAACCGCGGTGATGTGTACGGCTCCAGTGTGAACCTGGCTGCGCGCTTGGTTTCCCTGGCTGAACCGGGTACCGTGCTGACCGATAATGAGACAGCAAACACGCTCCGACAGGTGGGAAATCGCTATATTCTCACCTCTCAAGGAACGCGAAACGTTAGAAGCTTTGGTAACGTAGACCCCGTGGCGGTGACTCGTCGCGCGAACTACACAATGGAGATAGACCTCTCATGACTGAACTGAAACTACGTACCGGTGGTGCAACGCACCGCGGCGCACATCGAGAAAATAACGAAGATTCGATGGTCGTCGCCGGTTCCCTTTGCGTGGTCGCGGACGGCATGGGAGGCCACGAGGCGGGCGAGGTTGCTTCGCGCCTGTGCGTGCGTCAGCTCGCCTACTCGCCCTTCTTCACCATGCCCGGCGGACGCAGCGAAGAAGAACAGCAGGCCTACGTTGAGCGCCTGGCAGCTATTGACGACTCCGATCCCGGCAAGCGCCGCCGCCGTGCAAACACCCTGCTTAACAATGAAATCGTGGGCGCCCTGAACCGTCTGCACGACATCATTGGTGAAACCAACGAGGAGATTAAGCAGGCGCTTTCCCGCTCTGGCGGTACGACTGTGACGGGTGCCTGGCTGACTCGCATTGGCGACCGTAACCTGTGGGTTATTTTCAACGTGGGTGATTCCCGCACCTACCGCCTGCTGCGTGAGGACGAAGGTATTCACCACTCCGCCATGGAGAAGCTGCCCGGTTCCGAGGGCTCCGCCTCGCTGGAGCAGGTCACTAGCGACCACTCCGAGGTGCAGTACCTGGTCGATGAAGGTCAGATTACCGCCCTGGAGGCGCTGACCCACCCGCGCCGCAACGTGATTACCCGTGCGTTGGGTACCGGCAACTACTGGGAGCCGGACTTCTGGGTTCTGCCCGCCCGCGCCGGTGACCGCCTGATGCTCTGCTCCGACGGCCTTTCCGGTGAGCTTTCGCACGAATACATGGCGCGCGTACTCACTTCGATCCGCCACCCGCAGGACGCCGCTGACGTTCTTCAGCACGAGGCGCTGCGATCGGGCGGCCGAGACAACATTACGGTGATTGTTGCCGACGCTGTCGAAGCCTAAACTTCATACCTGATGGTTCATCCCCGTTTTCTTCGGGTGCTCATGCGAGTGCCTGCAGGAGGCGGGGGTGAACTGTAGCTGCGTTCAGTGCTCCTGCGATGAGAGGCGAAGAATATGCGCTCGCGGCCCCAGCAATATGACGAGCGATAGGGGAGCGGCGCGGCAAAAACGTTAAACTGGACGGGTGACTGAGAACAACACCACCCAGCAGACTGCCCCCGCCGAGACTGCGGCAGAGAACACCGCAGAGATTACCGAGGCTCTGCGTGCCGAGTACGCGGAACTGACCGATAAGATTCGCGCTGCCCGCCGCGCCTACTACAACGAAGACGCACCCTTCCTCTCGGATGCCGAGTACGATGCGCTCTACCGCCGCCTCGAAATCATTGAGGCGGAGCACCCGCTCATCATCGCCAACGACTCGCCCACCCAGGAAGTCGGCGGCGAAGCCATCGAGGCCTTCGCGCCCGTCACCCACCTGCAGCGCATGTACTCCCTCGAGGACGTCTTCTCCTTCGAAGAGCTGCGCGCCTGGCTGACCAAGACCGAAGAGAGCACCCGCAACCTTACCGGCAGCGCACCGCAGTGGCTGACCGAGCTGAAAATTGACGGCCTCGCCGTGAACCTGCTCTACCGCAACGGCGCCCTCGTACGCGCGGCAACCCGCGGTGACGGCACCACCGGTGAAGACGTCACCCACAACGTCCGCACTATTGCGAGTATCCCGCAGCAGCTGACCGGCGAGAACCACCCCGAAGAAATTGAGATTCGCGGCGAGGTGTTCATTTCCTCCGCCGATTTTGAGAAGCTCAACGAATCCATGATTGCCGCTGGCAAGAACCCGTTCGCGAACCCGCGTAACGCCGCGGCAGGCTCCCTGCGCCAGAAGGACGCGGCGATTACCGCCTCGCGCCCGCTGAGCATGTACGTGCACGGCATTGGTTCGCGCACCGGCTTGGACGTTGCCACCCAGTACGAGACCTACGATCTGCTCGCCTCCTGGGGCCTGCCCGTGAGCCCCTACAGCGAAATTGCCGCAAACACTGAGGCTGTCTTCGACTTCATTAACAAGTACGGCGAGCAGCGCCACTCCCTGGTGCACGAGATCGACGGCATCGTTATTAAGGTCAACGACTTCGCGACCCAGGCTCAGCTGGGCTACACTTCCCGCGTGCCGCGCTGGGCGGTGGCGTATAAGTACCCGCCCGAAGAGGTGCACACCAAGCTGCTGGACATCCGCGTGGATGTGGGACGCACCGGCCGCGTGACCCCCTACGGTGTTATGGAGCCTGTGTTTGTCTCCGGATCGACCGTGGAACGCGCCACCCTGCACAACCAGGACGTGGTCAAGGCTAAGGGTGTGCTCATCGGTGACACCGTGGTGCTGCGCAAGGCAGGTGACGTGATCCCCGAGATCGTCGCCCCCGTGGTTGCCCTACGTGACGGCACCGAACGAGAGTTCGTCATGCCCAGCGAATGCCCCTCCTGCGGCTCGCCCCTTGCCCCCGGTAAGGAAGGCGACGTGGACCTGCGCTGCACGAACCCGCGCTCCTGCCCGGCGCAGCTGACCGAGCGCGTCTACTATGCAGCAAGCCGCGGCGCATTCGATATTGAGGCACTCGGCTTCGAAGCCGCGAAAGCACTCACCAGCCCCGCAACCCCGGATACCCCTCCGCTGACCACCGAGGCGCACCTGTTCAGCCTCAACATTGAGGACCTGCGCGAGGTGACTATCGAGCGTGAGAAGAAGGTCAAGGGTGTGGGCACCGGCAAGATGGAGCGCGTGCCCTACTTCTACACCAAGCCGACCAAGGCGCGCCCCGAGCCGAAGCCCACGAAGAACACGCTGAACCTCTTTGCTGAGCTGGAGAAAGCAAAGCAGCAGCCGCTGTGGCGCGTGCTGGTTGCTCTCTCGATTCGTCATGTGGGCCCGACCGCTGCCCGCGCGCTCGCCGCTGAGTTCGGTTCGATGCAGGCGATTCGTGAGGCTGACCGTGAGCGCCTTGCCGCGGTGGACGGTGTGGGCACCACGATTGCCGACTCTATTATTGAGTGGTTCGCTGAGGACTGGCACGCCGAGGTCGTGGACTCCTGGGCTGCCGCAGGTGTGCGCATGGAAGATTCTCGCGACGAGTCCGTGGAACGAACCCTGGAGGGCCTGACCGTGGTGGTGACCGGCACGCTGAACGGTTACACCCGTGACGGCGCGAAGGAAGCCATTATTTCTCGAGGCGGCAAGGCATCTGGCTCGGTCTCGAAGAAGACCCACTTTGTGGTTGCCGGCGCGAACGCTGGCTCGAAGCTGGATAAGGCTCAGCAGCTGGGTCTGAAGGTCCTGGATGAGGAGGGCTTCACCGCTCTGCTCGAGGGTGGCCCGGAAGCGGTCGAGGGCGCCGCGGAGTAGACCCGGTAGCGGGGTCATCTGAATCTGACCCCTGCAATGTATAGAGCATTCAGGCTCTGGAGTGCGTGCTCCAGGGCCTGAATGCCAATTTTTGGCATTTGTAATTACCACAGCTTTTAAGGTGGAAGCGCCATAAAACACTCCCAAAGCGAAGAAATATTTAAAAAATATTTACACGCTGTTCAAAACCCTTAAAGGTGGCGCTCGCCAACCCCGAATCAGAAAGCTCGGCGGGGGAGTGCCTTCCGGATCAAACCCCTAGAAAACCCCGAAATTCCGGGGAAAAACCCTTAAGGTGCGCGGGGTTCAAGGTCCCCATTAATGTTTCCTTCACTTTTAACCTGAAAGAACCCTGGGAGAAGCCGGGGCGTTCGCTGTGAACTTGAAATTGGGTTGGAATCGTAAAAAACCTCGGCTATCTTTGAGACCAGATAGATTCTCGCAAGGGAATCGCCTGTGTGGTTTCAAGCTTGGAATGCTTGAAACGATGCCCGGTTCTACCGCACGTCCCCATCGAGGAAGTACCACCCGGATTCCGCACACTAGTGCAGAATCGCTCACGGTGACATGAAATCGGTGGAGAGCCGCTCACATGGTAGAGCCAGAACATGAGTAACCTACTTCGTTATCAAAGGGTGAGCGGCGGCGCGCTAGAGTTCCGGGGACGGAACGAGCGGGGACGGCCCCAAGGAGCATTATGAAGAACACTTCCATTCGTCGTACCGCAGCAGCTCTCGCCATCGGTGGCGTTGCAGCAGCTACCATGTCGATGCCTGCTGCAAACGCAGTAGACGGTGCTACCTGGGACGCACTGGCACAGTGCGAGTCCGGTGGTAACTGGTCCATCAACACCGGTAACGGCTTCTACGGCGGTCTGCAGTTCACCCAGCAGTCCTGGAACGGCGTCGGCATGTCCGGCTCCCCCGCGACCGCTACCCGTGCACAGCAGATCGAGGCTGGCGAGCGTCTGCTCGCTATCCAGGGCTGGGGCGCATGGCCCGCATGCTCCGCTAAGCTTGGCCTCTACGGCAAGACCGGCGCAGCTCCCACCTACACCGAGCCCACCACCACCGTGGCTGCACAGTCGCAGACCCAGCAGACCTACACCGCTCCCGCGGCACAGGCTGCACCCGCAGCTCAGGCTGCACCCGCAGCAGTTGAGGCTCCCGCAGCTGCACCGGCAGCTCAGGCAGCACCTGCAGCAGTCGAGGCTCCCGCAGCAGCACCCGCTGCACCGGCAGTTGAGGCTCCCGCAGCAGCAGCCCCCGCGGCTGCACCCGTTGCAGCTCCCAAGGCTGCAGCAGGCACCTACACCGTGGTTCCCGGTGACTCCCTCTCGCTGATCGCTGCAAAGCTCGGCGTTGCAGGTGGCTACCAGGCAATCGCAGCTGCGAACACCGACATCATCTACAACGTTGACCTGATCTTCCCCGGCCAGGTTCTGACCATCCCCGCCTAAGGATTAACCCTGAAGCGTAACGTGGAAACGTTGTAGCCCAACGCCCCGCACCTCACACGAGGAGCGGGGCGTTGAGCATTTAACCCCAAAACAGGGGAGAGAAACACCGCCTGAACACGTAAACCAGCAGGTAAACCCTCCAACCCCCAATGAGACGGAACACGCAACCTCCACTACACTAGAGAAGAGACAAGAAAACAAACTACGGGAGAACCATGTCTGCCATCACCTTTGAACAGGTCAAGCACCTGGCATCGCTGGCACTCATTGAGATGACCGATGAAGAACTCACCGCGATGGCGTCTGAGCTGGACGTCATCGTCGCATCCGTTGAGACCATGTCGCAGAAAGCAACTGCCGACATCCCCGCGACCAGCCACCCCATCCCCCTCGAGAACGTCTTCCGCGAAGACGTACCCGTCACCACCCTCACCCAGGAAGAGGCGCTCTCCGGCGCCCCCGACGCACAGGACGGCAAGTTCCGCGTGCCGGCAATCCTCGACGAAGACTAAGAGGAGAACAACCAAGTGAACGAACTGATCCAGCTCACCGCCGCAGAAGCAGCAGAAAAGCTCGCATCCGGCGAAATCACCTCCGTCGAGCTCACCCAGGCACACCTGGACCGCATCGCAGCCACCGACGGCGCACCCCTCAGCGACAACCGCGCAGACGGCAAGAGCGGCCTCAACGCCTTCCTGCACATCAACGCCGAAGAAGCACTCGCCACCGCAGCAGCAGTGGACGCAGACCGCGCAGCAGGCAAGGAACTGCCCCCGCTCGCAGGCGTACCCATCGCCGTCAAGGACCTCATCGTCACCAAGGGCCAGCCCACCACCGCGGCATCCCGCATGCTTGAAGGCTGGATGAGCCCCTACGACGGCACCGTCACCCGCAAGGTTCGCGAGGCACGCATGCCGATCCTCGGCAAGACCAACCTCGACGAATTCGCCATGGGTTCCTCCAACGAGCACTCCGCGTTCGGCGTGGTCCGCAACCCCTGGGCACTCGACCGCGCCCCCGGCGGCTCCGGCGGCGGCTCCGCAGCGGCCGTCACCGCGTTCCAGGCGCCCCTGGCCCTGGGTACCGACACCGGCGGCTCCATCCGCCAGCCCGCAGCGCTGACCGGTAGCGTCGGCGTCAAGCCCACCTACGGCTCCGTCTCCCGTTACGGCGTCATCGCCATGGCGTCCTCCCTCGACCAGGTTGGTCCCGTCGCACGCACCGTGCTCGACACCGCCATGCTGCACGAGGCCATCGCAGGTCACGACCCGCTCGACTCCACCTCTCTGCCCGATACGCCCGGCAACTTCGCCGAAGAGGCCAAAGCAGGCGCAGAAGCAGCACGCAAGGGTGACCTCTCCGGCCTGCGCGTCGGCGTCATCAAGGAGCTCGGCGGCGGCGACGGCGAAGGCTTCGAGGCCGGCGTGCTCGCGCGCTTCCGCGAATCCGTCGAGGCTCTGCGCGCCGCGGGTGCCGAGATCGTTGAGGTCTCCCTGCCTTCCGTCACCGAGGCCATCAGCGCCTACTACATGATCATGTCCTCCGAGGTGTCCTCCAACCTGGCACGCTACGACGGTGTGCGCTACGGCCTGCGCGTCGTGCCCGAGGACGGCCCCGTCACCATCGAGCGAGTCATGGCCGCCACCCGCGCCGCCGGCTTCGGCCACGAGGTGAAGCGCCGTATCATCCTCGGCACCTACGCACTGTCCGCAGGTAACTACGACGCCTACTACGGCGCCGCACTGCGCGTGCGCACCCTCATCCAGCGCGATTACGCCGCCGCCTTCGAAAAGTGCGACGTGCTGATCTCCCCGACCGCACCCTCCACCGCGTTCAAGCTCGGCGAGAAGACCGAAGGCGACCCCATGGCAATGTACCTGGGCGACGTCGCAACCGTGCCCGTCAACCTGGCAGGCGTCCCGGCGCTCTCCCTGCCCGGCGGCCTCTCCGAAGAGAACAACCTGCCCGTCGGCATCCAGTTCACCGCACCCGCACGCGAAGACGCACGCCTCTACCGCGTCGGCGCAGCACTCGAAGAACTGCTCACCGCAAAATGGGGCGCACCGCTCTACAAGAGCCTGCCCGACACCGAAACCCTGATCCGCGACTTTGACTTTGGGGGAACCGAGTAATGAGTGAAGAAGTCCTCAGCTTCGAAGAAGCCATCGAAAAGTACGACCCGGTCCTCGGCTTCGAGGTACACGTCGAACTCAACACCAAGACCAAGATGTTCGACTCCGCACCCAACGAGTTCGGCGATACGCCCAACACCAACGTCACCCCCGTATCGCTCGGTCTGCCCGGTGCGCTGCCCATGGTGAACAAGACCGCTGTTGAGTCCGCCATCAAGCTCGGCCTGGCACTGGGCTGCGACATCGCAGACAAGTCCTACTTCGCCCGCAAGAACTACTTCTACCCGGACTCCCCGAAGAACTTCCAGACCTCCCAGGCTGGCGGCCCCATCGCGGAAAACGGCTCCCTGGACGTAGAACTCGAAGACGGCACCATCTTCACCGTCGAAATCGAGCGCGCCCACATGGAAGAAGACGCAGGCAAGCTCACCCACGTCGGCGGCGCAGACGGCCGAATCCAGGGCGCAACCTCCTCCCTGGTCGACTACAACCGCGCAGGCGTGCCCCTCATTGAGATTGTCACCCGACCCATCGTCGGCGCCGGCGAACGTGCACCCGAACTGGCACGCGCCTACGTTGCCGCCATCCGCGACATCGTGCGCTCCCTCGGCATCTCCGACGCCCGCATGGAACGCGGTAACGTCCGCTGCGACGCCAACGTCTCCCTCATGCCCAAGGGTGCAGAGAAGTTCGGTACCCGCTCCGAGACCAAGAACGTGAACTCCCTGCGCTCGGTCGAACGCGCCGTGCGCTACGAGATTCGCCGCCACGCCGCAATCCTCGAACGCGGCGAAAAGGTCACCCAGGAGACCCGCCACTGGCACGAAGACACCCGCGAGACCTCCTCGGGTCGTCCCAAGTCCGATGCTGACGACTACCGCTACTTCCCGGAGCCGGATCTGGTCCCGGTCGTCACCAACAGCGAGTGGATTGAGCGTCTGCGCGCCGAGCTGCCCGAACCGCCGGCAGAGCGCCGCCGCCGCCTCAAGAACGAATGGGGCTACTCCGACGAGGAGTTCCGCGATGTGGTGAACGCCGGCGCACTCGACGTCATCGAAGAGACCGTCGCCGCAGGCGCAACCGCAGCAGCAGCCCGCAAGTGGTGGATGGGCGAAATCGCCCGACGCGCAAAGCAGGCCGAGGTTGAGCTCACCGCCCTCGGCGTGGAGCCCGCAACCGTGGTCGCCCTCGAAGCTCTCATCAGCGAAGGCAAGATCAACGACAAGATTGCCCGCCAGGTGCTCGAGTTCGTCCTCGCCGGTGAAGGCACCCCCGCCGAAATCGTTGAGGCACGCGGCCTCGCCGTGGTCTCCGACGACGGCGCACTCACCGCAGCCGTCCAGGAAGCACTGGCAGCAATGCCCGACGTTGCCGACAAGATTCGTGCCGGCAAGATTCAGGCTGCTGGCGCTATCGTCGGTCAGGTCATGAAGGCTACCCGTGGTCAGGCTGACGCCGCCCGCGTGCGTGAGCTGATTCTGGCTGAGTGCGGCGTGGAAGGCTAAGCTTTTCCGCTGATCCGTCTCTAGCGAAAGAGGCGCTGTCTCCCGTGTGGGAGACGGCGCCTCTTGCGCTCTCTAAAGTCCGTGACTGGTTCCGTATGGCTCTGCACGGTTGCTTCCGCTTGGAAAGGCGGTTATCGTCCTCGTTCCTACAGGGAACCCGCCCTCGCTTCGCTTCGGGCACCCTGATGTCACTACGGACGATACCGCCTTTCCGCGCTGGGGTACTGTGCGGGGTCGGCCGCGTTTTCCGGATGCGCCCTCAGGGTGTCAGCCCGGACGCTCTCCGATGCGGAGCGAGGAGGAAGCGGAGCGTCCGGGTGACGGGTGCCCCTGCGTAGGCGCGGAGGAAATATGCGGCGCCCCGCCCCTGCTTGGTGAGGGGAGGAACGAGGACGATCGGCGCCCCTCATACGCAGAACGTGCTTAAACGAAGAACGCTCCGTCCGTATCACTTAGATACAGACGGAGCGTTCTATTTAAGAGACCAGCTACTCAGTAACGCCGAGGTTGCTCATGAGGAACGCGTAATCCCACGCGATCTCACGCCAACGGGTATACCTGCCGGAACCACCACCGTGACCGCCCGACATGTCAATCTTCAGCAGAGGCACCGGCGACGACGGGTCAATCTGCTCACGCAGCGCCGCAACCCACTTGGCGGGCTCCACGTAGAGCACGCGGGTGTCGTGCAGGCTCGTTACTGCAGCAATCGCCGGGTAGCGGACCGGGCGGATGTTCTCGTACGGGGTGTACGACTTCATGTAGGCGTACACTTCCGGGTCCTCAATCGGGTTGCCCCACTCTTCCCACTCCATTGCCGACAGCGGCAGCTCCGGGTCGAGGATGGTGGTCAGCGCATCCACGAACGGTACGGCAGCCAGGCAGGCGGCGTACTTTTCGGGGGCGAGGTTCACGACGGCGCCCATGAGCAGGCCGCCGGCGCTACCGCCGTAGCAGCCGATACGCGCCTCATCAGCCCACGGCTTAGCCGCAATGTAGCTGGTGACGTCCACGAAGTCGGTGAAGGTGTTCTTCTTCGCGAGCTTCTTGCCGTTCTGGTACCAGGAGCGGCCCATCTCTCCGCCGCCGCGAATATGCGCAATGACGTAGATGACGCCGCGGTCCAGGATCGACAGCATCGGGATGGAGAACATCGGGTCCATGGATGACTCGTACGAGCCGTAACCGTACTGGATGACCGGGTGCGGCTTGCTCATGTCCAGGTCGGCGCGGTGAATCACCGAGATCGGGATGAGCGTGCCGTCCGCCGCCGGTGCCCAGTCGCGGTATGCGCGGTAGTCCTCACGGTTGTAGCCGCCGAGTACCGGGGTTTCACGGCGCAGCAGCAGGGTCTGCGACATGGGGAAGTAGTCGTAGACGCGGCGCGGCGTCAGGTACGAGGTGTAGGCGATACGCAGCACGGGGGAGTAGTTCTCCGCACGCAGCACGGAGGCGGTGTACAGTTCCTCGTCGAAGCCGGCAGGTTCCATGAAGGTCACACCGGCGGGGCGGCGGCGGCGCCACTGGATGGGCAGCTGCTCACGCGGTGCGAGGAAGATGCGGGTGGTGGTGTCCGCGCGGGCGGTGACGACCAGGTGCGTTGCGGTGAAGGTGAAGCCCTCCAGGCGCACGTGTTCGCTGTGGCGGATGACCGGCACCCAACGCTGCGCGTACTCTTCGAGGCTTTCACCTTCGCGCGGCATGTCTGCGAGGACCAGCTCGGAGTTCAACGCATTGTAGTCGTGCTGAATCAGCAGGTGCTGCTCGCCGGCAATGTTGAGCGGCTCGGCGTAGTATTCGATGCCCGCGCTCTTGGGGATGAGCAGGGTCGGCTCACCCTTGGGCTCGCGGGTGGGGATGAGGCGCACCTCCGTGTACTCGGAATTCGAGCTGGTAATGACCACGGAGGAACGGTCGGAGCTCATGGCGGCACCGAGCCACATGGTGTTGTCCGGTTCCTCGTAAATCAGGTGGTCTTCGGTGCCCTGTCCGACGTCGTGCACGTAGACACGCCAGGGGCGCCACGACTCGTCGGGCACGAGGTAGATGAGCTGTTCGGCGTGGTTGATGAAGAAGGATCCCGCCGCAATGTTGGGGATGGTGTCTTCGAGGAAGGCGCCGGTTTCCATGTTGAGGAAGCGCTGCTCGTAGCGTTCGTCGCCCTTCTCGTCCACGGAAATGCTCAGCAGCTTGCCGTTGCGTGCGGGCTGGAAGCTGCCGAGGGAGAAGAACTCCATGTCCTTGGCGTATTCGTTGCAGTCGAGAATGACGACTTCACCCTCGAGTACTTCGCCGGGGGTGACGGTCGGCGGGGTGTAGCGTACCACCTCGTCGCCTTCGTGCAGTGCGGGGTAGCGGTAGAAGACGGGGTACTGGCCGCCGGGCACCATGCGGCTGTAGTACCACCAGTCACCGATACGGTTCGGGACGGTCAGATCCGACAGCAGGGTGCGGCCCTTGATTTCGTTGAAGATGGATTCGCGGAGGGGCTGCTGGTCTGCGGTGACAGCTTCGGTGTATTCGGCTTCTGCCTTGAGGTAGTTGAGGACCTCTTCGCTTTCCTTATCGCGGAGCCATTCGTAGTGGTCGATGAAGACGTCGCCGTGGTGTTCGCGGCGGTGCTCGACCTTCTTCGGTACGGGCGGGGTGAGGTTCTGTTCAGCCATGCTGCCACCTCTTTCAATGAGTTATGGGTTTGTGAATGGTGTGTGCCGTCTGCGCCCGCGTTCCTGTGCCGCCGGGTGGCGGTGAGGGTGCGCGGGGGGACTGTGGGCACGCCTAGTTCTAGTGTATCGAAGAGTGAGGCAGGCTACTATATTGCGGCTTGGGCAGTATCGCCCAGATTAGCCCCTGTACTTTTCTGGAACGTGCGAATTCGGTAGCTAGTTAGCGCGTCCCTTAATAGACATGAGGGTGCGGCGGCCCGCCTTGTTTGCCTTCGTGAAGGCACGGTTACTCTGCCGGTACTCACGTTCTTGAGAGCGCAGGCGTAGACGCGCGGATTCGGCTATCATCCTGCGGTAGCGTTCGAAGCGCTCGGGGTCGAGGGAGCCGTCGGCGAGCGCCTGCTGCACCGCGCATCCGGGTTCGGAACCGTGGGAGCAGTCGCTGTACCGGCAGGCGGAAGCGTAACCGGAGACGTCATCGAAGGTTTCGTCAATCGCGGCGCTATCGCTCGTTGCGGCTAGGGCTCGTACGCCCGGAGTGTCGATTAGCACCGTGCCAGATGATGATTTTGCGTTGGTTGCGTCTCCTTCGCTTGAGCCTTCCGCACCGGGTAAAACAAGCATCTGGCGGCTGGTGGTGGTGTGGCGCCCCTTGCCGTCAGCATCTCGGACCGTGGAGGTGACCTGCACCTGGTATTCTTGGCTATCCTCGCGGGGGTCAACTCCGGGGTTGAGCAGGGCGTTGACCAGGGTGGATTTTCCGGCGCCGCTACGGCCCAGGAACGCGGCAGTACGCCCGGCGACGAGCTCCGCAACCGGAGCGGGGTCGTAGCCGTTATCCGTGCATACGGCGAGTACCGCATCCACACCACCTGCGAGGGAGTCCCTGTAGTTGGTGAGCTGTTCGGCCGTCACCAGGTCACCCTTGGTGAGAATCAGCGCGACCTGCACCCCGGATGCGTGCGCGAGGGCGGTGTAGCGTTCGATTCGCCCGATGGACGGCTCGGGGAAGCAGGGCTCAACGATGCAGAGCATATCCACGTTGGCGGCGACAGGCTGATCCGCGGATTCTCGGGTGGCGCTGGGGCGGGTGAGGTAGCTTCGCCGGGGCAGAATCGCGAGGGGCTTATGCTCTGCGGGGTGGGTTTCACCGCCGGTTCCGGGGATGGGCTGGGCGAGCACCCAGTCACCCACGACGGGGTATTCCTCTTCGCCGTAGTCGTTTTCGACCGGACGCAGGGGAGCGGAGAGCTTCACGAGCTCGCCCCGCTCGCAGGTCAGTAGCTCGCAGCGGGTGCGGTGCACGGCGCTGACGCGGGCGAGGGTGAAATCCTCGAGAGTACCGTCGAGGGTGAACGCGGCGCGAATTGCCGCGCCCTGCCAGGAGGGGTCGAACCCTAAAGTCTCTAAGGTGTATGAAGCGGGAGTAACGGTCACAGGAATAGTCTTTCTTGGTCGCGGCGCCCGGGTAGCGGGTGAGTAAACGGTTTGTTCTTTTTATCTTTTCTTGGGTTTCAACACTTATAGCAGCGAGGCGCGGGCACCGGCACGGATACGGCGGGTGGCAAGGAAGGTAAGCCCCAATCCGATTGCGGCGTAGAGTACCGCCAGGGCGGTGTCTGCCTCCAGGGACGCAAAGAGCTCCTGGGTGGCGCCGCCCGAAACGCTGCCGGGTGTCTCCAAAGCCGAAATATCCAGCGCCTGCACCAGCCGGGACCCGGGAACCCAGGAACACACCCAGGCAAGCCACGCCGGATAGGTACTCACCGGCACAATCACGCCCGCGCTGACCGGCAGAACAATAGACAGAACATTCGAGCCCGTGTACGGATCCGACAGGTACAGACCGAGCCCGGCGGCAAAAATGCCCAGGCAGACCCCGCCCAGAATCGCAACCGGCATCAGCGCAATGGCTCCAATCAGAAGCCCCGAAGCCGCCCCGGTAGAGGGTGCCGTGAGGGACAATAACCACACGATGCCCACATTGCTCAGACCCGTCACGGATGCCAGCAACGCGGGTACCGCCGCCGCACCGAGCCAGTAGCCAGCATCCACCGGGCGAGCCGTACACACGTACTCGAAGACGCCAATCCACCGGTCGGTGGCAACGCGCGCGACAATACCGGCTGCCACGGAGCTGAGGGTGGCAATCAGAGCAGACGCGCAGCCGATGCGTACCGTATCGTTTGCGGCAAGATCAGCACCCAGAAGCACCGTGAAAAGCACGTTGAGGCCCGGCACGAGCACCAGGGTCGTGATAGCCGTTCCGAGGGTTGCGAAGGTAATCGACGACGACCAGCCAATAGAGGCGGTAGACAGAGCCCGACGCATCACACCGGGCAGAGAATCAGTAGAGAGAACACGCACGCTACATCGCCCCCAGAGTGCCGCGACGACGGGCGGATGCGAGAGCTTTCCGGGCAAAGAGGAAGGCGCACAACGCCCAGATGAAGCTCACGGCCAGGGTCTGAATTACGGGCAAGAGTGCATCCGCCGGGGTAGTGATGGTGGTACGCCCAAGTAGGAGATGAACCGGCGCCTGCAGGGGAATGAGCGTGCCTACAGCATCTAGCCAGGCGGGCGCTTCAATGGTCGTGAAGAGAACCCCGGAAAGAATAAAAACCGGCACGAGCAACAGCTCCTCGTAGGCGATAGCGTTCGGCGTCGCCACGAAGAACACCGCAATCATGAACGTGACCGACAGGCATGCAAGCCATAGCAGGGGAACGCCCAGAACGTAGCGCGGCCAGAGTGCTGAAAAGTCCGTGACCTGCGGGTTGAGCGTCACAAGAGCCCAAACCGCCCACGATAGGGGCAAAGCCGCCAGACCCACGATGGAGGCGCTCGAAACGATAGCCGCCAGTACCCGCACCGGAGAAATGGACCCGGAACACAGGTACACGAGAGTCCCACGGAAACGCTCAAAATTGATAATGCCCGCAGACACGATGCAGACCGACCACATGCCCACGATGCCCGCGCGGGTCCACGCGAGGGTCGGGTCAACGGAGTGACCCGCGGAGCTCTGCGCCGCCGCGTGCACGGCGAGTGCCTGGAGGATGACCGACCCGAGCACCGTGCTGATAAGCAGTTGAATAAAGTACGGGACCGTCAGGAACTGGCGCAGGCTAAATCCCATGAGCCGCAGCTGGCGGGCGCACTCCTGCCACAGGTCGTACCGTCGACCCTGCTGCTGGGACTCTTCCGAGCGTCGCGTCTTCACGTTCATCGCTTGAGCCCCTCCGCCATCGCCAGGTATGCCTCTTCCAGGGTTGCCGGGCGCGTGTACGGCTCGGTCCTCGCCCCAATGTTCGCGGCGGCGAGCCCCTCCGCCAGGATGCGGTGCGCCTCTCCCGCCTCGAACGTGGTGCGCTCGCCGTGCCAGTAGAGGGTCAGCTCCCAGCCGGAACCGCGCGGGGCGAAGAGCACCGCAGCCTTATCGCCGAGGAATCCGCGGAGCGTATCAAGCCCCTCGGTGGCGGTGGCCTCGACCTGTACCACGGTCGTGGCGGCAATGCCGGCGTGCGCGGCGATGTCTTCGAGGCTGCCGCTCACGGCGACGGAACCGGCGCCTAACACGGTGATGGTGTGCGCCAGGTCCTCGATTTCGCCGAGCAGGTGGCTCGTCAGCAGAACGGCGGTGCCGTCTTCCGCGAGGGAGCGGATGAGGGTTCGCACGGTCAGGGCGATATCGGGGTCGAGCCCGTTGGTCGGCTCGTCCAGCAGGAGCAGGGCGGGGGAGCCGAGCAGCGCGCGAGCGATGTGCAACCGCTGCTTCATGCCGCGGGAAAACTCCTGAAAGGGTCGCGCCGCCGCATCGGTGAGTTCCACACGGGCTAGGGCATGCTCCACCTCGTGTCGTCGGGTCCGCCCAGAAACCCCCGCAACATCGGCGAAGAACAGCAGATTGTCGCGGGCACTAGCGCGCGGGTAGAAGCCGTTCTCCCCGCCCAGTGCGAGACCCACGTGACGGCGCGCCCGCTGCGGGTCGGCGATAGCGTCAATACCGTTCACGGTGAGGCTACCGCCGGTGGGTGTGAGCAGGGTCGAGCACATCTGCACGGTAGTCGTTTTGCCCGCACCGTTGGGGCCGAGGAGGGCATGAATCTCACCGGAACTGACGCGAAGCGACACACGGTCGACGGCGGTAAAAGCGTTTTCACCTTTGCCAAAGACGCGGCTGAGCTGCGCCGCATCAAGAACAAGAGACATGGTAGGTAACCTTCGGGTATGACCCTCTGGCCCCTATACCGGAGGGATGCTGAGCAGGATAAACGGCGTAGCGAGTTGTACCCTGCGTGAGTGTATGTGTCATTTCAGTGTACCGAAAAACCGTAGATAAAAGTGATGGGGGTTACTATGCGAATAGTGGGTGTCCGCCTCCGCACCTCGATTACCTCGCCCTCGGATTGCCCGGGCACCGTCGCTCACATTTTGTTGCAGACGGTTTTTGGTGACAGACGTTAAAAAACGTCATCTTTGCAATGAAATGTCTTAAAGTACTGCGCACCCACAAAACCCTTGACCCCACCCCGTGCCCTATGACACTCTAAATAACAGGTCAAGAGCGCCAGCGATAAGCCCCAGCTAGCTGGCCGGCAACCCTCCTCCGCGGTGGGGTGCCCTGGGTGAAGACCAGGCGGCACGCAAAAGCGTGACGCAAGCGCGGGACCGATGTGACCGATAACGGTACATCAATCGTGACAGGATTATTCGACGACGATTCCTGTACCGTCGGCATGCGGCCCCCTAAGAATCCCCATTAGGAGCCACGCATGAGCAACAACACTACCGTCCCGACTCCCGCCAACCCCGCCGGTTGGAAGTTCGAAACCCGCCAGATTCACGCAGGTCAGGCGCCGGATGCCGCAACGGGAGCTCGGGCACTACCCATCTACCAGACCACCTCCTTCGTCTTTGACAGCGCCGAGCAGGCAGCGAACCGTTTCGCCCTCTCCGAACTGGGCCCCATTTACACTCGCCTCAACAACCCCACCCATGAAGTAATCGAAAACCGTATCGCTTCCCTGGAAGGCGGCGTAGGCGCGCTGCTGCTGGCATCCGGTCAGGCAGCTATTACCTACGCAATCCTGAACATTGCCGGCGCAGGCGACCACGTTGTTGCTTCGCCCTCCGTGTACGGCGGCACCTACAACCTGCTCAAGTACACCCTCGCCGACCTGGGCATTGAAACCACCTTTGTTGAGGACCCGGACGACCTGGACGCATGGCGCGCCGCAGTCCGCCCCAACACCAAGCTCTTCTATGGCGAGTCCGTGCCCAACCCCCGCAACGACGTGCTCGACATTGAGCCCATTGCCAAGATTGCACACGAAAACGGTGTACCTCTAATCGTGGACAACACCGTACCCACCCCGTACCTGCTACGCCCCATCGAGCACGGCGCGGACGTGGTCGTCCACTCCGCCACCAAGTACCTGGGCGGTCACGGCACCTCTATCGGCGGCGTGATTGTTGACTCCGGTAACTTCGACTACGGTGCAGACCCCGAGAAGTTCCCCAAGTTCAACCAGCCCGCCCCCGGCTACCACGGCCTGGTCTACGCACGCGATTTGGGTAAGGACTCCGCGTTCGGAGCGAACCTCTCCTACATCCTGAAGGCGCGCGTCTCCCTGTTGCGTGACACCGGTGCCGCGATTTCCCCGACCAACGCCTTCAACATCGGTATCGGTCTGGAGACTCTCTCCCTGCGCATCGAACGCCACATCGAGAATGCCACCAAGGTCGCCCACTGGCTCGAAGCAAACCCGCAGGTCGACAAGGTTATTTGGGCTGGCGTGGAATCCTCGCCCTGGTACGAGCGTGCACAGAAGTACCTGCCCAAGGGCCCCGGCGCAGTGCTCGGCTTCACCCTCAAGGACGCAACCCTGGAGCAGGCCCGCGACTTCGTGGACGCGCTGAAGCTGCACTCCAACGTGGCGAACATCGGCGACGTGCGCTCGCTCGTGATTCACCCCGCCTCCACCACCCACTCCCAGCTTTCCGCTGAGGAACTGGAGAAGATTGGCGTGTACCCGAACTTCATCCGCCTTGCTGTCGGTATTGAGAACATCGACGACATTCTCGCCGACCTGCAGCTGGGCTTCGACACCCTCTCCTAAACGGTGATGCAACCCGCAGGTGGACCGGCAAGCTACAGCTTTTCGGTCCACCTGCGGATTCCCCGTTACGGAGCATGTTGTAACTGTGCGGCGTTGTTGCCGCCCAACCTGTTGCTTCTTCTACCCACAGACGAGTACCCCGCTCACACCCGGCACCACCTCGCCGGCCAACCCAGTGAAGGGAACCCCCATGACCGCCCAGAGCACTAGCCAGTCCGGCACCACGCTGTCCAGTTCCAAGCAATCCGGCACTATCAACCAGCCTGTCACCGCACCCATCCCCGTGGCGGGCACCCAGCGCGAACACCCCGAAGCGCAAGGCTACCTGCGTCAGCTGAACATCGGCGACCTGGAGCTCGAGTCCGGCGTGCCCCTGCCGCAGGTCACCATCGGCTACGAAACCTGGGGCACCCTCAACGAGGCTGGCGATAACGCCATCCTGATTCTGCACGCGCTCACCGGTGACACGCATGTCTCCCGCGGCGTACCCACCCCCGACATGCCCGCCCCGCTGATTCGCGCTATCGAATCGGACGGCTGGTGGGAAGGCATCGTGGGCCCCGGCTCGGTCGTGGACACCAACCGCTACTTCGTGATTGCCCCCAATATTCTGGGTGGCTGCTACGGCTCTACCGGGCCGGCAAGCATCATTCCCGAAGGCTACCCGGGCGCCGGCGAGCATTGGGGCTCCCGCTTCCCGCAGGTGAGCATCCGCGACTCCGTGCGTGCTGAGGCGCACCTGGCGCGTGCCCTGGGTGTGAACAGCTTCCGCTACGTGATTGGTGGTTCTCTCGGTGGTGCTCGCGCCCTGGAGTGGGCGGCAACTAACCCCGAGCTGGTGCGCGGTTGCGCGGTCATTGCCTCCGGTCCTTCGGCTACGGCGGAGCAGATTTCCTGGGCTCACACTCAGAACATTGCGATTCGTTCGGATGCGAACTTTGCCGGTGGCGACTACTATGCCGGTCCTGCACCGACTGCCGGTCTGGCTCTGGCGCGCCGTATCGCGCACACCACCTACCGCAGCCCCGCCGAACTGGAGCACCGCTTCGGCCGCGAAGAGAACCGCGGCGAAAGCACCGTAGGTGGTTCGCTGGGTGAGCCGCGCGGCCGCTACGCCATCGAAAGCTACCTGGATCACCACGGCGCTAAGCTGGTTGAGCGTTTTGACGCGAACAGCTACCTGGCGGTCAATGAGGCACTGATTTCGCACGATGTGGCTCGTGGCCGCGGCACTCTGGCGCAGGCGCTGGCACACACCGATTGTGAGTGGACCATTGCGGCGGTGAACACGGACCGCCTGTTCTTCCCCCACGAGTCGCACCGCTTGGCGGAGGCGCTGCCCACCCCGGTTACCGTGGACATTATCGAGTCGAACCACGGCCATGACGGCTTCTTGATTGAGGCGAAGCAGGTGGAGAAGATTCTGGCGCGCGCCCTCGGCGTTGAAGATGAATCCGCCATCCCGAGTGAGGCGCAACGTGAACGTGAAGCTTTGGAATCGATGACTCGTCTGTACGGCGCTGCTACTCGCTAACTCAACCGGCACCCGAAGGCGTTTCACGCATCCTGCTGAATGTTGTTTTATCCAAACAGTGGGTGTGGGATTGTGTGGGAATGACTGGGTATTCTCAACTGTCCTTCCGCCCGCCGTGAATTAACCTTCACCCTAAAGGTTAGATAAGGAGACGCCGGGTGCTCATATGATGTGAGCACCCGGCGTTTCTTTGCACCTTCTCGAAGAGTGTTGTGCCAAGTCAGGGAATATTTTCCGGTTTTCCGGGTGCTTTTTGGCGCCTCCGCGAGATACCGCGGAAGTAGCCTCCTGTTGCACTGGAAGGTAAGGGTTCTCGGTTTGCTTTAGACCCGCTCTAACCCCATAGCATTAAAGTTGTGGTAAGTATTCAAGAGGTAGCGGAGCAGTTGGGGGTGAGCACCCACGCCCTGCGCTATTACGAAAAAGAGGGGCTCATTGCTGTGCCTCGTGATGCTCACGGAACCCGTATTTTTGATGAGGAGTCTATCTCCGCTGCACGGTTTATTGCTACCTGCCGTCAGGCCGGAATGAGTCTTGCCGACATTCGCACGATTTTGAGCAATCCGGACGACCACGCCCTATCCATTGATGTGATGGAGCGTGCCCGTCAGAAGATTGAGGATGAGATTGTGGGGTTGCAGCAGAACCTTGAGCACCTGGATCGCCGTATTCAGGAGCACCGCCGTCACCTCGACGGCACCCGCTAGGTAACTAGTCTTCTGCAGACGCGTATAAACGCCCGGTATTCCCAACGTTGGGAATACCGGGCGTTTTTCTGTGCTCAGCTTTCACACTCAGCTACTCACCCCTAGTTACTGAGTATTTTCAGCCCAAAGGTTTAACCCCAGGTGGCTTCCTCGGGGTCGACACCGTGTGCACGAGCATTCTCGTAGATGACATCCCGCAACCATTCTGCAAGCCCGGTCGCGAGCTTCTCGTAGTGCGCCTTGAAACGGGCATCCTCAACGTAGCCGCGGGCTAGAATAGCGTGCTTAGCGGGGGTGACCTCGAAGAAGAACAGGGAGGCGCGGTGCCGCTCGGCGAGTGCGTTCGCCTCCTCACTGCCCGGCTGCACGCCGCGGTTGAACGCCTCGACGAGGGTCTGCTCTACCTCGTCAACCTGCTGTTTGCCGTTTTGCCAGTCGGCACGGTTCATCGTTGCAGTGCGGCGCTGATATTCAGCCCAGTCGTCAGTTTTTCCGTAACGCTCCTGCGCTTCCTGCTGGTGGGCGAGGCTGAACCCCTCGCCCATAATTTCTGCTTTTTCGGCGGCGGTGAGCTGCTCATTCTTAGGTGCCATGGTGTCCTCCAAAAGGTGTTCGATGGTTTCAAGCATGTGCCCGTACGCGGCGATTTTGCGTTGAAGCATATCCCGTTGAGCGAGTAGATGCTCGGTGCTGTTCGCTTCGTCTTGCAGTATGTTGCGAATAGCGTCGAGGCTCATGCCGATGGCGCGGTATCCCATAATGACGGTGATTCGTTCAAGATCTGCGTCGGTGTAGTACCGGTACCCGTTGAACTCATCATGCGCCGGGTTGAGTAAGCCTCGTTGCTCCCAGTGGTGCAGGGTGCGGACTGTTAGCCCGTGCAATGATGCCGCTTCTCCTACGGTGTATTCGTGTTGCCCGTCAGGCGGTGTTCTGTTCGCGTCCATGGTTTCACTGTAGAACCTGACGTTAGGTGAGGGGCAAGCTAGCGGCGGAACCCGCGGTGCAGGTTTGTGGGGGAGTCCTCGCTAAGATGGGTGCATGAGCGAAAACAAATACGTCGTCGAATACACCCGCCCCGAGAACGAACGCGCAGGCACCCACCTGGTGCTCATGCTGCACGGCTACGGCTCCCAGGAGCACGACCTGCTGTCCCTGGCAGCACACCTTCCGCAGGAGGGCTTCACCTACGCCTCCATGCGCGCACCCCAGCCGGTTGGTACCCAGTTCTCCGCGGACTCGACCGGCGCCTACATTGCCGCAGACGCTATCGGCTACCAGTGGTACCCGCTGAACCAGCAGCTAGAATCTGACCAGCGCGCCATTGAGCAGGCGAGCGACTACGTGCTGGAGTGGGTGCGCGCAAACCGCGAACCGTACGCTTCGGTGACCCTGCTGGGCTTCTCGCAGGGTATGGGTATCGCAACTTCGATGGTGCGTCACGCCCCCGGCGAGTTTGCCGCCGTGGTGGGCCTGTCCGGCTACGCCGTGGACTCTGATTCGCCGTACTTCAAGGATGAGGAGCTGAAGAAGACCGAACTGCCGGTGTTCTTCGGCCGCGACCAGGAAGACCCCGTCATCCCGCAGGAGATGGTGAACTACACCTACGACTGGATCCGCAAGTACACCGACGGCATTAAGGTGCTGTACGCCGGTATCGGCCACGGCGTTGGCCCCATGGAGATTCGCCATGTGGGCGAGTTCCTGGAGGTGAAGGTGCAGGGTAAGGAGCCGCGTGTTCGTGCGCAGAAGGTTGCGGAGGCGACCGGCGCCGTGGAAGGCTCCGACGCCTAAATCGACTATATGGAAAGCCCCCGGGTCTGACGACTCGGGGGCTTAC
>OJLC01000006.1_pt1 | contig 202308 bp, 178 predicted proteins | sample 1596841 | NCBI WGS metagenome assembly OJLC01 (sample SAMEA3904705, study PRJEB24821) | metagenome | biome: Builtin; feature: hospital; material: surface | place: USA | collected 2013-09-25 | reverse complement strand
AGATACAACCGTATCCGCGGCACCCGCCGCATTATCGCCTCTCAAGGTGAAGCTAAAGCTTAGGCTTCCGGCTTCATCAAGGGGAAGAGAATAGTCTCACGAATACCGGGCTGACGCACCACAGTACCCGGACGCTCCGGATCCTGGTCGCCCGCCAGCAGCATAATCAGACGGTCAATGCCCAGACCCAGGCCACCCATCGGGGGCGCACCGTGCTCCAGGGCGCGCAGGAAGTCCTCATCCAGCTCCATCGCCTCATCGTCACCGGCAGCAGCCAGCAGCGACTGAGCGGTCAGGCGCTCACGCTGAATGACCGGGTCAATCAGCTCGGAGAACGCGGTACCGCGCTCCATACCGCCAATAATCAGGTCCCACGCCTCAATCAGAGGTTCACCGGAACGGTGCGGACGAGCCAGCGGCTGAGCGCTCGGCGGGTAATCGTACACGAAGGTCGGGTTCACCAGGGTCGGCTCAACAATCTCACCGAAGAGCTCGGTCACCAGCTTCTCAGCGTCCCACTTCGGGTCGATGTCCACCTCGTGCTTCTCAGCGATCTCACGCAGCACAGAAGCGTCAGTCTCAGGGGTGATCTCAACGCCCACAGCCTCAGACAGGCCCGGGTACACCCCGACCCACTTCCACTCACCGAACAGGTCGATGGTGCCGTTCTCGGTCTCAATACGCTCGGTACCAACAGCCTTCGCGCAGGACTGGATAATCTCCTTCATGCGCTCAGCCATCACGAACTGGTCTGCGTAGGTCTCGTAGCACTCCAGGGTGGTGAACTCGGGGCTGTGGGTCGAGTCCACACCCTCGTTACGGAACACGCGGCCAATCTCGTACACGCGCTCAATACCACCAACCACAGCGCGCTTCAGCGGCAGCTCGGTCGCAATACGCATGGTCATCGGCTGGTCGAAAGCGTTCAGGTGGGTGCGGAACGGGCGAGCAGTCGCACCACCGTGCACCAGCTGCAGAACGGGGGTCTCAACCTCAATGTAGCCGTGATCCTCCAGCACGCGGCGGACGGTGCGGGTAATCAGGGCGCGCTTCTTCACCAGCTCGCGAGCCTCCTCGCGAACCATCAGGTCCAGGTAACGCTGGCGAACACGGGTTTCCTCGTTCAGGTCCTTGTGCAGAACCGGCATGGGGCGAAGAGCCTTCGACGCCATCTTCCAGTCGGTCACCATAATGGACAGCTCGCCACGGCGAGAAACAATCACGCGGCCGGTCACGAACACGTGGTCACCCAGGTCAACCAGAGACTTCCACTCAGCCAGGGACTCCTCGCCCACCTCAGCCAGCGACAGCATCGCCTGGATGCGCTTACCCTCGGTACCACCCTGCAGGGTCGCGAAGCACAGCTTACCGGTGTTACGGACAAACACCACGCGGCCACCAACATGCACCACACGGTCAGTCTCGTCGCCAGCCTTCAGCTCCTCAGCAGCCAGCTTCGGATCGTACTCGGCGCGCAGATCCTCAATGTGGTTGGGCTCCACGCGGTTGCCCTCAGAATCCAGCAGACCCACCGGGTATGCCTCGCGACCCGACTCGATCAGCTTCGCACGCTTCTCCAGGCGAATCTGCATCTGCTCGGACATATCAGCAATCGCCGGTGCGGCAGTGTGCTCAGTGCTCACAGTGATACCTATCTGTGTAGTGTGTTGGGGACTCTTCTAAACGAACGAACGCTTAGCGCAGGTCCATGTTGTCAATCAGGCGGGTCGGGCCAACGAACGCGGCAACCAGTGCCAGCACTCGCTCCGACTCCTCAGTCGGCTCACCGAAAGTCATCGGGTCGACCAGTTCCAGGTAGTCAAGGCGTACACCCGGAGTGGAGTTGATACGCTCACGCGCACCGTCCAAATCAATCTCGTGGAAGCCACGGTTCAGCGAATTCTCACGCAGCATCGCCAGGGTGCGGGACAGCACCAGGGCAGACTCGCGCTCCTCATCCGACAGGTAGCTATTACGCGAAGACAGCGCCAGGCCGTTATCGTCGCGAACAATCGCCACCGGGCGCATGGTCACGTCGTGGTTGAAATCGTGCACCATACGCTGAATCAGGATGTACTGCTGAGCGTCCTTCTGACCGAAGTACGCGTTCACCGGATGGTTACCCGCAGCGGGGCGAATAATGTTGAAGAACTTATTGACCACGGTCAGCACACCGTCAAAGTGGCCGGGGCGGGTCGCACCCTCAAACTTGGTGCCCAGCTCGCCGCTCGAAATGCGAATCAGCGGGTCACCGTCGGGGTACATCTCTTCCACCGAGGGGGCGAAAATGATGCTCACGCCGGCGGCACCAGCCAGGGCAGCGTCTGCCTCCAGGGTGCGCGGGTATGCTTCGTAATCCTCGCCGGGGCCAAACTGCAGCGGGTTCACGAAAATGGAGGCGACCACTACATCATTCTGTTCAGCGGCGCGACGCAACAGGGTTGCGTGGCCGTCGTGCAGGGCGCCCATGGTGGGCACGTAGCCCAGGGATGCGTTCTGGTACTGAACTGCGGTGCCGTTCTGCTCCGCCTCCTGGCGGGCTGCCCGGTCCAGTTCCTCCTGCGCAGCCGCAAGAGATTCGGTGATTGCCGTGCGGAACTCCGCAATGGTGGTCACGACTCGGGGCTTCGAAGTCTCAGTCATGACGAGAACTCCTTGTTTTCGGGGGCTGAATCGTCAATATCGCCGGGGTGGTTGCATTCCGTAGAATCGCCCAGCAGATTCTCAATTCGTCCCAGTTGTTCATCGTTTAACAAACCTCTATTATGCGCTCTTTTTGCGGTTGCGTGTGCCAGAGCGGCATAAGAGTCTGTAATATCACCTGTTTTCTCATGCTCTGAGTACTCATTCAGAGCCTGAAGGTGAGCCTTCACGGTGCCTGCGTCTCCGCGTGCGACGGGCCCGGTGAGAGCGCCCTCACCGCTGGCGAGCGCATTGTCCACGGCGGCTCGAACGAGCGGCCCCATGTAGCGTGCCGGGTCCTCAATACCGATGGATGCGAGCATCTGCTGGGACTGACCCAGGATGGTCACGAGGTGGTTTGCGGCATGCGCCAGGGCTGCGTGGTAGAGTGCCCGGTCCGCCTCGGCAACGTGCACGGGTTCGCCGCCCATCTCCACCACGAGTGCCTGAGCAATCGGGATGAACGGCGCCGGTCCGGTCACGGCGAAGCAGGTGCCGTTCAGGCGCTGCAGGTCCACGGACATGCCGGTGAAGGTCATGGCGGGGTGAATCGCCAAACCGATAGCACCCAGCGCGGTCGCCGGTGCGAGAACCTCGGTGCCGTGGCGACCGGAGGTGTGCACCAGAATCTGTCCGGCAGTGATACTCCCCGAGGACGCCAGGTAGGTGACAAGACCCGGCAGCTCATCATCGGGAACCGCAAGAATCAGCAATTCGCTACGTTCGGCAATCTGCTCCACCGACAGCAGCGGCACATCGGGAAGCAGCATCGCGGCGCGCTCCTGAGAAGCCTCAGACACCGCATGAACACCCACAATCGTGTGTTCGCAGGCGCGCAAAGCCGCACCGAGGACGGCGCCGACCCTCCCGGCGGAAATAATTCCAATGCCCAAACGCGCAGGTTTTGAATGCTGTATCACGGCTTTAAGTATATTCTCCCTTTCACGCAGGCCCTGCCGCCGGTGTCACGAAGACGACCGACGGCAGGATGCGCTCTGCAGTTTTGCTAGTTGTCTGGCTGAGCTAGCGGGTTAGCTGAGCTGCCGGGCTGGCTTAGGGCCGCCCGCTCAGTACCGGCTCAGGTACGCGGTAGTAGGGCTCAATACCCTCCAGGCGAACCGTCATCAGCCACACCAGGTCCTCGCAAACGCGCGGCGGCAGGTGCATCATGAGAGTGCGCACCGGGCCGGGCACCGTACCGAAATGCACGCTCGCGCATCCGAAGGCACGCTGCAACGGGCCCTGACCCCAGCTCACGCTCAACACACGGTTGACCGGCACAATCGACAGCGTGCGGATAAAGTAGCCGCCACGAATCAGAAGCAGGTCACCGCGCGTATGCTCACCAACGCTCGAGCGTGCCGCATCAGAATCAATGCGGGTGGTCGCCTGAACCGAACCGGCAGTGTAACCAACCGTAGTCACGCCGTTACGCTTCCAGGTGAGCAGGTCCATCCATCGCGCCGACGAAGGGGTCACAATCATTGCCGGAACCTGCGGCTGCTGACGCTTCAACGAACCGTTGGCGGTATCCAGTAGCACCTGCGCCTGCACCTCATCCAGGGCGGGCAGCAGCAGACGCAGCACCATTAGCGTCTCCTGCCTATTACCAACCGGCAGGGCAACATTGCGGGTCACCAGCTTCTGGTTGTCGTTCTGCTCAACACCGATACCGGCAATGGTCATCTTGATGCGGTACCAGCCGAACACACGCCACAGAATGGACTGCTCCACCGCCAGCGCCTGAATACGCTCAACCATCACGTTCTGGGTGTGCGTACCGGTGAAACCGTACCGCAGGGTCACACCGCCCTGACCGCTCGGGGTGATTTTGAAATTCGCGGCACCGTCAAAACGTGCCCACAACGTACCCAAGTAACCGAGCAGCGGTACGAAGGTGCCGGGTAGCAACGCCATGAAAATGAAGAACGGGTTCTCACCGCTCACCACCGCAGCCAAGACGGCTGCACCCAGCATGAGGCACACGACGGGCACCAGCCACACCAGGTGCTCCAGCATGATGGAGGCAATCAGACGCACATTCGAGATGCGGAAAATCGGCGGCTGCGAGGGGTCAGCCGCGACCGGCATCGGCATGCGAGCGCCGCGGCGGGATGCGCCGGGGTACTGAGTACCGGGGTGCTGGATGCTCTGCTCGGGTGCAGGCTGCGAGTAGCCGCCCTGCTGGGGCGTTGCCTGCTGATTAGCGGGCTGAGTGCTGTTCTGTGCGGTCGCACCATAGGACGCCTCGTAAGGTGCCTCAAACGACTGGTGCAGCTGATCTGCATCCGGCATGCGCTCCGCCGAAATCTGCATGCTATCGGGCAGCACGTCGACCGGGCGGCCAGCCGCCTCCGAACGCAGCAGGTTAATACTCGCCATCGCGGTGCGGCGCAGAACCTCCGCCTTGCGGGCAGAAACGTACTTGATGTGCAGCGCCTCCGAAGAGCCGTCAGCCACCTCAAAACGAAGCTCCGACAGGCCCAGCAGACGCGCCACCAGAGGACGCGAAATATCCACGCTCTGCACGCTCTCCAGACGGATTGTGCGGTTCTTCTTGAACAGAAAACCGCTACGGCGGTGAATCGCCAAATCGTCCAGGCTGTAGCGGGTAAACCACCAATCAATCGAGCCGCCAACCAGAATCAGCACAAGCACGCCGAAGCCGATGAGCTGCGAGTACGTCGCACTGAAATAACTGCTGTTCTCGTCAAATGCCTGCGTCAGGCGCGCACCCCACTCATTCGGCGGGGTCGTCAGAATATTCAGGATGATGCTCTGGAAGAAGCCGAACGCCAGCAGAATAACGAACCAGAGGTTCATGACGAACGTGCGGATATCGGCACGCCACCACTTCTGCTCCTGCGGTACCTGAGACGCAGGAGGCTGCGGCGCGGGGTTAACCGGAAACGGGGTACTCATTAGAGTGCCGCCATTCGCTCATCGGCGCGGCGCACCAGATCCGCACGAAGCTCCTCCGCCACGTTCAGCGGAATACCGAACAGCACCATCGTGCCGGTGGTCGTACCCGCGGTGCGCACCGTCAGGCGGGCAACACCGCACATGCGCTCCAGCGGACCCGAATCCACATCAACATACTGGATGCGACCGTACGGCATGGAGCTCATCGAACGGAACACGATACCGCGGCGAGCCATCAGGTGATTCGACTCCAGCGCGTAGCCGAGCGCACGAGTACGGCGCGGAGTGGTCAGAATCCACCACAGACCCCACAGACCAAACACCGCGACCACCACCAGGCCGACGATGCGTAGCACCTCCGGGCCGCCGAAGAACGCACCCGCACAATACAGGGCAACACCCGCAAGAATCGGGAGCGCCAGGGCAGAAATAGTGTGAACAAAACGAACCGTCAGGTAGCCGGAGGCGGCGGGCACCCACTGCGGCTCCGGCACGGGTTGCGCGGGAACCGGCTGGGAGCTTACCGGCTGCGGGGGCTGAGCGGGCATCTGCTGAGAGGGGGCCTGCTGAGGCGCGTTCGGGTACGCGGCAGCTGGCGGAACCTGCTGACCGTACTGGGCTTGCTGTCCATACTGGGCACCAGGCTGACCGTAAGCCGGCTGCTGGTACTGCCCGTACTGGTTCTGCTGACCGGGCTGACTCTGCCCATACTGACCGTATTGAGCATTCTGGGCGTTCTGGGCGTCCTGCCCATACTGGCCATTCGGCGAATAACTATTCTGGTTAGGAGCCGACATAGGTTCCTCCCTCTCGCGGCTTTACAGCACCGGAAGAGGAGGCCGCATCCTCATCATCCTCCGGCGGAATACGACAACAATGCTGCGCCCACAGGCCAGCAATCAGCAGGGCAACACTGCCCACACAATTAACGAGAACCTCCCAAAAGAGCACCGAAAAACCGCGCGTCGACACCATCACCAAGTGGTAGCCAAGAATCGCACCGCACCAGCCCGTCAACAGGGCACCGGTCATGATGGAGCCCTGCGCGTACGCCACCGCACGCGCCGCAAGAATCGGGCCCATATGGGGCACCTTCTCACGCGTCTGAATACGACGATAACGAGCCACCTGCACACCCAGCCACACGGCGCCCGCCGCTACCAGCAGGCACACTGTGCCGAGCATCCACGAGAAATTCAGCTCGCCAAAACCGGCGCCAATCATCACGGAATTCACCATAAGAGCGACCGCGGCAGCGCACACCGCCGCCACAATAATCGCCCGATAGCTCAGGGGCTTCATGGTGTTTCCTTTCGGTAGGTTCCTCTACCCTCCAGAGTGCCACATTTAAGGCTGATCAGGTACCTTCATCTCACGCATATAGCTAATAGCGTCTTCATCTGCCTCAACCAGCGTGCGGGACAGCTCCGCAACGCTCACGACCTCGCGGCTCAGCGGCTCGGGAACCTCATCCGGCCGCTCCCCCGAAGGCTCCGCACGATGCGTCACCGTCAGGCGCGCCAGCGGGTCCATCTGCGCCCACGGCACCAACACAAAAGCACGCTCCTGCGCCCGCGGATGCGGCAGAGTCAGCACCGGATCCTCAGAAATCACGCCGTCATAGTCAATCACATCAATATCGAGGGTGCGCGGGCCCCAACGCACCAGGCGCTCACGGTGATGCGCTGCCTCCACCGCATTGCACAGTGCCAGCAGCTCGTAGGCGCCAAGGTCGGTGGTCACCTCAATGACCGCGTTCACGAAATCCGGCTGACCCGCCGGGCCACCCACCGGGGCGGTACGGTACAACCCGGAGGCGCGCACCAGCTGCACGCCGCCCGCCACCAGGTCGGCGACGGCACGCTCCAGGGTGTCTTCGCTTTCGCCCAGATTCGAGCCCAACGCCAGCACCGCGCGGTGTTTCAGGGTGTTGGGCTTCTGCGTATCGGTTGTCTGGGTGCCAGCCACTAGCGGCCGCCCTCCACGACACGCTCCGCGGCACGCTCACGGAACACGCTCACCGCAACGTTACCGAACGGCAACTCAATCGGCGCCTGCGGCTTCGACACGGTAATCTCCACCGCCTCCACAAGCTCAAACATCGCGAGAATACCCTCGGCAATGTTCACTGCGAGGGTCTCAATCAGGTCCAGCGAACCGTTCGTCACGTGGCGGTGAATCAGGTCAACCACGAGCGCATAGTTCGTGGTCTTCGTCAGGTCATCCGTAGCGGCTGCGGCGGAAAAATCGCTGTACAGGGTCGCGTCCACGACGAAGGGCTGGCCGTCGCGCTTCTCAAAGTCGAGCACGCCGTGGTACCCCTTAGCGGTGATGCCGGTGAGGGTGATGCGGTCGTGGCGGGCGTAATCTGCCTGGGTCATTGAGGGGTCTCCTAGATGGTATTCGGGTAGTCGGAGGTTGTGGGCGGGGTTGGTGGTTCTAGCTGACAGAGCCTTAGCTTACGGAGCGCAGCGCGGAGGCGACCGTCACCGCATCCACGCTGGCGGGCACATCGTGCACGCGCACCGCCCACACGCCGCGCGCCGCCACCAGGGCGGTCACCGCCGCAGAGGCTGCCGCACGGTGCTGAGCCGGGCGCGGCTCCGACAGCGGCTGCCACAGTTCGCGTTCAGCCTCACCCGCATCGGTTGCGGTGAAACCACTCGCGTTCAGGCGCTCAGCCAGCGCCATATCCGCCGCGGTCAAGGCGTTTGCGATAAAACGCTTGCGGGAACCGGCAATGAGCAGGCGGTGGCCCAGGCCCTGTAGCTCGTCAATGGCGGCGAGCAGCTCCCAATCCTGCATGCCGCCCTTCGCGAAGCCCAGACCCGGGTCAAGAATCAGGTTCTGCGGCAGCACACCGGCGGCGAGGAAACGCTCACGCAGGCCGGTCAGCTCCTCCACAACCTCGGTGACCACGCCGCGCGGGTACTCCGCCAGGCTGTTCATGGTCTGGGAGGTGCCGCGAGCGTGCATGAGGATGTACGGCACCTGCAGTTCAGCGGCGGTTTCAATCATTTCATCGCTCACGTTCAGACCGGACACATCGTTGATGATGTGCGCACCGGCGGCAATGGCGGCGCGGGCGGTCTGCGGGTTCATGGTGTCCACGCTGATGGTGGTGCCCATCTGCGCGACTGCCTCGATAACGGGCAGGATGCGGCGCTGCTCCTCCTCCACGCTGATGCGCACGGCACCGGGGCGGGTGGATTCGCCGCCAATGTCGATAATGGAGGCGCCCTCGGCAATCATGCGGGCGGCGCGGGCGATAGCGTCGGTGGCGGCGTAGTGCTGGCCGCCGTCGCTGAAGGAGTCGGGGGTGACGTTGAGGATGCCCATCACGAGGGTGCGTTCGGCGGCGAGCGCGTCGCAGGGCAGGGGTGCTACACGGGTGGATTCGGTCATGGTTTTAATCGTACCGAATCTACCGGATGACACAGCGCGCCATATTTGCATATGGCATACCGATTTAGGGGTATCCTGGGAGGGTATGCTCTGCCTGCGTCACAGCGGTGTGGGTTGGGCACCTCATACACATACATACTCTAGGAAGTGACTCATCGTGAATATGAAGACCGGCGCTTGGATCCTGTCCCTGGTGGCTCTTGCTGCGCTTGTGACCATTGTGCTTGCTGAAGGCGCCCCCGCGGTCCGCTGGATTGCTTTCGGCACCGCAACCGGTTGCGGCTTTATTGCTGTGGGCCTGATTGTGACTCTTGCGCTGGGTTGGGACGATAAGAACGAAGCCCACTAAGGGTCTTTAAGTCTTCTTCGGGGTCTGTGCGGCACCATTGCCGGTGCCGTCGGCTCCGAGGGACACAACCGCACAGCAAAAGGGGCGGAGGTGAAAACCTCCGCCCCTTTTAGCGCGTCTGCCCCCCAATGAGGGCTGAACATCAATCGCTTAAATAAGAAGACCGGTCCTGTACTCCTTCAGAATTCTCAATCATTCATCAGGCAGTGGTGCCGGTTCTAGTAGTAACAACTTTACAATCACTAATGCTCTTCATGCAAGGGCTCTCGTCATACAGCCCAACAAATGCGACCGCATAGCGCAGGGGGCAGGATTCCTTAGAATCCTGCCCCCTGTCATATAGCTATATGCTCATTCCGATACTTAGCGCTGCGAGAAAATCAGGCTCATCGCCTCCGCACGGGTTGCGGTGTTCATGAGCGCGCCGCGTACCGCGCTGGTCACGGTCTTCGCGCCCGGCTTACGCACACCGCGCATCGACATGCACATGTGCTCAGCCTCAATCACCACAATCGCGCCGCGCGGGTTCAGGTGCTCCTCCAGAGCCTCCACCACCTGCGTGGTCAGACGCTCCTGCACCTGCGGGCGGCGAGCGTACATATCCACCACGCGGGCGAGCTTGCTCAGACCGGTCACCTTACCGTCCGGGCCGGGGATGTAACCCACATGCGCCACGCCGTGGAACGGCACCAGGTGGTGCTCACAGGTCGAGTAGAACGGGATGTCCTTCACGAGCACCATCTCAGAGTGGGCGATGTCGAAGGTCGTACCCAGAATCTCGCCGGCGTCCTGGTGCAGGCCTGAGAAGAACTCCGCGTAGGCGCGCGCCACGCGAGCCGGGGTCTGCTGCAGACCGTCACGGTCCGGGTCCTCACCGATCGCGAGCAGAATCTCACGGACGGCAGCCTCAATACGCGGCTGGTCGACGGCGTTCTTAGCCTCGCTCATTCTCTGCTCCATTCTGGTTCGGGGTGCCGTTCTCCGGGCGCTGCGCCGGAGGGGCGGGGTAGTTCGGGTACTGCTGGGTGGGCATTGCGACGGTCGGGTCGGCGTCCGGGTCGCTGAGGGGCGCCTGAGGTGGTAGAGGCTGCGTAGGTGCTACCGGTGCCTGCTGGGTCGGAACCTGCTGCGCGGGTGCAGCCGGTGCTACCGGAACAGTAGGTGCCGTAGCAGGAGCTGCCGGCGCCTCGGCAGGTGCTTCCTCAGCCTTCTGCGCCTCCTGAGCCAGCTCGCTCGGTGCCTTTACCGGCGGGATGTCGGTACGCTCGCGGGTCGGCTTGGAGTACCAGTGCTCACGCTCGGGGCGCTTGCGAACATCCTTGAAGATTTCGGCAATCTCGTTTTCGAGCAGGGTTTCCTTCTCGAGCAGGGCGAACGCCAGGCGGTCCAGAATATCGCGGTTTTCCAGCAGAATCTGGAACGCCTCATCGTGTGCCTGCTCCAGCAGGGCGCGGATCTCAGCGTCAACCTTTGCCGCGGTCGCGTCGGAGTAGTTGCGTGCCGAAGCGCCGCCGCCACCGAGGAACGGTTCGGTGTCTTCGCCGCCGAGCTTCACGGAACCAATCACAGCGCTCATGCCGTAGTCGGTAACCATCTTGCGGGCGGTGTCGGTTGCCTTCTGAATGTCGTTAGACGCACCGGTGGACGGGTCGTGGAAGACGATTTCCTCAGCCGCACGGCCACCCATCGCGTACGCCATCTGGTCGAGCAGTTCGTGGCGGGTCGTGGAGTACTTGTCGTCCTGCGGCATGACCATGGTGTAACCCAGGGCGCGACCGCGCGGAAGAATCGTAATCTTGGTGACCGGCGCGGAGTTACGCAGTGCCGCCGCGACCAGGGCGTGACCGCCCTCGTGGTATGCGGTGACCTTACGCTCGTGCTCGTTCATGATGCGCGAGGAACGCTGCGGACCAGCCATGACGCGGTCGATTGCCTCGTCGATAGCGCGGTCGTCAATCACGTTGCCGTTATCGCGGGCGGTCAGCAGAGCCGCCTCGTTCATGACGTTCGCCAGGTCAGCACCGGTGAAGCCGGGGGTGCGCTTAGCAACCTGAGCCAGGTCAACGGTGTTAGCGATTGGCTTGCCTGCGGCGTGAACGCGCAGGATGTGTTCGCGGCCCTGCATGTCGGGGGCGTCCACACCGATCTGACGGTCAAAACGGCCGGGACGCAGCAGCGCCGGGTCCAGAACGTCGGGTCGGTTCGTTGCCGCAATGACGATGACGTTCGAGTTGCCGTCGAAGCCGTCCATCTCAACCAGCAGCTGGTTCAGGGTCTGCTCACGCTCGTCATTACCGCCGCCCATGCCGACGCCGCGGCGGCGGCCAACAGCGTCAATCTCGTCGACGAAGACGATGGCGGCGGGGTCGCTCTTCGCTTCCTTGAACAGGTCGCGCACGCGGGACGCACCCACACCCACGAACATTTCAACGAAGTCAGAGCCAGAAATCGAGTAGAACGGCACGCCAGCCTCGCCCGCCACAGCCTTGGCGAGCAGGGTTTTACCGGTGCCGGGAGGGCCGTACAGCAGCACGCCCTTGGGGATCTTTGCACCCAGGCGGGTGAACTTTTCGGGTTCAGCCAGGAACTCGCGGACTTCTTCCAGTTCGGCGAGCGCCTCGTCCACGCCGGCGACGTCGCTGAAGCGGACTTCCGGCTTGTCCTTGGTGAACTTCTTCGCGCGGGACTTGGAGAAGCTCATGACGGAGGAGCCGCCTCCGACTCGTCCCATCAGGAACCAGAAGAGCACACCAAAGAGCAGAATCGGCAGGAGCAGGGACACCAGGGAGCCCAGGAAGCTGTGCTCAACGGGCTGGTCCGTGTAGCTTTCCAGCTCGGCGGATTCCATTGCCTTAGCAACTTCGTCGCCGCGGGGCTGCACGTAGTAGAAGCGCACCGACTTACCGTAGTTGTCGTTGCCCTTCTTGTAGTCGTCCTTAAGCTGCAGCTCGACGCGCTGGTCGCCGTCGTAGATCTTTGCGCTCTTGACCTGGTGGTCGTTGAGCAGCTGAAGACCCACGTTGGTGTCCACCTGACGCGAGGGCTGGGTGAAGAAGGAGGCCATGAGGAAAGCCAGCATGATTACGAGAGCTGCACCCGGCCAGAACCAGGGGCCGTTAATCAGCTTCTTCAGGAAGCCCTCCGAGCCTTTCTGCGGAGTATTGGGGTTTTGCGCCAATGCTTTGTCCTTACGTTGCGGCTGTGACCCGTTGGGGTGCGGCATGCCTGCCGGAACACCCAACGATGCAACCTTAAATGTACCCTACCCCGGCGGGCGGCTAGGTACCGGGCTTCTCTATTTCACCTGCGGGCTAAAGGGTTGTAGCACTCGGCGGGGGTGAAAGTGCATCTTCTGCGGCGGGTACATCCGCCTCCACGTACATCCACAGTCGGGTACAGCAACGCCCCGCTCCCCCACAAGCGTGAGGAGGCGGGGCGTCACCACCTACAGCATGGTTGCTGAGGTGAAGGCTTAGGAGTAAACGTGCGGGTGCAGGGTTGCGACGCAGTCCAGGTTGCGGTACTTCTCAGCGAAGTCCAGGCCGTAACCAACAACGAACTCGGGCTCGATGTCCCAGCCGACGTACTTGACCTCAACGTCAGCCTTGACGACCTTGGGCTTGCGCAGCAGGGTGCAAATCTCAACGGAAGCTGCGCCGCGAGAAATCAGGTTCTGCTGCAGCCATGCCAGGGTCAGGCCGGAGTCAATGATGTCTTCAACGATCAGGACGTTGCGGCCCACCAGGTCGGTGTCCAGGTCCTTGAGGATACGCACAACGCCGGAGGACTTGGTGCCGGAACCGTACGAGGAAACAGCCATCCAGTCCATGGTGTAGTGGCCCTTAAGAGCGCGGGAAAGGTCAGCCATGATCATGATGGCGCCCTTGAGAACACCCACCAACAGCACGTCCTTACCGGCGTAGTCTTCGTCGATGCGCGCCGCCAGTTCGGCGACCTTCGCGTTAATCTCTTCCTTGCTGAAGAGAACGTTCTTAATATCGTCCTGCACGTCGATAGCCTGCACGATGTATTCCTTCGTATCTTTAGACGCTCTGCGCCTCCGCCGGGGCCCCGGGTGCGGGGTTTCATGCCTTCCCACAGCGGACAATGTGGATGGTGTTCGCCTTAAGTATGGCTTAAAACGGCGCCGCGGCGCACCTCACCACGCAGATAGTGTGTGCTGAGGATGCTTCCGCGGGCACCTAGCTGGGCACCTAGTTAGGGTCGAGTTGGCACTAATACGAGCACGTCCAGGCGTTCACCGGTTGCCGGGTGCACAATTTTGCGGCGGCGGTACGCGCTCACATGACCGGGCATCTGAACGGGTCCAGCTACCGCATATTCGGCGGTGAAAGAGTCCAGCGCCTGCAGTCGCTCGAAGCCCGGGTTCTCTCCCCCGGCGGCTTTGCAGGCGGTGGCAAGCACACGCAAACGAAGCGCCGGATGCAGCGCCGCCACCTGCGCACGGTCCAGTAGCACGGCGTCCTCACGTTCGATGCCACGCACGGTGGTTCCGGCGGGTAGGAGCGCCTGCTCGTAGACTACCTGTGCCTGCTCGTCGAGGTATTCGGCATCGGGGCCGGCCACCGCGGCGGTGCGCGCCAGGGAGCGGGCGACGTCCCCGCCGAGGTGCTCCTCCAGGTAGGGCAGCACACTGTGGCGGATACGGGCACGCATGAGGGTTTCGTCGGTGTTGGTCGGGTCGATCCAGGGGGTGAGGGTTTCGGCATCGCAGATGTCGAGCATGTCGGTGCGGCGCAGACCGAGGAAGGGACGCAGGTAGGTGACGCCCCTTTCGACGCGTACGGGCGGCATACCGGCAAGGGAGCGTGTGCCGGAGCCGCGGCTTAGGCCGAGTAGCACGGTTTCTGCCTGGTCGTCGAGGGTGTGGCCGAGTAGTACGGCGCGGGCGCCGGTGGCTTCGACGGCTTTCGTGAAGGCGGTGTAGCGGGCGGTGCGCGCCGCCATTTCGGGGCCCATGTTCCCGACGGGAACCTGCACTTTTTCGGTGATGACGGGGTGAAGCCCCAGGTCGGTGAGGGTCTGCGCGGTCTGCGCGGCGACTGCGGCGGAGTCTTCTTGCAGGCCGTGGTCGACGATGATGGCGCCTACGCGCACGTCGCCGCGGCGGGCGAAGTGCGCGGCAATTGCCGCCAGGGCGAGGGAGTCGGGGCCGCCGCTGCAGGCGACCAGGAGCAGGGGTAGATCGGCGGCGTCCGCAGTGGAGGCGGTGCGGGAGCGTCCGGTGGCTTTGATACTTCCGGCGCCGAGGAGCTTTTCGAGGGCGGCGGCGAGGTGGCGGCGGGCAGTGCCGACGGCGGGGTGCAGGCGTCCTGCGCGTCCATTCTGCATGGTGGTTCCTTTATATAGGTGTGCGGGAGGGGTTAGGTGAGAGGGTTAGTAATGGCCAGCTCAATGCCGAGCTCTTGGGCGACCTTGAGGACCGCACCAATTGACGGGCCGGGTAGCCCACGCTCAATATCGCGGATCGTTTTATCGCTGAGCCCAACCATCCATGCCAACTCCATTTGGGTGATTTTTTCGTACTTGCGGACGGCGCGAACCTGGGCACCAAATTCCTGTGCGAACCCCGTTGCGTCGAATGCCATGGGGGTTTCCTCCTCACCGCTACAGAACCTCACGTTATACGAACTATTCTTCGTAATATGCCCATAATAGCACCTCGAGAAGCTCTCTGAGGCTATTTTCCGAAGAATAGTTCGGTTACGCACCCTTCCACGGAACCTCCGAACACAATCAAGGAGCACAACAAAAGGGGGCGTGCCCACCGCCTCCAGCACGCACGAAAACTCGCACGAACCAGACACGGGGAACACGCCCAGCAAGCCCTCCGCTCACCTGCCGCTAGGACAGCGACTGCAGACGAGCCACAATGGGCGCCAACTCCTCGTGGTAATCAAGAACCATGAGAGGGGTGAAAATAGTGCGGTACGAAGCGTAATAGAAATCCGGTGTTTTATTGAAATCCCACGGCGTGTACCCGTTAGTGAAGAAGTTAGTGTCATAAGCCCGAATATCTCCCCCCTTCGCCAGCGCATGCTGGTACACCCAGCTCATTGCTCGATGCAACTCACTCCCTTCCTTAATGGGAGCAGCACCCTTCTCAGCACGCACAGCATTCGCCGCATCCAGGGATTCCAGAGTCACCTTGGGGCTACCCGCAGCACGATAAAGGAAGGTAAAGTAGGCGCCACGGCTCGCCGGAGTGTCATAGTGGAAGGAGCCGTCAGACCAACCAGCGCTCAAACCCACGCGGGTCGCCCAGATAGCAACCTTATAACGAGCATCGCCCGGAGTCAGGTCGGTGTACGGGGACTTCTCCGGCAGGTTCTTCACCTCGGGTGAACCCGCCAGATGGTACAGGTACTCCAGCAAGCGGCCACGCGAGATAGTCATGACCCCGTTCGGCAACTTATCTTCATCGGTTGTAGCCAGCCCAACAACCTGATTCTTCGTAATCAGGCCAGTGCACTCTGCCCACTTCAAACTGCTTATAGCGTTCTTGCCGTAATAGAAGTACATATCAAAACAATTAATATCAAATTCCAGCTCTTCAACAGGCTGTGCAGATTTCGGATGAATGTATGCCGCCTGGGCTACACCCTGGCCCATATACCCCATAGCCAGTGCCAACAGTGCCGCCGCGCCGCGGGTCGAAAGGTTTTTCTTCATTTTCTATCCTCGGTGAAAGGTGTGAGAGTAGAAGAAGAGTGAATCCCTTTGACCATACCCGGAATCTGCACCTCGCGCAATCAACTACGCCCGGCGTGCAGGCAGATGCGGCGAAAGACACAACAAAAAGGGGGCGTGCCCACCGCCTCCAGCACGCACGAAAACTCGCACAAACCAGACACGGGGAACACGCCCCCCTGATAAAAACCGGGTGCACCTAACGGTGCGGCAGCTTAGTGACCCTCAGCTGCGAAACGGTCGATAGCCTCCTGGACCATCTTCTCAGCAGCAGCCAGGTCTTCCCAGCCCTCGCCCTTAACCCACTTGCCGGGCTCCAGGTCCTTGTAACGCTCGAAGAAGTGCTGAATCTCAGCCTTCAGCTGCTCCGGAACATCAGCCAGGGACTTGATGTGGTCGTAGCGCTTGTCGGTGGGAACGCACAGAACCTTAGCGTCGCCGCCAGCCTCGTCGGTCATGTTGAACACTGCGACCGGGCGGGACTCAACCAGCACGCCGGGAACAACGTCAACGTCCAGGATCAGCATTGCGTCCAGCGGGTCGCCGTCCTCACCGAGGGTGTTCTCGAAGTAGCCGTAAGCGGTGGGGTACTGCATGGAGGTGAACAGCACACGGTCCAGGCGCAGGCGGCCGGTCTCGTGGTCCACTTCGTACTTCACGCGGGAGCCGCGGGGAATTTCAATAGTGACGTCGAGTTCCATCGGAACCTTCTTTCTCGTGAGTTAGAGTCACTTTCGCGGCGACTTCGGCGCGCAAGGTGCGAAAGTTAGGTGTTGAACTCACCCATTGTAACCCGTTCACGCACACCGAAACCGCGTATTTGGCGCCAAAACCAGCGTAATTTACCACGCTCACACCACAGTTAACATTCCGCCTAGTCCCGCGCCCGCCAGCACACCCCGCCGCCGCACCCCGCCACCATGCCGGACAGGTCAGATAGGGGTTATAAGGGGCAGCAGGAGCACGGCATGAGCATCCCAGCACCGGCGCGTAAATTCGATAGGCACCCCATCCGCCCGCTATGCTCAAAAGATGCCTTCCAACAAGCACAACACCCAGACCACCACCCTCACCCGCCGCGCCGCCCTCACACTCGGTGGCATGTTCCTCCTCACCGCCTGCGGATCCGCCGCAACCGAACAGAAACGCCCCGAAGGTTCCGCAAGCCCCACCGGCAGCGCAACCGGCAGCCCCACCGGCACCGCCGAGGCGACCGCCTCCGCAACCCCGAGCGCCACCCCGACCCTCGCACCCGCACTGACCGAAGCGGAACAGGAGCAACTACGTGCCGCCCTTACCGCGCTCTTCGCTGACGACACCTACCCGCAGTACAGCCTGCTCGTCACCGGCATGGACGGGAACCTGCCCAGCATCAAGGCGGCCACCGCACCCGCCGACCTCTACGCCGCCAACGCCGACACCGCACGCGTACCCGCCTCCACTTTTAAGGTGCTGACCCTGTTCGCACTCAACCACTACGCGAACCTGCAGGCGCGCCTGCGCACACGCGTCACCCGCGACTCCGCCGGACTGTACCTCATGGCAGGCGGCGACACCCTGCTCGGCGCGGGCGCCTCTGACCCGAAGCAGATTGTCGGACGCGCAGGCCTAACCACCCTCGCCGAGCTGACCGTGAAGGCGCTGAACGAGGGCGAGAAGCCGACCGCGGCGCTACCCGTCTACCTTGACGGCACCTTCTTCAGCGGCCCCGGCGTGAACCCCGGCTGGGATGCCGCCGACGTGGCGTCCGGCCAGATCACGCCCATTCACCCGATTGCGCTCGAATCGCACACGGTGCCAGGCAAGTCCACCGCAAGCAACCCGGTACGCCCCGACGATGCGGCGGTTGCCGCCCAGCAGGCGTTCGTGGATGCGCTCAACACCACCGGCAAGGAGTCCGGCATGAGCTTCACCCTCGCGGAGCGCCGCACCGCCCCCGCGGAAGCGGTTGAAATCGCCGCGGTCGAATCGGCAACCCTGCTGGAGCAGGCACAACACATGATGCTCGAATCCGACAACGCCCTCGCCGAGGTGCTCGGCCGTTGCGCCGCCATTGCCGCAGGTAAGGAAGGCAGCGGCGAAGCGGCACAGCAGACCGTGCGCCAGGCACTCGTGGATGCCGGCGTGAACATTGAAAACCTGGTGCAGGCAGACGTGTGCGGCATGTCCTTAACGGACCGCGTGACCGCCCGAACCCTCGTGCAGGTTGTGGCTCTGCTGAATGCTGATGAGCATGCGGAGCAGCTGATGAGCACGTTCCCGGTCGCGGGCGTGAGCGGCACCCTATCCGGTCGTTTTGGTGCGGCGAACGCCGTGCACGCACGCACTTTTGTGCAGGCGAAGACCGGCACCTTGTACACGGTGTCTTCGCTGTGCGGTGTGGCGACCCGACCCGACGGCACCCGCCTGATTTTCGCGATTATTCTGAACGATCTGGGCGGTGCGGATGCGCTGCCCGCCGCGAAGGAACGCGTGGACGCGGCGGCGGCGGCGATTGCGAACCGTTCGACTGCGCCGAGTGCTTCTGCCAGCCCCTCTGCGGTAGCGGCGAGCGCTTCGGCGGCGCCCGCGGCGGCAGTTTCTACCGCGGCCGCGGCGAGTGCAGTCTCCTAGTGTGTTCACCCGGATAGCCCCGAAATCCCCCCTAAATCATCCCACTTAGGTTGATTTTCTGTAATGTTTCACGTGAAACCTGAAAATCAACCTCTCGGGGTGAGAGGGGCACGGGGTGCCGACAGACTCCTCAACCGGGACTCGCGCCCGCTCACCCGGCAGGGTTTCACGCCCGCTTTGTTTCTCTCCTCCAGCAGAAAAGTCACCATGGACCTTACCTTCACCCTCGCTGATCTGACCGCTACCTCCGCCTGCGAGCTGCGGCTCTACACCGAGCTTCGGGAGCGTGCGCAGAAGCAGTCTGCCCACCCGACCCACGAGAAGTTGGAGCGCGCCCGCGAAGCGTACCGCGAGTGCCTGCGGGTGCTAACCGAGGGCGGAATGGTCGGCAGTGCAGTAGTCGGCAGTGGAGTAGTTAGCAGTGAGCATGCGGGCGGCACAGCGCACCCGGTGCCCCTGGTGGCGATCTCCGCGGCGGGGCTGACCTACACGGTGGAGCTCGACCGCCTCGACTGCCCGGCTACGGACAGCACCGCCGAGAGCAATACCGCCCGAATCGTCTGCACCCCGCACCTGGGTGAGGCGGCGCATCGGGCACTATTGCGCGGTGCCCTGGTGGGGCATCTGCTGACCGCCGGTGCCACTGAGAGCGCCACCGAAAGTGCCAAGAATGCGGTGCGCCTCGATCTCTGCCTGGAGCACGGCGCGGAACCCGAATCGGAGCATACTGAGCACTCCTCCCCCGCTGGTCAACCTCACCGGGTTGATTCGGCGCGTATTCTGCCGCTCATTCGCCTGCAGGAGCAGCGCCTCCTCTCGCTCACCGAGGCGCTGAACGAGGGCGTGGAACCGGCGGAACTTGCCGAGCGCATCCCGCATTTTCTGACCTGCGGCGAGTGCCCGGCATGCCTGAACGCACACCTGAACACAGCGGCATCTCTTGCCCTCGCAACCGAAGCCCCGGAACTCGTCACCGAAGACGCTGCAGACGCCGCCGAAGACCCCGAAATCGAAGAGCATCCGGTCATGTACAGGGTGCCCGCCGCGGTGGAGAACGACAGCGAACAGTACCGCCTGCAGTGCCTGCTAGATGCCCAGCTCGCATCCCTGGAGGAGCACGCGGCGGAGCACGGCTGGGGTACCGGTGAGCTTGAGGCGGCGATGTTGCTGTCCATGACGAATTATCACCGCCGCGAGCGTGCCCCGTTCTGGCGTGAGCACATTCGCCGTCTGGAGGACGGCCCGACGGCGTGGGTGGCAAGCCGCGATTACGCGTATCTTGATCGGGTGCAGGTGCTTTCGGTGGAGCATGCGCATGCTCTTCTGAACACCCCCGCAGACCTGGAGGCGCTTGCCGCCGCTATGAAGGAGCCCACCGAGGTTGAGGACGCCCCCGGCTGGTATCGTGTGCGCGGCGCGCAGGTGCGTCTGTTGCGTGCGCGAATTGAGGCTGACCCGAGCCTGGTGATTGCGCCCTCTGACCGCGCGGTTTTTTGTGCGTATGAGGCGGGTTTGAGCCCGCAGATTGCGCTGGACCGTATGGAGTCGCAGGTGAATTATTTCCGTGCGTCGAATCCGGGTGAGCGTGTGCCCGCTGAATTGGCGGCGACGGGTTTCTTTGGCATGCGTGTGCTGGCGGTGGCGCAGGGCGGTTTCGGTGCCGGTTCCGTGGATTCCGCAGATTCTGCAGATTCCGAAGAGGCTGGCGCAGAGTCCGGCAAGTCGACCGGCGAGTCGGCTGGCGAGTTCTTGGAGGTGCTTCTGCAGGAGCGCATCCGCGTGAAGGATGAGCCGCACCGTGCCCTGCCTTCGGGTATTGGTCCTGGCGATCCGGTGTCTACGGCGACGATTGAGGCGGCTCTGCAGGCCGATGTGCACGGGCTGCTCTTCAACGGCACCCTCATGCCGAGCGACCCTATGCCCGGCGAGGATTCCGAAGATTCCAGCGAGTCCGCCGAGACCCCTGACGCGCCCCGCGCCCTGCCGAGCGTGCTCGATGCGGCGGCTTCCCTGACGGGGGTGGAGAGCGCCTCCGCGGATTTGCTGTTCCGCCGCGCGCCGCGCCTGAAGAAGGGCGCCTCAAACGCCAAAAATGCAGAAAATCTACCCCGTGAGGTTGATTTTTCCGGCTCTGACCTGCCCACGATGGATGCCGTGCACGCGGCGGTTCGCGCTCTCGACCATTCCTATGTGGCGGTTCAGGGCCCTCCGGGTGCGGGTAAGACCTTCCTCGCCTCGCATGTGATTGCGCGTCTGGTGGCTGAGGGTGCGAAGGTGGGCGTGGTGGCTCAGTCGCATGCGGTGATTGAGAATCTTATGTTGGCGTGCTGTGCCCGTAATGGTTTTGATGTTTCGCGTGCGGTACGCCTGCGCGGTAAGTCGGTGACTCCGGACGCCCCGTGGTCTGAGGTGTCTGATTCTGAGCTGGTCGAGCTGATTTCTGGTGCGGGCGGCCTGCTGTTTGGCGGTACGGTGTGGGATTACGTGAGTGAGCGTCGCGTGCCTGCCGGGTCGCTGGATGTTCTGGTGGTTGATGAGGCGGGCCAGTTCTCTCTGACGAATACGGTGGCGGCGGCTCGTGCGGCGCGTTCGGTGCTGCTGTTGGGCGATCCGCAGCAGTTGCCGCAGGTGTCGACGGGTGTGCACCCGTACCCGGTGGACGTTTCGGCGTTGGGCTGGCTGTCTGACGGCGCGGCGGCGTTGGATCCTCGTTTTGGCTATTTCTTGGGTGAGTCGTGGCGCATGGATTCGGCGTTGTGCGAGCGGGTTTCGTGGCTGTCGTATGATGGCGCGTTGGCGAGCGCGGCGGCGACGGCTGGTCGCGCCCTGCAGGGTGTTGCGCCGGGTGTGGTGTCGTATCCGGTGGAGCACGCGGGGTGTTCGGTGCGTTCTGTGCAGGAGGCGCAGGCGGTGGTGGATTGCGTGCGCGAGTTGTTGGGTCGTGAGTGGGTTCCGGCGGCTGGTGCTGAGCCGCGCCCGTTGGTGGCGGAGGATTGCATTGTGGTGGCGGCGTATAACGCGCAGGTTGATTGTGTGCGTGAGGCGCTGATTGCTGCTGGTTTGGCGGATTCTTCGGGTGCTGGCGTGCGTGTGGGGACGGTGGATAAGTTCCAGGGTCAGGAAGCTACGGTGGTGTTGGTGTCGTTGGCGTCGTCGCGGGTTGATTCTGGGCGCGGTGCCGGGTTTGTGCTGTCGCCGAATCGTTTGAACGTAGCGGTGTCGCGCGGTCAGTGGCAGGCGGTGTTGGTGCATTCGCCGTGGGTGGCGCGTTCGGTGCCGCAGGATGTTGAGGAGGTGCTGGCTCTGTCGGGCTTCGCGGGCCTGGTGGAGTAGCGCCCCTAGTGCAGCCCTTATTCTGCGCTCTTCTACACTCCCCCGCCCGCTGCGTTGCGGGGCTGACTGTAACAGGGTCTGGCGGTGTGGATTGGCGGAGTCTGGTTGCGGGTGTCTTTGGCGTGCCCGCAATCGGGTTTAGCTGAGGTTCAGCCGAGGTTTAGTCAGGGTTTAGCCGGGTGGAACCACCAAAAATGAATTATAGTCAAACTAACCCTAATGTCAATACTCAAAATGAGGAAAGTTTTTCAACTAGCGTTCATGTATATGATTCACATCTCTTATAGAATCTAAAGTACCGCGCGACACACTATTTGTGCGGGGGCTCCCGATGAGCCGCCCCGTGCATCCTCAACCACCCCGTGATGACCGGCGGGCCCGTGATGACCGGCGGACTCAGGCAAAAACAAGCGAAAACAGACGAATACAGGCAAATACAGACAGGCACAGCCGACTGTCGGGGTATTCACTCATACGATTGCGCGCTACGAATTGCGCACAATGAACTACGCACGACGGATTGCACGCCGCGCGACACCATAAACCCCATAGTGGAGGTCCCCCATGAGTGTCAACACCGAACTACTCAAGAATAGAGATTTTCGAAATACTCTCTTCGCCATTGGAGCCAACCAGCTCTCAGACTCGATGAGCTATATCACCACGCCCATCATTATCCTGGCGCTGACCGGTTCCCCCGAAGCTGCGAGTATCACCCTCTTCGTCGCAGGTGTTCTCGCCACCTGCGCCGGAGCAGTATCTGGAACATGGGTCGACAGAATCGGCCCCTCAAAGTGCCTGGCGCTGTCCTGTATCGGTCAGTCACTGTCCTGGATAGCGATTCTTCTCTACCTCGTTTTCAACGTCACCAACATTTACGTTTTGGTGATCACGATTTCTCTCGCCGCCATCATTTCCACCTTCGACTACCCGAGTGAACAGTCCATCATCACCCGCGTAGTCCCCAAGGAACATCTGGGGTACGCCTCCGGTATGGGTGAGACGCGCGAGTCCACCGCTAACCTGCTGGGCGGCCCGGTCGCAGGCATCATTATCGGCTTCTCGACTGTACTCATGACCGCAGTTCACGCGGTCGTCAACCTGCTGGCATTCATCGTCGCACCCAAGAGTTACGGCGCTAGTCGGCACCCCGCAGAAGAGGAGGAAGGCGAGAAAACCAGCTTCTGGCAGGACTCAAAAGCCGGTTTCGAGTACATCCTGAAGAACAAGGTGCTGGTGTCCATTGCATTCGTTTCAACACTTGCGAACTTTGGAACGGTCGGCATTCCGCTCACCTTCATCTACTACTACACCCTGGAGGGCGCACACCCGCTCTTCATCGGCATCTTCGCGAGCGCCTTCGGTGTGGGTGTGCTGCTTGGCTCGTTCCTGGTCGGCCCGCTGACCGAGAAGTTTGCGCTCGGCCCGCTCGGTATCACCTCCCTGGCCATCATGTCGGCCTGCTACCTGCTGCTGCCGGTGGTTCATTCGATGCTGTGGGCGGTGTGCCTGCTGATTGTGCTGGCGGGTATTGTGCTCCCCTCCTTCAATTCGAGCATCATTGCGTACATTAACGCATCCACCCCGGAGCACATGATCGGTCGCGTGCACTCGGTGCAGGGCATCCCGAACATGGCGCTGACCCCGCTGGCTGTTCTGCTGGCAGGCTTCCTCATTGTTGATTGGGGTATTACGTACACGGCGCTGTTCTACGCGGTGTTCATTTTCCTGTCGCTGGTGGTGATGGTATTCCAGAAGCCGCTGCGTCAGCTGCCCCATATCTCGCAGGTAACGAACGCACAGTAGTTCCGCGATAGCCCCGTCTATCAACTCCACTCAACGCCCCCGAAAGCGAATAATTCAACGTGCACTTGCATGAAAATTATTTTCCTTTCGGGGGTGTTCTACGTCCTTTCGAGGATTTCTGCACACAGTGCATGCTCACGATAATTCCCCTTATCAATGCGCATTTTTAGGGGTTTAAATGTTGCCGGTATTACGGCGAACCTTACGCCGCTTGTTGAAGGTTTTACGGCATAATAGGAAGGTGTTCGTTCTAACCTTTATTCAACGTTCCGCACAGCACTCACTCACTGCACTGTCGGACGAACTCGCAAAGCTCAACCCGCGTGTTGCCTTCGCCCAGACATACCCTGACGAAATTCAGGGCGCCTTCGACCGCGCCAGCGACGCACTCCACGCGGCGCTCATTGCCGCGCGCGATAACGGCTTCTGGGTCGGCATCGGAATCGGCGAGCTCAACATCCCCCGATTCGCAGGCGCACTCGGCGCCGTCAGCACCACCGACTGCACCGGCGACGCCCTCGAATTCTCACGCCTCGCCGTCGAAGAAGCACAGGGAGGCGCACCCGTACGCTGCATCAGCGTCAGCGCCGACAACCGCCACCTCGCCGACCTCGCCGCAGGCTCCGCACGCCTGCTCTACCGCGTATGCGCCGACCGCACCGACGCCGAATGGCGCGTAGTAAACCTGCTCGTACCCGGCGTGCGCGGCCAGCAGAAAGCCGCCGCAACCGCACTCGGCATCACCACCCAGGCGGTCAGCCGCACCCTCGTCCGCTCCCTCTGGCACGAGGAGCAGGCGGCACGCGGTGCGCTCATCGAGCTGCTGACCCGTATTGACCGTTCGCGCCGCCGCGCCACCTAACCGCCGCACATCCCTCACTCTTTCGCGCCTGCCAGCCTCTCGTAGCTGCCAGCCTTTCGTAGCTGCCAGCGCGGAACCGAACACCTGATCCCGCCCGTGATGGTCACCCCCTGCCAGGGGTGAACCGTCCGGGCGGGACGCTCTTTAAGCCCGCGCTGAATACCCTGTAGCTCGACGGGCAAAACCAGAGAAAAGGTAGACTTATCTTTATGCCTCTTTCAGAACTTTCCGTCAGCACCCAGAACTATCTCAAGGAAATCTGGAGCCTCGAAGAATGGACCAAAACCCCTGCCACCGCATCCGCCCTGGCAGAACGCATGGGCCTGCGCATTTCTTCGGTATCTGACGGCCTCAAGCGCCTCGCCGCCGCCGACCTGATCGAGCATCAGCCCTACGGCGCTATTGAGCTTACTGAAACCGGCCGCTCCTACGCGCTGGCGATGATCCGCCGCCACCGCCTCATTGAGACGTTCCTCGTGGAAACCCTCGGCTACACCTGGGACCGTGTGCACGACGAGGCGGAGGTCCTGGAGCACGCGGTATCCGACTTCATGGTGGACCGCATCGACACCCTGCTGGGGCACCCGACCCGCGACCCGCACGGCGACCCGATTCCGGACTCTTCGGGGCACATTAGTTTTCCGCAGACCGTGCCGCTGAGCCAGTGCGAACCCGGCGAAACAGTCGTGCTCGAACGCATTAACGATGACGACCCGCGCCTGCTGCGCTATCTGCAGGGCCACGGTTTTGTGCCCGGCGTGCGCCTGCACATTGAGGAGGGCGCGCCCTTCTCGGAAGCGGTAAACGTGAGCGTGGTCGGTGCCGGTTCCGGCAACCTGCACGAGACGGACGCGGCCGGTGCGGTGAAGCCCGGCGGCACCATTATTCCGTTGGGTGCGGAGGCGACCGCCTCCCTGTTCGTATCCCGCACGGTGCGGTAGATACAGGGCGGTAGCGGCGGGCTTCTAGCCCGGAAATCCGGGCGGGTACGCGCCCCCAACCTTCAGAAGATAGCAATAGGCGGAAAGCCCCACGGTGGGACTTTCCGCCTATTGCTGTCTGTGGTGAGTGTACTCAGTAAGCTTTCCCAAAGGGAGCTTTCACAGGGTGAGCTTTCTTAGGAAGCTACCGGCTCAGTTTTCGTTGCATCAGTGCTGAGTCGGCGGGCGCGCATCCTGCCCAGCAGACCGTAGCGCGGGGCGAACACGTACGCCAGGGCGAACAGTATGCCCTGCGTGACGACCACGGCACCACCGGGGGATACGTCCGCGTAGTAGCTGGCGTACAAGCCGGTCAGCGTGCCCACCAGGGAGACTCCCACGCTCACCGCGAGCATCGGCACGAACCGGTCAGTTATCAGGCGCGCGGTGGAGCCGGGGATGACGAGCATCGCCACGACCAGCACCACACCCACGATCTGCAGCGCCACCACGGAAGTCAGCGCCAGCATAATGAGCAGCAGCGCGCCGAGCAGACGCGGACGCAACCCCACCGCCTGCGCAAAGCCCGGGTCGAAGGCGTACAGCACGAAGTCGCGGCGCTTGACCAGCAGCACGGCGGCAACCACCACCGCGAGGATGGCGACCTGCCAGACGTCCGACCAGGACACACCCAGCACGTTACCGAAGAGGATATGGTTCAGGTCGGTATTCGACGGCGTGACCGAAATCAGCACCAGACCGAACGCGAACATGGTCGTGAACACGATGCCGATCGCGGCGTCCTCACGCACGCGGCCGCTGCGCCGCACCCCGCCGATGAGCGCCACCGCCACGAGCGCGGCAATGACCGCACCCACCGCGAAGGGTGCACCGAAAATGTAGGCGAGCACCACGCCGGGCAGCACCGCGTGCGAGATCGCGTCGCCCATGAGCGACCAGCCGAGCAGCACGAGCCAGCAGGAGAGCAGGGCGCAGACGGCGGCGGCAATGACGGTGACCACGAATGCGCGGAGCATGAAGGGCAGGGTCAGCGGCTCCACCAGAAAGTTGAGGATGTCCATTTAGTTCTTCCCTTCCGCAGAGCTGATCGTAGTAGTGCCGGAGGTAGCAGCGCCGGGGGCAGCGGTAGCGACCGACGCGCCGGCGTCCACTTCCATGCCGAAGGCACGCACCAGGTTCTCGGGGGCGAGCACCTTCTCGGGGGTGTCGTGCATCAGAATCTCGCCGCGCAGCAGTAGCGCCTCGTCGGCGAACTGGCGCAGGCTCGCCAAGTCGTGCGTGGAAACCAGCACGGTCGCGCCCTCGTCACGCAGCTGTTCGATGACCTGAATGAGCATCGCTTCGCTGCGCTTGTCCACGCCGGCGAAAGGCTCATCCAGCAGCAGCAGCTGGGCGCCCTGGGCGATAGCGCGTGCCACGAAGGCGCGCTTACGCTGGCCGCCCGAGAGCGCCCCAATCTGGCGGTCGGCAAGGTCGGTCAGTTCCACGCGGGCGAGCGCCTCATCCACGGCGGCACGGTCTGCGGCACGCAGGCGGCGGGTGATGCCGAGGTTGCGGTAGCGTCCCATGCTGACGACCTCGCGCACGGAGATGGGGAAGGTCCAGTCGATTTCTTCGCTCTGCGGCACGTAGCTGACCAGTCCGGCGCGGTGGTGGTGCGCGTTCTTGCCGCGGCTGCCACGGTTACCGCCGACGGGCTGCCCGTCGAGGGTGATGCTTCCGGCGTGCATGGGCACGACCCCCATGATGGCTTTGAAGAGGGTGGATTTGCCGGAGCCGTTCATGCCGATCAGGCCGCAGATACGCCCGGTGTCCAGGGTGAAGGATGCGCCGGTGAGGGCGCGGACTGGCCCGTAGTTCACGTGCACATTTTCGCAGCTGAGAAGAGTGCTCATTCCTTGTGTTCTTTCTGGTGGTCACCGTATGCGTGGGGCGGGTGTACTTGCTTGTGTGGTGGTGAGTGGGTGGGTGTGAGTGGGCGCTGTGTGAGCGAGTGTTAACGGCGTGGGAGGAGCGGAGCCATGAAGGCGACGCCCCTCCTATCCTATCGGGGGTTTGGGGTTTACCCGGGGTTATTCAGGGTTTAGGAGTTGCCCTTGAGGCCCGCCACGATGGTGCGTGCGTCGTAGCGGATCATGTCCAGGTAGGTGGGCACGGGGCCGTTCGCCTCGGAGAGCGAGTCCACGTAGAGCACGCCGCCGAATCGTGCGCCGGTGGCGTCTGCGACCTGGCGCATCGGGTTGTCAGAGACGGTGGATTCGCAGAACACGGCGGGCACCTGGTTCTCGCGCACGTAATCGATCGCGGAGGAAATCTGCGAGGGGGTCGCCTGCTGTTCGGAATTGACCGCCCAAATGTACTTTTCCTTCAGGCCCGCGTCTGCCGCCAGGTAGGAGAAGGCGCCTTCGCAGGTGACCAGTGCGCGCTGGTTCTCGGGCAGGGTGGAGATTTCCTTGACGAGCTCGTCACGCACGCCCTGCAACTGCTTCTTGTAGGCTTCACCGCGGGACTTGTAGTCGGCGGCGTGGCTCGGGTCGAGGGCGCTAAATTCGCGAATCATCACGTCCACGTACTTCTGTACGTTGCTGGGGCTCATCCAGGCATGGGGGTTGGGCTTGCCCTCGTAGGCATCCTCGGTAATGGAGATGGGCGTGACCCCCTCGGAGACGGTCACGTGCTTAGCGTGGGATTCTTCAACGAACTTGGCGAACCAGGATTCGAGGTTCAGGCCGTTGTCGAGCACCAGGTCGGCGGCGTGCGCCTTCTTCAGGTCGGAGGGGGTGGGCTCGTACTCGTGGATCTCTGCACCGGGCTTGGTGAGGGATTCGACGTTCAGGTCGTCGCCTGCCACGTTGCGGGCGATGTCTGCGAGCACGGTGAAGGTGGTGAGCACGGTCTTCTTACCGCTGCTGCTCTTAGCGCCTTCGGTGGTGCTGGAGGTGCTACCGCAGCCGGTGAGCACGAGTAGCAGGGTGAGTGCGAGGGCGGCGCAGAGCGCCTGGATGAGGCGGCGTGCGTTGCTGCCTGCGGGGGTGAAAGCGTTCATGAGGCATCCTTCATTGGAAGTCACGGGTTTGAGTATGTGGTTGATGTATGGGATTTGCCGCGCCGGGACGCTAGGGACACGGTTGTGTCTGCGCAGGCATCATAATGCGCTTTTGCCTGTCGTCCCGGGCGGAATTTAACAATAGTTCGGCTAGCCGAACTTTTCAACTAAGCCACACAGAAAACCTTGAAATATTGGCAGAAGCCCAGAGACAGAAGCACCGGCAGACACAGTAAGGAGGCGAGGGACCCCTCCCCCGCCTCCTTACTACACGCGGTTCTACGGCAAGCTATACGCTCGGATTAGTCGGCAATCTCAACCACGACCGGCGTGTGGTCGCTTGCGCCTTCACCGGCGCGTTCCACCTTATCGATCCAGGCACGTTCCACGCGTGCGGCGAGCGCGGGCGAGAACAGCTGAAAGTCAATGCGCATGCCCTCATCCTTGGTGAAGCGGCCCGCCTGGTAGTCCCAGTAGGTGTACTCGCCCGGAGTGTGCGGGCGTACTACGTCCACCATGCCCTCTTCGAGTAGGGCGGCGAAGGCGCGGCGTTCGGGTTCGGAAACGTGGGTCATTTCGTTGCGCAGGAAGTAGTCTATATCCCACACGTCGGCATCCTCGGGGGCGACGTTCCAGTCACCGACCAGGGCAAGCTGCGACTGCGGGTTAGCAGCCAGTTCGTTGTGCACGTTCTGGCACAGCGCCTCCATCCAGTGGAGCTTATAGTCCATATGCGGGTCGGTCAGGCCGCGGCCGTTGGGCACGTAGAGGCTCCAGACGCGCACGCCGCCGCAGGTCGCACCGATCGCGCGCGCCTCCAGCACCTCGGGCTCGCCGGTCTTACCGAAGTGCGGCTGATTATCGAAGCCGCGCTGCACGTCTTCGAGGCCAACTCGGGAGGCGATTGCCACGCCATTCCACTGATTCAGGCCGAAGTGCGCAACCTCGTAGCCCATGAATTCGAAGAGGTCGAAGGGGAAGGTTTCGTCCTTGGTTTTGGTTTCTTGCAGGGCGAGCACGTCAACGTCGTGTTCGTCGAGCCAGTCTTCGACGCGGTTCTCACGGGCGCGGATTGAGTTGATGTTCCAGGTGGCAATCTTCATGCCTTCTAGCTTAGCGGGTGCAGAGCATGCACCTTTCATTGCACGGAAGCGATTGCGCGGCGGCACGGGCGCTCGCAACCAACCAGAACAGCACACCGCCCGCCTGCGTAACCCCTTGGGTCGCACCGGCGGGCGGTGAATATATGCGCTAGTCAGCGCTGAATCTAGTTAGCACTGAATCTGGTCGGTATTACTCCTAGTCAACGGCGGGAGTGCCCACAACCTTCAGGCCCTTATCGCCGTACGCCTTGAGCATGTACAGGGCGTCGGAGAAGTACAGGGGGCTGGCAGGGTTCACCACGTCTGCTACACCATCGCCATTGCGGTCAACCTCAGGGTATGCACCCAGGGTGCGGGCTGCCCAACGGTTTTCAGCCTTGAACTGCTCAACCTTCTTAGCTTCGGCACGTAGCGGGCGGCGGATCTGGCGCAGGCGTGCGGCACCGTCGGGGCTACCTGCGGCACGGTAGAGGAACGCGGCGAGGGTGTGGCGGGTGGCGTAGTCGTCCGGGTGGAAGAGCCCGTCATCCCAGCCGGAGGTGATGCCCGCATCCGCCGCCCAGATGTAGGCGGGGTAGTCCGGGTTAGTGGTTGCCACATCCTTGTAGGGGGAGGTCTTGGGCAGGTTCTTGACGGTCGGCGATCCCGCCATGCGGTAGAGCATGCGCACCAGCTGGCCGCGGGTGACGGTTGCGGTGCTGTGGCGGCGAGTGACGGTGTATTCTTCGCTGTCGAGGTAGCCGTGGCAGACCGCCCACACGCCGGGGGTGGCACTCATGGTGCCAAGGAAGTTGGCGACGCATTCTACGTAGCTGGGATCGTCCTTGGGCTGCTCTGTCTTGATGACGAGCTGCAGGTTCACTGCGGGTTCTGCAGCGTGGGCGGTAGGCTGTGCGCTCACCGCGGAGGTGACGGGTACGGCACCGAGAACGAGTGCGAGAGTGAGGGCGAAAGTGCGGCGTGCGCGGGGAGCGGGTGTGAGCGCTCGAGAGATAACCGGAAGCATGGATTTTTCCTTATGTAATTGTGGTTGGGAACCGGCCGGAAGGAACCGATTTTTGGGTCGACTGCGGGGTCGCCAAATGGAGCGAATAAGAAAAGGGGAAAGGAGTGCGTTGAGGAATAGTGAGAAGCGGCAATGAATAGGGGCTGACGTGCGGCGATACGCCGTTTTGGCGTGTACCAATGATGTGCGTGTTCCGCATGCTGTCGCACGGCTATGGCGGTGCACAGTGAATGGACTGTTTTACACCGCCATAGAAAGTTTAAAGTACATATTAATATTTTATTCAATATTTGATTGAGACTTTTATCAACTAAAAATTAAACATTGTTCTAAACGACAAAGCAGCTGCGAATGGTATGTATTCCATTCACAGCTGCTTTGATTTTTAGCTGATATATAGCGGTATAACGCGCCCACTAGGGCACACGCGCCTCCCTCACGATTCACAGGAAAGTCCTGGACCGGTTCGGGCGTGTCTACTAGCCTCTACTAGCCGCGCATCACGTTATAGGCTTCCTTGGTGAGCTGACCGGCGGGCGAGGTGGAGTGGCGCAGCTCCTCAACCTCAATAACCACGTTCGCGCCAATTGCGCCGGTAACGTACACGCGGCGGCCGAGCATATTACCCTCACCGATGCGGTCGTCCTTGGCGGTGCCTTCGGTGATGCGCAGGTCGTAAATCTTGTTTTCAATGTAGAAGCCGTACAGGGAGGCAGGCTTCTCCGGCGGGTTGTAGGAGACGGGCGCAACCATGCGGGTACCGCGCGCGTTACGGCTGATGTACCAGTTGGCGGCCTCGTCAGCACCTGCGGCACCGCTGACGGTGCCAGCCCAGCTGGAGCCTTCCGCTTCGCATCCGATAAAGATGTTGTGCGCCCACTCAACAATCCAGCCGTGGCCCGCGTTGGAGCGTGCGGTGCAGCCGATGAACATGTTGCGTTCACCCTGCACGATCCAGCCTGCGCCGGCGTGGCGGGTGGCGGGCTCGTAGAGGGCGTTCTTGTTGCTGGTGCGGTGGTTGCTGTTGCTGGAGCAGTTCTCGAACTTAGCCTGCGCCGCGTACACCTCGATACCGGCGTAGGAGCCGCCGCTGAGATTCGCCTCGGCAACGTCGATACCGCGCAGCTTGTTGTCTGCCGCGCCGGAGTTCTGTCCTTCATTGGGGCGGCGGGGGTGGCCGGCGGGTTTGCCGAGCAGCAGGCCCTGGTTGAGGGTGCGGCGGATGGTCACGTCGTCAATTTTCATGCCCTGGTCATCCAGACCGAGTACGGCGACGCCGATGGCGGTGTCCCAGACTTCCACGCCGGCGATAACGGGCACGATGTCCGGTTCGTTGAGCATGTCGCCGGTCAGGTGGGTGTGGAAGATGACGCCGGCGACGTTATTCAGCGGGGCAGTGTGCGCATCGAGCGGGTAGCTACTGATGGGGGTATTTGCGGCATTAGTGCGGATGTGCAGGTTGCGTACGCCCATACGCATGGGCTTGTTGGCGTTGTAGTTGCCGTAGACGGGGGTGGTGTAGCTGCCGACGTGGAACACGCCGGTGTATTCGGTGTGGCCGTTGGCGGTGGTGGGGATGGCGCGGTCGGAGTGCGCGATGACGACGGTTGAGGAGCCGTAGCCGAAGATTTCGACACGGTGCTTGATATCGATGAAGGGGTAGGAGACGCGGTAGATGCCGCGGGGTAGTTCTACGGATCCGCCGCCGCGTGCGGCGACAGCGTCAACGGCGCGCTGGATGGCTGCGGTGGAGTCTTTGGCACCGGTGGGGTCTGCGCCGTAGTTGATGGCGTTGATGCTCATGGGCGTATCGGGCATGAGTGGCTCAATTCTTTCGATGGGTACCGCGTTCGGTGCTGAAGGCGGCGTGGTGAGTGAATTGAGTGAATACGGCAGTATGCGGTGAATACGGTGCTGCGTGGGTGCAGTGTTGAGTTTGTGTGGTGCGGTGTGTTGGGCGCATTTCTGCGGGTGTTTTGGCGTGTGCGGGTCTGTGCACCGGCAGACCTGCCTCCTGCTCAAGGGTACCGCATTGGGCGTGTGGAGGCGACGACCGGGCACTGTGATGCCTGCTCCCCTGCCGCCTCAAGCGGCTCTCGCCAGCGCCCTCTGCCGCCGCATCGTGCGGGGCGTTAAACGCGTCTGAGGGGCGGGGATTACTCCCCACCCCTCAAAACGTAACCGCCTTTAGTTATGGAATCCCACAGTCAGTTCTCCCCCACATGGCTAGCTTTAGTACCAAGTAGCAGGCCTCGCACCAACGCGTGACCGTCCCCGAAAATGGGGAGAAGGAAAATGACGTGGGTAAGATACCACCAATGAAGCCCGTAATTGGCAGGTAACACCCACAGGATTGCCCCAACCACGATACAGGTACCCGGCCCAGCGGCTGCAACAGTTGCTACTTGCCGGCCCGTCATGTAGCCATGCGGATGCAGGCTCACCCGTAAAGGCGTAATTTCAAGCGAAACTACTCCAACGTTCGGGGCCAAAACCCGCAAAGCAATCAGATGCGCTAATTCATGAATCATGAATCCCAACGTCAATCCGCCAAGCGCATGAACCAGAATCCATATCAGCGGCTCTGCAAGTCCTGGCACACCCGCACTGGTAGCCCAGAGAATCATGCCTGCAGTACATCCGCACCATATCGCAAGGAACCACCGTAACGACCGCAACATAGCAACCGCTAAATGCCTCGATTGATGAAGCAGGGATGTCTCCTGTAAAAGTTCAAGAGTTCGCCGACTCATCCCTTAGGATTTCTCTGCAATGAGCTGAGCACGGTAGGCGGAAAGTCGGTTATACGCCACAATCACAGCAAAGATGACAAACGTCAAGAGAATGAGCGTCACTACGACGGGCACAGGATTTACCATGCTCATTCGCATACTAACTCCCCCGCCCGGGAGTGCCCCTGATTCCAAGAGCATTGCCCCAAAGAAAGCTTCTCCCTTAGAGACGTTTTCATTCAGGCTAAAGAGCGTATAGAGGGTGCTTCCGGCGACTACCAATACGGTGGCTACTGCAGCAGTAGCAAGCGAAGAAATACTATAGATGAACCATTTCATGGCGCACTCCTTTTTCATTACGGGAAATTCCCAAGACACTAAAGAACACGGCGAATCCAAGCAGTACCGTGATGATGACGACGTTAACCTCCGTTGGGAGCCCAAACATATTCAGACCCAAAGCAAAAGTTGCAACGACCGATAGCAGAAGAATCACACCAATCACCACAGAGAATGGATTTCCCTTTTCTGGTGGGAAGATAATACCCACAAGATTGGTCATTACGATAGATACCAGCCCAAACCCAAAAACGGTCATGATAGCTGATAGCTGACCCCCTTGCGATAGATAAACCGTTCCAAGAACTGCACCTAGCGCAAGCATGATAGTTGCCTGCGAACCAATCAGCTGAAGGTAAAACACACCCGCCGATTGGCGGAACGGAGTGAGGCGACGCAGAGGTTCAGAGGAAGCGTACGCGTAGATTCCCAAGAAAGCAGGAAGAAGAATGTACGCCGGAGGCATATCCCAGCTCTTCCAAGGAATTGCGAAAGCTGCCACCACCGAAGCTATCAACACAAACTGGTTCTCGAAGCTACGGAACTGCATTAGCACCAAAGTGCCAAATCGAGTACTCGCAAAACTTCCAGGTAGAGCAAGGAAGTAGCTCCTGAGCGGAGTGTAGTCCTTCGGCGCAATTGCTATAGCTAGAGCTAGTAGCAGTCCACATACTCCTAGCAAGGCGAGTACAGCACCCGCTGCTCCTAGCGGCCCTCCGATAGCTTCCTCAATACGGAGAAACGCCAGCTGTGGCACCCATGGGGCCGTATCTTCGAGCAAACGAATCCGCATGTATTCGATGCTCTGGTCGCGCATCAGGCTAAATGCAACAGCCATAAGACCTGCAAGAAGAGCAGGAATCACAAGACCGCGCAAACGTGCCATTCCCACGAGGGCAAGGAGTTGCTCTACTCCCAAATGAATTACTAGCAGAATCAGGTAAGTAACAAGAGCCGGTGACACAACACCAAAGAGGAAGAGCTCCGCAGCTTTCCACCCCACGACAATGCTACAAGCAATAGCCAGCGCACTTGAAAGAGCAATAGTAGCTGTTCCGACAAGAAGCATCTCGAATACAACACTCGCAATCAGACGTTCTTTATTGGTCGCGGGAAGAGTGTACGTAAGTTCTGTTAGCTCATCTGCTTTCAGGAATAGGATTCGCACAATTGTGTAAAATGCGGCAACCCAAAAAATAGATGAGATACCCATTCCTTCCAGAATCGGCGCTATTATTTCCGGGTTATTAAATGTTTGCCTAACAACGCTGATACTCAGCAGAACATATCCTGCGTATAGCGCTAAGACACCAAAAAATGCGCCGTAACGAATTGGTCGATTTGCCAGAACTCCCCTTCCTAAAACACGGCGGCGCAGGAAGAGGAAATAGAAGTGAACGAGCTGATATACCGCGCTGAACCTCATAGGTCCCCCTCGATTTCATCCACAGTTTTTCGGACCATAGCATCGAGAGTTCCATAGCGCTCTAGAAGAACGTCGGTAGCGTCATCCTCGAGCGCTACGCCGCGGTGGAGGAAGGTAACACGGTCTGCGCACCTTTCTAGAAGCGTGAAATCATGGCTACACAGCAGGATTCCGCACCCTTCATCGCGTAATGTGCGCATATCTCGTTCAAAGGTGTAAATTGCATCGATGTCGATTCCGTTAAGCGTCTCATCAATGAGAGTAAGCGGTCGACGCAATAGCAACGCTGCAATGAGCTGAGTTTTCTTGCGCATGCCGTGGGAGTAGTCTTCCATCAGATCATGCTGTCGACCTGTCATCTGGTAACGCTTAAAGTACTCCGCCACAGCATTCTCATCCACTTTCTCCTTGTACAGAGAGTGGATAAAACGCAGGTACTCCATACCGGTCAGGAATTCCGGTAGATAGTCGTTACTTGCCAGGTACATCAAGGAGGTGCGAGCAGCAAGGCTCTGGTGCTCATGACCGCTGATCTGAATATCACCCTTCTTGGAGTGCAGGAGGTTACTTATCAGTTTCATGAGCGTGGATTTTCCAGAGCCGTTAGGTCCAATCAATCCATGAATTTCTCCGGAAGAAACTTGGAGATGAACGTCGGTGAGGGCGGGTTTCCCAGCCCCGTACGCGTAGGTAATATCGTGCGCGTCAAGAAGCATATATGTCACACCCTTCATCGTGTGTTAACTAGAAACTATTGGTGATTGCCAAGTTATGCCTGAGCGCTCAATGCGCCTGCGGTCATGCAATCAACGATGCTCGCACGGAACCTAAACAGTGGATACTGCCAACATTTTTACTGCTTCAGACCGTGTTGCCTTCCGTGACCAGTCCAAATACAGATAAGTCCAGTCTGGTTGTACGCCAGGCTGGGCTCATGCACTTAAGTGTAATATATTTGAGTGTGTATCACGACACTATCTAACTAAAAAATTTTCTCATGAGGTGTTTAAACGCCGAGGGGCGGGGATTACTCCCCGCCCCTCAGGCGTATACGTTTTAAGATTTTGTGGTCACGAGCCTCAGCTCGCAGAGCCTAGCCCGTGAGGGTTAGCCCATGAACACGCCGTTGCCGCGCTTCTCCAGCTGCTTCGGCGCGAAAGTCGCGTGGCGAATATGATCCACCTCAATGAGCACGTTATCGCCCATAGCACCGGTCACGTGAACACGGCGGCCAATCATGTTGTTCTCACCAATACGGTCATCCTTCGCGGACGCAGTCGTAATGTGCATATCGCGAATGTTGTTCTCAATGTAGAAACCGTACAGGGAAGCCTTCGCCCAGCTGTAAGGGTTGTGCGAACGAGGAGCCACGAAGCGGCTACCGCGTGCGTTACGACCAATGTACCAGTTCGCCGCCTCGTCACCTCGAGCAGCGCCGGTAACAGCGTCCTGGAAGCTGGAGGACTCGCCCAGGCAACCAATGAACTGGTTGTTACCCCACTCCACGAGCCAGCCGTGACCGGCGTTCTCCTGGGCGGTGCAGCCAATGAACATGTTGCGGGTGCCCTGAATGAACCAGCCTGCACCCACGTGGCGGGTCTTCACCTCGTACAGGGCGTTCTTACCCTGGTTGCGCTTGTTGAACCAGCTGGTGGACGCCTCAAACTTGGACTGAGAAGTGTAAATCTCAATACCCGCGTAGGTGCCGAAGCTCATGTTTGCGTCAGAGACGTCAATCATGGAGAACTTGTTATCTGCCGCACCGGGGGTGTCACCCTCACGGGCACGCAGCGGGTGGCCGACGGGCTTACCGACCAGCAGGCCCTGGCGCAGGGTCTGGCGGATGCGCAGCTTGTCAATCTTCATGCCCTGGTCGTCCAGGCCCAGGATCGCAACGCCGATGGCGGTGTCCCAGATTTCGATGTTGGACAGGGTGGGCACTGCGTCCGGCTCACCGGGGTTAGCGTCCGCAATGCGGGTGTGGAAGATGACGCCTGCAACGTTGTCGACGGGCTGGGTGTGCTTCTCCAGGAAAATCTGGTTGCTCTTAGAATCCAGCGGCAGGTTGTACTTGTTGGTGCGGATGAACAGGTCACGCACGCCCATACGCATGGGCTTGTTCTGGTTGGTGCCACCGCTCATGGGGGTGGTGTAGCTACCGGTGTGGAAAACGCCGGTGCATTCGTAGCTACCGTTCTTGGTGGAGGGAATACCCTTGTCGGTGAAAGCGACGATTCGGGTTGCCTGACCGTGGCCGAAGATCTCGACGCGGTGCTTCATTTCGATGAAGGGGTAGGAGACGCGGTACATGCCGCCGGGAATCTCCACGGAGCCGCCGCCCTGCGCAGCAACATCATCGATAGCCTTCTGGATAGCGCTAGTGGAGTCTCGTACGCCGGTGGGGTCAGCGTTGTACTTGGAATCGCATACGTTCACGCTCATGATGGTAGCCATGGAGTGTCCTCTTTCTTGGCGGATACAGAACAGCGATTAGCGCATAGATGGAATCTAAGCGCGTCATTAAGCTGAGTGTATCCAGTTGTGTTTGAGTGAATAAATGGTTTTGAGCTTCCTGCCGGTTGAGTGAGTGAGTCTCTTCCGGTGTGGGATGCGGGCGGGGAGTGAATCCGCTGCATCAATGCTCGTGGGCGGTGTGAGGGAGTGAATCTCAACCATTCCCACATGAGTCATAAATTCTTGCATACAGGATGCAAATCTGTCTAACCCATCGACAAAATATTCTAGGGCAAAATTGGGGCTTTTTCACCGCTCAACACCCGATAGTGTTGATTGTCTCGCCGGTCACTTTGATGCAATAGAGTGCACATAACCCACAGAAAACCAACTGACCAGTACAAATACCACATTTTGCACGCATATGCACTAGTCAGAGAGTTTTTCGATGAATGCGCGCTATATCACTTCGCAGGCAGGTCATCCAGACTCAAAGAACCCATTAAAACTCCTCATCAGAGGCTTATCTCACAGGCTCAAAGGTCCCCAATAGCACCCGGCGAGGCCCACCAGAGAACCGCAGAGCACCCGCCAGAGAGCCCACTAGGCACCCTGGCGAGCACCCCAGCAGATAGGGTTCAAGCCCCTACTGAACTTCCTTCGCGGAGGCGGCACCCACCACATCCAGGCGCGCATAGCGGCCCGCAAGCCAGGTACAAATCATCAGCTGAACCTGATGGAAAATCATGATCGGCAGCATCATCAGACCCAGCGAGCCCGCACCAAAAATAATGATCGCCATCGGCAGACCAGCCGCCAGCGACTTCTTCGAACCGCAGAACTGAATCGTAATACGGTCGGCACGGTTGAAGCCCAGACGCTTAGCCATCTGGTCGGTCAGCCACAGCATGAACACCACAATAATCGCCATGAGCACGACCAGCAGCACAATCTGCCACCACGCCACGCGCGTCCACACACCCTGCACCACCGAAGCGGAAAACGCCGAATACACAATCATCATGACCGAGAACTTATCCAGCCACTTAGTCGTCGGCTTCTTAGCGAACTCCCCCACCCAGCGGCGCGTCAGCTGACCGAGCACGAACGGCAGGAACAGCTGAATGGCGATGTCCAGGAAGACCGTTCCAGAGAACTCAATATGGCCCGTGTTCATCAGCAGCATGGCGAGCAGCGGGGTCGCCACCACACCCACAATCGAAGAGAGCGAAGCGCTCACAATCGCCGCCGCCACGTTACCGCCCGCAATCGAGGTGAACGCAATCGACGCCTGCACGGTCGAGGGCACAAAGGTCAAGAACAGAATGCCCATGTACAGCCCATCACCGAGCACAAAACGCAGTGGTGAAAGCGCCAAACCGACCAGCGGGAACAGCACGAACGTGCAGCTCAGAATCATCAGGTGCAGACGCCAGTGGGTCAAGCCGCGAATAGCCTCCGCGGTGGAGAGGCGAGCGCCGTACAGGTAGAACAGCAGGGCGACCGCGAACTTCGTTCCGGTGCTGAACCATTCGGCGAAGTCGCCACGCGCCGGCACAATAATTGCGAGGATGACCGCGCTAATGAGCATGGTCAGCAGCGGGTCGAGCTTGATAGAGCGAAGTGATGAAAGCATGGTTTCCATTCTATGGCCGCACCCCGCGGCGGATGCTGGGGCGGGCACATCTTCTCACCTGAGGGTCACACGGGAAGAGCTTAGGAGTATGCAGGAGGCGGTTAACAGCCGAACCCGCCGGAGTGCCTTAGCACCCCGACGGGTTCGTGAAAGTTATTGAGCCGTGCGGCTCAGGTCAGGTGTAACGGTTACTTCTTGTCGCCGTCGAAGCCGTAACCGTAGGAGCCACCCTCAGAGGAGTTGTTGCCGTACTGGCCGTAACCGTACTGCTCGGACTGGCCGCTAGAAGGCTGCTCCGGAACAGACTGACCTGCAGCAGGCTGGCCTGCACCGTTCTGGGTTGCACCATTCTGAGCTGCACCGTTCTGACCTGCGGCAGGCTGACCGAAGCCGGGCTGCTGACCGTAGGCAGGCTGACCCGGTGCGGGCATCTGCGGGCCACCGGGAGCACCCGGTGCCGGCATGCCACCGGCGGTAGCGTACGCATCCCAACGCTGGCCGTGGAAGGCACGAGCTTGCTCGGTGAGCCAGCCAGCGAACAGCGTGGAGTTCGCGTCGAACTCGGGGGCGTTCTCGGGCTTGGAGTACACGTCCACGGTTTCCAGGGTGTGGTCTGCCCAGGTGTCCTGGTGTTCACGCATGAACTCGGTGGACTGAATCGGGTCAGGCCACATGTGCACCGGCTCCGCCGCCGGGATCAGGACAGGAACGCGCGGTGCGGCATCCTTGACCGGGTTCTCCGTCGGGCGCCAGAACAGGCGGCCCGGCTGGGTGCGGTCACGCAGCGCGTGCGCACGCCACGTGAGGATGGGGTGGCTTGCCAGCAGGTTCACGTACCAGACGGCAAGACCGCGGTCGGTCACGGCACGGTCGGCAAGCTCATCGAAGTTGACCTGCTTGTTCAGGTACTTACCTGCCGCAAGCACCTTGACGGCACCCTCAGCGCCCTCGGGGCAGAAGCGGTAGCCGAAGTTGTCGGCGGTGTATTCCTGCGAGCGGGACAGCGCACTCGACAGCACCGGAATCTGGTTGAACAGCGTAGTGAAAATCAGACGGAAATAACCGACGTGACCTGCGGCGATGTGGCCCACCTCGTGGCCAATGATGAAGCGCAGCGCCTCCGGATCACGGGACTTACCGCCGATCTCGAACAGGTCAGAGTACAGGCAGATGTAGCGGCGGAAGCCGTGACCTGCCGCGAACGCGTTCATGGTGCCGTTACCGAGAACAACGTACGCATCCGGTACGCGGCGCAGACCCGCCGCCTCCGCTGCTTCGGCGAGCATCTGGTACGCCTCAGGGAACTGGGTCGGGGTGATGCGCACACCGCGAACACGCTGCTGCGCGTAGTAGATTGCACGAACAATGAAGATGGCAATCGGGCCCAGGATGAGCAGACCAACCGTCTGGAAAATCAGGTCTTCCAGGCTTGCGGAGGTGCTGCCGGAAGGTACTCGAACCGAGCCTTCACCGGTTGAGCTGAAGACGTAACGCATCATCGAGCTGAACAGGTCGGCAAGCGCCATGAACAGCACAATGTAGCCGACCGCGGTGACCGCGTAGGCGGCGACCAGCCACGGAATTTCGGAGGGGTGACGCAGCGCGTGCAGCACCTTCGGCGGCAGCATCGACTGGTAGGCGAAGAGCTTCGGCTGGGGCAGGGGGCTGACCGGCTTCTGGCGCTCGTCTTCGGGGAGCCAGCCGGCGGAGAGGTCCTGCGGGAGGGGGTCACCGGGGGCACGGAATGCCTGCTGACCGGGCTGGGCGTTGAACTGCCCGCCGGGCTGCTGGTGGTTTTCAGGAGGTTGAGTCATGTCTCGTCCGCTTCGTATCGAGTGTTATCTGATTCCACTCTATCGTTTTTGGGCACTTACTAGTGAATGTGAATGCGCTTTTTCTCATAGAATGCCCATTCGCGACGCTACAGTACGCCCCAGCATCGGAATACACAGCGCCGGGGCGCACAGTGCAGAGACTCCGGGGCGCACAGTGCAGAGACTCCGGGGCGCGCAGTGCAGCGGTGCTCAGTGCAGAGACTCAGAGGCGCGCAGCCTTGCGGGCATAAGAAATCCGCCGCAACACCCGTACAGGACGGGTGCCGCGGCGGATTACTTTACGCTGAGCCGCCTACACGGCGGGGTGCGTGGGGCTTAGAGGCTCTTGACGAGTTCCTCGGTAGCCTCAGCGATAGCCTTCTCCTCGTTAGTGGGGATGACCAGCACCTTGATTGCGGAATCCTCGGTGGAAATCACGCGCGGCTCGGGGGAACGCTTAGCGTTCTCCTCCTCGTTGTACTTGATGCCCAGTGCGCCGAGGCGGTCCAGGACCAGCTTGCGGAAGTCACCGGAGTTCTCACCGATACCTGCGGTGAAGATCAGTGCCTGCGCGCCGCCAACAACCAGGTTGTAGCCGCCAATGTACTTCATCAGGCGGTAGGAGGTCATGTCCAGTGCGAGCTGTGCACGCTCGTCGCCGGACTGTGCAGCCTCAACGACCTTACGCATGTCGTTGGAGCCAGCCAGTGCGAGCAGGCCGGACTCCTTGTTCAGGATGGTGTCCAGGCGTGCACCGTCAATGCCCTCACGAATCAGGATGGTGGTCAGTGCCGAGGGGTCAATGTCGCCGGAGCGGGTACCCATGATCAGGCCGGCCAGCGGGGTGTAGCCCATGGAGGTGTCGACGGACTTGCCGCCCTTCACAGCGGTCACGGACGCGCCGTTACCGAGGTGTGCCACAATGCCGTTGAACTCGTCGCGTGCAATGCCGAGCATGTCAGCTGCAACGTGGGAGACGTACTCGTGGCTGGTGCCGTGGAAGCCGTAGCGGCGGATGCTGTACTTGTCAGCCAGGTCGTAGGGGATTGCGTAGCGCCATGCTTCTTCGGGCATGGTGGAGTGGAACGCAGTGTCGAAGATAGCGACCTGCGGCAGGGAGGGCCACTTGTGCATTGCTGCGCGCATACCCTGAACGTGTGCGGGGTTGTGCAGCGGTGCCAGCGGGGAGAGGTCGTCGATCTGCTGGACAACTTCCTCGGTGAGCAGGGCGGGGTGGGTGAACTTCTCTGCACCCTGCACCACGCGGTGGCCGACTGCCTGCAGCTCGCGGCCGTGCAGGACGGGCTCAAGCTTCTCAGACATGATGTCGAATGCGACCTCGTGGTTGGGCACGTCGGTGCCGATGTTTTCGACGAGGCCGGAGGTCAGCATCTGCTCTGCCTCGGGCAGGGAGGTGTCACGCACCTGGTACTTCAGGGAGGAAGAACCGGCGTTCACAACGAGAATAAGCATGAAAGTATCTCTTTCGTAGTTTTCTTTTCTGCTCCATTCTCGCACTTTTCGAGCCTGCGTGCGAGACGGCCCCGACCGTGTTTTTAACGGGGGTTTTTATCGCGGGCGGTATCAGGGGCAGGAGGGGCGGGTTTGGTGGGCTCTTTTCTTTCTCATCCGCCTCGGGTAAGTCCAGCGATGTCGCCTCGCGGTCAGGTGTGCACAGTGTGGCGCCGTACTCGTTCAGAAGTGCCACCGACGAATCGGTCCAGGCTATAGGTTTGGCCCTATAGATTCGCGTTTCGTCCTCGATAGTTCTTGGAGAAAAACGTAGTACTTGGGTCAGCTCACGCATCTAAATTCACCACTTCTTTGAAACGATCAAGGTTAGAGCGCGAGTGAAGGACAATCACAACCTGCTTGTCACTGCCCTCGATAGCGCACGCCATCGATTCGAGCTCAGCGCGCTCCTCTGACGGAGTGAGACTCTTCAAGGTCTCATCAAGCAACACAAGCCGGGCAGCGCCGTCACGTAACACGGAACGCGCAAGCATGAGCCCGCTCGAATTCGATGCTTCAGATGCGAACGGATCGATATCTGGTACGATTACCACTTCGCCTTGGGGATACCGGCGGTATAGAGCATCAAGCATGACGGACTTCCCCGCGCCAGTTGGTCCAATCAAGGCAACCATAGAACACCCAGAGTCAAGAACGCTCTCAAGCAGAGCCAGGTCAGCAGACCGCACGGGCGGATAAGAACGGTCGGCCCGGTACTCTTCAAGCATCCGAACACGCTCCGCAGTCAAGCTGACTACACCAACCTGTTGCAGCGTCTCCACCGTAGATTGGATGCCAGATGACAGAGTTACTGCAAAATATATTACGACCGCGGGAGCAACCACTGAGTTCGATCCTTCGACCATCAGTGCCAATACCACTGCAGAAACATTCAGTGACGACACAAGCAACTGGATCAGTCCCGTACGCAGTGCGTAGGCGTTCGCCAACTGAATCGAGCTGCTGACGTATGCAGCCTCCGAATGAGCGTAGGCTTCTTCTCCAGCCCGACGCAGCCCTGCACTGACGGGCGCAGCGTGTAAGCCAGCCTGGGCCCCAGCCACCCCGATGAAGTCACCTCGGCGATTGGCAGCCGTCGTCGAGGCAGGGAGAATCCACTTTGAACCCTGACGCATAGCAAGCATCGCTAGGGGTGCTACCGCCAACACAGCAATTATGAACAGCGGGGCGCCAGCCACTGCGCCTCCGATGAGCATAAAGGTCTGTAAAATGACCATAAATACCGAACCCAGGGCGCTAGGCACCGACATCTGAAGGTCGGAGAAGTCTTCACCCATCCGCCCCATGACCGCACCGCTTGTTCTAGGACTAGCGAATCGATCGAGCCTCCGTATAACCCGGTCGTGCAAATCGCTCAGCCTAGCGATGGGAGCCCAGTAGAGCGGGCCAAAGAACATGACGGACCCAACAATTGCTGCCAGTGCACAAGCAGCTGACACTCCAGCAACCTGAGCAGACAGCCCATCACTGTGAGCAATCGTCAATGCAAAAGCAACTTCGGATCCGCTCAAGAGTAGGGCGCCACACGTAATCCACACCAAATGCGGTCCAAACAACAACAGGGCCGATCGTCGGAATGTGGCACGCTTCGGCTCAGGGTCAGGAAGGTCCTGTCCCTCGCTCACCTCCATCGAACCAGCATCTGCCTCCTTAACTGCCCCGGGGCTATGAGCCTGCAACTCAAGAGGGTCTACCCTCGCATCATTGCCGGGGGTGAAGGCACTCGGTACGTACTCCTCCGAGCTTGCCAGAAGTGTGCACGTTGGCACGCACTCTAAGATCCTCTCGGCAACCACTTCTCGTGTTACAGGATCAAGCGCTGCGAACGTATCGTCCAAAATTAGCCAGTCCGGTTTGTCTGCCAAAACGATAGCGACAGCAGCACGGTGTCTCTCTCCTGACGACAAGGTTGTTGCGTCTTGCCAGAACCGCCCGATCACATCCTCAGTGAGCCCCATATCTAAAGCGAGGCTAGTGAACCGGGATACCTGATGTGGCGAAGCAGAAGCTCGCCACGCTGACAACACCGAATGGGACACTTCCGGGTTGCGTGGTACGAAAGCAGAATCGGGGGTGGTCACGGATGTGCGCAATGCTTCAGCGCGCTCAGACGTAGCTGCAAGCACCTCTCTAGAATTTGAAGGCTGCCCCACCCAGTCCTGCTGTTTAACCGTGCAATTTGGAGACGACTCGAGCTTGTCGAGCTCACGCATCATTGGCACAGCGAGCCGAATAACCCGATAGTTTACGATGTTGTTCTGCACCGCTGCGTACAGGTAGCGGGCTGCCAAAATAATTCCAATACCGAAATGAGCGGATGGCCAGAGCCACGCGCCGAGAACCGCAACCACAGCGAGCACCGCAGTTAGTGCTCCCCGTTCAAGGAATCCATTCAGGACCTGCAACGGGACCCGTCTGCGTAGAAGCTGCTCTTCGGTGTTTCGGATGCTAGCGACCTTGTCCAGGGCGGTACCCCAGCTGGGGATGCTTTGCCCTCGAGGCAGCGCGTTTGCTACACGCTGGATCCACTGCCTACGCTCTCCCTCTAGAGCGACGTACTGTTCCCATAGTCGGCCCACCAAGTTGATGAGACGGACGCTGACGAATACCAATCCAGTGATGAGCAACGCAGCGATTGCGCCGCTTGCACCATATAGCGCGAGCGAAGCCGCGAGAAAGGCAATAATCTGAACGGTTGAAACGGCGAAATCAACAACGAAGGCAAACTGGCTGATCTGTCCTGGGTATGTGAGAACATGTCCGTGAGCTTCCGGCGGATGGGATGACCTACTAAAGATGTCCCGGAAACGGCGGTATGTGAGCTGTCGAACCGCGATCGTGAGAATAAGCTCTTGGCGTTCCTTCACCCAGTACCCTAGGCTTTCAGCCAGGAAAGCGAAGATGAGTAACCAAATAGCACTGCCTGGGGTCCTCTCACCTGACGTTACCTGGCCGATACCTGCCGTAATCATCAGAGCCCCTGCAACATTCAGTAGGCCAGCGGTGAAGACGGTGAAACTCGTGCTCGTTGGCGCGAATACCAAAGCAAGCCAGCGGATCCGTCTCGGCAGGTTCCGCGCTATCCTTTGATAGCGCACATACAAGTGCTCGATGGGCATGTCTCTCAGATGCAGGCTAGGAGCGCTCTGTGCTTCGCCCCGTCGCTTGTGATTAATCACCATTATGTTTCCAGTCATTCGGTATTCGAGTTCAGGTGTACGGCCTCGTTAATAAGTTCGTCGTTCGGAAAACGGGCTTGGAGGTCGTTGAGAGCTAGGTCGTTGAGAGCTACCTGGACATCTATGCTCGGATCGAGCTCAACCGTGCGTCCTGCCTCTACCGCTACTTCCTCAAAACGGCCCATATCGCTCAAGAACGACGCGAAATCCTGGTGATATTCGGCGAACTCTGGGTCCATCGCGATAGCCTCTCTGAACAGTCGCTCCGCCTCTTGAAAATCCCCCGTTGACTTCACAACTCGGGCCAAATTCGATGTAAGCACTGTGTGATGCAGTCTATAATGAACAGCCAACGTCGGCTGAGATGTTACCTTCTCGGGCATGCACTGAAAGAGGGTACGGGACAAATATACAATAATTTGACCAAAATCCAACATATAAGCGTGTCTGTCGGGCTCATCCCCACACACATCCCCACACACGCGGGGAAAATTTCCTCCGGGGCCGCCGGTAAGAGTATAAATAAGGCTCCTCACCGCGCATGCGGGAAAACCTGGAGATGTGCGCTGGGACGCTAAGTATGCTGGGCTCATCCCCGCGCATGACTGAAACGGTTGCGGGGGTAGGTATAACCTCCGTATAGTGGGGGTTGTCAGGATAAAACGATAGTTACCGCCCTCTGGGGCCCAGGGATGAAGGCTCTAAGGGGCAAGCTGGAGGACTCCGGCCGAACTTAGCGCTCCTGACACATAAGGCACCCATTCAGGGTGCCTTTTCTGTTTAACTACAGCTCAGGGGAGGGGACGCACTCTGGTGCGTCCCCTCCCCTGTTTCTTATGCTCGTGGGCTATTCTTCGTCATCATCAACGGCGGGCAAGTCTAGCAGGGCGGTTCCCGCCTCGGTGAGGGACCAGCGCATCGTACGGCCAGCCTTCACGCCCTCAACAAAGCCGAGCCCCTGCAGCAGTTTGAGCCTATCGCGCAGAGTCGGCGCCGTAACACCCAGCGCCTCCTGCAACTCGGTCGAGGTAGGCGCAACCGGCGCACGGAAAATCTGCACCTGCCCCAGCAGGTACAGCAGCCGCAGAACATCATCAAGCTTCTTCGAAGTCAGCCCGGGGGTGCCACCCGTCCAGGTGCGGCTGCCCTCCAGCTCAGCGATACGCCTGCCAAGGGCACGCCACGCACGGTCGCGTGACTCCAGTTCGTCTACCAGGTGCTCCTGAGCCTGCTCGATCAGCCCCAGAAAAACGTGCAGAAAACCGGTCACCTCACCGTAGTTGAGGGGTTCTTCCGCCGCGCTAAACGCCTTGTAGTAGCGGCTCTTCTGAATGTTGAGCGTGCTCGGCAGGGTGAGGGTCGTCAGCCGAGTGAGCGTCTGCCCCAGGTGGGACACCAGCAGGTACCTGCCCAGGCGGCCGTTGCCGTCGTAGAAAGGGTGCGTGTACTCCACCATGAAATGCGCGGCGACTGCGGAGAATAGCGCCGGCACGTTCGGGTTGAGGGCGTGGTTGAGCGCCGCCTGCACGTTGGCGGTGATGGTTGCTTCGCTGCCGGGGGCGCGGTGAATTTCGCGGGTGTTGTCGTGGATAACCACAGGTTTAGTACGGAATAGAGCCCCGTCTGGGCGGTCTTCTTCCGCGAGGTGCCCTTCGAGTAGCGTGTCGTAGAGGCTGCGCACCTGCTCGACTGTGGCGGGTGGGCGGCCTGCCCCCAGGTCCTTGAGGAGGTTCACGAATTCGACGGCGCGCTTAGCGCGGGGGTCCTCGCTGTCTCCGGAGGTGAGTGCCTCAGAGATGAGCTGGCGTGTGGTGTGCACGCCTTCGATACGGTCGGACGCCACGATGCTGCGTACTGCCAGGTCGAGTAGGTAGCTTTGCATGGCGATGCTGGGCAGTTGGGAGCTCAGCTGCTCGAGGTGCCGTTCACGGCGCATGATGCGTTCGAAGGCTACGAGCGCAGTGCGGTCTGCCAGGTAGAACATGGGGTGCTCCCCTACCGTGAATTCGTTGAGGAGGTAGGTGGAGTGGCCGTTGCGGCGTGCCTGCAGTTCCTCCTGTACGGCAGCTTCGCCGCGTTCGTGGAAGATGCTTTTGAGGGTGCGGTACCTTGTGCCGGTGGTGTTCACCTGTGCCCTCCTTAATAGTGTAAAAAATCGCGGTTTTTTTCATTATCCTCCCGATTTTCAGGAAATAGTGAAAAAATCCGCGATTTTTTTCATAATCCAACTCACAAATGGATGGTTAGGGCGCCAGACAGGATTTTGCCTTGCGCCCTAACCACCCCCACTAAAGCACCTCGGGGTGGACCGCCACCTCCACGGCGGCTGGCAGCACCCGCGCACTAATACGGTACGCCGACGGTGCCGGATCACCATCCACCTCAACCGGCTGCGCACCATCCGGGAACTCCAGCACCACCTCAGACCCCACCAGGTGGCGAATCACCGGCAGCTCAACGCGCGGCGAACCCAAAATCGTGCGACGAGTAACCTTTGCCATCAACAGCCCCCACTCCACCAGGTCACGCGGCGACGCCACAATCACCTCAAGATTACCGTCGTGCACATCCGTCATATCCGCCAGACGAATACCACCCTGCAGGCGGCCACAATTCGCAATCAGCACCGACCGCATCGGCAAAGTACGGAACGGCGCGCCATCCACGCTAATACGCACCGGGTGCGACCTACCCAGCATGTGCTTCATGCCGGACTGCACGTACGCAACCCAGCCGAACTTCGCCTTAATCTCCTCGTTCGTATCATTCATGACGAGCGCATCAAACCCGGCACCACTCATCACAAAGAACGTGTGTTCGGTTTCTTCGCCGGGGGCGCTCGTCGTCGTCATCTCAATCGCATCAACGGCCTGACCTGCACCGTTGAGCGCAATATTCACGCACGCCGCCACGTCACTCACCGGAATGTACAGGTTACGCGCCAGCAGGTTACCGGTACCCATCGGCAGAATACCCAGGCGCGGCTTGCGCCCCTCATGATGCGCCAGCGCCGCCGCCACAGCACGCACCGTACCGTCACCACCGGCAGCAATCAGCAGGTCAACACCCTCAGCGATCAGCTCGCGGGCCGCCTTAGAACCGGGCTCGTCCACGCGGGTGGTGCGCACCAGCGCCTGCGGGTGGCCGTTCGCCGCGAGGGTACGTTCCAGAATCTCAATAGCCGCCGCAACTCCGGGCTTACTCGGGTTGTACACCACGCCCACGCGCTGCGCTTCACCGGTGGGCAGGGTCGGCAGGACGCCGAAGGGCGCGCCCAGTTCGATAGCGCGTCGGCGCGCTTCACGGCGGGCACGAGTGACGGAGGCGGTCAGAGCCGCCGCCGCAGAAACACCAAGGAGTTTACGGTAAAGAGGCATAGTTCTTAGACTACCGGGATACGCGAAAACCCGCCCACCGTTTACGCGGTGAGCGGGTTTTTCAGCTGGTTGTGAGATTACTCAGCGGGCGGGGTATCCCTTATTCAGCGATAGCCGGGATAACCTCGGCGCCACCCATGTAGGGGCGCAGTGCCTCAGGAATACGGACGGAGCCATCTGCCTGCTGGTGAGTCTCCAGGATGGCAACCACCCAGCGAGTCGTCGCCAGGGTGCCGTTCAGGGTCGCTACGGAGCGGGTGCGGCCCTTACGCACGTTGCCTGCCTCGTCCACGGTGTCCGGGGTGCGCTCGCGAATGTTCAGGCGGCGCGCCTGGTAGGTGGTGCAGTTCGAGGTGGAGGTCAGCTCACGGTAGGTGCCCTGGGTGGGGACCCACGCCTCGCAGTCGAACTTGCGGGCTGCGGAGGTGCCCAGGTCGCCTGCGGCGGTGTCAATCACGCGGTATGCGAGGCCGCAGCGCTGCAGCATTTCCTCTTCGAGGGATAGCAGCTTTGCGTGCATCTCTTCTGCCTGCTCGACGGGGCAGTACACGAACATTTCAGCCTTGTTGAACTGGTGCACGCGAATGATGCCGCGGGTGTCCTTACCTGCGGAGCCTGCCTCGCGGCGGTAGCAGGAGGACCAGCCCAGGTACTTCTTCGCGCCCTTCTCGAAGTCGAGAATTTCGTCGGTGTGGTAGCCGGCGAGCGCCACCTCGGAGGTGCCGACCAGGTACAGGTCGTCGCGTTCGAGGCGGTAGATTTCGTCGTCGTGCTTGACGTTGAAGCCGGTGCCGTTCATGATTTCGGGGCGTACCAGGGTGGGGGTGGTCATCATGGTGAAGCCGTGCTCGGTTGCGAGGTCGAGCGCCATCCACATGAGTGCCTGCTCCAAGCGTGCTACCTGGCCCTTGAGGAAGTAGAAGCGTGCGCCGGAGACCTTTGCGCCGCGTGCCATGTCGATGCCGTCGACGAGTTCGCCGATTTCGAGGTGGTCGCGCGGTTCGAAGCCTTCGATGGTGAAGTCGCGGGGGGTGCCGACTTCCTTGACGACTACGTAGTCGTCTTCGCCGCCGACGGGTACGCCGTCGATGATGAGGTTTTCGATGCTGCTGATCAGTTCCTCGTATTCGGCGGTTTTCGCTTCGGAGGCTGCCTTTGCTTCGTTGACGCGGGCTGCCAGTTCCTTCGCCTGTGCGACGAGGGCGGGCTTTTCTTCCTTGGGTGCCTTTGCGACGGTCTTGCCGAAGGCGTTCTGTTCGGCGCGCAGGTTCTCGTATTCGCCGATGAGTGCGCGGCGTGCGGTGTCGGCTTCGAGGATGCGGTCGACGTGGGTTTCGTCCTTGCCGCGTGCTCGCTGGGAGGCGCGGAAGACGTCGGGGTTTTCGCGGAGGAGGTTAATATCAATCACTGTTTTATCCTACCTAATCTTGCGGTGGGTTGTGGGCGGGGTTTGCGCTGGTGGGGCGCGGGTAGGTGCGGGGGTGTCTAGCGGCGGCCGGCTGGTGGTGCCGCCGGGGTGTTGTTAGTGGTGCCGCTAGTGGCGCTGCAGCTGTGCGGGGCGGCCGTTCGGGAAGAGCGACTCGACCCATTCGTGTGCGGCGTCGAAGGAGCCGTCGGAGTGGATGCTGTCGACTTCGGTGTTTTCGTGGTCGGCGCGCGGGTAGGAGCCGAGGAATTTCAGCGTCGGGGAGACGCGGTGCAGGCCGCGCAGTGCATCGCGCATGCGTGCCTCGTAGATGTGGCCGTCGGCGTCGATGCTGAACGAGTAGGAGCCCATGCCTTCGCCGGTGGGGCGCGATTCGATGCGGGAGAGGTTCACGCCGCGCACGGAGAACTGTTCGAGCAGTTCGAGCAGGGCGCCGGCGCGGTTGGCGGGCAGCGGCACGGTCAGGGTGGTCTTGTCGGAGCCGGTCGGTTCGGGGATGTCGGCGGTGCGGGAGAGCAGCACGAAGCGGGTTACGGCGTTCTTGTTGTCGCCGATGTTGTCCTGCAGTACGTGCAGTTCCGGGTGGTAGTTCAGCAGCGCCGGGGAGCAGATTGCCGCATCGTAGGTGCAGCCCTCTTCGAGCAGGCCGACAGCCGCCGCGGCGGTGGAGGAGCCGGGCAAGTAGGCGGCGGCGGGTACGTTCTCCTGCGCCCAGCCGCGCACCTGCGCCCAGGCGTGCGAGTGGGTGGAGATGGTCTTGACGTCTTCAATGCTGATGGGCTTCGCGGCGACCAGCACGAAGCGGATCGGTACGAGCACCTCGCGGATAATGCGTACACCCTCGCTGGCTGCGATAGCGTCCAGGGTGGCGCTCACGCCGCCCTCCACGGAGTTTTCGATGGGCACCATGGCGGCGTCCGCCTCGCCCGCGTTCAGGCGTGCGAGCGCGTCGGGCACGCTGGTGGCGGGGATGCGTTCGGCGTCGGATGCGCCGGGGACGCTCAGCAGGGCGGATTCGGTGAAGGTGCCGGAGGGGCCAAGGTAGGTGTATCGCATGCCACTATAGTAGCGTCTGCCGTGGAGGGGACGCCGAATTCGGTGATAGGTTACAGTCTTTGGCGGTAGTTAAAAGCCCCCACCAAAGTCACTAACCTATGGCCGAAAAACTTAAGTCATTACTGAAAACCCAGGCAACGGCTGAAACCGTTACCTCACGAACTGGCGTACCCGCGCGGTATCCCAGTACTGGGCGGGCACGCCTCCACCCATGAGCTCACGGGCGATAGCGGCAGCCTGCACGGAACCAGCCTCCGGCAGGGGCGCGTGCGAGCCAGCAATAATGACGTTGCCGCGGCGGCGGCCCTTCAACATTGCCGAATCCGCCACAATACACACGTACTCGAACACCTCAAGCAGGGCGGACGCCTCCGCGCGGGCACCGGTCAGCGCCGGCCCGTCACCGCAGTTCAGGATGTACAGGCCACCGGGTGCCAGCGACTCGGCAACGGTGCGGGTGAACTCGACAGTGGTGAGCGCCTCGGGGGTGGTGTCCCCGGCGAACACGTCACGGATCAGCACGTCGCGGGAAGCCGGGGCAAACGTGGAAGTGACGGCACCCGCCTCGCCCACGCGAATCTTCACGCGCGGCGCCTTGGGGATGTCGAACCAGGCGCGCACATACTCGGCGAGCTTGGCATCCAGCTCAACAACCGTATTGCGGCTGGTCGGGTACAGGTCAGCGAAATAGCGCGCCATGGAGCACGCGCCGCCACCCAGGTGGGTGATGCGCAGCTTCGCAGCATCCAGGTGCTCGGCCACGTGCGAGGAGACGACCGCGGCAATCCAGCGCATGTACTCAAAATCCAGCTGGCGGGGCTCACCCACAATCACGTGGGAAGACTGCACACCATTAATGAGTAGCAGCCAGCCGTCAGCGTGGTAGCCGTCAGGGACCAGCTCCGCCTCACCCGTAGAGATCGGGTACACGCCAGCGGCGGCACCCTGCACGGGGGTGTTCTCGGTATCGTCGATGCGGTTCTTCTGCTGCTTCTGCGCCTTTTGGCTTTTCTTCGGTGCCCTGCTCTTTTTCGCCATACCCACTAGACTAGCCGACAGCCCGCACGCCCCTAGCGTACGCACCCGCTAGGAACCGCCTCCACGGGGGTCGGCTGAGTAGACTAGAACCCATGGGATTTGTATGTCAGGGCCGCTACGCGCTCGCACCAATTGAACCGACCGACGCCGAAAAATACGTCAACCTGCAGCTGGACTGCATGGAGCAAACCTACGACCCGATCTACTTCGACACGCTCGGGGAAAGCTTCACCGCCCGCCACCGCGCCGAACGCAACGAATACCTCGAAGACTTCCACCGCCACCTCTCCTCCCCCACCGTGCGCGGCTTCTTCGCCTATGAGGTACCCGGCTGGACCCCCGACGGCGGGCTCTCCTGCTCCATCGGCGCCCGCATCGACTGGGATAAGCCGGTCGGCCTGACGCTCTCCCTGTGTGAGCCCTCCTCCTGGGAACTCGAACGTGCCGACAACCTCCCCGAACTGCCTGCAGGCACCCGTAAACTCGTGCACCTGTACACCCTCAACCACACGCACGGCACCGGGCTCGGACAGGCACTCTACGAATCCGTCATCTACCCGGACGAAAACTCCTACCTGTGGGTCATGGCAGAAAACGAACGAGCGCTCTCCTTCTACGAGCGGCTCGGCTACCAGCGCAACAGCATCGAATTTGAGGCACGCGGCATCTGGGCGCCCGGCCACAGCGTACGGTACGCGCGCATCCTCAACCCCTAAACGGCACACCATAGCAGGGAAACAGCCCGCCCACATGACGCAGCGCACCGCACACCCTGTTAGGCGCCACCCCCACAACGCCTTAAGATAGAAGAGACCTATAAGCTCGACGCACCCGCGCACAGGAGCACATACACCCCTGCGCAACCGCGGGACCCAGCGCCGAACATCGCATAGAAGGACAGTAAAACAATGACCACCGGTCTTTACCTCTCCGCTATGTCCCAGAACTCGGGCAAGTCCCTCGTAGCCCTGGGTCTAGCAGACTCCCTCATCAAGCGCGCAGACCGCGTCGGCTTCTTCCGCCCCGTCTTCGACGGCGCAACCATCTCCGACGACCCCATGGCACGCCTCATCCGTGAGCACTTCGGCCTGACCGAAGAGCAGGTCGGCGGCGCAGTCTCCATGACCGACGCACTCGCACTCATCGCAGAAGGCGACACCGAAGAAATCTCCGCACGCGCAGTCTCCGCCTACGAAAAGGTCGCAGCAAACAGCGACGTAGTAATCGTCGACGGCGTCTACCTGCCCGCTAACGCACTCTCCGTCGAGTTCGACCTGAACGTCCAGATCGCACGCGACCTGGGCCTGCCCGTCGTCGCTATCGTCGGCGCACAGGAAGCAACCGTTGAGGAAGCAGTCACCGCCGTTGACGTGGCACGCACCGAGCTGCTCGCCTCCAAGGCAGACCTGCTCGCCATCATCGTCGGCCGTGCAGAACCCGAACTGCGCGACGAAATCGAGAAGTCCGTCAAGCGCGGCGACGCAAACCTGCCCGTCTACGTACTGCCCGAAATCCCCGAGCTGAACGCACCCACCGTCGGTGAAGTTGCCGAAGCCCTCAAGCTCGACACCGAAGGCATCAAGGCAGAAGACCTCAGCCGCGATATTCACGGCATCAAGGTCGCAGCAATGAACGTCTCCAACTTCCTGAACCAGTTCGTCGACGGCGACTTCGTTATCGTCCCCGGTGACCGTGCAGACATCGTTGCAGCAACCCTCGCATCCGCACTGGCACCGACCTTCCCCGCACCCTCCGGCGTGCTGCTCACCGGCGGTCTGGACGCACTGCCCGGCAAGAACACCGCAGTCGGCTCCCTCATCGACAACGCACCGTTCCCCGTGCTGTCCACAACCAAGGACACCTTCAAGTCTGCACGCGCAGTCTCCCGCGTCCGCGGCGCCCTCGAAAGCGGCCACCAGCGCAAGCTCGCAGCAGCAATGGGCGGCTGGGACGAGCACGTCAACAAGGACGAACTGCTCGCACGCCTCGAAATTGAGCGCCCCGCATCCATGACCCCGCTGCGCTTCCTGCACAACCTCATCGAGACCGCACGCGCAAACCGCCGCTCCGTGGTCCTGCCCGAGGGTTACGACGTGCGAATCCTGCGTGCATCCGAAATCATTGCACGCCGCGACTTCTGCGACCTGATCCTGCTCGGCAACCCCGCCAAGATCGCAGAGATTTGCCAGGCCGAAGGTATCGAACTTCCCAGCACCGTTCGCATCATCGACATCGAAAACAACGAGTACACCGAAGACTTCGCAGCAACCTACGCTGAGCTGCGTGCACACAAGGGCGTCACCATTGAGGCTGCCCGCGAGCGCATGACCGACCCCTCGTACTTCGGCACCATGCTGGTTTACAAGGGCATCGCCGACGGCATGGTTTCCGGTGCAGTGAACACCACCGCGAACACCATCCGCCCCTCGCTCGAGTTCATCAAGACCCGCCCCGGCACCAAGATCGTTTCCTCCGTCTTCCTGATGCTGATGGAAGACCGCGTTCTGGTCTACGGCGACTGCGCAGTGAACCCGAACCCCAACGCAGAGCAGCTCGCCGACATCGCGAAGGCATCCGCAGAGACTGCACGCCAGTTCGGCGTGACCCCCAAGGTTGCTATGCTGTCCTACTCGACCGGCACCTCCGGCGCTGGCGCAGATGTGGACGTTGTGCGTGAGGCAACCGAGCTCGTGCGCGCATCGAACCCCGACTTCGCGGTTGAGGGCCCGATCCAGTACGACGCTGCTTCGAACATGTCTATTGCGTCGACCAAGCTGCCCGGCAGCGAGGTTGCTGGTCAGGCTACCGTGTTCGTCTTCCCCGACCTGAACACCGGTAACAACACCTACAAGGCTGTTCAGCAGTCTTCGGGTGCTGCCGCTGTGGGCCCGGTTCTGCAGGGTCTGCGTAAGCCCGTGAACGACCTGTCGCGCGGTACCACCGTTGAGGACATCATCAACACCGTTGCAATCACCGCAATTCAGGCACAGAGCCTGTAAGGTGCACAGGGCGCTGTAGTGTGAAGGCTGCGGCGTTCCGTTGATATAGAAATCTCCCGCACTGGGCGGGGCATGCCTTGGAGGTGTGCTCCACCCGATGCGGGAGATTTTTTGTAATTACAGGGTTTCTTGTAGTGCCATTCCCCGGTTAGTCCTTGCGGGTGCGGCGGTCGGGATTTGCTCGGTCGAGGCGCACATAGTTGATCACGCCAAGAACAGCCATACCCACCGCGACCAGCACCGGATCGAGGGCGGGCGGGAAGAGCCAGGTGAGCCCCGCCTCCACGGTGTAGGCGATGAGGCGGCAGATAAGGTAGGTGCACACCGCCACGAAAAGCGCGTAGGCGACGATGATGCCGACCGGGCGGGGCTCGTAGCCTTCTCGCCGGGCGCGTAGAGCGGCACCCAGGGCGTTACCCAGGTACAGGGCGAGAGCGCCGACGACGAGCGCGACGGTGAGGGCACCGTCAAGGAGCGTGCGCGGGGTCAACGGTGCGGTGCCTGCCTCATAGAAGAGGTTGAGGATGCGCACCGCGGCGTAGGCGTAGCAGAAGATGACTGCCGCGCGGATGGTGAGGGGTAGGTTAGTCCAGAAGGTTTTCATGCGGCCCCTTTCGAGGTGGAGGGCGGGCTTCTGTCTGGGTGTTACCCCAAGGATACCTAAGAACGCCGGTGTGTGATGCGAATCAATAGCGTTTTGACTGGTGCGTTCTGCGTGCGGGCGCTGAGTTTAAGTACCGAGAAGCCACATGTGTTTCGAAAAGCAACATATTACGTGGCTTCTCGAAACACATGTGGCTTTTCGAGGAAAGGCGTATGGGGGAGCCGCCAGGATTTTTGTAATTACAGGATTCCACCACCCCTACCCCGTGAGCCGGTGACCACCCAAGCAGCGGCAAACCGCCCGGGCTGCTAGGCTGCTGCTATGGACAACAACTCAACGCCCTCACTGCCGGACCTCGTTCTCCCGTCCGTAGTGACGACCCTCAGCCTCCCGAGCAAACACGCCGCAACCGACATGCGGCTCCCGAAGGCGTGGCTGCTACGCTCCGTTCCCGACGAAGAGAACCGAAGCGCCGCCAGCGGCAAAATCTACGATGACGCCCTAGAGTTCCGTTACGTTTACGACTCGAAAGTTCCTAACCACAAGAACGTTCGAGAGGGCGACTTCGTACTGATTCGAGATAATTCGATTCTTCTCGGATCAGCCGTTATCCGAAAAATTGAGTCATACGAAGCCGATAAGGTCATGACGTTTTGCCCCCGCTGTGGCAGCAGCCGCATCACCTTCAAATCCGACGGGCTGTGGCGTTGCGATGGAAATTGCTTGAGGAGAGATAAGCTCAAGCCCGAGAAGCGCCTGTATAAGAATCCTCCGCAGAGGACTGAGAGAGTTCAGCGTTTCATTGCCTACTATGGCGATACCTGGACTGAGCTTATCGGTGCAGCGGATAAGGACTCTTTCAAAGCGCTGAGCGTTCCCGGCAAATACAACACTCAGAACAGCATTGTTGCCCTCGATACGGCTAAAGTCCTTGACTGGCTTGAAAGCCTGAACACTTCGGGTATTCACCAGCTCAATCTTGGTGAGGCCCGCGGGATTCCCGTGAATCCTCGCGGCGGTTTTACGATGCGCACCGTCAAGGCTCGCAATGGCCAGCCGCAGTTCCGTCAGGAGCTGTTGAACCGCTTCGGAAGCATGTGTGCGTTTACGGGCGCTTGCCACACGGCGGCGCTGGATGCGGCACACCTGTACAGCTATGCGCGCGAGGGTGAGCACCGAGTGGATGAGGGTCTGCTTCTACGCAAGGATTTGCATAAGCTTTTTGATAGTGAGCTGGTGGGTGTGAGTTCTTCGCGGACTCTTCTTCTGCACCCCGGTTTGGGGAATACGCAGTATCAGTCGTTGGCGGGTGCCCGCCTGAAGGTTGAGTTGCCTAACCGAGCTCTTGAGCTGTTGGATGAGCACCGCTCAAGTCTGAGCTGGCTTGATGAGGCGCTGGTTTAGGCCTGCTCCGGCTTAGGCCGCCGGGCGCGCAAAAGGAGGTGCGGTAGCTTTCGAGCTACTGCACCTCCTATGCGTCTTTACTGGTTATGTCTTACTGGTTGTGTCGTCGGGCGATAGCCTTACCGATTTCGTGCGGGATACCCACCACGAGAGCGTTACCCATGCAGAAGGCACGGTTACCGTCACTCATGCCGGTGTCAGTCCAGCCGCGGGGGAAGCCCTGCAGCTGATCCAGTTCATCGGGAACGAGGCGGCGGTACGCACCGGAATCACCAATCACAACATGCTTGAAACGGGAGGCTCCCGAGCCTCCTTCGCCGGTCAGGATGGTACGCGCCGGGCGGTCGAGCGGGTCAGGGAAAGACATTGAGCCTTCGGTGTAGAAGTATTCAAAGCCGCTTGCCTTATTGATACGCTTTTCCTTCTTCGCACCCTTGAGGTACTCCCAAGAAGGCACCTTGTCAGGGGCAATAAAGAACTGTTCCGGCACCTCAGAGTCGGGAAGAACCACGTCACCGAGCGTCTTAAATTCACCGCGATAGTCAGGCTCTACCTTGCTGGTGAGCACGGTGCCGTTCTGCATAACACCGGCAATCTGGAAGGGCGAGGTTTTAGCGCCAATTCCGAAGTGTTCCGTCTCGTTGTAGGGGTCATCGGAGATGGTGAACTCATCGGCCTCATTGAGCTCTTCGAAGACGGAGAGAAGACCCTCAGATTCTGCAGTTTTGACCGGGAACGCTTCTGCCAAAACACCGGTGTGGGTGATACGGCGCGACAAATCCCATTCAGGGGCGTTGTGTTCGGCGTAAATGTAAACGCGCTTACGCTTCTGCGGGTGACCGTACTCTGCCGCGTTGATAACGCGCCATTCGACGCTGTAACCGAGCGCGTAGAAGCAGGAGAGCATAATGGCGAAGTCGCGGCCTCGCTGCTTAGCGGGCGACTTCAGCAGGCGGTCAACGTTCTCCAGAACAACATATTTGGGGGTCTTAAGTTCGAGCGCACGGTGAATATCCCACCAGAGCACGCCCTTCTTACCTTCAATGCCGTGCGACTGCGAGAGGGGCTTGGTAACCGAGTAATCCTGGCAGGGGAAACCGCCGCAGAGCAGGTCAGCGTCGGGAATTTCGTAGAGGCCCGCCTCCACGTCATCAAGTACGGCGTGGATGTCACGGTTTTCGAGGTTTGCTTCTTCACCGAAACGTTCCTGGTAGCAGCGTGCCGCGAACTGGCGGCCAACCGTTCCCGGGGGCTCCCACTGGTTCGCCCAGACAGTCGTGAAGGGGCCCGCAGAGGGCAGGGTCATGCCATTGGCGTTATAGCCTTCAAATCCTAAGCGGAAGCCACCTACACCGGCGAAAAGCTCGATAACTCGGATAGGCTGGCTACTGCTGGTGGTTTTCTGATCCATGAGTCAGTAGTCCTTATAGTCCTCTGTAAATATATTCGAATACTAATACTATAACATAGAACAGCTATTCAGATCAAGTGGGTTCGGGAAAAGCCAGTGACGCGCCAAAGAGCGCAGCTGCGCTATCTGACGTAGCATGAGAGCAAGAAACAGCACCGCCGCCACCCCTCTACTTCCGGAAGGAACACCGACCATGGGCCTTTTCGACTACGACAATTCGAGCATTGATAGCATCCTCAAATACACAGCGGAGAATCTCGTTGGTCGCTCACTCTATGACCTCTTGGAGGAGTACCAGAACTCCGAGTACAAGACCTATGAGGATAAGAAAAAGGGCACTCCCTCAACGACTACTCACAAGGAAATTAGCAAGCTCTCCAAGGGAATCTACGGCAGCCTCGTTGAAAAGCTGTCCTATGGGATTGACCCCAATAATTCCCCGGACCCCGATATTCCCGCGGCAAAGGTCGAAATCAAAACAACCCCTTACCGAGTAAACGCGAACGGCACTATTTCCGCCAAAGAACGTCTAGTCCTCAGCATGTTTAATTTTCATGAGGAAAATCTAGACGATTTTTATCAGACGCACCTTTGGCATAAGTGCCAAAATATTTTGCTTCTGTTTTATAAATATCAAAAGACTCGCGATATTTTGGATATTATCACCGATAAGTCTTTCCTTTTCGACTGGCCCGAAGAGGATATGCCGACCATTCTCGAGGACTATAAACGTATTACCCAGAAAGTCCTGGAGGGACGCGCGCACGAGCTTTCCGAATCCGACGGCATGTACCTTTCAACCTGCCGCAAGGGTGCCGGCAAAGACAAGGATCGCACTACTCAACCCTATGGCCCTGAGCTGGCCAATAGGCGCGCCTGGTCGCTAAAGAGTAGCTACATGACCACTCTCCTCCGCACCAAGGTTTTCAGCCAGGAGGAACAGGAGAGTATCGCTCGCGCAGCACAAGACACTTCTAAACCTTTTACTCAGATCATTGAAGAAAAGCTTCTGCAGTACCGGGGCCAGAGCGAGAAAGAACTCTGTAAGAAGTTTGACGTTAACTTTAACGCCAAGGGCCGCAACAGCACTCTTGTGAGGAAAATTCTAGGCCTTTCCTCGGATATTGACAGTACTGCCGAATTTAAAAAGGCAAACATGAATATTCGCTCTATTCGTGTTGATAAAAACGGGCTCCCTAAAGAGGATTCTCCCTTTAAGAACTACCGTTTTATTGAACTGGCGCAGGAAGAGGAGTGGGAAGAGTCCCATATTTACGCCGAGATTTTCTCAAGGAAATTCATGTTCGTTGTTTTCCGCGAGAATGAATCCGGTGATTTCTGCTTGGATCAGGTCAAGTTCTGGGGTTTCCCCGATTCCCTCGAGCCTGAACTGATGAAGGTATGGCAAGAGACGAAGGAAATCATTAATCGAGGTGTTGAGCTAACGGTCAAGCCGAATGGTGAGGATGGCTTTAAGGTTTCCACTAACTTCCCGCAGAGCAAGGTGAATGAATACCTTTTTACGAAGGTTCACGCCTCCCAGACCTACTACGAAGTTAAGCCTGGCGAGTTTGTTGGAAAAGGCAAGCTCAAGGACACCGACGAGCTGCCGGACGGCCGCCGCATCACGAAGCACTCCTTCTGGCTGCCCAAGAAATTCGTTCAGCAGATTTTGCGCGGTGAATGGGACTAATAACCGAATACAATAACCGCAGCAGGCGGCCCCGGATACGGAAGTATTCGGGGCCGCCTGTTTTTAGACAGAGGTTTTCGATAGGTTAGTGTCTTCACCGTAGGTCTTTAACCCGCATTAAAGTCACTAACCTATCGACGAAAAGGCAAGGCATAACCCATAACCGGCTCTCACCTACCTGGCACAGTCGGATATTCGGTCATGAGTTCCGGATTTGTGCCATAGGTTAGCGTCTTTGGTCGTAGTTAAAAGCCATGGTCGAAGACGCTAAACCATGGCACAAATTCTGCAGAAGCGGCGCCTCCGCAGGCGCAAAGATATTTGATGCATAAAGCATTGAGAAGCCCGAATAATGACCAACCACCGTCATCATCCTCAAAAGAATGCAAACGACGGCAAACATGCGGTAGGGTGGTAACTGTAGTACTCAATAGCGCACCGATGCGCTTGTTGAGTGAACTACAGGGCTGTTTTCCTTCCGGCAGTCAGCTTGACCTGCAAATAACGGCCCGACTAGTAACTAAACAACACACCATCACCGACGATAGGAGCGTATCTTCTATGGAATCGACCATTCTTAATCGCCGTACCCTGCTGGGTAGCGGCGCACTTGTGGGCCTGGGGGCCCTGCTTGCGGCGTGTGGCCAGCAGGCAAATAACGAGGCGGCAGCCACCGCATCCGCGGCGCCGAGCGAGACCGCTTCGGCGGCGGCATCTGACGCGGCTTCTGCATCAGCTACTCCGAGCCCGGTCATTACCCGCGGCTACTCCGGCGGCTCGAAGGCGCCTGATGGGGAATACCGCAAGGCAGATGAATATGGTCCTGCACAGAACGTTCCTCTCCCTAAGGCTAAGCCGCAACAGTACCCTGAGACCTTCGCTGGTCTCCGCGAGATGATGCGTGACTGGATCAAAGCCCGCAACTACGGCATTCAGACGGGGGATATGCAATACGTGAGGCCGTACATGCTGGAAACTTTTAAAGAAGACACTGAGTTCTTGGATTATATCGAGAAGCTCTACAAAGGCGGCGGCTGGGTTATCGAAGGAACCTCGGAGTACCAGGCCGAAAGCGACCTGATGTATGACGAAGAAGCCAAAGAATATTGGGTTCTTACGAGGCGCCTGTGGACTTATGGGCTGTATGTTTACCCTAACGGCAAAGTGTATAACCGTACTAACACTGGCAACGAGAATGAGACTTTCATGTTCCGTTACCGCTACAAGGATGGTTATTGGTATTTGTCTGGATACCGTTCCAATAAAGAACTTCGTGAACAAGGGCTCATTAAGTAATGAAGACTACAGTACGCTTATTTTGCTCCTCAATTGCTTTGAGCTTCCTAGCAAATATTTGCGGTCCGGCATATGCACTGGAAGACACCTCAGATTCTAATACACATAGTATTCAAGATATTCCTGCCCCAGTATCGGAGACTGGTTATGAAAAGGCAGATACTTCCGGAGAGAGAGATGTATCTTCTACACCAGAAAGTTCTGCCGTATCTGGAATCAGGATGACCGCAGAAGAGCAAGAAGCTGCTTTTAAAGCGACTCATCATCTTATGCGTGATGGTAGGGGAAATGAATACTACGCTTCAACCACAGATAAAGACTCCTGCACCACCGCTGACGGCCAACCAGGACAGTACTTCCGTACCTGGATGCAACCTGACGACGGCAACGACTACACCGGTTACTACAATACCTCCGGCATCGGAACCTACTGCACCCCAGTAGAATCCCGCACCCTAACCGCCAACAACCCCGGACAGCCTCGTAAACCGAGCCCCGCTGAAATGCTTCAAGAAATTGAAGACAAATTCGCCAACACCGATATCCGACCCCCTATCCTCAAACAGTCCTATAACTCCGGTAACGGCACCGGCAGAGCTAAAGGCGACCCGAATATCTACAAAGGCGACAACGTCAATTTCTACGCTGAAGCCCCCACCGCTTATTGGGAAGGTGAGCTTTCAGCCGGTCACGTTGAAATCGAGTCTTATCCGGTACAGATGACCGTCCAGTACGGCAACGGTGACGAGGGCAGCTTCTACACCATCGGCGAGCCCATCTACCCAAAGTCAGGCTCAAAAGCACGACCGACTGCAACCAGCTATGCATATAAGCGTTCGGGTAACTTCCACGCCTACGCAACGGTTTCTTATGCTGGCCGGTACCGCGTCAACGGTGGCCCGTGGCAGGCGATGCGTACTGTCGTCAAGAAGGACACTGCTGAACCGCTGCTGATTCGTGTCTGGTGGACCGACGTGGGCCGCGTAGCCGGTGACTGCAGCTATGACGACACTCGTTGGGGCTGCAAGAATGATCCGACCATGGGTAAGAAGGATAACCCGAACCCGCGTCTGCGCAAGGCCGATATTCGTACCGGTCAGCGCTGGCACCTGAACGATAACGGTGACGGGGACACGGAGTATTCGCTACACCGCGATTGGCCCGACATGTAAACCAGCTGACCTAATATATAGATAACCGCAGCAGGCGGCCCCGGATACGGAAGTGTTCGGGGCCGCTTGCTTTTTAGACAGAGGTTTTCGATAGGTTAGTGTCTTCACGATGGGTCTTTAACCCGCCGTGAAGACACTAACCTATCGACGAAAAGGCAAGGCATAACCCATAACCGGCTCCTGACTATCTACCTGGTGCAGAGAGGGATTCGGTCATGAGTTCCGGATTTGTGCCATAGGTTAGTGTCTTTGGTCGTAGTTAAAAACCATGGCAGAAGACGCTAAACCATGGCACAAATTCTGTACGGGTTACAGCCCCATAGCGAAAATTCTCGGCGCAAAAAGTCTCGGCATGAAAACCCATACCGCGTAACAACTCGTAACACCCCCTTGCGGTATACCCCCATAGGGTATACACTTAAGCCATGGAAACCACTAGCAACCAGTGCTGCCACAGCACATCCACCCAGGTCAGCACCGCATCCGGCGCCCCCACTGAGGAGCCTACCGAGGCCCACACCGGCGCATGTTGCAGCGGCGAGGCGCCCGAAACCCAGCACGGTTACGCTTCCAACAAAGAGGCGCACCTCAAGCGCCTGCGCCGCATCGAAGGGCAGGTTCGCGGCATCGCCCGCATGGTCGACGAAGACAAGTACTGCATCGACATCCTCACCCAGGTTGCTGCGGTCTCCAAGGCGCTCCACGCCGTCTCCCTGAACCTGCTCGAAGAGCACATCGGCCACTGCGTGACCGGCGCCGCCGTCGAATCCGAACGCACCGGCGACCCGACCATCGCAGAGGCCAAGGTCAAAGAGGCAACCGCCGCGATCTCGCGCCTCATGCGCAGCTAAACACCCCGCCCCTCAACACCGGGCGGACCCAAGTTTTCAACCCATTACCGAAAGGAAATCATCATGAGCACCACCACCGTTAAGGCAACCGGCCTGACCTGCAACCACTGCGCTATGAGCGTCAGCGAAGAGGTCAGCGAAGTTCCCGGCGTGACCGGCGTGAACGTGGACGTCGTCAAGGACGGCGTCTCCACCGTGACCATCGAGCACGAGGGCACCCTCAACACCCAGGCTGTCGCAGACGCTATCGTGGAGGCTGGCTTCACCCCCGCCGTCTAGCACGGCAGCCGGCTCGATTAGGAGTCATCATGGCTTACCCTCCGCAGTACATTGCGATGGTTGTTGGCGCGGTTCGCACCCTTGTCGGCACCGAAAACATGCACCTGCGCGACGCAATCACCCGCGTGGCCAGGCAGATGAATCTGGATGCGGCGCTGGTCGATTCGTGGGTGAAGCAGAGCCCCGAATACACGGCGCGTGAGGATGCGCCCGGTGCGGCGCGACGTAGCGGCACGAGCGCGAATAAGCGTTCCGCCGAGCACGAGCAGGGCGTGAAGGCGCGTGAGAAGGCGAACGCTTCGCCGTTCCCGCGGGCTGCCGTGAAGCGTGCCTACGGTGTGTCCGATCGTGGCGCGAAGGTGACAGGTATTCGCCCGCGCACGAGCAGGCCGGATGGGCTGCCCGGCGACCACTAAGCCGCCGCAGCATTACTCCCGCCGCCGCGTTTACAGCCTCGCGGTTTTACCCGCGGCTTTCACTCCCGCGACACCCTCAGTACTGCACCATACACCGTCCGGGGCGGGGTCCTTCGGGGTCCCTCCCCCGGCTTGGTGTACCTTTTTTCTACCCTCCCGTTTTTGAGTTTTGAGGAAGTATTGTGTCTTCTACACAGCCTTCAACGGCACCCCAGAAGCCCTCATCACAGAGCGAGCGCTCTCTTTTTAATTCCGCCGGAACGACCGTAAAGTCAACGGAGTCCACCCGAATCATTCACGTGGATATTCAGGGTATGACCTGCGCATCCTGCGTGGGTCGTGTGGAGCGTAAGCTCCGCAAAATCCCCGGCGTTGACCCGGCGGTGAACCTGCCGCTGGAGTCGGCGCGCGTCATCGTACCTGAGGGTGTGAGCGACGAACAGATTGTTGAGACCATCAACAATGCCGGCTACACGGCGCACCTTAAGAACGGGCCGCGTGCGGGCGCTGGAACGAACACGAACGCATCCGGCGGCGGCAACCATCACAGCACTCCGAGCATGAATGGCGGCTTCACTGACCGCATTATTTATGCGGCGATTTTGGGTGTGCCGATTTTCTTGATTTCGATGTTCCCGTCGTTCCAGTTCCCGAATTGGGGTTGGGTTGTGGCGGTTCTGACGGCGCCGGTTGCGTTTTGGTGTGCTGCGCCGTTCCACCGGGCGGCGCTTATTAATGCGCGTCATGGCTCGTCCACGATGGATACGCTGGTGTCTCTCGGCGTGGTGTTGGCGTATTTCTATTCGCTGGCGCAGCTGCTCATGAACCCGGCGTTGACGGCGCATGTGCATCATGCGGGCGGTAGTTTCTGGTCGATGTTTACCGGCAACCATGCGCCGCTGTATTTTGATTCGGCATCCATGGTGACGCTGTTTCTGCTGATTGGTCGCGCGATTGAGCACCGTACTCGCAATCGTTCTTCGGAGGCGCTGCGCACCCTGCTGAGTATGGGTGCGAAGGAGGCGACTCTGCTGCGCACCGATAAGCAGGGCGTGACGAAGCAGGTTCAGGTTCCGGTGGAGGACCTCATGCCGGATGACCTGTTCTTGGTGCGCCCGGGTGAGAAGATTGCCACGGACGGCGTGGTGGTTGAGGGTTCGTCGGCGGTGGATGCGTCCCTGTTGACGGGTGAGTCTGTGCCGGTTGAGGTGCATCCGGGTGATGCGGTCACGGGTGCGACGGTGAATACGTCTGGTTCGTTGACGGTGCGTGCAACCCGCGTGGGCGCTGAGACGACTCTGGCGAAGATGGGTGAGCTGGTGGCGAGCGCGCAGGAGACGAAGGCTCCGATTGCTCGCTTGGCGGATCGTGTTTCTGCGGTGTTTGTGCCGGTGGTTTTGGTGATTTCGGCGCTGACCCTGGTCGGTTGGTGGCTGGTTTCCGGTGACGGTGCGGCGGCGTTTAATGCGGCGGTGACGGTACTGGTGGTGGCGTGCCCGTGCGCCCTGGGTTTGGCTACTCCGACGGCGTTGCTGGCGGGTACGGGTCGCGGCTGGCAGTTGGGCATTTTGATTCGTAATGCGCAGGTGTTGGAGGCGACGAGCACGGTTGATCGCGTGGTGCTGGATAAGACCGGTACGGTGACGACTGGTGAGATGTCTGTGGCGTTCTACGGCACGTTTGGTGACTATGAGTCGGCGGGTGACTTGTCCGGTATTTCGCCGGAATCCGCAGGTTCCAAGAACGAGCGTTCCCTGTCTGTTCTGCGTGATGCTGCCGCCGTGGAGGCGCTGAGTGAGCACCCGATTGCTCGCGCGATTGCCGGTTTTGCCCGTGAGCAGGGCGTGCTGGCGGAGGGCGCTTCAGCGCCGAGTGTGAGCGGCTTTGAGGGTGTTCCCGGAGGCGTGCGCGGCGTGCTGAGCAGCGCGGGTGACGGCGCTGAGAGTGGCGCCTCCCAGCTGGTTGTGGTGGGTACGCCCGAGTACCTGCAGGCAGCGGGTGCGCAGCTGAGCGAGGCTCAGTTGGCTCTGCTGGACCAGGCTCGCCGGGCGGGTCTGACGACGGTGGTTGTCGCCCGCGGCGAGGCCCCTGATGAGGCCCCGAGCAGCACCTCCGCTCTGCAGCCGGTCGGCATGATTTCGGTTGCCGACACCCCCAAGCCGGAGGCGGCAGAGACCATGGCGCAGCTGCGTGAGCTCGGCATGGAGCCGATCCTGCTCACCGGTGACGCCCCGCAGGTTGCGCAGGCGATTGCCTCGCAGGTCGGTATTTCGGCTGAGAACGTGTACGCCGGCGTGACCCCGGAGGGTAAGTCGCAGGTGATTGAGAAGTTGCAGGCTGCCGGTCACCGCGTGGCGATGGTCGGCGATGGCGTGAATGACGCCCCGGCGCTGGCTCTTGCTGAGCTGGGCATTGCGATGGGTTCGGGCACGGACGTTGCCGCGGAGGCAGCCGATATTGTGCTGACCCGTTCGGATGTTGCTTCGGTGGTGACGGCACTGCGTCTTTCCCGCGCTACGCTGCGCACCATTAAGTCGAACCTGTTCTGGGCGTTCGCCTACAATTCGGCGGCTATTCCGGTTGCCGTGGCGGGCCTGCTGAACCCGATGATTGCGGCTGCGGCAATGGCGTTTAGTTCGGTATTTGTGGTGCTGAATTCTATGCGTCTGACGGCGTTTAGGAAGTAGCACTCTACCGTTATACAGAATGAATTGCCCCGCGCAATTTCAAACGAAAAATTCAAAAGCGCATCTCACCGTGCTTTTTGCACGGTAAAAGATATAAAGAAATGCACCGCCCGTGTAAAGGCGGTGCATTTCTTTATATTCAGTTTTCACGGGCGGCAGCTTGAACACCTAGCGCGAGCATCTAGCTCAAACGCCCCGCCCGAAAGCCCGAGCTAACAGCCCGGCAGAACCTAGGCCCAGGTGACCAGGTCCTCGATGGGGCGGCGGCTCTTCGGCGCGATCTCGCGGGCGCGATAACCGAAGGTCACAGCCACAGACACGCCGTACTCCTCCGGATCGAACAGGCCGGCAGAAGCGAGCAGCTCGTTCACTGCTTCGTAGTTCATACCCTCAATGGGGCAGGAGTCGATGCCGAGCATTGCGGCGCCGGTCATCATGTTGCCCAGGGCGATGTAGGTCTGCTTGGATGCCCAGTCGAAGAGCGCACGGTCGCTTTCTAGGATCTTCATGTCGTTCTTCTGGAAGCTGCCGTAGCGTTCGAGTGCAGCCTGCATCTGCTCTTCGGTGAGGTTGCGGTCTTCGAGGGTGCGGCGCATCCACGGGGTGTCGTAGCGCAGGCCCTTCTTCGCCAGCAGTACGACCAGGTGGCTTGCGTTATCGAGGGCGCCCGCCATGCCCCAGGCGATCGGCTTGAGCTTTTCGCGCAGTTCGGGGTCCTGGATGACCAGGAACTTCCACGGCTCGGTGCCGACGGAGCTGGGCGACAGGCGCGCAAATTCGAGGATTGCGGCGAAGTCTTCGTCGCTGACGCGGCGGTCGGGGTCGTAGGCGCGGGTTGCACGGCGGCGGGCGAAAATTTCGAGGGCTTCTTCGCGGGTTACGGTCACGGTTTCATCCTTTGCATGAGGGTTTCAATACCCTGTCATGCTACACCTGCGGAGGGTGCGGGCGGTCTAATTGTGAGCCATTACGCCCAGAGCACGTATGTTCGAAGCAGTCAGGCTCGAAGGGTTTAGGCACCGGCTTTCATCCACACATCCGAGCGGGCGCGGCGGCCGAAAATGACCGCGCGGATTCCTTGGAAGTACAGAATATACGCCGCCCACAAGCCGCAATACCCGGCGAGCGCATCCATGGCACCGGCGCCGACCGCCCAGTGCAGGCCGAGCATGACCGGCACGTACATCACCAGCATGATGAAGCAGCCAATCGCCAGGTATTTCACGTCCTGCGCGCCCATGAGGATGCCGTCCAGGGTGAATACGTACGCGGCGATAGGCTGGCCGAGCGCGATGATGACGGTGGCGATGGTGAAGAGGAACGCCACCTGCGCGTCCTGCGTGAAAATCCAGGAGCCAAAGAAGCCAATGAGCGGGCAGATCAGGCCGGTGATGACGCCGTAGATGAGGCTCATGCGGAGCAGCCGGTTTTTCAGCTGGCGCACCTTCGCACGTTCGGATTCTACGTTCAGGTCGCGTTCGCCGAGCTCCTTGCCGAGTAGCGCCTGCGCGGCGATGGCGAGGGAGTCCAGGGCGTAGAGGAAGAGGTTAAATACGCCCATGCCGAGCTGGTAGGCGGCGGTGTGTTCGGTGCCGAATCGTGCCACGACGAACACGGTCAGCAGGGAGGCGATGCGCATGGACAGGGTGCGCAGCATGAGCCAGGAGCCGAGCGAAAGCACCGAACGCATGCCGGCAACGTCGGGTGCCCAGCGGACGGCGTGCTCGCGGGTGCCGCGCATCATGACCGCGCCGAGAGCGGCAGCCATGCCCCACTGGGTGAGGGAGGTGCCGGTCGCCGAACCGGCGACACCCCAGCCGACCGGGTAGATGAGCAGCCAGTTCAGCACAATGTTCACGAGCGTGCCGACCGTGGCGACTTTGAGCGGGGTGACGGTGTCTTGCAGCCCACGGAGCGTGCCGACCTGCGCGAGGATAATCATCATCGGCGGAATGCCCCAGAGCGAGTGGTGCAGGTAGTCGAGGGCGTAGCTCATGGTTTCGTCGGTCGCGCCGAGGCCACGCAGCAGCGGGTCTGCGAAGGCGTATCCGGCGATCATGAGGAGCATGCCGAGGCCGAAGGCGACCCACACGCCGTCCACACCGATCTGCCAGGCGCGGCGCAGGTTCTTCTCGCCGAAGGCGCGCGCCACGGCGGGCGTGACGGAGTAAGCGAGGAAGTTCATGAGGCCCACGACCGTGGTGACGAGCGTGGCGGCGATGCTCATGCCGGCGAGTTCTGCCTTGCCGAGTTGGCCGATGAGGGCGGAGTCGGTGAGCACAAAGATGGGTTCGGCGATGAGCGCGCCGAAGGCGGGTACGGCGAGCGCGAGGATGCGCCGGTTTAGCGAAGGCTCGGAGGTGTTCGCGGCGGCATTCGCGCTGGGGTTCACGGCGTTCTGACCGGACGCGTTGTTCGGGTGCTTCTGTGTGCTCATCCTTCTAGGCTACTCCCCGCCGCCGCGGCGGGTGCCCGGGCGCGGGGCGGGGTGCACTCTGCGAGATGGGCATGCGAGATGCGCGGTTAGGCGCCTCGGCCGCGCAGTTCGTCGAGGGCGCGGCGTTCCTTCTTGGTGGGGCGGCCGCTGCCTCGTTCGCGTTTGGCGACCGGCGGCATGGAGAGGTAGGCGGGGCGCGGGCCGGAGAGGTCTTCGTAGCAGGTGACGGCGATGGGTGCGCCTACGCGTTTGACGAGGAGTTTTTCGACTTTGAAGACGCGTTCCCAGCCGGGGTAGCGCACGCGCACCACGTCGCCTTTTTTGAGTTTTTGGGAGGGTTTGGCGGGGGCGTCGTTGACGCGCACGTGGCCGCCTTTGCATTCGTCGGCGGCGAGGGAGCGGGTTTTAAAGATGCGCACTGACCAGAGCCAAAGGTCGAGCCTGGCGCTGGTTAGTGTGGTGGTGTCTTCTGCGGTCATGTGTTCATTGTGGCGCGAGGCGGGCGGGGCACCAAATCAGGTGCACCTGCCCGTCCGTCCTGACTCTCCGCCGTTTTCGCAGTGATTCCACCATATTTTTGCCGGGGTTTCGGCGGGGTTCCATCATGGCTTCGCCGAACCGCGCTGCAACCGGCTCAGAACCTGCCACGCGGCGGAAAATTTTCTGCTGCACGCACCAGCCTATTGAGCGCAAACCCGCATCCACTAGGGGTATTGTTAAGTCACCTTCTCAAGAAGTGTTCTCAAGGCCACATCGTTTGTGTGGTCTACGGGGGGGGTTGTGGCCGCGACGCCACGGGCTCCCCGTAACAGATTGGAAATACACCATGTCAGCTTTGAAAAAGCTCCTGGCGGCTGCCCTCATCAGCACTGTGCTGTCTTCTTGCTCCTTCGGTCCTTCTCTAGAGAAGGACGAAAGCGCCCGCGCTATTTTCGACGTAGAAAATGACCAGGTGATTCTACCCCTGGATGCATACGACACCACCGGTAAGGACGAATACTTTACCAAAGCCCTTGAGCTCGCCCGCAAAAAGTGTTTTGCCGAACACGGGCAGCACTACAAGATGTTTGTCCGCACCGAGGGGGCCGGCAGGAACTACGGCAGGACCTACGGATTCTGGAATGTTGAGCGCGCCCAAAAATACGGCCTCCACGAGCCCAATGAATCGAATACGCTGGATCTGTCCTCCCCTGCGCCCTCCTCCGACCCTGGGAAGGATGTCAGGACCGAATGTTATCAGCGCGCCAGCGATGAGATGAAGCAAATTGGAGAGATACCATTCGGCTCCGCCACGTATAGGCGTTTGGAGACCGATGCCCGAGACGCCGCTGGGGATAGGCAACTCAAAAAATCTCTCGACGACGAGTGGAAGCGATGCGTCAAGGATAAGGGCCTCACCCCCGATAGTGAGATGACCGTCAAGGAAGAAAAGAACATTCCTCAGAGCACCACCCCCTCAGAAGAGGAAATTCGAATCGCCGTCATCCAGGCACAGTGCAATCAGGATGTAGGCCGTTCGCAGAAGCTCTACGACCTGGAGGCGCAGTACCAGAAGCCGCTCATCGCCAAGAACCAGGCAGCCCTGGAGAATGAGCTCAAAGAATTCAAACGCAAGGATGAGCAGTTTAAGCAGTACGTTCTCGACAACCAGTAACAGCGAATAGCAGTCGGTAACAGCCAGTATGCCGACAGAAAAGGGTGTGTGTCGTGTTCAGTGAACACGGCACACACCCTTCTTAAGCTGTACCGGCTATATTGTGCCGGCTACGTTGTACCGGCGGTCTAACCCGCGGGGCTTATGTCTCCACCATTGCGGCGCGGCGCTCGTTGACGGTTCAGTCAATCCCATCAGCGACTACAAGATCAATCACATAGGGTTTTGTGTGATATTTTCAACAAAACACATGCGCTAATTTTTCTGCAAATCACTCCCGACTTGGTGTATCTTTGAAATACTTCTTGAGAAGTATTCAAAAACCACATAAGTTCGTGTGGCATTACAGGGCAACGACCGCGACGTCTATAGCCCCCGAGACAGATTGGAAACACACAATGCGTCTACGAAAATTGTTGGCAACCGGCTTGGTTGCTACCACGTTGGTAGGGATTAATGTCCCTGCAAGTCATTCCGCTCAGTTCTCCACCGACGCCCAATGGCAGGGGTTCTTTACCCTGGATACCAAGGGAAACTCCGTCAAAAACCTTGCCGTGTGGTGGGGGTACGGAATTTACAACGATTCGATTAGCTCGATTCGTAGCTACGGCGAGAATTACCGCGTCTGTGAACACGAGGGGTACCAGGGGGCATGCCTTACTACGAATGCACGAGATTTCAATAATCTAAGGGGTGTTCGCGAAGGACTTGAGTGGTGGGACCCGTTCGATTGGAACGACCGCATCAGCTCTCTTCAACGAATCTTATAGATTGGAGGAGCACCATGTCAGCTTTGAAAAAGCTCCTGGCGGCTGCCCTCATCAGCACTATGCTGTCTTCATGCTCTTTCGGTCCCACGTTGGAGAAGGATGAAAGCGCCCGAGCAATCTTCGACACAGAAAATGACCGGGTGATCCTGCCTCTGGACGCATACAACACCGCCGGCAAGGGCGAATACTTCACCAAAGCCCTTGAGCTCGCCCGCAAAAAGTGCTTTGCCGAACACGGGCAACACTACGAGATGTTCGTCCCCACCGAAGGATCCGGCAGGAACCTCGGCAGAACCTACGGGATCTGGAACGTTGAGCACGCCCAAAAATACGGCCTCCACGAGCCCAATGAATCGAATACGCTGGACCTCTCCTCCCCTGCCGCCTCATCCGACCCTGGGAAGGATGTCCGCACCGAATGCTATCAGCGCGCCGTCGATGAGATGAAGCAAATTGGAGAGATACCCTTCGGAAGCAGCACGTTTACGCGTTTGGAGACCGACGCCCGAAATGCCGCAGGGGATAGGCAGCTCAAAAAATCTCTTGACGACGAATGGAAGCGATGCGTCAAAGACAAGGGCCTCACCCCCGATAGTGAGATGACCGTCAAAGAATCGAAGAATATTCCTCATAGCACCACCCCCTCCGAAGAAGAAATTCGAATCGCTACTATCGAGGCGCAGTGCAATCAGGATGTAGGCCGTTCGCAGAAGCTCTACGACCTGGAGGCGCAGTACCAGAAGCCGCTCGTCGCCAAGAACCAGGCAGCCCTGGAGAATGAGCTTAAAGAATTCAAGCGCCGGGACGAGCAGTTCAAGCAGTACGTCCTCGACAACCAATAACAGCGCATAACAGTCGGTAATAGTCGGTATGCCGAAAGGGTGTGTGCCGTGTTCAGTGAACACGGCGCACACCCCTCTTACGTTGTGCCGGCTATATTGCGTCGGCTACGTTGTACCGGCGGTCTAACCCGCGGCGCTTATGCCTCCACCGTTGCGGTGCGGCGCTCCTTGAGAGCCCAGCCGATGACACCGGCGAGCAGACCGAACGCAATCCAGGAACCGAGCACCAGCCACTGGTCGCTCGTTGCAGCCTCCGGGAAGTACGCGATGGAACGCAGCAGTGTCGAGGAGGCACCCGGAACCATCATCTGACCAATCTGACCCCACGCACCGGGTAGGAACGCGCTCGGCATGCTTGCACCCGAAATCGGGTTACCGATGAACATGGTCACCACCACACCCAGGCCCAAGCCAGCGGCGGGAACCAGTAGGGCGCCCATACCAATCATGAAGGATGCGGTCGCCAAATAGGTTGCGGCGAATGCTGCCCACAGGGTTGCAAAATCACCGGGGATGAAACCGAACCAGGTGCTCAGAATCAGGGCGGTCAGAGCGCCGGCGATGACGGCATACAGGGTTGCGGTAGCAAAGCGGCGCCAGGTGCCCTTGATGAGGTTCAGGGAGAGCACGCCGCCGAGGATTCCACCTATAACCAGGGGGAAAGCGGCAATAGTCAGGCCGGTACCGGAGGAGTCACTCTCGCTCAGGGGCACCACGGCGGTGGCCTTCACCGTCATGGCAGAGGCCTGCTCGGCCTGCGCCTTCATCTGCTCCAGCTGCGCGGCGGCCTGGGCACCCTGCTCACCTCCCGCCTGCACCGCCTGGGTGAGGGCCTCAGTCTTGGCAGCGAGTGCCTTCTGCTGAATCTGCGCGTTCAGCTGGGTGGCAACACCGTTGAGCATCTGGGTTGCTGCGGCGTTCGCGGCGGGGGCGGTCAGCACCTCGGGAGCAGCGCCTTCGGTGAAGATAATTGCGCCATAGGTTTCGCGCTGCTTGATTTGCTGTTCAGCCTCTTCGCGGGAGGATGCCTGCTTCAAATCGAAGGTTTCAATACCTTGGTCTTTGAGGGACTGTTCAAACTGACTGACGGTCACCTCGGGGCCTGCGATAGAGACGGGCAGGTTCTTTGCCTCCATGGTCTTGGTGGGCCAAGTGAAGGCGAGAATAACAACCGCCACGATTAGGGATGCCTGCAGGGAGGTGAGGAGGACCTTGAGCCAGGAGGAACGCTCAGGGGCTGGGGCGGTCACTGCCTCTGCGGTGACTGCGGCGGTAGTTTCATTGTTCACAAGAATCTCCAAACAAAATGTTTATTTCGTTTACGAGTCAGAACTCTACCCTCGATTTTTACTGAGTGCAAACGAAATAGCTATTTTGTTTATAAAGTCACAAAAAGAATCAGTGTTGTGTTTGCGCGTTTTTTAGCCCCACCCCCTAGACTGGAACCATGCCCCGACTAACAGACGCCACCAAAGCCGCACGCCGAGCCCAAATCATCGAAGCCGCCGTTAGCTGCTTCCTCGAAAAGGGCTACACTAACACCTCCATGAGTGACATCATCAAAGCCTCCGGGCTGTCCTCCGGGTCCATCTACTCGCACTTCTCCGGCAAAGAAGACATCCTCAACACCGCCATCAACGAGCGCCTCAACAACGTCAAGGAGCTCTACGAAACACTCCCCGAAGGCGCAGGCCCCCAGGATATTCTCGAAACCATCCACACGAACCAGCTGGTAAACGACAATTTCTCTGCCATGCTGCGCATCCGCCTTGAGTCGCTCCACGCACCCGAAATCGCCAGGGCAACCGCGGACATCATGCCCCTATTGCAGGGCATCATCGTAAAGACCCTTACCCCCTGGGCAGCTGAACAGCTGAGCGTTCTACACGAAATCAACCCCGATTCGGCGCAGCGCACCCCCGAACAGGAGGCGCTCATCGCCGACTACGCCCGCGACACCGCGGACGCCTTCATGATGGTCTTCCAGGGGTACATGCTCCGCTCCTTCTTTGGTAGCACCGAAGAGAAGGACCGCCTCTACCGCGTTGCAATGGCACTCCTTCCTGAGTAGTTGACCACCCAATAGTCCCCAAAAATCACCCTTGAGCGGTTGTTTTTCAGCATTTAGACCATGCAGGGGCAACATAGGCCATTCACATCCTGCAGGCGTAGAATCGAGAAACCATGACTGAATCCTGCACCCCCGCAACCCCCGAGCCGCGCGCCACCAACCCCGCCGAGCTGAACAACCTGCGTGCCGCACACGCCGATGAGCTCTCTTCACGCACCCGCGCCACGAGCATCCCGGCAGACTCCTGCTCCCTCTACGACGACGAGGCTCTCGGCGGCACCGCCGGACGCGCCACCGCATGGCTGGCGCTCGAACACGTGGGCCAGTGGGGCCGCGACGTGCTGGATGGCTCCGCCCTCGGTGAGGAGCTTTCGGAAGCGTTGGGCGAGGCAGTCTCGCAGGCGGGTTTGAAATTCCTACTGATCCGCCAGACGGGCAGGGCGGGGCGTGTACTGCACGGCGCGCCGGATGCATCCGGCAACCCGACCCACCGGGTACTCTACGCGCTCTGCACCCCGGGTGAGGAGAAGCTCTACTCGTTCAGCGTGAGCACCCCCGAACAGCTCCTCGACCTACCCCTGAGCAACCCCCAGGAGTTGATTCAGGCGACCGGCGCGGAGCTAATGGATTCCCCCGCCATTCTCGTGTGCACCCACTCCAAGCGTGACCGATGCTGTGCCCTGCGCGGTCGCCCCATTGCGGCACACCTGGCGGATATCCTGCCGGGTAATGCGGTCTGGGAGTGCTCGCATACGGGCGGTCACCGCTTTGCTCCGGTCGGCATTATGCTGCCCACCGGCTACACCTACGGTCGCCTGTCGGAGCCTTCGGCGCTGGCGGCGTACCTGTCGCTGGCGGGTCGTTCCATTCCGTCGCTGCACGGCCTGCGAGGCCGCAGCACGGATACCCCGGTGGAGCAAGCGGCGGAGGTTGCCGTACGCCTCGAACTGGAGAAAAAGGGCGAAGAAGTAACCTCTGGAGGTTTGGTTTCACGTGAAACATCGGGGCGGGAGGCATTCGTTGCGCTCCGCGAGGCGGGCGTCGATGTGAACGTTGATACAAGCACTGAGTTCTCCCCTGAATTTTTTGCGGCGTTCTCGCCTAAAGATTTCTCCGAGCACCCCACCATGGAGGCGGCACTCACCTCCCACACCGACGGACGCACCTGGGTCACCTTCTTCGAGCGGGTCGCCCTTGAGCCGCGCCCCAACTCGTGCGGCAAGGGTCCCGCGGATGCTTTCAGCCGCGAGCTGATCGCACTGCGCCAGCTCTAAAACCCGCGCATGATGTAGACAGCGTAAAGCCTCGGCGGGCACCTTCTCGGGTACCCGCCGGGGCTTCGCTGTATTCAGGCTTATCCGGCGAACGGGTTCGGCGCGCCGATGTACTGCAGCTCGGTGTACTCCTCCAGACCCTCAGGGCCGCCCTCGCGACCCATACCGGACTGCTTCACGCCACCGAAGGGTGCCGCCGCGTTCGAGATGACGCCGGAGTTGTAACCGATCAGGCCGAACTCCAGACCAGCGGCCATGCGCGTAAAGCGCGGGTGGTTGCTCGTGTACACGTACGCCGCCAGGCCGTACTCGGTGTCGTTGGCGAGCTTCAGGGCGGTGCGTTCGCCCTCCTCACCGTAGCCGCTGAACGTGGCGATCGGGGCGACGGGGCCGAAGATTTCTTCACGCCACACGCGCATCGAATCGGTTACGCCGGTCAGCACGGTGGGGGTCACGAAGTTGCCCTTGTTCAGGTTCTTGGGCATGCCGCCGGTATCGCTCGGAACATTCTCCCCAAGCTCGGGAATGTACCCGCCGCAGGCGAGGAGCGCACCCTTACCCAGGGCGTCTTCCACCATAAAAAGCATGGATTCAACCGCTGAAGGTTGAATTAGCGGTCCACAGTCGGTTCCGTCGACGGTTCCGTCACCCACGACGGTCGCCTCCATACGCTCCACGAAGGCGCGGGTGAACTCTTCGGCAATGTCCTCGTGCACGATGAATCGGTTGGCGGCGGTGCACGCCTCACCCATATTCCTCATCTTCGCCGCGTAGGCGCCCTCCACGGCGGCGGGAATGTCCGCATCCTCAAAGACGATGAACGGTGCGTTGCCGCCCAGTTCCATGGAGGTGCGCAGAACGTTCTGCGAGGCCTGCGCGAGCAGGGTGCGGCCCACGGCGGTGGACCCGGTGAACGAGACCTTCCGCAGGCGCTCATCAGCCATCAGCGCGGAGACAACCTCGCCGGTACGGGAGGTGGTCACCACGTTCAGCACGCCGTCCGGCAGGCCCGCCTCACGCATCAGGGACGCGAAGTACAGGGAGCTGAGCGGAGTCAGGGAGGCGGGCTTGAGCACCGCGGTGCAGCCCGCCGCGAGCGCCGGGGCGACCTTGCGTGCCGCCATGGCGAGCGGGAAGTTCCAGGGGGTAATCAGCAGGCAGGGGCCGACGGGGCGGCGTACGGTGGTGATCTGCAGCCCGGATTCGGGGGCGACGGCGGTGCGGCCGAAGTTGCGGGCGGCTTCTTCGGCGTACCAGCGCAGGTAGTTTGCCGCGTAGGCGACTTCGCCGCGGGACTGGTCGAGGGGCTTGCCCATTTCGAGGGTCATGAGCCGGGCGATGACTTCGGTGCGCTGCGTCATAAGCGTGTAGGCGCGGTTGAGGATGTCGGCGCGTTCGCGGACGCTGGTTGCCGCCCATGAGGTGCGGGCGTCGCAGGCGGCGTCGAGTGCTTCGATGCCCTGTTCGACGCTGGCGTCGGCGACGTGCGCGAGGATTTGGCCGCAAGATGGGTTGTGCACGGGGAAGGAGCCGTTGTCGCCGGTGACCCAGCTGCCGCCGATGAGCAGGTCGGTGGGCACGTAGAAGAAGGGGTAGGAGGGCCGCTCGTAGGGGTCGATGGGTTCGAGCTGCGGCATGTTGATGCTTTGCATGTGCGGTTCGGTGCGGCCTCGCAGCTGGGCGGATTTCGCGGTGGGCTTTGCGGCGGGATTCTCGGCGGAGCTTTCGGGTGAGGTGGTCATGGCGTGCCTTTCGGGTTGGGGCGGCCGGTGCGGTCGACTCTGACGCTTTTAATTCTAGTCCCGCGCGCTCCCCTACCCTTCGAACCTGCCCCACGCGCCTACACGCCTCTTCTCCTGCTCCGCGCCTACACGCCCTCGCTCCCCTTCTCCCCACCCAAAAAGACCGCGGGCATGCCGAAGGGGGCCGCATCCACTGTGGATGCGACCCCCTTCAGGTGGATTCTCGCTCAGCGCGCGAGCATCCTAGCTGGGGATTATGGAAGGCGTTGCCCGGAAGGGATGCTCGGTGTTGCATCCGCTCTGCCCGGTATCCGTAATCTCACCGCTTAGCGGGCGGTGAGGCGGGCACCCTGGTGGACTAGGCCCACCTGTTCTCTCAAATCCAGGACTGACGTGCTTCGATTCGGGTCAGCTCCAGAGGACCGCCATCGTTGGTGCCGTGGAAGCGGCCGAAGTGTACGTACGGGCCGCGGTAGGCGCTGTGGTTGATGGGGCTGGAGTACTGGCCGTTGACCGTGTAGTAGAAGCTGTTCTTGTTCAGCACGATCTTGCAGTTCAGTGCCTGGCCGGTGGTGACCTTCTGGCGCAGCTTCATGGTGTGCAGTACGCGCGGGCTGGTCTGCTTCGGTTCGAAGCAGAGAATCTGCGCTACGGAGCTACCGCGGTAGTTGGGGCGGATGGCGAGCACGTAGGTGCCGTCTTCCTGGTTTGCGGCGAACTTCTTGCCGATGCCGAAGGGGCCGTCGTGTTCGCGACCGAACGCAATGTAGCCGTAGTGAGCATCCTGCTTCGGCAGTGCACCGGTCCACTTCATGGAGAAGTCGAGGGTGTACTTTTCGCGGGTGGTGTAGTTCGCCAGCGGGCCGAGCAGTACGGATTCGTCGTAGCGCTGGTTGTGCACGATGGCGGTGCCAGTCAGGTCGGGCATGTCCGCTGCGACGGACGGGTCGGCGGGCAGCATGCCGTGGGGGCGCTTGCCGGTCTTGATCTTGACGCTGGAGTCGAAGGGGTCACCGATTACCCAGTAGGGGTCGGGGCACATGAAGCCCTTTACGCCCAGTGCCTTGTACTTTTCGTAGGCGGAGCGGCGGTGGATTTCCCAGACGATGACTGCCTTGCCGAGGCCGGTGAGGGCGCGTACGTTCTCTTCGCTCATGGAGCCCTGGGAAGCGCCGGTCGGCTTCTCGTAGTAGGGTACGCCGATGGCGTCCACGTTTTCGTGGCGTGCCATTGCGGAGATCTTGTCGATGGGGTCGCCGCCGTCGAAGTAGCACCAGGTAGCGCAGCCTGCGGAGTTGGCAAGCTTCAGGTAGCGGGAGGTGGGCTTGAAGCCGCCGCTGCCGTCACGGTACATCTTGATGACGGTGCGGCGCTGCAGGCCGCGTTCGGTGATGAACTTGACGAGGCCTGCCTGTGCGGGGCCGTCCTTCGCTTCGAGGAACAGTACGACCTTCTTGCCGCCGACGGAGGCGTATTCGCCGCCTGCGGGTACGGCGTCAACGGCTGCGATGGCTTCTTCGAGGGTGGGGATATCGTACAGGTCGGTCCTTTCACCCAGGTTCTTGCGCATGTTGACCTTGTGCTGGCGCAGTTCGGCGAGGGTGTGGCCACGCACGTCCATGGACGCACCGGTGGTGCGCTTGATGTTGGTGTCGTGCATGCAGACGAACTGGCCGTCGCTCGTGGTGCGTACAGAAATTTCGACAGCGAGGGCGCCGCGGCGTACGGACTCTGCGTAAGCGTAGGCGGTGTGCTCGGGGCTGATGTTGCCGGCACCGCGGTGGGCGATGAAGAATTCATCGGTCTTGTAGAGCAGCTGATGTGCGGGGGAGCCGCTGTGTACTGCCGCGAGCTGTGCGCGGGTGCTGGCTGCGGCGTGGGCTTCGCCTGCCTGGAGCATGAGGGCGGCGGGTGCCAGTGCGGAGGCACCGATGAAGCCGCGGCGGCTCAGATTCTTAGAGGTCTTCGGGAATGCAGTCACCGTAGTGGTCCTTTTTCTTTTATGAGTTGAGCGTAATGTGTGTGGTTGTTCATTGAAGTTTTGGTTTATAGCTGAGGGTCCGGATTCTCTCAACTCAAACTACAACTCTATGTAGGATAACGATTTTTTATCGGTGATTCACTGCGTTTACAGGAAAATAGGGTATTATGTGCGCCTCATTCTTACCCGCTGTGTAATGCGGGTGAATGTGTTCCTCCTTTTCCGCCGCTTTTAATAGCGGCATTTCATGCGGCGTTAAAAAATTTCTCGTGTAACGAAAAAAGCCGCGCCCACAGCCCGATTGAGCCTGCAGGACGCGACCTTTTGCGTTGAAACATTTTTCGCGGGTTTTTCACCGCTGTTGAAGCTGAGCTATTTTCGCTGGTTCAGCTTACTTCTTGGATGCCTGAGCGACGCGGTCACCGGCTGCGACGGGGCGGCGTGCCTCAGAGTCCTTGGAGATGTTGAACTTTGCGGTGTTGGTAATCATCACCATGGTTTCCTTGGAGGGGATGCGGCCCTCGATAGCTGCCCAGTCGACCTCGATGATGGGTGCGCCTGCCTCAACCTTGTCGCCTACGTTAGCGATCTTGGTGAAGCCGTCGCCACCGAGCTCAACGGTGTCGATACCGATGTGGACCAGTACCTCGCCGCCGTTTTCGGTGCGGAGCATGAATGCGTGCAGGGTGTCCTGAATCAGTGCGATGGTGCCTGCAACGGGTGCGACGATGGTGCCTGCGGTGGGGTTCACTGCGTAGCCGTCGCCCATAACGCCCTGAGAGAAAACGGGGTCGGAGACTTCGCTCAGCGGCAGGTACTCGCCGGTAGCAGGTGCGACGTAGACGTCTGCGGATGATGCTTCCTGTGCGGCAGCTTCCTTCTTCTTCTTGCCGAAACCGAACATATATGCTCCTTCTGGTCGTGTGGCGCTATGAATAGCGTGTATTTGTAGCGCTGATGCGTCCGCGTCGGATGCGGGCGTCGTTGCCTTCTTGGTTTCACACCGGGCGGCGCCTGCCTGAATTGCAGGGTTCGCACACTCCGGTGCATATGCACTCAGAATACAACACCTGAACCCGTAGCTCACGAGCTGAGGGTCATTCGACTCGAATTCTGCAAATATTCCGCAAATCTGGAACTTCAACTCACACTTCTGCACTCTTGAGGTCCCGAGTACACTTAGTGAAGGACTGGCACCCCTCCCCCGAGCCGGTGCCCATAAGAGAGAAAAGGCTGAAACTGATGACTGAAGCGGCTGAGACCGTTCTTGAAGTATTTATTCCGGGCCCCGGCGAGAACCCGGAGGATCCGCAGGATATGGAGCGCTCTGAGTTCCTGGGCGCCGCGCAGGAGGCGCTGGATTCGGGCGTGGACATTGAGGTGTACTCCACCGACTCCTACCCTTCCGCATTTGAAGAGTGCGCACCGGTCGCCGAGCAGATTGAGATGAACGGCATCGAGGTTCTGCCGCTCATGCTCGTCAATGGTGAGGTGAAGGTGTCCTTCGCGTACCCGACCGCCGAGCAGATTAAGCGTTTTGCGCGCGCCCACCTGGTCGCCCAGCCGAAGGCGAACGCGGCAGCGGCTGCGTGCGGCCCGTCCGGTTCCCCGGCGGCGTCGATGATTCCGAACCTGAGCGGCGAACCCGCCGGTTTCGCGGCAACCCTGGCGGGTAAGGCACCCCAGCCGGTCGGCGGCCCCGAGATTGGTAACCGCGTGAACCTCATGGGTGGCGACACCGGCGATGGTATCCCCACCTCCGGTTCGGTGGCTGTGAAGTCCGGCGGCTGCGGATGCGGTGGTTGCGGCTGCGGCGGCAAGTAAACCCGCCCCTGCCGGCAACGAGCGCCTGGCTCGCCCGGTTCTAAACTACATAGCAAAGAGCGGTGCCCGCCTCCTCGTGATGAGGAAGCGGGCACCGCTTTCGCTTAACGAAGCTTAGGTTCACACCCGGCAGCACCTACGGGAGCCGCGGCGAGCGAACAGTACCTTACTTGATGGAGGTACCGACGGAACCGAGCTGCTGGCAAGCCTCGACCACGCGTGCGGCCATGCCTGCCTCTGCAGCTGCACCCCAAACGCGGGGGTCGTAGGTCTTCTTGTTGCCGACCTCGCCGTCAACCTTCAGCACACCGTCGTAGTTGCTGAACATGTGGCCAGCAACGGGGCGGGTGAATGCGTACTGGGTGTCGGTGTCGATGTTCATCTTGATAACACCGTAGGACACTGCGTCTGCAATCTCCTGCTCGGTGGAGCCGGAGCCACCGTGGAAGACCAGGTAGAAGGGCTTGTCGCCCTTGCCGTACTTAGCGCCGACCTCGGTCTGGATTTCCTTGAGCAGCTCGGGGCGCAGGTGAACGTTACCGGGCTTGTACACGCCGTGAACGTTACCGAAGGTCAGGGCTGCCATGTAGGTGCCCTTCTCGCCCAGGCCGATTGCCTCAACGGTCTTGATTGCGTCTGCAACGGTGGTGTACAGGGAGTCGTCGATAGCGCCTTCAACGCCGTCTTCCTCGCCACCAACGGCACCAATCTCAACCTCGAGAACGAGCTTTGCCTTGGAGGTACGCTCGATCAGCTCAGCAGCGATCTTCAGGTTCTCGTCCAGGTCGATTGCGGAGCCGTCCCACATGTGGGAGTTGAAGATGGGGTCTTCACCGCGAGCAACAGCCTTCTCGGACTCTGCCAGCAGGGGCAGGACGAAGCCTTCCAGCTTGTCCTTGGGGCAGTGGTCGGTGTGCAGTGCAATGTTCACGTCGTACTGCTTAGCAACTTCGCGTGCGTATGCTGCGAAGGCCAGGGAGCCAACGACCATGTCCTTCTTGGAAGCGCCGGACCAGTATGCTGCACCACCGGTGGATGCCTGGATGATGCCGTCCGAGCCAGCCTCTGCGAAGCCGCGGATTGCAGCGTTCAGGGTCTGGGAGGAGGTCACGTTCACTGCGGGGTACGCGAAGCCCTTTTCCTTCGCGGTCTGCAGCATTTCTGCGTAAACTTCGGGGGTTGCAATAGCCATATGCTGACTCCTTGGATAGATGCGACCGGTTACCGATGCTGGGCCGGTTCACCATATTTTGTTGGCGCGCGAGACGCCTCCTACTCGCACTATTTTACCAAGATACGACTTATTTATCGTTAATTTTTTGTGGGTTTTTTTGGGTTTACTGCAGCGAAATTTCCGCGAATTACCGCGGTAAAGTAGAGGTGTTAATGACTTGATGTCTTCTGTGTGTGCAGGCCAGCGTACACATCACCCAGACGCGACGAAAGGAACCTCCCATGAGCAAGGCGAGCGCTAAAAATAATCCGAAACAGCTCGACGCGAAACGTGAGAAGCGTGCCCGCCAGGCGCAGCGTCGTGCTGAGCGTGAGCATCCGAATGCGGCGGCTATTGCCCCGGTGCGCGCCCAGTTGGATGAGGTTCTGGAGCGTAAGAGTCGGCATGTTTTGGGGCATGGCGATATGGCGAAATCCCTTGAGTTGATGGAGAAAATGCGTGATGAGGGTGCGAGTGACCACGAGATTGATGTGGCGCTTGCGGAGGCGAAGCTCCCCTCGGTCGTGCAGGTGGGTCGTAAGTCTCTGATGCGCTGGCCGAGCTGGTGGTGGTTGAATCGTCGTGAGCGCGCGTTGCGGGCGAAGATTGACCGCCTGATGGAGGGCTAGGCCCCCGTTCTGATTAGGTTGCTGGAGCACCCCGTTGTGGGTGCTCTTGTGCTGTGCGGTGGTGGGGTAATTGATTTTTTGGACTCAGGGTTCAATTAATCTATTTCACAAAACAATTAAAACCACACAATACAACATGAACCAAATATATTCATAAGATATGCATTATATGTATATAAATTGTTACGTGACGCGGGTTATATTTACCTAAATTGCCGTGCTATAGTCGTTACAACCCACAGACGTGTTCCCAACCACATTTCATGTAACACGTGCTTCAGACGTAACTATCCAAGGAGGTATAGCATGAGCACCTCACCGAACAAGAACCCGCAGACTTCTGCAGCGGATCAGTACACCAAGCCCCCCACAGACGACCCGTTCGCACACGAACAGGAAGGCTTCCACAAGGGGCTTGGCGCACGTCAGCTCCAGATGATTGCTATCGGTTCCGCTATTGGTACCGGCCTGTTCCTGGGCACCGGTAGCCGCCTGCAGGACGCAGGCCCCATGCTCGCCGTCATCTACGCCGTCATCGGCTTCTTCGGCTACCTGATCCTTCGAGCCCTCGGCGAACTGATTCTTCACCGCCCCTCCTCGGGCTCCTTCGTCTCCTACACCCGCGAATTCTACGGCGAAAAGGCCGCATTCGTATCCGGATGGCTGTACTGGCTGAACTGGGCAATGACCGCCGTTGCAGACGCCACCGCAATCGCCATCTACATCAGCTGGTTCGGTCGATACAACCAGTTCTTCGCAGATATTCCCCAGTGGCTCAGCGCATTCATCGTCGTTGTCATCACTGTGGCCCTGAACCTCATTTCCGTGAAGCTCTTCGGTGAGCTGGAATTCTGGTTCGCACTCATCAAGATTCTTGCCCTGCTGTCCTTCATGGCGGTAGGTATCTGGTACCTGGTCTTCGGTGAACCCATCAACGGCGTCCGCCCCGGCCTTGAACTCATCGCAGCCAATGACGGCTTCTTCCCCAACGGTATTCTTCCCGCTCTTATCGTGGTTCAGGGCGTTGTGTTCGCCTACGCCGGTATTGAGCTGGTCGGCACCACCAGTGGTGAAACCAAGAACGTTGAGAAGGTTATCCCCCGCGCTATCAACACCGTGATCTGGCGTATCGCGATCTTCTACGTTGGTTCCGTGGTTCTGCTCTGCCTGCTCATGCCCTACACCGCGTACAAGGACGCAGAGTCGCCGTTCGTGACCTTCTTCGACTCGATCGGCATTGACGGTACCGCACCGATTATGCAGCTGGTCGTGATTACCGCGGCTGCTTCCTCGCTGAACGCTGGCCTGTACTCCACCGGCCGTATCCTCCACTCGATGGGTGTTGCGGGTTCGGCACCGAAGTTCACCACCAAGGTGTCCCGCTCCGGCGTTCCGGTGGCAGGTATTCTGCTGACCGGTGTGGTTGGCCTCTTCGGTGTTGTGCTGAACTTCTTCGTTCCCGAGCAGGCGTTCGAGGTCGTGCTGAACATCGCGTCGGTGGGCACCATGGCTAGCTGGGCGGCTATCGCAATGTCGCACCAGAAGTACCTGAAGATGGTCGGTGAGGGCAAGTACAAGCGCCCCAACTACCGTGCACCCGGCGGTCGTTTCAGCGACTGGGCTGTGATGGTCTTCCTGGCTGTTGTGCTGGTGCTGATGGCACTGGATTACCCGGTCGGCACCTACACCCTGGCATCGCTGTTGCTGGTTATCCCGCTGCTGATTATCGGCTGGTACACGGTTCGTGACCGCGTCAACGAGATTGCTCGCGTCCGTGAAGGCTACACCGGTTCCGTGCCTGTGATTGCTGCCCGCCCCGTGGTGAAGAAGCTCGTTCCGGAGCCTCGTACCCACATTGACCTGGGTGAACTGGACCTTGAGGACGAGGACAAGCCGAAGGGCAACTAACCCGACGGCAGCCTCCGATTCCGTGATATCCCAGTGAAATCCCGGTGAAGGCGATGAGGGGGTTCTAGACCCTAGCCCGTAGGTTCCAGGAGCTCTAGGGCCCCCTCCCTGCACGTCTTTTCGTGTTCGTTCCGTATTACATCCGTGTAATACATAAAGCAAAGTACATATTTACAGCATTTCTAAAAGGGTGTGTCCTGCAATATATTTTGAGATAATAGATATCCACAGTGACCACCAGATGCACAAAGAAGTTTTGTGCAGATATTCAAAGGAGAAAATCATGACTGAACGTCCTAGCGCACACGCGGTGGAATTTGTTGACGTCGCCTCGATGGCGAAGTGGATTCAGAAGGACGGCGTAGGCAACATCATTGCCGGCATGGTCGACTTCCTCGAAGAAGACTTCAAGAAGTGGCAGAGCTTCGACAAGATCCCTCGCGTCGCCTCCCACACCCCCTTCGGTGTGATTGAGCTGATGCCCACCTCCGACAACATCACCTACTCCTTCAAGTACGTGAACGGCCACCCGTCGAACCCGGCACGCGGCTTCCAGACCGTGACCGCGTTCGGTCTGCTCGCTGACGTGGACAACGGCTACCCGGTGTTCCTGGCTGAGATGACCCTGCTGACCGCGCTGCGTACCGCTGGCGTGTCCGCCATGGTTGCTAAGCACCTGGCACGCAAGGATTCGAAGAAGATGGCGATGATTGGTACCGGCTCGCAGTCTGAGTTCCAGGCGCTGGGTATGCGCGCTGTGCTCGGCATTGAGGACCTGTCCGTCTACGACGTTGATCCGCACGCGATGGAGAAGTTCCGCCGTAACCTGGAGCCGCTGGGCTTCCGCATCCACCTGGCTAAGGACGTGGACGAGGCTGTTGAGGGCGCCGACATTATTACCACCTGCACCGCCGATAAGCAGCAGGCGAAGGTTCTGCTGGACCGCCAAGTGAAGCCCGGCGTGCACCTGAACGCTATTGGTGGCGACTGCCCCGGCAAGACTGAGCTGGAAAGCGAAATTCTGGACCGCTCCACCGTGTTTGTTGAGTTCCCGCCGCAGACCCGCATTGAGGGCGAGATTCAGCAGAAGGACCCGGACTTCCCGGTGGTGGAGTTCTGGAAGGTTCTGACCGGTGAGGAGCCGGGCCGCGTTTCGGATGAGCAGATTACCCTGTTTGATTCGGTGGGCTTCGCGATTGCTGACTTCTCGGGTCTGCGTTATGCCCGTGCGGCTACGCAGGACACCGACCTGCAGCAGTTCATTGACCTGGTTGCTAGCCCGGATGATCCGAAGGATCTGTACTCGCTGGTGAACGTTAACGTTCCGGTGGGCTAAAGAGCTAAGCAACCTGACGCTGAGTGGCCTTGAGCTGGCGGGCATGTAGGTGCGCCGGCGTAGGCTGCGAGGTTGAGAGTGAATAAAGTGAGGGCCGGGGAGTGGTGACACTCCCCGGCTCCTTCTTGTGAAATTTGCTTGTGGGCATTCTGCGGGTGGTTCACCCCGTTCTGCCCTTCAGCGGGTGTGGCTACTGGTGGGTGGCGATAATTTCGCGCGCCTTCGCCACACGCTTTTCTTTTTCTGCTTTCAACTGGTTGAGCTTCGCCTGGTTCTTCTCAATGAGAGGCCCCTGATAGGATGCCTCAAGATCACCCAAACGCTGAGCCATACCCACCTTCTGGTTGCATTCAGCTTCGATGGTTGCGAGGCGAATTTCTTCCGGCTTAGTTTCTTCGTTGCCTTGGGAGGAGGCCATGAAATGTGCGCTTTCTTCGGACATCCAGTCGCTTTCTCCTTCTCTGGGGGTTAGCCCACGTTCACGCAGGCAGGTCCACCATTCTGAGCGGATATTTTTCCACTCATCGGTTTGGGAGGCGTAGGTGTATGCCTGTGAGTTTAGCTCTCCTACAAACCGGTATTCTTTTTCGTCCAGTTCGACGTCAGAGAATGCGGCTTTCACCTCTTCTTGGCACTGGGCATTGATGTCGTCCGCTGCTGAATCGTCCGAGCCTCGGGATTCCTCCTTATGGGAATACCCGTACTTTTTGGCGTACTCGACGTTCCAGGTGCCGTATAGGCCTCCCGGTTGCGGGGTGTCTATTGAGGGTACGGCGTAGGACTGCCCGTGGTGCGCGTAGCATTCGGACATGAGCGTGTGCCATGCCGTGCTCACCGTACGGATTGTTAGTTCATCGAAGGCATACTCGTCCAGTGGAAGGTGTATGTAGTTCTTTGAATAATCGAGAACAGCTTTTCGTGAGGTGTCCCGCTCGGCACTGTTGGAGCAGGATACGCACGCCCCCAGCAGGCAGAATACTGTTACCGCAGAGAGAGCCTTACGCATAGGCTTTTCCTCCTCCATACCTCGTTGTAACGTTCAAACGGAGTTACCCCAATTATCCCAAGGGATGCTATCTGCTTGTTGCTGATATCTACTGGTGGGTGGCAATAATTTCGCGCGCCTTCGCTATCTTCGCATCACGTTCAGCCTTCAATTCATTCAGCAGCGCCTGATTCTTCTCAATCAAAGGCCCCTGATAAGACGCCTCAAGATCACCCAAACGCTGAGCCAGCCTCACCTTCTCGCTACATTGAGCTTCAATGGTTGCCAGGCGGATAACCTCCTCCAACACTTTGGGATCATCAGCATTCAGATTGGCCGTTTCTTTGCTCGTCCATTCACCGTCCCCGGTGCGAGGCGTCAACCCTTTCTCACGCTGGCAGTCCCACCAATCTGAGCGGGCTTTCTTCCATTCAGGGTCAGCCTGCGCACGCATGTACGCTTCACTACGGATACGCTCGACGGGGCGGTACTTTTTCTCATCATCCTCATCAAAATAGAGCATATCCAGTTCTTCCCGATGCTCTTCGCGGCAGCTGGCCCTGACGTCTTCAGGGATGCTCTTATAAATCCTTTCCTGCTCATCTCTGACTTGGATGGACGTAAAATGATTCGCCGCATGCTTCACGTTCCAGGAGCCGTACTGGGAGGCGTTGCCAGAAACCAAGCCGTTTTCTAGAATTTCAAAATCGTATCCTTTTTTCGCATAGCACTCTTTAAGAATCAACAAATACGCCCTATATGTTATATCTTCGGCCTGGTCACTCATATCGTATTCGTCGAGGGGAAGAGTAATATAGTTATTTTCAAAATCCAGCTGGGCTTTGAGGCTAGTATCCTTAGGCGCAGCGGCGCAGGAACTTAAAGCTAAAGCAAAGCAGGCGAGTAGGGCAGAAGATTTCTTCATTGTTACCAACTCCTTTCAATCAAGAAAGTCAGGAGGAGCCCACAAACATTGGGCTCCTCCATCACAATTACCAGCGGCAGTTTACCTTGTAAACAGAACTAATACGATCATCCCAAGTCTCGCCCCAATGGAGACCCGCATGGCTTAGACCGCGAAGATAGTTGAGGTCGGAAGAAGATTCAAAATTTCGACCCCTGTGATTAATGTCTTCGTAATAGTGCCACCGACACCCACCAGAATGCAATGAAGATGCACGGTCACTCATCCAATCCAAATGGGTCGTCCCCTCAGTTTCCATACGGGGCCCAAGGAAATTGGCATCCGAATAGAAAGTAACACCCGCATGTGCCGGAGGTGCTACCGCACCGAAAGTCACCGCAGCCACACAGGCCGCAACAGCAAGAGACTTATTAAAGATCCTCATCAGAATCTCCTTTCAAAAGAATGACGCCGCGGTCATTCATATCCACAACCCGCAACCATTGGCGAGCCGAAGTCAGGAAATCCATCGCATGCCCCAAACCGAAATTGAGAGTGCAACTCTCGTATTCCCTGTGACTTGAATTAATACTAACACACCTAGGCAATTTATTTAGTGATTTAAATCACTTATATGATAATATGGGATTTACCCGCTTTAGATATATTTAAATATTATTTACTACATTTACAAGACAAAAAATCCAGATAACATCACACAACCCCACCACAAACAACGAACCAAACCCCGTGGGTACCCACATTCATGTGAAAAACTCAACACCCCACCCAAACAAAGAATCACCCAATACCCCAATAAAAACCCCAATAAAAAAGGTTCCGACGCGCACACATGCTTCACATTCCAGGAGCCATACCGGAGGCATCACCAGAAACCCAGCCATTTTCTAGGATTTCAAAATCGCATCCTTTTTTCGCGTAGCACTCTTTAAGAGCAAAGCAGGCGAACAGAGCAGCAAATTCCTTCATTGTTACCGACTCCTTTCAACCAGGAAAGTCAGGAGGAGCCCACAAACACTGGGCTCCTCCATCACAATTATTAGTTGTACTATTCAGTTCAAACAGAATGTGTTATTGACTAGTGGCGATAATTTCACGCGCCCTCGCCACATGCTTTTCTTTCTCTTCTTTCAACTGGTTAAGCTTCGCCTGGTTCTTCTCAATGAGAGGCCCCTGGTAGGATGCCTCAATATCACCCAGACGCTGAGCCATACCAACCTTCTGATTACATTCCGCTTCGATAGTTGCGAGGCGAATCACTTCTTGAGTTTTTTCCTCCTCACTCTTAGAACTTACGTCAATATTGGACGTCTCTTGACTACCCCACGCCTGGTCATCCTTGCGTGGTGTTAACCCATTGCTCTCTAGGCAGCTCCACCATTCAGAGCGAACTTTATTCCATTCCGGATCACTTTTCGCACTCGCATAGGCTTCCTGTCTAAGCCGGTAAGCGAAAGAGTCATTGTCATTCTCGTATTCAATTTCTTTCAACTGATTGGCACTTTCCTTGCGACATTCCTTCCTAATCTCTGCCGGTATTTTCTCTGCCGCCTGCGTGCGCTCTCGAGACTTTTCTTCATTGAAATATCCATACTTCTTGGCATATTCAACATTCCAGGCACCATATATATTACTGTGCTGATCATCAGAGAACACAGGGACAGCATCAGAGTATCCCTTAGCTACATAACATACTTGCATGATACGGGCGACCGCCTCATTAATTACAGCCCTTGACGCATCGTCATAGTCATACTCATCCAGGGGAAGAGTAATCAAATTATTCGCGTAATCGAGCTTGGCTTTATACTCAGAATTTGAGGCACCTCCCTGAGCGCATGAAGACAGCAAAAGCGCGCCTGCTAGGGCAGTGATTGTGAATGCACTACTTTTATGCAAGAGCACACCCTCCTTTCAGAGTGGAAGAAAAACTTAAAGCAGGAAAGCATCCTGTACCTCTACCACCATTCACCTAGCAATACACATACCTAACTGAGCTAATCCGGTCATCCCAAGTCTCGCCCCAATGGAGACCCTCATGGCTTAGACCCCGCAGATAGTTGAGGTCGGAAGAAGAATCAAACCTGCGACCCCTATAGTGGCTGTCTTCGTAATAGCGCCACCGGCACCCATCAGAATGCAATGAAGATGCACGGTCATTCATCCAACCCAGATGAGGGTTATCCCAGGTGTACATACGGGACCCAAGGAAATTGGCATCCGAATAGAAAGTAACACCCGCATGTGCCGGAGGTGCTACCGCACCGAAAGTCACCGCAGCCACACAGGCCGCAACAGCAAGAGACTTATTAAAGATCCTCATCAGAATCTCCTTTCAAAAGAATGACGTCACGGTCATTCATATCCACAACCCGCAATCATTAGCGAGCCGAAGTCAGGAAATCCATCGCATGCTCCAAACCGAATTTGAGAGTGCGATTCTCATATTCCCTGTGACTTGAATTAACACTAGCACACCTAGGCAATTTATTTAGTGACCTAAATCACTTATGTGATAATATGTGATTTACCCACTTTAGATATATTCAAATATTATTTACTACATTTACAAGATAAAAAATCCAGATAACATCACACAACCCCACCACAAACAACGCATCAAACCCCGTGGGTACCCACATTCATGTGAAAAACTCAACACCCCACTCTAACAAAAAATCACCCAATCCCCAATAAAAACCCCCAATAAAAAGGTTCCGACACGCACACAACGCACCGGAACCTTTAAACACCTCATAAACAGCCGCCAAACTACGACGGGATCTGACCAAACACATGGCGGCGAACCCACGCATGCATCGCAATACCCGCAGCCGTCGCCGCATTCATCGAACGCGTCGACCCAAACTGCTCAATCGACAGAGTATCCTTAGCCGCCGCATGCAACTCCTCCGATAGGCCCGGGCCCTCCTGACCAAAGACCAGCACACACTTCTTCGGCAGATCATACGTCTCCAGGGGCACCGAATCCGGAAAAATATCAATACCAATAATCTCCAGACCCTCAGCCTGCGCCCACGCCACAAAATCCTCAATCGTCGGATGATGACGCACATGCTGATAACGATCCGTCACCATCGCACCACGACGATTCCACCGGCGACGCCCAATAATATGGACCTCCTTCGCCAACATCGCATTCGCAGTACGCACCACCGTGCCAATATTTAGGTCATGCTGCCAATTCTCAATCGCCACATGAAAATCATGGCGGCGCGTATCCAGGTCAGCAATAATCGCGTCCATCGACCAGTAACGGTACTTATCCACCACGTTACGGCGGTCACCCTCACGCAGCAGCTCCTCATCCCAATGGTCACCCTCAGGCCACGGACCCTCCCACGGGCCCACACCCACCTCAAAACGGGCAGTACCCTGCTCAGTACCCTCAACAGCCTCAGCTACAGCCGCCTCAGCAGGTACAGCCTCAGCCGCCTCACGATTCTCAACCATCACAACCACCTTCACGCCAACAACCAGCGCCACTCCGGCGCCCACAGAGCCATCTTACAGACAAAAACCCGCGCCACCAGCCACACACAGCAGCCAGCGGCACGGGTTCACCCGCCGCAACGGGAACGTCTTAAAAATTCACGAGGTCCTAGTCCAAACCAGTAGAGACTAATCCAGGCCCAGCTCATCCTTCGAGTACGCGTACAGGCACGGAACGCCCGCAACCTCTTCCACATGCTCCTTAGCGCCGGTCGCACGGTCCACAATCACAGCAACCGCCACAACCTCAGCGCCAGCCTTACGCAGCGCCTCAACAGCGGTCAGCGCAGAACCACCGGTCGTGGAGGTGTCCTCAACAGCAACCACGCGGCGACCCTCAACGCTCGGGCCCTCCACCTGACGACCCATGCCGTAAGACTTCTGAGCCTTACGCACCACAAACGCGTCGATCGCACGGTCCTGATCGCCAGCGGCACGCATAATCGCGGTACCCACCGGGTCAGCACCCATGGTCAGGCCGCCAGCAGCCTCAAACTCGATGCCGTTCTTATCCAGCAGGTCCAGCATGACCTGACCAACCAGGCGAGAAGCCTCATGGTGCAGGGTGATGCGGCGCAGGTCAACGTAGTAGTCGGCTTCCTTGCCGGAGGCGAGGACCACGTGCCCGCGCACCACAGCCAGCTCCATAATCAGCTGGCGCAGGCGTTCACGGGCTTCTTCAATGGGGAGGTTTTCAGAAAGCTTAGTCATAGTTCAAGTGTAGCGGCTCACGTGCAGGCGGCGCAGGCTATTCCCTGTGCTATTCCAGCGCTAGGCTATTCCACCACGCAACCTACCGACGGCGGCAACGCGGCGCGCAGCTTCGTCAGCATCTCCTCATACTCGGCGGTCGGGTCGGAATCAGCCACGATAGCGCCACCCGCGGCAAGAGTCACCGTGCCCTCATCGTGCGCCACGAGCGTGCGAATCACAATCGACAGGTTCGCCGAACCATCCGCCGACACAAAGCCCAGAGCACCCGAATACACGCCGCGAGCGCGACCCTCCAGGCCCTCAATAATCTGCATGGTCGAAGGCTTCGGGGCACCCGTCATTGAGCCGCCCGGGAAGCACGCCCGCGCGGCAGCCACCGCGGAAATTCCCTCGCGCAGACGCGAACTGACCGTAGACACCAGCTGATGCACCGTCGAATAGCTCTCCACGCCCATAAGCACGGGCACGCGCACAGACGCCGGGTCAGACACCGTAGACAGGTCATTACGCAGCAAATCCACGATCATGAGGTTCTCGGCGCGGGTCTTCTCATCGGTACGCAACCATGCCGCCGCCGCGGCATCTTCTTCCGGGGTGGCGCCGCGAGCAATCGTGCCCTTAATCGGCTTGGTCTGCGCGTTGCGGTGCGTATCCACGCTCAAAAAACGCTCCGGCGAAGAAGAAAGCACCGAAAAATCACCGCACCGCAGATACGCCGCATACGGTGCCGAGTTGTGGGCGCGCTGGCGGCGGTACAGCTCAAAGAAAAGCTCCGGGCTCGGATTGGGGATGCGCGCGACCGTCTGCGCGGTAAGGCACACCTCGTAGCTGTTACCCTCGTAAATTTCGCGCTGACTAGTGCGAACGGCATCCATGTAGGCTTCCGCGGCAGGTGCCGGGAAGAGCAGGGGCTCGGTGAGCTCGGGGGTATTTACGGGGGCATTATCTGAGGCACTCTCCCCCACCGCGCTCAGCGCCGGAGCCAGCACCGTGCTCAGCAGCCGCTCCGCCGCCTCACACCACGACTCATCGCCCACCAGCCAGCTACGCGCCGCAGCCCCCGGGCGGGCATGCTCATGCACCAGGTAGCGGACCGCCGGCAACCACAGAGAATCCGGGGTCGGCGCCTCATGCGCCGGCAGGTAGCCGGGCACCGGGTGGCCGTGCTCCATGCCCATGGCGGCACGCGCCTCATAGCCGAAATAGCCCACGTAACCGCCACACAAACCCGCGGGCAGGCCGGTTGCCACCGCGGCATCCGGGTGCACGCGCGGTGCGCAGGCAAGCGCCGCCTCCAGCTGGGCGAAGGGGTCTTCCCCGCCAGACTCAGCCGCCGCACGCGCCGAATCCACGCGCAAGGGCGACAGCTGCGCCGGAACCACACCCACATACGAGGCAACCGACATGGGCGACTCCTCGCGCGCGGAATCCAGCCAGAAGGAATACTCAGCGCCACCGCTCAGCAGCGGGTACGCCTCCTCGCAGTTCACCGCGAAAGGAAGCGGGCGCACGACAAGCTCCCGCGTCTGCGCATCCCACGGGATGCTCTGCAGAGTACTCGGCAGGGCATTCGGGGAGGCAGATGCGGGAGCGTTCGGGGTAGAAAAAATACGGTCCGCGGAAGTTTTAGTCACGGACTCCATTGTATGGCGTGCAGACGAATTGGCGGTTTAGTGAACGACTGCGGGTGCTTCGCCGTTTTCGCTGGTCATCGGCAGGCCGGCAGCAAACCACGCACTGGTGCCGCCTGCAATGTTGTGTGCGGCGTAGCCGTGCTCACGCAGGAAGGTTGCCGCGCGGTTCGAACGGCCGCCACCGTGGCAGATGACGTAGAAGTCCTCACCGGGTGCGGGCAGCTCAGCCAGACGCTCAGTAATGGTGCCGAGGGTGATGTGCTTGGCGCCGGTCGCGTGGCCACCCTCCCACTCGTAGTCTTCACGCACGTCGATGATGGTTGCGCCTGCGGGAACGTCGCGGGGGTCAACCTGGGGTACAGCGGTCATGGGGTTCTCCTTTGAATTGAACTAGAACAAGCCGGTCGGCACGGTGGGGTGCCGGGTGGGCATAGTTGTGATTCCACTCTATCGCTTTGGGGGTGCGTGGCGCATCTAGCCCGGTATTTGGGGGTTTGTGAGATTCAGAAGCAGTGCATACGAAAAAATCGAAATGGTTTTTCATGCACTGATTGATGGTTCAATCTTTGAAATACAGGCACACACCATGTATACATATGCACCCATAAGGGTATACACTTATACACATATTGTCCGGGTCACACAGAACCCGGGCTTGCACAGAAAAGAATTACCACCATGTCCAACACCATCACAGGTGCCGAACCCAAGGACACCAAGACCTTCTTCGGCCACCCGAGCATGCTCGCGAACCTGTTCACCGTAGAAATGTGGGAGCGCTTCTCCTTCTACGGCATGCAGGGCATCATGATCTACTACCTGTACTACACCGCCGACAAGGGCGGCCTGGGCCTCGACAAGGACCTCGCCACCGGCGTTATCGGCGCGTACGGTGCAGTCGTGTACCTCATGGCAATCCTCGGCGGTATCCTCGGTGACCGCGTCCTCGGCCCCGAGCGTACCCTCTTCTACTCCGCCATCGGCATCATGGCGGGTCACATCTCCCTCTCCCTCATCCCCGGCATCCCCGGCGTGGTAATTGGTCTGCTGCTGGTCGCTATCGGCTCCGGTGGTCTGAAGAGTAACGCATCCGTGCTGGTCGGTTCGCTCTACAGCGACAACGACTCCCGCCGCGACGCAGGCTTCACCATCTTCTACATCGGCGTTAACACCGGTGCACTGCTCGGCCCGATCCTGACCGGTTGGGGGTGGCAGGCTGGCGGCTTCCACCTCGGCTTCGGTCTGGCAGCTATCGGTATGGCTGCCGGTCTGATCCAGTACTCGCTGACCCGCAAGAACCTGCCCGCCTCCGTACACCACGTGGGCACCCCCTTCACCGGCGCCCAGAAGCGTAACTTCTTCCTGGCACTGGTCGGTATCGTCGTCGTTCTCGGCATCCTGCTGGCGACCGGTCTGATGACCGCAGACAACCTCAAGAACTGGGTCATGGGCTTCATCTTCATCGGCGCTATCGCCCTGTTCGCACAGATGCTGACCGCCAAGGACGTCACCTCCGATGAGCGTTCCCGCGTCACCGCGTTCATCCCCCTGTGGATTGCAAACGCCGTGTTCTGGGCACTGTACCAGCAGCAGTTCACCGTCATGGCGGTGTACTCGGATGAGCGCCTCAACTGGAACATCCTGGGCATGGAGCTGAGCCCGAACCTGGTCAACTCCATCAACCCGATTTTCATCATCGTCTTCGGCATGATGTTCTCCGCCCTGTGGACCAAGTGGGGCGACCGCCAGCCGGTCACCACCCTGAAGTTCTCCGCAGCGCTAATCATTATTGGTCTGGCGTTCTGGATCTTCCTCGCTCAGGCGGGCGTTCAGAGCGTGAACGTCGGCTGGATTGTGCTGATTCTGTTCGTCTGCACCATCGCTGAGCTGATTATTTCGCCGGTGGGTATTTCGCTGGCGACCAAGCTCGCGCCGAAGGCGCACCGCGTGAACATGATGGCGCTGTACTTCACCTCCGTGGCAATGGGTACCGTGCTCTCCGGTTGGCTGGCTCCGTTCTACAGCATGGAGACTGAGGTTCCCTACTTCACCTGGATGGGTATTATCACCATCGCGACCGGTATTCTGCTGTTCCTGGTGCACAAGCCGGTTCAGAAGATGATGCGCGGCGTGAAGTAGCCACAAAGTTACTTGCCTGCACTGCTGACTCGCTGTTTCAGGCGGCGTGAGCATATAAGGCTGAGGGCCCCGAATCCTTGAAATATCAAGGGTTCGGGGCCCTTGCTGTATGCCCTGGTATCCGGAGCGCCGGAATGTTGAAGGGAGGTTCAGGAGGGGCGGATTTAGTGGCATTCGGGGCGTTTTCCTTAATGAGACAATCCGCGCGGATTTTCTTATTAGGAGCCTTAATAAGAAAATCGGGGTCAATTGTCTCAATAAGCATCCCTTCTGTGACAGGCGGGTTGCCGCGCGCGGAACTGTGACGATTTATGTCTCCGCGTGAACGCGCGTGACGGAAAACAGGGTCACAAAAGGACGCATTAAGCCACGAACAGAAATCTACTAGACAGCCCTCAAGCACAGGTCTAAGGTGAATCCAGAACGAGTCGGAAAACCCCTTCCGGCACGACCCTTCAACCCTTAGCCGAGGAGAAAATCATGGCACTTTACCTGGTAGAACTGACCCCCGCACAGCCGTCCAAGGACGAAGCAACCGCACTCATCGAGACCGTCAACTCGTCCCTGACCAACGGCGCCGAGCTCATCGAAACCCAGGTCTCCGCAGACCACAAGATCGTCTTCGTCATCGTCGAATCCGAGAACACCGCATTCGGCCCCGACCTCGCCGCAGCAATCGGTGAGCGCGCATCCGTCGCAGGCCCCGACGCAGTCCGCCTGGTCGGCGCAGAGCTCGAAGACATCAAGAAGCTCAAGAAGGACGCAGACTACCTGGTTGAGTGGGACATCCCCGCAGAGATTACTATGGAACAGTACCTGACCCGCAAGAAGGCAAACGCCCCCAAGTACGCTGAAGTACCCGAGGTTTCCTTCCTGCGCACCTACGTTCGCGAAGACACCGCAAAGTGCCTCTGCTTCTACGACGCACCCGACGAAGAAGCTGTTGTTCGCGCCCGTAAGGCCGTCAGCACCCCCATTGACCGACTGTTCAAGCTGCACGCATAGACGCGATGCTCCCCGCTTAGGAGAAACCCCATGTCCGAGTTCACTCTCGAACCCCTCTACGATTACCCCCAGCGCGAGCAGGTGCTCGCACTCGCCCGAACCCACGCAGATGCTGTTGACCGCGGCGAGCGTTCCCCCTTCGAAAACCTGCGCGAAATCGCTAAGGACGGTCTGATTACCCTGGGCCGCGACGGCGGCTCCCTGGTCCCCCAGGTTTCGGTGGCTTTCGACCTTGCTACCGAGGACGCCTCCACGGCGTTCTCCCTGTGGGCTCACCGCTCGACCATTGCGTTCTTTGACGCTGTGGGCCGCGAGCTGCCCGCCGGTCTGGCGGATGCAACCGTCAGCGGCACCACCGCCATGGCGGCGGCGTACAAGGAGGCTTCGGGTCTGGCACCGATCAAGGTGGAGGGTACCCTCGTTGAGGGCGGTCTGAAGCTGAACGGTTCCGTGTCGTGGGCGTCGAACCTGTACCCGGGCGGCGTGATTGTTCTTCCGGTGGCTGTGCAGAACGCCCCGGAAAGCCACCCGAACCGCTACATTGTGACGGTCCGCCAGGACGTCGAGGGCTTGAGCATTGACTACCACCGCAACCTGCTGGCGCTCAACGGCACCGAGTCCGGCACCCTGAAGTTCGAGGACGTTTTCGTTCCGAGCGAGGATGTTCTCAGCGACAACATTGAGGCGTTCCTGCACGATGTGACCGCGCCGTTCCTACTGGTTCAGTCGTCGTTCTGCCTGGGTCTTGCTGCTGGTGCTCTACAGGAGGCTGCTAAGCACCTGGACGTCTCGCAGGGCGTGTTCCGCCCTGAGTTCCCGCTGATTCTGGCGGAGTACCAGAGCCTGCGTGAGGAACTGGTTCGCCTGGCGTCTGAGCCGGAGCGTGCTGAGCGTCGTGACCTGCTGAGCCTGCGTCTGGGTGTGTCTCACTTTGCGACCATTGCTACTCACTTTGAGCTGCAGGTTGTTGGAGGCGCCGGTTACGTGGCCGATTCCCCGACTGCTCGTCGCCTGCGTGAGGCGTCGTTCCTGCCGGTTCAGTCGCCGACCGAGGGTCACCTGCGTTATGAGCTGGCGCGTTACGATCACCTGGATAACCTGCGTGACGCTCTCTAAACCATTGAACTGCGTGTAGCGAGTGTTTTTATTCGCTCTTTGCATCAATACCCCGTATATGCCTTGAACCGCATATACGGGGTATGAATGCATTCTGGGCTATATATTAGGGGTTTGGGGCTCATCATAAGAGAATATATGCCCCGTTCAACGTATCCCTGCTCATATTTACACCCGTTTAGCCGAGACCTAAACCCATATGCGCGTAGAATTATGTGGAATTTTATACACCACCACATTCACCTCAGGAGCTCCCTTTGAGCATCTCTAAGCTTCTCGGCTTCGACTGGTCGATCCACGGCGACGGCCGCAGCATCAAGCCCGGTTCCTTCGTTGCCCCGAACGAGCGCCTCGCATGGCCGATTACCATCGGCATCGGCGCGCAGCACGTGGTCGCAATGTTCGGCGCGACCTTCCTCGTGCCGATTATTACCGGCTTCCCCCCGGCAACCACCCTGTTCTTCTCGGGTCTCGGCACGGTCCTGTTCCTGCTGATTACCCGCGGACGCGTCCCCTCCTACCTGGGTTCTTCGTTTGCGTTCATTGCGCCCCTGGCGGCTGCCATGAACTCGCACGGCCCGGCTGGTGCCCTCGGCGGTATCGTCATGGCGGGTGTGGCGCTGTTCCTGGTCGGTCTGATTGTTCAGTTCGCTGGCACCGGCTGGCTGACCAAGCTCATGCCCCCGGTCGTAACCGGTTCGATTGTGGCGCTGATTGGCTTCAACCTGGCGAAGAGCGCTAAGGACAACTTCATGGTGGCACCGGTGACCGCGCTGGTGACCCTGTGCTCCATCATCCTGATTTCGGTACTGTTCAAGGGCATCATTGGTCGCCTGTCCATCCTGCTGGGTGTGGGTATCGGCTACATCACCGCTGTGATTCGCGGCGAGGTGAAATTCGAGAAGATTCAAGAGACCGTACAGGCTCAGGGCTTCATTGGCCTGCCGCAGTTCCAGACCCCCGAGTTCCACTGGGAGCTCGCCGGCCTGTTCATCCCCGTGATTCTGGTGCTGGTGGCTGAGAACATCGGCCACGTGAAGTCTGTTGCTCTGATGAGCGGCAAGAACCTCGACGACTACTCGGGTCGTGCCCTCATGGCGGACGGCCTGGCAACCACCATCGCCGGTTTCGGCGGCGGTTCCGGTACCACCACCTACGCTGAGAACATCGGCGTGATGGCTGCGACCAAGGTGTACTCCACCGCGGCGTACTGGGTGGCGGCTATCTTCGCGATTGCGCTGTCCATGTTCCCCGCATTCGGTGCGGCAATTGCGACCGTCCCGGCGGGTGTTCTGGGCGGTGCCGCAACCGTGCTGTACGGCATGATCGGTATGCTCGGTGCACGTATTTGGAGCGAGAACCGCGTGAACTTCTCGAACCAGATCAACCTGACCACCGCCGCTGTGGCGCTAATCGTGGGTATTGCGGACTACACCTGGACCTTCGGTGAGCTGTCCTTCGCCGGTATTGCACTGGGTACCGCTGCGACCCTGATTATCTTCCACCTGATGACCTTCATCGCGAAGTACACGAAGGCTGCTGGCGACCCGCTGGAGCCCTTCGACCCTGAGAAGAGCACTGAGGGACACTAGAGTTCCATACGCTTACGCCCGTTGGGAGTAGTGCTCCTGAGGCGTAGGGTGTAAAAAGCGGCCCGGATGGATTGGATTCCATCCGGGCCGCTTTTGCATGTTAGCCCGATATTCGGTTAGGCCAGGCGGTATGTCGTATTGCGGTTACCTCGACCACCTTCACGCACAATCACGCCCTCTTGAAGGAGCTTCGTGAGGACGTACCGGACCTGCGGCTTCTGCAGCTCAGCAAAAGGCCCAGGAAGAGCACCCATGATGTCCTCGATACCGGCGGGGTGGCGTAGCGAGCGCAGAGCCAGGAGCACCGCCTCCTGACGGTTACCAGGAACCGTAGATGACGATTGGCGCGGGTCTACTTCCGACTTCTGCTGCGGTGAACCAACATCGGCGGCACGAGCACCATCCAGAGGCTCCCTGCTGATAATCGCGGTAAAACGAATGACCCCATCAACGAATTGGATGGGTTTCAGCCCTGCCTGACGCACCGCCTCCTGGGCAGTGTAGATGCCACTACCCTCACCTTCGATGACGCGGTATCCGTCTTCGGGGGTTGTTACATGCGTGCAGACGTCATACAGGCGGTCATTCACGCGGGAGCGTTCGCCGTACTCTTGCAGACGCTGGAGAGTGATTCCGTATAGACCGCCGGGGTTCTCTACAGAGATTCGGTCAGGGAAAATCCTGACGCGCACCTCTTCGGTATCTGCTTTGGGGTTGAGGCTGCGGTGTACGAGGGCATTCGACAGAATCTCGCGAAGGGCAATATCGGGTACTTCCTGCCCGTTGATGAGGTGCCCGTTGGACAGTTCGACAACCGGGTGTGCCAGGTTCCGTTTGACCCATGCCAGAGTCTCTTCGAGCATGGCGGGGATGGGGCCGTCCGCCTCAAACTTGTCGAGGTTGCGGGCTTTACCGCTTGGGTCGATGACGACTCCGGTGACTTTGAGCGAGGGCCTAAACTCCTGAGGGTAAGAACCCAAGGCGTACAGGCCTGCGAGGGAAAGATTATCGGTTCCGAGGGCAATAATTCCCTTACGGCGGAGGACTTCTTCATCGGAACTTCCGGCGAGGCGGCGTGATTTAGCACGGACGTCTCGCAGATAAGCAGTTTTGAGGCCTTCGTCTAGGTCAGCCAGGGAGGTGTATTCTACCGGCTCCTCATCGAATCCGGTGCGTGTCCGCTGAGCTACCATCAGGTCGGTTTCGTGGCGGCTCATTTCGTGGTCACCGTCGCCGGAACGCACGTACGCTTTACCGCCAATGTAGGCGGGGCGTTCATAGGGAGGCAGCGGAGGGATTGCGGCGACAAAGATTTTGGCGTCTTCGTAGAGGATGGTGCCGGATTCCATGGTGTTCGGCGGCTTGAGGCCCCTGCGGAGCTTGTTGCCGAGGGTTTTTTCTAGGTCTGCAGGGTCGTATACGCCTACAGGTGCAAAGTCATTATTCTCGTCGAGGCCGCAGATAATGATTCCGCCCGTGGAACTATTGGAGAAGCTACTCAGGGTTGCGTCTAGGCTTCCGGGGTAGCCTCCGTGGGCTTTTTTAACCTCGATAAACTGCGTATCGCTGCCGTGAGTACGCAGTAGTTTGATGGTTTCAGCAAGCCATTCGGGGGTCCATTCCACGTTGTTCATACAAAAAATTTTAGTCTAGACACAAATCAGATGTAAATCAGACACAAAAATTTGAGTCTAGACATAAATTTTTATGTCTAGACTCAAATTTTTTATGTGTAGACATAAAAGTTTATGTCTGAGTTATGTCTGCGGAGGCTCACCCAGCCGCTAGCGCTGGATAGCTAGCACCGGATGGCTCGTGCTGGATAGCAGTGCTAGGCGGCTAGGACCGTTCGGCGAGCATCGCCTCAATCGTCTGCGCCACACCGTCCTCATGGAAAGGCGGGCAGGTACGCCCCACCTTCGCAATGAGCGCCGGCTGACCCGACGCCATGGCGAAGCCCTCCCCCGCCCAGCAGAGCATCTCCGCGTCATTCGGCATGTCACCAAACGCCATCACCTCGTGCGCCTCAATGCCGTGGCGTGCCGCGAACTTCTCCAGGATCTTGCCCTTATTCACGGTCTTAGAGCCCATCTCGACGAGCGGCTCACCGACCACGCCGCGGGTCACCGACACCAGCGAACCCACCGCCTGATGCACGCGTGCCTGCAGAATATCCGGGTCCATGCCGGGCACACGAATCAGGTACTTAATGACCGGGGTTGAACCAATACGTTCGAGCGCCTCGGCGATTTTCGCCTCCACCACGCGGGCGCCCTCAAGCACCTCACCACCCTCGTGTGGGCCCTGAACGTAGACAGTGTCCACGGTTTCGAGGGTGTAGGTGGCGTCGGGGAAAATGGGCTCCAGCAGCTCGTGAGTACGGGCAATCACCGCGGGATCAGCGCCGTTGACTTCTTCCACCTCGTTCGCGCCCAGGTGGTACACCACGGCACCGTTGGAGCAGATGGCGTAGGAGTCGAAGTCGGTCTGCTCGCGCAGGGGCGTGAGCCAGCGGCTCGGGCGGCCGGTGACGAAGACGATATCAATCCCGGCGGCACGGGCGGCCTCAAGGGCGCGCAAGGTCCGCGGACGGAATCGGAAGTCGTGCCCGATGAGGGTGCCGTCCAGGTCGCTGGCGATGAGTTTAATCATGCAGATATGCCTTCAGTGGTGGGGTGTATCGGTGCTGGTCAGGGTGTAGGGCTGGCAGGGCGCGGGTCTGGTGAGACTGTGCCGGCGTGCCGCTATGCCGCTATGCCGCCGGTTCCGCGTAGGTGACGGTCAGGAACGCGCGACCCAGACCGTGGCCGAGCAGGTTAAAGTTCACGACGGCGGGGCTGGCGTTCTCGTCAATATCGAGCTTCTCCACATCCACGGCGGTAACGCAGAAGATGTAGCGGTGCGGGCCGTGACCAGCCGGAGGGGCAGCACCCAGGAAGCCCGCCACACCGGCGTCGTTGCGGTGCGTCAGAGCGCCGGCGGGTGCATCCGCGCCAGTGTCAATGCTGGTCACGTTGGCGGGAATGTTGGAGACAGTCCAGTGCCAGAAGCCGCTAGGGACCGGTGCGTCCGGGTCGAAGCAGGTCAGCACGAAGGACTTGGTGCCCTCGGGGAAGCCGCTCCAGGACAGCTGCGGGGAGCGGTCCTGACCGCCGGCAATGCCGAAGAGTGCGGAGCGCATCCATTCGGGGGCGGTGCCGCCGTCCTGAATGTCGGTGGAGGTCAGGGTGAATTCGGGCAGTTCGGGCATGCCCGCGTAGGGTTCGCGGGGCAGGGGTGCGGTGCCGATGTTGGTCATGGTGCTCCTCAGCGTTGGGGTGCGGGTGGATATGGCGACGCCGGCGGACAGAGTGAGCTATCCGCCGGCGAGGCGTAGATTATTTAGCCGTTGAGTACGGCGGTCAGTTCTTCGCGGGTGGGCGGGTTAGCGCCCGCGCGGGAGACGGTGATGCCGGCTGCGGTTGCGGAGAAACGCAGCAGGTCGGCGATGTCTTCGGCGGTCAGTGCGGCGACCTTGGCGCGCGCCTCAGCACCGGCGATACCGCGGTCGAGCAGGCCCGCGATGAGCGCCGCCATGAGGGAGTCACCGGCGCCGACGGTGTCCGCAACCTCAACACGGTGTGCGGGCTGGCTGATGCCCTCGGGGTACTTCTTGGTGAAGGCGATGGGGCCGTCCTCGCCGCGAGTGATGACCATCAGCTCAGCGCCGAGGTCAAGCCAAGCGCGTGCGGTGTCGTCGAGGGAGCGGTCGGGGTAGAGCCACTGCAGGTCCTCGTCAGATGCCTTCACGACGGTGGAGAGGGACACGAACTTTTCAGCCCAAGCGCGGCCCTCGTCAACGTTGTGGATGAGGGTGGGGCGGCAGTTCGGGTCGTAGCTGAGCAGGGCGCTGTCGCGGGCTGCTTCGAAGGCTGCGGCGACCACGTGCGCGCCGGGTTCGAGCATGGCGGCGATGGAGCCGGTGTGCACTGCGTCGGAGGTGCGTGCCAGTTCGGTGAGCTTCTCGGCGACGGATTCGAGGGACCATGTGATGTCGAATTCGTACTCTGCCGCGCCATCGGCACCGATGGTTGCCTGGGCGACGGAGGTACGTTCAGCACTGTGCTCGAAGGGCAGGGTCACCTGGGATGCTTCCAGGTGCGCGTCAATGCTCTTGCCGTAGGCGTCGGGGCCGTAGTGGCCGACGAAGTTGGTGGGGTGGCCGAGGCGGCGCGCGCCGACGGCTACGTTCATGGGCGATCCGCCGGGGTAGGCGCGGGTTTCTCCGTCGTGCTGGTGGACGACGTCTACGAGTGCTTCACCGATTACAGTCAACATGGTTTCAATTCTACTCATGTTTTCCGGGTCGTGACGTGTGTTTTTGTGGGTATTTAAAGTGGTTTTGCTTTCCCTTTTGAGGGCTTATGTTGGCTTGCCGTGTGGGTTCACAAACTGCCTTCTGTCTCTTCTGACTTTTAGCCTCAATATCGCTAATTTTGAGGCTCTGAAGGGGTCCGCACGGGTTAGACTTAAACCGACGCCGGGTCTTAACGCCCGGCACGGTATTGACGCGACAGCATCGTCGCGCCTACCCTCCAACGACGAAGTTAGGAAGAAGGTCATACGTGACGACTGCAACCGCTACCTGGGTTAACCGTGAGGCTACCGCAGAGGAGCTGATCCCCCTCATCGGTAAGCTGCACCGCGAGAACGGCGTGGTGCTGAGCATTCACGGCCGCAGCCTGGTCAACAAGTCTGTCATTGAGCTGCTGAAGCTGCACGATTTCGTATCCCACATCGACGGTGCGCCCCTGAACCCCGCGCACTCCCTCGAGCTGGTTCGCGCCCTGGTTGAGCTGAACCTGGGCGCGTGCTCGATTAACATTGCTGCTCTGCACAAGGCACACCACGAGGCGGGCTCCCCCGAGCTGTCCATGTGGCTGCCCGAGCAGCTGGGTTCCTCCGTGAACCACCAGGGTGACCAGCCGAAGGAGCAGGACGTTGTGCTGTACGGCTTCGGTCGTATTGGTCGCCTGCTGGCTCGTATTCTGCTGGAGCGTTCCTCCTCGCCGCTGGGTTCTGGCCTGAACCTGCGTGCTGTTGTGGTGCGTAAGAACGGCGATCAGGACCTGGTCAAGCGTGCATCCCTGTTGGAGCGCGACTCGGTTCACGGCCCCTTCAAGGGCGTTATTGAGGTAGACGAAGAGAACAGCACCATCATCGCTAACGGTGTTCCGGTTCGCTTCATTTACTCCTCTGACCCGACCACCGTTGACTACACCGAGTACGGCATCAAGGACGCTCTGCTGGTGGACAACACCGGCCGCTGGCGTGACGTTCCGGGCCTTGAGCAGCACCTGAACCGCCCCGGCATTTCTCGTGTTCTGCTGACCGCTCCCGGTAAGGGCGACATGAAGAACATCGTGTTCGGTGTGAACGACGACGTCATCACTGATGAGGACAAGATTCTCTCCGCAGCATCCTGCACTACCAACGCGATCACTCCGGCGCTGAAGGTTCTGGATGACGCATACGGTGTTGAGCGCGGCCACGTTGAGACCGTTCACGCGTTCACCAACGATCAGAACCTGATTGACAACTTCCACAAGGGTGACCGCCGCGGTCGCTCCGCTGTGCTGAACATGGTCATCACCGAGACCGGTGCAGCTAAGGCTGTTTCTAAGGCTCTGCCGCAGCTGGAAGGCAAGCTGACCGGTAACGCTATCCGCGTTCCCACCCCGGACGTCTCCATGGCAATCCTGAACGTGAAGCTGACCAAGCCCGCAGGTTCCGCTGAGGAGCTGAACGAGCTGTTCCGCCGCGAGTCCATCGACGGCGAGCTGCGCCGCCAGGTGGGCTACTCGGATTCCCCTGAGGCTGTTTCCACCGACTTCGTGGGTTCCCGCACCGCAGGTGTTGTGGACTCGCTGGCTACCGTGGTGACCGATGACTCCGCAATTGTCTACGTCTGGTACGACAACGAGTTCGGTTACTCCTGCCAGGTGATTCGCGTTCTGGAGCGTATGGGCGGCTACGAAGTGCCCTCCTACCCCGCTAAGTAAGCTACCCCAGCTCATCTAGCACGCATATAACATACCCACCGGTACATATAGCCATTTGGTTATATTGCCGGTGGGTTTGTTTATGAGGTTATATGCGCAAATAAGGGGTGTCGCACAGAAGCTCAGAAGAGCTACGCGAGCGGTGAATTACGCCTTACGGCGGTACACCACACCCTGATGCGCCCGCAGCGTGAAGCTCGAGGGCACCGGGCGGTTTGCCGCATCCACCTCAGACATGCTTATGAAGGCATACAGGCTTAAATCCTTACGCCCGACCGAAGACCTCGTTGAGGTGGGCAGCATAGTCAGCGAAATCCTGTTCGACCTGCGGATTTTTAATCACGTCATAGCAAATAAAGGTGGGCAATTGGGTAGTCCCCATGAACTCATGGGCCTTATGAAAGTGCATATAGAGGGCATCTACCCCGAGTCCCTCGAAGAAGTCGCCCTCTCGGGTAAAAGCTTCGCGAGGTGCGTTCCACGTCAGCGACAGCATATGCTTCCGCCCCTGAAGAAGACCGCCCGTGCCGTATCCTTCAGTGGGGCTAACCCTGTGGCGACCATCACTAGTGTACAGGGTGCCCGCGCCAGCGGTAAACACCTCGTCGATATATTTTTTCACGGTCCACGGCTCGTGCATCCACCAACCGGGCATCTGCCAGATGACCGCATCCATCCACTGGAATTTTTCTACTTCCTGCTGAATATCGTACCCGTCATCAATCACAGTTTCTCGCACATTATGACCGAGCGCCGATAACGTATCACGGGCTATTTGATGCAGGGTGTGGTTCAGGCGACCCGCCGAGTGGGCGAATGCTTTACCGCCGTCGATCAAAAGAATATTCACTGTAGTTCACTCCTTAAACTCAACACCACGAGAACGGTTGGCTGTATTCCAGCCGCTTGTTCCACGGTACAGGGCTGCTACGCTGTGAATCAGCCCGTTTCTTGACATGAAACGGACTTTATTCAGGTATGCTCTCCACCATGTGGAAACGAATAGGCGGTATTCCCACCCCGGGTAGGGTACAGAGTACCACCGTATATACGCTGTAACAAGAGACCTTCAAATTACCGCCGGCGGTACACCACGCCCTGATGCGCCCGCAGCGTGAAGCTCGAGGGCACCGGGCGGTTCGCCGCATCCACCAGACCGGAGGGAACCTTCACGGTCACATCCTTCGAACCGGTGTTCAGAGCAGCCCAGCCGTTCGTAAACGCACGGGTCTGCGCGGTCTTCTGAGCGATAATACCGCCGACCGGGTCCCCCAGGTCGTAGGAGAGCTCGGGGGCGTGCGGAATCTCGTCGTAGGCGTCGTGGTGGGTTGCGCTGATGCCGGTGAAGGCGCCTCCGCCGAACACCCAGAAGCCCGCCAAACCGTAGAGGAAGTTCTCATCCGTACCGGTAATGGCAGCCTTGCGGTCGCTGAGCGGGGTGCGCAGAATCGTGACCTTCTTCTGCGAGGCGGCACTGCGGCCACCCAGGCCCGCAAAAGTAGCGCCCAGGTTCACCTCGCCCGCCGAGCCGTTCGCAATCTCGCGGCCCTGCATCACGGCGTACGGGGAGGTCAGGTAATCGTTCGGACCCCAGCCGAGCCACACCTCCTCAAAGCCGCCACCGTAGGCGCTGTGACGCTCCCACTTGCCCCAGCGCAGACGCGCTTCAGCAATATTGGGCACCAGAATCTTGCCGATCTTATTCAGCTCAATACCGGCGTACGCGACCAGAAAATCCAGGTGCTCACGGATCTTCGTCATTGACTCCACGCCCTGGATGGGCAGGTTCAGACCGTAGTAGTCGTTCTCCACGTCGTTATCCGCCATGACCCCGTCGAAGGGCGAGTTGCGCATTTCGCGCACCACAGCGTCCACCCAGTGCCAACGGTAGTCGGCGTTCCACACCTGCATCTGGAAGTGCTTGGAGTAGCCCTTCCACTCGATGCGGTCACCGTTGAGGCGGTGGGCGAAGAAATCCTTACCGGAGTTCGCCATGGACTGCGCCAGCGGGTAAGACACACCCGAGGAATAAATCGGGCCGGGCTCATAGGAGCGGGTGGAAGACAGGCACTTATACGCCAGCACCACCATTTGAGGTGCACGCTTCTTCAGGTAGCGTGCCGCGTCCAGTTCCCAGGGCTGCAGGATCGCGACAGAGTAGTTCTTGACCGCAAAATCGAGCTGCTGCTGGGTAATGGGCTTGCCGCCGTAGCGGACCCAGGCACCAAACTTGCCGGGTCCGCCCAAGCGGTTGAGTTTATTCGCCATCGTACTCCGGGTCGAATTCGGGGGCGCGAGGAGGCAGCTTGCCCAGCTCGCGGTAGATCGTGTTGTAGCGGTCCATGACCAGTCGCAACTGGAAGAAGCTGACGATACGGTCGTAGGCGTTCACACAGTAGCGTTCGTAGATGCTGGGCTCCTCCATGAGGGTGCGCAGCGCCGCCGCGAAGCCGTGAATATCACCGGGGATGGTCAAGATACCGCAGTTACCGATTTCGTGGCCGTCGGGGGCGACCAGCACATCGTCGATGAGCTGGGACATACCGCCCACGTCGGTGCTGACCAGCGGGATGGACGCAGCCATCGCCTCAAGCGCCACAATCGGCTGACCCTCATTGTAGCTGGGCATGAGCAGCAGGTCGAAGCGGTCGAGCATCGCACGCACGTTCACGGTGCCGTGGAAGGTGATGTACTCGCCCATGTCGAGCTCTTCGATGGTGCGCAGGCACAGCTCGTAGTACTCGGGCAGGTGGTCCTTGGGGCCGAGCACGTCCAGGTGGAAGTTCACCAAGCCCTGATCGCGCAGCACCGCGAGGGAGCGGATCAGGTCGGTCAGGCCCTTAATGGGCACCACGCGGGCAATGAACACGAAGCGCCACACGTGGCCGCGACCCTCAGCGAGGATGCGGGCACGCGCCGCCTGGCGGGCGTAGTAGGCTTCCGCCACGGACTCGATGAGCATGCCGTTGGGCAGAATGATTGCGCGGTCCTTCTCACCCTCGTTCATCTGGTCGATGGGCGCGCCAATACCGCGTGCCTCTTCCAGAGCCTTGGGGTACAGGTAGGTTGCCATGTCGGCGCTGGGGTAGCAGAAGCGTCCCATTTCGACGAACCAGACGGACCAGGCACGCTCGTCGAGGGTGACCGGGCCCAGGCCGGGGTGCTCGCGCTCCTCGTTGAGGAAGGCGTAGTCGGTGGTGACGGGCTTCGCCATGTTGCGTTCGAGCTTGGTGTTCACGGTGTCGCGAATGTACAGGTTGTGCTCAGTCAGCAGGAAACTGGTGCCGTGGTCGCGTGCGGCTGCGGCGGCGATGAGTGCCGCGTAGCCGGTGGTGTGGGCGTGGTAGACGCGGGCGTGCGGCATCCGCTCGTGCAGGATCGCAAAGAGGATGGAGACGAAGTCGCGCACCTTCCAGAAGAGCTCGCCGAAGGGCACCTCGGAGAAGAACCCCAGACCCGCAATCGCCTGCATGAACTCGCGGGTTCCGAAGAGGCCGAAGAGGTTGTAGCTGCGGGTTGCGGGGTTGATGCCCTCGTCGTAGAGCTTCCAGAGGGGGTTCACGTCGCCGGCGATGAGGGCGCTGAAGCCGTCCATGAGGCGGTTAGTGAGTGCCTGACGCTCCGCAAAGTTCATGCGCAGTGCGGAGGGGTCGCAGGCTTCCGCGAAGGCGTCGCGGTTAACTTCCAGGCTCAGGTACAGCACCTTGACCCACTTGACGTTCTCGGGCATGCCGTAGAGGTCTTCGTGGGGGGAGTTCTTATCCCAGGCGATGTGAATAATGCCGTAGGTCAAATCCGGGTTTTCGCAGACAATATCGTGCACCACCGCGGACACACCACCCTTGAGGTAGGGGTAGGTGGATTCCATGATGATGGCGACGTCAACGTCCGGGTATTCGGGGTCGCTGTAGTGGGGGCCGGGAGCCGGAAGCTGCAGCGGCGCGTAGTGGTTTCGGTACATCTGTTCAGTCATTGTCGTATGTGTCTTTCGCGGACCGTGCGGTTCTTACCAGGCGAGGGCTCGACGCCAGAAGAGGGAGTACTCGGGTGCAGCCCACGCCTGACGGTAGACGCGGTAGCATGCGAAGGCGAGCACTGTCTCGCCCACGATGATGGGCAGGTAGCCGGTCTCGTTGGGCAGAATCATGAAGGAGATGAAGAGCAGCACCAGGTGCGCCGCGGAGAGCAGCTGCACGGTGACGTACATGGTCATGTACTCGATCTGGTAGATCAGCAGTGCCACTGCAACGAAGAGGAACGCCACGACCAGGCCGGAGAGCGCCAGCGGGTAGGACTGCGGCAGGAAGATGAACATCAGGATGCCGGTGACAATAGCGCTGGCGATGTAAATCAGCAGGGAGTTGCGGATAGCGCGGTTGGAGGTGCGCAGAGCCTTCGAGGACTCCGCCTGAACACCCTTGTAGGGCAGGCGGTCGAAGATGGTCCACAGGTGCTGGATGCTTGCGTTGACGCGGTCTGCCTCCACCACGAAGAAGTAGTTGTAGGCGATAACGCAGGGGATCAGGCTCAGGTAGATTGCCACGACGTTGATTTCACCGCCGGTGACCAGGAAGAGCATGTACTTATCAGCCCAGATGATGGAGCCGGTGAAGAAGCCGCGCAGGGCGTCGAGCGCAATGTCCTTGAGCGGGATGCGCGCGAAGTGCAGCAGGTGCACCAGGTCCTTACCGAGGCTCACCAGCAGGATGAGCGAACCAACCAGCGGCGGCAGGAACCATTCCTTCGGGGCGCAGAGCAGGGCAAGAGAGTAGCCAAGCCACGCGATGAACCAGATGATGCGGTTCTTCGCGAGGTTCGGGATGACCAGCAGCTGCGCGAACGCAATGTTGAGAACGCCCAGAACAAAGAACGCACCGAATGCAGTCGGGCTCCAGTGAAGAACGAGGGCGACCGGAATTGCGAAGAGCAGCACCAGCGGCATGGTCATGAAGAAGAGATAGAGCCAGTTGCGGGTGAACGCGGTCAGGTCGGTAATGTCCTGGAACTGCGGCTCGGACATGCGTGCGCGTACGGCTCGTGCTTCGGCACGCTTGAGCTGGTGCTCAAGGGTTTCAGCGTGAATACGCAGGCCTTCGCGGGCGTCCGCAATCTTCTTGTGCTCCATCTGGATAGCACGGTAAAGGGGCAGGCAGGCTGCCTGGCTGAGCCAAGGAACGGTAATGGACGCCGCCAGAATCACCTGAATCAGGGGTACACCATCAAGGTTGTACCGGTTAATGGTCGGGGTGACCATGGGGAAGACGGTGGTCAGCAGGGCGACCGGAGAGACGTAAAGCAGAAAGTTAATGAGGAGGCGCCATGCGCTGTTGCTTTTTTCCTCAGTACCGTGGTTGGTAGACAATCTTGCAGACTTTCAGTCGATAATCGTAAAGATTAGGGGCAGTGTGTTTGAACAGCACCGTGTGACGCGCCAGGGGAAAGAGTCGTCGTACCGAGAAGTGCCGGGTCCCCATGGCTTGCGCTGATGCCGCCGTGAATCAATATACGGCATATATCAACTAAAACCTTTGGTTTCCTTAACCCTCTACTTGATATTTGGAGGGATTTAGGACACACCCATATAATGCGCGTCACACAAGAATGCAAAACATCTAGTGAGAGCAATATTCTATGCAATATACGCGGGGTGCAACAACCTTGATTTGGGTGCTCCACGCGAGGTGCTGACGCGCTGGCACACCGGCACAAGGTTCACCCAACCAAGGATCCCCCGCACTACCTGTGCATGCACCATGTGTCCCTGCGCAAAAGCATCCCGGCCCCTCCCACCGGGAGGGAACCGGGATGCTCTAAGCGACCCTAACGGGCCTTAGCTATTTAGGATGCACTCGAGAGAGTACGCAGTGCCACGGACACTACAGCCAGACGCGGGTGACCGGTGACGTCCAGAGCGGCCTCGCCAATCTCCTTCAGGATGCGGTCGATGTTACCCACGCGGGTCGGGTGCTCTTCAATCCAGGTAGCCAGTGCCTTCTGCGCACCGTCCACGGTGGAGAAGTCACCCTTCGCGCCCTCTGCCACAGACAGTGCCAGACCTGCAGCGGTCTCGTAGAGGCTGCCGCGCAGTGCCTGACGTGCCAGGATCTCCCAGCGGTCGCTGCGGGGCAGGTCGGAGATGAGGCCGAGCAGCTCGTCCACCTTGAAGCGGTCGTAGGTTGCGAAGTAGACCGGTGCCAGCGAGGTTGCCTCGAAGTCGTGGTCGCGTGCCGAACGGATGACGTCCAGCAGGGCGTAACCCTCGAAACCGCGAATCCAGATGACGATGAGTTCCTCGGGCAGACCCCATGCCTCGCCTGCGTCGCGCTTTGCACGAACACGCTCGCGGGAGGTGCCGGAGAGGTACTCGGGCAGGTTGTGGCGCATCTCGACGACGGAGCCGAAGATCTCCAGCAGCTCAGAGATGCTGGTGCCAGCAACCACGCCACGCTCGGTGATGAACCAGCGGACAGCACGATCCAGAACGCGCTGGTTGTCGCGCAGAACGGTGAACCATGCATCCAGCGGGGTCTTCGGGGGCAGTTCGCGGTGCAGCTTAGCTGCGGTGCCCAGCTCGAAGAGCTCGCGAGCGACGATGAAGGCGCGTGCGACGGAATCGATACCGACGTTGAACTCCTCCATCACGCGGTATGCGAAGGTGATACCGCCGATGTTGACCAGCTCGTTAGCGACGCGGGTGCAGATAATCTCCTTACGCAGCGGGTGCGAGTCCAGGTGCTGACCGAAACGCTCGACCAGTGCTGCCGGGAAGTAGCTGCGCAGAACGCCTTCCAGGTAGGGGTCGTCCGCGAAGTCGGTCTGCTCCAGTGCGTGGGTGAGGTAAATCTTCACGTACGCAGCCAGGACGGACAGCTCGGGGCGGGTCAGGCGGTCGCCGGTGGTCTCCAGACGCTCGTCCAGCTCCTCGTCGGTGGGCAGGAACTCGACGGCGCGGTTCAGGCCGGCGTGCTCTTCCAGGTCGTGCATGAGGCGCTTGTACAGGTTGGTGCCCAGGAAGGAGCCGTGGAACTCACCCTGCAGCAGAACGTTCTGCTCAACGTTGGTCTCGAGGACCTTGCCGCCGACCTCGTCCTGCAGGGACTCGATGAAGGAAGCACGCTCTTCGCTGGACAGCTCGCCGTGTGCCACGAGGCGGTCCACCAGAATCTTGATGTTGACCTCGCGGTCACTGGTTTCCACACCTGCGGAGTTGTCGATTGCGTCGGTGTTGAGGATGACGCCGTTGAGCGCAGCCTCAATACGACCCAGCTGGGTGAAGCCGAGGTTACCGCCCTCGCCAACAATCTTGGCGCGCAGGTCCTTACCGTTGACGCGCAGTGCGTCGTTAGCCTTGTCGCCAACCTGTGCGTTGGTCTCGGTGGATGCCTTCACGTAGGTACCGATACCGCCGTTGTAGATCAGGTCGACCGGTGCCTTGAGGATTGCGGAAATCAGCTCGGTCGGTGCCAGCTCGGTGACGGACTCATCCAGGCCCAGAACCTCGCGCACCTCGGGGGTGATCTCGATGGACTTCAGACCGCGAGAGTACACGCCACCACCGGCGGAAATCAGGTCGCGGTTGTAGTCCTGCCAGGAGGAACGGGGCAGGTTGTACAGGCGCTGACGCTCGTCGAAGGACACTGCCGCGTTCGGGTTCGGGTCCAGGAAGATGTCGCGGTGGTCGAATGCTGCGACCAGGCGGGTTGCCTTGGAGCGGAGCAGACCGTTACCGAAAACGTCACCGGACATGTCGCCGATGCCGACTGCGGTGAACTCTTCGGTCTGAGCGTCGTGGCCGAGCTCAGCGAAGTGACGCTTGACGGACTCCCAAGCACCGCGTGCGGTGATGCCCATTGCCTTGTGGTCGTAGCCGACGGAGCCGCCGGATGCGAACGCGTCGCCCAGCCAGAAGCCGCGCTCCAGGCTGATTGCGTTTGCGGTGTCAGAGAATGCTGCGGTGCCCTTGTCCGCTGCAACCACCAGGTAGTAGTCGTCAGCGTCGCGTGCGATAACGCCCTCGGGGCGGACAACAGTCTCGGAGCCGTCAGCACCAACGGAGAGGTTGTCGGTGACGTCCAGCAGGGAGCCGATGAAGACCTTGTAGGACTCGCGACCCTCGGTGATCCATGCGTCGCGATCCACTGCGGGGTCGGGCAGCTGCTTGGGGTAGAAACCACCCTTCGCACCGGTGGGGATAATGACAGCGTTCTTCACCATCTGTGCCTTGACCAGGCCCAGAACCTCGGTGCGGAAGTCGTCACGGCGGTCCGACCAGCGCAGGCCACCACGTGCGACGCTACCGAAGCGCAGGTGAACACCCTCAACGCGCGGGGAGTAGACGAAAATCTCGAACTTGGGGCGGGGCAGGGGTGCGAAGTCGATCTCCTGCGGTGCCACCTTGAATGCGAGTGCGGGGCGGTCAGCCAGGTATGCGTTGGTGCGCAGGATAGCGCGGATGACCTTGCCGAGGGAACGCAGGTAGCGGTCAGCGTCCAGGGTGGGGATCTGGTTCAGTTCCTCAACCAGGGCTGCTTCGATTTCCTCACGGCGTGCGTTGCGCTGCTCATCGTTGAGGCCGTTGTTCGGGTCGAAGCTGACCTCGAAGAACTCGACCAGGTGCTTGGTGATGGCCGGGTTTGCGAGCAGGGTGTTCGACATGAAGGACGGGGTGTAGCCCAGGCCCAGCTGAATCAGGTAGTGGTTCAGGGCACGGAACAGGCGTACTTCCTGCCAGGTCAGGCCCTCAGCCAGGATCAGGCGGTCCAGGGTATCGGACTCGCGCTCACCGAGCAGGTAGGCGTTCAGGGCATCCTCGTACAGGGAAGCCACAGCGTTTGCGTCCACGCCCTCGGGGAATTCAACTCCGAAGTCGTAGAGGTAGCCGTAGTCTTCGCCATCCTCAGGCTTGAAATCGTAGGGCTTCTGATCAACAACGACCAGACCCATATTCTGCATAACCGGCAGAAGCTCGGTGAGGGTGTGAGGTGCGGACAGGTAGGTCTTCAGTCGGGTGGTGTTGGCTTCGCCGGCTTCAACCTTGATTGCGGCGGGCTTCTGGCCCGAGAGAGATTCAAGAATCACGATATCCTCGATTGCTTGTTCTACTGTGTAATCGGCTCGGTAGGCTGCACTAGTCGCATCTGCCCAGGCTGATGCGAGTCGGCGGCCTGCCGCTCCGGGTTTCCATGCCTCAATAGCAGCTGCGGTTGCTTCCACCCAGGAGCGGGCGGCTTCTTGCAGTCGCTTTTCGAGAGCTTGATGATCCGTCTTCGGCACATCGTTGGGGTTGGTGAGCCGAATGCGGAAAAATAGACGCGCCAACGATGAGGAGGACAGGTACACCTCATGGTCGATGGCACTCAAATCAAATTCCTGTCGGAACACCTGCTGAATGCGGGAGCACACGTTCGTGTTGTAGCGATCCCGAGGCAGGTACACCACGGCGGAAATAAACCGGTTGAACCGGTCAGCGCGCAGGAACAGGCGGGTCTTGCGACGCTCCTCCAGACCCATAATGCCGCCGAAAGTATCGGTCAGATCATTAGCGGAAGCGTGCAGCAGTTCCAGGCGGGGGTAATCCTCCAAGGCACCCAGAAGCGCCTTGTCAGAGTAAGAACCGGGGTGGTAGCCAAGGCGGCGGCGCACCATCGCAATACGCTCACGCACCAGCGGAGTCTCAATAGCGGGCAGCGCATACGCCTGGCGAGTGAACAGGCCCAGGATGACGTACTCGCCAATCACGCGGCCATTCAGGTCGAAGCGGCGCACACCAACGTAGTCCAGGTAGTCGTTGCGTGCGACGGTGGAGCGGGAGTTCGCCTTCGTGATGTACAGCGGGCGCGGGAACAGAGCGCGCTCCAGGGTCTCACCCGAGAGCGGAATGCGGCTCTTACCCTCCGTGGTGCGCAGAATACCGAGCGCCGAACCGGGGCGGTCCACCAGAGAAATAGCGCCGGAGGAGCCGTCCAGTACGCGCTCCTTCACGCCCATGAACACAAAGTTGCCGCGGGTGAGCCAGCGCAGGAAGTCCTGTGCCACCTCCACGCGGGAGGCGGGCTCCACGCCGCGCGGGTTGGCGGCGTAGGATTCCTCGCCGTGGCCCAGGGTTGCGCCACGCAGGTCGTACATGGACTGCGCCAGGTCGAAAACGCGGGTGACCATGGCGTCCAGGTCGGTGTGGCAGGCGCGAACGTCAGCGAGCACGCGCTCAACTTCCTTCTCGCAGCGGCGCTGATCTTCCTCAGTGAGGTAGCGGGTCAGGCGGACCGCAATCCAGGACTCAATAGCGACCGTGGTGCCTTCGGGGGCGTTATCGCTGAGCTTGAGGGAGGGCACGCCAAGAGTGGCGGTATCGCCGCTGGCAAGGTTGCCGCGCATGCCGGTGCCACGCAGGCTCAGGAGGTTACCATCCGGGCTGCGTTCGGCAAGGAAAGTGGGGTGAAGAATCGTAACGAAACCACCAAAGTGCGCGGCGAGGCATGCGGTCAGGGAGCTGACAATGTGCGGCATGTCGTCAGTCGCGACGTACAGGGTGGTGTTGTACTCGTCGTTGCGCGCAGCAACGACAGGGGTCTTGGGCAGGCGGATTTGAGCCAGCGCACGGTGGGTGCGAGCCAAATCCTCTAACTCTGCCGGGGTGAACTCTTCGCGCTCATCTTCGGGGCTGTTCAGGAAATACTGCTCGACCCATGCATCGGCGCCAGCGAAGTGTGCCATAGCCTTGTCAGTCATTGACAATCTATCCTCCGAATATCGGTATCACTTCACTGTGACGGTGTCTGTGTGGTCTCATGTGCGCGCCGTGGCGCGCGAGCACTTATACCAAGCTTATACCTTCGAGGTGTTTCTGTCAGACATATCGCTCTTGTGGGCATAGAAATTATTTTTATCTTCTTCCCAAATCCAGCGCGCATTTGGTACGGGTTCAAGAAAGTAGGTGCATCTTGAGGGGTGGACACGTACAGTGAAACTATGAGTTTGCGTACTGAATCTTTCCTGGTGGGCCTCATTGGTGACGGCATCACCTCCTCACTGACCCCTCCCATGCACGAGGCAGAGGCGGACGCGCACGGCGTGCGCTACCTGTACCGCCCCGTCGACCTGGACGCCCTGAACCTGGACGGCGCCTCCGCCCCAGCGCTTCTGGATGCGGCGGCACTGCTCGGTTTTAACGCTTTCAACATCACGCACCCGTGCAAGCAGTCCGTCATGGAGCACCTGCACGAACTTTCGGATGCGGCACGCGCCCTGGGCGCGGTCAATTGCGTGGTGATTCGCGAGGACGGCAGCTTCTACGGCGACAACACGGACTATTCGGGGTTCATCGCGGGGCTGAAGCGCGGCCTGCCGCAGGTGGCGGAGGATCCGGCTCGCATGGAGCACGTGGTGCAGCTAGGTGCCGGCGGTGCCGGTAGCGCCACGGCGTACGCGCTGTGCCGCCTGGGGGTGCACCACCTGAGCCTCTTTGAGCGTGACGCGGCGAAGGCGCAGGGGCTGGCGGAGCAGCTGGGTGGGCTCTTCCCCCAGACCCGAATCGAGGTACTAACCGAGGATGAGCGCCTCATTGAAGCTCTACTGGAAGCTCAGGGTTTAGTGAACGCAACCCCGGTGGGTATGCACGTTCATCCGGGTATGCCATTGAGCGAGTCGACACTGGATGCCGGGGTGTTGCGTGAGGGCCTGTGGGTTGCGGACGTCATCTATCTGCCGCAACAGACGCAGCTGGTGCGCGCGGCGCGTGCCGCCGGATGCGAGGTACTGACGGGCGGCTATATGGCGGTGGGTCAGGCGGTGGATGCATTCCGCCTCTTCACCGGGCTGGAGCCGAACGCTGAGCGTATGGCGGCGCATTTTGAGGCGCTGATTGCAGCTCAGCAGGGGGCTTAGAAGGTTAAACACGCAGGTGGGGTTGGATAGGCATCTATCCAACCCCACCTGCATTTATTCTATATACGGAATATATTGTTCGGGTTATACATCCAGCTCAGCCAGGGACTTCTTGTACCCTTCACGAGCCGTCAGCGCACCCAACGCCACGAGCACACACATGGCGACCGTGAACACGGCAGGCAGCACCGCGTTATGTAGGTCGGCACCGGCGAGGCTCGTCGCCACGGCGGGGGCAACGCCTCCAGAAATTGCGAAGCCAATCTGGGTACCCAGCGCCAGACCGGTCACGCGCACGCGGGTCGGGAACATCTCCGCATAGAAGGCGGGCCACACGCCGTTCGCCATGGAGTACAGCGCACCGTGCATGAGCACGCCGTAGGCGAAGATACCCACCCAGTTACCCTCGGTAATCGCGCCGAGGTACGGGAACATCACCAGGGAAGAAGCAACCGCACCGGTAATGAACACGGGCTTGCGGCCAATCCGGTCGGCAAGCATTGCGGCGAGCGGAATCGCAATCAGACCGAGGGTGTTGGAGGCGACCGGCACCAGCAGCATGGTGCTGCGGTCAAGGCCGTAACCCTTGGTGGCGAAGGAGAGCGCGAAGGTCGTGAAGACCATGTTCACGGTGTTGACCATGGCGCACACGGCGATGGTGAGCACGGCGCGCTTGTGGTTCTTGAAGACCAGCATGAGCGGGGATTCGGTGAGCTTTTCACGCTGCAGGTAGGCGGGCGGCTCAGAGAGGGTGCGGCGAATCAGCCAGGCGGTCACGACCACGAAGGCGGAGAGCCAGAAGGGTACGCGCCAACCCCAGGTGAGCAGGTGCTCGTCCGGCAGGGCGGCGAAGGGAATGAACACGGCGGTCGCCAGCAGCGAGCCGAACTGGGTGCCTTGCAGAGTCCAGCTGGTCGTGAAGGCGCGCTGATGCTCGTTGGCGTGCTCCAAGGAGATGGAGATGGAGCTTGCCTGCTCACCGGCGGCGGAGAGGCCCTGAATCATGCGGCAGATGACCAGCAGGGTGGGGGCGAGGATGCCCGCCTCGCTGTAGGTCGGCAGGCAACCGATTGCGAAGGTGGCAAAGCCCATCAGGAAGAGCGTGAGCATCAGGACGAATCGGCGGCCGTAGCGGTCACCGAGGGGCCCAACAATCATGGCGCCGAAGGGACGCACAACGTAGGCGACGCCCACAACCACCATGGACTTGAGGATGCCGATGGCGGCGGTGTCTTCGGGGAAGAAGATGCGGTTGAGCACGATTGCGGCGGCGGTGCCGTAGACGGCGAAGTCGTAGTATTCGAGGGCGGAGCCTATCCAGCTGGCGAGGGCGGCTCGTCGTGGTGATCGGGCGGGCGCGTCGGTGCGTCGGCTCATAGGTGGCTCCTTCGGTGGTGTACCCGTTGGGAGGGGCGGGGCCGCGGTGTAGGCGGCCCGCGCGGTTTGTCAATGTGCCCTTCCAGTGTAGGGAGCGTACCGCACGTTTTCCATAGGGTTACCTAAGTTCCCAAGGTTTGAAGTAGTAATAGCGGACGGACACCTCCAGCTCCAACCCCAGTCAGTTCATAAGCGATCAAGAAATTTGTAATTTCAAAAATGCGCGACAGGACTTTCGCACTCCAACCCACGTAAAGTGAATATCACCTCGGCAGGAGTGTGCCTACCGAGCAGTCACGCCGACCAAGATAAAGCTGGTCGGCGTTTTTAGTGTCCAATTCATTTGCTGTAGCCCTGCACTTTGACTTCCCGGGAATGTCAAAGTGCAGGGCTACAGCCTTTCCGAAAGGATTTTATTATGTCCAAGATTGATCAGGCGATTGCATGGATGGAGCAGCGTAAGGGCAAGGTGACCTATTCGATGAGTTATCGCAATGGCCCGCATTCTTATGACTGCTCATCTGCGGTTTACTTTGCACTGCGAGATGCTGGCCTACTCCCGCAGAATATTGCCATCGGTAATACCGAAACGCTTTTCCACGATTTGGAGAGTAACGGCTGGACTCAGGTTCGACCGGATGCATCGGGTAATTACCCGGCACGACGTGGCGACGTGTTTATTTGGGGTAAGCGTGGACAGAGTTATGGTGCTGCCGGTCATACTGGCATTTTCTATGATGACCACGACACGATTATTCATTGCAATGCTGGCCACAATGGTATTTCCATCAATCCGCACGACACGATTTGGTCATACAACGGTGGTCCGGCGATTACGATTTATCGTCCCCCGGCAGAAGTAAATGAAGAAGAGGTTATCTATCGCGCAACGAAGAATGCGATGAATGCAATTTTTAATGAGCCTTTTGTTCGCCAGGGCGACCTCGCTAAAGCGCGATACGGCAATTCAACCATTGGCCTACGTGCCGTAGTTCACTGGTTTGATACTTCTATGATTCGCCTGGAGACCAGCCTGAAGGAGCTGGAGAATGCAATCCGAGCTCTCTAATGCATAGAGCCTCATAGATATATAACTATCAAAACTTGTTTTGGGTAGGGTCCATAGACCCTGCCCAAAACAAGTTAAATTCCCATATATAACACACTCAAATATCAACATATTTTCACTTAGTGAATCATTTGAGTAAAAATAAACTTCTATGAGTTGACTTTTAATTAAATGCAAAAAAATATTTATTAAATGTTACCCCCCCCCCATGAAGAATATTAAAGGCTAATTTACGTCTTTTATAAACATCGGATTAATCTTCTGATAGGTTTTGATTCCAAGGAGGACTCATGAAGTACCCATCCCGGCTATGCAAAGGATGCCACGAGCCGACAGACACATATCGCACTGGTTGCCGCACATGCCAAGCGCGGCATAGGGCGATACGCCTCCACAAGAATCCCCGTATATCATCAGGGCAACCTATTTGTCCTAGATGTTGGAGAACCGCTGGCATCTCTCTTCCAGCCTGTAGTATCCAACCTGAAAATTACGGACAACGCATCGCAATAGAGAATCAGTGGAATCCCATCTATTCCATCTGCCGTGCATGTATCCACGCGCCAGAAGGTACCGTTCCTCTTGATTCACCGCGGGTCTATCTTCCTGTCAACCCTCGAGCTCGACGAACTTCAAAGCAGCGAATTTACCCTTCGCGAGCAAATCCGGTTCTTTTTCTTCCGCTTTCTCATTGCACGCGTTGCGAGAAACCAATAGATCAGGATTCTCGACATTCCGGGCACCCCTTATGCCGCAAGCACTACCGGCAAATGAAGCGACAGAATGCGCACCAGGATACTGAAGCTCCAATCGGCAAGAAGAACGGACAGGATGAATGGGCCGTTCATGATGCTGGTTTAGCATCATTCCTACACGCACGGAGAAAGCGTCTGTCCCGTGCTTCAACTTCGCTGCCAAGAAGCAGAAGCAGGGCAACTCTTTGTAGAGCCAACACTATGGTTCACACACCTTCCGCACTGTAGCGGATATCAATAATTCACTCATTTAGCAGAGAGGCTACATCATATGGCTACCATTTCGTCTGGCGAGCAACTGCAGCAGCATCTAATCGCTCTAACTGTGGGCACGCCAGTGAAGGATGCAGACCGTCAATGTCTGCACCGCGCAAAGTTCCGTATTCCACGCCACCAGGCATTATTGGACGAGTTGGCAGATTATGTCGCCGGTGGTTCACGTACCGGAGGAGCATCTAGCGCCAGCCGCTTTGGATGTCGCATACCTATTTCTGCTAATGCGTTAGAAGTTCAAGAGTCTATTCGTTCCGTTGTTATGCCCTCATTCCCAGGTGCGCCGCTGAAAAATCAGGTTTCTGCGTGGATTCGCAATCACCTACATCAGGAGCTTCATGATGAGGCGTTAGCAACGACGACCAGTTGGATTCGGGCCATTGTTGCGTTGCGCCATCCCAGTCATGATTTGCAGGGATTTTGTCCTAACTGCGGGGAGCAGGAAGTCATGAAAACAAGCTGCGACGGCTCAACATCAATACGCCGATCTGCACTGTATTACACCGCTGAAAGGGCATCTTGTCGTTCTTGCTCTGCTATGTGGGAAGGGTTAGAAGGTATGAAGGCCTTAGCCCTATTACTTCATAGCCAGGACTGATACCGTCCGTATTAAACTTCTGCCTGTGAAAATAGGTAACCGTTCCAGTAGGATTACATCATTTTCCCGGGCAGATAAAGCTACCGCAGGAAGCTGTTCTTTATCTGCTGTAGTTCACCCCGTCAGGTTTATCCTGGCGGGGTTTTCTGTTAAACCGCAGCTATCATAGCTGCCCAACCGCCAAGGAGATTATCATGGCACCTATTTCTGAAAATACTGCATACCAGGCAGCTCATCGAGCTCTGACTGATGTGTATGATGCGCCTTTTGTGCGTGAAGGCGACCCTGCCGTACAGCGCTTCGGTCAGGCAAAAATCAGCACTCGAGCTATCGTGGAATGGTTCGATGAGAATATGCTACGTCTTCACAAGCAAATTGCAGATTTGGAGAACCTCGTGAAGTCGAAGCGTCGTGCTTAGGCATCGTCCGGGGTGGCGTAAGCAACTATACGCGGTTATTCCGGCTACCACTGCCGTCCTGCAGACATACGGAATCCTTACGCAGGAGCAGGCAAGTGTGTGGGCTGGTCTCGCGATAGCCCTCTGGGGTTTGTGGATGGCTTGGGCTAACACCGACCATACTCGCAAGCCCCACAATACTACGCATATTCCTCCCCACCAGTAGGTCCGTCATATATCGTGGGGGTGGTGGAACATATTTCGATTACCCACCACCCCCACCGTATGATGTACCTGTATGTAGTTCCATCCGCCGCATTTCGAAGAGGTACTATGCCGTCACCCCGCACCAGCATTATCATGCCGGTCTACAACACGGCTGACACTGTCATCGCCGCGATGGAGTCCGTTCTGGCGCAGACCGACCCCGATTTTGAGTTGCTGGTAGTAGTTGACGGCTCCCCGGATTGTTCCTCGAAGGTGATTCGCGAGTTCCTGCAGAACACCCCCGACCCCCGCATCCGTCTGTTCGACAATGAGCAGAACGCCGGCGTGTCTGCAGCACGCAACCAGGGTCTGGATGAGGCGCGCGGCGAGTGGATTACGTTCATTGACTCTGATGACACGTACCGCCCCGAGTTCCTGGAGCGCCTACACGCCGCGGCGGCACGTAACGGCGCGGATGTGGCAACCTGCGGTCACACCATTGCCCGCGCCGACGGCTCCACGATGGACCGCCCGCAGGATGCGCCCGGTACGTACACGGGTCGCGATATTGCCATCAACTATCTGCTGAACCGTTTTACGGGTTTTGTGCACGATAAAATTTTCCGCGCTTCGCTCTTCTCTTCGGTACGTTTCGCAACCGATATTCACCGCGCCGAGGATGCCCTCGCGGTCTTTGAGTGCCTCATGCAGGCGCAGAAGCTTGAGGTTATCCCGGACTGCCTGTACCTGTACCACATGGGCTCTGAGGGTCTGACGTGGGGCCGCGTGACCCCGGTGGAGGAAAGTATCCGCCACACCCGCTACATGCGTGAAGCGGGTGCACCCCTGCTCTCCTCGAAGGAGGGTCAGCAGGCGATGGCGATTTCTTCTGCGGTGACCTACCTGAATAATGCCCAGCAGGCGCTCATGAGCGATAGCGCCGACTCGGACGCGGTAATCCGCGAGTGCCGCCGCCAAATCGAGTGGGGTTGGGTTGTGCCGGCGCTACGTTCTAGCCCGGTGGTGGGTGCGGCGAGCCTGCTGTTGAAGCTCTCCCCCGCCCTGTACCGCACCCTGTACGGCGCGTACGTTCGCCGCGCCTACGGCATGTAACCCCTCAGCGTTTTTATCATCACAGTTCTTATTAGCCCCGTTCTTAAAGGTTCCCACCCTATGTCTGCCATCCCTCGCACGAGCATCATTATGCCGGTCTACAACACCGCTTCCACCGTCATTGCGGCGATTAAGTCGGTGCTGGCGCAGACCGACCCCAATTTTGAGCTTCTGGTCATGATTGACGGCTCCCCGGATCATTCGGCGCAGCTGATTGCCGAGTACCTGCAGCAGAACCCGGATGAGCGCGTGCGCGTGTTCGACAACCCCAAGAATCAGGGCTTGTCCGCGATGCGTAACCAGGGCCTGGACGAGGCGCGCGGCGAGTGGGTGACGTTCCCCGATTCCGATGATTACCTCTACCCCACCTTCCTGGAGCGTCTTCACCACCACGCGGAGCGTACGGGGGCGCAGGTGGTCAATTGCGCCCACAACATGGTGGCGACCGACGGTTCGACCACCCAGCGCCTCAAGGGCACCCCCGGCACGCTGACCGGCCAGGAAGCGGCATTCGCCCTGCTCAAGGACGAGCTGTCTCCTTACGCCTGGGATAAGATCATTCGCCGCGAACTATTTGAAGGTGTTCGATACCCGCAGATTGAACGCGCTGAAGATGAGTGCGCGCTGTTGGACTGCTACCTGCGAGCGCAGAGCGTGACCGTCATTGACGAGCCGCTGTACGCCTACGCGGTGAGCGCGTCGAGCCTGACGTGGAGCCGTATTACTCCCCTGAATGAGACGCGCCGCCTGCTGGAGTATTTTGAGAAGTCTCTGCAGCGTACAAGTACGTATCATCTGCCCGCAGGTCAGGAGGCGCTGACGATTGCCCGGGTTATTGCGTACCTGAATAACGCGCAGCAGGCGCTGATTGTGGGCGGTGAGAGCGCCCCGGCTGTGCTGGCGGGTTGCCGTGCCGGTTTCAGCTTCGGCGATACGCTCCTCGCCCTGCGCCGCCGCCCCGTCTTTGGCGCTGCGGGCCTGCTCCTCAAGGTCAGCCCGGCACTCTACCGCAGGCTCTACGGCGCTTACATTAAACGGGTTTACAACCTCTAATCCCAGATACTTTGACGTTAGGCGTTAGTCATATATCTGCTGGAACAAAGCACGGGGATTCTCACTCTCGGTTTTATCTCTGCGCTAACCCAACGCTGCACTCACACTGCATATTCATCCACATATCCCCTAGAAACTTATGGCACATACAGCACCGGAGTATCCGTCTCTCTATTCCGCCGTTTTTGAGCGGCCAAATTCTCTCAACTTCATTCGCCTAGTCCTCGCGACCTTTGTGATTTTCTCCCACACGCCCTACATTGTGGCGGGTGTAAAGGTTGATGAAAACCCCCTGTGGAAAGAGTTCTATGTCTTTGGCGATTTTGCAGTCAATGCATTCTTCGCCATCTCGGGATTTTTAATTGCGCACAGCGCCTACCGGAGTTCCGCGGGATCATATCTGGTGAAGCGTATCTTGCGTATTTTCCCCGGTTACTGGGTCTCCATCCTTTTCGTAATTTTCATTGGTGGAACGCTCTCCGTCCTCACAGGCCACGCCCCCATGGGTTGGGACATCCCCAACGCCATCTTATATTTCCGCAACAACTGGGATCTCTCCCAATTGCAGTACGGACTCTTTAACGGACCGGCCGACGTGCCGTTTACCTCCCCTTCATGGAACGGTTCAGCATGGACGCTAGAATACGAGTTCTTCTGCTACCTTTTACTTCTCCCCATCTTCTATCTTCCGTTCATTCGCCGGCACCTAAAGGTTTTTATTCCTCTCGCTTACCTTGTGAGCCTCAGCTACTACGTACTCATTCAGGTACTTGGCTACGATTGGATGACCTGGGCGCTGGGCCTCGACCCTAGAAACCTCAAGGCTTCAGCACGCCTCTACCCCTTCTTTTTTGCCGGGGCTCTACTCTACCTCGTGAGCCGCCGTATCACGCTCCGTCCGGTAATCACTCCGCTCCTGGCTACAATTTGTACTCTCGCCGGGTTCTACTTCACCTGGCTCGTTCCTCACGCCAACATTATGCAGTGGACTCAGATTGTTTTGGCCTTCGGAATTATTGCCCTGGGCACCTGTCTTAACGTTCCTCTGGGGCAAACCAACGATATCTCTTACGGCGTGTATATCTACGCCTGGCCGGTACAACAGATTCTTGTACTCCTGGGAAGCGTTTCCCTCGGAATCTCAGTTAATATCATCCTCGACGCCATCATCACCTTCGGCCTAGCATGGCTTTCTTGGACCTTTGTTGAGAAGCGGGCCATGGCTCTCGGCCGTAACCCTTTGGTTTCGGGTAAGAAGCCTACAGTCCAGTCTGCAACCTAGCCGCTACGCAGAGAATGCCCCTCCGCTGGATATCAGCCGAGGGGCATTCTTAATGCAGGATTATCCCTTGGGGGCGGTGACAGATACACCCAGCATATGTACCACAAAGCCGCAGACCGGGCCGACCGCCAGCGCCACAATAGCGCGCGGCACCAGCGGCGCGGGAATCAGGAACGCCAGGCCAAGGGTCACCGCCGCGGCAACCACCCAACCGGCAAGGTAGATGCGGTGCTGGTTCACCGCGAGCGCCATATTGCCCGAAAGAGTCATGAGCGCCAGCAGTGCGGAGGCGAAGACCAGCGCACCCAGGGTGATGCCAGAGGCTGCCGCCTCGTACGCGGACTCTGCGCCTGCGGCAGGCGGGTAAATCAGGCGGAAGAGCAGCGGACCGACCAGGTACGCCGCCAACGCACCCACGGCACCCACAGCCACCACGGCGGCGGCGGGCTTAATGAACGCCGCCACGGGGCGGTGACGCTGCTTCAGGAAGGCGGAAACCGCCACGCCCTGGAATGCCTGCAGGGGGATCATAATGGGCGAACGGGTAATGGAAATCGCGAGAATCAGGGTGCCCAGCACGACCGGTTCGCTCTCTGCGGCACCGCTTGCCTTCAGCACGTTCGGGAAGCCCATCATCAGCATCGCAGCGGCAGCCGAGGACAGGAACGACCAGAGGATATTGGTCGTCAGTCGGCGCGCGGGCACATCGGCGCGAGCAGCCCACAGGCGGCGACCGGAGACGGTCACGAGCGCCAGGATGAGCCACAGACCCATCGGCACGACGGTTGCCACCTCAAGACCGGCAAGGGAAGGAATAAGCAGAGCCGCCGCAAACATGAGGATGAGGCGCCCGGCAGATTCCATGCCGCCCACCGCCGCGAAAAGGTACCAGCGGTCCTCACCGGCGGTCACACCGCTCATGGTTGCCTGCAGGGCGTAGAGGAACACGCCCACCGCCATGACGGTCACGCCCACTGCCGCCGAATGCGGAATCTGCTGGCCCGCCCACAGCGGGGAGCTCACCAGCACCAGCGCACCGGCGATAGCACCCAGAGCGGCGGTCACCGTGACCACGCGAGCGCCCTGCGGCGCGGAACCCTCAGCAGATGCCGCCTGACCAGCCTTACCTGATACAACCCCGTCGGATGCCGCACGGGTGCGTGCCGTACCCACCGCGCGCGTAATCTCCGGTTGAATGCCCGTAATAATGCCGGTCACCGTGAAAAGCGCCGCCCAAAACAGCAGGAACTCCGTCAGCTCCGAACCGTTCAGCGCGCGCTGAGCAATCATGGTCACCACCAGCGTGGAGACCGCCGCCAACAGGGACGAGCCCAGAAGCGCGAGGGACTGGTAGCGGGTGACCGTGCCTGAAGGCTGAGCCTCAACGGCGTCCTGGGCTCCTACAGTATCTTGGGCTTCCACGGTGTCCTCCTCGTTCCTAGCCGCCAATATAGCCGCCAACACAAACCATCATTACATACGCAGGTGCGCCGCACATCCACCGCAGGATGTACGACGCACCGCACACAAATATAGGTTTACTTCACCACATGCTCGGCAAGGTTCTTAACACCCTGCCACTTCTTCGCCAGGGCTGCCTTCGGCAGCAGAGTCAGCGCGTGAGCACGCGAGGAGAAACGGATACGGGCCACGCGGGCAGCCTTCGACCAGCCCAGAGCCGCCATCTCATCAGCAATAGTGTTCATGTAGCGGCGCTCCTCATCAAAGCGGGTACCCTCCAGGGCACGCCAAGACGAGTCAGAACCACCGTGACGACGGTACATGAACGCAACCTGCGGGTCGTAGTACAGGGAGCCGCCACGCATCGTAATGTCCAGAATCAGCGCCATGTCCTGCACAACGTTCAGGCCCTCACGGAAGCCGGTGCCCACAATAGCGTCCTTACGCCAGCCCAGGGACGGGAAGTAGAACCACGCGCCGCGCAGCAGGGAGGTAGCCAGCTCCTCACCCTGCAGAACAGCCTCACCCTTAGGACGATAGAACGCCTTAGTCTGCTCCACCAAAGTGTTCGACAGGCCGTTGTTCTCATCAATCACGACCACGCCGGGCTGGAAAATGGACGCCTCGGGGTGCTTAGCCGCCGAATCCACCAGCCACTGCACATAGTTGGGGAGCATGACATCATCAGCACCCATGACGGTGACCAGCTCGTTCTCTACGAAGGTCAGGCACTTGCGGTAATTACCGTTCGCGCCCAAGTTCTTCTCGTTACGCATGTAGGTGATGCGCTCATCCTTGAGCGACTCGAACCATCCGGGAATCGAGTCGTCCGGGTAGCCGTCATCAATAACAATCATGCGCCAGTCCGGGTTGGTCTGACCGACCACAGACAGCACAGCCTGCTTCATCATGGCAACGTCGCCGTAGTAGGGGAACAGAATATCAACGGTCATGAGGTATTACTCCAAGCTCAAACGTGTAGAAACGTATAAAAATCAGGGGCTTTAGGGCTTCTTCTGCTCTCGCTCCGCAGCACGAGAAGCACCCTGCGGCTGACGCTGAAGAGCCTTCATAATCGCAACTTCTTCAGCGAGGGTACGCATATCATCCGTAATCTTCGAGATAGCCAGGGTCAAGTGCAAGCTAATACCCATCAGCATAATAATCGCCAGTAGGAACAGCAGGTTGACCGGGGTCTCAATACCCACCAGACGCGAGAGGGAATCCAAAAGCTTCGGGAAAAGCGCCAACACAATCATGATGACGCCAACAATAAGCCACAGTGCGGCGTACTTTTCCTTCATCTTCTGGTTGCGTACCTGCGCCAGAACGAGAACCTCCATCACCACAACGATGAGAAGGAAGAAAATATTTGCACTCATTTACTTAGACCCCACATTCGTTTTCTGGCGAGTCATCGACATGCCAAACGAGAAGAAAGAACGAACCAGGTACACCGCAGACTTCCACGGGCTTGAAGAAGGAGTACCGCCCTGACGCTCACGCATCTCAACCGGCACCTGTTTTACAGTCAAGCCAGAACGAATCGCCATCACGCAGGCGTCGATACAGTCACCCAGATACTCAGCAGGTAGATGCTCGCAATACTGCTCAATCGCCTTGCGGTCTGCCGCACGGAAGCCGGAGGTGGCGTCGGTGAACTTCTCGCCTGAAATCATCGTAAACATACGGGCCAGAACCACCATCGCCCACTTACGCGGACCAGACACCTTATAGTTCGTCGCCTCAGCAAAGCGGGAACCAATCGAAATGTTGACGTCCTCCAGGCCAGCAAGCACAGTGCGGATACCCTTCGGGTCATGCTGGCCATCAGCATCAACCTGAATCGCGCAATCATATCCAGCTTGGCGAGCATACTTGTAACCGGTGCGCAAAGCGCCACCGATACCCATGTTGTAGGGAAGATCAATCACGAAAGCGCCGGTAGCGCGCGCAATCTCAGAGGTGCGGTCGGTGGATCCATCATTGACGACCACCAGATCGACCTCAGGCATCATGCGGAAAAGTTCTTCAATTGTGCCCCCAATAACTTCCTCTTCATTCCACGCGGGCATAATGATGAGGGGTCGAGGGGTCTGCTTAAAAGTCTCTGATTCCATGCGGTGCTATCTCTTGTGTATATGGCATACGGAAGCTAGTATGCACACAAAGGCATACCGGTTTTACATCTTATCAGCACTCTCTTAACGACGCTCGAAGTAGCACCGCGGGGGTGGTCTAGTCTCCACGCCACCCCCGCAATACTTCAGGCAGCCCAAAAGTGCCAGATACTAGTTACTATCGCAAGCGCTAATGCGGTACAGAGTCATCGGACCCGAGGAGTACACCGGGGTCAGCACGTCCGTGTCGATAGCAGCTACGAGGCCGTCGTAGTTTTTCTGTGCGTCTGGGCCGAAGTTCAACTGGTTCTCCAGGTGAACGTACCAGTGGGCCTTGTACTTGTTCACTTCGCGGCACACCTCCGGATTTGTACGAGCGTCCTTGAGGTTGTGCATAATCGCCGAGTACTTGGGTGAAGTCTCAAACTCGAAGTGGTATCCCGTCAGGTGACGATCTGCCAGCGCGTAAATATAGGCGCTACCGTCCCAGGGGTTGTTCACAATCACATCGCCCTTCGGCACAATCTTCGGGATTTCATTAATAACGTTCATCTCATCCTGATTCAGAACCACAGAGGTCGGGGTCACTCGGTATTCCTGCGATACCGCCAGAGTTGTCTCCTGTACCGAGGGTACACGCGAGGATAGGCCCGCAATCACCAGCACGAGCACCGTGGCAACGCCTATACCGGCCGTCGCCACCTTCAGGCGCGCTGCGCGCGGAACCCGACGCACCACCCAGGTGAGTAGGCCCTCGACAAAGCCGCCCAGGCCGATACCCGCCAGAATCACCGAGGGGAATACCACCAGCGCCGCCAAGCGGAAATGATCCGTGTACCAGGGAGCAACCATCAACAAGCGGAACTCGCCGCGCGGCACCGAGGCGGACACAATCCATAGGTAACCAATCAGCACCCAGCTGGCAATCAGCCACAGGTTGCGGTGCTTGTACAGCAGGTACCCCGCGCCCCACAGGGCCAGGAAACCGGCCAGATACGAGGGGTTGAACCTATCTCTCAACTGATTGGCGTTCTCCAAGCCCAGGAAGAGGAACTGGTAGAGCGCCTCACCCTCGGTGAGCATAGGCTCCCACGTGTTGCTGGCAGATGCGCCGGGACGCAGGAACCACCAGGCACCCACACACCCAAGAATTACCAGCCCGAGTAGAGCGGATCCCACCCACTTCTGGCGAGAGGTCAGCTCGCGTGAGCGCACTACCCACGCCACCCCGGCCAGCACCAGCGGCAGAGCAAAGACCACAGCAGACACCACCGCGTTCGGATGCACAAGCGCTAGACCCGCGACACCCACCAGGGCGGCAAGACACAGGGAAAGCAGAGCTGCGTACTCGCCGCGCACCATCACCTGCACCAGGCATACCATGAGTGCCACAAATGATGGCACCAGAGCGTAACCCAGCAGATTCGGGAAGAGCACACCCCAGCGCAACAACAGACCGGGGAAGGCGGCAAAACCACAGGTCAGCGCAGGGATTGCCAACGCCTGCAGGCGACGCAGCTTCGGGATGCTCAGGCTTAGCGCCACCAGCGAGCAGGGCCACAAAATGCTGGCAGCCAGTAACACGGTCACGATGGTGGCAGTCGCAATGCTCGTACCCGTAGTGCTATAAATCAGGGACACAAAATCATGCCAACCCGCCGGATAAAATGCCGGTTGCTGGTCTGCCGCAGATACCGCGCCCAGGGTCAGGCTCGACGCGTCGCCATGCTCCTGGATCCAGCGAATCGCATTCATGTGGAAGGAGTTATCCAGGCTCTGCGAGAACGCCTCAGGTCCGTAGACCATGTCCTCGGTCATGTGCAGCACCAGGAATCCGCCTAAAACAGCACCCACCACCGGCCACGCCACAGGAACATCGTTACCCGGCCACTCTGCGGAGGTCAGAGCGGGCCAGCGGCGACCCACTAGCCACATCAGGCCCGCTGCCGTAGCCACCAACACGACCGCGACCACCACGAAGGAAGTCAGGTTCCACGCGATCCCGATCTTACCCAGCACAATTGCCGAGACAGCCACCAGGGCAAAGGACAGGAGCGGAGAGAGGAAGACGCGCAGACGTGCGGGAACACGCAGCGCCCAGCCCATTGCATAGCCGGGGCCAAAAGCCAACACGACCGCAAAAAGTAGCAGCGGAATAGTTGCCAACCAGCTCATTAACCCTCTTCTCCCCACAGTTCACGCACCCGAAAACCCCTCAAATACGGGGGTCGGTGCGCTTTCGCGTACCAAGCAAGGATACCCTAGAGCCCTCATCACCCCCGCGAAACCCCGCGGAAGAGAGAGGGACAGCACCCAAAACCAAGCGTTCCGAGCCTTTCACGGGGTGCCCCGCAGAACACCTCCGGGACGCTCCCAACCGGCGAAGAATATGACGTAATATTTCACGCCCTACGTCATGAAAGGTGCACCTAAGAAACATAGGGCAATAAATAAGGTGTTCAGCACCCATTAGCTTTACCCTGAAACATATCTCCCCTTATACAAAGGGTCGTCCAACGCATACACATCGGGACGAACCCTCAAACGCAGCCGCAGAAGAAAGGGTCGATCATGACCGAAACCATTGCAGCACCGGCACCCCTCGCCGACACCACCGAGCAGTTCAAGCTCGCCTTCGGCCACCAGCCCGCCGGCGTCGCCATCATCACCGCAACCGACGAAAACGGCGACCCCGCAGGCTTCACCGCCTCCTCGCTGACCTCCGTCGCCGCAGAACCGCCCATCATCGCCTTCTCCCTCAAGGCAAACAGCGGCTCCGCAGCAAAGATCGCGGCTGCATCCTCCTTCCTCGTGCACATGCTCGACGCTGAGAATGTCACCCTCGCGAAGAACTTCGCAACCCACGACTACCCCCGCTTCGACGACCCCAGCACCTGGGAATTCGTCCACAGCGGCGAGCCCCTCGTCCACGGCGTGCGCCGCGTACTGCGCGCAACCCCGCTCAGCCGCGTTGAGGCAGGCCCCGCACTCGTCTTCACCGCACAGGTTGAAGAGTTCATCCGCAACGACTGCGAAGGCACCCCGCTGGTCTACCACTCGCGCAACTTCCACGCGCTGGGCGACCACTCCAACGTGAACAACTACAGCATCTAACCCCGCGCAGGGGTCACGGGGCGGTATTCGACGACCATGAGGCGACGAATGCCGCCCCGCGGCGTACCCTGAACATAACAGCGCACGCGGCACATGACAGCGCACAGCATTACATTGCAGAAGGAATAGTTATGACGGCTCAGACCACCCAGCCCGCTTCCCTCCCCTGGCTCGAAAAGCTCATCGCGATTCCCACCATCTCCGGCAGCTCCAACCTGGAACTCATTGAGCTCATCGAAGCCGAGTTCGCCCGCTACGGTTACAGCGGCGTGCGCACCTACAACGAGGACGGCACCCGCGCCAACCTGCTGGTCACCGTCCCCGCAGCGGACGGCACCACCCGCGGCGGTGTTATTCTCTCCGGCCACACGGACGTCGTGCCCGTCGCCGGTCAGGACTGGGACGCCGACCCGTTCACCCTGCGCGTGGAGGGTACCCGCGCCTACGGCCGCGGTGTCTGCGATATGAAGGGTTTCCTCGCTGTCGCGCTCTGGCTGCTGCCGCGCGTTGCCGAGGCGAAGCTGCGCACTCCCCTGCACTTTGCGTTCTCCTACGATGAAGAGATCGGCTGCATCGGTGCACCCGCACTCATCGAGGAGTTCGTGGCGCGCGACCTCGCCCCCGACTATGCGATTGTGGGTGAGCCCTCCAGCATGCGCATTATTGACGCGCACAAGGGCGCGCACCGCGGCCGCGTCACCTTCACCGGTGTGCCCAAGCACGGCTCCCTCGCAACCCACGGCGTGAACGCGGTTGCTGCCGCCGGCGAGTTCATCACCTTCTTCACCGACATGGCGGACCAGTGGGAAGAAGAAGGCCCCTACGACGAATCGTTCATCATTCCCCACTCCACCGGTAGCGTGAACCTGGCAAACGGCGGCCTGCAGTACAACATCGTCGCCGAGCAGGCGGTCGTAGAGTACGATGTGCGCACCCTACCGCAGGTGACCACCGAGTCCTTCGTGGAGCGCATTGACCGCGAACTTTCCGAGGTCATCATGCCCGACTTGCAGGCACGCGCCGCACGCGCCGAAAAGCTGACCGGCGCGGAGCCCGGTAGCCTCACCTCCCGCGTGGGTGTGAAGCATGAACTGCTCGCCGCCGTGCCGGGTTTGGGTACCGAAGACGACGCACCCATCGTGCGCCTCGCCCACGAGTGGCTCGGCACCAACGACGCACCGCAGAAGGTCACCTACGGCACCGAAGCGGGCCAGTTCCAGCGCGCCGGCGTGCAGAGCATCATCTGCGGCCCCGGCGACATCGCGCAGGCGCACACGCCGAACGAGTGGATTGAGCTGGAACAGCTGAGCGAATGCGAGCGCTTCTTCGAGGCGATTCTCGGTTGGGCGAGCGCCAAGTAGCAGCCACATAGCAGCCGTGTAGCGGCGTAGAACCCAGACCACGGCGGTTCATAAGAGCCGCACGAAAATTACAGAAAATGCCCGGGTACCTCAAGAAGGTGCCCGGGCATTTTTGCGCTGATGGCGGGTGGTGTTGGCGGGGTTCAAGTGTTGGTTGAGCCATGGATTTAACGATCGGTTGAACTGTGGGTTTAAGTATGGGTTTATGGAATGAGTCCAAGGTGTGGACTATGCCTGTTTTTCCCCTCATCCACCACATTTATTTTTAAACGAAAAACCCGAAAAACCGCTTATGTCTAAGGGTGAAATAACACAAAAGTATTGTCTTCCAGGGGTATTCAAGGTTCCATAGATGCCAAAGGGTAAACACGCCACTCGGGCGGCATAACCCCACACAAAACCACACCTCCCTCACGCTCGGCACTGCACACCCGGTCAAACCCCGGTTTACCACCCGCAGTTCACTACCTGAAGGACACCCCGTGTACACCATCAGCCCCTACCTCGCCGAATTCCTCGGCACGCTCATTATGTGCACCATCGGCTGCGGCGTCATCGCCAACGTCGAACTTCGCCGATCCAAAGGCCACGGCGACAACTTCTTCACCATCGCCTTCGGCTGGGGCTTCGCCGTCACCTTCGGCGTCTACGCCTCCCACGCCTACTCCGGCGGCCACCTAAACCCCGCCGTGTCCATCGGTCTGGCAGCCTACGGCGAATTCCCCTGGGAGAAGGTCCCCGGCTACATCATCGCCCAGGTCCTCGGCGCAATGGTCGGTGCCGGACTGGTCTACCTCAACTACCTGCCGCACTGGAAGGCAACCGCCGACAAGAAGATTAAGCTCGGTATCTTCGGTACCGTCCCTGCCATTCACAACTATTTCACCAATGCCCTCTCCGAAATGATTGGCACGTTCATGCTGGTCTTCTCGGCGCTGTACACCGGTGTGAACTTCAAGCCGTCCATCAGCGGCGGTGTGGAACTCTCCCTCAACCTCAACGACGTGCTCAAGCCCCTCGCCTTCGGCTTCATGGTCGCCGTGCTCGTCATCGGTCTGGGGGGTCAGACCGGCTACGCGTTGAACCCCGCCCGTGACTTCGGTCCGCGCCTCATGCACGCCCTGCTGCCCATCCACGATAAGGGCTCCTCGCGCTGGTTCTACGCGTGGGTTCCGATCTGCGGCCCGATTGCCGGTGGTTTCATGGGTGGCGCGTTCTTCAAGCTCTACTACGAGGGTCAGGTCAGCCCGTGGCTGTTCGTTTCCAGCGCGCTGGCAGTTGTGGTTCTGCTCTTCGCGTGGTGGGCTAATAGCCACCTGTACCGCGCACCCAGCTCCGAGGTCGTCCCCGAATTTGAGGACACCCACGCTACCGCGGCGGCACGCGCAGCAACCTACACCCCGACCGGTTCCATGCCGATTCTGCTACCCGAAGAGGTGAAGGGTAACCGTAGCACCCGCGTCGTGAACCGCGTGACCGACGACGAGTAGTCTTCCCGCCTGGGAACTTCCCTGTCTAGGGTTTCATCTAAAAACGGCGAACCCCTCATTTTCATAACCTGACTTATGTTGTTCAGGTTATGAAAATGAGGGGTTCGTTGCGTCTACCTCACGGAAGGAGGTTCATTCAGGGGTGCCGAAAAGAAATACAGTCTAGAAAGGTCCTAGCTTAGGAATAAAAAGAGTCATCTCCTGAACGATATACTCTGCATCTTCCAAAGCCTCTTCAGCTTCCTCCACAGCTATAGGCTCATAATCCAGACCAGGATACTCAACCTCATGGCGAGTTCGACGCAGGCGAGAATACAGCTTACCCACCGCATCATGAGGGCCTCGCTGAGCACGCAAGGCATCACCCACCACGATATGACCTCCCCGAGTAGTCGGACGCAGACCCTGCACCGCCAAGGCGGCAGTCATGGCTAGTCTCGAAGCATCATAGAGGAGCGTATAGGCGCCTTCCGGATCATCAACTACCAGACGATGCGCCGTCTTGAGATGCCGGCGAGCACGCAACAACAGGCCTTGAGCATACTCACGATTTACAACGACCCGCTCCAGCTCGCCAGATTCAATCAGCTCAAGAATGCGTTCCCGGCCTACAGTCCAGGGACCCGGGGTTGGGGCATTAGGCTTCAGCGTGGACATCATTCACCTCCAGCTGCCCAAAGAGAACCTCCATAGGACGCGACCGCACAGTCTGCACGAAGCCATCCTGCGAGTTCCAAGCCTCAGGAGATAGCCGCTTCACATTCACCTCATAGCCAAGCTTCTGCTCAGCATCATCGATAGCCTCATATAGCTTCTGACGCGAAGGGGAACCAACAACCAGCACATCAATATCGTTCGGCACGTGCCCAGCCACCCCAGAACGACGGCTAGCCCACGAACCATAAATAGCAGCACCCTCAATATTGGAAACGCCCTGCAAAGTATCCCGAAGCACCGGAACGGGGCCATACGTTACCAGAATCAACTGACGCATCGCCTGGCCCACCGGATTATCAACCTTGGCTTGCACCATACGGGTCCTACCAACATTCTGGACAGTCACCAGACCGGACTGTTCCAGACGATTCACCTCTCGGGAAACAGTCGGCAACGATGCACGTGTCGCATCAGCAATCTGTGACACCGTGTATTGCTGCTCAGGGTGAGAGAACAGCAATGCCATCACTTCACCCTGCAGGTCGCTACGCAAGATGGGAAGGAGGCTAGGAGCAGACGTTTTCATAACATGAATTATATCAATCATGTTATGAAAACGTCTGCTATTTTTTGGAGGGGTATTAGGCTGCAGCGGAAGCCATTGCCAGCACCCGATCATGCTTAGCGAGGCGGCGCTTCTGAATCGCGCGCACCACCCAGATGCACACCGCACCCAGAACCGCGCCGGCAGTATTGTTCACAATGTCATCCACATCGAAAGTACGGTAGGTGAAGCCCGCCAGACCCCAGTTACCGGTCAGCTGGCTCAGCTCAATGAAGCTCGAGAGCGCGAAGCCACTTAGTGCCGTAGCGCGCAGACCCCAGCGCAGGCAGCCCGCCGTAAAGAAGCCCAGGGGAATGAACATCGCAATATTGAAGAAGAGCTGCGCGTACACGGTAGTCGCGAAGCGGCACAGACCCATGCCGGCCGTCAGGTCCCACGCCTGCTGCCAGCTCCAGCCCACATAGAAGCGCGGGTAGTACAGTTCGGGGTTCGTGACGCTATTCGCGCTACCAATCGGAGTCAGCGTCAGCGAAAGAATCGAGGCAAGGAACAACGCGAAAGATGCAGTCAGCAGGTATTGGCGGGTGCTGTGCGCTCGACCGGTCCTCTTGGCACGCAGGCGCATACCAATGAACCCGATGATAGAGAGTGCGACAGTAAGCGCCGCAATCTCGATGGCGAAGGTGCCAATCATGTGTTTACTGAGCAGTTCCTGCATGCCGTGTGTTCCTTAGGTCGTGAGAGTGAGTAATATGCTTTCCACCTGCATATATGCCTGTTCTAACATATATTTCCGATGGTATATAGCGGGTTACCGTTCATGCCCGCCGCATATCGTTCACCACCAGTGTAAAAGACCGCTCTATGGCTCACCCTAGGCGAAACTGTGAAAAAGCTGTACACGCACCCAAACATGCCATGAGAACCACCACAGCCGGTGCCGTCAGTACAAAACATCCGGCGGGAACACCGGCGCAATATACCGACCAAACAGCAGCACGAACAAGAGCGCGCCCGCAATCGCAGCCGCCATCGCACCCACAACCTGCACCAGCCACAGCATCAGGAACTTCACCATCTTGCCCTCAGCGCGGGCAGTCAGCGCCTCCACCATGGCGGTCGAGAAGGTCGTAAACCCACCCAGCAGACCGGTCGTAATCACCGTGCACCAGAACGCCACCTGTTCCGTGGCGTTATAGTGCACGCCCAGCGCGCGAGGATTAGAGACCGGCATAATCAGCAGGCCGTACAGGAACGAGCCCACCAGGTTAATGACGAACACCGGGCTAATAATCGACGACTCCGTGCGCAGGCGAGGCGACATCGCCTTATCGAGGAAGAAGCGGGTCATCGCACCCAGACCGCCGCAGAGGAACACCATCAGAGCGAAAAACATTAGCGGCCCTCCTCAGCATCGTGGACGGGTACCAGGCGGGACGCCACAAAACGGCCGGTCAGCATGCCAGCCGCGGCGGCAACCAAACCACCCACGAGCAGCACTGCCACCGCCAGCACCATATATTGAGCGTGCACCGTGTACGGCAGAAAAATCGTCTGCGCCAGCACCGCAGCAATCGACGAATAGGTCGTGTAGCCGCCCATCATACCCGCACCGAACAGCAGGCGGAACGAGTGAATCCGGTCCTCGCCGTCACGGCGCGCGTAGGCGTTCCACACCATCGTCAGCAGGCCCAGCGTGAACGAACCCAGCAGGTTCGCCACCAGCACGCCACCGGGGGTGTACACGCGGCACAGCGCACCCGTGCCGCCGCCCAAAAAGACAAGAAAAGGGGCAGGCACACGGGTTAGAACGCCTCCTATCCTCTGCCGGATACTCGCGCGGTTCCTCATCACCGTGCACCTGCCCTTTCGTCTCGTATTAGTCTTCAAAGTGCGCTACAACAGCGCACAAACACACACTAATACTTTAGCGGTTACCCAGGCTTTAGCTGTTACCCGAACCGGCGGCAGACTCACGCTCGTGCTGAATCTTCTCGCTCAGTGCGGCGCCCTCAACATCCATATTCGGGGTGAGGCGGTCCAGCCACTTCGGTATCCACCACGCCTTATCACCCAGCAGAGCCATAACCGCAGGGGTCAGCGTCATGCGCACGATGAATGCATCCACGAGCACGCCGAATGCCAGACCAAAGCCCATCGGGCGGATCATGGTCGAATCAGCGAAGATGAAGCCACCAAATACCGAAATCATGATGATCGCGGCAGCCATCACCACACGCACCGCATGGTTGTAACCGCTCACAATGGCGGTCGCCGCATCCTTGCCGTGCACGTACGCTTCACGCATGCCGGTCACCAGGAACATCTGGTAATCCATCGCAAGACCGAAAAGAATACCGATGAGCAGGGTCGGCAAGAAGGACAGCACCGGACCCGGGTGGTCCACGCCGAAGAGGGAGCTCATGAAGCCCAACTGGTAAATCGACACCACGGCACCGAAGCTCGCCAGCACCGAGAAGAGGAAGCCAACCGAGGCAACCAGCGGAACCATAATCGAACGGAACACCAGGATCAGCACCAGGAAGGACAGGCCCATCACCACGCCCAGGTACAGGGGTAGCTTCTGCGCGAGCACCTCAGAGACGTCAATATTGCCGCTGGTCTGACCCGCGATGCCGAGAGAGACCTCAGAGCCCTGAACCGGAACGGTTACGGCGCGCAGCTCGTGGACGAGCTCTTCAGTCTCCACGGAGCTTGCACTATGGGCAGGAATCACCTGGAAAATCATGAGGGTACGGTCATCGGTCATGCCGCCGGGAACCACAGCCTGCACGTTCGAGCCGCCGCGCTCCTTCACCGCAGAGGCGATATCAATCTGCGCCTGCTGAGCCTGCTCCTCACTCATATTCGCGGGGGTGTGCGCAACCGCAACCAGCGGGGCACTCATGCCCTCACCGAACTTCTCCTTGACCAGCGCGTACGACTTGTACGCGGCGCTATCGGAGGGGTAGTTCGAGGCGTCGGGCAGGCCCAGGCGCATCTGAGACATGGGAGCGGCAACCGCCAGCAGCGCCAGCGTACCCATCACCAGGGTCAGTAGCGGGCGAGCCAGCACGAGGCGCAACCAGCCATTCGGCTTCTCGGTGCGGGCGGCATCCTGCGCGCGGCGTTCCTCAATCTTCTTCGGAGTATCGATGGAGGCCCACAGCTTCTTCGACATAATCTTGGTGCCCGCCAGGGACAGCACCGCCGGGGTGAGGGTAACCGCAATCAGAGCGGCAACAACCACGCAGAACGCGGCGGCGTTACCCATCACACCCAGGAAGGGAATACCGGTCACGTTCAGCGCAACCAGCGCAATAATCACGGTGCTTGCCGCAAAAATCACGGCATTACCACTCGTACCGTTCGCCAGGGCAATCGCCTGGATCTTCGGCATGCCGTCAAGCAGGTTCGTGCGGTAGCGGTTCAGGATGAACAGCGAATAGTCGATACCGACCGCCAAGCCGAGCATCAGGCCCAAGGTGTAGGCGGTGGAGCTCATCTGAATGATGGAAGACAGCGAGAGCGTGCCGAGCACACCCACCACCACGCCCACCAGGGACATGAGAATCGGCAGGCCGGCAGCTACGAGGGTGCCGAGCATGACCATCAGCACGATGAAGGCGATGACCATACCTGCAACCTCACCGGTGTGCGAGCCGCCGCCGAGCGCAGATTCGCTCAGGTTCGCGTCGAACTGGACGGTCGCCCCGTGCAGGTTCGCCAACTCGATATCGGACATGACCTTCTGCAGGTCGGCGGAGGGAACCTCAAAAATCTTCTTCTTGAACGACACGGTCGCAATCGCCGTGGACTGATCCTCAGAGACCATACGGTAGCCTGCGGTGAAGTCGTACAGCTTCTGCTGACGCTCCAGCTGCTCACGCTGTGCGGGCAGCTCACTTTCGGTCTTCTGCAGCTGGTTGCGCTGCTCGTCCAGCTTCTTCTTGCCTTCAGCCAGCTCATCCTTCTTGGAGGCGATTTCTGCGCGGCCCGCATCGACCTGCTTCTGGCTCTCGGCGAGGGTGTCGCGCTGCTGGTTGAGGGCGTTCTGCTGTTCGGTCAGCTGCGTCTGCTGGGCGTTGAGTTGCTCCATCATGGCGGCGGGTGAGCCTGCCGCCTCCGCCTGGGCATAGCCCTCCTTCAGCTGTACCTGGGCGTCATCGAGCTGATTCTGCGCCTCATCCAGTTGCTTTCGGCCCGCGGTAATCTGCGCCTGGGAGTCGTCGAGCTTCTTCTCACTGTCAGCAATCTGCTTGGTGCCGTCTTCAATCTGAGAGGCGGCGGCGTTCAGCTGCTTTTTGCCGTCCTCAATCTGGGCGGGTGCAGCACCAAGCTTGGTGTGTGCCTCGTCGAGCTGGGTTTTCGCTTCGGCAAGCTTGGAGGTGGTGGTGAACGGGTCGGTGACCGCGTCCACGGCGGGCACCTCGGTGGTGAGCTTGTTCAGCGCGGTAGAGAATGCCTGCTTCTGTTCTTCGGTGAGGGCGGTGCCGTCGCCGGTGGTGATAATGATCTGGCCGGAGCCGCGGTTGGCGCTCGGGAAGCGCTGTGCGAGCTCGTCGGAGAGCTGCTGGGTCTGCGTTCCGGGCATGGTGAAGGTGTTGCTGAGCTTGCCGTGGAACGCGGTGTAGGCACCCGCTACACCGGCAATGATGAGTACCCAGGCAAGGATGACAGCCCAGGCACGGCGGGCGGCGGCTTCACCGATGCGGTAGAGCCATGTAGCCATGAATTATTCCTTTGAAGTTGAGTGAGTGAAGAGTTTGGTGCGTTGGGTGCGTGTGAATACGGTGGTTGCCCTGTACTGCGATTGCTGTGCCCTGTTTTTGGGCAAAAAACACCCCGCTTCGGGCACCTGCAGGTGAGGTGCCCGAAGCGAGAGTTTTTGAGCGTGAACGCTTTGGGGCTTAGCTTGCGAATTCGCCCTGGACCAGACGGCCCAGGTAGTCGAGTGCCTCGAGTACGCACTGGCGCATCGCTTCGATGGCGAGTGCTTCGGGGTGGGTGCCTTCGGGGGCTTCCGCTGCGACCTTGGCGGTTACTTCTTCGGCGCGGGTGAGGTAGTAGTAGACGCCTTCACCGATGGTTTCGGAGAGGTTGGAGGCGAAGACTGCCACGCGCAGGTAGGGCAGGTCGGGGTATGCCTCGAGGTACTGTTCGAGGAAGATGTCGTAGGTGCGCTCGAGGATGACATGCGAGTATTCCTCGAACTTTGCGGGGCTGTCCATTTCGAGGGCGTAGAGCAGGTGTGCGAAGGGTGCGATGTACTCTTCGAGGGTGTTGCTCATGAAGACGTTGCGGGCGATGGAGAGCATTTCGGCTTCCATGCTTGCGTTTTCGCCGGAGATGCTGAAGTCGCATTCTTCGAAGATGCGGTTGAAGTACTGGTTCATGCGGGTGACCAGCACGTCGTCTACGGAGGCGAAGTGGTTGAAGATGGTGCGGCGGGAGACGCCGGCGCGTTCTGCGAGTGCTTCTGCGTTGAGGGCGCCGTAGCCGCCCTCGAGGATGAGGGATTCTGCTGCCTCAACGATTGCGATGCGGTTCTCTGCCTTGCGGGCGGAACGCTTGTCCGTGATGTTTGCGGGGGATTCAACAAGATTAGCCATGTTTTTTACAATACGCGCATTGTTTCACCGAGGGTAACTATTTTGGGGTTAGATTGACCACATATTTGCACTCCAGGTAATAAACTTGAAGTGCAGATTTAATGTTTACTCAACAAGCAATTTAGCGTTTTGGCATGTCAAACCAATATAAAACCGCAAAAGCACAACAAAAGGGGAGCAGAGTGCACACACAACACACCCCGCTCCCCCTCAAGCAGCCATTCACAGAGTGGACACACAGACCAGCTAGCAGGCCAGACGGCTAATTAGACACCGGACTAGGCAACCGACTGAAGACGCGCATCCAGCGGCAGACGCACTGTAAAGACCGTATGGCCCGGCTGGCTCTGCACCTGAATCGAACCGCCGTGCGCCTGCACGATTGCCTGCACAATCGCCAAGCCCAGGCCGGTGGTTCCATCCGAGCCGGAGCGTGCCTTATCGGCGCGGGTGAAGCGGTCAAAAATCTTCGGCAGGAACTCGGATGCAATACCCGGGCCATTATCGGTCACGGTCACCACAGCCTCGCGGCGTGCCGCATCCACCGACAGGCCCGCGGTCACGCGCGTGCCCTCATCGGTGTGCTTGCGGGCGTTCGAGAGCAGGTTCAGAATCACGCGCTGAATCTGGGAGCGATCCGCCACCACTTCGACGGGTTCATCGGGCAGGTTCAGGTGCCATTCGTGAGTACGGGCTGCCGCCTGCATGTCGGAGGTGCACTCAAGCACCAGCTCGGTCAGGTCAACCTGCTCCAGCTTGGGTTCGCGACCCTCGTCGAGGCGGGCGAGGGTCAGCAGGTCTTCCACGAGGCGGGACATACGCTCAGTCTGCGAGTCGATACGCGCCAGGGAGGACTGGCCGGACTCACTGAGCGGTTCGGTCCAGCGGAGCATATCGGAGTAGCCCTTAATGGCGGCAAGAGGCGTGCGCAGCTCATGGGAGGCGTCCGCGATGAAGGCGCGAATCTGATGCTCGGTGCGGTCACGTACTTCGAGGGCGGAATTCACGTTATCAAGCAGCTGATTGAGGGCGTAGCCCACCGCACCCACTTCGGTACGCGGGTCGGAGTCTCTCGGCTCCACACGCACCGCCGAGGAGATGGTGTGTTCTTCCAAGTCCAGGTGCGCCACATCGGTCGCCACCGCGGAGACTCGCTCCAGCGGCTTCATGGTGCCGCGAATAATGTAGGAGCCAGCCACACCGGCACCAACCATTACGGCGATGGACCCGAGGGACACCACAATCACGAAAATGGTGAGGGTCTGCTGCACGTTGGCGAGCGGAATACCGACCACCTGGGCGTCAGCACTGCTATTAGCCTTCGGGGTGATTTTCACGAGGTACAGACCGGATTCCAGTTTAACCTCTCGAACTTCTTCTTTGGTGGCGTTCAGTGCCATGGTTCCAAGGGTTACCTGGTCGTTGGCGGAGAGGGTTTGTACGGTGCCGTCTTTGGCGAGCTTGCTGGCAATCTCTACGGCACCTTCGGACTCCACACAGGTAATGATGGTTCCGGACGCCTGACCGGGTGCGAAGAGGGAGTTGCTCTTCTGCAGGTCGCTACAGTCCACTTCTTCTCGTTTGCCGTCTCGGGAGGTCGGCTGCACGACGCGGTGACTGGTTTCCTTGAGATCGCTTTGCGCCTGCTGGTAGAGGGAGTTCTGCAGGGTCACGTAGGTGGACAGACCGATAATGAGGCAGGCAATGCCGAGAGCTGCCACGAGGATTGCGATGAGGCGCGAACGCAGGTGGGGTACGTAGCCCAGCTCTTCGGGGGATGCTTCGGGGTTCCGCATGCTCTTCCAGGCGGCGCGCAGGCGCACGAAGAAGTTCCCGCGGGAGGGCGTGGCACCATCCTGTGCGGGAGTACCCGCGCGCAGGGGGCGGGTTGCTTCGTTATCCGGGGAGGCGGGTTCACCAGGTGAGTAGGAGCCCACGAACATCCTTTCTTTCTATATTCGAAATACGGAATATAACTGATATGGCGCGGTATAACCGGGTGTTATACCGCGCCATATGAAGAGCAGAGAATAAACTTAGACAGCGGGACGCAGCACGTAACCGGCACCGCGCACGGTGTGAATCATCGGTTCGCGACCCACATCAATCTTCTTACGCAGGTACGAGATGTACAGCTCCACGATATTTGCCTGGCCACCAAAATCGTAGTTCCAGACATTGTCGAGAATCTGGCTCTTGGAGACCACGCGCTTCGCATTTTCCATGAGGTAGCGCAGCAGGTCGAACTGGGTTGCGGTGAGGTTGATCTGCTCGCCGCCGCGGGTGACCTCGCGGGTGTCCTGGTTCAGCACCAGGTCGCCTACAACCAGCTCGGCATCGTCAATAGCGGCAACACCGGAGCGCTGCACCAGGCGGTGCAGACGGATCATAACTTCTTCCATGGAGAAGGGCTTGGTCACGTAGTCATCCGCACCGGCGGCAAGACCCTCAATACGGTTGTCGACCGAGTCTTTAGCGGTCAGGAAGAGGCAGGGAACCTCGGGGTAGAACTTACGGATACGGGAGAGCAGCTCCAGGCCATCGAAGCCGGGCATCATGATATCCAGCACGAGCACGTCGGGTCGCCAATCGCGGGCAATCGCGAGCGCGGAGGGGCCGTCACCGGCGGACTGCACATCCCAGCCGATCATTTTCAGGCCCATGCTGACGAGTTCCTTGAGCATCTCCTCGTCGTCAACGACGAGGGCGCGGATGGGGCTGCCGTCCGGGTGCTCGAGTGCGGGAAGGTTCTTGGCGATTTCGGTTGCTTTACTGCTCATGTGGTTAAGAGTATCGCGATTTAGGGTTCACGGTGGGGCGGGATCCGGTTTTCAGCCGCAAACTTATGGAATGCTTGCCCGCGTCACAGCTGGGGCACAGTTTCGCGCCGCCCATTATCCCAGCCACGCGCGTTAACCCTTCAATACGGGTTCAATCTTTCGGTAAAATTTGTAGTAGCTTAGGTGATACTCAATCGCCTTTTATCGTTTCAGTGTGCCACCCCGACACAGGCGCCCCGACACCCGCAGAGGAGGACACATGCGCATTAGCCGTATTTATAACAATAATGTTGTCCTCACGGTGGATCATGTGGGCAAAGAGTCCGTGATGATTGGTCGTGGCATTGCCTTTGGCAAGCGTAAGGGTCAGCTGATTGACCCATCTGCGGTGGAGCAGACGTTCGTGCCTGAGAAGGGCATGTCGGGTGAGCGTCTGAGCATGACGCTGTCTGAGATTCCGGCGGAGATTCTGTCAATTGCTACGCAGCTGGAGTCGAAGGTGCGCGCCGATGGTGCGCTGGAGCTGTCGAATTCTTTTATTCTTCCATTGGCTGATCACCTGCATTATGCGGTGGTTCGTGCGCGTGATGGAGTGCGGGTGGAGTATCCGCTGGCGCCTGAGGTGACTGTTCTTTACCCGCGTGAGGTGGAGTACGGCCGCACGGTGTTGGCGATGGTTCGCGAGCGCCTGAACGTTGAGCTGGACCCGAACGAGGCTATTCCCCTGGCGTTGCACCTGGTCAATGCGCAATTTGCGACGGCGGATATGTCTCAGGCGTTCCGTATGACTGAGGTTTTTGCGCAGGTTTTTGAAATCATCGAGGCGAGTTACGAGCAGAAGATTGACCCGGATTCGATGAGTGCGGCGCGTTTTGTGACGCACCTGCGGTACCTGTTTGTGCGGGCGAGCCGCGCCTCCGCGGAGTCGGCGGAGGATGCTGAGGATGAGGTGTCGCAGCCGAGCCTGTTGGCGGCTCTTCGTGCAGATGTGCCACGCGCCTACGCGTGTGCGCAGAAGGTTTTGTTGGTGCTGCAGATGCAGTTGAAGCAGAGCCTGACTCGTGACGAGTTGACGTATTTGACGATTCATATTGCGCGTCTCGCGCGGGATATGTGGGGCGTTAACGCGTAGCGTATGCCCTGTAGAAAGCGACCGGGGTTCTCGGTCGCTTTTTCTATGCCCGAAATCCCGGTGAGGAAATCCCGGTAAGGGTTTCGAGTGAAGAGTCTAAAGCAAGGAGTCTAGGGAAGCACTGCCGGGCGGAACGTGGCCGTTAAAGGTGAGCCGCTATTTATAGATACAACCTGTCACTAAAATGTCGTTTTCCCGGTTTTCTTTCGCGCGTTAGCGCGTCGATTTAAATTTTGAAAATGACGGTTTTTAGCGGTGTCTTCCAGAAATACCATTCTGTGGACAGACCGCAGGAAAATGTGGGTTTTTTATTAATCCCACATGTTTTGATTCGCACACTCATTTTTTGTTCGGTATTTTCTTTGTAAATAATTTTCTCACGCTCGTGCGATCCGCATATTCCAACGTCAAGCACCTCGTCCACCCACCTACAAGACGCCAACATTCCCGAATTTTCGCGAGAATAACGTCTTCCCCTTCGTATGGACAAGCATTTTTCGGTGTTCTGTTTAAATTTTTTACACCCTGGCAATAAATACGTGTTTTGACATCAAAAACCCATATTCCAACACCGATAAAAATGTCACAAGAACCTAAAGTGTGCATGCTCAGAAAAAACCCACAAAACACAAAAACAACGTGTTACTATCTGAGAATTATGAGGCCCCTCACGGGACCTATACACACCATGTCACGAAAACGAGAGGACCACTATGGTCACTATCATTGTGGCGGCACACGGCGAGTCGGCTCCGGCTCTGCTGAAGACCGCCGGCATGATCCTCGGTAACTTCGAAAACGTCCACCCGGTCACGTTCCTGCCGGGTCAGGGCCCCGAAGATCTCGTCGAAGAGTACACCCGCATCGTTGAGGCGTCCGAAGCAGAGGAAACCCTGCTGCTGGTCGACCTCTTCGGCGGTAGCCCCTACAACGCCGGTGCGCAGTTCGCAGCCACCCGCGAGGGCGTCGACGTCGTCTCCGGTGTCAACGTACCGATGCTTATTGAGGTCATCTCCGGCGCAGGCCGTAAGAACGCAACCCTCAAGTCCCTGGTCGCCAAGGCGCACAAGGCTGGCACCAAGGGCATTCGCTCCTTCCAGGAGGCGAACCAGCCCGCAGCCGCTAAGCCTGCCGAGGCGAAGCCCGCAGAGACCAAGGCGGTCGAAGTTCCGGCTGCTCAGCAGGTTCCCGGCGGCACCATGGACGCTATCTTCACCCGCATCGACTCCCGCCTGATTCACGGTCAGGTGGCGGGCACGTGGGTTCCGTATATCGCGCCGCAGACCTTCATTGCGGCGTCCGATAACGCGGCACACGACAAGCTGCGCAAGTCCCTGCTGCTGCAGGTCGCACCGACCAGTGTGAAGACCAACGTCCTGGACATCGCCAAGGCAGGCCGCGTGTACAACAACCCCAAATACACCGGCATGAAGACCATGTTCGTCGTAGAATCCCCCGTTGACGTGGTGCGACTGCTCGACGAAGGCGTCAAGATCAACGAAGTGAACGTTGGTGGCGTCACCTTCAAGACCGGCATGGTTCAGCTTTCGGACGCGGTGTACGCCTCCGAGGAGCACCTCGAGGCATACCGCGAACTCCTCAAGCGCGGCGTGAAGCTGACCGTTCAGCAGCTGCCCAACCATTCCCCGGTTGACCTGGCAAAAATCCTCAAGCAGAAAGGCCTGGACGCATGAGCGCCCTGACGTTTATTCTCGTTGTTCTCGTGGCGTTCATTGCGGGCGTCGCATCCGTGGTGGACGAGCGTCAGTTCCACCGCCCCCTGGTCGCTTGTACCCTGATGGGTTGCGCACTGGGTGACCCGACCACCGGCATTATGCTCGGTGGCGCACTGGAGCTCATCGCACTGGGCTGGATGAATGTCGGTGCGGCTATGGCTCCCGACTCGGCTCTGGCGTCCACCATCTCCGCTGTTGTTGTGATTCAGGGTCACCAGGACATCACCACCGGTATTGCGATTGCTGTGCCGCTGGCGGCAGCAGGTCAGGTTCTGACCATTTTCGTTCGTACCATTACGGTGTTCTTCCAGCATCAGGCTGATAATTTCGCGAAGACGGCGAACTTCCGCGGTATTGAGTTGATGCACATTAGCGGTATGGCTCTGCAGGGTCTGCGCGTGGCTATCCCGACCGCTATTGTGGCGCTGATTAGCTCCGAAGAGCTGACCCGCCTGCTGGACATGATTCCCGCCGAGGTGACCACCGGTCTGCGTATCGCAGGTGGCATGATTACCGTGGTCGGTTTCGCAATGGTCATCAACATGATGCGTTCGAAGGCTCTCATGCCCTTCTTCTTCCTCGGCTTCATTGCCGCTGCTGCTATCCCGGCAACCCAGTCGATTTCGATTGCTGGTACCGAAGGCGCGAAGGATCTCGTCGCAACCCTGTCCGGTCAGGCACAGTTCAACCTGGTTGCCATCGGTATTGTGGGCGCCTGCCTGGGTCTGCTGTACACCCAGCTGAACCCGCTCTTCCATAAGAGCGAGGCACCCGCCGCAGCACCGGCAGCCGCAGCAAACGACCTCGATAACGAGCTCGAGTAAGGAGCATCATCATGACTGAGAACAAGAACGTCGAGCTCGTTGAAGTTCCCGAGCTCACCCAGCGCGACAAGGTCGAAACCTACTTCCGCTCCACCTTCCTGCTTGGTTCGTTTAACTTCGAGCGTATGCAGTCCATTGGTTTCGCGGTTTCCATGATTCCGGCTATTAAGCGCTTCTACACCAAGAAGGAAGACCAGGCGGAGGCTCTGACCCGCCACCTGGAGTTCTTCAACACCCAGCCGTGGGTTGCATCCTCGATTATGGGTGTGACCGCTGCGATGGAGCGTGAGAAGGCATCCGGTAAGGACATTGACGAGGCAGCAATCACCAACGTGAAGGTGGGCCTGATGGGCCCGCTGGCTGGTGTGGGCGACCCGATTTACTGGGGTACCGCACGTATCGTGCTGGCGGCTCTGGGTGCATCCCTGGCGGTGACCGGTAATATTCTGGGCCCGCTGCTGTTCTTCTTTGGCCTGTCCGCGATTCGTTGGGCGACCCGCTGGTACGGCTTCAAGTACGGTTACGAGAAGGGTACCCAGATTGTGACTGAGGCGGGCGGTAACACCCTGCAGAAGATTACTCAGGGTGCGTCCGTGATGGGTCTGTTCGTGATGGGTGCGCTGGTGTACCGCTGGACGAGCGTGAACATTCCGTTGCCGCTGACTAGCTACACAAACCAGGCGGGCGAGACGGTAAATGTGACCGTTCAGTCGGTGCTGAACGACCTGTTGCCGGGTCTTGCGTCGTTGGGTCTGTGCTTCCTGTGCATGTGGCTTCTGAAGAAGAAGGTCAACGCTATCTGGTTGATTTTCGCTCTATTTGCCGTGGGTATCCTCGGTTCGTACCTGGGCTTCCTGGCTCTCTAAAAATCTGAGAGATGAGCCCTTTCGCCCTTCTATGAGGGCGTGAGATTCAGAGGCTGTATCTCAAGTGGCGGGGGTGCGGTCGGTACACTTGAAGTACCGGCGGCACCCCCGTTTTACACAGGTTGCAGTGCGTAATTCGCGGCAACGTAGCCCTCCCGAGAAGGAGTTTGTATGACCAAGTTGATGGCTTTCGATTTGGACGGCACGATCCTGTTTAACCGTGCCGTGGAACCTGCCAATGAGCAGGCGATTGCCCGCTGGCAGGCGGAGGGTAACCTGGCGGTCTCCTGCACCGGTAAGAGCATTTTTGCTACCCAGCTGGCGTTGAACCCGACCGCCATCCGCTTTGATTACCACGTGCTGTACACGGGTGCGGTGATTACCGACCGGCAGTACCGGGTGATTTACCATCAGCCTCTTCCGGTGAGTGTTGTGCAGGCGTGCTACGAGCATTTCAGCACCGTGGACGGCGTGGCGCTGTTCGCTACGACCCTGGATAACGATTACAGCCTGTGCGACCGGGTGGGCTCCTCCACGAATATCCTGCCGGAGTTCACCCCTCTGCCGGCTGATGACCTGCAGAACCACGAGTACGTGGGTGTACCCCTGTGGATTCCGGATGCTCAGGTTCGCGAGGCGGCGTACACCTGGATTCTGGAGCGTTTTGGTGATTCGGTGGACTGCCACAAGAACCAGGATTTCCTGGATATTGTGCCGCCCGCCTGTACAAAGGGCACCGGTCTGCAGCATCTGGTGGAGTACCTGCAGGCTGAGCATCCGGGTAGCTCCTATGAGGTGCATACGATTGGTGATTCGTGGAACGATATCGACATGCACCGCTACGCTGACCGTTCGGCGTCGTTCAGCTACTCCCCCGACGAGGTTAAGGCTGTTACCACCGATTGTGTGGATAAGGCGTACGAGTTTATTGAGGCTTCCCTGTAGAAGCTGCCGAGATGGCATTTAGGCGCGGCGAGCGCAGAGTGCCTGCCACCCGCTTCCGCGTACTCGCCGCTTCTCTCACGCGCACTCACCGCCTACTCCCCCGTTTCACGTGAAACACCCGCTTTCCCGTTACTCCCCGTGTACCCCCCCCGTGAGGTTTCTATGTGCCCGCCTTCATCTAAATCCCCCAAACCCCAGCCCGGCAAGGATCAGTCTCAGAAGAGCCAGCAGGCCGAGCCTGCTCAGTCCTACGACCCGTCCAGCTTCTCCGACACCTTCCGCGCTATGGCGCGTGAATCGCTCGTGAAGAACCAGAAGAGCCGCCCGGACTCCCCCATCGTCTCCATTTCCCCGGTGCTGATTGTTTTGGGCGCCATTGCGGCGGCGCTGTACGGGCTGTGGCAGAGCTGGGCGTGTCTCATCCCGCTGGTGCTGATTCTGGTGCTCATGTGGGTTCGCTACACGATGCAGCGTCAGGCGCTCAACGATTTTGCGGAGCTGGAGGCGGCACGCACCGCATGGAAAAAGACCCGCAACCGCCAGTACCTGGAGCTGATGGCGGCGCAGTCGACGCGCATCCTGGATGAGAATAAGGCGCTGACCAAGCAGGCTCGCGCGCACGTGCAAGAGTACGCGGATTTCGCGGCACAGAAGCTGGGCACTCAGCGCTAAAGACCCCGCTGCGCTCGCTCGCCCCTCCCAAAAAGTATTCGACGAGCGTTAGTCGAGGTGAGTGTTCAGGCACCCAAAAGACCGTAACCACTCCCCTGTACGGGGGGCGGTTACGGTCTTTTATTTACGTCAGATACCCTCTGCGGGGGTCTTTTACGTCTTAGGGGTTACACCCTAGTTGGTCTTCTGTGCGGGTGCTTCAGCAGGCTCTTCTGCGGCTTCCTCGACGGACTCCGCAGATCCTTCGTCTGCGCTGTCAGTAGCCGGAGCCTCGTCCAATCGCTGCACCACAGCGGGGCGGTCATCAAAGCCGCGGCGGGTGCCTCGGGCAGCCTTCGCCTCCATGGTGTACAGCTGCTCGCGATTCGTCAGCACCACCAGGGTCATGGCGTTCAGGCAGACACCCACAATGCACAGAATCCAGCCGATCAGCATGAACCGACCACCGGAAAGCACCGCGCCGGAAAGCATCAGGGCAACAGAAACCAGGTACGCCGGGGAAAGCAAAAACTTCGTATTCACTACCGACCTACCTAGCGTGCGTTGGAGCGGGGCTTGGGGGTACGACCCGAACGGGGACGCGAGGGCAGAACGCTCATACGGCCGGGAGCACGATCAACAATCGGCTGAGATTCGGTGGGCTCTTCCTCGCGGACCTCTGCAGTTTCAGCGGGCTCGGTCGCCTCAACGGTCTCAGCAGCCTCAGCGGGAGCTACTTCCTGATCAACCTGCGCCGCAGCATCGTGCTCAACTGCCTCATGCTCAGCAGCTTCACGCTCTTCACGGCGGTGCTCCGAGCGCTCGCGGATGCGGTTCTCAACGGAGGATTCGAAACCGTCCAGGTTGGTCACCAGTGCGGGGGTCGGGTCACCCTTCGCCTTACCCACGGACAGCACAAAGGCAAGGACGTTCAGACCCAACGCAAGAATCAGAAGGATCCAGCCGAGCCACAGGAGCCAGGGGTTGGAGGTTCCGATCAAGAGCGCGCCGCAAAAAATTACGCAGAGGGAGGTCAGGTACGCAGGCGAGAGAGTCTTGAAATCCATGTCTACTTTCAAAGTGTTCGTGAGTTTGAGAGAGCTAACGTTCGGTTCTCATTTTAGGTGATAGTTGAGGCTTAATCTGCTTCTGCCCCTGTCTATCGCCTGTGAGCTAAAGACCAACGGGCTTATCTCGGTGGCGTAGGCAGGGGCAGAAACGTCACGTTCATGCGCGCAGTGCAGGTACCGGCTAGGACGTGGGGGTTACCTCGTTGGTGACCAGGGGCGAGGCGGGCGCGTTTTCCACCACGGGGATTGCGCGGGTGCTCAGGGTGCCCTGGTGCTTCTTCCAGAGGTTGTAGCGTTCCATGGCGACCGCGCCGGCGGTCATGGCGGGAAGAATGAACATGCCGGAGGAGCGGATGCTTTCTGCCTGCGCCAGGATGTCCAGCTTACGCACCACGCGGGTCACGTCGTGGGAGTCGTAACGGTCCTGAGCAGAAATAACCTCGTTTTGCGCGGCGACGAGGGCGGCATCGCGCAGGCGCACGAAGTCGTTCCTCTTGTCCTTAATCTTCTCCATGTGCTGCTTGTATTCTTCGGGCAGCGCCTCGCTGATTTCGTCGCGGCGGGTAATGGCGGAGCACATTTCCTTCACGCGAGCGTAGGTTTCCGGGTCGGTGGTTGCCTTCGCTTCAGCCTGTAGCGCTTCAAGGGCGGCGTCCTGCGCAATTTGGAGCAGCTCGGGTACGGCGGTTTCTTCTTCATGGTTAGCCTGCACGCCAAGGACCTTCACGAGCAGGGGCAGGGTCAGGCCGGGCAGCACGAGGGTGAAGAAGAGTACGGAGAGCATCATGACGATGGCGTCCTGGCGTACCTGTTCGGTGCCGTTGACCACGGGGATGGACAGGGCAAGAATCAGGGTCACGAGGCCTCGCATGCCGGACCAGGTCATAACGATAACTTCAGCAAAGCTTTCGGGTGCACCCTCGTGGATGGGGTTCTTGCGTCCTGCCAGCCAGACGATGGTGAACCAGATGAGGCGCACCAGGATGGCGACCAGTGCGACCAGGGCACCGTCAGCGAAGAGGCTTGCGATACGGGAGGGGTCGGCGGTGGCGATGATACTACTTGCCTGCAGGCCGATGAGGCCGAAAGCGACACCGGTCATGAGCAGCTCAATAATCTGCCAGAAGGAGGTGGAGGAGAGGCGTTCTTCCGCTTCGAGTGCCGCCATGTATTTGGTGCTGGTGAACTGGATAGCGCCGATGACCACGGCAATAACGCCGGAGGCGTGCACGCTTTCAGCAGCGAGGTAGGCGCCGAAGGGGATCATGAGGGTCACGGCGTTGCTGGTGACCACATCGTGGGCACGCTGGCGAACGTAGCCGCCAAGCCAGCCGAAGATATAACCAATAATGACCGCGAGGATCGAGCCGAGCACGAAGTCCTTGGCGACCGAGAGCGGCTCGATATGGTGGCCGCTGGTCATGGAGTGGATTGCGGCGTGGAAGAGAACGATTGCGATAGCGTCGTTGAAGCTACCTTCGGTCTGCAGGGTGCCGATAAGGCGGCGGGGAATGCCGACGGGCTCAGCGACTGCTTCCACGGCGACGGGGTCGGGCGGGGAGACGGCGGCACCGACGGCAAGGGCGACGGCGATGGTCATACCGGGGACCCACCACATGGCTGCGCCGGCAATTGCCAGGGCGGAGACGGTGGTGAGAAGGACCGAGTAGAGCAGTACGGATCTCCAGCGGCGGCGCAGGGTGCCCCAGGAGAATTTAACGCCGATGGCCCACAGTAGCGGCGGAAGGAAGATCGGCAGGATGATGTCGCTGTCGATAGTAAGATCCGGTCGGTTGGGGATGAAGAGCGCGGCGGTGCCGAGCAGGGTCATCATGACCGGCCAGGGGAGGTTGAGTCGATCACCGACGCTGACCATGAACACGGTCGCAATCAGGATGATGACAATAACGGAGAGGTAAAGCATTGGTCCGGTGTTGTTCCTTTCGCGCGGCTAGGGTTAGTCGGCTACGTCTTTCTACTCTACCGGAGGGGCTCATTCCGCTTTTCGGATATGGGGGTTCTGCAGCGTTTATTGTGGCGTTGTTTACCTCTAAGCCTAATGCTTTATGTGGAATATAGAGTTTTCCCCTGAATATCCTCACTTTTCAGTAGGTTATTCAGGGGAAAATTCTATATTTGGAATATATTGCTTGGGGTAGTTACCTCTAGCGGATTACTTAGAGCCGCATCCACCAGCACCGCAGCCGCAACCGCCAGCGGGAGCTTCCTCCTCCACGACCGGTTCGGGCTCGTCGTGGCCGCCGCAGCAGCCTCCCTTTTCTTCGATCGGTTCGTCGTGGCCGCCGCAGCAACCGCCGCCACCGTGAGAGTGGCCGTGAGACTCAGCCGGAGCTTCAGCGGAGGAACCGCATCCGCCCGAGCCGCAACCGCAACCACCGGCGGAAGGTGCCGGCTCCTCGTGGCTACCGCAGCCACCCGAACCGCAGCCACAGCCGCCACCGTCGACCGAGCCGCAGGCGGAGCCGCGTGCATCACGGTGACCCATGAGGTCCACGCCCAGGTCGGAGAGGTAACGCAGATAGCCTGCGAGGGCGTCGCGTCCACCGGTGCCGGAGATGACGATGCCGCCGTGACGCAGTGCCTTGAGCACCTCGTTGACCATGGGCCACTGCTCAATGTCGTCGGTAATGGTGATGGCGCTGACCACGTGCATTGCGAGGGAGGTCAGCGAGCGCAGGGACTGTTCGTAGCCTTCGGGCAGGTGGATGACCTTGGCAGGCGCCGCCAGGCGCAGGATGGACAGCACGCGCATCAGCATCATGGGTACTGCGTTTTCGGGCAGTAGTACGGTCACGCCGATGGCGGAGGATTCAGCAATACGTTCGATGGTTGCCGCGAGTTCTTCGGAGTCAATATCGCGGGAGATATCCAGTACCTCGTAGGAGTCCACGGCGATGGAGCGGGTGCCCAGTGCGTCGGCGAGTGCTTCATCTTCGGTGTGGATCGCAATCATGTTGCGGAATTCGTTGCGGCGCACGACGGAGGCTGCCTCGATGAGGGCGAAGTCCTGGCCTTCACCATCCACGAGGAGGGTGTGGATTTCTTCGCGGTTGAGGCCTTCGCCTGCAGTGGCGCGCTCGATTAGTTCAGAAAATGCATTGCTCATACCGAATATTAAACACCCCCTTTTGCCCTGTGTGCCCGCGAGGTTTACCTGTCTTGGCGGTTTTGGGCGGTTTAAGACGCGATTTTATGCCGAGAGCGTGGGCGTCTGCTTTTTTCTGCGTGTACTGGAGGGTTTTCGGTGGTAAAAGTGCTCGTGAAACGCGAAACGTTCGCTCTGTGTGAGTGAGAATCAACATTCATTTTTGCGCTTCTCCCGCGTATTTATGGGGTTTTTGTTTGCCGTGGGGTGCATCTTGCTCACGATACAGATTTGAACACCCTAAAATGAAAGGGTGGTACTTTCCCGTGAAAAGATTCTAGATACCGCCTACGAGGTCTTGGCGACCTACGGTTTGGCGGACCTTTCCATGCGCCGACTCGCTCAGGAGCTTCACGTGGCTCCCGGCGCCCTGTACTACCACGTGAAGAATAAGCAGCAGCTTCTGATTCTGCTGGCGGATTACATTCTGGCTCGTGCCCCGAAGTCGATGTCTGAGGAGGCTGAGGCGAATCCGGAGGCTATTCGTGCTTCGATGATTCGCCGCGGCGATACGTTGTTCTCCCTGCTGTACCCGATTCGTGAGTGCCCTGAGGTGGTGCGTTTGAGTTTGACTCTGCACCCGCGTGAGTTGAAGCCCGTGGTGGCTATGGCTCATGAGTTCCAGGCTCTTGGTTTGGCTCATGCGGAGGCGCTGCGTCGTGCTCGTTTGTTGACTCATATTGCGTTGAGCCTGGTGGAGGAGTATCAGACTCTGCCGCTGATTTCTCCGCAGGAGGCTGTGGCGAGTGGCGATGTTCCTCTGATTGAGAATGCGTTTAACCGTTACCGTCAGGATTTGCTCTCTGCGATTGATTCGATGATGGTGGTGCAGGAGCCTTATACGCAGGATGCGTAATCACCTTCTTTTGGTTTATTAGTTATGTATGGTGCCCCGTGCCCCCTGTGTGGGGGTGCGGGGCTTTTGCGTGCGTTGCGTACCTCTCCCCTGCCGCGTGCTGAAACTGGTGCGGATTGAAACTGGTGCGGTTTGGCGGCTGAGTCGATGTTCCTTGGTACTCTGCTTTAGTCTAGAGGGGACACGTGCTTGTGCTGATACCTGCGGGTATCTGGTGCGAGTGGGGTGTCGTTTATGTCTTAGTGCCCTGTTGGGCTTTATCAGAGGTGTTCCATGTCGATGACCGCTACCGCCCAGTGGGCGGCTCTTCCGGACCATAGCGCGGAGATTGCGCGTGTGCGTGAGGAGTTTATTACTGCGTATGGTTATGAGCCGGATGGTGTGTGGTCTGCGCCTGGGCGTCTGAATCTTTTGGGCGAGTACATTGATTTTTTGGGTGGCTCGTGTCTGCCGATGCCGTTGCCGTACCGCACCTATGTGGCGGGTGCGTTGCGTCGTGATGGTGTGTTGCGCGCGGCTTCTTTACAGATGCCCGGCGATGAGCGCACGGTCGTGATTCGCGATATTCAGCCGGGTCATTTGAAGGGCTGGTTCACCTATGTGGCGGGTGTTGCGTGGGCGATGAATCAGGAGGGCGGCAGGGACATTATGCTGCCCGATGAGTTTGGTGCTGACCTGCTGATTAATTCTCGTGTTCCGGTGGGTGGCGGTTTGTCGTCTTCGGCGGCTTTGGAGTGTTCGACGGCGTTGGCATTGTTGGAGCTCTCGTGTCCGGTGCGTGAGGAGTGCCCACAGGCGGATGCTACCCCGGCTGATAGTGATGCGTTGCGTGCGCGTCTGGCTCAGGTGTGTATTATGGCTGAGAATAAGATGGCTGGCGCGCATACGGGTGGCCTGGATCAGACGGCGTCGTTGCGTTCGTATCCGGAGCAGGCTCTGGTGGTTGATTTCCGTGATTTTTCGATTGAGCCGGTTGCGGTGGATATCGCTCAGCATGGCCTGAGTTTTTTGGTGATTGATACGAACACTCCGCATGAGCTGACGGATGGTGGTTTTGCGGCTCGTCGTGCGGCGTCTGAGGCGTGCGCTGATGCTTTGGGTCTGCGTTTTTTGCGTGATGCCCTACCGGAGGATTTGTCGTGTGCGGGTATGGATGCGCGTGCGGCAAAGGCGTGGCGTGCTGATTTGGTGGATTCTTCGGTGAATCGTGCCTTGGATGCGCTGGAGGACGCGGGTCTCCCGTGTTCGTTCCCGCGTGGTTGGGTGCGTCATGCGTTCCACGATATGACTCTGGTGGGTCGTGCGAGCTATTTGCTGCAGCATGCTGATGAGTTGGGCTTTGCGGCGTTTGAGGAGGCGGGCCGTATTTTCACGGAGTCTTTTGTGTCGATGCGTGATGAGTTGCGTGTTTCTCGCCCTGAGATTGATGATGCGGTGCAGGTGTGCCTGGATCGGGGCGCGTTGGGTGCCCGTATTGTGGGTGGCGGTTTTGGTGGCGCGGTGATGGCGCTGATTCCGACCTCTCAGCTGGAGGTTGCCGCGGATGCGGTGGCGACTGCGTATGCTGTGCGCGGCTATGCGGCACCTCGTTTTTTGCCGATGGTTGCTGGTTTTGCGGCGTCTCATGATTGGGCTGCGGGCGCTGCTCCTACGGATATTCCGGTGTTGTAGGGTTGGGCGCTGAGGTCTGTCATAAATCGGCGGGGTGTCATAGGGGTGTTTTTTCAGGGGTTTGAACAATATTCTTAGCTGGAAGTTTCCTGCGAGTTTCTGCAATTTCCCTCCGGTTATCCCCCGTAATAACGCGCTGACAAGCCATAATTTTTTGGTCATTGGTCAAAAGTTGCGCCACGTTTTCTGAGGGTGGTTTTTCTTGCCTTCGCGGGTATGTACACTTATCGACGGACGCAATCCGTGAGCTGTAAAGTTTCGATGCGCATAGTCCGGCATATGGATAGCATCTACACTGGGTTCGACCGTCACATACAAGCCCAGCTTGCAGGTTTCGTCCACCAAAGCATCACACTCCAGTTTTCTGCCCGCCCCGGGCAGGTACCTCACCAAGAGTGAGGCTTTAGAGCGCGAAAGCGCAGAAAGGAGGCCCCCGTGGGCTTCGATATCAAGGGTACCGTTGAGCAGGGCCTCGACAAGGCTCAGGAAGTCATCAACGAAAAGGCTGGCAAGGAGGTCGTCACCGACGAGCACGTTGCCAAGGTTGAAGAGGTCGTGACCGACAACGTCTCCAAGCTGACCGAGAAGTTCGGCAAGTAAGGCGACAGCCTCCTTTGGATCGGCGCCCTACCTCGCCTCCTCGTGGGGTAGGGCGCCTTTCCCTGGGTCTGCATTACAGGCTTTCACTCAACGGCTTTCACTCAACATCTCTCTCGAATAATGGGGCACGCTGCCCCGCCTGGGTTCTTTCATTCACCGACTCACTCGGCATATTGCTCAGCTTCGGTTACCGCCTGGTAGCCTGTTTTCACTCTTCTTTTACTCTTACTCAGCACAAGTGCTCGCGCTTTCTCGCGAACTGTATACGCCCCGCATCATTGGTCCGGCAACCTTGGTGTGGGGCGTATGCCGTTAATGCGCAGGGTGAAGGCTTCTGCGGGAGTGCTGCACGGGCTGCCGGGGTGCGGCGCGGGCGTTCGCCCTATGAGGACCTCTCCCCTGCCCCTGTAACCTCAGGCTATGCTTGATATGTCAACTTATTGAGCTGCGCCCTCAGGTAGGTTTCAGTGCCTCCTGAAGACCGCGGAGCACCCCGTCTATGGAGGAACTATGTTTGAACGTCAGCAGTCCGATCAGCAGAAGGCACGCGAGGTCATGAAGGATGGCGGCGTCGTCATTTATTGGCGCCCCGGCTGCCCCTACTGCGAGGCTCTGGATTCTAAGCTGGGCGAGCTGGGCGACCACGCTACCTGGGTGAACATTTGGGAGGATCCGCAGGCTGAGGCGCACGTGAAGTCCCTCAACGACGGCAACGCGACCGTCCCCACCGTGGATACCGGCGACACCCACTTTGTGGTCGCTGACCTGGTGAGCCGCAACAAGGTGAAGAAGCTGATTGAGAACACCCTCAACTCTGGCGGCGAGGCTTAAGATGGCTCGCCCGGCGCTGAATCGCGATACGACGGTCTGCATTTCCTTGTCTGGTCGCCCGTCGAATCACGGCATTAAGTTCCACAATTACCTGTACGAGAAGCACGGTCTGGATTACCTGTACAAGGCGATGACCACCACCGACATTGAGGGTGCTATCGCCGGCGTACGTGCTCTGGGTATTCGTGGCTGCTCGGTGTCTATGCCGTTTAAGCAGGCTGTTATCCCGCTGATGGACGATATGGACCATTCGGCTGCGGTCATTGGCGCGGTGAACACGATTGTGAACACTGACGGCTTCTTGAAGGCGTACAACACGGATGTGATTGCGGTGGCTTCCCTGCTGCGTTCGCATAATGTGGATCCGTCTCTGCCGTTCCTGCTGCGCGGTTCGGGCGGTATGGCTGCGGCTGTGGCTGGCGCGTTCTTTGACGCGGGCTTCTCACAGGGCATGATTATTGCCCGCAACGAGGAGACCGGCCGCGCGCTGGCGGAGCGTTACGAGTACGCCTGGGCGCCGGAGGTGGGCAACCTGCGAGCGCCGATTCTGGTGAACGTGACCCCGATTGGCATGGCTGGCGGTGAGGAGAGCGAGGAGCTGTCGTACCCGCAGGAGGCTATTGCTGAGGCGCAGGTGGTCTTTGATGTGGTGGCGATGCCTGTTGAGACTCCGCTGGTTCGTGCGGCTCGCGCGGCGGGTAAGGAAGTTATTCACGGCGGCGAGGTGATTGCTCTGCAGGCTGCTGAGCAGTTCCGCCTGTACACCGGCGTGGAGCTCACCCCCGAGGAGGTCGAGGAGGCGGAGGCTCAGGCGAACTAGGTTCGCACCCGCTGCTTCTTTGCCCCGTGAGGGGCTCGATACGCAAAAGTGCCCGGAAGGTTGATCCTTCCGGGCACTTTTTTGGTTTCTCCGGTGCGTAGCACCGGAATTTTTTGTAATTACACACACCCTGGTATTTAAGGTTTTCCACATCTGTGGAGAAATCTGGGGAAAACTCTTACACCCGTGTAATTCACCCCGTGTAATTCGGTTGTTTTAGCCTGTATCCACAGGTTTTTAACATGTACTCACAATCGTGGAATTACACGAATGTAGTTATACACAGTGTGGAAAACCTCTGTGGATAACCCTCGTCTGCGGCGGTTTTCCGCGAATTTTCAGGCTCAATATCTGCCGTTGAACCACCGTCGCGGGCTCTGCTGCTGCGGCTCCGAAGACTCGGGCTTCTTCACGAACGGGATAATCAGCAGGGTTGCTAGTGCGCCACTGACAAGACCGCCAAAGTGTCCCGCGTGAGAAATATTCGGGTGGAAGAGGCTCTGCACAACGTCAATACCCATGAGCAGAATAAAGAGGCGTGCTGTGTCCTTTTGCCTCCTGAGAAGCAGAATCACGAAGAAGGCACCATAGAGGCCATACACACCGCCTGAGGCACCCACGGTGCGACTGTAGTAGTCGAAGATATACACGCTGAAGCCAGCGCCCAGGGTAGCAGCCATATATACGAAGAGGAACTTCCAACGCCCCATCATTCGTTCGAGAGATACACCGAAGATGAAGAGGTAAATCATGTTCCACACCAGGTGCATCGGGTCATTCTGCGAGTGCAAAAAACCGTGCGTGATCAAGCGGTAGTACTCACCGCGGTGAACACTGGGACCCGACATCGCGCCGAGGTTGTACACCCAACGGAATGGAATGATCTGTTGCAGACCGTACACCACGACGTTAATCAGAATGAGCGTGTACGTAATATGCCAGTGCCGGGCGATGAAGGAACGCGTCGGGCTCGAGGCGAATCCATTTAGGTCACGGTAGCAGTCGGGGCATACTACACCCGCGCCCTGCGCCGTCTGGCATTCGCCGCAGACGGTGCGGTTGCAGCGCCCACACTGGGCGTAGCTAACGCGGTCGGGGTGGTTGACGCAGACCGTGGGGCTCTGCCCGTAATTCATGTAGTTGGGAAAGTTCTCCACTGCCTCTCCAAAGATTTTCGTGCCGGATTTTCCGAAGATTTTTCACGTATTTTCAGGCTTAGTACCTGCCGTTTTGCCATTGCTGCGGGCTCTGCTGCTGAGGAGGCTCGGGCTTATCCACAAGCGGGACAAACAGCAGTGTCAACAGCACACCACCGACAAAACCACCCGCATGGCATGCGTGGGAGATATTCGAGGGGGTCAGAATGCTATAGATGATGTTCGGGGCAGTAATCATGACGAACACTCGTGCGGTGTCCTTCTGCTTCCTGATGATTAGCAGGGTCAAGAAAGAGCCCATGAGGCCGAATAGACCACCGGAGGCACCCACCACGCTGGTGTCAGACGCCAGCACGTACACGCCGAGGGCGCCGAAGACGATAGAGCCCAGGTACACGAGGAGGAACTTCCAGCGCCCCATCATGCGTTCGAGGGACACACCGTAGATGAAGAGGTTAATCATGTTCCACACCAGGTGCATCGGGTCGTTCTGCATGTGCAGAAAACCGTAGCTGATGATGCGGTAGTACTCGCCATGCTGGACGTAGGGCCACCAGATGTTGCCATGCCTAACCACCCATTCATTGGGAATGATCTGCTGCAGACCGTACATCGCGACGTTAATCAGAATGAGCGTGTACGTAATGTGCCAGTGGCGCGCCAGGAATGAGCCCTGTGCTTTCGAACCTTGCGCCTTCGAGCTGCCGCCCGTGAGGTCGCGGTAGCAGTCGGGGCAGACCATGCCCACATCCAGCGCTACCTGGCATTCGCCGCAGACGGTGCGGTTGCAGCGCTTGCACTGGGCGTAGCTAACGCGGTTGGGGTGGTTGACGCAGACGGTGGGAGTCTGCCCGTAGCCTGCGTAGTTGGGAAAGTTCTCCACTGAACCTCCAGGGGTTGTGTACAGGATTATCCGAAGGTGGTGTGCGGGGGATGGCGCGCGTGGGCATATAAGCGCAGGGACCCACCGGAAGAATCCTGGCGGGCCCCTGAACTATACGTGTTTTCTCAACACCTTCAGCAGAATGCTCGTATGAGCCTTCTGATGGGGTTTATTAGAGCTTTTCGATGTCGATCGAGGAGATGACAACGTCCTTGACCGGGCGGTCCTGGAAGCCGGTCTCAACGCTCTCAATAGCGTCAACAACCTTCTTGGATGCCTCGTCGGTAACCTCACCGAAGATGGTGTGGCGACCGTTCAGCCAGGGGGTCTCAACGGTGGTGATGAAGAACTGAGAACCGTTGGTGCCGGGGCCTGCGTTAGCCATTGCCAGCAGGTAGGGCTTGGAGAAGGAGAGCTCGGGGTGAATCTCGTCCTTGAACTGGTAGCCGGGGCCGCCAACGCCCATGCCCAGGGGGTCGCCACCCTGAATCATGAAGTCCTTGATGATGCGGTGGAACACGACGTCCTTGTACAGGGGGGTGTTCATGATTTCACCGGTGCGGGGGTGCTTCCACTGACGGGAGCCGTCAGCGAGGCCGATGAAGTTCTCAACAGTCAGCGGTGCGTGGTTGCCGAAGAGCTCGACGACGATGTCACCGTAGTTGGTGTGGATAGTTGCCTTAGCAGTTGCATTAGTCATGGCTCTATTGTGGCACGGGGCGGCGCTCATTCGCCATCTAACATGTTTTTTCGCCCCGGGCGCACCGTTGGGCGGGCTTTTTGGGCGGAAATTGAATATCCTGAGAGGTGAACACTACGCGCGCTGCGGCGTTTTCTGGCCGCTGGCGCATTTCAACCGATGGAGGTCACCCCATGTTCTGCTGCAAGAAGCGCAAGGCACGCAAGGCTGCTAAGGCTCAGGCTGTTGTCTCTTCCCTGGCTGCTGTTGAGTCCGCGCTGGAAGGCAAGACCGCTGAGATGTTCGCTGAGAAGCTGACCGGCAACAAGAAGGCTCTGAAGAAGGCTCGTAAGGCTACCGCGAAGACCGTTCGCGCCGCTGAGAAGGAACTGGCTCGTATTGAGCGTAACGGCGGCAAGCGCCCCCGTAAGGGCCTGGCATTCCTGGGCCTGCTGGTTGCTCTGGGTGTTGCAGGCGCAGCAGCTTACAACGCAGCTCGTCCCGTGGAGGATCCCTGGAAGAACGCATAAGCATTCCCCGTATCTTTTTCTCTAAGGCTTTCTGAGGCGCCGCTGGCGGCGTGAGGGAGCGCTTTATGAAAGATAGCCGCCCGCTAGAGTGTAATGCTCTGGCGGGCGGCTATTGTTTGTTCTTTTGGGGGGATGAAAGGGGAGATAGGAGGCGCTACAGATGCTACAGGTAGAGCGCTGAATCTCCCCGGGTAAATCTCCCCAGGGGCACCCTGCAGTATTTCCTTGACATACCCGGATATACAAAGAACCCCATGTCTTTCGACATGGGGTTCTCGGTTTAAAAATAAACCGGCGATGACCTACTCTCCCACACCCACAAAAGTGCAGTACCATCGGCGCGAAGAGTCTTAGCTTCTGGGTTCGGAATGGAGCCAGGCGTTTCCCTCTTGCTATAATCACCGGAAAGTGGAGGCGAGGGGACTCGAACCCCTAACCCTCTGCTTGCAAAGCAGATGCGCTACCAATTGCGCCACGCCCCCGCGGTGCTCTACTAGTCTATAACACCTTTTACAGCTTTACCAAATCCTCAGGAACATTTTTTTAGTTAGACCCATCACACCCCTGAGGGGCTTAGGAAATAACCTCACCCGGAACTGTCGCCTCCCGCTTCGTTAGAGCCTGCAGCGGACCACTCACTTCCTGCAGATACTTACGGATCTCGGTACGTTGCGCCTCCTTCGCGGACTCCTCCTTCGACTCCGGCGCCGTGAAGCCCAGCTTGAAAGCATCCCACTGGCTCGCCGACGGGTATTTCTCACGAGCATTCCACACCAGCGAGAACGACGCCAAAGTCTTCAGTTCCTTCTTCGTAGCAGCCTTCGACAGCACATCAGCAACCGTTGCCACGCGCGAAGACTCCGCAACACTCACCGAAATCTTCGACTGAGCACCCGAGGGCAAACTCAGCGCCTTCTCCGGAGCCAACTGAATATTCAGGTGAATCTGCTGCACCTGCTCGTTCTTCAGATCCAGCTCAGCCAGCGCACGGAAGCGTTTCAGCAGAGACTCATAGTTCTCATCAATCACAACGGCATTCAGGCGCAGCTCATCCGCCAGCAGACCCACCTGCGCGTAGCTCGCATTAGTTCCCAGCGCCGCGTTAGCAGTCAACACCTTCAGCCACTGCTCTTCCTTCAGGGTCGCCGATTCGTTCACGCGCAGCGGGCCCACCGGCGCATCCGTAGCGGTGTTGGCAACGTTCTGCGGGTCATTCGCCGAGTCCACACCACCATAGGTAACGCTCAGCCGGTGCAAAGAACCGTAAACGGACAGGTTCGTCAGAGCCGTAGCTGCCGCCGCCAAATCGGCCTGTGCCGCCTCTGTGAGGGAGAAAGAACCCACCAGACGCAGGTCCTGTTCACCACGCCCCTGACCCACATAGATACGCCCCAGAGACTCAATCTTCAGGTAGCGGGTATCAATATTCTCGCGAACCAGACGCTCACGGCGTGCCAGCAGCTTCTCGTTTGAAACAGCCGCCGCCGCATCCTCACCCAGCACACCGGTGGCGGCAATCTGCGGCATCGCGGCAAGTACCCCGGCGGCAGCGACCACGCCGCCGGTCAGAAGCAGGGAACGGCGGGGCACCACGAGGCGGCGCACCTGCCCAGCAATAGCCTCTTTAGCGGCATCGACGCGGGTAGAAGGGGTCTTAGCCACAGAGTCCTCAGTGGCAACGGATGCCGCCTCAGAAAAGCCCTGAGAGGCTCCCCGGGTAGAAGTATCGGGAATGTGAGAGTTCTCGGGTTCCAAAGAAGGGGAAGAAGACACAGAATCTCCAGGATGCAGGGCGAGCACAAAGCCCACCAACGGTTTGAGGGGAGTGAAGTCCCTCTAGAATACCGCCCGCACCTATGCGCATGCCGACAACCCGCTGCGCATCCATCGCAAGGGCATAAAGAAAACCTATGGGGTGGACTCAGTCCACCCCATAGGTCACAAGTTTCATGAGAGCTCTCAACTCTCACCGCAGGCTATTTAGTTATCCTGCGCAGCCGTAGCGTTCGGAGCCGAAATATTAGCCGACTCAGCAGCCAACTCAGCGATACGAATCTCGCCGGTCGTCGGATCATCGTAGGTCACGTACTCGGTACCGCCAGTCGTAGGCTCAGCGTCCTCGTTCACGTGGTTCTCCGCAATCAGGAAGCCGTGCGCACCCAGAATCTTAGCGACGCGGTCAATATCCTGCGGGGTCGGGGTATGATCCACCACTCGACGAATGTACTCGTTAATGCGCTGGTCACTCACGTACGCCTCACCACGAGCAGCACGAGACTGCATGAGCTGGCGAACAACTTCCTGCAGCTGCTCATCGGTCAGACGCATCTTCAAAATAGCCATCACTGCCGCGCGGTCCTGCACCGGAACATCCTTGGGATACCCGACGCTCAGCCAGTCGATTACTCGAGAGATCATGCTCTTATCAGGCATCGAGCCCCTCCTTCGAAGCAGTCATTATATGCAATTTAGTGTTCACGGGATTAGTGGCCTCCACCGGTTACGCCGAAGATATTCCAGCCGAAAGTGTGGTCGATAAAGTCCTTAGCGACCCAGAGAATACCGATGATTACGATTGCTACGATGATAGCAAAAATGCAGAACGCAGCAATCTTCGCCGCCGTTCCCGGAGGCTCAATTTCAACCAGCTTGCCGTCCGCGGTGTACTCGGTACGACCAGCCAGCATACGCAGACCCAGCGCATAGAGCGCCGGAAGGCCCGCACCAAAGAACAAACCGGCAATCAGCACCGGAATAACCTTGTTCACAATGTCAATCAGATATTCCACGACTACGAACCTGCCTTCTCAGTAGCAAGGGTCTGGGCTTCTGCGGATGCCTCAGCGCTGGTGACTGCAGCGCCTTCCTTTTCATCCCAGTCGCCAGTCACGTTCGAAGCGTCAATGTTGTCCTTCTGGGAATGACGCCACATCAGGAAGCAGAAGATAATCAGCAGCGCGAACACGGTCAGCTCGCCAACGAACTGGGTGCCGGTCAGAGCGTTCAGGCCGTGACCAATCAGCCAGGTCAGAGCACCCACAATTGCGGCAGCCGGCAGAGTAATCAGCCAAGCAACCACCATGCGGCCAGCAACAGACCAGCGCACCTCAGCACCCTTACGGCCCAGGCCACTACCCAGAATCGAGCCGGACGCCACGTGAGTGGTCGACAGAGCCATACCGAAGTGGGAGGAAGTCAGAATAATCGCAGCAGATGCACCGTCAGCGGCAACGCCCTGCGGGGTGTCAACCTCAACGATGCCCTTACCGAGGGTGCGGATAATACGCCAACCACCCAGGTAAGTACCCAGCGCAATAGCAAGCGCGCAGGAAGCCTTCACCCAGAAGGGAATCGCGTCATCGTTGCTCAGGGTACCCGAAGCAACCAGAGCCAGGAAGATTACGCCCATGGTCTTCTGCGCATCGTTAGTGCCGTGCGCCAGAGACATCAGGGATGCGGTCGCGACCTGTCCCTTACGGAAGCCGCCGTGCTTGCGATCATCAGCCACCGGGGCAGCAATACGGTAGACCAGCCAAGTGCCGGTTGCCGCCACAATAGCCGCAATGACGGGGGAGAGGACCGCGGGAACAATAATCTTGGACAGAACGCCCATCCACTGCACGCCGTCAAAGCCGATCGCGACAATAGCCGAACCAATCAGGCCACCAAACAGAGCGTGCGACGAGGATGAGGGAAGACCCAGAAGCCAGGTCAAAACGTTCCAGAGGATACCGCCCACCAGACCGGTAAAGACGATGAGCATCAGCGCCGGGCCGTCCGTTGTTACATCGATACGGTCCAGGTTCACGATGCCGCTACCGACCGAACGCGCCACCTCAACAGAGAGGAACGCGCCAACGAGGTTCAGGGATGCAGACAACGCCACGGCGGTCTTAGGCTTCAGCGCACCGGTCGCAATGGAGGTTGCCATCGCGTTACCGGTGTCGTGGAAGCCATTCGTAAAGTCGAAGGCGAGCGCGGTCAGCACCACGATCACGAGAATAATGAGTTCTGTAGTCACAAGAAAATTATCTGTCGGTTTTCGCGAAATCTAAAGTATTCCGAATTAACACGAAATAACAGATAAACCCACAGTATTGAGCGGGTTTTCGTGAGGGTTTTGCCGCAGAGACCATATTCCAGGGGCAATAATCCCGATATTCCGCGGCAAAAAGGGTGCACCTATCGGAATGCTTAAGTTGGTTTATGTGGCTTATATGAGAGTGCGGGGGAGAGGGGCGATTATATCCATCAAGAGGCTAAAGTGTGTTCACCAAGTGTTCACTTTCAGGAACCTCCCAGCTTTCTTTTTGTGACACACCTTTATTATTCAGACCTCATTTGAGCCACCAAACTACCCGTGCAGGATGTCCCTGTGGGTTTTCTACAGCTGCATGCGTTCGAGTATCACGAAGGACCACATCTAAATCCACAGCGCACGCAGCGCACTGGCTACGCGAGGTATTCACGCCGATCCTTCCGCATCACTTCAGCGAATACAACAACTTCGGCGAATACAACAAAAGACCCCGTATCTTTCGATACGGGGTCTTTTTCAAAAATAAACCGGCGATGACCTACTCTCCCACACCCACAAAAGTGCAGTACCATCGGCGCGAAGAGTCTTAGCTTCTGGGTTCGGAATGGAGCCAGGCGTTTCCCTCTTGCTATAATCACCGGAAAGTGGAGGCGAGGGGACTCGAACCCCTAACCCTCTGCTTGCAAAGCAGATGCGCTACCAATTGCGCCACGCCCCCGTCTCAGCGGAAACCACTGTTTAGTTATTTTTCCAAGCCTTCACGACTTCGTTGCTCTGGTACTTTTTCAAGACCATCACAGTGACACACGAAAGAACAGCAAGAATCAATAATTTCTTCATTATTGCCTTTCATAGTGTGGAGTGGGCGTACCAAGAATCGAACTTGGGACCTCTTCGTTATCAGCGAAGCGCTCTAACCGTCTGAGCTATACGCCCTCCTTCTGCGGAATTTCTTCCGTAGAACGAGATATAACTATACAGGTGTTTGAAGGTAACACCAAATCGAAAAAGCATGTTCTGCATCACATTTTAATACCGAGGGTTCCCAGGCGTACAGAACGGGCGGCACCACCTCCATCCAGAGGGGCACCGCCCGCACACAAGCTCAAAAAGCTACAAACTAGGACTCATCGCTCAGAGTCAAGGTCACGCCACCAACCAGCTTCGCAGCCAGGTTGTACAGAATCGCGCCAATCATACCCAGCAGAGTAAAGACCACAGTGTTGACCACAGCAAAAATAGTAGTCACCAAAGCAACCTGACCCAGCGAAATCATCTGCGAAATATCCACAGTGGTCGAACCGGTACCCAGAGAGCTAATCAGCTGGTTCACACCGGTAAACGCGCCAGAAGCCTGCAGGAACAGCCACAGAATCACCGACGCCACGACGGTCACAATACCCAGGGCAATAGACAGCAGGAAGATTAGCTTAGCCACCGACCACGTATCAACCTTCTGAACCACCAGACGCGCACGACGAATCTTCGAACGCGGCGCAGGACGCACCAGCTGACGGCGCGAACCAGTAGGACGCTTAGCATTCACAGGGCGCTTGCCAGCAGGACGCTTAGCGGTACCGCCAGGACGGGCCTGGCCCGAACGTGCCTGAGCCGGGCGACGTGCGCCAGCCTTAGCCGCACCCGAAGACTTAGATGCACCAGCCGACGCCGAACGCTGTGCCGACGCAGGAGAGGAGCTCGCGGGAGTGCTGCTCATTAGTTACCTCCAGTAGCGGTGAGATCGGCAGCCGCCGCTTCACCCTCGTTGTCCGTACCGGGCGCCTCAGAAGACTCCGAAGCCTCGGTGTTCTCAGTGGTTTCATCGTCGCTATCATCCAGCTGACGATCCTGGTTGCGTGCAACACCAATAATAGAATCGCCCTTACCGGGCTTTGCAAAGATAACACCCATAGTATCGCGTCCCTTCGCAGGAACCTCATTCACATTCGAACGAACGACCTTGCCGCTGGCCATAACCACCAGCACCTCGTCCTCTTCGTCCACAATGAGGCCACCCACCAGGGCGCCACGATCCTCAACTAGCTTAGCAACCTTAATGCCGAAACCGTTACGGCCCTGCACGCGGTACTCATCCACGCTCGTACGCTTCGCGTAACCACCCTCAGTGACCACGAAGACGAAGGAGCCCTCGGTAACCACGTTCGCAGAAATCAGCTCATCGCCGTCACGGAACTTCATACCGGTCACACCCGAGGTCGAACGACCCATCGGGCGCAACGACGCATCATCAGCGTGGAAACGCAACGACATACCGTTACGCGACACCAGCAGAATATCGTCCTTCGCCGAAACGGTGAACGCCGAAACAACCTCATCGCCCTCACGCAGGTTAATCGCAATCAGGCCGGCAGTACGGTTCGTATCGTAATCGCTCAGGCGGCTCTTCTTCACCATACCGCCGCGAGTAGCGAGCACCAGGTACTCAGCATCGTCGTAGCTCTTCAGCTCCATGACCTGAGCAATATGCTCACCACCCTGGAACTCCAGCAGGTTCGCAATATGCTGACCCTTCGCGTCGCGGCCAGCTTCCTGCAGCTCATAACCCTTCGCACGGTACACGCGACCCAGGTTCGTGAAGAACAGAATCCAGCTGTGCGTAGTGGTCACGAAGAAGTGCTCCACCACGTCATCACCGCGCAGGGAGGCACCCTTAATGCCCTTACCGCCGCGGTGCTGGCTACGGTACTGATCACTGCGGGTGCGCTTAATGTAGCCGCCGCGAGTAATCGTCACCACGACCTCCTCCTCGGGGATGAGGTCTTCCATCGACATATCGCCGTTGTAGCCGTACATGATCTGGGTGCGACGCTCATCGCCGTAGCGGTTCACAATCTCGCCCAGCTCCTCAGAGATAATCTCGCGCTGGCGAGTCTCCGAAGCAATAATCGCGTTGTACTCAGCAATCATGCGCATCAGCTCATCGTGGCGATCCTGAATCTTCTGACGCTCCAGGGCAGCCAGACGACGCAGCTGCATGTTCAGAATTGCCTGAGCCTGAGCCTCATCAATCTGCAGGAACTCCATCAGGCCGCTACGCGCCTCATCAGCGGTGGGGGAGCGGCGAATCAGGGCAATAACCTCATCCAGAGCATCCAGAGCCTTCAGCAGGCCACGCAGGATGTGCGCCTCTTCCTCCGCCTGACGCAGACGGTAACGGGTACGACGAACGATAACGTCCATCTGGTGATCCACCCAGTGACGCACAAACGCATCCAGGGACAGGGTACGCGGCACGCCATCCACAATGGCGAGCATATTCGCGGAGAAGTTCTCCTGCAGCTGGGTGTGCTTGTACAGGTTGTTCAGCACAACCTTCGGGGAAGCATCACGCTTGAGCACAATCACCAGACGCTGACCGGTACGACCCGAAGTCTCATCGCGCAAATCCGCGATGCCGGTGACCTTACCGTCCTTGATGAGCTCAGCAATCTTAATCGCCAGGTTATCCGGGTTCGCCTGGTACGGCAGCTCGGTAACCACCAGGCAGGTACGACCGTGGATTTCTTCCACATTGACCACCGCGCGCATGGTGATAGAGCCGCGGCCAGTACGGTACGCATCCTCAATACCCTTAGTACCCAGAATCTGTGCACCGGTCGGGAAGTCGGGGCCCTTAATGCGCGCCATCAGAGCGTTCAGCAGCTCCTCATTGGTGGCGTGCGGGTTCTTCAGGAACCACTCCACACCCTCAGCAACCTCACGCAGGTTATGCGGCGGAATATTGGTCGCCATACCCACAGCAATACCCGAAGAACCGTTGACCAGCAGGTTCGGGATGCGTGCGGGCAGAACGGTAGGCTCCAGGGACTTGCCGTCGTAGTTGGGCTGGAAATCAACAGTGTCTTCGTTGATGTCACGCACCATCTCAAGGGCAATGGGAGCCATCTTGGTCTCGGTGTATCGAGGCGCTGCAGCACCGTCGTTACCGGGGGAGCCGAAGTTACCCTGCCCCAGAGCCAGCGGGTAACGCATAATCCAGCTCTGAATCAGGCGCACCAGAGTGTCGTAGATAGCGCTATCACCGTGGGGGTGGAACTGACCCATCACGTCGCCGACCACGCGGGCGCACTTATTGAAGGATCGGTCCGGGCGGTAGCCGCCGTCGTACATCGCGTAGATTACGCGGCGGTGCACGGGCTTGAGGCCGTCACGCACATCCGGCAGGGCGCGGCCAATAATAACCGCCATTGCGTAGTCCAGGTAGGAACGCTGCATTTCAGTCTGCAGGTCCACCTGTTCAATGTGACCGTGGTGGTCTACGCTTTCAGCGCCACCGTTGCTGACTACGTCAACCTCAGCGGATTTATTCTGCTGTTCTTCGCTCATTACTTTCTCATTCCTCAATGACTCGCTCGGCTATATAGCTCATTTGACATATTCCATACGGGACATATGTCGTTTCATGCTAGATATCGAGGAATCGAATGTCCTTTGCGTTCTGCTGGATAAACTCACGGCGAGCCTCAACGTCCTCGCCCATCAGAACAGAGAAGATCTGGTCAGCCGCTGCTGCATCTTCCATCTTCACCTGAAGCAGGGTGCGGCGAGCCGGATCCATGGTGGTATCCCACAGCTCGGTGTAGTCCATCTCGCCCAGACCCTTGTAACGCTGAATGCCGTTGTCCTTAGGCAGGCGCAGGTTCTTCGCCGCACCACGAGCCAGAGCCTCATCACGCTCAGCATCCGAGTACACGTAGTCGTGCGGAGCGTTCGACCACTTGATGCGGTACAGCGGCGGCTGAGCCAGGTACACGTAGCCAGCCTCAATCAGCGGACGCATAAAGCGGAAGAGCAGGGTCAGCAGCAGAGTCGTAATATGCTGGCCGTCGACGTCCGCATCCGCCATCAGAACAATCTTGTGGTAGCGCGCCTTCTCAATATCGAAGTCATCACCAATGCCGGTGCCGAAAGCGGTAATCATCGCCTGAATCTCGGCGTTGGAGAGAGCACGGTCCAGGCGAGCGCGCTCGACGTTCAGGATCTTACCGCGCAACGGCAGAATAGCCTGGGTGTTCGGGTCACGACCCTGAACAGCCGAACCACCCGCAGAGTCACCCTCCACCAGGTAAATCTCAGAGATCGACGGATCCTTCGAGGAGCAGTCCTTGAGCTTACCGGGCATGGAGCTGGTCTCCAGCAGGCCCTTACGGCGGGTCGTCTCGCGTGCCTTACGGGCTGCAATACGCGCCTGAGCGGCGGTAATCGCGCGGCGAACAATATCCTTCGCCACCGCGGGGTTACGCCCGAACCAGTCGCCGAGGTGATCGTTCACCTCACGCTGGGTGAAGGACTTAGCCTCCGAGTTACCCAGCTTAGTCTTGGTCTGACCCTCGAACTGCGGCTCAGAAATCTTAATCGAAATCACCGCGGTCAGGCCCTCACGCACGTCTTCACCGGTGAGGTTATCGTCCTTATCGCGTAGCAGCTTGTTCTCACGCGCGTAACGGTTCACCAACGAGGTCAGAGCGGCACGGAAACCCTCTTCGTGGGTACCGCCCTCGTGGGTGTTAATCGTGTTCGCGTACGAGTAGACGGATTCCTTGTAGGCACCGGTCCACTGCATCGCCACTTCCAGGCTCATATTGCGCTCAGTGTCTTCGGCTTCGAAGGAGACAATCTCCTCGTTCACAATGGTCTTCGCGCCTGCGTTGAGGAAGTGTACGTAGTCGAACAGACCGTTGTCGTAACGGTAGGTGACGGTCATGAAACCATCAGCGTTCGCACGTACGCGGTTGAGGGTGTTTTCCTTCTCCTCTTCGGCAACCTCGTCACCGACAAACTTCTCACGCTCATCGGTGAGGGTGATGGTCAGGCCCTTATTCAGGAACGCCATCTGCTGGAAACGCGCACGCAGAGTCTCAAAGTCGAACTCGACGGTCTCAAAAATTTCCGGATCCGGGTAGAAAGTCTGGATAGTACCGGTCTTATCGGAGGGCTCACCGCGGCGCAGGGGGCCGTCCGGAACGCCGCCGTTCGAGAAGGAAATATGCCACGCGTAGCCCTGACGGTGCACCTCGGTAATCACGCGGGTAGACAGCGCGTTCACCACGGAAATACCCACACCGTGCAGACCACCGGAGACCGAGTAGCCGCCACCGCCGAACTTACCGCCAGCGTGCAGCACGGTCATGACAACCTCAACGGTGGACTTGTGCTCGGTGGGGTGCTCATCCACGGGAATGCCGCGGCCGTCGTCCTCTACGCGAACAGCGCCGTCAGCCTGAATGGTCACGTCAATTTTGGAGGCGTAACCGGCGAGCGCTTCGTCGACCGAGTTATCTACGACCTCGTAGACTAGGTGGTGCAGACCGCGTTCAGTGGTCGAGCCAATGTACATGCCGGGGCGCTTGCGAACCGCTTCCAGACCTTCCAGCACGGTAATATCGGATGCACCGTATTCATGCTGCTGTTCAGATGCATTCTGTTCAGATGCCACGAGGCAGAACTCCTTGAGTAGATGATGCAACCGGCGAAGAAGAAATGCGGGCCGCTCAGAGGGGAACCTAGAACGCCTCACGAAGGGCACCAGATAGTGCCTGCACAACCCGCGTTGCCGGTGGTGCCCATAGGTGGGCACACTTTACGCATTGTCTCTTTTATTTTACCGAGCAAGAGAGCATAAAACCATCTACATACGTCACATATTGAGCTTTTTTGGGCACTACCACCCCTTCAAAAGCCCGCAAAGGCGGTTTAGAGTGCTTCAACCCCCTCTCGAGGTAGGGGGTACGGTTCACCACTTCGTGGGGGTTGCCGGCGATTCTAAAGCTTTCATAGCGTGCAGAAAATCATGAGACACGGAAAAGGGGCACGTTTTATACAACGTGCCCCGAATCCCAAGTTTTCCCGCCGGAGGCAATGCGACGCTGTGATGCGATGCACCTCCCCAGATGCTCCTTACCCGTAGGTATCACGCACACCGCGCATGCCGGTGGCACGGCGATAGCCTCGCTGATTCCAGCGTCCGTTGTTCGGGCCCAGTACACGGACCTGAGCCACGACGCCCTCACCCAGCTCCCGGCGGAAAAGTTCGATAAGGTGCCCATGCATCAGACGCAGCTGCGTGGTCCAGGCGGTAGAGTCGCACTGGACTTCAACGATGGAGTTTTCGAAGCTGATCGGGCGGGTATGCGCGGCGATTTCGGGGCCCACAAGCTCAGCCCAACGCGCCAGCACGCTAGAGACCGCCACGGGCTCTTTCCAGCCGCGAGAGCGAATCAGGGCACTAACGATGCCACCGAGGGGTTTAGGGTCGCGAGAGCTCTCTCCGGGGCCACTATAGCCACCCATCACGCGGGGGTCCCAGCCCTGCGCTCGCCGTGATTTCTTCTTCGAGGCGGTGCCGGACATGACCGCACCGAAATCGCGCATGATTTTATTCGCAGAGAAGGCATTGAGAGGCGCTTCGCCACGTTCCTGAGCCGCCACGCGCATACGGGTCAGTAGGGCGGAGGGGGCGTCCACCTCGTCGCGATAGAACTCGCCCACGCTATCAACCTCGCGCGGGTTTTGCGGTTCCGCAAACTCGTCGAATGTTTCACGTGAAACATGGTTTTGAGGGCGGGCGGGGTTACTCATCGCCGCCACCCTCCGCGAGCGCCGATGCAGTCGACCCCTCGCTATCTGCAGTAGCAACGCCAGGCTGCACATACTCGGCATGACCCGCCGTCACCGACACCAGGCGGTAGTCACCTAGCTCCTCCGGAATATCACTCAGCACCGCGCAGGTAATGAGCACCTGCTCCGCATCAGCAACCATCGCGCCCAGGCGGTGGCGGCGCGCAGAATCCAGCTCCGCAAACACATCATCAAGAATCAGAATCGGCGAAGAACCCGCTGAGGAATCATCCTCGACATGCACAAACCAGGACGCCAGCTTCAGCGCCAGAGCAAAAGACCAGCTCTCGCCGTGCGACGCGAAATGCTTCACCGGCATGCCGCCCAGCAGCAGAGTAATATCCTCACGATGCGGACCCACCAGAGTCACGCCGCGCTCAATCTCATCGCTCCGACGCTCCGCAAAACCACGCATCAAAGCCTCCTTGAGGTCCTCAATGCGCATCAGTGCCGCGTGCTCGATTGAGCGCTCGCCCATGCTCGAAAAAACAGTCGACTCGTAGTTGAAACCGACTTCCTTTGAGCCGTCCGTCAACCCCGCATAGGCGCGGCGAAGCTGCGGCAGAAAGCGCTGCAGCAGACGAAAACGCGCAGAAAGCAGCTGGGCACCCAGGGTCGATAGCTGCTCATCCCACACCGACAGGGTACTCAAAGCGTTCTCGTCCCGCGCCTTACGCTGCATGGACTTCAGCAGCGAATTACGCTGACGCAAAATCCGCTCATACTCGCTACGGTAGCCGGCAACCACCGGACGCAAAGAGGTCGCCAGCTCATCCACAAAACGGCGACGACCCGCCGGATCGCCCTTCACCAGCTGCAAATCCTCCGGAGAGAACAGCACCGTGCGGGCAATACCCAGCGCCTCTTTGGCACGCACCGGCGCGGCACGATTAATGCGCACGCGGTTACTCTGCCCCGGAGCAATCTCAAACTCAGTCACCGTCTGCTGCGAACCGCGCACCGTACGGGTGCGAATATAGGCGCGCGAAGCCCCCATCCGCACCAGCGGCCCGTCATGGCTCACGCGGTGCGAAGACAGAGACGCCGCATAGTCAATCGCCTCAACAATATTGGTTTTACCCACACCGTTAGAGCCCAGAAAAACCGTGACTCCCGCCGAAAGAGGCAAGCTCAGCAGAGCGTAGGTGCGGTAATCCAACAACGAAATATGGTCGATATACACCGGTGCAGCTCCTTTCGTGCGGTTCGGTTGGGGGATGGGTGCGGGCGGGCAGAAAACACAGCCCCGCGGGCTTCCTTGGGCAGAACCTTGGGAGGCGCGCGGGGCGGCTAGCTACTAGTTCGAGGGCAGGCGAACCGGCATCAGCAGGTAACGGTAGTTACGGTCGTCCTCAGCCAGCGGCTCGTCCTGACCGGAAATCACGGCGGGCTTCGGCGCATCGGTGAAGGAGAAACGCACGAACTCGGTACCGAACACCTTCAAACCATCCGACAGGTATGCGGGGTTGTACGCAACGGTGATGTCTTCACCGGACAGGTGCGCTTGCAGGGTCTCAGAAGCCTGAGCCTCGTCACCGCGGCCGGCATCAATAGCGACCGAACCCTGGGTGAACTTCAGACGCAGGGGAGTGTTACGCTCCGCCACGAGGGAGATACGACGAGCTGCCTCAGCCAAGTCGGAGGTGCGAACCACCGCGTGAATCGGGGTCTGCTCGGGGAACAGTGCACGAATGTTGGGGTAGTCGCCGTCCATCAGAACGCTGGTGGTGCGACGGGTGCCAGCGGCGAAACCAATCAGCTCACCTGCAGCGGGCAGAGCAATAGACAGCTCACCGGAACCGGAGAGGGTGCTACCCACCTCAGAGACGGTCTTAGCCTTCAGCAGCACAGCCGCCTGAACCTCGGGGTTGACCGGGTTCCACTTGATTTCGCGCATAGCCAGGCGGTAGCGGTCGGTGGCGAGCAGGGTCATGGTGTCACCGTTGATTTCCACGCGGATACCGGTCAGCAGAGGCAGAGTCTCATCCTTGGACACCGCAATCTGAACCTGCTTGACGGCCTCAGCGAATTCGGCGCCGTCCACGGTACCGGAAATTTCGGGCAGTTCGGGGAGCTCCGGGTAGTCCACGACAGGCATGCCAGCCAGCTGGAAGTTAGCGGAACGGCAGTGAATACGGATCACGGACTCATCTGCGGTGAACTCGACAGGTGCGTTCGGCAGGGAGCGGCAAATTTCAGCCAGAATCTTGCCGGGAACCAGGCAAACGCCTTCTGCTTCAACGTCAGCTGCGATGACCTGGCGGGCGCTGGTCTCGTGATCGAAGCTTGCGATGCTGACCTCACCTGCGGAGGCGGTAATCAGCAGACCGTTGAGTACGGGGGAGGTGGGACGCAGCGGAAGTGAGCGTGCCGTCCAGCCGACTGCTTCGGCAAGGACATCGCGTTCAACGGTGAATTTCATCGAGAAGGCGCCTTTCACGGAATTGGAGAGTTAGGTTGTGGGCGCACGTAAAGCTTTGGGCGATAGAGCCGGAGATATCGCGTGCTCTGGTGCGCAGTGAATCTTCCGCGCGCGCGTCTATCCATCCTACCGGATTTTGTAATTACACAGAGACTCGAGGGTCGTTCCCGCAGCGAAAAATCGGGTGAGATGAGGCATGTGAGGTCGCTGTATTTTTGTAATTACAAAGAGAGGCGGAAGGTGGATCAAATCCAGTCGAAAACAGATTCGAATTAGGTGATGGTTCGGTGTTGGTTTCTCTTCTAAACCCAACCTAAGAGAGAGCGTGCTGCAACAATTCAAATCCACGAAAATCTGCATTTTCAGCAGGGGCGCACAGAAAAACCTGAACCAGACCGGCCGGTCGAGCAGAACTATTTGTTATGGGGAGGATTTTTTCTTTAAGTACAGTAGTATTGTTAACGCTTGTGGAAACGGTGGAAAACCCCATGCTTGCCTACAATGACGCGGAAGTAGCCTGTGGACATTAAGTGGAAGAATCCACCCTGCACTGAGGATGCATTGTGTATGGATATTTATACATTTCCTCGATTCCACACCTTTTGAATATTCATGCACTTAACGTCCACACGAACGCATGAGTTAAAGCACAGCTTATCCACACCCTGAAAATCCAGCTTTCCGAACCACTAAAAATGGCGGAATTCATCAAGACACCCCGCCTTACAGCGAGTAAAACACCTAGTCAAGGCGCAAAATCTGCTGTAAAGCGGGGAATCTAGAGGCTCTAGCCGGCGGCGCGCTGCTCCTGGCGGATCAAATTCGTCAGCTCAGTCACCTGATTAAAAATCGTCTGACGCTCCGCCATCTGCGCGCTCACCTTACGCACCGCGTGCATCACCGTCGTATGGTCGCGGCCGCCCAAATCGTTACCAATACGCGGCAGGGACATCTCGGTCAGCTCACGCAGAAGATACATCGCCACCTGACGCGCATTCGTGAGCGTACGGGTACGAGACTTCGACTGCATATCCTCAATGGACACATCAAAATACTTCGCCACCGTCGCCAAAACCAGCGCCGACGTAATCTCCGCACCACCGGTATCAGAGAGCAAATCCTTCAGATAGGTCTCAGCCTCAGCCAGAGTAATGGGCTCCGGCGGCTTCTTCATTGAGGCGGCAGCGCTCGCACGAATCAGAGCACCCTCCAACTCGCGAATATTGGCCGTGACATGGGAAGCAATGTATTCCATGACGTCATCGCGCACCGGCAAAATCTCGTTCTGAGCCTTCTTCCGCAGAATCGCGATACGGGTCTCCAGCTCCGGAGGCTGCACATCCACGTTCAGGCCCGAACCGAAACGCGAACGCATACGCTCAGCGAAACCGGTCAGCTGCTTCGGCGGCAAATCAGAGGTAATCACGATCTGCTTCTGGTGGTTGTACAGGGCGTTGAAGGTATGGAAGAACTCCTCCATCGTCGCCTCTTTACCCGCCAAAAACTGGATATCGTCAATCAGCAGAACGTCGACATTGCGGTAAATCTGCTTGAACGACGATCCCTCATCATCGCGAATCGAGTTGATGAAATCGTTCGTGAACTCCTCAGAATTCACGTAGCGCACGCGCAGATTCGGGTACAGGTATTTGGTGTAGTGGCCGATCGCGTGCAGTAGGTGGGTCTTGCCCAGGCCTGAACCGCCGTAGATGAACAGCGGGTTGTAGACAATGCCGGGCTGCTCCGCCACCGCGAAAGCACTCGCGTGCGCAAAGCGGTTGGACTGGCCAATCACGAAGGTATCGAAGGTGTAGTTCGGGTTCAGTCGGGCAGAGCTATCCCACGTCGGCGCATTTTCCGGGTCTTCATGCGGATGCACCTGCTGAGACTCCGGTACCGCCGGGGCCTCCGGAACGAAAGTGGGCAGGGGCGCCGGATATTCGCGAGGCGCACCTGCGGCAGGAGCCGCCGGAGCCGACTGCTGAGCGGAAGGGAAACCGGCACGTTCCGCCTCCAGAGCCTGCAGGGAGGGGCGGGTGACCTGCTCATCGGCAGGAACCTCGTAGTGATCGGGGCCCGGATGCGGTTCCGTGTAATACTCAAAAGCACGCGAGCCGGTGGGTACCTCGGGATGCGCGGGAACAGTCGGAGCGACTGCAGGAGCCTGTTCGGCAGGTACCTCACGCTCACCCTGGAAAACGTCCTGACTTGCAGTTTCAACCGGAACCATGGACTCGTTCACATCGAAAAGAGCAGTGGTCGACGGACCGAAAGCCTCATGCAGAGCCGCACGGAACGAAGCACTAATCTGCTCCTCAAAGACCGCACGGGTGAGCTTATTCGGCACCTCAATGATGAGGCGAGAAGAACCCATCAGTCCCTGAGGCTGCGCAAGATTCACGAAACCACGCTGACGTGCCGTCACCGCCGGATCGGCGGCAAGAATGGAGAGCAGATGCGCCCAGCGCGCCTGAAGAGACTCGGTCATGGAATTCTTTACTTTCACTCGATGTGAAGCGGTGGCGCAGTAAAGAAATAATGCCGGAAACCACCGCGAGGTCATTAAGATTCTACCCGGTTAATGCACAGGTGGAGAAAGTTATCCACAAGAGTTTTCCACACGGTGGAAAACTTGTAATTACAGAAGTGGATAAGCGGTGGATTTAAGTGCATAGCAGGGTTTCTTCCTTGATATTCTGCGGAACATCCCAGAAACACTAGGCTGTGGATAACTCTCCAGTGGGTGGGAGTGAGAGGCTGTTGTGCACCGCGGTGGATATCGTGCCGCTGTAAATATCCCCAGGTTTGTAGCCTCTGCATCAGGGGCTTCTCCACAGCCCATAAATGCACCGCAATCACCACCTCCACGGCGCAAACGAGCCTGGAATCACGCGGAAAAACGCCCCAAGAACTTGATTTACGCCCTCCACTCTTCTAAAGTTGTGCTGTTGTGTGTGCACCGCCTACTGCGAATAGTCGCGGTACCTCCGTGCACCAAGAAGCGTACGGTTCCGATACCCCGTGAGGGCACGAACCGCAAAAATCAAGGAGACAAAGTATGAGCAAGCGTACTTTCCAGCCGAACAACCGCCGTCGCGCTAAGAAGCACGGCTTCCGTCTGCGTATGCGTACCCGTGCAGGCCGCGCGATTCTGTCGAACCGCCGCGGTAAGGGCCGCGCAAAGCTCTCGGCCTAATCACGGCATATAGTTCGCCCGCCGATGCACACGCATCGGCGGGCGAACTATCATTAAGCGTGAAATACACGCGGAGGTCAGCTCAGTACACGAGCCGAATCTCCCACACTACGTAAAGGGGAACACGTGCTGCCTCAACGGCACCGTATGCGCACCAGCGCAGAATTCTCCCACGCCTTCCGTTCCGGCATCCGTACAGGACGTCGGAACATCGTTGTATCTACGGCGAAAAATCCTGGAAAAACAACCCAGGTAGGTTTCATTGTGTCGAAGGCGGTGGGCAACGCAGTCACACGCAATCTGGTCAAGCGCCGGTTGCGTGAGCTTGCCGCGCTCACCTGCGCCGCGCATCCGGAAGGCTACGCCATTGCCGTGCGAGCGCTTCCCGCCTCCGCGAACGCCAGCTGGGATCAGCTGCGCCGCGACTACGAATCGGCACTCGAGACCGCGTTCGCTAAGCTCAACCGACCGCAGAACCTCCCGAACGACGAGGGGACATCGTGAGTCACTCTCGCTGTTCTCACCGTGAAGAACGCTTCCACGCGCATCACAGCGGCACCTACAGCGCCTCGGCTGAGACTCTTGGCCCCGACGAGCTGCTGGCGCTCGCGCCTAACGAATTCGTCAGGCCTGAAACTTTCCTGCAGGCACTCTACGTTCTGCCGCAGAACCTGCTGATTGCGTGCATGAAGGCATACCGCAAGGTCGTGTCCCCCCTCTACGGGGATGTGTGCCGCTACTACCCGACCTGCTCAGCCTACGCCCTGGAGGCGCTGACCACCCACGGTGCGATGGGTGGGCTTTCCCTAACGGTGCGCCGTATTCTGCGGTGTGTTCCCTGGGCGACCGGAGGTATCGACCCAGTCCCGGAGGGGAAGCGTACTTTCGCTCCCGGAGCAGAACCGAAAATTATTCTGCTCAACCACCCCCATCTTTACACCCCTCACACCGGTGGTGACGCCCGCCCCGAGTAGGCGGCGCCTCCCACACAATGACTTAGCCGAGTCCTTAAGGAGTATTCCCGCGTGAATATTTTTGATTTGATTCTTTGGCCGTTTAAATGGATCGTCTCCGTGGTCCTGTGGCTGTTCCACACTCTTTTCACCTCGCTGGGTATGGACCCGGCGTCCGGTATGACCTGGGTTCTGTGCATTATCTTCCTGACCCTGGTGATGCGTACCCTGACCATTCCGCTGTTCGTCAAGCAGATTAAGGCTATGCGCGGTATGACCGCGATGCAGGGCGATATGGCGAAGCTGCAGGAGAAGTACAAGGGCAAGAAGGACCAGCTCTCCCGCCAGGCTATGGCTCAGGAGCAGATGGAAATGTACCGTAAGCACGGTACGAACCCCTTCGCCTCCTGCCTGCCGATTCTGGCTCAGATGCCGATCTTCTTCGGTCTGTACCAGGTGCTGATGGGCGTTCCCACCGCGGCACAGAGTAACGAGAGCGTGCTCATGCTGCCGGCTGATCTGGTGCACCAGTTCAATGACTCGCAGATTTTCGGTGCTCAGCTGTTCGCGACCATGCTGCACCCGGGTGCCGGTGACACCACCGCGACCGTTGTTCAGGCGGTCATCATGATTGTTCTGATGAGTGCGACCCAGTTCTACATTCAGAAGCAGCTGAGCGTGAAGAACATGTCGGAGGCGGCTCTGAACTCTCCGATGTTCCGTCAGCAGCAGATGATCATGTACATCTTCCCGATCATCTTCGCTGTTTCCGGTATTAACTTCCCGCTGGGTGTTATGTACTACTGGACCGTGTCGAACCTGTGGTCGCTGGGTCAGCAGTGGTGGGTTATCCGCAATAACCCGACCCCTGGTTCTCAGGCGGAGCGTGAGCTGAACGCTCGCCGTGCGGAGAAGGGTCTGCCTCCGATTGGTAAGACCCGTGAGCAGCACGAGAAGGATCTGCAGGAGGCTCGTGAGCGTGCCGCTGCGGGTCAGCGTCAGCAGCCGGTCAGCAAGAAGCGCCAGAAGCAGCAACGCAATAAGCAGAACGGAAAGAAGTAGTTTTCTTCCGTGATTCGGGCCGGGTTCTCGCCATGTGTGGCGCGGGCCCGGCGCCGTGTATGAGATACTTTTTACCCCTAGGACACCCCTCCGAACACCCTGAGGATTATCGTGACTGAAGCTATGGAATATGAGGACGAGCAGCTCGTTGAGGAGCAGCTGGTAGAGGAGCCCCTTGAGGGCGAAGAAGACGAATTTGAGGACATCGACGAGGAAGGCGATATCGCCGCTGATTACCTCGAGGAGCTCCTCGATATTGTCGATATGGACGGCGATATTGATATTGAGGTGCGCAATAATCGCATCTACCTTTCGGTCTTCAATGACGATGATGACAATGAGGAACTGCGCCACCTGGTCGGCCGCCACGGCGAGGTTCTGGAGGCGCTGCAGGAGCTGGTGCGTCTCTCCGTTCTGGCCGGTAACGGCACCCGTTCCCGCCTGATTCTGGATGTTGCCGGTTACCGTGCTGAGCGTCGTGAACAGCTGGAGAAGATTGCTGCTGACGCTATTGAGAAGGTGCGCGCTACCGGTCGTGATGAGCACATGAAGCCGCTGAGCCCGTACGAGCGTAAGGTCGTGCACGATGTGGTCGCTGCTGCTGGTCTGTACAGCGAGTCTGAGGGTGAGGGCCCTCGCCGTCACGTGGTGATTTCTCTTCCCGAGGTAGGAGCCTAGTATGGAAACTTCGATGGTTGCTCTCAATGAGAGTGAGCGCGCCGCCGCGGAGGCTGTGTTTGGTGAGCGTCTGCCCCTGGCTGAGCGCTACGTGCAGCACCTGGCGACGACCGGTATTGAGCGCGGTCTGATTGGTCCGCGTGAGGTGCCGCGCCTGTGGGCTCGTCACGTGCTGAACTGTGCCGTGGTGCAGGAGTACATTGCTCCGAACGCTTCGGTGGCTGATGTTGGCTCTGGTGCCGGTCTGCCCGGCCTGTGCTTGGCGATTGCTCGCCCGGATTTGAAGCTGACTCTGATTGAGCCTCTGGAGCGCCGTGTCATCTGGCTGAATGAGGTTGTTGAAGACCTGGGACTGGATAACGTGACTGTGCTGCGTTCGCGTGCTGAGCAGGCTGTGGGCACTGTCGAGGCTGATGTGGTGACTGCGCGTGCTGTGTCCGCACTGGTGGGCCTGCTGGACATCACCCTGCCGATTCTGCGCGGCACCGGCGAGCTGCTGGCTCTGAAGGGTCGTAGCGCCGCGGAGGAGATTACTAAGGCGAAGAAGAAGCTGAACCGCTACGGTGCGCGCGAGACCGAGATTCTCACCGCCGGCGGTGATCTGCTGGAAGAGCCGACGACGGTGGTTCGAGTTCGCCTCTAAAGGTTTCACCCTGAATGGGCGGTGCCGCAATGAGCTAGTGAATATGCTGGCTTACGCGGTACCGCCCATTTTTTGTGTGCAGGTTTTTGTGGGGCATGTTGAGCGCGTGTATCCGTAGAGTACATAGAATGACCTCTCGCGTGGAGTATTGACCTCATGCCGGGTACCCTTAAGGGAGGGTTGAAACCATAGACTCTTCTGCGCCATTGCCCAGTAGCTTATTCGTGGAGCTTACGCCCTTCAAAGCTTCTGATGCGGAGGCAATGTTTCACGTGAAACATTGCAGGCGCCATCACCTCGGGAAGTATGTTTCACGTGAAACATATGGAGAATGGGCGACGGTAGGGGAGTGTGGGAGTAGATCCTCCTCGCACGTGAACATTTCAGAACATCACGCCAAGCGAGGCACCAGAAGAAGCATCACCGTAGACACACCACCCGGATTATGGAAGGCACCCGATGACTCCTCAAGCTCAGAAATCTGTTGCAGATTTGCTCCCCAAGCCTGTGCATACGCGTGTCTTCACCGTGTCGAACCAGAAGGGTGGCGTGGGTAAAACCAGTACCGCCGTGAACCTCGCCGCTGCGCTCGCGGAGGCTGGGCTCAACGTCCTGGTTATCGATAACGACCCGCAGGGTAACGCCTCGACCGCACTGGGTATTGAGCACGGCGTGGACGTCCCCAGCGTCTACAATGTCCTGATTGAAGATAAGCCGCTTTCTGAAATCGTTCAGGAATGCCCCGACATGCCCGGCCTGTTCTGTGCCCCCGCCAATATCGACCTTGCGGGCGCGGAGATTGAACTGGTCTCCCTGGTGGCTCGCGAGACCCGCCTCAAGAATGCCTTGATGGACTACACCGAGTGGCGCGAGAAGCAGGGCATGGAACGCCTGGATTACGTTTTCATCGACTGCCCGCCAAGCCTTGGCCTGCTGACCGTTAACGCTTTTGTCGCGGCAGAAGAGATTCTGATTCCGATTCAGTGCGAGTACTATGCGCTGGAAGGTCTGAGCCAGCTGCTGAAGAATATTCAGATGATTCAAAAGCACCTGAACTCTAAGTTGCGCATCAGCACGATTCTGCTGACCATGTACGATGCCCGCACCAACCTGGCGTTCCAGGTGGCGGAGGAGGTGCGTGAGCACTTCCCAGAGGAGACTCTGAGTGTGAAGATTCCTCGCTCGGTGCGTATCTCTGAGGCCCCCAGCTACCAGCAGACCGTCATCACCTACGACTCGTCGTCGACCGGTGCTCGCGCCTACCGCGAGGCGGCACAGGAGCTCTCGCGACGATCTGCATAATCTAAAACTTTTGAAATGAGCCCTTTTGAATTGTCTATTGATGATTCAAAAGGGCTCATTGTGTGCGGTATTTTCCGGGTAAAATCCTCAAAAACAGCCTCATTGCGTTAATTTTTAAGAATAGTGCGGATCGTGTGCCGCATAGTTTTTACTCCTGCTTTCGGGTGCTTATTTCGTTTACACTAGATGAAGAAGAAAAAATGAGCGGGCTCGTCCGGGAGTCCTAAGGAGTAACGATGGCTGAAAAGCGACGCGGCTTGGGTCGTGGCCTGGGGGCACTGATTCCCCAGAGTACGAAGAATTCTGGTAATGCCGAGGCGAAGGCGACCGAAAATACTGCTGCAGCAAAGACTGCACCCAAGAAGATTTCTGCTCCGATTGAAGAGCCGATAACTGACGGTCTCTTCGAAATGGCTCACGAGGCCAAGCCGGAGAAGCACCGCAAGAGCACTAAGACCGAGGCTGTAGAAGCTAAGCCTGCTGACTCTGCACCCGCTCAGGAAAAGCCTGCTCCCGCTGAGAAGGTAGAGGAAAAGGTGGAAGCCCCCACCTCCTCGCAGGATGTTTCACGTGAAACATCGAAGAAGAAGTCCCGTGTGGACATGGGTGCGGCGCTTCGCAACACCACCCTGACTCGCCGCCCGGTGGACTTTTTCTTTGGTGAAGATGTCTCCACCCCGCAGTCTGCATCTGAAGAACAGAACGGCCTGGTTCCGGTTCCCGGTGCCCAGTTTGCCGAGCTGAATGTTCGCGATATCCACCCGAACCGTAAGCAGCCCCGAACCGATTTTGATGAGCAGGACATGGAGGAGCTCATCCACTCGGTGCGTGAGATTGGCGTTCTGCAGCCGATCGTTGTGCGTCCCTCGCGTGAAAACGGTACCGAAAAGTATGAGTTGGTTATGGGTGAGCGCCGCTGGCGTGCAACCCAGGCGGCTGGTCTGAGCACCATCCCGGCGATTGTTCGTGAGACTGAAGATGGCGACCTGCTCCGTGACGCACTGCTGGAGAACCTGCACCGCAGCCAGCTGAACCCCATTGAAGAGGCGGCGGCATACCAGCAGCTCATGGAGGAGTTCGATACTACTCAGGAGCAGTTGGCTAAGCGCATCGGTCGTTCTCGCCCCCAGATTTCAAACACGATTCGTCTGCTGAAGTTGCCGGCTCTGGTGCAGCGTCGCGTTGCGGCGGGTATTCTCTCCGCCGGTCACGCGCGTGCCCTGCTGGCTCTGACCGATCAGGCGCAGATTGAGACTCTGGCGCAGAAGGTCGTGAATGAGGGTCTGTCGGTTCGTGCAACTGAGGAGCTGGTGAACCACGCATCCGGTACTGCGGAGGTGAAGGAGCGTAAGGCTCCTCAGCCTCAGAAGCACCGTGAGCGCCTGGACTATATTGCGGAGGCTTTCGCGGATAAGCTCGATACCTCGGTGAAAATTTCGCTGGGTGCCCGCAAGGGTAAGATGACCATCGAGTTTGCGAATGTTGAGGATTTGAACCGCATTATCCGTGTTCTGGATTCTGATTTCTCCGGCTAGAACCCGGGTTAGAATTTCAGGTTAAACAATATTTAACAACTGAATTCAGTTGAATATATAGAAAACCCTCGGTGATGTTTCACGTGAAACATCACCGAGGGTTTTTCTCTAACTTCTCGAAAGATTAGCCCAAGTGCTCGGAGAACTCAGCCAGCAGAGCGGACTTCGTCTTGGCACCTACGGTCTTCTTGACGACCTCGCCACCCTTGAAAAGGTAGATAGCGGGAATGGAGGTAATGCCGTACTTCATGGCGGTATCGCCATTTGCCTCAACATCCACCTTGACCACGTCAACCTGACCGGCGTACTCGCCAGTGATCTCGTCAATCACGGGGCCAACCATGCGGCAGGGGCCGCACCATTCAGCCCAGAAATCTACGATAACGGGCTTGTCGTTCTTCAGGACCAGTTCGTCGAAGGTGGCGTCAGTTGCCTGCTGTGCACTGCTCACGGAGTGCTCCTTTCTGACACGGGGCGGATTCCCCAGCGAGTAATACGAATAGTTTAGAGGTTTTCGAGGTAGTGCTGTGCGTCCAGAGCGGCAACAGCACCGGAACCAGCAGCAATAATTGCCTGGCGGTAGGTCGGGTCGATCACGTCACCGGCAGCGAAAACGCCGGGAACGGAAGTCTTCGAGGAACGACCCTGAACCGCGATGGTGTGGTTCTCGGTAATCTCCAGCTGATCGCGCACGAGCTCCACGCGAGGATCGGAGCCAATAGCGATGAACAGGCCCTGGACAGCCAGCTGACGCTCGGAACCGTCCTTGGTGTTGGTCAGGGTAATTGACTCGAGGTTGCTCTCGCCGTGAACTGCGGTAACAGCCGAGTCCCAGACAACCTCAATCTTCGGGTTGTTGAAGGCACGGGTCTGCATGATTTCAGAAGCGCGGAACGAATCGCGGCGGTGCACCAGGTACACCTTGGAAGCGAAGGTGGTCAGGAACAGTGCCTCCTCCAGTGCGGAGTCGCCACCGCCGACCACGGCAATTTCCTTGTCCTTGAAGAAGAAGCCATCGCAGGTCGCGCACCAGGAGACGCCGTAACCGGAGAGTCGGTCCTCGCCCTCAATGTTGAGCTTACGCACCTGGGAACCGGTGGTCATGATGACGGTCTTTGCCAGGTGAACGGCACCGTCAGCGGTGTAGACCTTCTTCACGTCGCCGGTGAGCTCGACCTTTTCCACGTCCTGGTAGCGGATGTCCGTGCCGAAGCGTTCAGCCTGCTGGCCGATGTTCTCCATCAGATCGGGGCCCTGAATGCCCTGAATGAATCCGGGGAAGTTCTCGACCTCGGTGGTGTTCATGAGGGAGCCGCCGGGCGCCAGGGAGCTGGCGAAGAGGACGGGCTTCAGCTCGGCGCGTGCCGCGTAGATTGCCGCGGTGTAGCCGGCGGGGCCAGAGCCCACAATAATGACGTTGTGGACGGTTGCGTCGGCCTCAACCTCAGCTGCCGGTGCCGCCTCGGTGGCGGGTGCGGATGCGAGGTTCAGATTGCCTAGGGCGGAGCCTCCGAAGAGGCCTCCCAGATTCTCAGTCATCGAATATGTCTTTCCGTTGTAGGTCTTTCGTTCTGCCCCTATAACAGGGCTTTATCCTCGATTATTCCATTTTTTGGGGACCCTTATCCAGATACTCCGCGCACTGTGAATCTTTGAGTAGCGGCCCTGCCATAAAGAGTCATAAATGGACATCAAAAGGGCGGGGCTTCCGAACCGTTGAGTTCAGAAGCCCCGCCCTTGTGTCTGGGGTGCGAGCGCCCTGTCGGCGTCGCTTTATGGGGTGATTAGTCGACCTTGATTTCGTTGATGCGCAGACCGTAACTCCAGTTTCCAATGGGCAGGGAGAGGCGGGGTAGCTCGTTGACCACGATGATCACGTAGGCGCCCTTTTCTGCGCTCTGCTTGGAGGTATCCAGGGTGACGACCGCGTCCTTACCTTCGAAGGTGCCCTTGCCGACCTCAACTGCGCCGTTCAGCGATGCGGAGCTGTTGGTGTAGACGGTGAAGGAGCCGCCGGTGCCGGTGGTCTGCTGGATGGTCAGCTTGGAGACGACGGTGGGGGTCTGCAGCTTCAGTGCCAGGCCGAATTCCTTGATGGTGCCGGCGTAGTTGGCGGTGCCGAAGCCGTAGCTGATCCATGCGGTGTTGGCGTTACCGTCGGTCAGGTTGGGGATGAGGGTGTCCATGTCGTTCATGAACGTGGTGTCCGAGGGCGCGAAGCGAGCTACGGACGCGATCTTTGCCGGTGCGTTCGATGCCTTAGCGGTCGGGGATGCCGATGCGCTGGCGCTTGCTGCCGCCGATTCGGAAGCAGAAGCGGACGACTTGGGGGTGTGCGGGGTGGCTGCCTGGTTGGAGCCGATAGCGCCCAGGGAAGTGAGGATACCGCCTGCAACGATAACGAGCAACAGGACGGCTGCCAGTGCGACGGCCCAGGTGCCGCGGCTACCGTCTTCTTCATCCTCGTCATCTTCGTAGATGCTGGTGGGTTCGGAGTACGCAGTGACGGCGGCGCCGTCGGATGCGTTCCAGTTCTTGGCGGCGGTGATGCTCTCCTGGCTGGCGGTGGAGGAGGAGACCTTCTCGTAGGTGTTGGGGGAGCTGCCGCTTTCGGAGTCGCCGAAGATTTCGGTGCCCAGTGCGTCTTCTGCGTTGGAGAGTGCGTGGTTTTCGACCAGCAGGGTGTCCAGCAGGGTGTCGGGGCGGGTGTGGGAGGTGACGAGGTAGCGGCTACCTTCGGGGGTGATGCCCAGGTCGAGAATCTGGATGTTGCCGCGTGCGTTGGTTGCGAGCGCGCGGGAGTTTGCTTCCAGCAGTGCGCTGCGGCTGGGCGATGCGACGACGACCGAGACCTTACGGTTGAGAATCTGGTCGGTGCCTTCAAGCACCATGTCGGATTCTGCCGTAATGATGATGTGTGCGGTGATCTCGTAGCGGCCTCCGAGGACCGATCCGACCGGAATCTGTTGCGACAACGTGTTCTCCCGAGGTGGTTTCATAGTGCCTGCCGTGTGGCGGGCCCTGACTATTAGATTCTACCCGGCATTGAAGGATGCTGGGGCTGAGTGATAGTTTGTGGCGTTCGGGTGGCTGCCTGCGCCTTCTGCGGGCCCCGGTGTGGGGTGTAAGGCGCAGACGGCAGCTACCCGGGTTGGGCGTTGTGTGCTGCTTTAGCGGCGGGCAAAACGCTCAAGTTTGGAGGTGAGGGGCGCCAGTAGTGCGTTGGCTTCCTTGACGCGGAAGATTTGTATACCGGCGAGGTATGCCAGGCCCATGACGGTGCCGCATACGGCGAGGGTGATGATTGCGGTGAGCTTGGACGCCCAGGCGAATCCGTCGAGCTGGTAGCCGCCGAGCAGCCAGAGTGCAATGGCTGCGATGCCGCCGGCGAAGAGGGATGCGAGGGTGGTGCGTGCGTAGGTGCTGACGATGCCTCGCTGGCCGTAGTAGCCGAGGCGGCGGCGGACCATGTGGTGGCTGATGAACAGGATCAGGATGTTGTGCACCGGGTAGATGAACGCGAGCATGTACACGGTGTACTGGGCGTCGAGCAGGGATGCTGCGAAGCTCATGATGACCATGATGATGGCGGAGTACACCTGGATGCGGAAGGGGGTGCGTGCGTCTTCGCGGGCGTAGAGCACGCGGCTGTAGAGGTAGTTGATGGTGAGGGTTGGGGTGCCGAGCGCGGTGATGACGATGAGCTTGGCGATGATGGTTGCTGCGATGGGGTCGCCGCCGCTGAAGAGCACTGCGATGGGACCGGCCAGCACGATGAGTCCGACCATGCAGAAGACGGTGGCTACGGCTGCGTTGCGCAGGCCGTGGGAGAGCGCGTAGATGACGCTGTCGCTGTCGTCTGCGATGGCGGAGGCGCTCATGCGGTTGAAGAGCACGGTGGCGATGGAGATGCCGATGACGCCGTGCGGGAGCATGTACAGCATGGAGGCGTAGTTGAGTGCCTGCAGACCCGGAATCTGGATGCCGAGGGCGGCGTAGTGTTCGCGCTGGCCGACGATGCCGGCGGCTACCTTGGTCATGTAGAGGAATGCGAGGTTGGAGATGATGCCGGAGGCGAGGGTCCAGGCGGCGAGCTTCGAGGCTGCGCGCAGGCCGATGCCGCGCCATGCGAAGTCGGGCTTGAGGCGCAGGCCGAGCTTGCGTAGGGGGATGAACAGGACGAGTGCCTGCATGATGACGCCGAAGGTGGAGGAGCCTGCCAGTACAAGGGTCTGGGCGTTGGTCCAGTTGTCTACGGTGTGGATGGGGTGGGGGTTGGGGGTCTGTGCGCCGAAGAGGAAGATGAAGAGGAATAGCGACAGGATGGTGATGACGTTGTTGAGTACGGGCGACCACATGTAGGCGCCGAATGCGTCTTTGGCGTTGAGGACCTGTCCGATGACGGTGTAGAGGCCGTAGAAGAAGATTTGGGGTAGGCACCAGAGGGCGAAGATGAAGCCGAGCTGCCGTTGTTCGGGGCTCCATCCTGAGCCCATGATGCTGATGATGGGCCAGGCGCAGGCGACGGTGATGAGGGTGATGAGGCCGATTGCGGTGACGGTGAGGGTGACGAGTTTGGAGATGTATCGTGCGCCGCCGTCTTGTGCTTTGGCCGCCTTGATGATTTGCGGTACGAGGACTGCGTTGAACACGCCGCCTGCTACGAGGACGTAGATGAGGTTGGGTAGGGTGTTGGCGGTTTCGAAGACGTCGCCGACGGTTGAGAGTGAGCCGATGGCTACGGTGAGCAGGATGGTCTTGACGAATCCGAGGATGCGCGAGACGAGGGTGCCTGCTGCCATGATTGCGCTTGAGCGGGCGTCATTACGTGCCACGTATGTCTCTCCTGTTTCGGCGGGTGATTGCTTCTTTTAGTTTTTGGGGCTCTATTTAACGGGTGTTTAGAGCTGGGTGGTGATGTATTCGCGCGCGCTACGGGCGATGTGTTGCTCGTTGGCGAATGAGAGGCGGGTGGGGAGCTCTTCGAGGGGGACCCATGCGACGTCGATTGCTTCGTGGTCGGGGTCGTTGTCGATGCTCAGTTCGCCGCCGGTTGCTGCGAAGAGGTAGTGGTGCACGGTTTTGTGGATGCGCGTGCCGTTGGAGGTGAACCAGTAGGCGATGGTGCCGAGGGAGGCTACGGGGTAGCCGGTGATTCCGGTTTCTTCGCTGATTTCGCGTTGTGCGGCTTCGACGGTGGTTTCGCCGTGTTCGATGTGGCCTTTGGGTAGGCACCATTCGCGTTGTCCGTTGCGGTTGATGCGGGCGATGATGGCTACGGGTAGCTGTTCGGGTCGGTCAAAGTCGATGATGAGCCCGCCTGCGGAGACTTCTTCGGGGGCGGGTACCGCTCGCGCGGGCGCGGTGAAGCGCGTTTTGGGGGCGCGGGGTACGGGAATGCTCATGGTTCTACCTTAACCGATATGTGAGGGTTTGTGTGTCTCGGTTTGGGGTGAGATAGCTGTCTTTGGTGGGGTGTTGTGGGTGTGGGGTGGGCGCGTGGGTGGTTTTTCTGGCACGATTAAAGGATTATGTCGCTGTTTATTGATGTTGTGTCGAAGTACCCGGATGCCGCCGAGCTGGGAGAACTGTACCGTGCGGCGGGTTTTGAGCTGTACTTGGTGGGCGGTATTGTCCGCGACAATCTGCTGGATGATGGCGGCCATTTCACTGATTTTGATTTGACGACGGATGCTACTCCGGAGCAGAGTGAGCAGATTCTGCGTGGGTGGGGTGAGCATACGTGGGATATCGGCAAGGAGTACGGCACGATTAGTGCGCGTAAGAATGGCGTGGTGTATGAGGTGACCACGTACCGTGCTGAGGTGTATGTTTCGGATTCGCGTAAGCCGACGGTTGAGTTCGGTACGGACCTGAGTGCCGACTTGGTGCGCCGTGATTTCACGATTAATGCGATGGCTGCGGCTTTGCCCAGCGGCGAGGTTGTTGACTTGTTTGGTGGCGTTGAGGATTTGCGTGCGGGTGTTTTGCGTACTCCGCGCTCGCCGCAGGAGTCTTTTTCTGAGGATCCGCTGCGTATGATGCGTGCGGCTCGTTTTGTTGCGCGTTTTAATCTTGAGGTTGCCCCGGAGGTTTTCGAGGCGATGCGCGAGATGGCTGGCCGTATTGAGATTATTTCGGCTGAGCGTGTGCGTGATGAGCTGGTGAAGCTGATTGAGGCGGATTATCCGCGGGTGGGTTTGAACCTGCTGGTGGATACGGGTCTGGCTGATTATGTGTTGCCGGAGCTTCCTGCGTTGCGTATGGAGATGGATCCGGCGCATCACCATAAGGATGTGTATGCGCATTCGTTGAAGGTGATGGAGCAGGCGATGGAGAAGGAGACGGGCGAGGATGGCCCGTGCCCGGCTCCTGATTTTATTCTGCGTTTTGCGGCGTTGATGCACGATATTGGTAAGCCGAAGACTCGTAAGTTTGAGAAGGACGGCTCTGTCTCGTTCCTGCACCATGAGGTGGTGGGCGCAAAGATGGTGAAGAAGCGTATGCGTGCGCTGCGTTTTGATAATGACACGATTAAGGCTGTGGCTCGTCTGGTGGAGCTGCACATGCGTTTCTATGGTTACCGTGAGTCGGGTTGGACTGATTCTGCGGTGCGCCGTTATGTGCGTGATGCGGGGGATCAGTTGGAGCGTCTGCATCGTGTGTCGCGTTCTGATGTGACGACTCGTAATCGTCGTCTGTCGCGCTCGCTGGCTGAGGCGTATGACGATTTGGAGCGTCGTATTGCTGAGTTGGCTGCTCAGGAGGAGCTGGATGCGATCCGCCCGGATCTGGATGGCGGTCAGATTATGCAGATTCTTGGTATTGCGCCGGGCCCGGTGGTGGGTGAGGCGTATAAGTTCTTGTTGAATTTGCGTCTGGATGAGGGTTCGCTTCCTGAGGAGGAGGCGAAGGCTCGTCTTTTGCAGTGGTGGGAGCAGCGTCGCCAGGCGTAGCTTCTGCGGTTTTTCGGTGCCGCATCGCATGGTTGAGCTCACGCGGTGCGGTACTGTTCTATCTGCTTTTTCTCGTGTATTGTTAAGAAATCTATGCGTGTTCCCCACCCGGTGTGCTTCACGTGTAGAGCACAATGAATCTCCTGCTATGGAAATCCCATAGCCGTTTAGCCCAAAGGAGGGGTTTAATCATGCGTGCATATGAACTGATGGTTATCCTCAGCCCCGAGGTTGAGGACCGTGCGGTTGAGCCGTCGCTGTCCAAGTTCCTCGAGATCGTGACCAACGAGGGTGGTTCCATCGACAACGTCGATATCTGGGGCCGTCGTCGCCTGGCTTACGAGATCCAGAAGAAGTCTGAGGGTATCTACGCAGTGGTGAACTTCACCTCTACCCCCGAGACCGCAGCTGAGCTCGATCGTGTTCTGAACCTGAACGAGTCCGTCATGCGTACCAAGATCATCCGCCCGGAGGATCAGAAGATCTCCAGCAAGTAGTTGTTTCTTGCCGGTCGGCTGACCCCCTAAAAATGTCAGGGGGTTGCGCTGTACTGGATTCAACATACTTGTAACTCTTATCGAGGAGGCATCAAATGGCAGGCGATACCGTTATTACCGTTATTGGTAATCTGACTGGCGATCCGGAGCTTCGTTACACCCCTGCGGGTGCGGCGGTTGCTAATTTCACGATCGCATCGACTCCGCGTACTTTTAACCGCCAGACGAACCAGTGGGAGGATGGGGAGACCCTGTTCCTGCGTGCGTCGGTGTGGCGTGGTTACGCTGAGAATGTTGCAGAGACCCTGAAGAAGGGTACTCAGGTTATCGCGCAGGGCCGTCTGAAGTCTCGCTCGTACGAGACCAAGGAAGGCGAGCGTCGTACCTCGTTTGAGCTTGAGGTCGAGGAGATCGGCCCGACTCTGCGTTTTGCTACTGCTCAGGTGACTCGCGCACAGCGTTCTGCCGGAGGTAATAACTTCGGTGGCGGTGCGCAGGGTGGCTTTGGCGGTGGCGCTGGGTACAACGCTGCTGCTCAGGGCGGTTTCTCCGCTCCTCAGCAGAACAATTTTGCTGCTGCTCAGGGTAATGGTTACTCTGGCCAGTCTGGCTACTCCGCTCCGGCTGCTCCGGCGGCCCCCGCAGCTCCTGCTGCTGATCCGTGGAGTTCTCAGTCTGGTGGTAACTATGACTGGGGTAGCGGCGCCGACGACGAACCTCCGTTCTAAGCCGGTTTCGTTTTCCGAATAGTAATTTATCAATCCATCCCGCGGTTATCCGCCGCGGGCTCCCAACTCTAAGGAGCACCACGATGGCTAAGGCTGAAATCCGTAAGCCCAAACCCAAGCAGAACCCCCTCAAGGCTGCTGACGTCACCGTTATCGACTACAAGGACGTCGCACTTCTGCGCAAGTTCATCTCCGACCGCGGCAAGATCCGCGCTCGCCGCGTGACTGGCGTGACCGTTCAGGAGCAGCGCAAGATCGCTCAGGCTATTAAGAACGCCCGCGAAGTTGCACTGCTGCCCTACTCCGGCGCTGGCCGCTAAAGAGAAGGAGAGACAGTAACATGGCTAAGATCATTCTGACTCAGGAAGTTTCCGGCCTCGGTGCAGCTGGCGATGTTGTCACCGTTAAGGACGGTTACGCACGTAACTACCTGCTGCCCCGCGGCTTCGCCGTGACCTGGACCCAGGGTGGCGAGAAGCAGGTTGAGTCCATCCGCGCCGCTCGTGCGGCTCGTGCCAAGGCTTCTCTGGAAGAGGCTCAGGCAATTGCTGCGTCCCTGGCTGCTAAGCCGGTTGTCGTTGCACACAAGGCTGGCGCTGACGGCCGCCTGTTCGGTACCGTCAAGGCTGAGGCTATTGCTGAGGCTATTGAGGCTGCTGGCATTGGCTCCGTTGACAAGCGCACCATCCACCTGGGTTCCGCTATCAAGCGCACCGGTGAGTACAAGGTGACTGTCCGCCTGCACGCTGACGTTGTTGCTAACGTTGTCCTGGACGTCGTTGCTGCTGCGTAAGTAGATTTTTAGATATTTGACGCTGATGCTTTGAAGCTTCGGCGTTGAGTGTCGGACGGGGTGTCCCTCTTCGTGAGGGGCACCCCGTTTGTTATGCCCGTAGCTGTGTCGTGGTTGCGCTCGTTCCGGTGCATGTTTCACGTGAAACATTGTTTTTGGGAGGTTGAGAATAGGAGTTGGGCGGCAGAAGGATTGGTGGTTGGAACGGTTGCGACTGCGAGGTAGGTCAATTAACCCCGTAGACTGGTAAACATGGCTCGATCTTTTTCACGTTTGTCCTCTAGCGCCCAGCTTCTGTTCACGGGTGTCGTTCTGGAGTGCATCACTTTATTGCTGTGTGCTCTGTCGGTGATTCCGTTTGCGGATGCTAATATCGCCACCGTTATTTTTCTGTTGTTGCTGATAGTAGGCGGCCTTACTTCCAACATCGCCCTGGTGTGTGCGCTGGTGGGTCTGGTGAAGTTCCGTCAGTATCGCGTGGCTAATATTTGCTTGGCGGTTATCTCTGTGGTGGCTAATCCGCTAGTGCTTATGGGTCTATATATGGCGGTTTATTAGGCTGGTTTTAGGGCTGGTTCAGGGCCCGCAAATTGCACAATATTAAAGCTCTCAGCGTTCTACTGGTCTTCTCCCAGCTGCTTTCCAGCTAAATTCAATCCTCCCATAAGGTTGGGGGTGTTTACTATAAGTGTTGGTTCGAGAGGACTGCGATGTGAATGTGTGTGTTTCGTGTAGCGGGGTCGCCCGCTAGCGAAAGAAGGATGGCAAGGCAAAAGCGCCTTGCCTTTCTTCTTTTAACGCCACATATGAATTTAGAGAAGTGCATCCGAAGGGGCGCTGCATATCTGAGGTGGATTTGTGGCGTGCTCGTATCTCAACAGGCGCCGGATATGGGTGTGGATTATGGGTGCCCCACCCCTGTTTTGAAGAAAAATCTATTCTCAGCTTTCTTACAGCTTTAACCTACAGGGAATAAAGGTTTACGCGTAATACTTTATATAGATGGTTCGAGAGAGCCATCAGAAAGTTGGACTTTCCTTGCGGAAGTGGCTCTGATTTTCGTATGTATGTGTGTGTGATGAGACTGGGGTTGGATTGAGAGGTCCAGCTCCAGTTTCTGTTTAACCTCTGAGCTTTGCCGTGGTGGTGACCGGGATAGCGTTAGGGCATGCTGTAACCGTGGTGCACCGTAATAAAGGGCAACCATACTTCTACGTAACGTCATATTTCCTTTCCTGTGGGTGGCGGGTCTAGAATTAGGGAAGATAAATTTTGCATATTAAATACAAGTATTGAGGAGTTGTCTCCCGTGTCTAAGACCCCTTCCGTTCCCGGTACCGACCGCCCCACTGAAAAGGCTGCAGGCCACTGGTTGCTCGCCCAGCTGGGCAAGAAGGTTTTGCGCCCCGGCGGCCGCGAGACCACCAACTGGCTGCTGGCTCGTGCCCTGGGCGGCGACATTGACGTCGTGGAGTTTGCGCCGGGCCTGGGTATTACCGCCCTGGAGATTGTGAAGCGTTCCCCCAAGAGCTACACCGGTGTGGATCTTGACCCGAAGGCTGCTGAAATCGTGACCGAGCGTATCGGTGCATCGAGCCATCCTAACTACCGCGTGGTGAACGCTAGCGCCCAGGAAACCGGCTTGCCCTCCGAGAGCTACGATGCCGTGGTGGGCGAGGCGATGCTGACCATGCAGACCGATAAGCACAAGCTGGAGATTATGCGTGAGGCGGCTCGTCTGCTGCGCCCGGGCGGCTACTACGCTATTCACGAGATGTCGCTGGTTCCCGATTACCTGCGTCCCGAGTTGAAGGAAGAGATTCAGAAGGATTTGGCGCGCACTATTCGCGTGAATGCCCGTCCGCTGACTGTCGCCGAGTGGACCGCCCTGGCGGAAGAGGCAGGCTTCGAGGTGCTGGATGTGTACCAGACTGATATGGCTCTGCTGGAGCCGAAGCGTCTGCTGGCTGATGAGGGTCCCGCAGGCGTTGCGAAGATTGCGTTCAACCTGGCGCGTAAGCCGCAGATTCGTGAGCGCGTGCTGGGTATGCGCGGCGTGTTCCGCCGCCACGCGGACCACATCGGCGCTATCGGCCTGATTCTGCGTAAGAAGTAAGACAGACTCGCACCGCAAAACTCATACAGTGAAACGGAGCCTCAGTATTCCTCGCTATCCGGGGGAATACTGAGGCTCTGTTTTACACTGAGGTGTATGAGCCGCGATGTAGGAGCCGCAGAACCGGCTCAGTCATGTGTGCGCCTCCCGGAGATTGTTATGAGCCGTATTCTTTTCTCTCCTGAAAGCTTCAATATGGGTGAAACCACGCGCTGTATCGAGATAGCGCGTGCAGCTCGGGAGCGAGGTCATACGGTCTTATTCCATGTGTATTCCCCTAAATACCTGGGACTGCTGGAAAACGCGGGGTTGCCCGTGCATCTTCGCGAACCGATTATGAGCGATGCCGAGGCTGAGCAGATTATGGCGCTGGATCAGGGCAGAGGAGTGCGGCACCCTTTTACGACCGATATGGTGCGCCGAAGGGTTGCCGCTGAGCTTGCGGCTATTCGTGACTTTAGCGCGGATGCTGTGGTGATCGGTTCTAACCTGACGATGTTGCTGTCTGCGCGTATTGCCGGTGTCCCCATTTTCTATGCGCGCCCGTACGCGTACTCGTCGACGTATTTTTCGAAGAAGCCTGCAGCCGGCGAGCTCGCGGCGCCGGGATGGTTGCGGGCGGTGGCGCGGGTGTTTTCGTATAAGCCGGCTTCTTTTACGCGTGTGGCTCGTGAGCATGGGCTCACGCTTCCTCGCCGTACCGTCGATATGCTCAGTGCCGATGTGAATCTTATCTGCTCCCTGTTTACGCAGTTGCGCGGCGACTCTTTGATGACCCCTGACGTTAGTGTGGGTCCTATCTATTACCGTGCGCCCGGTGAGTTGCCGCAGATTGTTCTCGAACCGAGAGAGCGGCCACTGGTCTACGTGGGAATGGGTTCCTCAGGGTCTGCAGATATTTTGGCGCAGGTGCTTCGTCAGCTCTCAGCCGCTCCGGTGGATGTGCTGGTTGGCGGCGGTGTACAGCTCTCGGAGGCACAGACCCGCCTACTGGGCGATAACATCCATTTCGCCGGGACCGTTCCGGCGCATCTGCTTGCCGGTCATATTGATGCCTCGATGACCCACGGCGGTGAGGGAACGGTGCAGACGGCGTGCCTGGCGGGTGTGCCCTTTGCGGGTATTGCGATGCAGGCGGAGCAGAGCTGGAATATTGAGGAGTGCGTGCGCTACGGTAACGCCCTGCGTTTCACGAAGAATGATGTGCGCCGCGGCAATGTGCGCGATATTCTGGACCGTCTGCTCAGCGATGAGGGCATGCGCGCCAGGGCACGGCAGCTTGGCGAGGCGATGCGCACCATGGATGGTGCAGCGCTCGCTGTTGAGAAGATTGAGGATTATCTCCGCAGTCCGCGATAAGCGTGTATGGGTTTCGCGTGGGCCTTCGTGAGAAACTAGCATAGGAGTTCTGTAGAAGTTGTTTCTGGAACGTCGTAGATATCGGATTGAAACGCGAGGATAAGCATGTCTGAAACTGCCATTGATTATGGTTCCCGCACTATGCCTCATGATGATGTGGCTGAGCAGTCGGTGCTCGGTGGCATGCTGCTGTCGAAGGACGCTATTGCGGATGTGGTTGAGAGCCTGCGTGCGTCTGATTTCTATAAGCCGGCGCACGAGACGATTTATGAGGCGATTCTTTCTCTCTACGGTCACGGTAGCCCTGCGGATGCGATTACGGTTGCTGATGAGCTGAAGAAGCGCGGCGAGCTGACTCGTGTGGGTGGCGCGTCCTATATTCATACGCTGATTGCGTCGGTTCCTACTGCTGCTAACGCTCAGTATTACGCTGAGATTGTTAAGGAGCACGCGATTATGCGCCGCCTGATTGAGGCGGGTACGAAGATTGCTCAGCTGGGTTACGCCAATGAGACTGAGGTCGATACTTTGGTGGATCAGGCGCAGGCTGAGATTTACGCGGTGACTGATGGTAACGCGAAGGAAGACTATGTGTCTTTCTCTGAGGCATTGGAGGAGACCATCAATGAGATTGATGCGAACTCGAACCGACCGGATGGCGTGTACGGTGTGCCGACTGACTTTATTGAGTTTGATGAGCTGACCGGTGGTCTGCATGGCGGCCAGATGATTGTTATTGCGGCTCGTCCGGGTGTGGGTAAGTCGACTCTGGCTCTGGATATTGCTCGTTCTGCTGCTATTCATCATCAGATGACGACTGTGTTCTTCTCGTTGGAGATGAGCCGTACTGAGTTGGCGATGCGTATTCTCTCTGCGGAGGGCAAGATTTCGATGGGTCGTCTGAAGAAGGGTGACCTGGATACTGAGGGTTGGACGAATCTGGCGACTTTGCAGGGCCGTATTGATTCTGCTCCTCTCTTTATTGATGATTCGCCGAATATGACTCTGATGGAGATTCGTGCGAAGTGCCGTCGTCTGAAGCAGCGTAATGATTTGAAGCTTGTGGTGCTGGACTACCTGCAGCTGATGAGTTCGGGTAAGAAGGTTGAGTCGCGTCAGCAGGAGGTTTCGGAGTTCTCTCGTAGCCTGAAGCTGTTGGCTAAGGAGCTGGATGTTCCGGTGATTGCGCTGTCGCAGTTGAACCGTGGTTCGGAGCAGCGTACTGATAAGCGTCCGATGGTTTCGGATCTGCGTGAGTCTGGTTCTATCGAGCAGGATGCGGATATGGTGATTCTGCTGCATCGTGAGGATATGTATAACCCGGATAGTGAACGTGTGGGTGAGGCGGACATGATTATTGCGAAGCACCGTGGTGGTCCGACTCGTACTATCCCGTTGGCGTTTAGCGGTAAGTACTCGCGCTTCAACAATATGGCGAATGAGGCGCCTCCCCAGTACTAAGCAGCTCGGTACTAAGATTCAGCGCTCTATATACCCCTCTTCTTCTGTTCCTTTCGGGACGGAAGGGGAGGGGCTTTCTGCATCTATCGGTTAGATAAGTGTGGCGGGAGATAGGAATAGGGGCTGCTGAGAGGGCTCTAGAAGACTTTCACTGGGCTTTCTACGAGGGTTTGAGTGGTTTCTTCTGCGTTTATGAGGTTTTTTGGAAGTTTTTTGAAGATTTTTTGCCACCCCTAAAACGCTTTGACTAGGTGTTTTGGTGTCTGTGAGGGTGTTTGAGACCCTTTCAAGGCCCTATTTGTGTCCTACTTCACCCTTTTTCGGGTTGCAGGGGTGTTTGGGGGTCTGTATAGTTGTATGAGTCGCCGCGGCGAGGAGGAAAAAACGAAGAACTTCTTC